>Ga0208645_1000014_pt1 | contig 381861 bp, 325 predicted proteins | sample VirMetDEL_Sep_01_FD_184519 | JGI IMG/M metagenome (GOLD analysis project Ga0208645, IMG submission 184519) | Aqueous microbial communities from the Delaware River and Bay under freshwater to marine salinity gradient to study organic matter... | ecosystem: Environmental > Aquatic > Marine >...
CGAAGAGCGGCCGAAGAAATCGCTCGGCGGGCTAACGCCTGCCGCCTATGCCCAACAGCTGGCGGTGAAACCGCTACGATAAAGCCGGGCTCCAAACAGCTCCGCTACTGAAAGCGGGGGGACGTCGGGAGCAGTGTTCGAGAGCGGATCCGGTCAAGCTTCAGCGACTCGCCAATCGGGTTGCGCAGGCTGTCGGTCCGGTCGTTGACATGTACTTGGACTATGACTTGAGGCCACCGTCCCAGGCGCAGATCCAGTACGCGGTTGCCATTGCGCGACGAGAGGGGCTCGAGATCCCGGCCGACGTGCTGAAGAAAAAGGTTGCGATGGGCAAGTTCCTTGACCAGCACGCCAAAGGTGGTGCCCGAAGCGGTAAGTAAGCGCTTGCCTCTGCGCGCTGCTAGGATTGCTACCTATGTAGAAAAAGGCGGTCGCTTTCGGCTCGAAATCCGTCTTTTACAACAAAAACCTCTCTCAATGTATAAATGCGAGTTTCAATGATCAAGAAAAAGCCTTTAGATACAGGAACTTGCGATGGTTTCGCGTTGAGAGCGCTGCGATCTGTGGGTTCACAACCGTTCTAAGCGGATGTGATCAAAAAGCCCTCGCACAGCGAGGGCTTTTTTGTTGGGCATGGCATGCATCCGTTACGCGGTTGGCAACGCGCGGCTGGCTGTATTTTGAACGTTTCCCCCAAGGCCACAGGCTCCGCCCACACCACATCCACTACCATGGGCCACCCGTCTGGATGCCCCCGCATGTCCATTGTGATTCCCACGCTGCCCAAGCCACCCACCGCCCGCATCGCGGCCTGGCTGCTGATGCTGCTGGGCATGTGGCTGACCTTGAAGCTGGGCCTGGTGGTGACCCTGCTGTCGGGCCTGCTGGTGTTCCACCTGACCCACCTGCTGGCCTCCACCGTCGAGGGCAGGCTGCCGCCCGGACGTGCGCGCGCCTATTCGGTGATCGTGCTGTCGGCGCTGATCATCGGCGCGCTGACCCTGGCCGCGATCGGCATCGCCTCGTTCTTCCGCAATGAGACCGGTGGCCCCGATGCGCTGCTGATGCGCCTGATGGACATCCTCAACACCTCCCGCCACCAGGTGCCGGACCTGTTGCAGCCGTACATCCCGGAAGATCTGCAGGCCTTGCGCACGGCCATGAACGACTGGGCCGCCACCCACCGCCAGCAGCTCGGCATCGCCGGCACTTCGGCCGTGCAGATCAGCGTGCGGATCCTGATCGGCATGGTGCTGGGTGCGATGATCGCGCTGTACGACGAGCTGCCGCTGCCGAAGCTGGGGCCGCTGGCGCAGGAGCTGATCGGCCGCACCAGCCGCCTGGCCACGGCCTTCCGGCAGGTGGTGTTCGCGCAGGTGAAGATCTCCCTGCTCAACACCCTGTTCACCGCCATCTTCCTGCTCGGGGTGCTGCCGCTGTTCGGGGTGCATGTGCCGCTGTCCAAGACACTGGTGCTGATCACCTTCCTGGCCGGCCTGCTGCCGGTGGTGGGCAACATCATCTCCAACACGGTCATCACCATCGTCGCGCTGTCGGTCTCGTTCTACGTGGCCGTGGTCGCACTGCTGTACCTGGTGGTCATCCACAAGCTGGAGTACTTCCTCAACGCGCGCATCGTCGGGGGCGAGATCCAGGCGCGCGCCTGGGAGCTGCTGCTGGCGATGCTGGTGATGGAGGCCGCGTTCGGGCTGCCAGGGCTGGTCGCAGCGCCGGTGTTCTACGCCTACATCAAGCGCGAACTGCTGGACCAGCGCTGGATTTGAGGGCCGGGCCGCGCTAGAGCTTCAGGTTCAACGACACATACGCCGAGCGCCCGGGGGCCGGTGAGAACATCGGCTGGTCGTCGCCGCCCCAGAAGAAGTTGTCATACCACGCATACGCGTAGTCGCGGCCGGTCAGGTTCTTCACCTGCACGTCCACGCTGACCCGCTCGGAAAGCCGATACGACGCACTGGCATCGAGCACCGCGAAGGCGCCGAACCTGCCCTGCGTGTTGCGCTCTTCAATGTAATAGTCGCCCTGCATCCGGCCCTGCAGGCCGAAGGTCCAGCGCTCGTTGCCGCGGTAGTCCACGCCGATGTTGCTGATGTAGCGCGGCGTGGCGATCACCTCGTTGCCGGCCAGGGCGGTGCCATCGGTGGTGAACGCGCGCACCACCTTGGCCTGCTGGATCGCATGCGAGCCCCACAGCGTCCAGTGGTCGCCCAGGCGCGAGGTGAACTGCAGGTCGACGCCTTCGCGACGGGTCTGGCCCAGGCCGACCGAGGTGCCGGTGGCCGGCATGTTCGCTACTTCGTCCGTCGCGTCCTGGCGCCACACCGCGATGCGCGCGTCGGTGCCGACGGCCGGGGTGAACTTGATGCCCAGCTCCTTGCCGGTGTTGATCGAGGGCCGGAAGGTCTCCTGCCCGGCGGTGAGGTAAGCCGGTGCGGTGGAACCGGTCAGCACCTGGAAGGTCCTGCCCCAGTTGGCATAGATGTTGAGTACCGGAGTGATTGCGTAGACCACGCTCAGCTTGGGCTGGCCGATGGTGCCGTAGCGCTGCAGCGGCGCGGTGATGCCACCGGGCAGGTGGGTGCTGCCGGAGAAGCGGTCCACACGGTAGGCCGGCACGATCTTCAGCGCGGAGGTGGGCTGATACACGGCCTGCGCATAGGCACCGAGGTTGTCCAGGGTGTAGCGGTCGTCGTTCTGGATCCGCGCCGGGGTGGAGAAGTCGGTCGGGATGGCGTGGCTGTAGCGCAGCCGGCGGTACGTATTGTCCTGATGCTCGGCGTTGAATCCGCCCTCGACCGTCAGCGCAGGCGTGGCGGCCCAGGTCATCGTGCTGAGCAGGCCGTTCTGTTTCTCATCCCACTGACGACGCTGGCGCGGCGCGTTGCCGGGTACGTACGCGGTGAAGGTCACCTGCCGGTCGTCCTCGTAACGGTTGTAGTACAGCTTGTTGCTGACATGCACGGCATCGCCGAGCTGCAGATCCAGATGGGTGCTGAGATGGCGCATGTCGCGGTCGTCGACGTCGTTGGCATTCTTGAGCGCGGATCCGCGACGATCGGCTGCCAACTCTGCGGCGGTCATGAAGCCGGGCTCGTCGGCTTCGTGGTGGTACACGCGCGCGATCAGACCGAGATTGAACAGGTCATCGTCGCCGCTGTAGAACCACTTGCCGCTCAGCGAGTACTTCTTCGATCGGTCATGATCGCGGTAGCCGTCGGACGCCTGCGACGCCAGGAAATAGTTCTGCGCGACACCGTTGGCGTCGCGACCGATCGCCACCTGCGCTTCGCGGGTGTTGTAGCTGCCATAGGTGAGCCGCGCATCGGTATAGGTGCCGCCCTGGCGGGTGCCGAGGTTGATGTTGCCCCCGATGTTGTGCAGGCCATAGCGCGGGTCGTTGGTACCGCGCACGACTTCGATGTAGTCGATGTCCAGCGGGAACACCATGTCGATGAAGCGCTGGTTGCCACTGTTGACGTTGCTGGGAATGCCATCGATCAGGATCTTGATCCCGTTGAGGTAGCCCTCGCCATTGAATGCACGGAAGGTCGCCTTGCCGGACTCCGCGCCCTGGCGGGTTTCGGTCAGCTGCATGCCCGGCATCTGGCCGAGCAGTTCCCAGCTGTTGGACACGTTCTTCTCATGGACCTGGTCGCCGCCCATCACATCCACCGAGGTCAGCACCCGGTGGGCGGCCAGGGGACGGTTCGCGCCTTCCCGCACGAGCACGCTGCCGAGGGTGATCGCAGCATCGGCGGATTGGGCGCGCGCTTCGCCGGCGCACAGGGCCGCCAGTACGGCGGACACCATTGCCTTGGTTCTCATCTCTTCGTGCCTCAGGAGCAGGTATGACAGGGCGTGGACCAGCAGACACCGGAAGTCTGCTGTTCTGACCTGTAAAAGAAATAATATAACATTGCAATCGAGCGTCGTTCCATCCCGGAGGTCGCTCACGCGCCTGTGGCTTGAAGCCCCTTCCGATCGGGTCTATAACGCGCACGAAGGGCGCCGGCCGGGCCGCCCATGGTGATCGGTGTCCCCATGATCCAGCCCAATGCCCGTTCAACGCCGCGCGCCGCAACGGCCAGCGAGCCGTCCGCGTCGCAACAGATCGATGCCCGCATCCAGTCGCTGGAGGATTGGCGCGGCGAGGCGCTGTCCCGGATCCGCGCCTTGATCCACCAGGTCGATCCGGACGTGGTGGAGACATGGAAGTGGCGGGGTGTACCAGTGTGGGAGCACCACGGCATCCTGTGTACCGGGGAGACCTACAAGGCGGCCGTGAAGTTGACCTTCGCCAAGGGCGCGTCGCTTCCCGATCCCAACGGGCTGTTCAATGCGAGTCTGGAAGGCAACACCCGCCGCGCCATCGATCTGCACGAAGGCGATACGATCAACGCCACCGCGTTCAAGGCGTTGATCCGCGCGGCGATGGCGCTGAACCGGGCGGCCAGAACCGCTGCTCCGGCGCCACGCGGGAAGGCCCCCCGGCGCTCAGCCTGAATCGTCACGACCTCCTGCACTGGAACCGGCGGGCCGAATCGGGAACGATGGGGGGCTGACTCCCCCATCGATATTCCAGGATGTGCCTGTGCTGAGTGTGATCGGCTGTTTGCTTGCGTTGTATCTGGTGTGGCGCCTGATCTGGCCGTTGCGGCTGTCGCGCCCGGTCCGGATCGCGCTGGGCCTGTTGGTGGTGGCCCTGGCGCTGCACCACCGGATCGTGGCGCAGTTTGCCGGGACCATGGCGTCGCCGGAAATTCCCACGGCGATGATCGCCGTGCTCGCCACCGGCTTCACCACGCTGCTGCTGAGCGCGGTATTCGTGCTGCTGCTGGACGCGCTGCTGCTGATCGCGTGGCTGGTGCGTGCGCGGCGCGTGCTGCCGACGCTACGTGCGACATGGCTGCGTCCGACGGCCGGCGCATTGGCGCTGCTGCTGTCCGCCTACGGCATCTGGCAGGGCATGGCCGTGCCCAAGCCGCGTCAGATCGAGGTCGCCATCGATGGCCTGCCGGCCGCGTTCGACGGTTATCGCGTGCTGCAGCTCACCGATATCCACGCCAGCCGCCTGCTCACCGGTGCCTGGGTGGAGAAGGTGGTCGCCGAAAGCAATGCGCTCCATCCGGATCTGGTGGTGATCACCGGCGATCTGATCGACGGCAGCGTCAGCGCCCGTGCCAACGACTTCGCGCCCCTGGCCAGGCTGCACGCGCCGGATGGCGTCATCGCGATCACCGGCAACCACGAGTATTACGCGCAGTACGCCGAGTGGATGCAGGCCTTCCGCGGGCAGGGCATGCAGGTGCTGGAGAACACCCATACCCGGGTGCAGCGCGACGGGGCGACGTTGACCATCGCCGGCGTGACCGATCCAGTGGCGGCACGCTATGGCCTGCCCATGCCGGACCTCGGCGCTGCCCTGGCCGGGGCGGACCCGCAGGCACCGGTGATCCTGCTCGACCACCGCCCGGTCGAAGCCCGCGCCAACGCCGCGCACGGCGTGGCCCTGCAGCTGTCCGGCCACACGCATGGCGGGCATATTCTGGGTATGGACCAGCTGGTCAAGCGTGCCAACGGTGGCTATGTCTCCGGGCGCTACCAGGTGGACGCGATGACGCTGTACGTCAGCAACGGTGCCGGGCTGTGGCCGGGCTTCGCCGCGCGGATCGGCGTGCCCTCGGAGATCACCCTGATCACGCTGCGGGCGCGCTGATGGCGTCCGGATGTGCGATGCCCGGGGTGGTGTTGCCGGACACCGAAGCCTGGACCGTCCGCGACCCGGTGGGCCGGGACTACCCGATCTGGGTGTCCCTGCCGGCCGGGTATGCGCGGGACACGCACCTGCGCTACCCGGTGCTGTATGTCACCGACGCGCTGTACAGCTTCCCGCTTGCGCGCAGCGTGCGCAACATGGTGGGGCAGGGCGGTGCGCACCTGGCGCCCTTCATCCTGGTCGGGCTGCCGCCGCAGCAGGGGCTGAGCTCGCAGCAGAGCCGCTCGCGTGACTACACCCCGACCCAACCCAGCCGCACCCCGGGCGACGATTACACCGATGGCATCACCTACGGCGGCGCTGCGCACTACCGCGATTTCCTGGCCGACCATGTGCTGCCACAGGTCGAGGCGCGCTACCGCACCGACGCGGCGCAGCGTGCGTTTGCCGGCCATTCCTACGGTGGGCTGTTCGGTGCGTACGTGCTGCTGACCCGCCCGGCGATGTTCCAGCGCTACATCCTTTCCAGCCCATCGCTCTGGTTCGACCAGCACGTGATCAACCGGATCGAGGCGGAGTACGCCGACGCCCATGCCGATCTGAACGCGCGCGTGCTGCTGTCGATCGGCGCACACGAAACCCCGGCGTCGGACGCACCGTTTGCTGCGCGCAACGACATGGTCGCGCATACGCGAGCGTTTGCCGAGTGTCTGCGCGGGCGCGGTTATCCAGGCCTCTGGCTCGAGACACGCGTGGTTGCCGATGAGGATCACCTGACGGTCTATCCGGCGATGCTCACCCGCGCGCTGCTGGCCCTGTTCCCCAGCCGGAGCACCGCTCTGGCCGTGTGAAATTTTCGCCAGTGGGCGTGCACGCCTCGGTCACCGCGCAGCGCGGAGGCTGGACGCACACGCCACGCCCACCCGGAGACCCCATGACCACGCTGACCCTGCCTGAACTGGCCAAGAAGATGGCCGGCATCGATTTCGCCATGCTGCAGACCCACACCGCCAGCGGCGAGATCGCCGGCCGGCCGATGAGCAACAACGGTGACGTGGACTACGACGGCGACAGTTATTTCTTCGCCTTCGACAGTGCCGACATGGTGGGCGAGATCGAACGCGACCCGAAGGTCGCGCTGTCCTTCACCGGCAGCAAGTCACTGCTGGGCAAGCCGCCGCTGTTCGTGGCCGTGGAAGGCCATGCCACGCTGAGCCGCGACCGCGCGACCCTGCAGGCACATTGGGTTCCGGACCTGGAACGCTGGTTCGAACAGGGCGTGGATACCCCGGGCATCGTGCTGATCCAGGTCAAGGCGACCCGTATCCACTACTGGTCCGGCGAAGACGACGGTGAGATCCGGCTGTAAGCGATGCCGGCCGACCCCGTCAGGATCGGATGCGCAGGCTGGTCCATTCCCGGCAGGTACGCGGCGTTGACCGGCGTGGGCGAGAGCATGCTGGCGCGCTATGCGACGCGTTTTTCGGCGGTGGAGATCAACTCCTCGTTCTACCGGCCACACCAGCAGCGTACTTACGAACGCTGGGCGGCGAGCGTGCCGACTGGCTTTCGCTTTTCGGTGAAGCTGCCCAAGGCGGTGTCGCATGACGCAGCGCTGCGCGGTTGCGGCCCGGCGCTGGATCGGTTCCTCGAAGAGACCGCCGGCCTGGGCCGCAGGCTGGGCGGATTGCTGCTGCAGTTGCCGCCCAGCCATGCATTCGATGCACGGGTGGCGGCGGGTTTCTTCGGCCTGCTGCGTCGTCGCACGGATACGCCGGTGGTCTGCGAACCGCGGCATGCCAGCTGGTTCACGCCACAGGCCGAGGCGTTGCTGGGGCGGCACTCGGTAGCGCGCGTCGCGGCCGATCCTGCGCGGGTTGCGGGGGCGGCCCGCCCCGGGGAGGACGCCGCGTGGCGCTACTGGCGTTGGCATGGCGCACCGCGGATGTATTACAGCGAGTACGACGAGGAGGCGCTCCAGTCCTTGGCGCGTGATGTCGCGTCGCACGCCGGCAGCACGCGCTGGGTGATCTTCGACAATACCGCCCATGGGTTCGCCATCGCCAACGCGGCACGGCTGCAGGACATCCTTGGCGGCGCATCCCACCCGGGGGCCGCCCATGCCTGAAGGTCCTTCCATCGTCATCCTGCGCGAGGCGGCGGCGAAGTTCCATGGCAAGACCGTGCGCCTGGCGACCGGCAACAGTTCACTCGACCTGACCCGCATGGAAGGCCGTCGCGTGGTCGCCCTGCGCAGCTGGGGCAAGCATTTCCTGATCGAGTTCCGAGGCTTCAGCCTGCGCGTACACATGCTGATGTTCGGCAGCTACCGCATCGATGAGCGCAAGCCTTCCCCGCCGCGGGTATCGCTGCAGTTCGACAACGGCGAGCTCAACATCTATGCCTCGTCGGTGAAGTACATCGAAGGCGCGCTCGAGGACACCTACGACTGGCGCGGCGACGTGATGGATCCCTCGTGGGATCCCAGACTGGCGCGCAGGAAACTGAAGGAACACCCGGACACCTTGATCTGCGACGCGCTGCTGGACCAGGACATCTTTGCCGGCGTGGGCAACATCATCAAGAACGAGGTGCTGTTCCGCACGCGCGTGCATCCTGAATCCACGGTCGGCGCGCTGCCATCGCGCAAGCTGGGCGAGGTCATCAAACAGGCGCGGCAATACAGCTTCGATTTCCTGGACTGGAAGCGGCAGTTCGTCCTGCGCCAGCACTGGTTGGTGCATACCAAGCGCACCTGCCCCCACTGCGGTGGCCCACTCAGCAAGACCTACCCGGGGACGACCCGGCGGCGGACGTTTTTCTGCCCGGTCTGCCAGCTGCGCTACGGTACGGCGCCGGCCGTACGCAAGGCCGCAGGCAAGGCAGTCCGCAAGGTCGCAAAGGGCACCCCTGGAAAGGCCCCAAGGCGTTCAGCCAGGGCCACGCGCATGGCGTAGGATGGGCTGTCACACGCACGTACGCGCGTCCTGCGCGATCGACGTCCGATCGCCCTCGCTCCTTCCTCCGAGTCCTTCATGCCGCCCCGGGATGAAGACTCCCGTGTCCTACGGAGCGCTCATGCCGGGCTATACCACCCGCATCCTCACCATTCCGGTCGGCGGTCACGACTTCCGTATCCGTGCGCTCAGCGATCTGCAGCAGTTCTCCGATCCTACCGGCCGCGCCGCGCGTGCCGGCATCCACTCCTCGCTGTGGAGCCTGTTCGGCCAGATCTGGCCGGCCGGCCGCGCGCTGGCCGATACCATGAGCCACTTCGACGTGGCCGGTAAGCGCATCCTGGAACTGGGCTGCGGGCTGGGCCTGTCCAGCCTGGTGCTGGCACATCGGGGCGCGGATGTCGTCGCGACGGATCACCATCCGTTGGCCGAATCCTTCCTGGCCTACAACGCAGGGCTCAACAACCTGCCGGCGGTGACCTACCGCGACCTGCCCTGGGAAGTTCCGGATGGCTCGCTGGGCCGCTTCGACCTGATCATCGGCAGTGACATCCTTTACGAACGCGGCCACGCCCACCAGATCGCCGCGATGATGCTGCGGCATGCCAAGCCCGATGCCGAACTGCTGATCACCGATCCCGGACGTGGCAACGTCGGCGCGTTTTCGCGCGGCATGGCCCTGCAGGGCTTCGATGTGAGCGAGGAACTGGGCCTGTTCGAGGATGAGGGCGATGCGCCAGGCCACGGGCGGCTGCTGAGTTATCGGCGGGGCGCCGTCCGCCCGGCGGCCCTCGCCTGAGCGCGGGCCGGGCGCGTTGCGGCACCGGCGTTCCTCCGTGACACGGCGTGCAGATCCGCTGGCGTAGGCTGTCGCCGTCCAGATGCGGCCCAGGCGGCCGGGAGAGCTCCGATGCGATGTCGTCCCCTGTCCAGCCGCGATGGCCTGTCTGTCAGCAGGACGCACGCTTGAGTACGGCCAGCGCCGCGCCGGATGCGCGACCTCAGACCCGCTCGATGATCATCGCTGGGCTGTCCACCGTGGTGGAGTGGTACGACTTCACGCTCTATCTGTATCTGGCCACGGTGTTGTCGCGGGTGTTCTTCGGCGGCGGCGAGAACGCGCTGCTGGCCACGCTGGCCGGGTTCGCGGTGTCGTATCTGATGCGCCCCCTGGGCGCGCTGGTGTTCGGCCATCTCGGCGATCGCTTCGGCCGACGCTACATGCTGCTGGCCTCGATGCTGCTGATGACGCTGGCCATGCTTGCTACCGCGCTGCTGCCCACCTTCGAGAGCATCGGCGCCACCGCCGGTGTGCTGTTGTTGCTGTTGCGCTGCCTGATGGCTTTTTCGGTCGGCGGCGAATACACCGGCGTGGTGGCGTACCTGCTGGAAACCGCGCCCGTGCAGCGGCGCGGCCTGGTCACCTCGCTGGCGTCGGCCGCGAGCGAAGTGGGTGCCCTGTTGGCAGTGGCGCTGTCGGCGCTGACGGTGGCGCTGCTGAGCACGGCCCAGCTGGATGGCTGGGGCTGGCGCATTCCTTTCTTTGTCGGCGCGGCGCTGGCCGGCGCGATCCTGCTGGCGCGCTCGACCATGCATGAGTCGCCCGAGTTCGAGCGGCAGCAGGCCGAAGGCACCGTGCCGGAGTCGCCTATCCGCGACACCTGGCGGCACCACAAGGCCGCGATCGCCCGCACCTTCGCGATCTCCGCACTGGGTTCGATCACCTATTACGTCGGCATTACCTATGTGCCCGCATTCCTCGGTTCGGTGGGGCAGGTGAGTGAATCCGAAGCGCTGTGGCTCTCCACGATCGCGGCGGTGGCGGTGATCGTGGTGACGCCGCTGGCCGGCGCGTTGTCGGACCGGGTCGGTCGCAGGCCGATGTTGATCGCGTTGGCCGCCCTGTCGGCGTTGCTGCCGTTGACGATGTTCTCGGTGATGGCCGGTGGCAGCACGCTGGCGATCGGGCTGGCCGCGGTGGTGTTGGCGTGCCTGGCCGGTGGCGTGAGTGCGGTGGCGGCACCGGCGACGGCCGAGCAGTTTCCCGGCGAGGGGCGGCTCAGCGGGCTGGCATTGGGCGTCACCATGGCGACGGCCTTCTTTGGTGGCGCCACGCCGTTGCTGGCCGAAGTGCTGGTGCGCCACACCGGCTGGTCATCGGCCCCAGGCGCGATGATCGCCGGGGTCGCCGTGCTGGTGCTGCCGGTAATGTGGACGCTGCGCGAGACGCGGCCCCGTTAGCGCCGGCCGCTGGCCGGCTGCACGCAGGGTGCCGAGAATGTAGCGCGCCGGCCGCTGGCCGGCTGCACGCAGGGTGCCGAGAAGGTAGTGCCGGCCGCTGGCCGGCTCCACGCAATGTCGGGTCTTGGAGGAGCCGGCCAGCGGCCGGCACTACCTGTGTACGGTGCGTCGCCACAAAAAAAACGGGCCGCCCGAAGGCGACCCGTTCGTTCAACACAGCGATGTCGTCAGGCCTCAGTATTTCCAGCGCAGGCTCAACGCGACGAAACGCGGCTCGCCGTAGTTGTTGTAATCCAGGTTGGCCCAGTAGGTCTTGTCCAGCGCGTTGCGCACGCTCAGGGTCGCGGTCCAGCTGTCGCTGAGGCGGTAGTTGGCGTTGAACTGCACCAGCGCGTACGCCGGCTGGTTCACCGTCACCGTGCCGCCGAGCGGATAAGGCACGTTGTAGCCCTGCACCTTGCTCTGCCACTGCACGCCCGCACCCACGCTCAGGCGTTCGAGCGCGCCGCGCAGCCGCACCTGGGTGTTGAGCTGCAGCAGGTCCTCGGCCGGGTTGGCGTACAACAGATCAGTGGCGGCACGGGTCACCTTGACGTGGGTGAAGCCGGCATTGACCGTCCAGCCCGGCAGGATTTCGCCGTTGACGTCCAGTTCCCAGCCACGTGCCTTGGTGCCGTTGATGCCGATGTAGGCCGAGCTGCCATCGCTGAGCGAGCGCTCCGGCACGCTCGTGTCCAGCACCGCGTAGTTGTCCTGCTTGGCCTCGAACACAGCCGCATTGGCGGTCAGGCGGCCGTCGAACCACTGCGACTTGATGCCCGCTTCCAGGTTCGAGCCCTCCACCGGCGCCAGCAGGTTTTCGTTGCGGTCCTTGAAGTTCTGCGGGTTGAAGATCTCGGTGTAGCTGGCATACGCCGCGACCTGCGGGGTGATGTCGTAGACCAGGCCCACATAGGGCGTGACTTCGTCCGTCACCTTGTAGGCGCCGCTGGTGCCGGTGTAGGCCCCGGTCGTGCCGTAGGCGCGGGTCAGCGTCTCCCAGCGGCTCAGCCGCGCGCCGGCGATCAGTGCCAGCGGGTCGGCCAGGCGCAGGCGGGTGGCCACGTAGAAACCGCTCTGCGTGGTCTTGGCGACCCGGCGTGCACCGGTACGCGAGTAGGTCACTTCGGAGATGTCGCCATCCCAGGTGCGGATGTCCGGGATGTAGTAGCAGCGCTCGGTGCCGCACCGCGCCCAGTCGGTCGGGTAGCGCAGGGCGATGGTGTTGGTGGTGCCTTCCAGGTCCGCCCACTGGCCGCCCACGGTCAGGTCGTGTTCGCGGCCGAACAGCGAGAACGTGCCGCTCAGGTAGGCATCGACGTTGCGCCGGGTGTCTTCCGAATCACCCGCGGCAGTGCGCAGGAAGATGCCCGCGCCGGTGGCCGGATCGGGGTAGCCGCTGCCGTAGACGCGCACGTTCTGGACGTTGCCCCGGGTGTAGGCGGTGTTGATCTTCAGCAGCCAGTTCTCGCCGAAACGCTGCTCCAGGTTGGCGAACGCCGTGCTCGTCTCGCGCTGCCAGTAGCTCCACTTCGGGGCGACGTTGGTCGAGCGCGGCAGGTGCGCGAAGTCGCCCTGGCTGTTGAAGAACGGCACGGTGCCCCAGGTCGAGCCGACCGGGTTGTTGTCCTGGGTCTGGTAGCCCACGGTCACGGTGGTGCTGTCGGTCAGGTCACCTTCCAGCACGGCCATGCCGGCCATCTTGTTCTCGTGGTAGCGGTCGTAATACAGATCGCGGTCGGTGTAGGCGGCGACCACTCGGCTGCGGAAACGGCCATCGGCGGTCAGCGGCGCGGTCACGTCGGCCTCCATGCGCTGGTAGTCCCAGCTGCCGGCGCTCACTGCGAAGGAGGCATCGAATTCCTTGCCCGGGCGCTTGCGCAGCAGGTTGACCGTCGCCGATGGCACGCCGGCGCCGCTCAGCAGGCCGTTGGCACCGCGGATCACTTCGACGCGATCGTAGAAGGCGGTGTCGTACTCCTGGTTGGTCGAACCGCTGTAGGTGGGGATGCCATCGACCTGGAAATCAGTGATGGGAAAGCCGCGGGCGTAATAGAGCGGACGCTGGGTGTCGTAGAAGGAGACACTCACGCCGGTGACGTTGCGCATCACGTCGTTGATGCTGAACAGCGATTCGTCCTGCAGGCGCTGGAGCCCGATCGAGGTCGCCGACTGCGGGGTTTCCTGCAGGCTGATCGGCAGGCGGGTGGTGCTGGATGGCATCGCGCGCGCACCGACCACGCTGACCTTGTCCAGGGTCTTCGCATCGGCAGTGCTGCTGGCGTCTGCCAGCGCATCGGCGAAGGCCTGCGGGGCGGTCAGCGAAAGGGCGGAAAGCAGGGCCAGGGCCAGCGGGGCACGGCGGGAGCGGAACGGGTGGGCGCGGAGCGACATGGGGGTCTCTGGACGGGAAGTAGGGAAGAAAGGCAACAGGCAGGCAACGCCGGCGCGCAGGCACGGTAGGTCCATCCTGGGAAAGCAGGTTGCCGGGCAGCTGCGGGGAGACGGCAGTCCGTTGAGACCGTCCAATACCCGTAGCGACAACCCTGCGATGCGCAAATGTAAATCGTTCTCAGTCGCTTTACAATTCTTGAACAGTCGGGCGCGTCCGCGTAAACGTCCGGGCCGCAACGTCACCGGACCTGAAACGCAACCGGCCACCGCAAGGGTGGCCGGAGGGAAAACCGTGGCGAGACCCGCAGGCCGCGCCGGGGCAGGCTTACAGCGCCTGCAGTTCTTCGTTGGCGTTGCGCTTGGCCTCGGCCGGCTGGGTAGCCGGCGGCGGGGTCAGCATCACGGCCGGGCTGGTCTCGCCCGGCACGTCCAGGTACGGCAGCTTCAGCGTATCGCTGGTCAGGCGGCGGATCTCGTTGGTCAACGCCGGGCTGTCGTTGAGCTTGCGCCCATACGAGGGCACGATCTCCTTCAGGCGCGCTTCCCAGCCGGCGGCCATCTGCTCGGGGAAGGCCTTCTTGAGCAGGTCCAGCATGATCGGCGGCGACGTCGATGCACCCGGCGAAGCGCCGAGCAGGGCGGCCAGGGTGTGGTCCTGGTCGGTCACGATCTCGGTGCCGAACTGCAGGATCGAGCCCTTTTCCGGGTCCTTCTTGATGATCTGCACGCGCTGGCCGGCGGTGACCAGCGTCCAGTCCTCGCGCTTGGCGTTGGGGTAGTACTTGACCAGCTCGGCCTGGCGGTCGTCATCGTTCAGGCGTGCCTGACCCATCAGGTACTTCACCAGGTCCAGGTTCTCCAGGCCCACGCCCATCATCCCGGCCACGTTGTTGTGGTTCACCGAGGAATACAGGTCGAACCACGAGCCGTGCTTGAGGAACTTGGTGCTGTACAGCGCGAACGGCCCGAACAGCACGACCGGCTTGCCATCCAGCTTGCGTGCGTCCAGATGCGGGACCGACATCGGCGGCGAGCCGGTTTCGGCCATGCCGTAGGCCTTGACCGAATGGCGGCCGGCCACCTGCGGCGACTGGAAGGCCAGGAACTGGCCACCGACCGGGAAGCCGGCGTAGTTCTTCGATTCCGGGATGCCCGACAGCTGCAGCAGCTTGAGCGCGGCGCCACCGGCACCGATGAACACGAAGCGCGACTTGACGGTGGACTCGTTGTCGGACTTCAGGTCCTTGACGGTCACGTTCCAGCTCTTGTCGTCGTTCTGGCGCAGGGCACGCACTTCATGGTTGAGGTGCAGGCTGAAGTTCGGGCTGCGCTGCAGGCCAGCGGTCAGCTGACGGGTGATCACGCCGAAGTTGACGTCGGTACCCAGCGGCATCCAGGTCGCGGCGACCTTCTGCTTCGGGTCGCGGCCTTCCATCAGCAGCGGGGCCCACTGCTTGATCTGCGCGGCGTCCTCGGAATACTGCATGCCGTAGAACAGCGGGTTCTTGACCAGTGCCTGCTGGCGCTTGTGCAGGTAGGCGATGTTCTCATCGCCCCAGACGAAGCTCATGTGCGGGGTCGGGTTGATGAAATCGCTGGGCTGGCTCAGGCGCCCTTCGCGCACCTGGTGGGACCAGAACTGGCGTGAGATCTCGAACTGCTCGGCGATGCCGACCGCGCGCTTGGTCTCGATGCTGCCGTCGGGCAGTTCCGGGGTGTAGTTCAGTTCGGCGAACGCGGAGTGGCCGGTGCCGGCGTTGTTCCAACCGTCCGAACTTTCCAGGGCAACCCCGTCCAGGCGCTCATAGACCTGGATGTTCCAGTCCGGTTGCAGCTCCTGCAGGAACGTGGCGAGCGTGATGCTCATGATGCCGCCGCCGACCAGGACGACGTCGACCGGCTTGTCGTTGCCGGCGGCCGGGACCGAGCGCTGATGCAGCGGCCAGTACAGGAACAGGGCCGCTGCCAACAGCAACAGCACGAGCAGGCCGAGGACGACCTTCGCTAGTTTTTTCATGGGGATCTCAGGTAGGGAGACATGGGAAGGATGCCGCCGCTGCCGGGAACGCCCGTGAAGACGGGCGTCACAGCGGTACCTTGATCGCAATTTTAGCCCGTTCCGGTACGGATTTGGTGCAACGCAGCATCCGGTGGCTGTGCCGGACCGGCTCAGTCGCTGGCGAGAGTGAAGTACTCCAGGAGGAAATAGCTGGCTTGATAGGCCAGTGCTATCAGAGCCAATACCAGATGCGCACGCTGCTGGCGCAGGGCGAAGCCCAGCCCGGCGATCCCCAGCATCACCACGGTATGCACCCAGTAAGCGTCCCCCAGCATCTGCCAGCGGCTGTGGCCCTTGATGGCGGTATCCACCAGATCCAACAGCGTGACCAGCGCCAACATCCCGAAGAAGCCGCCGCGGCGCTGCAGCAGGTAGTTCTCATAGCTGCCGAACTCGCGCACGTCGTCGGGAAACAGCAGCACGCAGAGCAGGTACCACGACGCGCAGTAGGCGATCACGAACAGATACAGCTCGAAGGTCCACTGCCGGACCTCGCCCAGCCGGAACTCCCACCACCAGAAGGTCACCACCGAAATCAGCGCCCAGACCACCCAGCACAGGTGGATCAGCGAGCAGCCGCGTCGTTTGGGGTGCTCGATGATGCCCGCCAGCCCGCGCAGCAGGGTGGTGATGCTCAGGCCGAGGATGATGCTGAGCACCACGCGGATGTGCAGGTAGACCGGATCGGTGTCCATCGACGTGCCCGCGGCTGGGATGCGCCGATGCTGCATCGGGGCGGGTCATCGGGTCGTGTAGGGCGGCGTGCGGCCCCGGCACGACAGCCGACCAGCGGTCGCCTCTACCGGTCGGGGTTATCGCTTCTTGCGCACCAGCGTCGCCGAGGCCGCCAGCACTGCCCGGGTCAGCAGCGCCATGGTCTGCACATCGCCTTTCCAGTGCTGCCAGTACAGCGGCACGTCTTCCCACGCGCGCTGCTTCATGTGCACCAGGCGCCCGGCATCCAGGTGGCGTTTGACCAGCGGCAGCGGGTTCATGGTCCAGCCCAGCCCGCCCAGGTTCGCCTGCACGAACGCGCGGGTGGAGGGAATCCACCAGGTCGGTGCGGTCAGCGGCAGGTCGTTGCCCGCCAGGCGCCGGGCGAAGCGGGCCTGCATGTCGTCCTTGCGGTTGAACACCAACACCGGCGCCTGGGCCAGCGACTGTGCATTGACCCCCTTGGCGAAGTACTGCTCATGGAAGGCCGGGGTGCAGGTGGCGGCGTAGCGGATGCTGCCCAGCGCGTGGATCTGGCAGCCCTGCACCGGCTCGTCCAGGGTGGTCACCGCGCCCAGCACGGCCCCCTGGCGCAGCAGGGCCACGGTGTGGTCCTGGTCTTCCGAGCGCAGGTCCAGGGTGGTGCCGGTCTGCCGCGCGAACTGCAGGGCGGCCTCGGGGAACCAGGTCTCCAGGCTGTCATGGTTCACCGCCACGGGGATGCTGGCGTGCGGCAGGTCCTCATCTGCGATGCCCATGCGGTGCAGCGCATCGTGCTCGAGCAGGGCGGTCTGTTCGGCCAGCTGCACCAGCACCTGGCCCTCGGTGGTGGCGACCGCTGGGGAAGAACGTTTGACCAGCAGGCGGCCGACCCGGTCCTCCAGTGCCTTGACCCGCTGGGAGACGGCCGAGGCGGTGACATTGAGCGACTGCGCGGCCCGTTCGAAGCTGCCTTCCCGGATCACCGCCGCCAGGGCGCGGAGCTGGGCATGGTCGATGCGCATGATCTTAAGTTCCGCTAAAGATGGTTAAGTAAGTTTAGCTCTACTTTTTCATGTTGCGGCGCGACAATATGCGCCATCCGGGCTGTACGCCTTGGCGAGGCACCGCCCCCCAGCACGACACAGGTGGTATCCAATGTTTTCGATCATTTCCGGCGGCGCCGGGCTGAGCGCGTGGCTCAGTGGTGCCGCAACCGGCATCGGCCTGTTTGCGGTGGTCGGCGCGCAGAGCGCGTTCATCCTGCGCCAGGGCATCCTGCGCAAGCACATCATTCCGGTGGTGGCGACGTGTGCCGCCATCGATGGCATCTTCATCTTCGCCAGCGTGGCCGGCCTGCGCACGCTGACCCAGGCGCTGCCGTGGCTCACCACCGTGGTGCTGTGGGGCGGCGTCGCCTTCCTGGCCTGGTACGCCTGGCAGTCGGCGCGGCGCGCGCTGGCCGGCGGTGGCGGCATGCACGTGGACGAGGGCGACAGCACCTCGCGCCGCGCGGTGCTGATCTCGGCGGTCGGTTTCTCGCTGATCAATCCGCATTTCTGGCTGGACATGATGGTGATCGGCGGTATCGCCGAGAACTTCGGCAATGCGCGCATGGCCTTCGCCGCCGGCGTGTTCACGGCCAGCTGCCTGTGGCTGACCGCCCAGGGCCTGGGGGCACGCCTGCTGGCGCCACTGTTCACCAAGCCAAAGACCTGGCGCATCCTCGACGGCACCATCGCGGTGATTCTGTCGATCCTGGCGCTCAGCCTCGCGTTCCGCGGCATGCATTGAACTCTCTCCTCGATGCAGGTCCTGGAAATGGCACCGTTCGCGGTGCCATTTTTTTTGCATCAGCAGGAACATCCCTCTGGTTGGCAGCTCGATCTTCCGCCTAGAATCGCGATCCCGGACATGAGGTCCGATGCAGCAGGGGGAAAGGATGAAGCACGTACAAAGGTTGGGACTGCTGGTATTGCTGGCCATTACGGGCCAGGCCGGCGCGGTGGATCTGGAGCGCTACCTGCGCCGGGATGCCTTCACCGATATCAAGATTTCGCCGAACGGCGACTATTACGCGGCCACCGTGCCGATGGAAGATCGCACCGCCCTGGCGATTCTGCGCAGGAACGGGGGCGAGGTGGTGGGCTCGTTCGTGCCGCCCAGGAACAATCACGCCAATCATTTCGACTGGGTCAGCGCAGAACGTGTGCTGATCGGCCTGGCCGAGAAGCAGGGTTCGCTGGACCAGCCGCGCATGACCGGCGAGCTGTATGCCATGAACGCCAACGGCGGGCGCGGCGAGCTGCTGGTCGGCTACCGCGCGCAGGACAACGGCCCGGGTACCCGCATCCAGCAGAAAAAAGTGGAGGCCGTGGCCGCGTTCCTCGCCGATGATCTGCCCGCGGACGAGCGCAACGTGCTGGTCACGATCTGGCCATTCAACGATGACCCGTTCACCCGTGCCGACCGGATGGATGTCACCACCGGCCGTCGCCAGACGGTGGCGCGCTCGCCCGTACGCCGCGCCGATTTCGTCACCGACAACCAGGGCCAGGTGCGTTTCGCCCATGGCGCGGGAACCGACAACGTCAACAAGCTGTACTACCGGGAAGGGTCGGGCACGACCTGGAAGCTCGTCAACGATGAAGCCTTGAACGGGCGGATCGAAACGGCGATCGGGTTCTCCGAAGATGGTCGGCTGGCGTATTTCAACACCGAGATGCCGCAGGGCCCCGACGCCATCGTGTCCTGGGATCCGGTGACCGAAGAACGCAGGCTCGTGCTGCGTGATCCCGTGGTGGACGTGCACAAATACATCTACCGGCCCGGCACCTCGATCCCGGTGGGCGCGCTCTACCTGGGTGACACGCCACGCACCCGCTTCTTCGACGAACAGGGGCCCGATGCGCGGTTGTATCGCAGCCTGGAAGCGGCGTTCGGGGGCGATGCGGTCTTCGTCACGTCCAGTACCCGCGACGGCCGGCAGCTGATGGTGGAGGCGTGGTCCGGGCGCAACCCGGGCGATTTCTACATCTTCGACAACGTGGCCAAGAAAGCGGACCACGTCATCAGCCGCAGCAACTGGATCGACCCGGCCGCCACCGCAGAGGTACGCCCGGTGGCCCTGAAGGCACGTGACGGGCTGCCGCTGCACGGCTACCTGACCGTGCCCGGCAAGGCCGCTGCCAAGTCGCTTCCGATGGTGGTGATACCGCACGGCGGGCCTTACGGTCCGTTCGATACCGGCGGGTACGACGCGGAAAGCCAGATGCTTGCCGATGCCGGGTACGCTGTCCTGCAGGTCAACTTCCGCGGCTCGGGCAACTACGGGCGCGCCCATCGGTCCGCGGGTGCCCGCCAGTGGGGCGGCACCATGCAGGACGATCTGACCGATGCAACCCGCTGGGCGATCCGGGAGGGCATTGCCGACGCCTCGCGGATCTGCATCTATGGCGCCAGCTATGGCGGTTATGCGGCGATGATGGGGGCGGCGAAGGAGCCAGGGCTGTACCGGTGCGCCGCCGGGTATGTAGGTGTCTACGACCTGCCGATCATGTTCACCAGTGGCGATATCCAGCGCCGCGGCTCGGGCGAGACCTACCTCAAGGAATGGATCGGCGAGCGCGCCCAATTGGCGGCGGTATCGCCGGTGAACCTGGCCGACCGCATCAAGGTGCCGGTGTTCCTCGCCGCCGGTGGCGAAGACGAGCGCGCCCCGATCCAGCACACCAGGCGGATGGAAGCGGCGCTGAGAAAGGCCGGCGTGCCCGTGGAGGCGTTGTACTATCCGACCGAAGGCCACGGTTTCTACACCGATCCGCACCGCCGCGAGTACTACACCAAGCTGCTGGCGTTCCTGTCCAACAGCCTGGGCGGGGAGACTGCCTCGGCGTCCGCGCAGCCTTGATCGCATCATTCGGTGGAAAAACAACGACGGCACCGTGAGGTGCCGTCGTTGTTTGTGAAGGGATTGCTGGCCGCGACAGAATGCAAGTTGTTGCATGGTTTCCGGCGCGACCCCGCGGGATGCTGGACAGCTCTCCCCTTCGGTGTTCCCCAGCATGTGGCGCAACCTCTCCTCGACGTCCCGCCTGCGGTCTTTCCCGTGCCGTTCAGCGCCGTTGCTGCTTGTGCTGTTCTGCAGTCCCTCCCGTGCGGCCGACATCGATGACGGTCTGCAATTGACGGTGGAGCAGGCGTTCAAGATCGCAGTGCTCAGCGTCGAGGTGGACGAGTGGTCGATCCGGTTGCACAAATTGATGCGGGGAGGAGAGCCTACGGCGCCATTGAGCGAGCCCGACGCTGCGGTACTTCATGACACCGTCCAGTTGCTGACAATGGGCAAGCTGGTGACCGAAAATGTTGTCGCAGTGGCGTACGGCAACCGGCTTGAGGGCACAGCGGCAGGTCGTCTACTGGCGGCATCGCAAGCATGGGGATTTGCCGGCGACGGCGCTCGTTGCCTGGCACAGGACGTCCGGCGCGAGCCTGTTGCTGGCGCACCTCCCGCCGCCGCACCCACCGATAGGGTGGGCTATCGCGTCCAGTACGTTTGCATTGCACCACACATGCACAAAAGCCGTGCGCTGGCACAGCTGATGACGGCTGTCGTGCAGGGACAGGCCGCACCGTCGGTAGACGCACTGGAGCGGTCGATGTTGGCCGGCGAGCGCCGCGACGAGGCCCGGCCTCGGTCGATGGGCGGCAGCCTCCATTTGTCCAGCGATGCACACGGCCGTAACTGGACGAGCAGCGGTGCCATTGTGAGCGAACAACTGCTGGCGGAAACAAAGGTGCCGCCCACTGTGTGGATGCCGGCGCCGGTGTCGCAGGCTGAATCGGTCCACATGGCGGTGCAGGAACTGATGCAGCGCATGCAGGTTGCGGGGGAAGTGTCGGCAGACCTGCAGGATGCGATCGCCGCGCACCTCCTGCTGCGCTTTCCGGAAGTGTTGTGGGATGCCGTGCGCGAGGACGTCACCGGGCTCGCCCGCGCAGTTGCCCGCCGCGCGGCCACGGCCGAATGCCGGGTGCAGGAGGTGCAGCAGGGGGAGGACAGGTATGAAGCGCACACCGTTCGCCTGGCGCAGGCAGCCTTGGAATGCACGTTGCCCGCGCTGGAGTGGACGCTTGCACCTCTGGACGCCCATGATCGTGATGCGATCGCCTTGGCCGCACGCTATCGCCAGTTCCTTCAGCGCGCGACGGAAACGATCGCCACGTCACCTGCTCATGCGGCCGCAACCGCAGTGGACTTTCAGCAGGTGTCCGGACCGAATGGCGACGCATGGCGCGCCGAGCCAGATGCTTTGCCCAAGCTGCTGCTGGAGGGCATCCTGCCCGCACCGTTGGTGAAAGAACTCGGCGGCCTGGCCCTGAACGCAGATGCGCTCCATCCGGATATGCGTTTCGAGCATCTTGACGGGCGCAATCTGGACGAGTCTGGACGCGTGCTTGTGCGCCGCTTCCTGCAGGAACTGCGCGCGGCCAGACGGGTGGAATGACGTGGCACTGGCGGGGCGCTGATTGCCCGGGGTTTCCCTACTTCACCCCGTGCATCATTCGCTTCAGCAGCGGCGAACAGATCAGTGCGACCGCCGCGCAGCCCAGGCCGATCCACATCAGCAGCCAGAACAGGTGTTCGTAGCTGGCGGCGGCGCTGGCGATGTTCATGGTTTCGCCTTCCGGTACCTCGATCGCGGCGAGCTTGCCGAACAGCGCGGCCAGCGTTTCCGAAAACGCGGTGGCCAGGAACCAGGTGCCCATCATCAGGCTGACCACCCGCGGCGCGGCCAGCTGAGTAACGGCGGACAGACCGACCGGTGACAGGCACATTTCGCCGATCTCCAGGATCAGGTAGGCCAGTACCAGCCACCACACGCTGGCCATCTGCCCGGTCGCGCCCACCTGCTGCGCCGCCAGTGCCAGCGGCACGAACGACAGTGCGGCGAAGATCAGCCCGATCGAGGATTTGACCGGCTTGGACGGGTCCATGCGGCGACGGTCCAGCCACGCCCACAGCATGGCGAACAGCGGCGCGAGCACCACCAGGAACAGGCCGCCCAGGTAAGTCAGCGAGCCGGCGGTCTGCGGAATCACCAGGCAGTCGCGGATCAGCATGACCAGCATCGCCGCGACGATCACGATGAACAATGTGCGTGGCGCGGACGAGCCCGGGCGGCGCTCGGACAGACGCGCGGCCACCACGAAGCCCAGCGGCGCCAGCAGCAGCGAGGCGATCGACCACGGCAGCGGGGTGCCACCCTGGATCACCAGCGACGGCACCAGGTCCTTGGTGAGCAGGCGGTCGGTGAAGGTCACCCAGGAGCCATAGGTCTGCTCGTACAGGGTGAAGAACACCAGCGCCATGAAGATCAGCGCCATCAGCGCGATCATCTGCTGGCGCTGCACCGGCGTGCAGCGGGTGCCGGTGAACCAGGCGAACCAGACCAGCACGCCACCGAGCACCACGATCATCAACATCAGCGCCAAGCTGAGTTCACCACCGAGCGCGAACGCACCATTGGCGGCGGCCCACATCAGCGCGGCCACCGGAATCACGCCCAGCACGGCCACGGCATAGATCAGCCATTCGCGGCGGATGCCGAGCACGCGTTGGCGCAGCGCGGGCAGATCGGACGGTTCGGCGTGGCCCTGCAGATACTTCTGGCCCCACAGGAACATGCCCAGGCCGATCACCATGCCGATGCCGGCCGCACCGAAGCCGTACTTCCAGCCATAGGCTTCGCCGAGGAAGCCGCACACCAGCGAGGCGAACAGCGCGCCCAGGTTGATGCCGGCGTAGAACAGCGAAAAGCCCGAGTCGCGGCGCGGATCGTTTTCCGGGTACAGCTTGCCGACGATGGTGGAGATGTTCGGCTTGAGGAAGCCCACGCCCATGATGATCAGGGCCAGCGAGAGGTAGGTGATGCCCAGGGCCGCGTCATCGCGCACGATCGCGCCATCGACGCGGACCGCTGCGTGACCTTCGAAAGCCATGCCCAGGTGGCCGAGCACCAGCAGCACGCCGCCGAACACCACCGCCTTGCGCATGCCCAGCCAGCGGTCGGCGAGCAGGCCGCCGAAGACCGGGATGCAGTAGACCAGGCCGCCATAGGCACCGAGCAGATCCAGGCCGGCCTTGTCGCCGAACAGGTGGTATTTGGTGAGGTAGAGCAGCAGCAGCGCCTTCATCCCGTAGAACGAGAACCGCTCCCACATCTCGGTGAAGAAGCAGATGTAGACGCCCTTGGGATGGCCAAGGAAGTCGTCGGTCGCGGTGGAGGTCGAGGTGGCGGGCAGGACGGCTGCGGTCATCGAGGGCTGGGGCAGGGCGGACAAGGGGGCGAGTATAGGCCCGGGGCGAAGGGTCAGCCGTGCCGTGTCTGGCCGCTCCGCCGTCGTGCTGCCGGCCATGCGCGCTTACAGATAGCGAAGCCAGGCCAGATCCCGCCGCCGCGCCTTGAACCGCGCGAATGCCCGTGTCGGCCAATACAGCGCCAGTGCCAGCACGGCGGTGATCACCCACAGGCTCGCCACGTGGTCCACCGCGAAGTAGCCGCCGTGCGTCTGGCCCCAGCGTGCTTCGGCCAGAACGTACAGCAGCTTCAGCACATACAGGTGCAGCAGGTAGAAGAACATCGGCGCCGCGCCGATGTCGGCCAATGGCGCCAGCGCCCGGGCCACGCGCGGCTGTTCGTACAGGCGCAGCAACAGCAGGCCGATGCCCAGGGTCAGCAGCAGGAACAGCAGCGAGGGCGGGTACTTGGTCACGTTGAAGAAGCTCATCAGCGTATTGCCCAACGTGGCCAAGGACTGCCACGGGCTGTCGCCGTAAGCGTTGATCGCCCGCAGCAGCACGAAGGCGAGCAGCGCACCGGCACCGGCCAGCCACAGCCGACCCTGGCGCAGGAGGGCATCGCCGCCGCGTGCGAACCACGGGCCGATCACCCAGCCCAGTGCAATCACGCCGATCCACGGCAGCACCGGATACGAGGTCCGCAGGCGCAGCCCGTCGGTCACCGTGATCCAGTCGCGCTGGTGCAGCACTTTCCACAACACGGCCAGCGCCCCGTCACCCTGCACGCGGATGCCATCGAGCAGGTTGTGCCCGGCGATCACGGCCAGCGCCAGCACCGCCAGCGCGCCGCGCGGGAGCCAGAGCAGCCCGGCCAGCGCGATCATGCTGATGCCGATTGCCCAGATCACCTGCAGGTACACGACGCTCGGTGGGAACTGCAGCGTCCAGGCGAAGTTGACGACCAGCAGTTCCAGCACCACCAGGAACAGGCCGCGCTCGAGCAGGAAGGCCGAGGCGGCCCGGCGCCCATCCGGTTTGCCGCTGGCGTACAGCCAGGCCGACAGGCCGGTCAGCAGCACGAACACCGGGGCACACAGATGCGCCAACAGCCGGCTGACGAACAGGGCCGGCTCCACCTGGTCCACCGCCATCGGGTCGGCCACCTGGGCATGCAGGTAGAAGGTTTCGCGCACGTGGTCGAGCAGCATCAGCACGATCACGGTGCCGCGCAGCTGGTCGATGGAGGTCAAACGGGAGGCGGGGGAATGCGTCACAGCGGCGCCGGGTACTCGGCGCGATAGGATATAACATAACTAAAGTGGACGGGCCCGGCCTGGGACGTTGCCGAGTCCGGCGTGTGGCCACTCCGGTGGCACGCGCAGGTCAACAGGCGCCTCGATCAGGCGGTGAAGCGTTGCCGGCCAGCGGCCGGCACTACTGGACTTGCCCGTACATGAACGCTAGCGTGGCAGGGATTTTTTGCCAGCAGGGGCTTCCATGAACAACGACGCTGCGCCACGCCAGCTCACTTTCCGTGCGGTGGTGCTTGCCATCGTGCTGGCGGTGATTCTGTCGGCCGCCAACGCCTACCTCGGTCTGTTCGCAGGCCTGACCATCGCCACCGCCATTCCCGCCGCGGTCATTTCCATGGGGGTGCTGCGCCTGCTCGGCGGTGGCACGATCCTGGAAAACAACATCGTCCAGACCGGTGCTTCGGCCGGTTCGTCGATCGCCGCCGGTGTGATCTTCACCATCCCCGCGCTGGTGATCATGGGCTACTGGCCGGACTTCAAGTACTGGTGGGTGCTGGGCATCGCCGGTCTGGGTGGCCTGCTGGGCGTGCTGTTCTCGGTGCCGCTGCGCCGTTCGATGATCGTGGAAGATCCGCTTCCGTTCCCGGAAGGCAAGGCCGCCGCCGAAGTGCTCAAGGCCGGTGAAAACCCGGGCCCGGGCCTGAAGATCCTGGCCGTGTCGGCGGTGATCGGCGCCTTCGTGAAGCTGGCCGCCGAAAGCGGGCTGCGCCTGATCCCGGATGCCTGGGCCACCTCGGCCTACGTCGGTACCTCGAAGATCACCGCCTTCATCGGCACCAACCTGTCCCCGGCGCTGCTGGGCGTGGGCTACATCGTCGGCCTGAATGTCGGCATCGTGGTGGTGTCTGGTTCGATCCTGACCTGGCATATCGCCATTCCGCTGTACCAGGCGTTCTTCATGAACACCGATCCGGCGCTGGCGGCCTCGATCGCCACGGCCAGTTCGACGGAAGCGGCCTTCGCCATCTGGGGCGCGAAGATGCGTTACCTGGGCGTGGGCGCGATGCTGATCGGCGGCGTCTGGACCCTGATCTCGCTGCGCAAGTCGCTGCTCAACGGCGTCAAGAGTGGCTTTGCCGCGGCCCGCAAGAGCGGTGGCCCGGCGCTGGCGCACACCGAACGCGACCTGCCGATGAAGTGGATGCTGGTGGCCCTGGTGGTGTTCACCCTGCCGCTGCTGGCGCTGTACCAGGCCATCGTGGGCCAGTGGCATGTCTCGATCCCGATGACCCTGATCATGATCGTGGCCGGCTTCCTGTTCGTCTCGGTCTCGGCCTACCTGGCCGGCCTGATCGGCTCGTCCAACAACCCGGTCTCGGGCATCACCATCTCCACCATCCTGTTCGCCTCGGCGGTACTGGTGCTGCTGCTCGGCAAGGATGGCCTGACCCCGGTCGGCATCGGCGGTGCGCCGCTGGGCGCGGTGGCCGCGATCATGATCGGCGCGGTGGTGTGCTGCGCGGCCGCGGTCGGCGGTGACAACCTGCAGGATCTCAAGGCCGGCTACATCGTCGGCGCCACCCCGTGGAAGCAGCAGCTGATGCTGGGTATCGGCGCGTTCTCGTGCGCGCTGATCATGGCCCCGGTGCTGAACCTGCTGGCCACCGCCTACGGCATCGGCGTGAAGTCCGAGCTGCATCCCAACGCGCTGGCCGCGCCGCAGGCCAACCTCATGGCCTCGGTGGCCAAGGGTCTGTTCGGCGGCGAGCTGCCGTGGACCTTCATCGGTATCGGTGCGGTGGTCGGTGCGGCGATCATCGCCTTCGACAGCTGGCTGAAGTCGCGCAATGCCCGCTTCCGCGTGCCGGTGCTGGCCGCCGCGATCGGCATCTACCTGCCGCTGGAACTCATGGTCCCGATCTTCCTGGGTGGCCTGATCGCCTACCTGGTGGAGCGCTTCCACAAGATCCGTGGCGATGATGAAGAAGGCCGTGACCGCGTGCACAAGCCGGGCGTGCTGTTCGCCGCCGGCCTGATCACCGGTGAAGCCCTGATGGGCATCGCCATCGCGATCCCGATCGTGGTCAGCAGCCGCGCCGATGTGCTGGCGCTGCCGTTCCACCTGCCGGGCGCGCAGTGGATCGGCCTGGCCGTGCTGTTCCTGGTCGGTTGGCTGATCTACCGCACCGGCAAGCGCGCGGTGGGTTCGGTCTAAGCAACAACGACTCCGATCCGGGTCGTGACACACCCCGCTCCGGCGGGGTGTGTCGTTTCTGCGTTCAGCCAATGCGCCGGCATGACCGATGGCCTTTGCATGTGCGGCCCTTGCGGCCCTAACATCGGCGTTTTGCCGTTCCGCGGAGACCCCGATGAAACTTCGTTACGCCCTGCTGCCGTTGTGCCTGCTGACCGCGATGCCCTCGCTGGCGGCCACGCGTGGCCTGGATGTGCGCGACATGATCGCGCTGGATCGTGTCTCCAGCCCGCTGCTCACTGCCGATGGCGGCAACGTCATCTTCGCCAAGCGCGTGGTCGGCACCGACAGCAAGGCCAGCACCGGCCTGTACATCCGCAACCTGCGCACGCGCGACCTGGCCCCGCCCAAGCCGCTGACCCCGGCCGGCTGGAACGTCAATTCCGCCGCGCTGTCGGCCGATGGCCAGACCGTGTATTTCCTGAGCGCCAGGAACGGCAGCCAGCAGCTCTACGCGCAGCCGGCCACCGGCGGCACGCCGCGCCAGCTGACCGATTTCCCGGTCGATGTGGACAGCTTCCACGTCTCCCCGCAGGGCGACCGCGTGGCCTTCAGCAGCGGCGTGTTCCAGGACTGCGGTTCGGACCTGGCCTGCACCAGCAAGAAGCTGGACGCGCACAAGGCGCGCAAGAACACCGGCGAGGTGTTCGACAACCTGTTCGTGCGTCATTGGGACACCTGGGCCGACGGCCGCCGCAACACGCTGTTCGTGGCGCCGCTGCCGGCCGCCAAGGCCGCGGCGGTGAAGGGTGCCTCGGCGATCAGCGCAACGCTGGCCGGCGATGCACCGTCCAAGCCGTTCGGTGGCAATGACGACTTCACCTGGTCGCCGGATGGCAAGAGCGTGGTCGCCGCGATCCGCGTGGCCGGCAAGCAGGAGCCGTGGTCGACCAACTTCGACCTGTACCGCCTGGATGCCGAGGGCAAGCAGGCGCCGGTCAACCTGACCGCGTCCAACCCTGCCTGGGATGCCGGTCCGGTGTTCAGTGCCGACGGCAAGACCCTGTACTACCGTGCCATGAAGCGCCCGGGCTTCGAAGCGGACCGCTTCGGCCTGATGGCGATGGACGTGGCCACCGGCAAGACCCGCGAGATCGCCCCCAAGTGGGATCGTTCGGCCGGCGAGATCGTGCTGTCCGGTGACGGCAGCCTGATCTACACCAGCGCCGACGACATGGGCGAGCACCGCCTTTTCGCCGTGGACATCGCCACGGGCAAAGCCGAAGTGGTGGTGGACGGCGGCAGCATCGGCTCGCCGGTGATCGCCGGCACTACCCTGGCGTATACGAAGAACAGCCTGAAGAGCGGCGACCAGATCGTCGTGGCCGCCTTCGATGGCGCCAACCCGCGCGAGATCACCCCCAGCGCCGGCGAGATGCTGCCCGATGTCGCCTTCGGCGATTACGAGCAGTTCCAGTTCAAGGGCTGGAACAACGAGACCGTGCACGGTTACGTGGTCAAGCCGTACAACTACCAGGAAGGCAAGCGCTACCCGGTCGCGTTCCTGATCCACGGCGGCCCGCAGGGCAGCTTCGGCAATGGCTGGAGCTATCGCTGGAACCCGCAGACCTACGCCGGGCAGGGCTACGCAGTGGTCATGATCGACTTCCACGGCTCCACCGGTTACGGCCAGGCCTTCACCGACGCGATCAGCCAGCACTGGGGCGACCGCCCGCTGGAAGATCTGCAGAAGGGCTGGGCCGCGGCACAGAAGCAGTACCCGTTCCTCAACGGCGACAAGGCATGCGCGCTGGGCGCCAGCTACGGCGGCTTCATGGTCAACTGGATCGCCGGCAACTGGAACGAGCCGTGGAAGTGCCTGGTCAACCATGACGGCGTGTTCGATCAGCGCATGATGGGCTACGCCACCGAAGAACTGTGGTTCACCGAGTGGGAGCAGGGCGGCACGCCGTATGAGAAGGCCGCCAACTACGAGAAGTTCAACCCGGTCAACCACGTCTCGGACTGGAAGAAGCCGATCCTGATCGTGCACGGCCAGCTCGACTACCGCATTCCGGTGGAGCAGGGCCTGGCGGCGTTCACCGCCGCGCAGCGCCAGGGCATCGAGTCCAAGTTCCTGTATTTCCCGGACGAGAACCACTGGGTGCTCAAGCCGCAGAACAGCGTGCAGTGGCATGACACCGTCAACGGCTGGCTGAAGCAGCACATCGGCGAGTAAGCCGGTTCGAAGCGCCGCCCCCAGGGGCGGCGCTTGTTCAAGGCACCGGGTCTCGTTGGCCGTGGCGTCACCGGTGATCGGTGGTGTTGTAACCGAGCATTGTCGGCGGTGTGACCGGCCAACGTCGGCGGTGTAACCGGCCAACGTCGGCGGTGTAACCGGTAGAGCCGACCGTTGGTCGGCTGCTCTTTTACGGCAGCCGACCAACGGTCGGCTCTACCCGTGATTGTTTCCCGAAACGTGCCGAATCGCACGCCCATCGTCCAGGCACTCCACACCCGTGAAAGCACCCGCCCTGATCCAGAACGATATCGTCGTCTTCGGCCTGATCGCCGCCACCCTCGGCGCCGTGTTCTGGACTGCCTCGCGCGAGCAGGGGCCGTGGAAGCGTTTCTACACCTACGTGCCAGCCCTGTTGCTGTGCTACCTGATTCCCGGGGTGTACAACACCGTCGGCCTGATCGACGGCCAGAACACCCATCTCTACAACCCGGTCGCCCGCGACATCCTGCTGCCCGCCGCGCTGGTACTGCTCACTTTGGCCGTGGATATCAAGGGCATCCTGCGGCTGGGACCGAAACTGATCGTGATGTACCTGGGCGCCTCGCTGAGCATCATGGTCGGCGCGGTGGTCGCGTTTCAGTTGATGAAGTGGCTGCATCCGGCAACCGTGGCCGGCGATACCTGGGCCGGCATGGCCGCGCTGGCCGGCAGCTGGATTGGCGGCGGCGCCAACATGCTGGCGATGCGCGAAGTGTTCGATGTCAACGCGACCACCTTCGGGCAGTTCGCGGTGGTCGATGTCGGTGTCGGCTACGTGTGGATGGCGGTGCTGATCTTCATGGCCGGGCGTTCGGCGAAGATCGATGCGCGCAGTGGGGCCGATACCTCGGGCATCGATGCGCTCAAGCTGCGCATCCAGGCCTTCCAGGCGCAGCACGAGCGCGTGGCCAGCCTGACCGACCTGATGCTGATCGTCGCCGTTGCCTTCGGCGTGGTGGGGCTGTCGCATGCGATCGCCGGTCCGGTCTCGGCATGGTTCAAGGGCCATGTCGCCTGGGCCTCGCAGTTCAGCCTGGACGCGCCCTTCGTATGGGTGGTGGTGATTTCCACCACCTGCGGCCTGGCGCTGAGCTTCACCCGTGCGCGCAACCTGGAAGGCGCCGGTGCCTCCAAGCTGGGTTCGCTGCTGCTGTACTTCCTGATCGCCTGCATCGGCATGCAGATGGATCTGCTGGCGTTGCTGGACCGCCCTTGGCTGTTCCTGCTTGGCCTGATCTGGATCGCGGTGCACATCGTGCTGCTGTGGGCGCTGGCGCGCGCGCTGAAGGTGCCGTTCTTCTACTTTGCGATCGGCTCGCAATCCAACATCGGCGGGCCGGCCTCGGCGCCCGTGGTCGCGGCGGCGTTCCACCCCTCGCTGGCACCGGTCGGCGTGCTGCTGGGCACGATGGGCTACGCGACGGGCACGTACCTGGCCTACATCGTCGGCATCACGCTGCGCGCGATGGCGGGGTAGAGCCGACCGTTGGTCGGCTGCTGTAACGTCGCGTCACAGCGTACGACAGCCGACCAACGGTCGGCTCTACGGCAGAAGCAACCTGCGCTAAATCAGCCAGGCGATGCATCAGGTGTCCAGGAGGTTGCCGGCCAGCGGCCGGCACTACCGGGAATCCGGGCCGCCGGGAGTTACCGCACATGCGGATTTACGCAGGAAGAAGGCCGCGTTCGAGCAACCATGCTCTGGCATCTTCCGCATCCTGCTCGAACCACGCCTTCGTAGACCCCAACCGATACGTATACCCCCACGCATCCATGTCGGCCATCAGGCGCGCGCTGCCTACCCCCGGTAGTTGCCCGGCCAGCACGATCTGCAGGTAGCAGGTGGCGTCTTCTTCGGGTACCGAATCGGTGGCATCGGTGTGCACCAGCGCACGCCGCTCCGGCGGCAGCACGATCAGATGGCAGGCTTCGTGCAGCATCGAGTGCACGGGCGTGTCATCGCGGACATAGACATCGCTGCCGATGATGCCGGCTTCAGGTTCGCCCCAATAGCTGCCCGGAATCGGCGCGCCATCGGCCACACGATGCAGGCGCAGATCGTGGGCCGCGAGCAGGGTGTGGGCGTCGTCGAAACGGATATCGCCGAGGCGGGTGACCTGCGGTTCGGCGGTGGGGGCAGCGTCGTTCATGGGTTACCGCTCAACCGCCCCTTCCGGGGCGGAAGGGGCGATGTCGATCAGGGCTGCTGCGGGCCTTCCGGCAAGGCGACGGAAATATCGAGCACATCGTGCTCGCCGTCCTTGACCAGGTCGACCTTGACCGCATCAGCGTCGATGTTGACGTACTTCTTGATCACTTCCAGCAGCTCGCGCTGCAGCAGGGGCAGGTAGTCCGGGCCGCCGCGGTGGCTGCGTTCCTGCGCGATGATGATCTGCAGGCGGTTCTTGGCCGTTTCGGCAGTGGTCTTCTTTCGGTTCAGGAAATCGAACAGTCCCATGCTTACCCTCCGAACAGCTTGCTGAAGAAGCCTTTCTTCTCCACGGTGGTGAAGCGCATCGGACGCTCTTCGCCAAGGATGCGGCCCACCGCATCTTCGTATGCCTGGCCCGCCGCCGATTCGGGGTCCAGAATGACCGGTTCACCCTTGTTGGACGCATTGAGCACGTCGCCCGACTCGGGCACCACGCCAATGGCCTTCAGGCCCAGCACTTCTTCGACGTCGGTGATGCTGAGCATCTCCCCGCTTTCCACCCGCACCGGGCTGTAGCGCGTGAGCAGCAGGAAGGCCGGCACGTTCTTGCCGGATTCGGCCTTGTGGGTCTTCGAGTCGAGCAGGCCGATGATGCGGTCCGAGTCGCGCACCGAAGACACTTCCGGGTTCACCACCACGACCGCACGGTCGGCGTAGTACATCGCCAGGAACGCGCCCTTCTCGATGCCGGCCGGGGAGTCGCAGATGATGTATTCGAAGCCGTCGGCGACCAGGTCGTCGAGCACCTTGCGCACGCCTTCCTGGGTCAGCGCGTCCTTGTCGCGGGTCTGCGAGGCAGCCAGCACGTACAGGTTGTCGAAGCGCTTGTCCTTGATCAGGGCCTGCTTGAGGGTCGCTTCGCCGTGCACGACATTGACGAAGTCGTACACCACGCGGCGCTCGCAGCCCATGATCAGGTCGAGGTTGCGCAGGCCGACGTCGAAGTCGATCACGGCCACCTTCTTGCCACGACGTGCCAGCCCGCAGGCCAGGCTGGCGCTGCTGGTGGTCTTGCCGACGCCGCCCTTGCCGGAGGTGACTACGATGATTTCAGCCAAAGGATTTCTCCTGATTCTTCTGTTTGGGGGCTGCGTCAGTCCAGCGCAGCGATCTTGATCTGGTCCTGTTCCAGCCACACCTGCACGGCCTTGCCGCGCAGGGAGTCCGGAACATCGTCCAGTACCTTGTAATGGCCGGCGATGGCGACCAGTTCAGCGTGGAATTCACGGCAGAAAATACGCGCCGTGGTGTTGCCCTGGGCACCTGCCAGGGCACGGCCCCGCAGCGTACCGTAGATGTGGATGCTGCCGTCGGCGATCACTTCGGCGCCGGCGCCGACGGTGGCCATGACGGTCAGGTCGCAGTTCTCCGCGTACAGCTGCTGGCCCGAGCGGACATTGACGGTCTGCATGCGGCCCGGCTTGGGCGCGCCGCCGGTGGCCACGGCATTCGGGGCAGGCGCCGCGGGTACGGCGGCAGCGGCACGCGAACGGCGCGGCGGCTCGGCCACCGGCGCGCGGGCAGGCGCGGGGGCCGGCTCGGCTTCGGCACGCTCGTACTGGGCGCGGAACTTGGCCAGCAGCGGCAGGCCGAGCTGCTGGGAGAGCAGGTCGGTTTCGGTGGTGCCATAGGCCAGCGCGACCGGCAGCACGCCGGCCTTGCGCAGGCCATCCAGCAGTGCCTTGGCGGTGGCCACGTCGGGTATTTTGCTGAGTCCGCCGAAATCCAGGATCACCGCGGCACGCCCGAACAGCTTCGGCGCACGCGCGACACGTTCCTGCATTTCCCGGGTAAGGCGTTCGACATCGAGGGTGCGGATGCGCAGATTGGCGATGCCGACCTGGCCGATCTTCAGTTCGCCGGCCTGTTCAAAATCCATGTTCGCTGCCACCGATCAGGTCCCCGTCTGCTGCTGCGCGCGCAGCGGCTCGCGGCGATGGCCCACCCAGGGCACATCCGGCAGCTGGTCGCCGTAGGTGTCGTGCACCCACTGGTAACTGCACAGGTCCTTGAGCAGCATGCTGGCACGCACATCCACGTGGGCCATGTTGTTCTGCCCGACTTCGCGGAAGCCGAAGCTGCCGTGGAAGAGCAGGGCGGCATCGGCGCCGTGGTCCAGGAAGACTTCGCAGGTGAGCTGCGGATAGCGCAGCTCGGCGTAGCTCTGGGCGTCGGCATAGAACGCACGGCCGACACCACCGCCGCGACGGCGGCTGGCGACCACGATGCGGTCGATGTAGAAGAATTTGGTATCCAGCTGCTGCTTGAACCAGGCGAAGTTGCTGCTGTCGTGCTGGCTGTCGCTGCCGAAGCCGATCAGGAAACCGGCCAGGTTGCCGTCGCGCTCGGCGACGCGGAAATACTCAGCGCTTTCATAGAACAGACGCAGGCGGGCGGCATCCAACGGCAGGATGGCCAGGCCGGCATTGTTGTTCAGGGCCAGGACGGAATCGAGCTCGTGCTCGCGCACGTCGCGGATGACAATCGACATTGTGACTCCGTGGGGTAACGCGGTTGGCCCATCGAGGGGCCCTCGGTCCGATTATTGCATGGGTGGCTTCCCCCCGCGAGCCGACAGGCATGACTTCTGTGGGAGTGCAGGGGAACAGGTTCAGCCTACTATGCGTCCATGTTGGGATACCTCAGCCACACCCGAGTACTGCGACTGGCCGGCCTGTTCACCTGGGTCATGGTCGGACTTCCTCTGGTTTACTCGCAGTACGAAGCGCTGCTGCGCCGCGGCGGTGGCGTCGATGCGTGGGCGCTGTGGCTGTTCGCCGCGTACCTGGCCTTCGGTGCCGGCTACTTCTGGCTGACCCGCGGGCTGCGCAACGGCGGCCACTCGCGCTGGTACGACCGGGTCATGCTGGTGCTGCTCACCGCCTCGGCGCTGGGCGTGAGCTACCTGAGCGGTTCGGGCCTGGGCAGCATCCTGATGATGGTCGCTGCCGGTGTCATTCCCTGGATGCTGCCGGTGCGCGGGGGGGTGATCTGGCTGTTGTTGAGCCAGCTGGCGGTCCTGCCGGTCTACTACCTGATCCTGAATTTCTCGCTGTTCGAGGCGGTGATGCAGTCGCTGCTGTATGGCGGCTTCTCCATGTTCATCTTCGTGACCAGCCTGGTGGCCCGGCAGCAGACCGATGCCCGCGAGGAACAGCGCCGGCTCAATACCGAGCTGCGCGCCACCCGCGTGCTGCTGGCCGAAAGCGCCCGGGTCAATGAACGCACCCGCATCTCCCGCGAGCTGCACGACCTGCTGGGCCACCACCTCACCGCCCTCAGCCTCAACCTGGAGGTGGCCGGCCACATCACCGAGGGCCAGGCCCAGGAGCATGTGCACCAGGCCCACACCCTGGCCAAGCTGCTGCTGACCGACGTGCGCGAGGCGGTGAGCCAGCTGCGCGACAGCGGCGCGATCGACCTGGCCGCGGCCCTGCGCCCGCTGACCGAGCAGGTCCCCTCGCTGGACATCCACCTGGATATCGACGAGCCGCTGAGCGTGGAAGACCCCGAGCGGGCCCACGTACTGCTGCGCTGCACCCAGGAAATCATCACCAATGCGGTGCGCCACGCCGGCGCGCGCAACCTGTGGATCAAGGTCCGGCGCGAGCCACCGGGCATCGTGGTGCTGGAAGCGCATGATGACGGGGTGGGGGCCGACGGCATCGTGGTCGGCAACGGGTTGCGCGGGATGCGCGAGCGCCTGCAACAATGCGGTGGTGAGCTGCAGATCGAAACCCGCCGGGGCCAGGGCTTCCGCCTTCGTGCCTCGGTACCCGGCGTGCCAGTATTGATGCTGAGCGCTGTCATTGAAGGAGTGCGTTGATGATTCGCGTCTGCCTGGTCGACGACCAAACCCTGGTGCGGCAGGGGATCCGCTCGCTGCTGGCGCTCGATGACGGCATCGAGGTGGTCGCCGAGGCCGCCGATGGCCGCCAGGCAGTCGAGGTGGTCCCGCAGGTCCGCCCGGACGTGGTCCTGATGGACATGCGCATGCCGGTGATGTCCGGCCTGGAGGCGCTGCAGATGCTGTCGCGGCTGAACCAGCTGCCGCCGACCATCATCCTGACCACCTTCGATGATGACCAGCTGGTGCTGGCCGGGCTCAAGGCCGGCGCCAAGGGCTATCTGCTCAAGGATGTGACCCTGGACCAGCTGGTGGGGGCGATCCGGACCGTGGCCGATGGCGGCTCGCTGGTCCAGCCGGCGGTCACCCAGCGGCTGCTGTCCGGCCTGGAGCACATGCGCAACGAGTTCGTGAGCCTGGACCGGCCCGACCCGCTGACCGACCGCGAGACCGAGATCCTGCGGCTGATGGCCAGCGGCTTCTCCAACAAGGAGATCGCCAATTCATTGGGTGTGGCCGAGGGCACCATCAAGAACCACGTGTCCAACATCCTCTCCAAGCTGGGCGTGCGCGACCGCACCCGGGCCGTGCTCAAGGCCTTCGAACTGCAGCTGGTCTGAGCCGGGCGGACCGGCGGAGGCCATTGTGCAGCCGCCGGTCCCGACGTATTTGCCGAATTTCGTGAAACCCTTGCGGCGCAAGCGATGCGGGGGTGTTTTCGGGCCTGACGGCCGAATCCGGCAAAGAAATATTGTCCATCCGCTACGTGCTGACACGCGCGATGCGTTATCTTTCCGCTCCTTGTCTATGCAAAACCGCTGCCGACATGGAAACCGGTGTGCCAACCCTGATCAACAACACCGGCGAAGCCTGCTAGGATTGGCGCTTCGCTTCAATCAACCCGGCCGTGGGATCGGCCCCGGAGACTCCTGAATGACCCGTATTATCGAGTTCCTGATCGCCTTGGGGATCGTGGCTGGCCTGTTCGTCATCATTGGCGTATGTCTGCCGGGCGAGCGCCATATTTCCGAAAGCATCGAGACCAACCGCAAGATGACGATCGTGTTCGACACGGTCAACAGCCTGCGCCGCTTCAAGGACTGGAACCCGCTCTTGCTGCGCGATCCCGCCGTTGAACTGAAGCACTCCGGCCCCGCTGCCGGCGTCGGCGCACGCCTGGACTACACCTCCAAGGAAGGTTCCTTGGGCCAGGGTAGCTGGGTGATCACCGAGTCCGAGCAGAACAAGCACGTTGCCATCGCCATCGAGGACGAGAGCAAGGGCCACGACAAGGTGACCAACTTCACCCTCGAGCCGACCGGCAAGGGTGGCCGCAACGTCAAGATCACGCAGGACTACAACGTCAAGTACGGTTTCAACCTGTTCGGTCGTTACGCTGGCCTGTACGTAAGCCGTCACGCCGGTGACGACCTGAAGCTGGGTCTGTCGCGCATGGCCAACATGCTGGCCACCGTGCCGAACGTGGACTACCGCACCGCCGAAGCCCCGCTGACCGATCTGGCCATCGTGGACGTCCCGGCCGAGGACCTGCTGGTCGTCACCGCCGGCAATGTGGACCGCGGCCAGGAAACCATCACCAAGTCCATCAAGGACAACCAGGAGTGGATCAAGCGCGTCATGGAGGCCAACAACCTCGAAGCCGCCGGTCCGTTCCGCATCATCACCACCGATTTCGGCGCCGAGAAGTACGCCTTCGACGTGGCCCAGCCGGTCAAGAAGAAGGGTGCTGAAGGCGCGACTGCCGAAGCCCTGACGGTGAAGATCGACGGTGGTGCCCCGGTCAAGTACGTGCATGTCGCTCCGCACCGTTCGGCCCACGCGGCCTACACCGGCCACATGGCTGGCCTGGACATCGCCCGCAACGCCCTGCGTGCGTGGTCGGTGACCGGCGGCAACGAAGTGATCGATCGTCCGTACGAGTCCTGGAAGGACGGCGTGGACAAGTCGTTCACTCCGGAAGGCACGTACGACATCTACTGGGCCGTCAAGTAAACCGACGGTTGCCGTGATGTAACGCACGACCTGAAACGCGCCGCTTCCTGCGGCGCGTTTTTTTTTGGCTCCGCCAGCGGGGCACTGTCTGAAGGACGCAAGCATGCTCAACCTGGAACGACGCACGCGCAAACCCTCCCTGCTGGCCGGCCTGGGTGGCCTGCTGGCGGCCACCGCGGTCGGGCTGTCGGCCTATGCTTCGCACGGCATCGCCGACCCGCTGGCGCAGTCGCACGTGACCACGGCGGCGCTGTACGCGTTCGGGCACGGCGTGGCGCTGGCGGTGCTGGGCCCCGCGCAGCAGAACACGCTGGGCCGCTTGGCGCTGTATGTCCTGCTGATCGGCACCCTGTTGTTCTCCGGCAGCCTGGTGGCAGGCGCGCTGTGGAAGCTCAGCACGCAGCTCGCTCCGGTCGGTGGCACCGCGCTGATGGTGGGCTGGCTGGCCTACGGCCTGAATGCGCTGAGGCGCTGACATGCCCCGTTACCGCCGCGGCTTCGATGTTGATGAAGCGCATGACTGGTTGAGTCGGCGCGACCGGCGGCTGGGCACCTGGATGAAGCGGCTCGGCCCCATCCAGGCGCAGCCCGGCTGGGCGAAGACCTTCGACCCGGTCGATGCGCTCACGCGCGCGATCCTGTTCCAGCAGCTCAGCGGCAAGGCGGCCTCGACCATCGTCGGGCGCGTGGAGACCGCCATCGGCAGTCCCCGTCTGCATGCCGATACGCTGTCGCGCATCGACGATGCGGGGCTGCGGGTGTGCGGGGTATCGGGGAACAAGGCACTGGCGCTGCGCGACCTTGCGCGGCGCGAGGCGGCCGGCGAGATTCCCGACCTGCGCCGGATGTCGGTGATGGACCACGACGCCATCATCGATGCGCTGGTGCCGATCCGCGGCATCGGCCGCTGGACGGTGGAGATGATGCTGATGTTCCGGCTCGGCCGCCCGGACATCCTGCCGGTGGACGACCTGGGGGTCCGCAAGGGCGCCCAGCGCGTGGACAAGGCCGAGCGGATGCCCAGCCCGAAAGAGCTGCTCGCCCGCGGCGAGAAATGGGGGCCGTTCCGGACCTACGCCAGCCTGTACCTGTGGCGGATCGCCGATTTCACGGTGGATCCGAAGGCGACGACCGATCGGTCGCAGGGGTGAGGCTACGCGGCCGGCGGCTTCGGCGCGAAGGCCGGGTCGTCGCTGATTCGTGCCCGTGTTGGCTGGCGCTTCTTCGCCGCAAGGTGGCGGTGATGGCGGAAGGTGGCGACGGTGCCGCGGAGGACCACCACCCCGATCACAAGCGTCGTCCCTATCCTCCGCAGCGTGTCTGCCATGCCTGCGGTGTCCTGCCTCAGATGCATCACGAACACCCATGCCCACAGCGCAGCGGTCAGGCAGGCGGCAACCCGGCTGCGTTTGTAGACCCCCACTGCCAGAGCCAGGTAAACGCAGCTGAGCATCGCCGCAGCGATGACGTTCATCATGGCGAGCACGTGCTGGTTCTTGGCCCACGTCCAGCCGCCCGTGGCGAGGGTGAACACGGTGAGTCCCGCGCCCAGTAACCAGAGCTGCGTGACTGGCCTGGTGATCCCGCTCGGCACCTGTTCCCAGTGCGGTGCCTTGGGCGTGGAGGGGGGAACCTCACCGGCCTGGTAGGGATTCTGATCGTCCATGGTTCTCCTCCTTGTGGGCCGCCCTGGTCACGGTGTGGCGTTGCGCCAGCACCAGTGCCACGGTTCGTAGACGATCCCGTGCGGGTTGTCGCGCGGGTAGCTCAGCTGGAACCCGAAGCGCCCGGCATGCTCGCCCAGCCACGCGAACGCGGCAGTCGACTCGAACGATTCTTCCGCCGGCGGTTCGCCCGGTGTGCCGATATCCAACGCGTAGCCGCTGTGGTGTTCGCTGTACCCGGGCGCGGCGTTGACCGTGAGGATGTCCTCCACGCTCAGCCCACGGCCGCGCTTGCGCGCGAAAATGCCGAGCTGGTAATCGTGGCTGCGGTAACCGGAGATCGCGTCCAGTGCGATGCCATCGGCGGACGCCTGCTGGCGCAGTCGTTGCCAGCCCCGGGCGGCCTCACGGCGCAGCCAGAGGGGGCGACGGTAGCGGTCGAACCCGGCCAGGTGCAGCTGCGCCGGTTCGGCCTCCAGTGCCAGTCCGGTCGCGGCTTCGTAGGCATCGGCATCAATCCCGAGGGTTTGGAGGCGATGCTGCAGTCCACTGAGGGGCAGCACCGCATCGGGCGCGCCGCCACGGCGGTGCTCCAGCAGCTGGCGGTCCAGCGCATCCAGTGCCTCCTCGATGCCCGGCTCGCGCATCAGGCGCGGCACCAGGGGAAGCACGCCGTGGGCGGTAGCGACGGCGAGGTAGCGCCCATCGCGCTTGCGCCGCAGTACCCACTGCGCGCGCGCCAGGGCGCGCGCGTCGGCAGAGCCGCGTGCACGCAGCAGGCCGCCGGGCCACAGTTCGATCTCGGCGGTGTTGATCAGCAGGGCGTGAGATCGGCGCATGCGGCCAGCTTAGTGCGCGCGCGGCGGTCCGGCCAGCGCCTGCAGCGCATCGAGCAGTGCACGTGGGCGCTCCGGGCTGACCAGCACGGCGCTGCCATCGCGCAGCGGCAGGTGCAGCACACGGCTGCTGTCGGTGATCAGGCAGAACGCCTTGCTGCGGTCGGCCATCCGGTAATGACCGGACTGGAACCCGGGCATGCCGTAGCCGTTGGTCTTGATCGTGGGCTTGTAGCGGCCATGCTCGGCGAAATCGACGATGCGCGCCTCATCCAGGCGCATGGCGCTCACCGGCACGCGCTTGCGGTAGAAGGTCGACTGCACCTCCAGCGTGTCCTGGTGCAGCACGATGCTGCGGCGGGTGTACGCCCAGGTCAGCGCCGCGGCCAGCACCGCCAGGAACGGCAGGGTGATGAACAGTTCGGTGTGCGAGCGCTCCGGTGCATCCAGCGCGGTGCCCACCATCACGCCAGCGACCAGCAGCAGCGGAACCCACAACCACAGCAACCGCCAGGCCGGCGATGGGGCGACGTCGAAGCGGTGAAGTGCACTCACCTCATGCCTCCTTCTTGAAGATCAGCACCGACGTCGTGAACGGAGGTGCCGACACCAGGCTGATCGCGTTGACCAGCTCCCAGCCCAGTTGGCCCTGCCTGGTCAGTTCCTGCTGGATCTGCTCGGCGTTGACGATTCCCATCAGGTTCGGCTTCACCTCAATGGTCAGGTAGTTCCAGCGCTTGCTCATGACTTGCTCTCCTTGTCGGTGGTGGGTCTGGGAAGGCGTCCGGCCTTGCGCAGCGCATCGCGCAGCACGTATTCGATCTGCGCGTTGAGGCTGCGCAGCTCGTCGTCGGCCCAGCGCTGCGCCGCCGCCAGGACGTCGGCATTGATACGCAGCGGGTACGCTTTCTTTTCGGTCATGCGGGGTCCTTTATCCACACCCCGTGCCGTCCCCTCGGCGCCGGGCTGCGTTGGTAAGTGCCGACCCTGGGTCGGCACGTGGGTGCATCAATACAGCGAACCGGCGTTGACCACCGGCTGGGTGCCACGGTCCGAACACAGCACGGTCAGCAGGTTGCTCACCATGTGCGCCTTGCGCTCTTCATCGAGCTGCACCACGCCGTTCTTCTGCAGTTCGGCCAGGGCCATCTCAACCATGCCGACCGCACCGGCCACGATCCGCGTGCGCGCAGCAATGACCGCGTTGGCCTGCTGGCGCTGCAGCATCGCCTGTGCGATTTCCGGTGCGTAGGCGAGGTGGCTGATGCGCGCATCGATCACCTGCACGCCGGCATCGGCCAGGCGCTCGGCCAGTTCGTCCTTGAGGTGCTGGGAGATCTCGGCGGCATGGCTGCGCAGCGACAACTGGCCCTCCTCGTGCTGGTCATACGGGTAGCTGGTGGCCATCGCACGCAGCGCCGATTCGGACTGGATGTGCACGAAGCTTTCGTAGTCGTCCACGTTGTAGACGGCCTCGGAGGCGTCCACCACCTGCCACACGATCACCGCGGCAATCTCGATCGGGCTGCCGTCCAGCTCGTTGACCTTCAGCTTGCCGCTTTCGAAGTTGCGCACGCGCTGGCTCACCTTGACCTTGGTGAAGAACGGGTTGTTCCAGCGCAGGCCGTTCTCCTTCACGGTGCCGACGTACTTGCCGAACAGGCTGACCACCACCGCCTGGTTGGGCTGCACGGTATACAGCCCGACCAGGCTGACCAGGGCGGTGGTGGCCAGCAGCAGGCTGCCGATGATCAGTGCCGGGTTGCGGTTTCCCTTATCCACCCCGACCACGAACATCCACACGGCTACCGCGGTCAGGGCCAGCACCAGCAGCAGGAAGGGCAGGCCGGACAGCGAGCGGATCGACTTCTCTTTCATGGCAGGGCGTCCTTGGGTAGTTGATAGGACGATATCAAATTGATATCAGTCCGCAAGTGCCGGGCCAGCCGGCCATGGGGCGGCCGCAGCGGCTAGAATGCCCTCCCGTCTCTGTTGCCCGGAACACCGCCATGTCCACGCTCGGTACGCCGCTGTCTCCTTCCGCCACCCGTGTGCTGCTGCTGGGGTCCGGTGAACTTGGCAAGGAGGTCGCCATCGAACTGCAGCGGCTGGGGGTGGAGGTGATCGCCGCCGACCGTTATGCCGATGCCCCGGCGATGCAGGTGGCGCACCGCTCGCACGTGATCGACATGCTCGACGCGATGGCGCTGCGCGCGCTGATCGCGCAGGAGAAGCCGCACCTGGTGGTGCCGGAGATCGAGGCGATCCACACCGAGACACTGGTGCAACTGGAACAGGAGCAGGGCCTGCGGGTCGTGCCGACCGCGCGTGCCGCGCGCCTGACCATGGACCGTGAGGGCATCCGCCGTCTGGCCGCCGAGACGCTGGGCCTGCCGACCTCGCCGTACCGCTTCGTGGATACCGATGCCGAGTACCGTGCCGCCGTGGCGGCGATCGGGCTGCCGTGCGTGGTCAAGCCGGTGATGTCCTCCTCGGGCAAGGGCCAGAGCACGCTGCGCAGCGAGGCGGACATCGCCCCGGCCTGGGAGTACGCGCAGACCGGCGGCCGTGCCGGGGCCGGGCGCTGCATCGTGGAAGGGTTCATCGACTTCGAGTACGAGATCACGCTGCTGACCGTGCGCCATGCCGGTGGCACGTCGTTCTGTGCCCCGATCGGCCATTGGCAGAAGGACGGGGATTACCGCGAGAGCTGGCAGCCGCAGCCGATGTCGCCGCGTGCCCTGGCACGGGCCGAGGAGATCTCGCAGGCGATCACCGATGAGCTGGGCGGCTGGGGTCTGTTCGGGGTCGAGTTGTTCGTGAAGGGCGACGAGGTGTGGTTCAGCGAGGTGTCGCCGCGTCCGCATGACACCGGTCTGGTGACGTTGGTTTCGCAGGAGCTCAGTGAGTTCGCGCTGCATGCGCGCGCGATCCTGGGGCTGCCGATTCCGGTGATCCGCCAGAGCGGTCCGTCGGCCTCGTGCGCGCTGTTGGCACACGGCGAGGGTGTCCCGTTCTTCAGCAACGTGGCCGCGGCGCTGGTGCATCCGGATTCGGCACTGCGTCTGTTCGGCAAGCCGAGCGTGCATGGGCATCGCCGGGTCGGGGTGACGCTGGCGCGGGGGGCGGACATCGATGAGGCGCGGAAGATCGCGCGTGAGGCGGCTGAGGCGATCGGGATCGAGTTGCGGTCGTGAGGCAGGGCGCCTTGGGTGCGGCCGGTGTGAGGTGATCGGTCTGCCCGATCACCTCCTCGTGGAAGGTCGGTTGCGCGGTTCGAACAGCGGAGCAAACGAAAAACGGCGAGCCTTGGCTCGCCGTTTTTTTGTTAAGAGCGACGCGGGCCTTACTTCAGGTCGACCCACACGAGGTGGTGGTCGCTGCCGTCGGCGATTTTTGCTTCCGGGCTGTCATTGGACGGCCAGAACACGCCGCTGCCGAGGTAGCTGAAGCCGACCGAGGGCAGCACGTAGTCCAGGCGCATGGTGCCGGATTTCGGGCCGAAGTCACCGGTGGCATGGAAGGGGGCGCCCTTGCGGACGATGCCTTTCTCGGCGTACGCCAGGCTGGTCTGTTCGGCGCCGACGCTGCGCGGGGTGGGGTAGCGCAGGACACGCGGGTTTTCGATCAGTTCGACGATGGCCTCGTGGCGGCCGTCGCCGTCGACCGGGTCGTTGTTGAGGTCGCCGAGGATGACGAAGCGCGCGTCCTGCGGAAGGCCGCCACAGTGGCCACGGTCATCGCACAGCCAGGACGTGTCGCGGTCCTTGAGGTAGTCCTGCCACAGGCGCAGTTCGTCGTGGTTGCGGGCGGCGTTGCGCTTTTCCGGGCCGTCGAAGACCGGCGGGGTCGGGTGCGAGACCAGGGCGTGTACGGTGCCGTTCGGGGTGTTCACCGGCACGTCCCAATGCGACTTGGAGGACAGGCGCAGCTGCGACCAGACGTGGTCGTTGTAGAAGGATTTACCGGTGCGCGGATCGATCGGGCGCAGCGCGCCGGGCATGGTGCTCCACTTCAGCAGCTGGAAGCTGCGGACCTTGGCCGCGTCGATCGGGTAGCGCGACAGCACCAGCATGCCGTACTGGCCCGGGTGCAGGCCGTAGCCCCAGGCATCGTTGCCACGGGCGCGGCCTTCGCCGCCGATCTCGCCGTTGTTGTCCAGGTCCAGGCCGCTCTGCACGCCGGTGTTGACCGGGGCGAGGTAGCGGTAAGCGTAGTGCAGCGGCTCGCCACCGCCGGGCTGGGCGGCTTCCAGGTAGCGCTGCTGGAACAGGTCGGCGGCGCGGTGGGCGTCGTCGTAGTCGAACTCGTTGAGCAGCACCAGATCCGGGCGGACCTGCTGCAGGACGGCGGCGATCTTGCGCGCGTGTTCGCTGTCGCCTTCGAGCTCGGCGATCAGGCCGCCGGTCTCGTCGCTGTACAGGGAGGTGTTGTAGGTGGCGATCCGCAGCGGTGCGGAAGCAGTCTCCGGCATGGCGGCGGTCTTGGCAGGGGTCTGTGCGCAGGCGCCGCAGAGCAGGGCCAGGGCAAGGATCAGGGGATGGGCTTTCATCCGCCTATTTTGCACCCGGCACGGTGTCAGTGTTGCGTCAGCGGCCGTCCCGTTCGTCATCGAAGGCGTGCCAGCGGCGCCCATCGTAGGCCTCCAGCGGGCGGAACCGTCGCTTGTAGTCCATTTTGCGGTGGTCGCGGATCCAGTAACCCAGGTACAGGTGCGGCAGCTGCTCGCGCTGGGCCCAGGCGATCTGCTGCAGGATCGCGAAGGTGCCCAGGCCGCGATGGGCTTGGTCCGGGTCGAAGAAGGTATAGACCGCCGAGAGCCCCTGCGGGGTCACATCGGTCACGGCGACCGCGAGCAGGGGGCCGCGGTGGCCGTCCGCGGCCGGGCCGCGGATCTCGATGAAGCGGCCCTGCGACCAGCGCCCGATCAGGAACTGGTCGAACTCGTGCGGGCCGTGCTCGTCCATGCCGCCCTGCGCGTGGCGGTGGGTGAGGTAGCGGTGGTACAGCGCGAACTGCTCGTCGGTCTGCTCGGCCGCGACGATGCGCACTTCCAGGTCCGCATTGCGGGCCAGGCAGCGGCGCTGGCTGCGGTCCGGCGCGAAGCGGGCCACGGGGATGCGCACGGCCACGCAGGCGTGGCAGTCGGCGCAGTGTGGGCGGTAGACCAGATCGCCGGAGCGGCGGAAGCCCCAGCCCAGCGCCATCGGGTACAGCGTGCCCAGGCGAGGATCGTTGGGATCGAGCACCAGATCGCGTGCGGCCCGTTCCGGCCAGTAGCCACAGGGGTGGTCGCCGGTCTGGAACAGTCGCAGCTCGTCGTCGCGGTCGCCGTGTATTGCCATGCCCACAGCATAGCCCCGTGCCGTCGCAGCCGGCACGACTGTCTGCCAAATGAATGTGGCCGGCCGGGCTGTCAACGCTGCTGGCGTCCACGCGTTGTTACCGGTGTGGGTGCCATGCACCACACGCAGAACCCCTTACGAACCGGAGTTACCCATGCGCAACCGCAAATCCCTCCTGCTGCTGGCCCTGCTGCTGTCCACCGGTGCTGCCGGCCTGGCGGTCGCCGCCGATACCCCCGTCGCCGGCGACAAGCCTGCCCGCGCCAAGCTGGATACCAATGGCGATGGCTTCATCGACCGCACCGAAGCGGCGAAGGCCCCGCGCCTGGCCGCGCAGTTCGACACCCTGGACACCAACAAGGACGGCAAGCTCTCCCGCGAGGAACTGCCGCGCGGGCACGGCAAGCGCCACGGGCGTGGCCCGGGTGGCCATGGCGACTGGATGGCCAAGCTGGACACCAACAAGGATGGCCGCATCAGCCGTGAGGAAGCCAAGGCCGATCCGCGCCTGGCCGCGCGCTTCGATGAGATGGACGTCAACAAGGATGGCTACCTGGACAAGGCCGACCGCGAGCTGCGCATGAAGCAGCATCGTGACGCCTGGTTCGCCGCGGCCGACACCAACAAGGACGGCCAGCTGAGCAAGGCCGAGTTCGATGCAGCCAAGGGCCCGTTCGGTGGCCCGCGTGGCGATCATCGCGATGGCAAGCACCGCGACGGCAAGCCGCCGATGGCGCCGAAGGCACCGGCGGCGAAGTAAGCATCCCGCTGAAGCTGCGCAGGACGAAAGCGCCGGTCATCGACCGGCGCTTTTCTGTGTCAGATCCGGCCGTTCCTGTACATCGCCCAGACGATGGTGCCGACCACGAACAGGTTCATCACCCACAGCGCCTTGCGGCCGTACAGCGACTCGTACTTCCAGTTCGGGCCGGTGCGTCCATGGCGCGCCGCATCGCGCGCGATCATCGGGGCCATGATCCGCTGCAGCGGAACGAGACACTGATAGTTGATCAGGCCAAGCCCGATCGCCAACGCCACCACGGGCCAGTACCAGGCAAGCGGCAGGAAGCTCAGGGCGAAGACGGCGACGCACGTCAGCATGGCAGTGAACGTGCTGTAGTGCACGAACCCGCGGATGGCGGTTCGCTCACTCTCGTTCTCGGCGTACGAGAGCAGGTAACGGCCCCCCAGGTAGCTGCCCAGTACGCCCCCGACCACGCTGCCGGCGATCGCACCCCAGGCGAAATCCGGCGGCAGCACGTGGCTCTGGCTGGCTGCCGCACTCAGTGAACCCAGGGCGGCACCGCCGGAAACACTGGCACCGCCCAGCCCGAGCTTACTGGTGCCCAGCCCAGTGCCGAGCAGGATCGCGGCACTGGCCGTACCGGGCGCGGCGACCAGCACCATCGAGACCACCGTTGTGGCGAACGCGGCACTCGGCGCGCTGCTGCGCGCGAACTCGCTGAAGCGGCGCATCATCTCGTCGCGAACGGTGGCGCGAGCGCGCGAGAGGCGCTTGCGCACGGCGGCATCGCTGAGGCCGAGCAGATCGGCGACCTGCTGCGAGCTCTGGCCTTCGCGGTAATACAGCAGCAGGGTCTCGCGGCTGTCTTCGGGCAGCGCCGAGATGATCTCTTCGGCCGCCAGTTCCTCTTCCACCCGCTGCAGGTGCTCCGGGGCGCTCGGGCTGGGGTCGGCGGCCATGTTGATGGCGATTTCGGCGGCTTCGCCGGAGAGCGGACGGCCGCGGTTGGCGCGCAGCCAGTCGCGGGCCAGGTTGCGGGTGATCTGGCGCAGCCATGGCAGGAAGCTGGCATGGCTGTGCAGCTGGTTGAGCTGCTGCCAGGCCTTGATGAAGGCCTCCTGCGCGATGTCCTCACTGGCGTGCACGTCGCGGGTGATCGCCAGCGCGATCGCGGTGACCGTGTTCTGGCAGGCCAGCACGATGCGGCCGTAGGACTGCTGGCAGCCACCGGCGGCGGCGGGCAGCTCGCGTTCGAGCGTGGTGGTCAGCGGATGCGGCGTCATGGTGTCCTCCCCCGGGGATGGTCCCATCATGACGCGTGCCGGGCCCGGATGTGACCGGGTCGTGCCGGCCGCTGGCCGGCTCTGCAGGCTTCCAACCGCACGAGGAGCCGGCCAGCGGCCGGCACTACGTTATTCGGTGGGCTGGATCCGGACCCGCACTTCCTCTTCTTCCGGTGGGGTGGCCGCCGGTGCGGTCGGCGTCGAGGCCGGCTGGGTCACCGGTGCCGGGGCGGGCGCCACCACCGGCGCGCCGCGGTGGCGCATGACCACCACCATCGCCACGGCAGCGATCACCAGCAGCAGGCCGATGCGGATGCGCCAGGCCCAGTTGCGCGGGGCGTCGGCCTGGGCGACCTCGTCGCGGAACGCGAACTGCGCGGTCGGGTGGTCGCGGCGGGTGGTTTCCAGCAGGCGCGCATCACGCAGGATCTCGCGGGCGCGCGGCTGGTCGTCGGCATGCACCACCCACAGGGTCGGATGGGTCGTGGCCTTTTCCTTGTCCAGATAGCTGAACTGGCTGCCGCGCTTGCTGTGGTACGAGCGCCCGTTGGTGATGCGCACTTCAATGCCGGCGTCGCGCAGCAGCTGGGCCACGCCTTCGACGGTTTCCACGCGCTGGCTGTTGAAGATCTGTCTCATGTCAGTCCTTGGCCGGTACGGCGGCGGCCGCGGCACTGTCCTCGACCACCCGGATCAGGCCTTCCTGTGCGGTGCTGGCGACCAGGATGCCGTTGCGGGTGAAGAACTGGCCACGCGCCAGTCCGCGCGAATCCTGCGCGCTGGGGCTGTCGAGCGAGTACAGCAGCCAATCGTCGGCGCGGAACGGGCGGTGGAACCAGATCGCGTGGTCCAGCGAGGCCATCTGCACGTGCGGCTGGTAGTAGCTGATGCCGTGCGGGAAGGTCGCGGTGCCGAGCAGATGGAAATCCGAGGCGTAGGCGAGCAGCGCCTGGTGCAGCTCAGGGGCATCGCCAACGGTCTCGTTCAGGCGCAGCCACACCTGGTGGTACGGCGGACGCTTGGGCGGATTGAGTTCATCGCGCGGGTACACGTGGCGGAACTCGAACGGGCCGCCCCGCGAGAGCCAGCGCTGCACCTTGATCGGCAGGCGATCCAGGACCGCCTGCGGCAGCGGCTGGTTCGGCTCGATGTCTTCGGGCTGCGGCACTTCCGGCATCTTGTGCTGGTGCTCGGCGCCGGTCTCGGCCTGCTGGAACGAGGCCGCGCAGAAGAAGATCACCTTGCCGTGCTGGATCGCGGTGACCCGGCGCACGGAAAAGCTGCCGCCATCGCGGGTGCGGTCCACGTCATAGACGATGGGATGGTCGATGTTGCCCGCGCGCAGGAAGTAGGCGTGCAGCGAATGCACGTGGCGGCCGTTCTCGACGGTCTTCTGGGCGGCCGACAGCGCCTGGCCCAGCACCTGGCCGCCAAAGACGTACTTGGTGCCGATATCGCGGCTCTGGCCGCGGAACAGATTGTCTTCCAGGCGTTCGAGCGAGAGCAGGTCGATCAGCTCGGAAACGACGGGTTCGTGCGTGGCGGACAAGGGAAGCAACCTGGGGTGGGCGAACGCAAATTATAGGGTAGTGCCGGCCCATGGCCGGCAACCACGCACCACTTCGATCTTTCATTGCCTGGTTGCCGGCCAGCGGCCGGCACGACCGGTGTACATGGCGTCGAGAAGCGCCGGCCAGCGGCCGGCACTACCGGTGTGCGCGGGTGCGTCAGCCGTGGTGGGTCATCCCTTGCCCAGCCTGGCCACCAGCCCCTGCAGTGCCTGCTGGGCGTCCGGGGCGTACCAGGCCTCGACGAAGCGGTCGAGCTGGATCAGATCGGCGTGCAGGGCCTCGTGCAGGTCGGCGCGGGCGATGGTGCGGGTCAGCAGCATCGGCTGCCGCGGCAGCTTGAGCAGGCTCTGCAGCCAGGCCACGGCGCGGGCGACGACCAGGTCGGCATCGACCACCTCATCGACCAGCCCGATCTCCAGCGCACGCTCGGCCGGCACCATCTCGCCGCCGACCAGCAGGGTGGTGGCCCGGTGATGCCCGACGACGCGGCGCATCAGGCGCTGGATCCCTTCCGGCGCAACCAGCCCGACCTGGACCTCGTTCAGGCCGATCACGGTGGGATGGGCGGCATCGGGGCTGCGCGCGATGATCCGGTAGTCGCAGCACAGGGCGAGCACGCAGCCACCGGCCGGGGCGTGCCCGGTCAGGGCTGCCACTACCGGTACGCGGCATTCGGCCAGCGTGCGCACGGCGCCGAAGAAGGCCTGCCAGCTGTCCAGCAGCTTGTGCTTGTCCTCGCCGTGGCTGAGCAGGTGCGGCACGTCCATGCCAGCGCTGAAGATGCGCTCGCTGCCCGAGAGCACGATGCCGTGCACGTCATCGGCCATGGCCTGGTTGATCGCCTGGATCAGGTGCCGGCACAGCTCGGTGTCCAACGCATTGACCGGGGGACGCGCCAGCCGCAGTTCGCGGATGGGGCCATGGTTGATCACCTCGATGAGCGTCGTCATGCTGCAGTCTCGTTGCGGACAGGGAACGAAGCCGATGATAACCAAACCATTCGTGTGCGTATTGTTGGGGGTGTGTGCGTTCGCAGCATCGGCGGTGGCCATGGCGGCGGAGCCCGCCTGCGTGTCGCTGCGCGATGGTTGGCTTCGCCTGCCTCCGGGCGCGATGCCGATGGCGGCCGGCTACGGCCAGATCCGCAATGACTGTCGCGCCCCGGTGGTGGTGGTCGCTGCAGGCAGCAAAGCGTTCGGCGATGTGTCGCTGCACGAAACCACGCTGGTGGACGGGGTCAGCCGCATGCGCGCGGTGGAGCGCCTGCCCATCGCGGCGGGCGCGACGGTCGAGCTGAAACCCGGTGGCCTGCACCTGATGTTGATGCAGCCGGAGGTGGCGCTGAAAGCGGGGGCGCAGCTGCCGTTGCGGCTGAGCCTGGAAGACGGGCGCAAGGTGGATGGAACGTTGCAGGTGCGCAGCGCGCTACCGTAAACCTTCATGGGGCGTAGAAGGGTAGTGCCGGCCGATGGCCGGCATTACCTTTCAGTTCGGCGCGGCGAAACCTGTCAGCTTGACGCGGCGGAACCTGTCAGCTTGACGCGGCGGAACCCATCAGCTCGATGCCGTACGGATCGCCTCGGGCAACGGCGCGCTCTTGCCGGTCTGCGTGTCCATCCAGACCACCACCACGTTGCCGTCCGAATACAGCGTGCTGTCGTTCTTCTCGTCCACGATGCGGTGGCCGATGGTCACGCTGCTAAGGTAGCTCTAAGACCAGTCGAAGGAGAACAGCACCGTTCGGCTTACCGGTTCGTACAACATCACGATCGCATCGGCGCCTGCCGCGCACCAATTGTAGCCGGCCACCTCGGCCACGGCGAAGAATTTGTGGCCGTCGCGGGTAACGGTTACGTCTTCCATATCCGCAGTACGGTCGCGTTCGTGCATGACTGGAAGAATCGAAATCTCGAAAGCTGGCGGGATTTCTGCCGTCTCTGTCCAGTTTCCCCATGAAATCGGCCCGCCCAACGTATCAAGGAATGCATGTTCCCTGGGCTCGCCATCGCCGTAACGTGAGTAGCTGGCCAGTTTGCTGTGCTGCTGGAAGTACGCTTTGGCTTTGGCATGGCTGTCACGCATTTCGGCGACGTGCGTGCGCCCACCTTCGTCTTCTACCGCATCTCCCTGAAAGTATCCCTCGTTGCCGAGAAAGCGCATGCGGTCATCCGCAGTCAGCTCGAAGGCGATCCAGTTGCTGCCGGTGAAATCATTATGCTGATCTTCGGTGTTGTCACCGATGCAGCCCTCATACGGCTCGATCGGGCACAGCATGGTTGCCACCTGGCCAGCCAGTTCCGGGCGCAGCACGCCAAGGTCGATCTTCAGCAGCGGCAACAGGTGCTGGCTGAGCCAAGCCTGGTCGGCAGGGAAGACGTCGTTGGGGAAGGGGACCATGCCGGGCAGCAGGTCGCGCAGTTCGGTCTGGTGGATCATCTCAGTCCTTTGAAGGTTCTCGGTGGCAGAGTCGAGCAGCCTCGACTCTACCAAGTGCTGCCAGGCTCGTCAGCTCGATGCCGTACGGATCGCCTCGGGCAACGGCGCGCTCTTGCCGGTCTGCGTGTCCATCCAGACCACCACCACGTTGCCGTCCGAATACAGCGTGCTGTCGTTCTTCTCGTCCACGATGCGGTGGCCGATGGTCACGCTGCTGTTGCCGAGGCGCTCGACGAACAGCTCCACCACGATGTCGTTGGGCCACACGATCGGCAGGCGGTAGTTGACGTTGGTCGCCGCCACTACCGGTGCGATGCGGTCGGTCATCGAAACGCCCTCCACCCCCAGCATCCAGCGCACACGCGCTTCTTCCAGGTAGGAGATGTACTTGGCGTTGTTGACGTGGCCCATGCTATCCATGTCGCGCCAGCGGACGCTGATCGGTACGCGGGCGAGGATCTTGTGTTCGCTGCTCATTACTTCTTCTTCGCCTTCGTGGTCTTGGCAGGGCTGGTTTTGCTGGGGGTTGCCGCACGCGTGGCGGCAACCGCCTTCTTGGCCACCTTGGCCGGCTTTTCCGGCTTGGCCTTGCGCGGCGGGCGGGCGTCGGGCTTGTTGGCCACGGCCGCCGGCTGTTCCGGGCGCGCGCTGGTGGAAGGCAGCATCTTGGCAAGGAACTGGCCGGTGTACGAGGTCGGGCAGGCCGCCACGTCTTCCGGCGTACCTGTGACCAGGATGGTGCCACCGCGATGGCCGCCTTCCGGACCCAGATCGACGATCCAGTCGGCGGTCTTGATCACGTCCAGGTTGTGCTCGATCACCACCACCGTGTTGCCTTCGTCGCGCAGCTTGTGCAGCACGCCGAGCAGCGCCTCGATATCGTGGAAGTGCAGGCCGGTGGTCGGCTCATCCAGGATGTACAGCGTGCGGCCGGTATCGCGGCGCGACAGTTCCTTGGAGAGCTTCACACGCTGCGCTTCACCACCGGACAACGTCGTCGCGCTCTGGCCCAGCTTGATGTAGCTCAGGCCCACGTCGACCAGCGTTTCCAGCTTGCGCGCAATGCTCGGCACCGGCTCGAACAGCTTCAGCGCATCTTCGACGGTCATCTGCAGCACGTCGTTGATGTTGTAGCCCTTGTAGAGGATCTCCAGCGTTTCGCGGTTGTAGCGCTTGCCATGGCAGACATCGCAGGGCACGTACACGTCCGGCAGGAAGTGCATTTCCACCTTGATCAGGCCATCGCCCTGGCACGCTTCGCAGCGGCCGCCGCGCACGTTGAAGCTGAAACGGCCCGGCGAATAGCCACGTGCACGTGCTTCGGGCACCTGCGCGTACAGCTCGCGCAGCGGCGTGAACAGACCGGTGTAGGTGGCCGGGTTCGAGCGCGGGGTGCGGCCGATCGGCGACTGATCGATGTCCACCACCTTGTCGAACAGATCCAGCCCGTCCACTTCCTTGTAGGGAGCGATCGGGTGCGAGGAGCCATTGATCTCGTTGGCCGCCAGCGAGAATAGGGTGTCGTTGATCAGGGTCGACTTGCCCGAGCCGGACACGCCGGTGATGCAGGTCAGCAGGCCGGACGGGATGTCCAGGTCCACGCCCTTGAGGTTGTTGCCGCTGGCGCCGCGCAGGTGCAGCGTCATCTTCGGGTTGGGCTTGTGCCGGCGCGCGGGGATCTCGATGGCGCGCTTGCCCGACAGGTACTGGCCGGTCAGCGAACGCGGTGCATCCAGGATGTCCTGCAGGGTGCCCTGGCCGACGATCTCGCCGCCATGCACGCCCGCGCCCGGACCGATATCCAGCACGTAGTCGGCCAGACGGATCGCGTCTTCGTCATGCTCGACCACGATCACCGTATTGCCCAGGTCGCGCAGGCGGGTGAGGGTGCCGAGCAGGCGTTCGTTGTCGCGCTGGTGCAGGCCGATGGACGGCTCATCCAGCACGTACATGACGCCGACCAGGCCGGCACCGATCTGCGAGGCCAGCCGGATGCGCTGGGCTTCGCCACCGGAGAGGGTATCGGCCTTGCGCTCCAGGGTGAGGTAATCCAGCCCGACATCGACCAGGAAGCCGAGGCGTTCACCGATCTCCTTGACGATCTTGCCCGCGATCTCGCCGCGCCAGCCGGGCAGGGTCATGCCGCTGAAGAACTTCAGCGCGTCGTCGATCGGCATCACCACCAGTTCGGGCAGTGCACGGTCGGCCACGAACACGTTGCGCGCAGCCTTGTTCAGGCGCTGGCCGTTGCACTCGGGGCAGTTGCGTTCGCTGATGTACTTGGCCAGCTCTTCGCGCACCGCGGCCGATTCGGTTTCTTTGTAGCGGCGCTCGAGGTTGGGAATGATGCCCTCGAAGCGATGCTTGCGCTGGGTGCGGCCACCGGCTTCGGTGAAGTAGGTGAAGGTGATGGTTTCATCGCCGCTGCCGTACAGCACGGCCTGGCGCACATCCTCGGGCAGGCTCTGCCAGGGGGCGTCGGTGTCGAACTTGTAGTGCTTGGCCAGCGAGGCGATCAGCTGGAAGTAATACGCATTGCGGCGGTCCCAGCCGCGCACGGCACCGGCCGAGAGCGACAGCTCCGGGTGCACCACCACGCGCGAGGGATCGAAGAATTCGGCCATGCCCAAGCCATCGCAGCCCGGGCAGGCGCCGACCGGCGAGTTGAACGAGAACAGGCGCGGCTCCAGCTCCGGCAGCGAGTAATCGCAGACCGGGCAGCTGTACTTGGACGAGAACAGATGCGCAGGCGCATCCTCCACATCCAGCGACTGCACCGAGACCATGCCGTCGCCCAGCTTCAGCGCGGTTTCAAAGCTTTCGGCCAGGCGCTGCTTGATGTCCTCGCGCGGGCGGAAGCGGTCGATCACCGCTTCGATGGTGTGCTTCTGGCGCAGCGCCAGCGGCGGCACCGCATCGATTTCATGCAGCTGGCCATCCACGCGCACGCGCACATACCCCTGCGCGCGCAGCTGGTCGAAGACCTGGGCGTGCTCGCCCTTGCGCTCGCGGATCACCGGGGCCAGCAGCATGTAGCGCTGCTCGGCGTCCAGGGTGAGCACGTGGTCGACCATCTGGCTGACCGTCTGCGCCTCCAGCGGGTAGCCGTGGTCCGGGCAGCGCGGGCTGCCGACGCGGGCATACAGCAGGCGCAGGTAGTCGTAGATCTCGGTGATCGTGCCGACGGTCGAGCGCGGGTTGTGCGAGGTCGACTTCTGCTCGATCGAGATCGCCGGGGACAGGCCCTCGATGTGGTCCAGGTCCGGCTTTTCCATCACGCTGAGGAACTGGCGGGCATAGGCCGACAGCGACTCCACGTAACGGCGCTGGCCTTCGGCGTAAATGGTGTCGAACGCCAACGACGACTTGCCCGAGCCGGACAGGCCGGTGATGACAATGAGCTTGTCGCGGGGCAGGTCGAGATCGATGTTCTTGAGATTGTGCGTCCGCGCGCCGCGGATGCGGATGAAATCCATCGCCATGGGGGATCCGTTGTGGGGCTTCGGCTCAGGGAGCCGGCAAGCGGGTGGGGCAATCGGAAACGGCAATCGGTCAGCCTACCGAGCTTGGGATTTGGGGGCAATCGCGGACTTTGCCACCCCCATGTCTCATTCCCTGAGACCCCGCCAGCCGGTTTCCTGAACCGTATTCAGCCAAATCCGGGTCAGAGCAGGGGGTGGGTTGACCCGAAGTGGTTGAAGTCATTAAAATTCCGCTTCTGTCCGCCCTCGATGGCGGCAGTCCATAGACCACAATAACTACAGAGGAAGTCTGGTCATGTACGCAGTACTGGTAACCGGCGGTAAGCAATACCGCGTGGCGCAGGGCGAAACGCTCCGCGTTGAAAAGCTCGAAGTCGAAGTCGGCAACGAGATCAAGTTCGACAACATCCTGATGCTGGGCGACAGCGATGGCATCAAGCTGGGCGACGCGCTGAGCGGCGCTTCGGTCACCGCCAAGGTCGTGTCCCAGGGTCGTGCCGACAAGGTCCGGATCATCAAGTTCCGTCGCCGTAAGCACCACATGAAGCGCCAGGGTCACCGTCAGTACTACACCGAAATCGAGATCACCGGCATTGCCGGTGGCAGCAAGTAATAAGGAGAAGCAGTCATGGCACATAAGAAGGGCGTAGGCTCATCGCGCAACGGTCGCGACTCCAACCCGAAATACCTCGGCGTCAAGATCTTCGGTGGCCAGGCCATCGACGCCGGCAACATCATCGTGCGTCAGCGCGGCACCCAGTTCCACCCGGGTACCGGCGTTGGCCTCGGCCGTGACCACACCCTGTTCGCGCTCGTCGACGGCAAGGTGGAGTTCTCGGTCAAGGGCCCGAAGAAGCGTCGTACCGTCAGCGTCGTCGCCGAAGCCTGATCTTCAGCGGTACGCAGGCGCCCACGCCACGGCGTGGGGTCGCTGACGAAAGCCCCGCTTCGGCGGGGTTTTTCGTTGGTATCGAATATCGGGCGGGACATTTCCCGCCGCCGGCCCTGGATCGTACCGGGGCCGTTAGACTCTGCGGTGGGGTGCACCTCGCGCCCGCCGCCTCCAGATTGGCATCCAGAATCATGAAACTTGTAGACGAAGCAGAAATCCAGGTGATCGCCGGCAATGGCGGCAACGGCTGCATCGGTTTCCGTCGCGAGAAGTTCATTCCGCTGGGCGGGCCGGACGGTGGCGACGGCGGTAATGGCGGCAGCGTGTGGATCCGCGCCGACGAGAACCTCAACACCCTGGTCGACTTCCGCCATGACCGCATCTTCAAGGCGCAGCGCGGCGAGAACGGCATGGGCCGCCAGGCCTACGGCAAGGGCGGCGAAGACCTGGTCATCACCGTGCCGGTCGGCACCGTGATCATGAACGTCAGCACCGATGAAGTGATCGGCGACCTGACCGGCCATGGTGACCGCCTGCTGGTCGCCAAGGGCGGCCGCGGCGGCCTGGGCAACATGCATTTCAAGAGCTCCACCAACCGCTCGCCGCGCCAGGCGCTGCCGGGCGAAGAGGGTGAAGAGCGCCTGCTCAAGCTCGAACTGAAGCTGCTGGCCGACGTGGGCCTGCTGGGCTTCCCGAACGCCGGCAAGAGCACGCTGATCCGCGCCGTGTCCGCTGCGACGCCGAAGGTTGCGGATTACCCGTTCACCACGCTGTACCCCAATCTGGGTGTCGTGCGCGTGGAGAACTACCGCAGCTTCGTGATCGCCGACATTCCCGGTCTGATCGAGGGTGCGGCCGATGGTGCCGGCCTGGGCGCGCAGTTCCTGCGCCACCTGCAGCGCACCCGCCTGCTGCTGCACCTCGTGGACATCTCCCCGATGGAAGGTGGCGTGGAAGGTGTCTCGCCGATCGAGCAGGTCCGGGCGATCGAGCGCGAGCTGGAAAAGCACGACCCGGAGCTGCTGAACAAGCCGCGCTGGCTGGTGCTGAACAAGGCCGACCTGATGTTCGAGGACGAGGCCAAGGCTGCCGCCGAGAAGATCATCGCCGAGCTGGGCTGGACCCAGCCGTGGTACCTGGTCTCGGCCCTGGGCCGTGAAGGCACCTGGCCGATCATGAACAACATCATGGCCTTCTTCGATCGGCAGAAGGAAGACGAGGCGCAAGCGCGCGATGCGTACTGAGCGCACCCGCGCGCCCCTGAGAAACCCGGCTCCGGCCGGGTTTTTCTGTGGTGCCGCCGTCGCCGCCAGCCGGGCTGGACGTCGCAGATCGCAGGCAACAAAAAACCCGGCCGGGGCCGGGCTTTTCTCTGCGGCTGGATCGAAGCCACGCGTGGCGTGGCTCTACGACACCCGCAGCGCCGTATCAGGCGGCCTTGATGGCCTTGATGCGCGCGGTCAGGCGGCTCTTGTGGCGAGCAGCCTTGTTCTTGTGGATCAGACCACGCGAGCTGAAACGGTCGAGGATCGGCTGGGCAACAGCGAAGGCTGCCTCGGCGCCGGCGGCGTCATTGGCATCCAGAGCCTTGATCACCTTCTTGACAGCGGTGCGCAGCATCGAACGCTGAGCCGTATTGCGCGCGTTGCGCACGACGGTCTGCTTGGCGCGCTTCTTGGCGGACTTGATATTGGCCACAGTGGTGGTTTCCTGAAAAATCGGTGTAATGGGAACAGCAAGCTGGAAAGTATGATGGCTCGAAAAATGTACGTCAAGTCAATTGTCAAGAGGGAACACGGGTGAGTTCACCAAGGATGTTGCGGGGCCTGCTGTCTTTCAGCAGCATGACCATGATTTCGCGGGTGTTGGGGCTGGTTCGCGACCTGGTCATCACCACCACGTTCGGCACCAATGCGGTGACCGACGCCTTCTGGGTCGCCTTCCGGGTGCCCAATTTCCTGCGCCGCCTGTTCGCCGAGGGCTCGTTCGCCACCGCGTTCGTCCCGGTGTTCACGGAAGTGAAGGAAACCCGCTCCCACGCCGAACTGCGCGAGCTGATGTCGCGGGTGGCCGGCACCCTGGGCGGGGTCCTGCTGCTGGTCACCGCGCTGGCGCTGATCTTCGCGCCCCAGCTGGCGACCCTGTTCTCCAGCGGGGTGGATACCGACCCGGCCAAGCATGGCCTGCTGGTGGACCTGTTCCGGCTGACCTTCCCGTTCCTGCTGTTCGTCTCGCTGACCGCGCTGGCGGGCGGGGCGCTCAACAGTTTCCAGAAGTTCGCGATGCCGGCGCTGACCCCGGTCATCCTCAACCTGTGCATGATCGCCGGTGCGCTGTGGCTGGCCCCGCGGCTGGGCGGTACGCCGGAGAAGCAGATCCTGGCGCTGGGCTGGGCGGTGCTGGCGGCCGGGCTGCTGCAGCTGCTGTTCCAGCTGCCCTCGCTGAAGGGCATCAACCTGCTGACCCTGCCGCGCTGGGGCTGGCAGCATCCGGGCGTGCGCAAGGTGCTGACCCTGATGGTGCCGACCCTGTTCGGTTCTTCGATCGCGCAGATCAACCTGCTGCTGGACACCGTGATCGCCGCCAAGCTGACCGACGGCTCGCAGTCCTGGCTGTCGCTGGCTGATCGCTTCCTGGAGCTGCCGCTGGGCGTGTTCGGGGTGGCGCTTGGCACGGTGATCCTGCCGGCGCTGGCCCGCCACCATGTCAGCACCGACAAGGCCGGCTTCTCCAGCGCGCTGGACTGGGGCCTGCGCACGACCCTGCTGATCGCCGTTCCGGCCATGCTGGGCCTGCTGCTGCTGGCCGAGCCGCTGATCGCCACGGTGTTCCAGTACGGGCGCTTCACTGCCTTCGATACCCGGATGACCGCGCTGTCGGTGTACGGCCTGAGCTTCGCGCTGCCGGCGTTCGCGCTGCTCAAGGTGGTCCTGCCGGCCTTCTACGCCCGCCAGGACACCCGTACCCCGGTCCGCGCCGGCGTGGCCGCGCTGGTGGCCAACATGGTGTTCAACTTCATTCTGCTGGCCGTGCTGTACCAGGTGATGGTGCCCGACGCGCTCAAGGCGCAGGGCGTGTGGGTCGCGCTGGGCAAGCAGCCGGGCCTGCACCTGGCGCTGGGCATTGCCAGCGCGCTGTCCAGTTATCTGAACCTGGGCCTGCTCTGGTACTGGCTGGGCAAGACCGATGTGTATCAGCCCAAGCCGGGTTGGGGCGGCTATGTCACCAAGCTGGGGCTGGCCTGCGTGGCCATGGTGGCGGTGCTGCTGGCCCTGCGTTACGGGATGGCGGACTTCACCGGCATGGACAAATGGCACCGGATCGGCAACCTCGCGCTGCTGGTCGGCGGCGGTGGCCTGACCTACCTGGTGGCCCTGATCGCGACGGGCTTCCGCCCGCGCCACCTGCGGGAGCATTGATCCGGGGGCAGCCCGGCTATACTTCATGGCTATCTCTTGCAAAGCATCGGCCCTGGTGGGCCGCATTCCACGTAGATGAGCAGGCTGTTTAGAAGCGTCGAAGGCGGGCAGTTGTTCCCGCACGGAAGCGTGGTCTGCATCGGCGCATTCGACGGCCTGCACCTGGGTCATCGTGCGTTGGTGCGCCACGCCGTTTCGCGCGCGCGCGCATTGGGTGTGGCCGCCGTGGCAGTGGCCTTCGAGCCGCTGCCGCGCGAGTACTTCGCCCAGGGCGAGCCGCCGCCGCGGTTGACCCTGGCCCGCGACAAGGTCGCGATGCTGCGCGAGCTCGGCGTCGATGCGATCGGCCTGCTGCGCTTCGACGCGCGCATGGCCGCGATGCAGGCCGAGGATTTCGTCGAGCAGCTGCTGGTGCACCGGCTGAGCGCGCGCGAGGTGTGGATCGGGCCGGAGTTCTGCTTCGGCAACCGCCGCCGCGGCGATCTGGCCCTGCTGCAGGCGATGGGCCGCGAGCGTGGCTTCAGTGCCGACGAGATCGAACCGGTGGATCTGCACGGTGAGCGCATCTCCAGCACCCGCATCCGTCAGTTGCTGCGCGCCGGTGATTTCAGCCACGCCGGCGATCTGTTGGGCAGGCCGTATACGATTGGAGGCAGGGTAGTGCGCGGCCGCCAGTTGGGCCGTACGCTGGGGTTCCCGACCGCCAACCTGCGCTTCCCGAAGACGCCGGCGTTGTCGGGGATCTATGCCACCTGGGTCCACGGCGTGTTCGACCAGCCGTGGCCCTCGGTCTCCAGCTTCGGTACGCGTCCCACCGTGGATGGCGTGGAGCCGCTGCTGGAGGCGCACCTGTTTGATTTCCAGGGCGACCTGTACGGTCGCCACATCGATGTCGAATTCGTCGCCAAGTTGCGCGACGAAGAAAAGTTCCACGATCTGGCCGCGTTGACCGACCAGATGCACCGTGACGCCGAACAGGCCCGTCACATCCTTTCCGAACACAGATTGCGAGCCACTGCGTGAGCCAGGACTACAAAGCCACCCTTCATCTGCCGGCAACCGAATTCCCGATGCGCGGCGACCTGCCCAAGCGCGAGCCGGGCATTCTGTCGCGCTGGGAGGACGAGGGCCTTTACGCCCGCCTGCGCGACAACGCGCAGGGCCGCCCGCTGTTCGTGCTGCACGACGGCCCGCCCTACGCCAATGGCCAGATCCATCTGGGCCACGCGGTCAACAAGATCCTCAAGGACATCATCGTCAAGTCGCGCTACCTGGCCGGCTTCGATGCGCCGTACGTGCCGGGCTGGGATTGCCACGGCCTGCCGATCGAGATCGCGGTCGAGAAGAAGTGGGGCAAGGTCGGCGTCAAGCTCGATGCGGTCGCGTTCCGCCAGAAGTGCCGCGAGTTCGCCGAAGAGCAGATCGAACTGCAGCGCCGCGACTTCAAGCGCCTGGGCGTGATCGGCGATTGGGACAACCCGTACAAAACGCTGAGCTTCGATTTCGAAGCCAACGAGATCCGCGCGCTGTCCAAGGTCTTCGCCAACGGTCACATCGTGCGCGGCGCCAAGCCGGTGCACTGGTGCTTCGACTGCGGCTCGGCGCTGGCCGAAGCCGAGATCGAATACCAGGACAAGACTTCCCCGGCGATCGACGTGGCCTACGTGTCGCGTGATTCGCAGCAGCTGGCCGCGCGCTTCGGCGCGACCCTGCCGGCTGATGTCGAGGTTGCGGTGCCGATCTGGACCACCACCCCGTGGACGCTGCCGGCCTCGCTGGCGGTGTCCCTCGGTGCGGAGATCGAGTACGTGCTGGCCGAAGGCCCGGCCCACCACGGCAAGCGCCGTTGGCTGGTGCTGGCCGCCGCGCTGGCCGAGCGTTCGCTGCAGCGCTATGGCGTGGACGGCCTGGTCGTGCACGGCCGTGCCACCGGCGCCGCGCTGGAAAACCTGCTGCTGGCCCATCCGTTCTATCCGCAGCGCGACATCCCGCTGCTCAACGGCGAGCACGTCTCCGACGAAGACGGTACCGGTGCGGTGCATACCGCCCCGGGCCATGGCCAGGAAGACTTCGTGGTCAGCCAGCAGTACGGGCTGATGGACAAGTACAACGCCGGCCAGATCAATCCGGTCGACGGCCGTGGCGTGTACCTGTCCTCGACCCCGCCGGCCGGCGATGTCGAGCTGGCCGGCGTGCACCTGTGGAAGGCGCAGCCGCTGATCGTCGATGTGTTGCGTGCGTCCGGTGCGCTGCTGGCGTATGTCGAGATCGTGCACAGTTACCCGCACTGCTGGCGCCACAAGACCCCGGTCGTGTTCCGTGCCACCCCGCAGTGGTTCATCTCGATGGACAAGGCCAACCTGCGCAGCGATGCGATGGCCGCGATCGACAACGTCGGCTGGTTCCCGAGCTGGGGCAAGGCGCGCATCGGCTCGATGGTCGATGGCCGTCCGGACTGGTGCATCAGCCGCCAGCGCACCTGGGGTGTGCCGATCGCGCTGTTCACCCATCGTGAAACCGGTGAGCCGCACCCGCGTACCGTCGAGCTGATGCAGCAGGTCGCCGACCGCGTGCAGGCCGAAGGCATCGACGTGTGGTACTCCCTGGACAGCGCCGAGCTGCTGGGCGATGAAGCGCCGCACTACGAGAAGGTCACCGACATCCTCGATGTCTGGTTCGACTCGGGCGTGACCCATGAAGGCGTGCTGCTGGCGCGTGGCTTCGGCAAGCCGGCCGATCTGTACCTGGAAGGCTCGGACCAGCACCGCGGCTGGTTCCAGTCCTCGCTGCTGACCGGCGTGGCCATCGACAAGCAGGCCCCGTACAAGCAGTGCCTCACCCACGGCTTCACCGTGGATGAGAAGGGCCGCAAGATGTCCAAGTCACTGGGCAACGGCATCGAGCCGCAGGACATCATGAAGACCCTCGGCGCGGACATCCTGCGCCTGTGGATCGCCTCGGCCGACTACAGCAACGAAATGTCGCTGTCGCAGGAAATCCTCAAGCGCAACGCGGATGCCTACCGGCGCCTGCGCAACACCGCGCGCTTCCTGCTCGGCAACCTGGACGGCTTCGACCCGGCCCAGCATCGGGTGGCCCCGGCCGACATGGTCGCGCTGGACCGCTGGATCGTGCATCGCGCCTTCGAGGTGCAGGAGAAGATCAAGGCGGCGTACACCGGCTACAACATGGCCGAGATCGTGCAGCTGCTGCTGAACTTCTGCAGCGTGGATCTGGGCTCGGTGTATCTGGATGTCACCAAGGACCGCCTGTACACCATGCCGGTGGACTCGCGCGGCCGCCGCTCGGCGCAGACCGCGATGTACCACATCGCCGAAGCGTTCACGCGCTGGATCGCGCCGATCCTGAGCTTCACCGCCGATGAGCTGTGGGGGTACCTGCCGGGCGAGCGCAAGGAGAACGTGCTGTTCGCCACGTGGTACGAGGGCCTGGCTCCGTTGCCGGCCGATGCACCGCTCAGCGCGGCCGATTTCGACCAGCTGCTGGCCCTGCGCGAGCAGGTCGCCAAGGTGCTTGAGCCGATGCGCGCCAATGGTGCGATCGGTGCGGCGCTGGAAGCGGAGATCACCGTCGCCGCGGATGGCGAGACCGCCGCGCGCTGGCAGCCGCTGGCCGAGGAGCTGCGCTTCCTGCTGATCAGCGGTGACGTGCAGGTGCGCCCGGCGACCACCGACGAGGTGTTCGTCAGCGCCCAGCCGACCGGCAAGCAGAAGTGCGTGCGCTGCTGGCATTACCGCGCCGATGTCGGCTCGGTCGCTGCGCATCCGGAACTGTGTGGCCGCTGCGTGACCAACATCGATGGGGCCGGCGAAGACCGGCGGTGGTTCTGATGGCCGCCGCCCGTCCGCGTCCGAACGCGCTGATCTGGCTGCTGCTCTCGGCGGCGATCATCATCGCCGACCAGTGGAGCAAGGCCTGGGTGCTGTCCAGCCTGCCCGAGTACGAGCCGGTGGTGGTCATCGAGGGCTTCTGGAACTGGTTCCGCACCTATAACACCGGTGCGGCATTCAGCTTCCTGAGCGATGCCGGTGGCTGGCAGCTGTGGTTCTTCACCGCACTGGCGGTGGGCATCAGCGGCCTGATGGCCTACTGGATGTGGGGCACCGCTCGCGGCGCCTGGCGCAGCGCCGTGCCTTACGCGCTGGTGATCGGCGGGGCGATCGGCAACGTGATCGACCGCCTCATGCACGGTCATGTGGTCGATTTCATCCAGTGGCATATCGGGGACCATTACTGGCCCTCGTTCAATATCGCTGATTCGGCGATCGTGCTCGGCGCGGTGGGTATCGCCCTGTTCGGCCTGTTCGACGGCAAGGCTGCCAAAAAAGCGGGATAATTCCCTCCTGTATCCGTAACAACCCGGCTCACGCCGGCCGGAGTATCTGACCGATGGATGTGTTGCTCGCCAATCCGCGTGGTTTCTGTGCCGGTGTCGATCGTGCGATCGAGATCGTCAAGCGCGCGATCGAGACCCTGGGTGCGCCGATCTACGTGCGCCACGAGGTCGTGCACAACCGGTTCGTGGTTGATGACCTCAAGGCCCGCGGCGCGATCTTCGTCGAGGAGCTCGACGAAGTGCCCGACGACAACACGGTGATCTTCAGTGCCCACGGCGTTTCCCAGGCCGTGCGCCAGGAAGCCGACCGACGTGGCCTGAAGGTGTTCGACGCGACCTGCCCGCTGGTCACCAAGGTGCACCTGGAAGTGGCCCGCCACTGCCGCGCCGGCCGCGACGTCGTGCTGATCGGCCACGCCGGGCACCCGGAGGTGGAAGGCACGATGGGGCAGTGGAGCCGCGAGCGCGGCACCGGCCAGATCTACCTGGTGGAAGACGTGGAGGACGTCGCCACGCTGGTCATCGACCAGCCGGAGAACTTCGCCTACACCACCCAGACTACGCTGTCGGTAGATGACACCCGCGGCATCATCGACGCCCTGCGCACCCGCTTCCCGGCGATGCAGGGCCCGAAGAACGACGACATCTGCTACGCCACGCAGAACCGCCAGGACGCCGTGCGCGACCTGGCCAAGCGGTGCGACCTGGTGCTGGTGGTCGGCTCGCCGAACAGCTCCAACTCCAACCGCCTGAGTGAACTGGCGCGCCGTGATGGCGTGGAGTCCTATCTGATCGACGGTGCCGACGAGATCGATCCGGCGTGGGTCGCCGGCAAGAAGCACATCGGCCTGACCGCCGGTGCCTCGGCCCCGCAGGTGCTGGTGGATGGCGTGATCGCGCGGCTGAAGGAACTCGGTGCCACCGGCGTCGGCGAACTGGACGGTGAGCCGGAATCGATGGTGTTCGCGCTGCCGAAGGAACTGCGCCTGCGACTGGTCGACTGACCAGGCATCGCGACGCCACGCATGCCGTGGCGCTGCCCCGGTAGTGCCGGCCGCTGGCCGGCAGCACACCCCGGTTGGCCCTGATCCCATCCGGCAGACAGAACGTCACCGCACTCGGCTGTGCCAATCATGGCCGCAACGCGACGCATGACCTTTGGCCATGGGGCAGGGCGGTAACGCAGGGCTAGGATCGAGGCTTCCCCCGCTGGAGCCTGCCTGATGAAGATGCGTGCCATTGCCCTGTCCGTGTTGCTGGCCGTGTCCGCCACCGGCGTACAGGCGCAGACACCGCCGCCGCAGGATGTGGCCTTCCCCGGCCTGCTGCGCATCGACGTGGACGCACGTGACATCGGCCGACGGATCTTCAAGGTCAAGGCCACGGTGCCGGCCAGACCCGGCCCACTGACCCTGCTGTACCCGCAGTGGTTGCCCGGGGCACATTCACCGAGTGGCCCGATCGACAAGCTCGCCGGCCTGGTCGTCACCGCCAACGGCAAGCCACTGCAGTGGACGCGTGATCAGTACGACGTCTATGCCTTCACCGTGGAGGTGCCGCAGGGCGCCAGCGAAGTGGTGGCCGAGTTCAAGTTCCTCTCTTCGCAGGGCAACCAGGGCCGCGTGGTGATGACCCCGGACATGCTCAATCTGCAGTGGAATGCCAATTCGCTGTATCCGGCCGGGGTGATCACCCGCAACATCCAGGCGCAGGCCACCGTCACGCTGCCGCCGGGCTGGTCATATGCCACCGCGCTGGATACCGAGCGCCGCGAGGGTGACACGGTGGTGTTCAAGCCGATCAGCTACGACCACCTGGTCGACTCGCCGCTGTTCGCCGGGCGCCACTTCCAGCGCTTCGACCTGGACCCCGGCGCGAAGGTGCCGGTGCACCTGAACGTCTTCGCCGATGAGGCCAGATCGCTGGCCGCCAAGCCCGAGCAGATCCAGGCGCACCGCGCGCTGGTGCAGCAGATGTACAAGCTCTACGGCGCACGCCACTTCGACCGCTACGAGTTCCTGCTTGCGCTGACCGACAAGCTCGGTGGCATCGGCCTGGAGCACCAGCGCTCCAGCGAGAACAGCGGTGACACGGGTTACTTCACCGAGTGGGACAAGACCTGGCTGGGCCGTGATCTGCTGCCGCACGAGTTCAACCACTCCTGGAACGGCAAGTACCGTCGTGGCGCCGATCTGACCACCGCCAACTTCAACGTGCCCATGGGCGACAGCCTGCTGTGGTTGTATGAAGGCCAGACCCAGTTCTGGGGCCAGGTGCTGGCCGCGCGTTCCGGGCTGTGGAGCCAGCAGCAGACCCGTGACGTGCTGGCCAATGTGGCGGGCACCTACGATCGTGGTCGCCCGGGCCTGGCCTGGCGCAACCTGCAGGACACCACCAACGACCCGACCATCGCCCAGCGCCGCGCATTGGCCTTCCGCAACTACCAGATGAGCGAGGACTACTACTCCGGCGGCCAGATGGTCTGGCTGGAGGTGGAGGGCAAGCTGCGCGCGCTGACGGGTAACAAGCGCGGCCTGGACGACTTTGCCAAGGCGTTCTTCGGCATGAATGACGGCGACTGGAATGTAAATCCCTACACCTTCGACGAGGTGGTGAGCACGCTCAACGGCGTGGCGCCGTTCGACTGGGCCAGCTTCCTGCGCGAGCGCCTGGACGGGCATGGTCCGCTCACCGGGGGCCTGGAAGCGGCTGGCTGGAAACTGGTGTACACCGATACACCGAACGAGGCGTTCAAGGCACAGGAAACCCGCGGCAAGAACAGCAACCTGCTCTACTCCATCGGAATGTCGGTCAGCGAATCCGGCTACATCGGCGATGTGCTGTGGGACAGCCCGGCCTTCAATGCCGGCCTGACCCCCGGCATGAGCGTGGTCGCGCTCAATGGCCGGGTGTTCAAGGCCGAGCAGTTGAAGGAGGCGATCACCGCAGCCAAGACCGACAAGGCGCCGCTGACGCTGCTGGTGAAGAGCTTCGACCGCATCGATACGGTCACGCTGGATTACCACGATGGGCTGAAGTACCCGTCGCTGGAGCGCATCGCAGGCAAGCCGGATCGACTGGCGGAGTTGTGGAAGGCGCGGTGAGTGCGCTGCGTGGAGGCCGCCGGATCAGTCTGCGGTCTCCACCTCCTCTGCACTGTTGCATACCCGCTTCGGCGCGCACAGCCGATCCAGCAGGGCCAGCGTGACGCCATTGCTCCAGCCGAAACCGTCCTGCAGCGGGTACTCGCCGCCACCGCCGCCGGCGGCCGAACCGTCCACCACATATTTCTCCACCAGCTTGCCCTCGCGGTCATACACCGTCTGCACCGTGCGCAGGAAGCGCGTGCCGATCCGGCGGGCGAGGGCGTCCTGCCCATAGCGCTGCAACCCGTCCACCGCGACCCACTGCAACGGCGCCCAGCCATTCGGGGCATCCCATTGCTGACCGGTCACCAAGGTGGTGCTCAGCAGCCCGCCATCGCGCAGCAACTGAGCCTGGACGGCCTCCGCAGTACGGCGTGCCTGCGTGCGCCCGGCGACGTCCAGCCACAAGGGAAACAACGCCGCCGCGGTCAGGGCAGGGCGGGTCTGGCCACGCTCCAGATCGCGATCCACGTACCAGCCTTGCTGGTCATCCCAGAGCAGCTGGTTGATGGCGTGCTGACGTGCCTTCGCCAGCTGGGTGAAGGTGCGCGCAGCGGCGCGATCACCGGCCGCCTTGCTGGCGCGGGCCACGGTCATCTCGAGATGGAACAGCAGGCTGTTCAGATCCACCGGCACGATCGCGGTGGTGTGGATGCTCGCCAATGCAGACGGCTCGGCGAGCCAGCGCGAGCTGAAATCCCAGCCGGACTCCGCGCCGGCGCGCAGATCGCGATAGATCTGTGAGGGCGTGCGCTGCGGTGCCTGCGCAGCCGTGGCGAGGTCGTCCATCCAGGATTCGGTGCGCGGCACCGCGCGGTCGTCCCAATAGCGGTTGAGCAGCTGGCCATCGGCCAGCCTGACCACCCGCTCGCGTGCCTCGCCAGGTGCCAGGCTTTCCGCGCCGCGCATCCAGAATGCATGCTCGATGCGCAACTGCGGCAGATAGCGGCGGTAGGCCTCAACGCCTTCATGCGTGGCGAGCAGATCCACCATCAGGCTGAAGAAGGGGGGTTGCGAGCGGCTCAGGTAGTAGCTGCGGTTGCCGTTGGGGATATGGCCGTAGCTGTCGAGCTGGAACGCGAAGTTGTCCACCATGTCGCGCACCTGCTGCCAGCGACCACTGGAGGCCAGCCCGAGCAGGGTGAAGTAGCTGTCCCAGTAGTACACCTCGCGGAAGCGCCCGCCGGGCACGACGTAGGGCTTGGGCAGCGGCAGCAGCGAGCCGTTCGGATCCACCGTGTCGGTGGTTCGGGTCAGCACGGGCCACAGCCCCTCGATGTGCGCGCGCAGCGTCTCGCCCGCTGGCGGCACGTAGGGCTGGGTGTCACCAGGCACTGCGAAGTGCTCGGCTACGAAGGCTGCCAGGTCGAACCCGGGCTGCGTCCTGGCGCGCTGCCACTCGGTCAGTACGGTCGCCGCCGGCTGGCGGGGGACCGCATCGGCGAAGGTCTTCTGATCCTTGAACAGGTGCGCGCCCTGGACCTGCTGGAACAGGGGCTGCCACTGCTGGTCCGGTGTCTGCGGCGTCGGCACCGTGCCTTGTGCCTGCGCGGCGGCGCTCAAGAACAGGGATGACAGCAGCAGGCCGGCCAGGCGGGAACAGGGGCGCATGGGATACCTCCGGAAGTGGGGAGCCCACTGTAGGGGCCGGCGCGTCAAGGGCTGGTGCGGCGGCAGCGGGTCGTGCCGGGGCATTGGGGCATGGGCGCTTCCATGGTGGGGCGCTTCCCTGATTGACCAAAGTGGTCGACACCCCCTAGAATTCACGACCTCGCCGGAATAGCTCAGTTGGTAGAGCGGCGCATTCGTAATGCGTAGGTCGTAGGTTCGATTCCTATTTCCGGCACCAGATACAGCAAAAAGCCCCGGCCTTGGTCGGGGCTTTTTGTTTGGGGCGGCGTGGCGGGTCAGCTCACTCCGCACCGCCGACGGCCGGATGCGACGACCGCCGCCGGAACTTCCGCGACAACCAATCCCCCGCATCATCCACCACGGTGAAGGCCGCCGGAATCACGATCAGGCTCAACAGCGTGGAGGTGATCAGACCACCGATCACGGCGATCGCCATCGGTGCACGGAAGCTGGAATCGCCGGCAAAGCCCAGCGCGATCGGCATCATGCCTGCGCCCATCGCCAGCGTGGTCATGATGATCGGCTGTGCACGCTTGCGGCAGGCATCGATCAACGCGTCGTGCTGGCTCATGCCGTGTTCGTCTTCGGCCATCACCGCGTAATCCACCAGCAGGATGGAGTTCTTGGTGGCGATGCCGATCAGCATCAGCAGCCCGATCAGCGCCGGCAGCGAGAGCATGTTCTGGGTGATCAGCAGCGCGCCGAACGCGCCACCGGCACAGAGCGGCACCGCGGCGAGGATGGTGATCGGCATCAGCGCATGGTTGAACAGCAGCAACAGCACCATGTAGATGCAGATCAACCCGGCCGCCATGGCCAGCATGAAACCGATGAACAGCTCGACGAACACTTCCGCATCGCCGGTGTTGAGGAAGGTGACGCCCGGCGGCAACTGCTTGACGCCCGGCAGGGCCTGCACTTCGGTCATCACATCGCCCAGTGGGCGGCCGTTGAGTTCGGCGGTGAGGGTCACGTTGCGCTGGCGCTGGTAGCGTGAGATCTGCGAAGGGCCACTGCCTTGCTGGATGTCAGCCACGGCCGCCAGCGGGACCGGGCCATTGCGGCCGGGCACGCGCAGCTGGCTGATCAGGCCCGGGTTGGCGAGCGTGGCTTCGGCGAAGCCGACCCGGATCGGCACCTGCCGGTCGGGCAGGTTGAGCTTGGCCAGGCGCTGTTCGTAATCGCCAGCCGTGGCGATGCGGGCGGCCTCGGCGATATCGGCCGTCGCCACGCCCAGGTCGGCGGCGCGGGCGGGGTTCGGCACGATCTGGAGTTCCGGGCGCAGCAGCGAGGCCGTGGAGGTGACGCTGCCCAGGCCCTGGATGCCGCGCAGGTCGCGCTCCAGCGCAGTGGCGGCATCCTGCAGGCGCTGCGGGTCGTCACCGGAGAGCACCAGCTGCAGCAGGTTGCCGGGCTCGGAGCTGACATAGCTGACCCGCACGCCGGGGAGGTCGGCCAGGCGCTCGCGGGCCTCACGCTCCAGCACGCGCTGGTCGCGGTCCCGTCCGTCGGCGCTGCCCCAGTCCAGCACCAGGGTGGCCTTGCGCGGTTCGCCGATGCCGGTCGCACCGGGGTCGCCCAGGTCCAGCACGCTGCCGACGGCGCTGTAGACCTGCTTGAGTTCGGGCATGTCCTTGAGCAGGCCGCGCGCATGCTCGGCGACGGCCACGGTCTCCTGCAGGCGGGTACCCGGCGGCAGTTCGAGGTTGAGGTTGCTGCGGCCCAGATCGGACTGTGGAATGAAGGTAGCCGGGATAAACGGCACCAGCGCCAGCGAGGCCACGAACAGGCCGGTGGCGATCCACAGCGTGCGTCCGCGATGGCGCAGTGCGGCGTCCACCCAGCCCAGGTACCACGTCATCAGCTTGGATTCTGGCTTCTCCTCGCCATGTGGCTTGAGCAGGTAGGCGGCCATCATCGGGGTGAGCAGGCGCGCCACCAGCAGCGAGAACAGCACGGCAGTGGCGGCGGTCCAGCCGAATTCGCGGAAGAACTTGCCGGCGATGCCCGGCATGAAGGCGACCGGCACGAACACGGCAGCCAGGGTCAGCGACGTGGCGATCACCGCGTTGCCGATCTCGCCGGCGGCCTCGCGCGCGGCTTCCAGCGGCGGCTTGCCCATGCGCAGGTGGCGCACGATGTTCTCGATCTCCACGATCGCATCGTCCACCAGGATGCCGACCACGACGGAGAGCGCGAGCAGCGTGATGATGTTGAGGGTGAACCCGAAGAAGTACATCACCGCGAACGTCGGGATGATCGACAGCGGCAGCGCCAGCGCCGACACCCACGTCGCGCGCCAGTCGCGCAGGAACAGCCACACCACCAGCAGCGCCAACAGCGCGCCTTCCCAGAGCATGGTCATCGAGGAATCGTAGGAGCGGTGGGTCTCATCGATCGCCGTGGTGACCAGGCGGAAGTCGATGCCCGGATGCTCGGCCTTGATCTTGTCCAGCGCGTCATGCACGCCGGCTTCCACCTTGACCTCGCTGGAGCCGCGCGTACGCGACATCGAGAAGGCCACCACGCCCTTGCCATCCAGCAGGGCGGCCTCGGTGGGGTCAGCGGCGCCGTCGGTCACGGTGGCCAGCGTGGAGAGCCGCACCGCGCGCCCGTCCGGCAGCGCAATGGAGTAGTCACGCAACGCCTGCGCGTCACCGACAGTACCCAGCGTGCGGATGGTCTGCTGCGCGCCTTCAACCTCGGTCTTGCCGCCGGCACGCTCCACCTGGATGCGGGCCAGTTGCTGCGAAACATCGCCGGCGGTGATGCCCATCGCGATCAGCGCATTGGGATCCAGATCCACCCGGACCTGGCGCTGCACGCCGCCCACGCGGGTAACGCGTGCGACACCGGGTACGCCGTACATCGCACGCGAGATATCACGGTCGACGAACCAGCTGGCCTCATCGGTGGTCATGTGCGGGGCGACCAGCGCATAGGTCATCAGCGAACCGCCGATATCGACCTTGGAGATCACCGGCTCCTGGATGTCCTGCGGCAGATCGGTGCGGATGCGGGTGACCGCGTCGCGGGTGTCGTCCAGCGCGGTGGCCAGATCGGCTTCCAGCTGGAACTCGATGGTGGTGGTGCTGACGCCTTCGCTGACCGAAGACATCACGCGCTTGACGTTGTTGACCGTCGCCACCGAGTCCTCGACCTTGCGGGTCACCTCGGCCTCCAGCTGGCTGGGCGAGGCGCCGGGCTGGGTGACGGTGACGGTGGTCATCGGGAAGGCGATGTCCGGGAAGCGCGCCACCGGCAACTGATGGAAACCCCACAGGCCGGCCACGCACAGCACGAAGAAGATCAGCAGCGCAGGCAACGGGCGTTTGATCGCCCAGGCGGAGATGTTCATCGTGCGGCGGCCTTGGTCGCAGCGACCACACGCACGCGGTCGCCCTCACCGAGGAAGCCGGCGCCATCCACCACGACCTGGTCACCGGCCTTCAGGCCTTCAAGGATCGCAGTGCGGCCCTGCACGGCCTGGCCGGTGCTGACGCGGTGGCGGGTGGCCTGCTGCTTGTCGTTCACGGTGAACACATAGTTGTGGCCGTCGCGCTGCACGATCGCCGCGGTCGGGATGGTCAGCACCGGGCCGTCGCCGGTGACGATGCGGCCATCCACGTAGATGCCCTGCTTGAGTGGGCCGGGGGCTGGCAGGTCGGCATAGATCGTGCCGGTGCGGGTCTGTCCATCGACACCCGGGGTGACCGCGCGGATGCGGCCACTGACCACCTGGCCCGCATACGGCAGCTCAACCGTGTTGCCGACGGCGACATCGGCCAGCTGGTTTTCCGGCAGCTCCGCACGCCACTCCAGGCGGCCATCGCGGATCAGGCGCAGCAGCTCGGTACCGGCGGAGACCACCTGGCCCGGCTGCACCAGGCGCTTGGAAATCAGGCCGTCGGCGGGTGCGCGCAGGTCGGCGAAATCGCGGCGCAGCTTGGCCGCGTCGCGCGCGGCACGTGCGGTGGAGGTCTGCGCTTCGGCATTGATGCGTGAGGCGCGCAGCTCATCCAGGCTGCTTTCGCTGATCAGCTGCTGGGCGGCCAGCTTGGCGCTGCGCTCGTAGTTCATGCGGGCCAGTTCCTGCGAGGCCTGCGCCTGTCGCAACGAGGCGTCGGCCTGCGCCAGCTCGCTGTCCAGGGTGCGGTGGTCCACCTGCAGCAGCACCTGGCCCCGCTTGACCCATTGCCCCACGTCCACCAGCAACGCGGTCACGCGCTGGCCACTGATCTCCACGCCCAACTGCATTTCTTCATAGGCGGTCACCGGCCCGGAGACCAGCACCGTGCGGGCCATGGTCTGCTGCTGCGCGGGCGCCAGCGAGACCGGCAGCGCGGAGCTGGCGGCCGTGGCGTCGGCCGCGGCCTTGTCGTCCTTGCCGCCGCAGGCGGACAGCAGCGCGACAGCCAGGATCAGGGAAAAACTGCGGAGGTAGGGTGCACGCATCGAGAGGCTTTCCGGGTCGGAACAGCGGGAAAAGAAAGGCATCGGGAAATCAGGATTCGCGCGACAGGCGTCGTTCGATGCCATCGAGCATCAGGCCCAGCCCCTGCTCGAAGCGGGCGTCGAAATCGACCTCGCTCCATGCATCACGGGCCTGCCAGCAATGGGGGAAGCGCGCCTCGGCCAGCGCCATGAAGGCCTCACCCAGCGCTTCCATGCTGCCGTCGCCGGGCCAGGACTGCTCCTCGATCACGAAGCCCATCGTGTAGTACACCAGGTCCATCGCCGCGGTCGCGGCAAAGCGTGCCGGCGCGCCGGCGCCCATCAGCGCGGCGATGCTGGCCTCACCTACCCGCAGCACGTTCTCGGTGGCCAGGAAGGTGCCCGCATACACCCGCGCACCATCGCGGCGCGCTTTAAACGCCAGGCGGAACTCACGCCCGATCTGCAGCAGCGTCTGCCGCCATGGCTGTCCGTCGGGAATCACGCGAGCCACGTCGCAGATCATGGCGTCGGCCATGGCGTCGATCAGCGCCTGTTTGCTCTTGAAGTGCCAGTACAACGACGGCGCCCGGATGCCCAGCGAGCAGGCCACTTTGCGCAGGGTAATGCCCTCCAGGCCGGCCTCGTCGAGGATCCGGAAGGCCGCCTTGACGATGTCTTCCCGCGCGATGGGTTGGCGCACTGTGTTCTGGCCTAACGTTGTTAGGGGGCGAATCTAACAGTGTTAGGTTCGCGCCGACAAGTGCCCGTGCACAGATCTCCAATGGGCCCGCGGGACGTGGCTGATGGGTTCAGGCGCGCCCAGGGAGGGGGCCGGGGCCCCAAGCGCCCGGTTGGCTCAGGGGTCGATCAGGTCAGGCTCCAGGACCGCCATCCGGACCCGGTTGCGCCCGCTGGTCTTGGCGTCATACAGCGCCTCATCCGCCCGGGCGATCAGCGCCTCCAGCAGCCGCTGGTCGCGACCTGGCAACGCCTCGCCGATCGCGCCCCCGACGCTGACGGAGACGGCAACGCGCTCGCTGCCCACGAGGATCGGCTCAGCGGCCACCGCACTGCGCAGTCGCTCGGCGGCGGCGGGAATCTCATCGACGGGCGACGCCGCCAGCAGGGCGATGAACTCTTCGCCGCCGAAGCGGGCGAACAGATCGCGCTCCCGCAGGGCGTCGCGGCAGCGCTTGGCGACTACTTTGAGGACTTCATCGCCGACCGGATGGCCGTAGGTATCGTTGATCTTCTTGAAGTGGTCCACGTCCACCATCAGCACCGCCACCGCACGGCCGTTGGCTTCGCGGGCGGCGATGATCTGGGCCGAGCATTCTTCGAAATGACGGCGGTTGGGGACGCCGGTCAACGGGTCCGAGGACGCCAGGCGGCGCAGCTCGGCGGCCATCAGCAGGTCCGCGGTGACATCGGTGAACAGCCAGATGCGCCCGTGTGCGCCGTTGCCGCGTACCGGATGGGTGTCCACTTCGAAGGTGCGTTCGCCCAGGGTCCAGTTCTGCTTGGCGGCGAACTGATCGTTGTTCATCTGAGCGCTGTAGGCCAGTTCCAGCTCGGCGTGGTTGTCGCAGCGTTGGCGCAGGGCGCGCATCGGGCCGGCCAGATCCGCCGCCCGGTGATTGCCAGCCGTGCAGCCCAGCAGCTCCGCGGCGTGCTCGTTGACCGCCGCGCCGACGCCATCCCCGTCGATCAGCACGATGCCCGCCGGCACGCTTTCAAACAGGTCCAGGAACTGATTGCGGACGATCGTGCCGCGCGCGGCTTCGCGCCGTGCGGACAGCAGTCGGGCCACGCTCGTGGCCAGCAGTGGCACCTGTGCCGTCAAGGTTGCAGGGGCAGGGACGCTCCGCCAGAGCAGCAGCAGGCCACTCAGCGGCGCGCCGTGGGAGGGGGCCGGAACGTACAGCAGGCGGGCGGGACGGCCTTCCAGGGCATGGATGATCGCCGTCGGCAGCCGGAAGTCCGCTGCGTCCATGGCCTCGCCGCTCCAGCGCGCCTCGAGGATGCCGCTGCGCGCCAGGTTGAAGCTCGACGAGGGCAGTGCCGGGGCCGAGACAGCCCAGGTCGCCCTCCCGCCGGCGTCCACCTCCACTGCCATCACCAGGTCGGCGTGGGAGGCGAGACGGGCGAACTGGCACAGCGCGGCAAGCGCTTCACTGTCGGAGGTCGTCACCGCGTGGGGCCTGCCAAACGCTGTTCGAGAATGCGCATGACGTCATCGGGTGCCGTCATGTGCGGGATGTGACCGGAAGCATCGATCACATCCAGGGTGGCGCCATCGATCGCGTTGGCCAGCCACTGGCCGACGGCGACCGGTACCGCCACGTCGTGCGCGGTCTGGATCAGGTGGACCGGCGTGGAAACCCGCGCAGCCAGGCTGCGCAGATCTGAGGTGAAGATCGTGCGCGAGGTATTGAGCGCGATGTCCGGGCGCATCTGGAACAGGGTGTTGGAGAAATCGGCAACGACCGCGCTGTCTTCCACGCCGACGACCATCGGGGCGAAGCCGGCGATCCAGGCCTGGTAGTTGGCGCGCATGCTCTCGAACAGTTGCTCCAGGTCCTGCGGTTTGAAACCGCCGGTGTAGCCGTCATCGTCGAGATAACGCGGCGACGCACCGATGATGACCAGCCGCTCGAACAGCTCCGGCCGTGCCACCGCAGCGGCCGCGCCGATCATGCCGCTCATCGAATGGCCGACGTAGGTGCAGTTGTGCACGTCGAGCTCATCCAGGATGTCGAGCAGATCGTCGGCGTAGCCGAACAGCGAACCATGGCGTTCGAAATCGTAAGTCTGCGCACCTTGCGGGCCACAGCCGGCAAGATCGAAGGAGATCACGTCATAGCGCGCTTCAAACCACGGGCGCAATGCATTCCATGCGGTCTGATCGGTACCAAAGCCGTGTGACAGGATCGCGACCGCCTTGCCCTCACCACTACGGCGCCCGTTGAACCGCTCGAAACTTTCCACGCACATCCACCCATGGCGTCTTGCAAGGGCCGAATACTAGGTCACGGGCGCGCGTGGGTCCAACGCGTGGCCATGGCGAATACCAGTTGCCGCAGATAGCCGCCGATGAAACTGGCGATGGCACCGGCGAGGGTACCCAGCAGCAAACGCAGGGTGATGCGCGCGATACGACGGGCATGCAGCCGCACCCATGGCAGCAGTGCCATCGCCTGCGCACCCATGAGCAGGACCAGTACATCCAGACCCAGCGCATCCACCACGGGCAGCAAGGGCGCCAGCAATGGATTGCAGGCCATCACGATCACGGCCGCGCACGTGAGCACGAACAGGCCGCGCCGGGCCATCGGCGTGGCGGTCCAGCGGAGAAGGCGGGCAGTCAGGGACACGGCAGGCTCCAGGCAGTTGGCCGGAGTGTACTGCGGTATCGTGATGCTCGAACTCCCGGGGATCGCCTCATGAAGATCGCAGTATTCAGCGCCCGCCCGTACGACCAGCAGTTTCTCGATGAGGCCAAGCAACGCCGCGGGGCAGGGACGTCCTTCGAGTTCCTGTATTTCGATGCCGCGCTGGAGGTACATACCGCGGCACTGGCGCAGGACTGCGAGGCGGTCTGTGTGTTCGTGAACGACCGGTTGGACGCCCCGGTACTGCAGGCGCTGCATGCACAGGGGGTGCGCGCGATCCTGCTGCGCTGTGCGGGCTTCAACAATGTCGACCTGGCCGCGGCGGAGCAGTTGGGCCTGTTCGTGGCACGCGTGCCGGCTTACTCCCCCGAAGCCGTGGCAGAGCATGCCCTGGCCATGGTGATGACGCTCAACCGGCAGACCCACCGCGCCTACAACCGGGTGCGCGAGGGCAACTTCATGCTCGATGGGTTGCTCGGCCGCACCCTGCACGGCAAGACCGTGGGCATCGTCGGCACCGGTCAGATCGGCCTGGCCACCGCCCGCATCTTCAAGGGCATGGGCTGTACCGTGCTGGGCCACGATCCGTATCCATCGCCCGGATTCACCGCCGTTGGCGCATCGGTCGCGCTGGAGGACCTGCTGGCCCGATCAGACATCGTCTCGCTGCACTGCCCGCTGACGCCGGACACCCATCACCTGATCGACGACGCCTCACTGGCCGCAATGAAGCCCGGGGCGATGCTGGTCAATACCTCGCGCGGCGGGCTGGTGGATACCCATGCGGTGATCCGCGCGCTGAAATCGCGCCGCCTCGGCCACCTGGCCATCGATGTCTACGAGCAGGAGAGTGGGCTGTTCTTCCAGGACCGGTCCGGCGAGATCATCGACGATGACGCGTTCCAGCGCCTGATGACCTTCCCCAACGTGCTCGTGACGGGGCACCAGGGCTTCTTCACGGTCGAGGCGCTGCAGGAGATTTCCGACATCACGCTGCGCAACCTGGCGGACTTCGCCAGTGGGGCGGCGTGCGCGAATCGGGTGCGGGCGGTCTGAGCGGCGCCGCGGGTGACGTGGGGCGTCGGTACGTGTACCGTGGCCGCCCGCCGGCCGTTGCGCAGCACGCGCCGGGACACTGCAACCGGGTCCGCGCTGGCCAGCCCCGGAACTGACCCGTTCATGTCTATACAAGGGCCGGAATGTTGCCGAATCGGGTCATTGCCCGGCACTGCGACAACGTGTCGCAGCCCAAAACAGGCCTTTCCTGCGCTGGATCATTGTCAATGCCTTTCTTAAATGATGCGTGACGGCCTAAAATTGGAAGGCTGACATGATCGTCCTCCGTGCCTGTCCCCTTGGACCGGCACCACCGGCTTTGGCTGGGACGGAGGCGGGCTTGAACTGGCATTCCCTACGCAATTGGATCGACCGATGATTCCGTTGAAACCCCTTGGACGCTTCCTGCGTCCGGGCCTGCTGTTTGCGTTGTCCGTGTTCCTGACGGGCTGCAACTCGGCCATCCTCAACCCCAAGGGCCAGATCGGCCACGACGAGAAGACCCTGCTCATCACGGCGACCGTGCTGATGCTGCTGGTTGTCGTGCCGGTCATCATCATGACCCTCACCTTCGCGTGGAAGTACCGTGCGACCAATACCAAGGCCCGTTATGAGCCGAAGTGGTCGCACTCCACGGCCATCGAAGTGGTGGTCTGGTCGATCCCGTGCATGATCGTGCTGGTGCTGGCCGTGCTGACCTGGCGTTCCTCGCACGCGCTGGATCCGTACCGTCCGCTGGACTCGGACAAGAAGCCGGTGGTGATCGAAGCCATCTCGCTGGACTGGAAGTGGCTCTTCATCTATCCCGAAGAGAACATCGCCACCGTCAACGAGATCACCTTCCCGGTCGATACCCCGCTGAACTTCAAGATCACGTCCGATTCGGTGATGAATGCGTTCTTCATCCCGCACCTGGGCAGCATGATCTACTCGATGACGGCCATGGAGACCAAGCTCCACCTGATCGCAAACGAGACCGGTGAGTTCCCGGGCATGTCCTCGCACTACAGCGGCGCGGGCTTCAGCAAGATGCATTTCTCCGCGCACTCGGTGACCGAGGCGGAGTACCAGCAGTGGCTGACCAAGGTGCGTGCCCAAAGCGCGACCCTGGACAAGACCGCCTTCGCTGCGCTGGTTGCCGAGAAGAACCACGACTGGCACCCGGTGACCTATTACGGCACCACCGAGGCCGGCCTGTTCGACTGGGTCATCGCCAAGCACATGGGCGACAACCAGCACTACGGCATGAAGCACGACCACAAGGCCATGAAGCATGACGGCGCCGAAGGCGAAAGCCATGAAGGCCACGACATGCAGGCCATGAGCGGAGCCCACGACGAAGCGAAGCTGCCGGTCCATGCCGACCAGCCCGCTGCCGCGGACGCCGCACACACTGCAGACGAGCACGCCGCAGCCGGTCACGCCGGTCACGACGGCTCGGGAGAATGACCATGAATCTGTTGGGTAAACTGACCTTTGCCGACATCCCGCACGACCCGATCATCATCACCACGCTGATCGGCGCGGGGATCGGTGGCCTGCTCGTGCTGGCCCTGATCACCAAGTTCAAGCTGTGGGGCTATCTCTGGAAAGAGTGGTTCACCTCGGTAGACCACAAGAAGATCGGCGTGATGTACCTCATCGTCGCCTTCGTCATGCTGCTGCGCGGCTTCGCCGACGCGATCATGATGCGCGTCCAGCAGGCCATGGCCGCTGGCGGCAACGAGGGCGTCCTGCCTCCCCATCACTACGACCAGATCTTCACCGCCCACGGCGTGATCATGATCTTCTTCGTGGCGATGCCGCTGATCACCGGCCTGATGAACGTTGTCGTGCCGCTGCAGATCGGCGCACGCGACGTGGCCTTCCCGTTCGTCAACTCGCTCAGCTTCTGGCTGTTCGTGGCGGGCGCGGGCCTGGTGATGATCTCGCTGGGTGTCGGTGAGTTCGCGCAGACCGGCTGGCTGGCCTTCCCGCCGTTGTCAGGCAAGGAATACAGTCCAGGGGTAGGTGTCGATTACTACATCTGGGGCCTGCAGGTAGCAGGCCTGGGTACCACGCTGAGCGGCATCAACTTCTTCATTACCATCCTGAAGATGCGTACCCCCGGCATGAAGCTGATGCAGATGCCGGTGTTCACCTGGACCGCGCTGGTCACCAACGTGCTGATCATCGCCGCCTTCCCGGTGCTGACCATCACCCTGGTGCTGCTGACCCTGGACCGTTACCTGGGCACGCACTTCTTCACCAACGATGGTGGCGGCAACGCCATGCTGTACATCAACCTGATCTGGATCTGGGGTCACCCGGAAGTCTATATCCTGGTCCTGCCGGCCTTCGGCGTGTTCTCCGAGGTCATCGCCACGTTCTCGCGCAAGGCGCTGTTCGGCTACAAGGGCATGGTCTACGCCACCGCCTGCATCGGCGTGCTGTCGTTCATCGTGTGGCTGCACCACTTCTTCACCATGGGCTCGGGTGCCAACGTCAATGCCTTCTTCGGCATCACGACGATGATCATCTCGATCCCGACCGGCGTGAAGATCTTCAACTGGCTGTTCACCATGTTCCGCGGTCGCGTGCAGTTCACGACCCCGGTGCTGTGGACGATCGGCTTCATGGTCACCTTCACCATCGGCGGCATGACCGGCGTGATGCTGGCGATCCCGGCCATCGATTTCGTGCTGCACAACAGCCTGTTCCTGATCGCCCACTTCCACAACGTCATCATCGGCGGCGTGGTGTTCGGCATGTTCGCCGGCATCACCTACTGGTGGCCGAAGATGTTCGGCTTCCGCCTCAATGAAACCTGGGGCAAGCGCGCGTTCTGGTGCTGGTTCATCGGCTTCTATGTCGCGTTCATGCCGCTGTACATCCTGGGCTTCATGGGCATGACCCGCCGCATGCAGAGCTACCCGAACATGGAGTACCAGCCGCTGCTGATCATCGCCATGTGCGGTGCCTTCATCATCGGTGCCGGCATCCTGTGCCAGATCATCCAGATCGCCGTGTCGATCCGCGACCGCAAGAAGACCGCCGACCTGACCGGCGACCCGTGGGACGCGCGTACGCTGGAGTGGGAAACCTCTTCGCCGCCGTCGTTCTACAACTTCGGCTCGCTGCCGCGCGTCACCGAACTGGACGAGTTCTGGGAGCGCAAGCAGCGTGGTGAGGCGTGGGAACGCCCGGCCAAGTACACCGACATCCACATGCCGCGCAACACCGGCACCGGTGTGGTGATCGGCGCCTTCAGCCTGGTGTTCGGCTTTGCGATGATCTGGCACATCTGGTGGCTGGCCATCGTGGGTCTGGTCGGCATGATCGGCACCTTCATCTGGCGCACCTTCGACAAGGACGTGGATTACTACGTGCCGGCCGCGGAAGTGGAGCGGATCGAAAATGAGCACCGTCGCCACCTCGTGGCGCAGGGCCTGGTGAAATCGGAGCTGAAGGCATGAGCACCACTATCCCCAACACCATGAACCATGGGCACGCCGCGCACGCGGCGGCCCACGGCCTTGACGACCACGAGCACCACGACACCGGCGGCAATACCGTCTTCGGTTTCTGGGTGTACCTGATGAGCGATTGCCTCATCTTCGCCACCCTGTTTGCGACCTACATCGTGCTGTCCGGCGGCACCGACGGTGGCCCCGGCCCGAAGGACCTGTTCGAACTGTCCTTCGTCGCCTGGGAAACCACGCTGCTGCTGGTCTCCTCGCTGACCTTCGGCCTGGGCATGATCGCCATGCACAAGCAGAAGGTGGGCCAGATGTATGCATGGCTGGCCCTGACCTGGCTGCTGGGCTTTGGCTTCATGTGCATGGAAGTGTGGGAGTTCAACCACCTGATCCATCAGGGCTATGGTCCGGACCACAGTGCGTTCCTGTCGGCGTTCTTCGCGCTGGTCGGTACCCACGGTCTGCACGTGAGCGCGGGTCTGCTGTGGCTGCTGATCATGTTCATCCAGATCAAGCAGAACGGCCTGACCCAGACCAACAAGACCCGCATGGCGTGCCTGAGCCTGTTCTGGCACTTCCTGGATCTGATCTGGATCGGCGTGTTCTCCGTCGTCTATCTGAATGGAGCGCTGTAATGGCCGCACATGACAATCACGCACACGATCATGGCCACGGTGCCGCCGGCGAAAGCCACGGCAGCGTCAAGTCCTACCTGATCGGCTTCCTGCTGGCCGCGGTGCTGACCATCATCCCGTTCTGGGCGGTCATGCATGGCGACCTGCCGCGCTTCACCACCGGCGTCATCATCGTCGTTGCGGCGGTGCTGCAGATCCTGGTGCACCTGGTGTTCTTCCTGCACCTGGACCGCTCCTCGGAACAGCGCTGGAACGTCAGCGCGGCGGCCTTCACCGTCGTGGTGATCGGCATCATCGTCGCCGGTTCGCTGTGGGTCATGCACAACATGAACGTGCACATGATGCACTGACGTCTTCGCGACGTTGCCACACACGGAAAGGCCGCCCTCGGGCGGCCTTTCTGTTTGGCGCGCATGACGACGCAGCAAACGTTGTTCAGGGGGGGGCGTTCCACACGCGGCCGATGGGGGAGGGCCCAGCGTGTCCAGACTACTGGTGCCCGGCAACGGGCTGCTCTCCGCGCGTTATGCCACTTTCGCCAGCCGCATGAACTCCACGGCGTCGACCGGCCGCCCGAGGTGATAGCCCTGCAGCTGGTCGCAGCCCATGTCGCTCAGGTACTGGCGTTGACCGGCCGTTTCCACGCCCTCGGCGACGATCTGCAGCTGCAGGGACCGGCCCAATGCAATGATCGAGGAAACGATCGCCGCGTCTTCGGCGTTGTCTTCCAGGTCGTGCACGAAGGCGCGGTCGATCTTCAGCTCGGTGGCCGGCATGCGCTTGAGATACAGCAGGCTGGAGTAGCCGGTGCCGAAGTCGTCGATGGAGATGTTCACGCCCATCGCGGTCAGCCCGTGCAGGATCAGCAGGCTGGCTTCCACATCGCGCATCGCGGTGGTCTCGGTGACCTCCAGGGTCAGCCGCTTCGGGTCCAGCCCGTGTTTGTCCAGCGTGCGGCGCACAGTCTCCAGCAGCGTGCTCGACCCGAACTGCAGCGGTGAGAGGTTCACCGCCATGGTCCAGTCCGGGTGGCCGGCGTCGTGCCAGTGGCGCAGCTGCGCGCAGGCCTGGTCCAGCACCCAGTCACCGATGGAGAGGATCAGGCCGCTGCGTTCGGCGATCGGAATGAACGCGTCCGGTGACAACAGGCCCAGCTCGGGATGTTGCCAGCGCACCAGCGCCTCGGCCCCGATCGGCGATGTCCCGCTGGCCTGGAACTTGGGCTGGTAATGCAGCACCAGCTCGCCGCGGCTGACCGCCTTGCGCAGTTCCTGCAGCAGTTTCAGCTGGCGGTTCGCGCTCACGTTGAGCGACTGGGTGAAGAAGGTATAGCCGTTCCGGCCCGAATCCTTGGTGTGGTACATCGCCGCATCGGCGTGGGCCATCAGGTCGCGTTCGGTAGTGGCGTCAGCCGGGTACAGCGCGATGCCCAGGCTGGCACTGACCTGCAGTTCCAAGGCATCGATCTCGAACGGCTCGGCCACGCTGGCGATGATCCGTTCGGCGACCACGGCCGCATCTTCCGGATCCTCCACCTGGAACACGATGACGAACTCATCGCCCCCCAGTCGCGCGAAGGTGTCCTGTGCACGCAGCAGCGCGGTGATCCGCTTGCTGACCTGGATCAGCAGTTGGTCACCAAGCTGGTGACCGTAGGCATCGTTGATCGCCTTGAAGCCGTCCAGGTCGCAGAACATCACCGCGAAGCTGAACTGCCGGCGCTGCGCCTTCTCGATCGCCTGCTCGATGCGGTCCTGCAGCAGCATCCGGTTGGGCAGCTGGGTCAGCGGATCATGCAGGGCGGCCTGCATCAGCTTCTCGTTGGCCTGGGCCAGCGAATCGGCGAGCAGGCCGGTGCGGGTGCGCATCTGGCGGTCGAACACCGATGCGATCAGTGCGATCCCCAGAGTCGCCAGCGTCGTGACGATCACCAGCACCGCCAGCCACTTGGTCTCGATGCCCTCGCCATACGCCGCGCCACACATCGCGCCCTCGGGGAAGTGGGCCGCGCCCATGCCGGTGTAGTGCATGCCGACGATCGCCAGGCCCATCACCAGGGAGGCCAGCCCGCGCAGCACGAACGGGCGGCGCTGTTCCAGGCGCAGGCGGAAGGCGATCCACAGCGCCGCACCGGCCGCGCCGATGGCGATCAGGACCGAGGCGGCAAACCACAGGGGGTCGTAGTCGATGCCCGGCTGCATCTCCAGCGCGGCCATGCCCAGGTAATGCATGGCCGCGATCCCCAGGCCCATCAGCACCGCGCCGGCGCACAACCTCGACCACGGCAGCTCCGCGCGTGAGACCAGCCACAGCGCATAGGCCGAAGCCCCGACCGAGACGGCCAGCGAGTACAGGGTAATGGCCAGGTCATAGCCGACCGGGATCGGCAGGTGGAAGGCGAGCATGCCGATGAAATGCATCGACCAGATGCCCAGCCCCATCGCACCGGCGCCACCGGCCAGCCACCAGCGTGCCACCCGGCCGCGGGTGGTGGCCAGGCGGCCGGCCATGTCCAGCGCGGTGTACGAGGCGAGGATGGCAACCAGCAGCGAGAACACGACAAGACTCTGGCTGTAGGTGCCGGTCATGGAAAAGCCTGGAAAAATGGAAAGGAGGGGCAGTGGCCCGCCGGAGTATCGGCCTCGGGGCCGGAAACTTGAGCCCACCCGCCCGGCGTCTCGGTTGCTGCGACGCGGCTCGGCTATCCTGCCTGACAATTGATGATGTGGAAGTGGACATGGCCAAGCGACTCACCGCTTACGTCTGCAGCGAATGCGGCGCCGAATTCAGCAAGTGGCAGGGCCAGTGCACCGAGTGCGGCGTCTGGAACACGCTGAGCGAGATCACGCTGGAAAGCGCCACGCCCACCAAGGCGTCGCCGGCGTCGCGGCGCTCCGGCTGGGCCGGCAAGGTCGATGCGCCGAAGATCATGGCGCTCAAGGACGTGCAGCAGACCGAACACCTGCGGGTGAGCACGGGCATCGGTGAGTTCGACCGCGTGCTCGGCGGTGGCCTGGTCGAAGGTGCGGTGGTGCTGGTCGGTGGCGATCCGGGCATCGGCAAGTCCACCCTGCTGTTGCAGGCTGTGGCGAAGATGGCCGCGTCGCTGCCGGTGCTGTACATCACCGGTGAGGAATCGCTGTCGCAGGTGGCAGGCCGTGCAGTGCGTCTGGACCTGCCGCTGGACAACGTCAACGCGTTGGCCGAAACCCAGGTGGAGGCGATCCTCCAGCATGCCAGCGTGGCCAAGCCGCGGCTGATCGTGGCCGACTCGGTACAGACGCTCTGGACCGAATCGCTCACCGCCGCGCCGGGCTCGGTCAGCCAGGTGCGCGAGAGCGCCGCACGGCTGGTGCGCTTCGCCAAGGAAACCGGCACCGCCGTGTTCCTGGTCGGTCACGTGACCAAGGAAGGCGGCATCGCCGGCCCGCGCGTGCTCGAGCACATGGTCGATGCGGTGCTGTACTTCGAAGGCGAGAGCGGCAGCCGATTCCGCCTGCTGCGCGCCTTCAAGAACCGCTTCGGCGCGGTCAACGAACTGGGCGTGTTCGCCATGGGCGAGAAGGGCCTGAAAGAGGTCTCCAATCCCTCGGCGATCTTCCTCTCCGGCGGCAGCACCCAGCAGCCGGGCAGCTGCGTGATGGTCACCCGCGAGGGCACGCGCCCATTGCTGGTGGAGGTGCAGGCACTGGTGGATGCCTCGCCGCTGTCCAACCCGCGCCGCGTCGCGGTGGGTCTGGAGCAGAACCGCCTGGCGATGCTGCTGGCGGTGCTGCACCGTCATGGCGGCGTGCTCGTGGGCGACCAGGACGTGTTCGTCAACGTGGTGGGCGGCATCCGCGTGCAGGAGACTGCGGCCGATCTGCCCGTGCTGCTGGCGGTGCTGTCCTCGTTGCAGGACCGGCCATTGGCAGAGAAGACGATCGCCTTCGGCGAGGTGGGCCTGTCCGGCGAGATCCGCCCGGTGCCCAACGGTGAGGATCGCCTGCGCGAGGCCGCCACGCATGGCTTCAAGCGCGCCATCGTACCCAAGGCGAACGCGCCGAAGACCGGCAGCGTGAAGGGGATGGAAGTGATCGCAGTGGAGCGGCTGTCCGAGGCGATCGACGCGCTGTAAGCGGGGCCGGGCAGACGCGGGGTGCCACGGGAAAGTGCGTCAGCGCTCACCCGGCCTGTGCTAGTTTTCCCGGCTCGACGAAGGCGCCCTCCGGCGCTTTCCGTGGCAAGGAGTAACCGATTACATGCAGGACCCGATGTTCAGCGCCCCCGCCGCCGAAATCCGCCGCGCCGGGGTCGATCTCAATGGACTGATGACGGTGCTGGGCAAGCACCTGTATTCCACGCCGATGGTGGCGCTGCGCGAGCTTGTGCAGAACGCGCACGATTCGATCATCCGTCGCCGTATCGAGCAGCCCGGCAGCCAGAGTGTGTCGCGCATCGACGTGCAGGTCGATGTCGCCGCCGGCGTGCTGCGCATCACCGATACCGGTGCCGGCCTGACCCGGCAGGAAATCCACGATTACCTGGCCACGGTCGGTGTCGGTTACACCCGGGGCCTGCGCCAGGACGGCGAGGACGATGAAGGCCTGATCGGCATGTTCGGCCTGGGTTTCCTGTCGGCCTTCGTATTGGCGCGCCGTGTCAGCGTGCGCACCACCTCCTACCAGACACCAGAGCTGGGCCACCTGTACGTGTCCAGCAACGCCGAGCAGTACACCGTCAGCGACGTGCCGGCGCGCGCGATCGGCACCGAGGTCGAGCTGGAACTGCATCCGGACTTCCTGCCGCTGGCCAACGAAGCGCGCCTGCACGAGGTGCTGGGCCGCTACTGCGCGCTGCTGTCCGAGCCGATCTTCATCGGTGCGGCGACCACCGCGATCAATCCCGAACCGCCGCCGTGGCGCGGGCAGGGTGACGTCGCCCTGCATCCGGTGCAGGCACGCCGCCAGGCGCAGCAGTTCGCGGCCCGTTTCGAACACGATTTCGAGCCCATCGTGACGATGCCGCTGCAGTCCGATGGCAGCAGCGACGCCGTCGGCATGCTCTGGGTGCAGGACGGTGCCACCTATGGCACCAGCGACAACCGCAACCTGTCGGTGTTCGTGCGCGGCATGCTGCTGGACGACGATGCACGCGACCTGCTGCCGCCGTGGGCCGGTTTCATCGGCGGGGTGATCGAATCGTCGAAGCTGACCCCGACCGCCAGCCGCGAGGACCTGCAGCGCGATGACCACTATCGCGCCGTGCAGCATGCCCTGCTGGAAGCGCTGATCGATGGCCTGGCCGATGTCGCGCGGCAGCAGCCGGAAGCCTGGCGCCGCGTGCTCAGCCGCCACAATGAAGCCCTGCTGGGCGCGGCGCTGTGCGATGAGCGCCTGTTCGAGCTGCTGCTGGAACACGTGCGCGTGCCGACCTCGCAGGGTGACCTGCCGGCCAGCGCGTTGCCGGCGCGCGGTGCGGTGCATGTGATCCTCGACAACGGTGGTGGCTTCGAGGAAATGCTGTTCCGCGCGATGGGCGTGCCGGTCGCGCATGGCCATCGCTACGCGGTGGTGCCGTTCCTGCGGCGCTGGGCCCAGGCCAAGGGCCTGCGCCTGGTCGAACTCGGTACCGAGCAGGGCAACCGCGCCCTGTTCCGCACCGACGACAGTCTTGACGATACGCAGTTGGCCTGGCTGCGCGAGCACCTGGGCGATGGCGAGCAGCTGCTGCCGGCGCGGTTCAGCCCCGAGGCACTCCCGGTGGTGGTGGTGCCCGACCGCGAAGCCGAACTGAAGCAGCGCCTGGAAGACGACGAGAACGACAAGCGCGTATCGATGGCCGCATTGCGACTGGCCCGCCAATTCACCGCGCGCATCGAGGCACGTGCGCCGTCGCGGCTGTACCTCAACCTGGACAATCCAGCGGTGCAGGCGTTGCTGCAGGCCCAACGCGAGGGCCACCCGCAGGCCGGGGCGGCCGCGCGCCTGCTGCGCTCACTGAAGATCATCGTGTCTGCGCAGGGCCGGCCGTTGCAGCGGAGCACCGCGACGCCAGGCCCCGATCTCAACGGTGCATTTACCGATATTGCCGGTGCCCTGCAGCAGATGCTGCGCTGAGTACCGCCCCCTCTCTCATCAAGCCTTCGCTAGACAGGAGCCTCAACCCCCATGGATATCTGGAACTGGGTCGAAAAACTGCAGGAAGACCTGCGCCAGGCAGGCCAGGCACAGAACGCCCACCTGCTGACCCGCCTTGCCGATGACGTCAGTGAACTGCAGGTCGACCGCGTCGATGCACTGCTGCCCGAAGCGCGCGCGCTGGGCAAGGCATTGGACAACCCCTGGGTCGACGTCTATGTCGGCCACTGGGCCCTGCGCAACCGCGTCGGCAACCGCATGGAAGGTGAAAGCGCGCTGGGCGAGTCGGTGGCGCTGTTCGAGCGCGCACACCGCGCCGATACCCTGGACTGCCCGCAGTCGATCTGCGTCACCCAGGATCTTGCCGCCTGCTACGGCAACATCGATGGTCCGGGCTGGGTGCCCGAACGCATCGAGGTCTGCGACGAGACGCTGGGCCGCATCGACCCGAGCTGGGCCTGCTTCCAGTGCCTGAGCTGCGAGAAGGCCGACGCGCTGCTGGACGACGGCCGCGGCCAGGACGCGCTGGAGTACCTGCAGGTGCAGGCGGCGGCGATCCAGGCGCGCGGCAAGGAAGTGTTCGACAGCTTCCCTGAAATGCAGATCAAGATCCTGCTGGCCAGCGGTCGTGCGCAGGAGGCGCTGGCGCTGATCGAGACGCGCGAAGCCGAAGTGGCCGCTGCGGGCGAATACGAGCCTGCCAACTGCACGGTGCCGCGCCGGCTGTCCAAGGCCTGGGCACTGGCCCAGCTGGGGCGCGATGAAGAGGCGCTGCAGCAGCTGGTGCCCTGGAGCGAGCTGACGCCGAATCACTGGCGGCTGTGGGCCAATACCGCTTCGACACTGTGCAGCCGTGATGGCGCACGCAATACATGGGATCTGGGGACGCGCTTCAACACGATCATCGAGCACTTCGCCGCTGTCGGCGCGCATCGCCTGGTGATCGAGATCGCCGCGTTGAGCCTGGAGCTGGCCCTGCAGCGCGGTGCACGCTGGGTGGCGCAGCGCCAGCTTGGACTGGCCCGCACCCATCTGGCGCAGCTGCGGCAGGATCGTGGCGCTGCCGCGCTGGTGAGTGGATTGGCGGCGCGGATCGAGGCGCTGCCGGAGATGGCACCCTTGCCGGTGCCGGCCGATGAACTGCTGGCGTGGCTGCAGGCTCAAGGCGAACAGCACCAGTCGCGCGATCCCGAGCGTGAAGCGCAGTGGCTGCTGCAGGCGCACGCCGAGCGGCCGGACGACGGCGCACTGGCCGAAGTTGCCGCCTCGGCGTTGCATGCCTGTGGCGCGAAGACCGAAGCGCAGGCGCTGCTGTGGGACTTCGTGCGCGGCCACGCGCAGGAAGATGGCGCAGCGGCCTACACGCTGATGCGTTGGCTGGCCGAGCAGGGCGATGATGACGGCCTGCGCAGGCTGGCGGCGACCTACCGCGACAGCGTGCCGGTGTTCGCGCACTGGTGCGAGGTGCAGCGTGCCCGGCGCGCGTCCGACTGGCCGGCGCTGGAACAGGCCGCGCAGGCGTTGCTCACGCTGTCGCCAGGCTCGAACGGCGCACGCGGGACGCTTGCCCGCATGTACATGGAGACCGGCCGCTTCAGCGACGCCCAGGCCTGCTATGCGCAGCTGGTGGAGACGCTGGATGAGCCCAACGCCGCGCACTGGGACCACATGAGTGCGGCCAGCGCGGCGCGCGACTGGGAGGCGGTGCGCCGCTCGGCGGCGGCGATCGGCATGGAACTGTCCAGTCAGCAGGGCGTGGTCGAAGAGTCCTGGGGCTGGGTGATCATCCGCAGCGAAGAGGGCGGCGAGCCGATGGAGTACTACGGCCGCCGCACCGGACCGGTGACCGCGCGCATCGTCGAGAACGCACCGGCCAACCGCGCGCAGCAGGTGGGGGACTGGGTGGTGTTTGACGCCGGCCTCGTACACCCCGCGCCGGAGGACGAAGCGGAGCGCGAGCACTTCATTCCGACCTATGCGCAGGTGCACGTGCTGGAGCGGGGCGGTTTCGCACGCAGCTGGCTGGTCGACGGCGCGCACCCGGGCGAGGAGGCGTGGAACGCTCTGGTAGCAGCGGCAGAGGCACAGGGCTGGAAGGTGTGGGCGCACAGCCGGCCGGACTACACGGTGACCGATCCGGATGCGGAAGGCGGGACGCTGCCGGGCCTGCTGTTCACTATCGCCCAGCCACAGGATCACGCGCCGCTGGCACTGCATCGCTTCCTGCAGCAGGTGACGGCGGAGTGGGCGCACCCGCACTGCTGGCTGCGCCTGGCCGAGGCCTGCGACCAGGACCGTCAGCCGCATCTGGACGCGATCGAACGGTACGGGTTGTGATCAACGGATAGCGGATTGGTGCCCGCCAGCGGCCTGCCGGCCAACAGTCGGCAGCTCCCCTTGCGAGGTTCGGGCAGGTGCCGACCGTTGGTCGGCACGCCTCTATCGCGTGCGGCCGAACACCAATTCGATCACGAACTGGCTGCCGAAGAACGCCAGCAGCAGCAGCGCCATCGCGGTCAGGGTCCAGTGCACCGCCTTCGCGCCGCGCCAGCCATAGCGGCGGCGGCCGATCAGCAGGGTGCCGAACACGATCCAGGACAGGATGCTGAGCACGGTCTTGTGGACCAGCTTCTGCGCCAGCAGGTCATCGACGAACAGCACGCCGGTCACCAGGGTGAGCGTCAACAGTGCAAAGCCGACCGCGATCACGCGGAACAGCAGGGCTTCCAGATCGGCCAGCGGGGGCAGGGCGCGCAGCCACGGCCGGAAATCGCGGCGGCGCAGGGCGCGCTCCTGCAGCCACAGCATGATCGCCAGCAGCGCGGCCACGCTGAGGGTGGCGTAGGCAAGCAGGGCCATCCACGCGTGGGTGGCCAGCTGCCAGCCCAGCGGCCTGCTCGGCTCGTGGCCGTAGGCGTGATAGATCCACAACACCGCGGCGGCCATCGGGAACACCAGCACGCCAAGTGCTGCCATGCGCCCGCGCGCGGCGACCAGCGAGGTCAGCCACGCCATGCCCAGGCCGACCAGCGACAGGGCCGCGAAAAAGTGCATGTCCGGGCCGCCGCTGGTGCGCATCGCCACCAGCACGTGATAGCCGCCGTGCAGCAGCATCGCCGGGAGCGCCGGCCACAGCCAGGCCGGGGAGGTCACCGCATCATCGCGGACGACCGCGCGCACCAGCAGGCCGGTGGCGGTCAGGTACAGCAGGGTCGCGATGAGAACGATTGTCATCGTGTCAGTTTCGCATACCCCCGGGGTGCTGGCGATGCCCGGCGGGCGGCAGCTTGCGGCCGGTCCGGGAGCCGGGGCGGAACCGTTATACTGGCGGTCTCATTGTCTTTTGTTCTGAACAGGTCGCTTCCATGTTCGAGTCCCTGACCCAGCGCCTCTCCGGCACCATCGAGCGGCTGCGCGGCCGCGGTCGCCTGACCGAGGAAAACATCCGCGAGGCCACCCGCGAAGTCCGCATCGCGCTGCTCGAGGCCGATGTCGCGCTGCCCGTGGTGCAGGCGCTGGTCGAGCGCATCAAGGTGCGCGCGGTCGGCCAGGAAGTGCTCAAGTCGCTGACCCCGGGCCAGGCGCTGATCAAGGTCGTGCGCGACGAGTTGACCGCGGTCATGGGCTCGGCCGCCTCGGACCTGAACCTCAACGTGCCGGCCCCGGCGATCATCCTGATGGCCGGCCTGCAGGGTGCGGGCAAGACCACCACCGTGGGCAAGCTGGCCAAGCACCTGAAGGAAAAGCGCAAGAAGAAGGTGATGGTGGTCTCGGCCGACGTCTACCGTCCGGCCGCGATCGAGCAGCTCAAGACCCTGGCCGACCAGGTGGGCGTGCTGTTCTTCCCGTCCACTGCCGACCAGAAGCCGGAAGCGATCGTCCGCGCCGCGATCGATGACGCGCGCAAGTCGTTCGTCGATGTACTGATCGTCGATACCGCCGGTCGCCTGGCCATCGACGAAGCGATGATGGCCGAGATCAAGGCGCTGCACGCCGCGGTCAACCCGGCCGAAACGCTGTTCGTGGTCGACGCCATGACCGGCCAGGATGCCGCCAACACCGCCAAGGCCTTCGGCGATGCGCTGCCGCTGACCGGCGTGGTGCTGACCAAGACCGACGGTGACGCCCGCGGTGGTGCCGCGCTGAGCGTGCGCTACATCACCGGCAAGCCGATCAAGTTCGTCGGTGTCAGCGAAAAGCCCGACGGCCTGGATGTGTTCCACCCGGACCGTATCGCCAGCCGCATCCTGGACATGGGCGACGTGCTGTCGCTGGTGGAGCAGGTCGAGCAGCAGGTCGACAAGGACAAGGCCCAGAAGCTGGCCGAGAAGGTCGCCAAGGGCAAGAAGTTCGATCTGAACGACATGCGTGACCAGCTCGAGCAGATGCAGAACATGGGCGGCATCGGCGGCCTGATGGACAAGCTGCCGGGCCTGGGCCAGATTCCCGAGCATCTCAAGCAGCAGGTCAGCCAGGGCAAGGAAGTGCCGCGCATGATCGCGATCATCAACTCGATGACCAAGAAAGAGCGCCGCAACCCAGGCCTGCTCAACGGCTCGCGCCGCGCCCGCATCGCGCGTGGTTCCGGCCTGACCCCGGCCGACGTCAACAAGCTCATGAAGCAGTTCCAGCAGATGGAAAAGATGATGAGCAAGATGGCCGGCGGCGGCATGAAGGGCATGATGCGCAGCATGAAGGGGATGATGGGCGCCATGGGCGGCCGCGGCGGCATGCCGTTCGGCTGAGTCCTGCGCGCATGCATTCCGGGTGGGGGCGGTGCGGCGTATGCTGGCACCGTCTCCTTCCCCAGGTGCGCCGCGCGTGAATGGTTCCCCGCTTCTCGAACGCGCCGACAGCTTCTGTCGGCGTTTTGCATTGCAGGCCCCGATCCTGCTCGCGCCGATGGCCGGCGCCTGCCCGGTGCCGCTGTCGGCCGCGCTGGCCAACGCCGGCAGCATGGGCGCGATGGGCGCGGTGCTGTCCCAGCCGCAGGACATTGTGGCGTGGATGACCGATTTCCGCGCGCAGTCCGCAGGGCCGGCGCAGGTCAATGTCTGGATTCCTGATCCGCTGCCGCGGCGCGATGCCGATGCGGAAGCCGCGACACGTCGCTTCCTGGCGCAGTGGGGGCCGGAGGTGCCGGCCAGTGCGGCCGATGCCGGGCCAGCCGATTTTGATGCGCAGTTCGATGCCCTGATCGAGGCGCGCCCGGCAGTGGCCTCGACCATCATGGGCGTGTTCTCCGCAGCGCAGGTGCAGCGCCTGAAAGACGTCGGCATCGCCTGGATCGCGTGCGCGACCACCCTGGCCGAAGCGCGCGCCGCACAGGCTGCCGGCGCCGACGCGGTGGTTGCGCAGGGGTTTGAAGCCGGCGGGCATCGGGGCGCGTTCGATCCCGATGCGGCCGAGCGCCAGCTGGTCGGGTTGTTCGCGCTGCTGCCGCGGCTGGCTGATCATCTGGACATCCCGGTCATCGCCGCCGGTGGCATTGCCGATGGTCGTGGCATCGCCGCGGCGCTGACGCTGGGCGCCAGTGCGGTGCAGGTGGGCACCGCGTTCCTGCGTACCCCCGAGTGTCATTTGAATCCGGCGTGGTCGCAGGCATTGGCCGAGGCCGAACCCGAAGATACCTGGCCGACCCGCGCCTTCAGTGGTCGCCTCGGCCGTGGCCTGGCGACCGCGTATGTACGTGCCGCCGCGTCTGCCGATGCGCCGCCGCCGCGCCCGTATCCGGTGCAGCGTGGCCTGACCGCACCGATGCGCGCGCAGGCGGGCCGCGACAGCAACCTCGATGCGATGCAGGCCTGGGCCGGGCAATCCGCGTGGATGGCACCGGCACGCCCCGCCGCCGAGGTGCTGCAGCAGATGTGGTCCGACGCCAAGGCGTTGCTGGGATGACGCCGTACTGCAATGGCCGGCCGGCCACGGTCGATGATCTTGCCGGGGCGCTGACCAACTACGGCCATTTCACCTCGTTGCAGGTGCGCGGTGGTGCGGTGCAGGGCCTGGACCTGCATCTGCAGCGCCTGCAGCAGGGCACGGCCGAGCTGTTCGGCAGCGCACTGGATCCGCTGCAGGTGCGGGCCTGGATGCACGGCGCGCTGCGGGTCGAGGACGTGGTCGATGCGTCGCTGCGGGTGACTGTGTTCTCGCGCCAGTTCGATTTCCGGCGGCCGCTGCAACCGGTGGCCGTCGATGTGCTGGTCGCCGTGGCGCCACCGGTCGATCTACCGGCGATATCGCGGCGGCTGCGGACGGTGCGCTATCAGCGCGAGCTGCCGCACGTGAAGCATGTCGGTACGTTCGCACTGTTCCAGCATCGTCGCGAGGCATTGCAGGCTGGCGTGGACGACGCGCTGTTCGTTGGCGACGACGGGCATATCAGCGAAGGCACCACCTGGAACATCGCCTTCGCCAGTGGTGGCACGCTGGTCTGGCCGCAGGCGCGCGCGCTGCGCGGCACCCACGAACGCCTGCTGCAGGCAGGGTGGGGCGGCGATCAGCAGGTGCGGCCGGTCGCGCTGGCGGACCTGGCCGGGTTCGACGCCGCCATCGCCTGCAATGCCGCCGGCATCTGGCCGATCGCGAGGGTCGATGACGTCGCACTGGGGAACTCGGAAGCCCTATGCGCCAACGCCCGGCGGGTGCTCGCCGGGACACCCTGGCAGCCCTTGTCGTCGTGAACGCGCCGATCAGTGAGCCCTGTTCAGCTTTCACGGCCTTCACAGGCTTGGAATGGCGGGAGGCCGCCGCTATAATCGCCGGCTTACCGCGCCATCCTGGCGACTGGGCAATTGAGGAAACAACACCATGGTCAAGATTCGACTGACCCGCGGCGGCGCCAAGAAGCGTCCGTTCTACCACATCATCGTGACCGACTCGCGCAGCGCCCGTGATGGCCGCAACATCGAGCGCGTCGGTTACTACAACCCGGTTGCCCAGGGTGCCGAGTCCCGCATCGTGCTGGACCTGCCGCTGGTCGACAAGTGGGTCGCCAACGGCGCCCAGATGACCGACAAGGTCCGCAACCTGTACAAGGAAGCGACCAAGGCCCAGGCCTCCGCGGCCTGATCCTGAAGGGCCGCGCCTGCCGCGGCCCATTCGGTCTATTCAGATGAAAGATACCGAGCGCCGGATCCTGCTGGGCAGGATTGTCGGCGCTTTTGGTGTGCGAGGCGAGATCAAGCTCGAGTCCTGGACCGAGCCGCGTACCGCCATTTTCCACTATCAGCCCTGGATCCTGCGGACCCCCGCCGGCCAGGAGAGCACGCTCACCGGTGCGCGCGGACGTCAGTCCGGCAAGCATCTGGTTGCCGTGTTTCCCGGCATCACCGACCGCGACGTGGTCGAGGCGATGTACGGGACCGAAGTCTATGTCGCGCGCAGCGCACTGCCGCCGCCGAAGCCCGATGAATATTACTGGGTGGATCTGGAGGGCCTGCAGGTGCGTACCGTCGATGGCGTCGAACTTGGGCGGGCATCCCACCTGTTCTCGACCGGCTCCAACGATGTGCTCGTGGTGCAGGGTGACCGTGAGCGGATGATTCCGTTCGTGCAGCCCGAATTCGTGGTCTCGGTGGATTTCGAGGCCAACCTGATCGTGGTCGACTGGGATCCGGAGTTCTAGGCCGGATGCGTATCGATGTCGTCACGTTGTTCCCCGAGTTCATGGCGCAGTCGGCCGCGCTGGGCGTGGTCGGCCGTGCCGCTGAGCGCGGTCTGCTGGACCTGCACGGCTGGAATCCGCGTGACTATGCCGAAGGCAACTACCGCCGGGTGGACGACCGTCCGTTCGGGGGTGGCCCGGGCATGGTCATGCTGATCGAGCCGCTGCGGGCCTGCCTGGCTGCGGCCAAGGCGGCGGACCCGGCGCCTGCGCCGGTGATCTACCTCAGCCCGCAGGGCAGGCCGCTGACCCAGGCCAAGGTCCGGGAACTGGCGGCACTGCCGCGCATGATCCTGCTCTGCGGCCGCTATGAAGGCATCGACGAGCGTTTCCTCGAGGCCGAGGTCACCGAGGAGATCTCGCTGGGCGATTACGTCCTGTCCGGCGGAGAGCTGGGCGCGGCGGTGATCGTCGATGCGGTCACCCGCCTGCAGGACGGGGCCCTCGGCGATGCCGAATCGGCCGCCCAGGACAGTTTCGAAGGCCCGCAGGGGCTGCTGGACTGCCCGCACTACAGTCATCCCGCGCAGCATGAATGGGGCACTGTCCCGGACGTGCTGCGCTCGGGCAACCATGCCGCCATTGCCCGTTGGCGACGGCAGCAGTCGCTGCTGCGTACCGCGCTGCGGCGGCCGGATCTGCTCGATGAAAGCCAGTTGCCCAAGGCCGACCGTCTCCTGCTGGAGCAGGCACGGCAGGCCCTTGCCAAGGATCCGACCCCCTAGCGCGGGGGCGGGATCTTGTTTACAATTCGGGATTGCCATCGGCCTTTTGGGCGCGGTGGCATGAATCCCTACAAAAAACGTGCAGCACAGTCCGGTGACTGCATGAGCCCACGTTGTCGAATGACACGACCACCCGAACACTATCGGTGCACCCATGAGCAAGCTGAACAAATCCATCCTCTCGGACTTCGAATCCGCCCAGATCACCCGCGAGCTGCCGAAGTTCAGCCAGGGTGACACCGTCGTCGTCAACGTGAAGGTGAAGGAAGGCAACCGTGAGCGCGTGCAGGCTTACGAAGGCGTCGTCATCGGCACCAAGAACGCCGGCCTGAACTCCGCGTTCACCGTCCGCAAGATCTCGCACGGCTACGGCGTCGAGCGCGTCTTCCAGACCCACAGCGCCATCATCGACTCGGTCGAAGTGAAGCGTCGTGGCAAGGTCCGCGCCGGCAAGCTGTACTACCTGCGTGGCCTGGAAGGCAAGGCTGCCCGCATCAAGGAAGATCTGGCTGCTGCTGCGCAGGCCAAGGCCGCGCGCCTGGCTGCCAAGGCTGCCCAGTAATTCCCGGCCGGCAACTTCGGTTGTCGCCTCAAACGGCCACCTTCGGGTGGCCGTTTGCGTTTGTGGCCTCGTGATGGAGAAGCACATGGACCCTTATCCCGCCGACGTACGTTTTGCCCTGCAGGCCATGGCCGACGCCAGGGTGCCCGCCGGCATGCGCGCACCGCCGATGCATCGGCTGCTGTGGCGCATGGGGCTGCGCGTGCCGCCCCCGCTGCTCGCCAGCTTCAGCAGCAACCTGTTCGTGATGGGCGGACTGTTCGGGGTGCTGTGGGGCGTGCTGTGGCGTCTGTTGATGGGGCTGGTGCTTGACCTTGGCTCGCTCACGCTGGGCATCACTGTGGGCAGTGCTGTCATGGCCGGGCTGTTGTTCGGCCTGCTGATGGCGCTGCTCATGCGCTACCAGCGCCGGCGCTACAGGCTGCCGGCCTGGAAGACCCTGCTGCAGGGTCGCGTGGCCTAATCCGGACGTGCGTTGCCCGCCGCGGCGGGCTGCAACGTGGTGGGATTCGGGTCCGCCACGGGCGACGGCGGCGACGCCGGGATCTCGGCCGGGGCTGCCAGCTCTTCATGATGGCTGGGCAGCATGCGGGCCTTGCGCCAGCCGCCCCAGCGGTAATACGCCAGCGACATCAGCATCGCGCAGAACGAGCTGACCGGGAAACTCCACCACACCGCGTCGGCGCCCCAGCGGTCCTGCAGCAGCTCGGCGAACGGCACGCGGATGCCCCACAGCGAGGCGGCCAGGATCAGCAGCGGCGGGATCACCGCGCCGGTGGAGCGCACCACGCCGGAGATCACGAAGTTCACGCCGAAGAACAGGAACGACCACACCGCGATGTGGTTGAGGTGGCGGGCCACTTCCAGCGCCTGGCTGCCCTCGGGCAGGAACAGCGCGAGCGTGTAACGATCAAGCAGGATCAGTGGCAGGATCAGCACGCCGGTCAGCAGGAAGTTGTAGAGCACACCGCTGCGGGCGGTGCCACGGACGCGGTCCCATCGCTGCGCGCCGACGTTCTGTGCCGCCATGGTCGAGCACGCCGCGCCGATCGCCATCGCCGGCATCTGCACATAGGTCCACAGCTGCAGCGAGGCGCCATACGCGGCCGCGGTATCGGTGCCGTAGCCGTTGACCATGGTCATCATCAGGATCATCGACAGCGAGATCAGCACCATCTGCAGGCCCATCGGCACGCCCTTGACCACCAGGGCGCGCAGGATCTCCCCATCGATCTTGAACAGCGCCATGTCCTTGCGCCCCAGCCAGAGCACATGGCGCTTGTTGCGCATGTACCAGAGCAGGCCGAGCAGCGAGAGGGTCTGCGCGATCAGCGTGGCCCAGGCCGCGCCGGCGATGCCCAGCTGCGGGAACGGGCCGATGCCGAAGATCAGCAGCGGGTTGAAGCCGATATCCAGCAGCACCGAGAGCAGCAGGAAGCGGAACGGCGTGCGTGAATCGCCCACGCCGCGCAGTGCCGAGCTCAGGAAGGCGAAGGCATACAGCGTGGGCATCGCCAGGAAGATGATGCGCAGGTAGGCCTCGGCCAGTGGCAGGGATTCGGCCGGTGTGCCCATCGCCGCCAGCAGCGGGTGTGAGAGCCACCAGCCGGCAATCGCGATCACCACCGACAGGCCGATGAAGAAGGTCGCGCTGGTGCCCATCACGCGCCGCGCCTGCGGCAGGTCGCGTGCGCCCATCGACTGGCCGATCAGGATCGAGGCGGCCATGCCGATGCCGAACACCGAGCCGATCAGGAAGAACATGATGTTGTTGGCGTTCGCGGTGGCGGTGAGCGCCGCTTCGCCGAGGAAGCGGCCGACCCAGATCGCGTTCACCGAGCCGTTCAGCGACTGGGCGATGTTGCCGGCCAGGATCGGCAGGGCGAACAGGAACAGATTGCGCCCGATCGGGCCGGTGGTCAGGTCAAGCGGCGCTTTGGCCATGTGCGCTGGAGATCATGCTCAGAGAGCGGCACACTAGCACCAAGCCCATCAAGGGGATATCGCGATGCGCACTTCCGCGTCTCAACGCACGTCAGCCGCTCCCCCGGCAGTGCCGGCCGCTGGCCGGCTGCCGATCCTCCTGGATGACCGGTTCATCCGCACCACGCTGGCCCTCTTGATTGCCGCCTCGCTGGCCGCATGTTCGAGTACGGACGACCGCCTGCGCGACGCACAGGTAAGGCCCATGGACCGACCGGAATGCCAAGTCGGCAGTCAGCGCCGTGATCTGGATGCCGGAGTGCCGGCGCTGATCGGTGGCACGGGGTGCCGCGGCAATCCGGACGCGACGCAACCGCTAAATCGACAACCGGCCAACGCCGTGGAGCTGGGTAGAACGCATGACTGAAGCAACACCGGTAGCCGCCGTGCGGCTGGACGTGTGGCTGTGGGCCGCACGGTTTTTCCGGACCCGCAGCCTGGCCAAACAGGCGGTGGAAACCGGCAAGGTGGACGTGGCCGGGCAGCGTCCGAAATCCTCGCGCGCGGTGCGCGTGGGCGAAGCCCTGCAGATCAGCCGGGGCGATGAAGTGTTCGAGATCGAGGTGCGTGGCCTGAGCGATATGCGCGGCCCGGCACCGGTGGCGCAGCAGTTGTATCTCGAAAGTGAAGCGTCGCTGGCTCGCCGCGCGGAGGTGCGCCTGCAGCGTGCGGCGGCGAAGAACGGTTACCTGCCGCCGGAGCACAAGCCGGACAAGCGTGCGCGTCGATTGATCCGTGCGCTGGGCGATCTGGACGCGCTGTAAGGGGCACCCTGCAGAAATGAAAAGACCGGGCCAGTGGGCCCGGTCTTCGTGTGTGCCTGCGACGGCGGATCAGCGCAGGTCGTAGCGGTCCAGCTCCATCACCCGCGCCCAGGCAGCGACGAAGTCGCGGACGAACTTCTTCTCGCCGTCCGCGCTGGCATAGACCTCGGCCAGTGCACGCAACACCGAGTTCGAGCCGAACACCAGGTCCACGCGGCTGCCGCTCCAGCGCGGCGCGCCGGTGCTGCGGTCGCGGCCGCTGTAGCCATCGCCGTTGGCCACCCACTGCGTGCGCATGTCGAGCAGGTTGACGAAGAAGTCGTTGCTCAACGTGCCGACGCGATCGGTGAACACGCCGTCCTGGCTGCCGCCGACGTTGGTGCCGATCACGCGCAGGCCACCGACCAGTGCGGTCATTTCCGGGGCGGTCAGCGTGAGCAGCTGTGCGCGGTCGATCAGCAGCGCCTCGGCAGGCACGGCGTAACGGCCCTTGACGTAGTTACGGAACCCATCGGCGTACGGTTCCAGCACCGCGAACGAGTCCACATCGGTCTGCGCCTGGCTGGCATCGGTGCGGCCCGGGTTGAACGGCACGCTGACCTCATGGCCACCGGCCTTGGCCGCCTGCTCGACGCCGACATTGCCGGCCAGCACGATCAGGTCGGCCAGCGACACCTGTGCACCGCCATCGCCCTTGAAGCCGCTCTGGATCTTCTCCAGCGCGGCCAGCACCTTGCCCAGCTGCTGCGGCTGGTTGACCGCCCAGTCCTTCTGCGGGGCCAGGCGCACGCGCGCACCATTGGCGCCACCGCGTTTGTCCGAACCGCGGAAGGTGGACGCCGACGCCCACGCGGTGGAGACCAGCTCACCTACGCTCAGCCTGGCCGCAGCAATCTGCTGTTTCAGCGAGGCGATGTCCTGCGCGCTGATCGTGGCCTGGGGGGCCGCCGGCACCGGGTCCTGCCAGACGAATTCTTCGGCCGGAATCTCCGGCCCCAGGTAGCGTGTGCGCGGGCCCATGTCGCGATGGGTCAACTTGAACCACGCACGGGCGAAGGCATCGGCAAAGGCCTGCGGGTCGGCCAGGAAGCGACGCGAGATCTTTTCGTACGCCGGGTCCACCCGCAGCGACAGGTCGGTGGTGAGCATGGTCGGGCGATGCTTCTTCGACGGATCGTGCGCGTCGGGAATGATCGCCTCGCTGTCCTTGGCCACCCACTGATGCGCACCGGCCGGGCTCTTGGTCAGCTCCCACTCGTGGCCGAACAGGATCTCGAAGAAGTCATGGCTCCACTGCGCCGGTGTGCGCGTCCAGGTCACTTCCAGGCCACTGGTGATGGTGTCGCCGCCCTTGCCGGTGCCGAATCGGTTGGCCCAGCCCAGGCCCTGGCTTTCCAGCCCGGCCGCTTCCGGTTCGACGTCGACATTGTCGGCCGGGCCGGCGCCGTGGGTCTTGCCGAAGCTGTGGCCACCGGCGATCAGGGCGACGGTTTCCTCGTCGTCCATGGCCATGCGGCCGAAGGTATCGCGGATGTCGAATGCTGCCTTGAGCGGATCGGGGTTGCCGTCCGGGCCTTCCGGATTGACGTAGATCAGGCCCATCTGCACGGCGGCGAGCGGGTTCTCGAGATCGCGTGAGTGGATGTCGCCGTCCGCGTCGTCATCGGAGACCAGCACACCGTGGTCTTCCTGCACGCCTTCGGAGCCGTGCGCATACCGCACGTCGCCGCCCAGCCAGGTGGTTTCACGGCCCCAGTACACGTCCTGGTCCGGTTCCCAGGTATCGGGGCGGCCGCCGGCGAAGCCCAACGTCTTGAAGCCCATCGATTCCAGTGCGACGTTGCCGGTCAGCACCAGCAGGTCGGCCCAGGAGATTGCCTGGCCATACTTCTGCTTGATCGGCCACAGCAGGCGGCGGGCCTTGTCCAGGCTGACATTGTCCGGCCAGCTGTTGAGCGGTGCGAAGCGCTGCTGGCCGCGGCCGGCGCCACCCCGGCCATCGCCGATGCGGTAGGTGCCGGCGCTGTGCCAGGCCATGCGCACGAACAGGCCGCCGTAATGGCCGAAGTCGGCCGGCCACCAGTCCTGCGAGTCGGTCATCAAGGCCTTGAGGTCGGCCTTGAGCGCGGCGTAATCCAGGCCCTTGAAGGCCTCGGCGTAATCGAAGGTGTCATCCAGCGGATGCGAGCGGCTCGAGTGCTGGTTGAGCAGATCCACCCGCAGCTGCTTGGGCCACCAGTCCCGGTTGGTGGTGGCATCGCCGACGAGGGCGTGGTTGAACGGACACTTGGCTTCGCTTTTCATGGGTATCTACCTGTGGACTGGCGAACGTGAAGACCACCGGCGCGGGGGAGGCGATGGCGACGTCGGGTAACGTGGCACCTGCACGTGCGGCGCGTGGGGCGGCGCGATGTGAAGGCATACGTCCACGTTAGGCACTGCCGTTCATTCAGTAAATTCGAATGAATCAACCGATGTGATAGGCGCAGGCTATTTCGCGTCTCGCCCTCAGCGCTTGCCGAACAGCCCGCCACCGAGCTTGAGCAGATCGCCGACGCCCAGCTGGCCGTCGCCGTCCTGGTCCAGCACGGAGGTCAGCAGGCCACCGCTGTTGGCGCTCTGCGCTTCCTGGCCGAGGGCCTGGCTGAGCTGACCTGGGCTGGCGTTGCCGCCGCTGGCGAAGCGCTGGGCCAGATAGGACATGACGATGGGGGCGAGGATGGCGAGCAGCTGGCTGGTCTTGCTGCTGTCCAGCCCGGTGGCCTGGCTCAGACCCTGGGTGGCGCGGTCGGTATTGCCACCGAAGACGTGGCCAAGGATGCCGGCGCCGTTGGTCGCATTGCCGCCGCCACCGCCGAGCACGCTGCCTAGCAGCCCGCCCAGATCGAAGCCGCCGCCGCTGGCCGGCGCGTGGTCGCGCTGCAGGGCGCCGAGCAGGGCCTGCGCGCCCTGGGGTTCCTGGGCATTGCGGCCCATCGCGCCCAGCAAGAGGGGCAGCGCCGCCCCGATGGCGCCACTGGCCTGGTTCTGATCGATGCCCAACTGCTGGGATACCTGCTGCAGGCCTTGGCCCTGCTGCAGTTGCTGGAACAGGGACGCGGCAAGCGATTCGGTATTCACGGCGGACTCCAGGGCAGGGATGGGTACCGCCCGAGCATAGCGCCGCGTTCACTACGGGAATGCGAAGAATTCACGCGGGCCCGCGCGCGCACCCGACCAACGGTCGGGTGCTACCGGCTCTGCGGGGAGCCGGCCAGCGGCCGGCACTACCGGATCGTCAGAGCAGTGTCTTCAACCGGTACAGCGCTTCCAGTGCCTGCTTCGGGGTCAGCTCGTCCGGATCGATCGCGGCCAGCGCGTCCTGGGCAGCGGTGTTGGGCGCGTTGAACAGCCCGAACTGCTGCGGTGCATCCAGCGCCTGCGCGTCCACCACGGCGGACTGCGTCTCGTGGCTGCGCTGCTCCAGCTCGGCCAAGCGACGTCGCGCCTGGGCGACGGTCGATTTCGGCAGGCCAGCCAGTGCGGCCACCTGCAGGCCGAAGCTGCGGTTGGCCGGGCCATCCTTCACGGCGTGCATGAACACCAGCGCGTCGCCGTGCTCCACCGCATCCAGGTGCACGTTGGCGATGCTGCTGGCGCCGCCTTGGTGCTGTTCGTCGGCCAGGGCGGTCAGTTCGAAATAGTGCGTGGCGAACAGCGTGTAGCAGCGGTTCTGGTAAGCCAGATGGCGTGCGACCGCATCAGCCAGCGCCAGGCCGTCGTACGTGGACGTGCCGCGGCCGATCTCGTCCATCAGCACCAGCGACTGTGCGCTGGCGTGGTGCAGGATGTAGCTGGTCTCGGCCATCTCGACCATGAAGGTCGATTGCCCGCGGGCCAGATCGTCGCCGGCGCCGATGCGGGTCAGGATGCGGTCGATCGGGCCGATCACCGCGCGGCTGGCCGGCACGAAGCTGCCGATGTGGGCCAGCAGCACGATCAGTGCGTTCTGGCGCATGTAGGTGGATTTACCGCCCATGTTCGGGCCGGTGATCACCAGCATGCGGCGGTCCGGATGCAGGTCCAGGTCGTTCGGTTCAAACGGCTGCTCGCGTACTGCTTCGACCACCGGATGGCGCCCGCGCTCGATCTTCAGGCAGGGCGCGGTCTCCAGTTCCGGGCGCGCCCAGTCCAGCGCCTGCGCACGCTCGGCGAAACCGGCCAGCACGTCCAGTTCGCTCAATGCCGCCGCGCACTGCTTGAGCGGCTCCAGCCCGCTGGCGAGGATGTCCAGCAACTGCTCGTACAGGAACTTCTCGCGGCTCAGCGAGCGCTCGCGCGCGGACAGCACCTTGTCCTCGAAGGACTTCAGTTCCTCGGTGATGTAACGCTCGGCATTGGTCAGCGTCTGGCGGCGCGTGTAATGCACCGGTGCCTTCTCCGACTGGCCCTTGCTGATTTCGATGTAGTAGCCGTGCACGCGGTTGTAGCCGACCTTGAGCGTGGCGATGCCGCTGCTGATGCGCTCGCGCTGTTCCAGGTCGATCAGGAACTGGTCCGCATGCGTGGAGAGGCGGCGCAGCTCATCGAGCTCGGCGTCGTAGCCTTCGGCGATGACGCCGCCATCGCTGAGCTTCAGCGGCGGGGTCGGGGCGATCGCGCTGGCCAGCAGGTGCGCGCATTCGTCATGCGAGCCCAGCGCATCGTGCAGGGCGATCAGGCGCGGCGAGTCCAGCGGGGCGAGCACCGCGCGCACGTCCGGCAGCAGGCCCAGGCCATCACGCAACGTGGAGAAATCGCGCGGGCGCGCCGAGCGCAGGGCCACGCGGGTAAGAATGCGTTCCAGATCGCCCAGGGCGCGGAAGGCATCGCGTACGTCGCTGTCGGCGCCGCGGTCGATCAGCGTGGCGACCGCATCGTGGCGATGCACCAGCACCTCGCGCATGCGCAACGGGCGGTGCAGCCAGCGCCGCAGCAGGCGACCGCCCATCGGTGTCACCGTGGTGTCAAGGACACCGAGCAGGGTGTTGCGGGTATCGCCATCGACGCGCGTATCCAGCTCCAGATGGCGGCGCGTGGCCGCGTTCATGGCGATGGCTTCGCTCGCGGTTTCGGTGGCGATCGCAGTCAGGTGCGGCAGGCGCTGTTTCTGGGTTTCTTCGACATAGCCGAGCAGGGCACCGGCGGCGGCGGTGGCGCGCGGCTTGTCGTCGATGCCGAACCCGGTCAGGTCGTGCAGCTTGAAGAAATTCAGCAGCTGGCGGCGGCCGCTGTCGGCATCGAACAACCAGGGCGCACGGCGCCGGATGCCGCTGCGGTACTGCAGGAAGGCCGGCCAGTTTTCTTCATCGGGCACCAGCAGCTCGGCCGGTTCCAAACGCGCGAGCTCGGCTTCCAGCGCATCGTCCGAATCGACTTCGTTGACCAAAAAGCGGCCGCCGGCCAGATCGGCCCAGGCCAGGCCGTAGCCGTGCTTGCCGCGCGACAGCGCCATCAGCAGCGTATCGCGGCGCTCGTCCAGCAGCGCTTCATCGGTCACGGTGCCGGGGGTGACGATGCGCACCACCTTGCGTTCCACCAGGCCCTTGGCCAGCGCCGGGTCGCCGATCTGCTCGCAGATCGCCACCGACTCGCCCAGGGCGACCAGACGCGCCAGATAGCCTTCGTAGGCGTGGACCGGGACGCCGGCCATCGGGATCGGCGCGCCCCCGGAGCTGCCGCGCTGGGTCAGGGTGATGTCCAGCAGCCGCGCCGCCTTGCGGGCGTCGTCGTAGAACAGCTCATAGAAGTCGCCCATCCGGAAGAAGAGCAGCAGGTCCGGGTAATCGGACTTGGCGGCGAAGAACTGCTTCATGAGCGGGGTGTGCTCTGGCGCGCTTCCGGATTTCTGCTGCTTCTCGATTTTTGACATATCAATCAATGCTTTAAGTAATCTGTGTGGCGACGACTGTGGACGAGTAGGGACATCTATTCCCGTCTTTGGACAGTCACCTTTAGCGCCAAAGTAGCGCCCTAGGATAACGTCCAGCGAAACAGGGTCCACCCGGAGCTACACGATGGAAAACAAGGCCTCTCGACGTCTGGCGCTTACGGCGACCATGGTCAAAGAGCAGCTGTCCTTCACGCGCGTGCCGGAGGTCAACGCCGAGGGCAAGATCGTCAAGTTTGCCCCGAATACGGATCAGAAGCGCTATGTGGTGTTCGATAGCCACCGAGACGCGCCGGTTGGCTTTGGGGTGGCGGTGAACAAAACCGGGATGAGCTACATCTTGCAGCGCCGCATTGGTGCCCGTGTGCTCAAAGCGACACTGGGGAATTGCCGGGACATCACCCTTGCCAAGGCCCGTGAAGACGCCAAGGTTGCTCTGGCTTCCATGCAAGCCAGTGGGAAGACGCCCGCCCAGGCCAGGCAAATCGACAAGGACGAGATCCGGGTAAGCCTGATGACGGTTGAGGCGTGCTTTGCGCTCTATCGCCGTCATTTGATTGAGCGTGCAAGGCCTGCCAAGGACAGCAGCCTCCGGGGGCTGGAATACGCCGAGAAGCGGCTTGGCCGGGCTGAGGTGGATCTATTGGGTCTGCCTATCGGTGACTTGGTCAACGAACAGCGGATCCTGGATGCGTTTGACGAAATCGCCAAGGGCAAGCGCCATCTGGCCGAGGGGACCAAGCGGGCGAATGCCACAACCACGGCGTTTGATAAGCCAACCGTCACCACCGCAGAACTGACTTTCCGTTGGGCCAGTCGCGCGGTGGGCTACTGCATGGATCGGGAAAAGCGCATTGCCGCCAACGCGGGCCGGTCGCCTTCGTTGCAGATCAATCCGTTTACGGTGCTTCACCAAGAAGGCCGCTACCGAACGCGCGAGCAGTTGGAGGCGGACTATGAAGCAAGCCAAGCCCGTAACCCGATGCAGCTTCGCGACGGTTCACTGGGTCGCTTCTTGGCGGCGCTTTGGGAGCGGCGAAAGGTTGATAACTACCGCACGGCGTGTGACTACCTGCTTTTGACGCTCCTCTGGGGAACCAGGCGGGGTGAGGCAGCCCCGTTGAAATGGCGCCATCGGATCGATAAGCGAGATCTTTCGATTAGCTCTTGGGTGGATTTGGAGGCCGGGTGGGTGTCTTTTGCCAATACGAAAAACGGCTCTACCCATACGCTCCCGCTTGCGCCGGGCGCTAAGCGGATTTTGACCCTGCGCGAGGAGGCGTCTCGGAAGAGCCAGTCTCCTTGGGTTTTTCCGGCTCGGAGCAGCAGGGCGGTGCAAGGCCACTATTTGGACAGTAAGGCAATCTTGCAGGGCTTGAAGAAAGCTGGCGAGATCGAGGCGCTTAGGACCCACGACCTGCGTCGGACCTTTGCTACAGTGGCCGAGGAAGTGGCTTCGTATGCGGTCGTGAAACGGCTTCTCAATCACCGCAACAGCCGAGACGTTACCGGCCGCTACACTAAAGTGGACGATGCGCGGCTGCTGGAAGAGATGACGCGAATTGAGCGAGTTATGCTCGCCTCGGATCCGCTGCTGTTGACCGTTCTGACCTAAGTCGTTTGGCTGCCAATAACAAGGAGGATTACATGGGCATCAAGTATGTGCTCGCGAAGCTGGAAGATGTCACCAGCATCTCGGAAGGTCCAGCCGAGCAGAAGGGAGATGAGGAATTTGCCGAACTCCAAGTGACATGGGATTACGGCACCGAGCAGGGCGACGACTGTAGCTTTGAATTCGTCGAAGCAAGGAGAGGGGAGCTTGTCTGGCTGACGTCTGCTCAGGTCAAAGAATCAAAGAGGCTTGATCCATTTGATGCTGTGACGAAAAAGGCCTGGGATACCCTGTCGCGGAAATACGAAAAAGAAGCTGAGGTAACGACCTATCACTCTAGCTCGAGCGATGGGAGCTTCGTCGTTAGGCGTGTCAGCTTCTTCCTTAACGGGAAATGGATTGAACCCAAGACTCACTTTGTCGTGATGCCTCGTCAAGGAGGCCGGATCTTTGGCGTTTATGGTAGTGCAACGAAAGCACTGGGCGTGGCTCAGGTCAGGATGAGGGCTAACGCAGAGTTTGAGGCAGCCAACAAAGATAGAGCCAACGACATTAAGCCGGGTAGTCCTTAAAGGTTGTCAGGCAGCGTTTGGCCGGGTGGCTGGCTGGGTAAAGCCGAGGTGACATCTTGATCTTTCCACATCGTTGAATAGCCCGGTTCCCAATGGCGCCGATGTGAGCGCCAGTGCTCAATGCACAGTTCAGTGGCAAGGTCTGCCTCGCGGCGGGCGTCTCTTGCTGGCAAGCGAGTGAGTGCGGCAATGTATGCACTGTTCCAAAATTCTTCGATATTCATAGGTAGTTGGGAAATTGAAGTCTTCCTTGTCTAAGGCAAAGCGCGCACCTGTCAAGTGTGAATGCTTGGCAGGAGTAGAGGCCCCGATGAATGACAGCAGTGACATCCCATTCCGATTGACCCAAGTTGCGCAAAAGCGCCTGACCGCTGATCAGCTCGCGGAAGTGCGCCGCCGTTTGGAAGAGCGCCCCGAAGACGCCGACTTCAATGCTGTAGAAGCGGCGATCTATGTGGGCAGAAGCACCAAGACCTTGAAGCGCGCGATCGATGCAGGTGTGGGACCGGCCCGGGCGAAGAACCCTGATGTCAGCGGTCTCTACGCCACTAATCGCCATACGCGCTACCGCAAGGGCGACCTCGATGCGTGGCGGTCGAGCCTGATTGGCTTTGCGGTCGAGTTCAAGCGATTCGACGACCTGACCTTTGACGCGCCTTGGATCGTCACAAGCGCGGGAAAGATCTGGGGACACATCTTGGATGCCGAGAGCATTGATGCCGTCTTGCGTGCGCTGAGCGACGACGAGGTTGTCTTCGCCACTCTCAATGAGGCGCTGAGAGAGGCGTGGTCGGACATGTCTGCGCGTCGGGCCTACGAGGCGGTCTTTGATGACCTTGTGGGGCATGAACGTGCTGCCATTAAAGCGGCAGGTGAGCGTGACGCCCTTCATTCGGAGTTTGGCATGTAACCGAAAATTAGCCAGGGACAGTGATTGTGCCTGGCTTCAATCGCGGGTGACTGCTTATGCCCGCACCGCAGTAAATGGAACTTACAGGGGGTTGTGGTGACGATTTTGAACGAGATCTTTGAATGGTCTAAGGGCCTGCCACCTTGGCAAAGTGATGCCATCTCTCGACTGCTAGCAAAAAATGCTCTCGATGAACAAGACGAGGCGGACCTGCTGGCGCTGCTGAAATCTGCGAACGGCATTGCCGATCCGAAGGGGCGGGTAGCCAAGCCGCTTGCGGCGGGACAAGTCCCACTGCCACCTGCGGGTGGGAGCACCATCGTGCTGCAAGCCGTGAAGGATTTGCAGCACGTCAATGCTATCGCGCCGCACCAAAGCCTGGGGATGGGTGCAACTGGCTTAACAATCATCTACGGCAGTAACGGGTCGGGGAAGTCTGGTTACTCGCGAGTTCTCAAGCGCGCATGTCGTGCTCGTGATCAACAAGAGGACATTCATCCAGACGCCAACCTCGCTGCTTCCAAGTCCACCACGCCGCAGGCGACCTTTGTCGTGTCGCAAAACGGTGTGGTCAGCGAGCTTACTTGGCAGCAGGGCGTCACACCGCCAGAGGAGCTTTCATCCATTGCGGTTTTTGACGCGCGCTGCGCTAAGGCATATCTCGACCAAGAGGGAGACTTTGCCTATGTGCCTTACGGCTTAGAAGTGTTCGCAGCGCTCGCAACGCTATGTCAGCGTCTGGAGGCCAAGGTTTCGGACGAACTTCTCAGGGCACAGGTCGACACTACAGCTTTCGCGCCTCTCCTCGGTGAGACGCAAGTTGGGAAACAAATTGCTGTGTTGTCTGCCAAGACCAAGCCTGAGGTGATCGAAAGCTTGGCGACCTTGAGCGAGAAAGAGCTTGCGCGGCACGCCGAAGTGGAAGCCAGTCTGAAGGAAGGCAACCCCAAAGAGAAGGCACAACAAGTTCGTCTTCGGGCCCAGCGGTTTAGTGCACTTGCAGCGAAGGTGGCAGTCGAAGAGGAGCGCCTGAGCGAAGCGGCGGTGACGGTCGTCCATCAAGCAGCTGATGCCTATCGCAATGCGCAGGTCGCAGCCAAGATCGCCGCTCAGTTGCATACAGAGGGCGGCAAACTCTTGCCAGGCACCGGTGGCGAGGTGTGGCGAGATCTCTATGAGGCGGCAAAGAAGTTTGCCGTCAGTGCGTATCCGGACAAGAGCTTCGATGAACTCTCGTCGGATGACGCTTGCTTGCTTTGCCAGCAGCCACTGCAAGCGGGCGCCGAGCGAATGCGGCGCTTCGAGGCCTTTGTAGAGGCTGAGGCAGAGAAGGCGCGCGATGCCAGGCGAGAGGATTTTCGTGCGGTCTTTGTGCCGATGACGAAGGAGGTCGTCGCCCTCGGGTTGGATGAGGCCATTCGGGTCGAGCTTCGCGCGGAAAACGAGCAGCTGGCCAGCGACGTGGAGGCGTATGAAGAGGCGTTGATTGCGCGCCAGAAATCCGTCAAAGATGCTGCCACTGCCGATGATTGGAGTGTGGTGATCAATGCCGGGGGGAGTCCGAAAGCAGCACTTTCGCTTCTTGCTGAGCAATTGCACAGCGCAGCCAAAGCGCTTGATGACGCTTCGGATGAAAAGGCGCGCAATGCTTTGCAGAGCGAGTTCAATGAGCTCAAGGCCCGCATGCAGTTGGCGGTGGTCAAAGACTCGGTGCTTAGCGCCATTAACAAATTTTCAGTGCAATCCAAACTGAAAGGCTGCCTGCCCCATCTCCGGACGCGGTCGATCTCCACCAAGGCTACCGAGGTTGCCGCACAGGTGGTCTCGAAGGAACTGGGTGAAGCGCTCAATCGTGAGTTCAAGTCACTCGGGGTCTCTTCACTGAGCGTGTCTTCGCAGAGTCGATCCGCTCGTGGAAAGACGCTCCACCGACTTCGTCTAGAGTTGCCTCAGTCATTGTCACCCTCTGAGATCCTCAGTGAAGGTGAGCAGCGCGCCATCGCTATCGGTTCGTTCCTGGCCGAGGTTTCACTGAGTGGCCAAACGGGAGCAATTATATTCGACGACCCGGTTTGCTCTTTAGATCACCGTCGTCGTGAGCGCGTTGCCAAGCGTCTTGTTGAAGAGGCAGAAAAGCGGCAGGTGATCATCTTTACGCACGACATCTATTTTTTGAACCTACTGACTGAAGCTGCCGTGCGCGCGGGCAGGCCCGTCGTGACCCAAAGCTTGGTTCGTCAGGCTCAAGGTTACGGCGTTGCAAGTCCCAATCTTCCATTCGAAGGATTGAGCAGTTCAAAGCGTGTGGGGTTCCTCAAAACCGTTCACGTTGAAGCAGCGAAGGCGCACAAGCTTGGGGAGGAGCAGAAACACTACGACCTCACCGTAGGGGCTTACTCCAACTTGCGCTTGGCTTGGGAGCGAGCAGTGGAGGAGGTGCTGCTCCGAAACGTCGTTCTCCGGTTCCGCAAGGGCGTGGAGACGCAGCGTCTATCAGGTGTAACGGTGACGGATGCTGATTACGCGCGCATCGAAGCAGGTATGGCTAAGTGCTCTAACTACGCGCACGACAAGGCCCAGTTCGGTGGGATCGCGGTTCCTGAGCCGGACGAGCTCATGGAAGACATCGCTGACTTCGATGCCTTCATCAAGGAGGTGAATGCGCGCTCGGAGAAGACGGTGGCATCGCGAAAGAAGGGGGCACCGGCAGCAGCAGCCCCCGCATGAGCTGCTGATAGAAGGCTGTGGTGCTCCTCTTAGGAGGGGCGCCACGGTCAAAGATGGTGTCTTAATCTGGCTGGCACGACCGGGATGACTTGCGCCCACATCCTTAGTCTCGCTCGCGCCGCATTCCGAGCTTTGGATGTTCATCGGGCGACGAACAGAACGAGGGGGCGACCAGCCCGGATCCGGCTTGACTGATCGTAGATCTGCCTTAGCTTCAACCTCTTTGAGGAGCTGAGCGCAGTGAAAGAGCGGGAGAAGTTAGAAGCAGCGGTGAAGGCTGGTGACGTGTCGCGTGTATTAAAGATCGTGGCTGCGTCTCCGATCAATTCTCGGCTGGCTTGGGAGGCCGTTCAAGAAGCCGTTGAAGCGAACAACGAAGACATCATTGATGCACTGCTACCGTCGCTTCTGCCGACGCAAAGTGCCTTCCCGCTCGCCGTTGCGGCCTCAGGAGGGCAGGTGTCAATCCTGCGCAAGTTGATCCCGGTGTCTAACCCCAGGGCCGACGAGTCGTTGGCGCTATCTTGGGCTGCACGAAGTGGATCTGTTGAAGCCGTAGAAGCACTTCTTCCTTTCACTGATCCCTTGGCAAGCGACTCAAACGCATTAGTTCACGCTGCAAGGGAGGGTCATGCAGAGATCGTTGCGCTTCTCATTCCGCTGAGCGATCCCAAGGCGAATGGCAACCGTGCACTCTGGGAGGCTGCAACCCACGGACACCTCAACATCGTGAAGCTCCTTCTTCCCGTCTCGTCGGCCATCGTTTGCGCGATGAGTATCCTGCCCGATGCAGCTGCGCGCGGCGCGACGGATTTCATCAAAATCTTGCTCAAGGCCAAGCTGCCCGATGCGGGCGATACCTATGCAACGGGATTGGATGCAGCGGCGACGAACGGGCATCTGGACACGGTCAATGTTCTGATCCCTGCGATCATCAAAGCCGGCGCACCACGCGGGTTTGGCAACAAGGCCATCTATGAGGCGGCGAGAGCTGGGCACACGAGCATCGTTGAGCGTCTGATTGGGGTGGTGAGTCAGTCGGCGTGTTCCCACGCTCTAGCGGCAGCCATCGAGGGAGGCAAGCGGGAAACTGCGATTGCACTGTTGGACAACGCCGATCACATTGAGACCGAGCGATCGCTCTACGGAATTGAACGAAAGTCGTGTCTTGCTGAGCTCATCGCTGAGCGTCAGGCCTCCCAAGCGCGGAAGCACCTAGACGATCATACGAGCGTTCCCGCATTGAAGCGGCATCGGCCTGCGCGGATCTAGGATCTCACCATGATTGCATGCCCGTGCTGGCTAGGTTTCCATGGCGCGGTGTTTGGCGCCTCGATGGTCCACTGCCCACGCCAATCCCGGTCGTCTCCTTCTGGTCAGCTACTCGTGCGTATGTCAGCGATGGGGTGGGGTTTGTTCTTTGCGTGCGCTGGCAGGGGAGACGCTCTACCGTGAGTGGCATTGCCTACCCCGCGTTTCGCCATCTTCCCGCTAGGCCCTCCAGCATGTGTCGACGAGGACGAGTGACGTTGGAAGTCAGAGCTTTTGGAGGCGCCAGATAAATCTGCCAGCCATTGCTTAGGCCGTCACAGGTCTGGTAGTTCGCTCTCAGACAGTGCTGAGGCAAAACTGGCGCAAGTGCGCTCACTTGCCAGTAAGTGGCGCTTTCCCTGATCGGATCTCATACCCAGTGCGTTCGAGCGTGCGAACCAAGTCAAGATCTTGGTCATAGATGGCAACCAGCGCCTCAGATGAGGCGATGATCTTGCCGCTGACCTCCTTCCTTCCATCTCGCCAGAGCTCAGCAGAAGGAAGCTTGGCGCCGTCCTCACTCTTGATCGCTTTGCGCTCTTTCAAAGCTTGATGATGCCCGGCCCGTTCACCAAGCCACCCAGGGATGAGGGCGAGAAGTGTGCCGATCAAAGTCATCGTTAGCGCCACATAGAGCACGGCGGCGGATCCCACCATCGCTTTGACCGGCTCGCGGACCCAGAATGGTCGTGCTGCAAACCAATCGTGAAAAGCTGTGCGTTGAACGGTGGGTAGGTTTGCGACAAAGATGGCTATGGTCATGCCACAGAACGCGTAGAAGACAAGGAGCCAAGGGATATCAGAGATCAGCTGGCTGCCTTGGAGCACGATGGCGTAATAGCCCCGAACGACCTTCCAATCCGCTGTTTGCGGGAACAAGCCCTCCTGCACGCCCCAGTCATTGAGGTAAGTGCTGTATGCCACATGGCCGCAGCCATGAAGAACAAATCCAAGCAGCGTGGCCAATGCCACCAAGCCGCCGGCGATGGTGGCCAGTGTCATCAATGCGCTGGGGCCTGGCTTCTCAGTGGGGGCAGATGGCTGAGCGGTAGGTGTCGCGGTAGTTTTCATTGGCATCCTTCCATGGAATAGGGAAACAGCAGTAGGGAGGTTCACAGCGTGTCGCTTCCAATTAAACATGGAGCGCTGATCAGCACCACATCCTAATGCGAGCAACTATGGGTTGGTGTTGCGCTCAACATAGCCAATGTTAAGGGAATCTCCAATGACCTCGATGGTGAGGTCCTCCAGCGAGGCTATGTCGATGACGCGAGCGCTTTGCTCGGGATGTCGCGGACCAACGTTCAAGACGATGGCTCCTGCGGCAAGGCCAGCCTCGATCCCAGCACGAGCGTCTTCAATGACCACACAGTCCTTGGCGTCGAGTCCGAGCCGCTTTGCGCCGAGTTGATAGCAAAACGGGTTGGGCTTGCCAGGATTGGCATCCTCAGCGAAGACCGCTGTCGTCGGCAGTTGGAGCCCTGCTGCGTTCATTCGATTTCGCGCAAGCTTTTGGCCGGCCGAGGTCACCAAGGCGACTTGATGCGGTGGAAGCGAGCGGAGCAGTGCAGCAGCGCCAGGCGTAGCGACGATGCCTTCGACGTGTTCTTCCTCATAGCGCTCCAACATCTTGGCTTCTTGCCGCGCCGCGTCGGTGTCGCCCAGGTAGTGCCTGACAAGATCAATGGTCTGCATGCCATGAGCCCTTGCCCTTACTTCCTCATAGTCCAAGCCGTGCTTGGTCGAGAACAAGCCAAGGACGTGCTCGACAAGGACCAGCGAGTCGATGAGCGTTCCGTCCATGTCTAGGAGGAGGGCTTTGCAGTGCAGGGTTGGCATAAAACGATCCAGGAATCGGGGGCGTTAGGATAAGTGCTGACAGGCCTCCCGGTTAGCGCTTACCTGGCTGCGCCTGACCTTTGGTGACGAGCAAGCAAGGGAAGCGCTGGTTCCCGTGGGGCCTGCGGTATTGGGGGGGAGACGGAACCAAGTCCCCGGTTCTGCCATGTCAACGGCTGGGCATCCTTGAAAGCGAAGGTTGAACTGGCGTTAGGGCCGGGCCTTCATGGGGGAGGGGATGCATGGGGGTTGCCGGGGAGGCGCTTCCTTTGCGGCAGGGCGCTTTCAGAAAAACCCTACGGCGCGTGGCGCTGTTGGCCTACAGACACGAGGTCATCAGGGTATGAACGTAGGCGACCGTTTGCCTACAACGAGGTGCTTGAATGAACGTGCAAATTCTCGCTGTCCATGGACAGGGGGACTACCAGACTGAGTATGTGACGCTGCGTGTGCTCGATGACTGTGACCTGGGCAAATATCAGCTCTGTGACAGCACTTACACCGCCGAGAATACCGTTTCGAACCGGCTTCGCCATGTCTATTGGTTCCCGGATAAGCAAGTCGTCAAGGGTGATCTGATTGCGCTTTGGACTAAGCCCGGTAAGGAAACCACGGGAAAGACCCGAGACGGGCATACCATTCACCACTTCTACTGGGATCTGAAAACGGCCGTGTGGAACAACGACGGCGATGCGGCCGTTCTTCAGCGCTTGGCCAATTGGTCGCTCTTTCCCGCCAAGCGCTAAGGCATCGAGAACCCGCGCCGAGTGTCGCGCGGGATTCTTGATCAGTTAGGCTGGGTGGCCGGACTTGGGGCAAGTAAGGGCTGATCAAAAAGAGGGCGTCTGCCGCGCGGCCACTTCGTCGGCCAGGTCAAGCTGAGCCTGGTTACCGTCACGCTCCTTTCCACTCAATCCAAGGCGGCTTACCCTAACTTAGCCAAGGCACGGTGCAGGGCGGTCAACGTGGGGCGTCGGCGAGCCGCCTCAGCTCGGGGCGGGGTCCTGCGCTGTCTATCAGACGCCCATAAAAAACCCCGGAACAAGTCCGGGGCGAGTGTTCTGGGCATAGTGCGAAAGGACGTGAGCATTTCTGCTCAGTGGAAGCTCCCGCCAACCCTTGAAATAAAGCCTACCAGCGGAGGCCCTGTATGTCAACATACATCTTTGCAAACCAACCATGGAAGGCTGGGAAATGCCCAGAACACTGACACTTAATCCCGATGTTCTTAACAATTTGTTCACATCGGAGCGACTCAACAGCTACACGGCTGTTTTCGCCCCAAGGGACGAATTCGAACTCGTTGGTGCTTATTTGTGGAACTCGCGCGTTTGCGGTGCGTTGCACCCTATCCTGGGAGCGGCGGAAATTACGCTACGCAACTCCATCGATGGAGCCGTCAGCAGTGGCCCACTAGGGCGATTTTGGTGGAGCTCTTCGAAGCTGCAATGGAAGTCGCGTGGTCAAGGGCTTATCCCTTATCCCGTGGCTAAGCTGCGCGAGAATTTCTCAAAAGCTTCTTCTCAGGTCATCCGCGAGAAGAAGGAGCGATATCAGATCAGGGGACACATTAAGCCCACCCATCACGAGATCATCTCTAAGACGGATTTCTCAACTTGGGAGTTCGCATTGGACGGAGAGTTCATGGGGCGCGGCTTGCTTTGGAACCTCTATCTTTCCTCAGTGTTTAGTGGGGATTGGGGCGGGCGGCGTCCAAGTGTATTGCTGACGCACGCTCGCAACCTTGTCAACGCTGTGCGCCACTTTAGAAATCGTGTTTCCCACCATGAGCCGGTATGGAAGGGAGCTGGCATTGCAAATCCAGAAGATGCGACGCGACATTTGGCGCGCAAGCTTTTGCAGGTGGTCCAGCTCATTGAGCTGATCGAACCCGTCCAGGTGCAGATTTTGCGGAAGAACGGATTGCTTGGCGAGGCGGAGCGCGCTTGTTCGGCGTCTGAGCTCCGGCGCTACCAGCTCATGACTCGAGAGCGCACGATCACATCCAGGCGCGGTCTAGCCCTCGTGATGAAGCAATGCGAGTCGTCAAACGCCTCCTTCTATGTGAGACGCAGTGTCAGTTCTTCGCGTTTCTTGCTTACCCCTGTGACCTAGCATGGGGTGGGGGCGTCCTGGGCGAAACGGCCGCTCTGGTGGCCCGCTGCAACCGGTGACCTAACGCATGCTAGCGGGGAAATGGTGTCAATTCGTTCGGTAAGACGGGGAGGCGCTGGGGAAGTCTTTTCCAGTGCCTATGCGCAGCGGTGGCTTCCCAGGCAAGCTCAGGCTCGCCTTCTGCGGACCATTGTGGCGGGCTTGAGGCTGCGCTGGACTAAAATTGTGGCGTAACTGGGGCCTTGCGGTCGCCTACAGGCGCTGATACGGGGCGACCGCTAAGTCGATAACTCAAAGGCTGTGTTTTGGATCGTCAAGTCAAGCAAGTAGAGCCTAAGCTGGAAGGTGTTGAAGGGGCACCTTTTAGCGCGTTCCAGCAATTCAAGAATATTGTCGTGCTCGGAGATCCAGGAGCCGGGAAGAGTGAGCTCTTCCGCTCGCAAGCCGTGGAGACGGGCGGAGTATTCCTCACAGTCCGGGAGCTGCTCAATACGCCTATTGATGACCTTCCATCTGATCAAATGCTTTGGATTGACGCGCTAGATGAGACGCAGGGAGGGCGTGGAGACCGATCACCCGTTGACGAGCTCACGCGGAAGTTGGCTGAGATATCGCCCTGCGGAGTGCGCTTGTCCTGTCGCGCGGCAGATTGGTTGCAGACCACCGACCTAGAAGCGTTGAAGCCTTACCTCCGAAAAGGTGGGGCGACAGTCGTGGTGCAGTTGCTAGCGCTCAACAGGTCCGAGCAAGCTCAGATCCTTACAAGCAAGGGCTTTGCGAACCCAGGCAGTTTTCTCGATGAAGCTGAGCGTCGAGAGCACGGCGAACTCCTTGGGAATGCGCAGACGTTGCTTATGCTCGCAGCTGTCTCAGGTCAGGGCGATTGGCCCGCCACTCGCACCGAGCTATTTCGACAAGCCGCGTTGGCGTTGCTGGATGAGGCCAACGAACAACACGCTGATCGCGATCAGGGCGTTGCTCATATTCCTGGGACTCAGCTACTCGATGCGGCAGGTGCACTCTGTGCAATGCGTTTGACTTCTAACTGCTCGGGGCTTACTTGGAAAGCAAGGTCTGTTGGGAAGGATATTCCGAGCTACAAGGAGCTAACGCTAGCGCCGCAAGGTCATCTTTTGGCCTGCCTCAAAAGACGGGTGTTTGTGGCGACCGGCGTGGACAGGGTGGACTACGTTCATCGCACCGTTGCCGAATACTTGGCAGCGCGATGGATTGCTGATCGTGTCCAGTCAGGACTGCCCATCGGCCGTGTATTGGCTCTGATGGGTGTTCAGGAGCGTCCACCGACAGCGCTTAGAGGACTGGTTGCCTGGCTTACGTCTCAACTCCCCGACCCATCCCCCATGCTCCATTTGGACTTGGTTGGACTGCTGATGTATGGAGACTTGTCTACATGGTCCTCTTTCATGAAGATGCGCCTGCTCAACGCGTTGATTACCGAGAGCAGGAACAATCCCCTTTTCTTCCGCGAGATGCACCTGCCCACCGGTGCCCATGCGCTGGCCGACCCGGCGTTGCTGGCCATCTATCAAGAGTTGTTGGCTAGCCCAAGTGCTGAAGTCTCTGCCAAGCTGCTGGCCATTGTGGTCCAGAAGTCGGGGAGGATGACGCTTGGGATTGAGGGCGCGTTGGAACGCCTCATCTTAGATGAGACGCAGGTAATTGTGCTCCGTATGGAAGCGATCCACGCGTTGCTAGAGGGCAGCTCAGCGCACCGACAATTGCTCGTCGCTGCCTACCAGCGACTGGGAACAAGCGCTGATGACACGCAGCTTCGCTTTCTTCTGGTGCGGGCTCTCTATGACAGCGGCTTGGGCAAGGAGGAAATTGTTGTCCTCCTCCTACATTTTCTCCGCATGAACGAGCGCATCCCCATCGGAGCAAGTTGGGGGTTGACGGATGTTGTGACGCCAGTTGATGCCGCCGAAATCCTTCGCTCAGTCGATCTGCCAGTGCCAAGTGGGCCGCTGCTGGTCGGGCCCAATACGAGGGAGTTTGCGCGTATTTATGGCGAGCTCTTTGCCAAGGCGCTGGCTGTTGAAAGCGCGGGGCGCCTGATCTTCGATTGGTATCTGATCTACTGCCATTATCTGAGCGGTGAAAATCCGGGCAAGTCGCTGCTTCTTGCACTCTCAGGAGGTGAGGGCCAAGATTTAAAGCTGCTTCGGAGCGTGTTGCGGCACATCGATTTCGGTGTTGGTGTCAATCTGCCGTGGGATCGTTTTATGCGCCTGTTCGGTTCCGTCCTGGATCCGCAAGTGGTGCTTGATGAGATGGAGTCTGCTCTGCTGCAAAGTTGCGATCCGCGTCGTGGCCAGATCTACGCAGTGTGCCTTCGGCAGGCCATACGGGGTGATGTGTCACCTTATCCTGTTTTTTGGCGTCTCTACGCGCTGGCAGACAATGACGTAGAGCTAAGCGAAATCAGGTCGTTCCATTCAGTTGCCTACCTGGAAGTGGCGCCCGTCCTGGACATTGAAGAGCTGCACAGGCAAGACAGCGAAGCCGAGGCTGAGCGGTGGTTGCGCGAGCTCGGTGCTGAGTTCACAGCTAGGCGGGAGGAAGTTGTCGCGGGCAAGGCGGCCGCTTTCCTGGATAGCTTGGCAAGAGTCTATTTCGGCCAATGGCTGCCCATTCGATTCGCCGCATCGCTTACGCCGCTCGCCCGGCTGGAACAAGTTTTGGGTGCGAACGATGCTCTGACAACCTTGCGTGGCTTCGAGGTATTGCTCTCCAGCGGCGAGCTACCAAGCATTGGCGCGCTGCTTTCAAAGCGACGACGTCAAGAGGAATTTCGCTGGACAGCACTGTTGGCAGCACTTGATGATCATTGGCGCAGTAACGCTCGGATCGCTGATCTTCCGGAGGCCGTTTTGTCTGCGGGGTTGGCGGTTGCTTTGCTTTGTCCGGTGTATGTCGAAGTAGATTCGCATCCCCGCGTTCTGGAGCACGTCTGGTTTAGCCCGCTCTTAGAAGCCAAGCCCAAGCTCGCCATCCAGACATATGAGACTGTTCTTGCTGCTGAGCTCGCGCTTGGTGGTCACGAGCTTCGAGCGCTCAGCGCTCTGGAAAACGTTGAGCTTGCAGGTCAAGATCGGGGCAAGGCCATTGTCCGAGTGCTCCAAGCGCACCCAAGAATGGCTGAGTATGACCTGCTTCGGATGCTTCGCTTGTGCAAGGCCGAGGGCTGCTGGAGCGACCTCCCGGCCTTAGCAAGAGCCCAGGTGGATCAGCTTTTGAGTGAGCAGGACAACGATGCCGAGCATCTAAGGGGCGGCTTGAGGGGCGGTTTGGCTGCGTGGCTTTGGTGTGGCTTCTCGCTCAGTCCAGAAGCTTACTTTAATGTGCTGCAAGGACTCAGTGGTGATCGAGAAGAGTCGGCGATGTGGGCTCTGCTTGAAGACGGCGGTGAAGCATCATGGGGATCTCAGAAGACGTGGACGTATAGCCTCACTCAAATTGAGTTCATCGTGACCTGGGTGGCATCACGCTATCCCCATATGTCGCATCCAACTGGATCATCGGTGGGAACACGAAATCCTTGGGACGCTGCTTCCATGGTTAACACGATGCTTGCGCAGCTTGGCAGCGATCCGGGTAGGGCGGCAGGAAATGCTCTGGCGCGGATGGCGGGTTTGCCGGGCTTGATGAGTTATAGAAAATACATTTTGCACCAGCTTGCAAACCACAAGACGGTTGTTGCTGATACGGAATACGAAATACCGACCTGGAAAAAGGCGATGGGAACCTTGGAGAACGGAGCCCCCAGTAGTGCGAAGGATCTTCATGAACTTGTGTGCTGCCACTTGGAGCAAATTGCCAAGTCACTTTCCACACGCAACGATGACCCGTTTAAGCAATTTTGGAATACAGGGTCGCATGGTGAGATCGTTGAGCCGAAAGTGGAGGAAGTTGCCCGGGATTGCCTGCTCGGTATGCTGAAGCCGTTGCTAGCCCCGCACGGCGTTCGCGCTGAGCCCGAGGGGCATATGAGCGCGGATAAGCGCGTCGATATCGTCGTGTATGGCGATAAGATCAAGAGCGTCATTGAGATCAAGCGGGACTTTCATAGCCAAGTGTGGACGGCGGCATCAGAGCAGCTTCATGGTCTTTATTCCGTAGATCCGGAGGCCAGTGACTTCGGCATATATCTGGTCTTTTGGTATGGAGAGAAGCGAAAAGCCACTCAACCTCTGCCGCCCAATAGAGGAGTTCGACCAGCCACCGCTAAAGAGATGCAAGCAATGCTTGAAGACGATCTTCCTGCGCATCTGCGAGCGACAACGCGAATAGTGGTGATGGATGTGACTGGCGCGCGGGACGATGCTTAGTTGCCCTAAGTCAACTGCCCGCAAAAGGCTTGGCCGCGCGGGTTCTGTTGGTAAGTGAGCCACGGTTCTAGCTGGCTCCCTGGCCCGTTATTCCGATAGGTGTTGGCGGCAAGAGATCAGGCTCGGTCGTGACTCACTTAACGAACAATGAGCCTGCCCTAATCTAAGATTCTTTGGGAGATGGCGTGTGACTCTTGGCCGCAGCTTGATCGGAGACATCCAAACAGCGGATGTCAGCGCCATCATGAAGGTTGTCTCTGAGTCAACTGATAGTGGGCGCTTGGCATGGGAAGTGGTTCATGACGCCATCAATGCCAATCGTGAGGCGGTGATTGAAGCGTTGATTCCCATGTTGTCCTCCAACGACAGAGTCTTTGCCTTGGCGTTGGCGGCCGAGGAGGGGCTTGCCAATGTTGTTCGTAAGCTTGTTCCGCTGACTAAGCCAAGGGCAAGAAACTCGCTAGCGCTGGTGTGTGCAGCTCGGGCAGGGCACAAAGAGGTCGTGGAGCTACTGTTGCCCGTTAGTGACGCGCTAGCGGAACACTCCGCTGCACTATACGAAGCAAGCGCCTGCGGGCATGCGGACGTGGTGAAGCTACTAATTCCGCACAGCGATCCTCACGATAAGGATAGTCGAGCTCTTGCTCAGGCTGCTCACGAGGGCCATCTTCGTGTGGTCAAACTGCTGCTTCCAGTGTCGTCATCCATCACATGCGCCACTCAGATCTTTCCAACGGTAGCCGGCCACGGGGGAGCAGAGGTCGTCAAACTCATGCTTAAAGCTAAGCTCCCAGACGCTGCGCACACGTATGCAGCTGCTTTTGACGTTGCGGCGAGCAAAGGTCAACTTGAGGTCGTTCAGCTTATCCTGGGTGCAATTGATCAGCTAGGACGCCCGCGTCGTTTCGGCGAGAAGGCGATCTACGATGCAGCCAGCAACGGCCACCGAGAGATCGCGGAGTTGCTGGCACCGACCGTAGGTCAAAGCGCGTGTAATGCGGCGTTGGTCGGAGCAGTCGGTCACGCGCAGCGAGAGACAGCCCGAGTTCTCATTAGCCATGCAAGCTTGGATGAGGTCAGGGCGAGGCTGTTCGGTCCTGAGCACCACACGCTACTGGACGAGCTTGTGGCTGAGGTAACTGCACAGCGGGACCGTGAGGCCTTGAACAAGCAGACCCGGCTGCCAATGGGGTCGCGATCAAAAGCGGTGCGGCTCTGATAGGTTCGTCGTGCTCTCCGAAGATCCAGCTTGCGATTGCAGCTTGGCGCTGAGGCAGGCTGGAGCGCAGCTTTCGTTTCGGAGTTACGGATACATCTTCGCCTCTTTCCCTAGCTTTTCTTTGAACTGTCCGCGTTGATACACCGGGAGCACTACGGACGGGTTGTATTTCGCCAATGCCGCGATTTGACGCTCGCGCACCAGCTTCGGCGAGCGGTGGATGTAGTTGCTATGCAGCACGGGAACCTTCTTAGAGATGGAGTGCCCCGTGATGAGAGCAATGTCCTCCTCATTGACGCCAGCAGCTTCCAACTCTGTGGCAAGCGTGTGGCGGAAGCCATGGAAGCCAACACCCTTGGGGAAGCCCAAGTCCTTAAAATAGTTGCTGAGCTGGATGACAAGGGCCTGGCTGTATCTGGCGTTGGTCTTGCCCGTTGACTTGTTCAGGCCTGCCGAAAGCTGCGGGAACAGGCGAGGGTGCCCGCATGCTCGCACGTCTGCAACCAAGTCGAGAAGGCCTGCGTTGAGCAAGGCAGGGTGCACCGGGATCGTGCGGATCGCGCTTTTTCCTTTAAGCCGCTGCCTGGTTTGCTGCCCGTCGCTCTTAGCAAGATCAGCATCTTTGGTCATCCGAATTGCAATGCACCAGGTGCCTTGGTCTTGGATGATGTCTGCAACTTTAAGCTGTGCGACTTCGTTGACCCGTGCCCCAGTGAAGAGGCCAATCATCGTTGCCCACCAGCGATGTGGGAACTTGGATGCCCACGGTGTGAACGTGTCTGGATTGAAGATCCTCTGCACGTCTGCGGTGCTCAGTAGCCGCTCTGCGCTCTTGCCGCTTTCTAAAAGACTTGCTTTGACCGGGCGGAACGCGGCCATCGGCGAGTGGGGGATGGCTTTGGTGTTGACGAGAGCTTGGAAGAATGTTGTGAGCATTCGGCGATGAAGCTCTAAGGTCGCTACGGCGGGGGCAGGCACGGTGAGCCTCTTGCCCAGGGCAATCAGTGCATCAACCGTCATGCATTGAAGCGTAGGGTCAGTGGTCAAGTTCGGCGGCGATGAGCGCAGCAGGTTCCACATCTGATGTATGTGGCGATGGTCAATCATCGACACCGGGATGTCGCCACACGTCATTTGTAAGATCTTCAACGAGCGCGCAGCTGCTTTGATCGTTGTGTCTTGCAACGCGCGGCGCGTCATGTCGGCTAAGTAGTCCGCAACTTCTTCTGATAGCCGCCGGGAAGGGCTCGCGATTGGAAGCGTGTCCGGGAAGCGCGTGCTATTGCGACGGCGTCGAGAGTTTTCGATCTGCTGGATCGTAAGCTGCAAGATCTCGTAAAGCTGGATGCCAGCCTGGCGACTGTTGACGACGACATCTCTCAGTTCGAGCTTGCCGAGCTTGATGCTGCTGATTTGAAGTGAGTCTTTGGCGCTGAGCGGTGTTTCGGGGTTGAAGTGGGGTAAATCAGAGGGCATCTACGATCCGTATTTATGAGGGTAGACTGTTGATAAGAGATAAACATTTTCTGTCAATTGGCAATTCTGAACTATTTTCTCGTGGATGGTTGACGCCCGGGCGTTGAGAAATCGCCTTGCAATCGACGTAAATTTTTAAAGAATATTATTGCTAAGAATTGCCGTAGAACATTTGGGGCGTATAGCCTCTAGAGTTTATCTACGCAGCGTTATGAAAGAACTTGCCATAGTGTTTGGTTATGCATATGTGCCAAAAATAATGGACATATAATATGAACGCCAGGTAAATTAGTCGGGTTGGGCGCGATGCCGTTAATATCTAAAGAGGGCCTTTAGGCATTCTATGGCCCAGCCGGCTGGATCCAGTCAGTGCGCGCTGACCGAAAAGTGGAAATTAGGAATAACTGGTGTTGACGGCGTTTCGCCTGTCTGATTTGCGTATCCGTATGGGCTCTCATTTGACTTGCGGGCAGGCCGTGGCCGCTGCGAAAGCCAATTGGCCGCAGAGCCGCATCAATGGGTGCTACTACTGCGCCAACGCATGTCATACCAGCTGAGGCGTCATCCAAGGTGCCGGCCTATGCAGGCGCCCTTTCTATTGCATGTCGAAAGCGCGGCAGTCGAATCCAAGGCTCATGCCCTTCAACAGGGTCAATTTTTTCTGAGGAATGTGCGTGGCGTTTGGCTCCGGCTGGCCGCAATGCTGAACGTAAGAAAACGATGAAACGGCTCGCCAAATTCCATGGCCTTTAGGCGTCAGAAAAGGGGCGATCAGCTCGTTTAAATACGCCTTGCTCTATTGCCAAGTTGCCTCATAGCTGGATGCTCAATCAACGAACGGAGCATTCATGGCCATTTATCACACTCGCGTCAAAACGTTCAGTCGTGCCAAACAGCACTCAGCCGTCGCGGCCGCAGCCTATCGCGGTGCGTTGTGCCTTACAGACACACGCACAGGGATCGTGCACAACTATCAGACTCGTTCGGGCGTCCAGCGCGTTACCTGCATTAGTCCCATCGGCGCGCCTGAGTGGACCGAAGATCCTCAGCAGTTGTGGAGCGCAGTCGAAGCTGCTGAGAGGCGCAAAGACAGCACCGTGGCTCGCGCGTTCGAGATTGCACTACCTCACGAACTTGACGACGATCAGCGGTGGGCTTTGACGTTGGATGTGGCCAGGAAGCTGGTGCTTCGCTTCCAGTTCGCTATCCAAGTGAGCATGCACGAGCCGCCTAAGAATGCAGATGCGCGCCACTACTACGCCCACCTCCTGGCAACGACACGCAAGGTGGATGCGCAGGGACTCGCTCAGAAGACGCGTGAGCTCGATGGCGTCATCAATGGCAAGCCGCAAGTGGAATGGATTCGCGCAACCATCTTGCAATCCATCACTGCCCATCTTCGACAAGCATCAGATGCAGAGCGAGCGGCGCTGCGTGTGGAGCAACCAAAAGTTCAACCCACATCCCCGGGGCATGTATTGTCGAAACTCGTCAAAGATTTCGAGCGCGCAATGCTGGTTCACCAGAGAAAGGACATAACTCAGGCTTGGTCTGCTTCTGACGATTCCGTTGTCTTGAACAACAACGATGCAGTGCTAGCGGCATGGCAAAAAGCGAACAACGCACCATCGCAGCGCTGGTCGTAGGAAGTTGGCACCCAGAGTCCTACAACACGTGGTCTGCCTGGTGCCTCGCGCACCACGCACGCTGTCACCGCGCGATCTGGCTGGGCCCAGCACTCAGTCCAGCGTTAAGCGCCTGGTTGTTAGCGGTTGGCCAACCGTCAGTGCAGGTAGGGCTTGATGACTGCTTGGCTGAGCGTGTGGAGATCATAGCTGCCATCCACATAGCGATCTAAAGCGGCATGTATGCGGGCGTCGGGTTGCTCCCCTTGATCAGCTAAGCATCGAAGCCAGAGATGCACATGCTCTTGGCGCGATTCCGCTGTGTTTGGCTCGTCGAAGTCGGGAAAGTCTGAGGTATGTGGATTGCAGGGGAGTGTGTTCATGCCTGATTCCTAACAAGAATCAGAGTGTTGTCAACTCTCTCGTCGGCGTATGAATGCTCAGATCGGTAGTTGTAACGCGTGATGAGGAGGGTCGTGCAGGCGCGCCCAACCAGCGCTAGGCTAAAGTTTACTTCTCACCTGGCGGATACTCAGGTCGACGATTAATCGTTGCACTAAACCGGCCTTTGTAACCCGTCCGGGACATCGAGAACTGCTGCCTCCCCAGCGGACGCATCTGCAAAGGCCGGCAGTTGGTTCCGCACGGCGAGGTCTTTTGGCTTGCTGTGTGCCCTATCTGTTGGTGGCGGGGCCTCGGGTAACGGGCTCGGCCTTGGGAAGGCGAACCCGCTGTGGCGTGCACCCTGTCCGCCACGCCGCGACGCTTTGGGTTGTCTTCATCTGCTGCTGCTTGCGTGCGCTCAGATCGGCAAGGAGTAGGCTGGTTGAAAGTAGGAAAAGGCCTACCTTTACACGCGGATGATTCCGACTGGACAACGGCGGGGTGTGGAGAGAACGTGAGGCGCCTCACACTTCGAGGCGCGGAAGGGGATTGGCAATGGCAGACGATCTGAGCAAGCGCGGTCCGCCCGATGGCATTCGCATCAACGTAAATGAAGAGTGGGAGCTGCGGGATTGGTCCAAGCACTTCAACGTCACACCGGCAAAGCTGAAAGAGGCTGTGGCGGCAGTGGGCGTGATGACCAAGGATGTAAAGCGCCACCTGGGCAAGTGAGGGCGAAGAGGGCGGGATCATCCTGCCCTCTTCTTTGATCCGCTCAGTTGTCGTTGATTGCTTGGTCTAGAAGCTCATACCAGCGATTCATCTCCGCTTCGTTGCCGAACTTGATCGTCCAAACAGGCTGGTCGAGGTCGCGCACACTCACCGTCAGCGTGCCTTCGCGTTTAGTGTTGTGCCAGTGCTTTTCCCAGGCTCGCACGTCAGCAAAAGGGTAGATCTTGGTCTGGTTGCGGTCACGAAGCTTGATCCTCGCTTGCTCAGGGGACAGCGCGATGGCGCCCGGGCGGGAGAAGTAGCTTCGCGCGTAGTCCTGCTCAAAGTTGCCGCGCTCGCTCCGCAGTTTGAAACTGCGGCCCAAGCCAATAAGCACAAGCGCGGTGGCGCCGAGGACGAGCAGGAGGAAGAACGTGCCGACGGTCATGGGAATTCCTGATTGGCTCTGGGGTGATAAGCGCGGGCTGCCGTGCGAAGTGCGTCGGGGTCAATCAAAGGGTGCGACTGACGACGCCGACGACTCGGTAGTTGCCGTCCACCTCGGCGAACGTAAAGACGCCATTGAAGTCTTCGTCAAAGCGACCATTCATGGCCAAGACGCGGGCCTGGACGGGGCAGTTGTAGCCACCGTCGCCTTTCTCGCACTTGCCGATAGCAAACTTGGTCAAGCGAGCGTCGTCAGATCCGTTGGCCTTCACAAAGACAAGCATCGCGTCCTCCGCCTTGTTTGCAGACGGTCCAGCAGAGCACGCAGTCAGCAGCAAGGCGGTGGCAAGTGAAGCCAGAAGGGTCTTGGGCATGGTCATTCCTTTGAGGTCTGAAAGCGGATGGGTGAGGGCAGGGAGTGCGGACAGAGCTTTAGGCAGGTCCCGGGACTCGGCCGGAGACCGTAGGGGCCGATTGGACGAGCGCGCTTGAGCGAGCATCAGGCGATGGAGGGGTGCCGATCCGGAGCGGGCTTGCCAAAAAGGTTACGTCAAACGTATGGTGCGTTCAACGTAACTGTGCGTTGGGCGTAACTGACGTTCATCATTCCCAGATGAACGCGCTCGCCCTCTCGATCCAGACCCTTATCGCGACCCGCATGAAGGAGGTCCGCAAAGCGTCTGGCGTCTCACAGCGGGCCCTGGGGAAGAGCGTGGGGTTAGATGACAAGCGGGCAGGACCCTACATCAGCCGCTATGAGAGCGGCGTCCATGCGACCGACTGGGAAACGACCTGGAAGATCGCCCAGTCCTTGGGCGTGTCCGTGGCGTATTTGGTTGCCGAGACGGCGGAACTCGCCGAGCTGATTAAAGCCGTCCAGGACTACGAACCGGAAGAGCTTAGGGCGCTCGCGGAGGAGATCCGGGTTCGACAAGCTCAGAGCGCGCCTCAAGCTCAGGATTGACGGTGCGTTTTTCTGGTGCGGAGGGCTAAATCCCGCCGCATACTGGCCGAGGACACTAGGCGCCCCTAAGATGGCTCGACTTATCCAGCGAGCCGCCCGATGACCTCAGACCGAGAAGATCTGCGAAAAGCAGACGCAACGATGCGCTCTCGCGTCGTGGATCGAAGTGACGCCGCGCGCTTCGCAGAGACTCAAGTTCGCAATGATCCGTGGCAAATCGTTCATCGCCTTGAGGAGCACTCGATCCTGAAAGCAATGCAGGCGCTTGAAACACCTGGCTTGAAGCAGGCTCGCGAGTGGGCGGCTAAAGAACACCAGCTGTTGGACTTCGCAAAGAACCAGAACCAACTTGCCGTGGAAGCCTTGCGCCAAACAAGTCGGCTCGAGAGCTACGCGGCAGCGGCATTGGACAAGACGCTTGCGGGATGGTCGCTGTCCGTCAGTGAGGCAGCCAAGGCTGCTTACGACAGCATTACTAACATCCGGGCTTGGCAGGATCACTTGGGATACGATGCCGCTCGCCGCGCCGTCCAGGAAGCTGAGGAAACCCAGAACTTCATCCGACGAATGGGGCAGCAATTCACTGAGCGAATGGATCTCGCAAGTCAGCTGACGCAAACCGACTCGTATAGAGCATGGGCGTCGCTTGTCACAGATGAGCGAGCGCGGGAGGGTATTCGACGCATATTGGAGGATAGCGAAGAAACAGGTCTGTCCGCAGCGGTTGAACTGGATAAAGGGCGGAGCCAGGACTCGGAAGTCGCTGAAATAGACCCGGTCAGTGAGGCGTGGCTGAGTTCTTGGATCGCGTGGTGTCTAAGCGCTGCGCGCGTAGCAGGGTTAAATCCATCGCAGCGCCTCGAAGTCTTCTTGATGGCGTTGCAGTTGGCTTGTTTCATATACAGCGAAGCTAGCAGCGGCCGAGACCATGCTGAAATCGTCGCTCGGATGCAGCAACAACACCAAGCCCAGATGGCCGTTCTGCAAGCACAAGACGACAAAGCCGCGCGGCAGCTCACGCTCACTGAGGAGCTGAGAGACCTGGGTATCATTGAGAACAGCTACGAAGTGGTCGTCGATGTGGCACCCCTCCGCCCAGTGCTGCGTCAAAAACCAACCCTCGTGCTACATCGTGCCGATGAGGTTCAGGTGCTAAAAGCAGCTGGCAAGTGGCGTTATGTTCAGACTGTCGACGATGACGGGATGATAATTTTTGGCTGGGTCATGAATAAACACTTGGAACGAGTGAAAGAAAAAGACTAGGCGTTCCACTTCTGGATGGTGCTAACGAGCGCCTTCATGCGCTCGGACCAGTCGAAGCGTGTCGCCATGTTCACTGATGTGGTGTGCTCGCGTGAGGCCAGAGCAAGCTCAACCTTATCGATGCTAGCCCGATTGAGCTTGGCTTCAACGTAAGAGTCCCCCTTCTTCGACTTCGATGCGCTTGGAAAGAAGAGCTCGAACTGCGCAGGATCAACGGGATCAACTTTCATGCCAAGCGCCTTGCCAACCACTGAGCCAGGCAGGTAACTCTCAATTTCCTTGCCGGCAGTCACCCACATGTAGCCATCCGGAAGCTTTGCGATCTCCTCCTGTGCTTTGATAACCCGACGCTTTAGTGCAGCGCCCTTGGAAGATCGATCACTGTCACAGACCAAGGCGGCATTCCGATTGAGCCGGAGAAGCTGGATGAGTTCTTCGGGATTGGGTCCGGTTGGCTCCCCGAAGCTTGTGCGCGCCAGAAGCGATCCGCCGTAGAAGGCGCAGGCGTAATCGCGGCCTTCCAAGAGACTCCCTTCGGAGAAGGTCTTGATCCAATGGTTTAGGTAGATAGCATCTGAGGGACCTTCAACCCAGATGATTCCGTTCGCTTGCAAGATGTCTGACGCGCGTGCGCCTAGGTCACCGACCACTTGGGAATGATCGAAGTGTGCCGAAATCGTCTGGGTCGATGCAGCGGTCCCATCATGCGAAACCCGCACGAATTGGGCGTGACCCGAACGACTGAACTGGTCCAGGGTTGCACTGGAATGAGTGGTGAGGAAGATGGTGCAGCCGTTCTCGACGGCAAACTCGTCAATGAATTTCAGCAGACGCCGGAGCAGTGATGGATGAAGGTTGTTCTCAAGCTCCTCAAACGCAAATACGTAGTCACTCGCGCTTTTGCTTTCGAGCACGGGGACGATCAGAAGATTGAGAAGCACCAAGATAACGGTCTTTAAGCCACTGCCGGAACTGCTGAGCGGGATGAGCCCCTTGAGAGCCTCTTCCAAGAAGATCTCCCATTCGCCACTTGCCTGTTCATGAACCGAAATTGCTGAGAAGGAACCGTCCGGACCGAAGATATGGTTGAGCGCTGCTCGCAGTTCGCTTTGAATGAGGCGCCGCGTCACCATGATGTTGTCCGCCCGGATGAGGTGGTCACGGATGATGTTCGTCGCGCCTTGCCCGTCTGAGCGAAGCGCAAGCTTCGCGGCGGCAGGCTCATTACGTATGTCGCGATCAGCCAGCATGTGGCGGAAAACTTTGTCGGCAAATGGGCCCCGGAGTCGGCTTACTGCCTTGCTAAGCTCCATCTCTGTCGCTTCGTTAACTTCATGAGGGAGAATTCTGCCCCAGGCATCAGGCCTTTCCTTCGCCCGATGTGACAGCTCACTCACGAGCTCGTGGGCGTTCTCGATCCAACTCACTGGTGTGTCGACGAACCGCAGTCCGTGATGCGTCCAGTTGCTTTGGGTGTTTGGAACGCCGAGGGCACCAGAGCGCTGAGAATTGGAAAAAATTCCTTGCAGCGTCCCTTCGTCGAAGGTGCCCGTGAATCGATACGAGGCAGGAAGGCGCGACTTGGTGCGATCCGGCGAGCAAAGACTCTGGACCACTTTCAGCAGCTGCGATTTGCCGGTGTTGTTGCGCCCGATGATGACATTGATCAGCTTGAACTCGTCAAAGCCGCAGAACTCTGTGGTGAAACAGCTCAGACCCTTGATCTTGACCCCGGTGATGGGCATAGCATTCCTTGCAAATTTGGACTGGGACGAAGCGCCGCATGACGGGGCCCTCTCTGTGACCCGCATCTCAGTCTAGCGCGAGAGCAAACGGCGCCAGTGGTAACCACTGTTTAGCCATATTCATATTTCGTTCACCAAAAGATACGCACAGCGTAAGTTGTTTCGCGATTTGGCGGCGGCAACGAAGACACAATTTAGAGCGTGGAAGACCCCTAAAAATCAAAGTAAAAACCGCACTTATGGTTTCCGCTTCGCGTAAACCGTGCGGCCTGCCGGGGTTTGGCCGAGCGCGGACGCGCTCGCATTTGACCCGGTCAAATGGCCAAGCCGACAGAGCAGCCTAGAGAGCTAGGAAAGTGTGAGCTAGCGCTCGCTTACGCAGTTGCCCGACAGCACTAGACGAAGACAAGTCGCGCCTTTAATTGGGTGCTCCATTCACAGGAGCCCTACTTAAATGGCCATTTATCACGCAACACTGAAATCGTTCTCTCGCGGAAAAGGCGAGTCGTCTGTCGCCGCCGCTGCTTACCGTGCCGGGTTTGATCTTGTCGATACCGCAACAGGTCTTTACCACCGCTACTCTCATCGTCATGGCGTCGCCCATCATCAGATGCTCGCCCCCATTGGATCGCCAAATTGGTGCTATGACGCTCAGAGGTTTTGGGACGCTAACGAAGCAGCCGAAACACGTGCTAACGCCCGCGTTTGCCGTGAGGTCGAGGTCGCTTTACCCCACAGCCTCTCAGACACCCAGCGCAAAGCCCTAGCTCTGGATCTGGGGCAGCTCATGGTCGACCGCTATCAAGTGGCGGTCCTGGTTGCTATTCACGCACCTTCGAAAGAAGGCGATCAGCGTAATCACCATGTGCACTTACTGATGTCGGCACGAAAGGTCGACTCTAGAGGACTCGGCGAGCGCGCCGGATTGGCGTTCGATTCGCGGCAAGGCGGGGGTGCTAAGGCTATTCGGGAGCTTCGAAAAGCCATTGAAGGGGTCATCAACGCGCATCTAGAACGCGCTGGTGGCACTGATCGTGTGGATCATCGGACTTTGAGGGCTCAAGCGCGGGAAGCGGCGTCGCTGCAAGATTTTGCCCGAGCCAAAGAGCTCAGTCGCCAGCCAACCAAGCATCTAGGGAAAGTTCGCACTGCGATGATGCGTCAAGCCAAAAGGATGGGTGCTGAAGGCGCGACGCCATCGGGAAGCTTTGTAGAGCGAATCGTCAGTCGGCGCTTGCAAGCCGCCGTCCTGACGCATGGCGTCCCTGAGGGGCATTCCCATCAAGCCGCGTTGGCAGACCGGGCCAGGGAACAGGTCGGGTTAGCGCATAGGTCTGGAGAGCGCACCACGGCCGCCGCATCAACTTACCCAAGCGGCGAGCGCATCATGCCAACGGCTGTGCCGGTTGGGATCACCCGAAGGATTAGTCGTGTGGTGCGCCTAGCACGCTCTACGGGCCGCGACGCTGACATTCTTAACGCAGAGTCCGAACTCATCGAGCAATGGTTGGAAAGCCAGCGCCAAGCAGCCCAGGACTCGCTAGACATGCTTCGAAGTGTCGGCGGTATACAAATCGAACCTCAGTTCCAGAAGGCCTACACGACGCTCATGTGTCGTCGTGTCGATTCCTACGCGGCCAACGCATTCTTGTATGAAGACACCGAGCGCCTGGCCCAAGCCGTGATGAGCTATGCGCACGCTGTCGTAAGGCCGCAACGTGCGCGTCTCGCCTATTTCTCAGCTCGGGCAAAACTGTCTGAGCATGAAGTTACGTCGAAGTCGCGCGAAGCAGCTCGCGCAAAGCAACGCTACTTCCGAGCCAAAGCGCACATCACCAAACGCGCGGCGGCATTGCAGGTGGCCGCCATTGATCAGGCGCGGTCAGAGATGGTGGAAGCCAGCGTGCATCTGGACAGGACATTCAAGATCGAGGCATCCCCTGCTGTCACATCTCCGTCAATGCTAGAGGATGGTGATCTTGTCCAAACCGAGAAGCATGCTAGCGGTGAATTGGAACTGCGACCTCGCGCCCCACGGCCGCGTATTTGAAGCAAGGGTTTGGCGGGCGAGGAAACATCACCCGCCCATGCTCTCCCAGGATGAGATGGGAAAACTGGAATGCTTAAAGGCTAACGGATTTGACGAGCTTACGTCGCTCGCTATGGTCGTTCGGGGGTAGTCCGATGCTGTTTTCATTTGCGACAGCTTCAAGAAGCCTGTCCACTTCACAAGATAGGGTCAGTAGGGAGCTCCATTTGGCTGGGCCATCAAAGATGGCTCGCGTCCCGTCCGGCACGAGCAGAAGCTTCGCGTAGTCAGGATGGTGATAGAGGTGATCGAGATGGCGCTGCGTCTCAGCCAAGATGGCAAGTTCATACCAATGTCCATTCCGCAAAGCATTCATGTCGGCGTGGAACATGATGGCGGCAAGGTCAAAGCTTGGAAGCGCAATCTCCCGATCCGCGTCCGCTTTTATGTTCTTGATAAGTCGAATGGCCTTCTTTAGGGAGCCCATCGCGACCAGGTCACGATCTGAAACTTCCCTGATGTGCTTGAACGGGTAGTTGGTCATCGTGGCGTTGTTTCTCTTGTCCAAGATGATGACCCCGCGATCATGCAACGCCCCACTGCGTTGGTAATCGGCAGAGTCATACCAATGGGAAGGCACTACATCAACTGATCGGGCAAGGGAGCCGCCTGAAATCTTGATCGCCTTGCTTCCTCGCGTCTCTACCGTGGCTGCGGGAAATGCGTTCTTAAGTGCCGGTTCTTCCTCCGTGCGTAAGTCTTTGAGCTGCTGCAATGAGGTCAGGGCTGTGGGGTAGTAAGCGCCTGATGTTGCACGCAGGCCGCCCGGGTCGTAGCTCAGAAATTGCGGTGAAATCAGGGTTAGGAGATCCACATCGCTAACGCCTCGAATATGCACATTGAGTGGCACAGAGCCTTGCAGGTGAAATTCAAGCTTAAACCCTGCGATGCGGTTTTCCAGCTGCTTTGCCACGCGGAGAGCAGTCTCTGTGCTGATGCGGGTGTAGTCCGCATCCACTTCCTGCATAGCGCCCAACGCGTAGCGCGTATTGGGCTTGTTAGCTGCCTTTGTTTCCCACGCCTCCTGCTGTCCAATTTTCTCAAAATACTTAGCCGCAGCAGCGCTGTCTTCCGCCATCAGGCTTGCTCGATCTTCGCCACGGCGGCGCGCTCTCAGAGCAGAAATGCGCTCATCAACAGTCCTTGCCATCACTGCCTCCGAAGTGTGAGGGTGCCCGACGAGTGACGACCGTCACCATTGAAATAGTCGCCCTTGCCAGTCTTCAAATCCTTGGCAAAGATCAGTTTTGCAAAGCCACGATGGGCGCTGAGCTCTGTCTGGCCAGGCTTGGGCTCATTGCGATAGCTGTAAAGGAGAACAAAGCCTTCGATGGGGTCAGACAGCAGTCCGGCAACATCACTGTTGGACCTGGACGAATCGGCATCAAGGTGGATGCGCACCTTGTCCCAATCTTGGGTGATCGTCATCGTTCCCTGCCAATCAACGGCGAGCGAATCAGCTCGTGGAAAAGGATGGCCCTCGCAGATCCAGATGCCCGAAAGATCGGCAACCTTCAACCAGTTGGCGACAAGGGGCATACGCCAGATCCAGCGACGGAAGATCAGATAGAGAACGGCATAGACGGTGCCGGCACCAATCAGAGAGAGAGCAACGGGCGGCAGGTTCGTGCTGAGCCCAAACTGCTTTGCAAGGTCGACTGCTTGAAGGAGCACCCAGACCAAGAGACCTGAAACGACCGAAGCCGTTCGCGTCAGATACTTGCCAATATCCGCCCGATTAACCCCGCCCCGCACCACATACTCATGATCCATTTGAGTCCCCCGACTGTGCATAGGCGCACGATATCGGGAAATTGTCGCAAGAGGTGCGACCGAGCGCTTTCTAAGCGAGGCCGATAGGCCGGGCAAGGGAATGCGCTTTGACTGAGTGGAAGCCCCCGGATGAGGCCAGCGACGGCCAACAGGCTCCGCACCAAGAGCTAGCGACCGGGGACTGGCGGGGACTCTCGCGAAGGAGCGACTTGGTCGGGGCAGGCGCTGACGAACGTGGACCCACCTGATGTAGCGGCGGTGTAGCGCCAGCCTTAAATGGAGCGTCGTTTGCTGCGCAATTTATAGCAAATACAAGGTCTTGCTGAGCTAACGTGCTTAATGCTTCATCAGCGGGGTGTGTTCGGGCTGCTTCTCTGTCACGCGGGGTCCATCACAGTCGGGGGCAGCCCGGAAGGCCGCCTGGCCGGCCATTGTAGGGGAGGGGGCAGGCAGGGCGAAGCGCGCCCGGCGCAAGCGGCCTGGGCAGCGGCATCAACGCCCGTGCGTAACGCGCAGGCGGTCAGTCCGTGCGCAGCTGCAAGGTGGGATGGGCGGCGAATACCTCCATGATGATGTCGAAATAGGTCTGGCCGACGCCGCGTTCCAGCGCGTCTAGCTGGGTGGCGATTCCCGCGGCATTGAACATGCCGGGGTGCGCCTGTTTTTCCTGCAGCCAGGCACGGGTGGCCGCCACTCCGAGCGCGGCGCGGCTGTGTGCGATGTGCGTCCAGTGCACGGTGGCGGATGCGTGCCCGGCCAGTGCGCCATAACCGCCGTAGAGCAGGTCATCCAACGCATCCAGGCTGGGGCCAAGTTCCCAGTCCTCGTTGGCCATGAACACGCGGTTGATCTCGGCGTAGAAGCCGGCGATGTCGTCGATGGCGCTTCCGTCCAGCACCAGGGTGGGTCCGGTCATGCCCGGGTCCGTGCGTGCAGGGGCCGCGTGCACCGGGCGATGGTTGTCGAGGGCAGGGCGGTGTCATGCATCGGCAGCAGTCCTCATGATGCGTTGGGTGGGTGATCGTCCGGGACGCGACATCGTCGGTCACCCTGGCGGGTTCCAGTGATCGATTGTGTGCGCAACAGGGTGAGGCACGGCGCTTTGCCATCCAATGAATGCCCGGGTATCCACTTCGGCGTCCCGTTCGATGCGTCAGACGACCTGCACACGGCGGCAAGCTCCGTCGGGTGGATGGCTGCGGCCTGAACGCCCCCACGTGCCTTGACGCAGTGTCGACGCGAATTCACCCGGGCTTGCCGCAGGCAGGCAGACACTCGGCCCATGTTCCATAAACAGGGATCGACCATGAAGACGAGCATCCGCGTGTTGTGCCTGGGCAGTTTGCTGGCGGTGTCGGCAGTGGCTGGCGCGCAGACCTACGGCCCCAAGGACGAAGGACGCCGCTTCAACGACGGCAGCAAGGTCGTCTGCCACAACGTCGAGGTCCAGCGTAATTCCAAGGATCCCAATCGCATCACCGGTACGGCGACCGGTGCGGTGGTCGGTGGCCTGCTTGGCAACCAGGTGGGCGGCGGCAACGGCAAGAAGCTGGCCACCGTTGCCGGTGCCGTGGCAGGCGGCGCGGCCGGGCGCCAGATCCAGGGCAACCAGCAGTCCAAGAACGGTGACCGCGTGGTCGAGCGTCGCTGTGAGCGTCAGTACCGTTGATCGATCGTAGTCGCTGCAGCCTTGGCTGTCGCGCCCGTGGTGATGAAATCAGATGGCGGCCTCCGGGCCGCCATTTTCATGGGCCGTGATGCGGCGCAGCGCTGAATGCCTTGGTTCGCACGCAGCCGGGCTGGCCGTTCAAGGGCGTGATCACCGCAGCGGCGGACTGCCTGCCAATGTGCGCGCGCCGGTGATGATCATCCGCAGCATCTGGGTCAGCTGCTCGATCAGTTCCGGATCTTTCTCCGGCGGCAGGTCAACCGCCGTCGCACCCATCGCAAACACCAGCCGGGTGATCGCCTTGGAGGCCAGCGCCGGTTCGTGCAGGCGCGCGCCGTCGGCGGCGGCCAGGCGGATCAGATCCACCCGCAACTCGTCTTCGAAGTAGTTCAGTTCGCGGTCGACCGCGTGCTTGAACGCATCCGAACCCGCGGTGCCCTCTCGCAGCAGCACGTGCAGCAGCCGATCATCGGCGCGCAGCTGTTCCATGAAGGTCTCCACCGAGAGGCGGATCACGCTGCGGTCGGAGGAGGCTGCCCGCTGGCGGGCCTCGCCGATGATCGTGCGCAGCGAGCGCCCGGCCAGGTCGATCAGGGCCACGGTCAACTCGTCCATGTCGCGGAACTGGCGGTAGAACGAGTTCGGGGCGATCCCGGCTTCACGCGCGACCTCGCGCAGGCTCAGCGTGGAGACGCTGCGGTGCGGCCCGATCAGGGCCAACGCGGCGGCCAGCAGATCCTCGCGCGAGATCGAGGCTTTGCGCGCGGGATGGGCGTCGTCGGAGGCGGGCAGGGGCAGGTCTGGGGAGGTCATCAGGGGCAGCGCGGTCAAGTCCCTGAATCATAGCCCGTCCCGGCAATATACAACTGTATACACAGTCGTATGCTCGGCCGTATAGTGCACAGCATGAGCACCGTCCCGCGCATTGCCGCCCGCCGTCACGCCGCCAGCCCCCGCCGCTGGGTCTCCGAGGAGCTGTTCGACTTCTGGGGAACCCGCCTGCATCCGCTGTGGACCTTGCGCCGCCCGTTGGCCCGGCTGGTGTCGCGCACGGCCGAGAGCGCGGATGCGGTGACCCTGGTGCTCACGCCCAACCGCCATTTCCGCGGCCTGCTGCCGGGCCAGCACGTGACCCTCGGCGTGGAGGTCGACGGGCGCCGCCTGTCGCGCAGCTACAGCCCGACCGTGTTGGCCGATGGGCGGCTGGCCATTACCGTCAAAGCGATTGCCGGCGGCGCGGTCAGCCAGCATCTGGCCGGTGCCGCGGCGATCGGTGAGGTGTTCGAACTCGGCCAGGCGTTCGGTGAGATGACCTTGCCGACGCCTTCCAGCGAACGCCTGCTGCTGTTGGCCGCCGGCAGCGGCATCACCCCGATGCGCGCGCTGCTGCGCCAGCTTGATGGCGCCGGCATGCCCGGCCAGGTGGACCTGGTGTACTGGGCACGCCGCCGCGAGGAACTGTGTTTTGCCGATGAGCTGGCCGCCCTCGCGGCACGCCATCCGTCGTTCACGCTGCACATCGCGTTGACCCGCGACCCGGCGGCGCCCGCTTCGCGTGTCGATGCGTTCGCGTTCGACGCACTGGGCGATCTGAGCAGCGCCCGTGCGCTGGTATGCGGCCCGGGTGGCTTCGTCGATGCAGCGCAGGCGCGCCTGCAGGGCCAGGTCGCCTCGCTGCAGTCCGAAGCGTTTACCCCGCCGGTCCTGCCCGAGGCCGAGAGCGGCACGGTGCAGGTCGAGCTGCGCCGCAGCGGGCGCACGCTCTCCTTGCCGCGCGGCACCTCGCTGCTGCAGGCGCTGGAAGCCGAAGGGCTGCGCCCGGCCAGTGGCTGCCGGATGGGCATCTGCAATACCTGCGTCTGCGGCAAGGTGTCCGGCGTTACCCGCCACACCCTCACCGGTGAACACGCGGCCGAACCGGCCACGCAAGTGAAGCTGTGCGTGAACAGCGCCAGCACCGACCTGATCCTGGAGCTGTGACCATGTCTTCCGTGCACAACCGCGCGCTGTCCCCGGCCGAACTGCAGGCCTTCGGCGATGAACTCGATGCCCTGCGGGCGCGCCATCTGGCCACGCTGGGTGCGCGCGATGCGCGCTATATCCGCCGCGTCGTGGCGGCGGTGCGCTGGACCGGCGTGGCTGGCCGCGCGCTGCTGTTCCTGGGGGCGTTCGTACACAGCGTGCTGATTCCGGCATGGATCGCCGGCGTGGTGATGCTGGCGCTGTCCAAGATCCTGGAAAACATGGAGCTGGCGCACAACGTCATCCATGGCCAGTACGACTGGATGGGCGATCCGCAGCTGCAGGGCAGCACCTATGAGTGGGACATCGTCGGCACCGCCGACAACTGGCGCAAGACCCACAACTTCCGCCACCACACCTACACCAACGTGCGCGGGCTGGACGACGATATCGGCTACGGCCTGCTGCGGATCTTCCCCGAGCAGCGCTGGCGCCCGTTCTACCTGATGCAGCCGGTGGTGGCGGTGGTGTTCGCGCTGCTGTTCGAATGGGGCATCGCGATACAGGACCTGCGCCTGGGTCGCGTGTTCGCCGGCAAGATGACGCTGCGTCAGCTGGGCGCGCAGTTCCGTCCAGTCGGCCGCAAGATGGGCAAGCAGATGTTCAAGGACTACCTGCTGTTCCCGGCGCTGGCCGGCCCGTTCTTCCTGCCGGTGCTGCTGGGCAACGTGGTGGCCAACCTGATCCGCAACGTGTGGACCTACGTGATCATCTTCTGCGGCCACTTCACCGCCAACGCGGAGACCTTCCCGAAGGAATGCGTGCGCGATGAAAGCCGCGGCCACTGGTACCTGCGCCAGCTGCGCGGCTCGTCCAACCTCACCGGCGGCAAGCTGATGAATGTCATGTCGGGCAACCTCAGCCACCAGATCGAGCATCACTTCTACCCGGACATCCCGGCCAACCGCTATGCCGCGATCGCCGTGGAAGTGAAGGACATCTGCGCGCGCTACGGCCAGCACTACAACACCGGTTCGCTGCCGCGGCAGTTCGGCCAGGTGATGTGGCGGATCGTGCGCCATGCCTTCCCGAGCAAGCCCGGCCGCGCACGGGCACTGCCGGCGGTGGGTGAGGCCAGCCGACAGCCCGGCTGAGCCGGGCTAGAGCGGCAGTTCCAGCTGAAGGCGCAGCAGTGGCGATGCCCTGCGCTGGCGCCGCAGCTGCTCGGTACCGTCTTCGCTGACCCGCTCCTGCCCCGTGTGCAGCGCCCGGTGCAGCGCGTTGTTGAGGCTCAGCCGCAGCTTGCTGCCTGCGCGCAGCGACCACAGCGAGTACAGGTCCAACTCGCGCCCGTACGCACTGATCTCGAACTGGCCGGGGCTGACCTGCACCGTGCCGCCAGTGCGGTAGGTGTAACTGCCGCCGACCGTCCAGCCGGTGCGGATCTCGTAGTCCGCGCCCAGGGTGCCGCTGAAGCGCACCTGCTCATCAAGACGGTTGTCCGGACCGGGCACATCATCCACGCGCGAATCGTTGGCGGTCGCATTGAAACGCACCGCCACGGCCGGCGCGCCTGCGATCAACTGCGGCAGACGGAATGCCGTATCCATCTCCAGCCCCCAGGTCATCGCGGTGCCGCCGTTGACCGGCGTGGCCACCCAGCGCCCGTCCTGCAGATGCGTTTCAGTGCGGATCACCTCACTGATCCGGCGCGCATAACCGCCGATGCTGAGCTGCGCGCCGTCGTTGCCGTAGGTTTCGTAGGACAGGTCCACGCCGGTCGCCAGTTCGGGCCGCAGCGCCGGGTTGCCGCGTTCGTCGGGGTTGAGCGGGCGGTTGTTGGTCGAGGTGTACGGGCGCGGAATCAGCGAGGCCAGCGTAGGCGATCGATAGGTGCGGGTCAGCGCGACGCGCAGCTGGTCGCCCCGGGTGCCGGGCATTTTCCAGAGTGACTGCAACACCGGTGAGAGCACCTGGTCACGGCGCTGGATGCCGCTGAAGCTGCTGCCGTCACTGCGGGTATCGATCTGTTCCCAGCGTGCGCCGGCATAGAGGGACCAGCGCTCGCTCAGCGAGATGTCATCCTGCACGTACAGCGCCAGGCGACGGATGCGCGCGTCGAAAGCCAGGTCGCTGATCGCCACCAGGCCGCCCTCGTGGACAGGCAACAGCTGCTGCACGCGTGCTTCATCGCGGCGATCCTCGCTGCCCTCCCAGCCGAGCTGCAGCGCATGCCGCCCGCGGGCGGGCAGCGTGTACTTGCCACTGCTGTTCAGATCGCCCACGGTCAACCGCGCGTCGGTGTGGTCCTCCAGGTTCTGCCGCCCATCCGCTGCCTGGCCCTGTTCCCGATAGGTGTAGCGCTCGCGGTTGCCGCCCAGGCGCAGTTTGGTGGTGAACGTGCCGCCCCGTTCGAACGCCCGCGTCCACGTCACGCTGCCATTGGCCTGCGCCACGTCGATGCGCGTGCGTTGTTGATAGCGGGTGGTCTGCAGTGGGGCGCCGAGCGTGGTGGCCCAGTCGATGTCGGTGATGCGGTTGAACCGGCTCGCATCGGCGAAGCCCTGCAGCGCGAAGGTATCCCCGTTCTCCAGCGTCGCTTCAAAGCTGGGGGCCAGTGAGAGCACATCGCGGTTTCCGCTGGCGCGCAGGGAGGTGTCACGCAGGGTGGTCGGTGTTCCCTGCCGATTCCATGCACGCTCGGTACCGGTTTCCTCGACCAGGAACTCGCGGCGCGATGCGGTCGCCGTGATCGCGCTGCTGCGGTGGTCGGCGCGCCGGTTGCGCTGCCAGCTGACCGAGGGCGTGTTCCGGCCATTGCTGTTGCCCCAGGCCACCGACAGCTGCCCGCTGTCCTTTCGCGCGCCTGCGGCCAGCACGATGTTGATCGAGCCGGCGATCGCTTCGGCGCGCTGGTCGGCGGTGGGTGCGCGGATGATCTCCACGCGCTCGACCATCTCCGGCGTGAGCGAGTCCAGGTCGAACCCGGCGGGCGCTTTCTGGCCGTTGAGCAGGATCTGGATATAGCCCGCACCCAACCCCCGCAGTGACAGCGTGCCGCTGCGGCCGGGCGCACCCGTGCCGACGGTAATGCCGGGCAGGCGTTTGAGCGCATCCACCAGACCGATGTCGCCGTACTGGCGCAGCGCTTCAGCGCCGACCACGATCCGGGTGGCGGTGTCCTCGCGGCGTGCGTCGTACACGGTGCCCTGCACCTGCACGGTCTCCAGTTCGGTGGGCGGCGGCGCCTGCGGTGCGGGCAGTGACTGTGCAGCGCTGGAGAACGCGGCACACAGCGGGGTCAGGGCAAGTACGGTGCGGAACGTCGGTGACATGGGGCGGTCCGTGCAGGAGGGCAGGGGCATTTCGCGGGGCAACACGCGCCCCTCCTGTGGCCAGGAAAACGAAATGCAGCGGAGGGGCGGATGTGTGGGGGGAGCGGTCAGCCGGTCATGGCAGATGCGCCTGCGGGTCGACGCGCTCGCCGTTGCGGAGCATTTCCAGGTGCAGGTGCGGACCGGTCACGCGTCCGGTGCTGCCGACGCGGGCGATCTGCTCGCCGGCCTGCACCTGCTGCCCGACCACGACATCGGTGCCCTGCAGGTGCGCATACAGCGTCTGCCAGCCTTGGCCGTGATCGATCACCACCACCGTGCCGTACTGGGGACCGTCCGGGTAGGCAGTCGTGGCCGCGACGACGCGCCCGTCGGCGGGGGCCAGCACGGGCGTGCCGGAGCGTGCACCGAAATCGGTGCCGCGGTGCGGCCGCTGCCGGATGCTGCCGGTGTCGCCGAAGTGACCGGTGACCCGCGGTGTCGCCAGTGGCGCCTGGAAACGTATCTCGCTGGAACGCTGGCGCAACGGTGGCAATGGCAGGGGCAGTACGGCATGCGTCATCGAGGCCGCAGGCGGCGCATTGCCGGCGGCAGGATCCGGCAGCGGCCGCGCCGTACTCGCCTGCATCACCATCAGCAGACTCCCGACCAGCAGCGCGCTGCCCAGCAGCATCACACGCCGTGATCGTGCCAGCGGCCGCGCGGCATCGCCATGCAGCATGTGGCGGATGCGGATTTCATGGCCGGCCAGATCGCGGTGGGTCAGTGCCTGGGCAGGCGTGTGGGCGGCGGCGGACAGGCGCAGCGTGCGCACATAGGCGGTGGCGAACTCGCGTCCGCCCTGGGCATCTTCGGCGAGTGCCCGCGCATCGCAGCGCAGTTCTGCCGCCAGCTGTACGCGTGCGGTGAGGCGGGGCAGGAACGGGTTGAACCACAGCAGGGCGTTGATCACCGCCATCAGACCCGCGCGCTGCGGATCGCGGCGCACCAGGTGCGCTGCTTCATGGCCGAGGATCAGGCTCAACGCACGGTCCTCCAGGTGTGCCAGGGCCGACCGGGGCAGCACGATCATCGGTCGTGGCCAGCGCACTGCGAACGGGCTCACCGGCATTGCGCTGACGCGACAGACAACGCCGGCCGACATCAGCCGCTGCGCGCAGGCACGGCTGCGCGGTCCCGGCCAGTCTGCGGGCGCGATCGGGGTCGTGGCGCGGCACAGCCGGGCCGTGGCCCGCATGCCGTAGGCCACGCGCAGCAAGGCGACACCCAGGCCGGCGAAATACAGCGCCGCCAGCAGCATGGCGGTGTAAGGACGCACCCAGGGGGAGGTCGCCGCAACGCCGCCGGCGGTGCCGGCGTCTCCCAGGTCCAACGCGACCGGCAGCGGCATCGTCAGCACGGGCGGCAGCGCGACAAGCGGTGCGGGCACCCACAGCGCCACCAGCGTCGACAGCAGCACGGGCATCACCGCCAGCAACCACAGCCCCAGCCAGTAGCCATAGGCCGCGTGGGACAGGCCCAGGTGGCGGTGGAGGCGTTGGCCGGCAACCCAGGCCAGACCGCCAGCGGCGAGGGCGCCCGCGGCCTGCACCGCCCAGAATCCCAGCGTCAGGCTCATGCCTGGTCGTCCTTGGCAGGTGCACGCAGCAGCGCGTCGAGCTGCTGCAGCTCCTGTTCGCTGAGCAGGCGGCTGTCGGCGAACGCCTGGGCCGGCAACGCGCCATCGATTTCCAGCACCCGGCGCGCGAAGTCGGTGCTGAGGGCGGCCAGCGTGGCGACCTTGCCGACCCGGGCGCGGTACATGTTCAACCCGTGCTCGACGGTTTCTTCGACCAGTCCCTTGTCGACCATCCGTTCCAGCGTCTTGCGCGTGGAGGAATAGGACCAGTCGAGCGCGGCCACGGCGCCGTTGTGGACTTCGCGCGCGCTGCAGGCGCCCTGGCGCCACAGTGCCTTGAGCAGTTCGAGCTCGGCGTTGGAGGGGGTAGGCAGCGCGGACATGGGAATCCCGGTTTGGCGGAGTGTCGCAAGTGTGCGACATATGTCGCACGGAATGCAACCGCAAGGGCATTGATGCGGATCAATGCCGTCACAGGTGGGGTGCGTACCATCGCGGTGTGCAGCGCGGTGTGCAGCGCGGTGCCAGGAGGGGGCCGCGAGCGGTAGGGAAGCCGTGCTGCCGGGCGCCGGGTCATCCGGTGCCTCCCGTGGGTCCATCGAATAAGGAGTGGAGATATGGCTGCCGAGGAAAAGAACGTGCACACCGCGACGGTGATCGACAAGGAGCCCTACGCAACGGGTGGCTACTGGTCCAACCGGCCGGAGAACACGCTGCCGCCGCCGGACATGATGGGCGCCTACATGCGCAACCGCCCGGTGGCACCGGAGGGCGTGGCGACACGCAAGGCGTGGATCATCGGCACCGGCATCGCCGGCCTGGCCGCCGCGTTCTACCTCATCCGCGATGGGGGCATGCCCGCAGGCAACATCACCCTGATCGACAGCCTGGACATCGAAGGCGGCTCGCTCGATGGCGCCGGCGACCCCGAGCAGGGTTATCTCGTTCGCGGCGGGCGCGAAATGAACTGGAACTACGACAACTTCTGGGATCTGTTCCAGGATGTGCCGGCGCTGGAGCTGCCCGCCGGCTACAGCGTGCTCGACGAGTACCGGGCGGTGAACGACAACGACCCGAACTACTCCAAGGCCCGGCTGATGCACCAGCAGGGGAAGATCCAGGATTTCTCCACGTTCGGGCTGAGCAAGCCGCAGCAGTGGGAACTGGTCAAGCTCATGCTCAAGCGCAAGGAAGACCTCGACGATGTGACCATCGAGGACTACTTCAGCGGCGGCTTCCTGCAGAGCAATTTCTGGTTCTTCTGGCGCTCGATGTTCGCCTTCGAGAACTGGCAGAGTCTGCTGGAGATGAAGCTCTACATGCACCGGTTCCTGGATGCCATCGACGGATTGAACGATATGTCCGCGCTGGTGTTCCCGAAGTACAACCAGTACGAAAGCTTCGTCAAACCGCTGGTGAAGATGCTGCGCGAGCAGGGTGTGCAGGTCACCTTCGGCACCGGGGTATATGACCTGGACATGCGCGTGGAGGGGGAGACGCGTACCGTCATCGGCCTGCGCTGCCGCGTGGAGGGCAACGACACCCTGTTGCCGGTTGCGCAGGGCGATCTGGTGTTCGCGCTGACCGGCTCGATGACCGAGGGCACCGCCTACGGCGACATGGACACGGTGCCGGTGCTGAAGCGCCCCCGCGAAACACCCGGGCAGGACAGTGACTGGGCGCTGTGGCACAACCTCGCCGCGCAGTCGCCGATCTTCGGCAAGCCGGCGAAATTCCATGGCGATATCGACCGCTCGATGTGGGAGTCGGCCACGCTGACCTGCCGGCCCTCGCCGCTGGTGGACAAGATCAAGGCGCTCTCGGTCAACGACCCATACTCGGGCAGGACCGTGACCGGCGGTGTGATCACCTTCACCGACTCCAACTGGGTGCTGAGCTTCACCGTGAACCGCCAGCCGCACTTCGTCGATCAGCCCAAGGACGTGCTGGTGGTGTGGGTGTATGCGCTGCTGATGGACCAGAACGGCAACCACGTGGCCAAGCCGATGCCGGCCTGTACCGGCCGCGAGATCCTGGCCGAGCTGTGCTACCACCTGGGCATCGTCGACCAGCTTGACGAGATCGCTGCCAACACCAAGGTGCGCACCGCGCTGATGCCGTACATCACCGCGCAGTTCATGCCGCGCGCTGCCGGTGATCGCCCACACGTCGTGCCCAGGGGCTGCACCAACCTGGGCCTGCTCGGCCAGTTCGTGGAGACCCGCAACGATGTGGTGTTCACCATGGAAAGCTCGGTGCGTACCGCGCGCGTGGCGGTGTATACGCTGCTGGACCTGCCCAAGCAGGTGCCGGACCTGAGCCCGACCCAGTACGACATCCGCAACCTGGTCAAAGCCGCGCGTGCGCTCAACAACAACGAGCCCTTCCCCGGTGAGCGGCTGCTCCGGCGCGTGCTGGACAAGACCTACTTCGCGCACATCCTGCCGCCGCTGCCGGACACCGAACGCAGCCGTAGTGGTTTCGTCGAAGAGGAAGTGTCCTGGCTGGTCGGCAAGGGCAGCAGCGCGCTGAAGGATCTCTCCACGCGGCTGGAAACGCTGCGGGAGACTCTGTCCAAGCGCGGGAAGTAGGCCGGTTCCGGTGCCGCGGTGACCGGGGATCACCGCGGCCCCCTCTCCATGCGGAGGGGGATCGGCGATACTGCAGGCTGATCGCCTGCTGTGATGCACGGACCCGCCCCACATGCCTTTTGATGCGACACCGCCTGCGGCCGAACGCCAGGATGTCACCCGCCTGCTGCGCCGCTGGAGCGAGCAGCAGGACATCGCCGCCCGCGATCAGCTGCTTGCACTGCTGTATACGCAGCTGCGTGGCATGGCCGTGGCGCGCTTGGGCACGTCCCAGGATGGCGTGCTGCAGCCGACGGTGCTGGTGCACGAAGCACTGATGCGGATGATTGATGGCGAGGTCGGCTACCGCGACCGTGTCCACTTTCTTTCCCTGGCGGCCCTGAAGATGCGCAGCGTCCTGGTCGACCACGCGCGCGCGATGGCGGCCTCCAAACGCGGCGGTGGCGTGGTCAACCTGACCCTGTCCCATGTCGATCGGGAAGCCAGCACGGACCATGACGCCTTGGAGGTGTTGGCGCTCAATCGCGCGCTGGAAGCACTCGCCCGACTGGATGAACGTGCCGCCCGTACGGTGGAATGGATGTATTTCGGCGGGATGGGCCGCGAAGAGATCGCCCTGGCGCTGGATGTCTCGGTACCCACGGTCGATCGCGACCTGCGGTTCGCCAAGGCGTGGTTGAACCGCCACTTGGCCGGACCGGCCACGCGCGCATGAGTGAGGCCGGTCGCTGGCAGAGCGTGCGCGGGCTGTTCGACGCGGTCTGTGACCTGCCCGAGGCGCGTTGGCGTCCGGCCCTGCATGAGCTCTGTGACGACCCGGCCACGATCGACGAAACCCTGCAACTGCTGCGTGCGCAGACGGCAGACCTGGGCGGTATCGAGCAGGCGCTGGCGGCGGTGATGGCCGCGATGGACGATCCGGCCGCACTGGTCGGGCAGCGGCTGGGGCCGTGGCGGTTGAGCCGCCTGCTCGCCGTTGGCGGGATGGGCGTGGTGTTCCTGGCCGAGCGCGCCGATGCGCTGTACCGGCGCGAAGTGGCGATCAAGTTGATGCGCCGGGCCTACGATCCGCTGTTGGCCACCCGGCTGGCCAGTGAAAGCCAGATCCTGGCCGATCTGCAGCATCCGCATATCGCCCGGCTCTACGACGTTGGCGTGGCCGAGGGCGGGCAGCCTTTTCTGGTGATGGAATACGTACCGGGCGAGCCGCTGGACCGGGCCTGCGGCTCGCTGGACCTGGCCGCCCGCCTGCGGCTGTTCGTGCAGATCTGCCGCGCGGTGCAGGCCGCGCATTCGCAATCGGTGGTGCACTGCGACCTCAAGCCCGGCAATGTGCTGGTGCGGGCCGACGGCCAGCCGGTGTTGCTGGATTTCGGCATCGCGCATCTGCTGGGTGACGCCGAAGATACCGCGCCATTCCTTACTCCGGCCTATGCCAGCCCCGAGCGGCTGGCGGGGCGCCCGGCCAGCGTGGTGGGCGATGTCTACAGTCTTGGCGTGATGCTGGAGCAGCTGCTGCAGCCCACACCGCCACCGGTGCGCAGGGTGCCTGCCGACCTGCTGGCGGTGGCCACCAAGGCCCGTGCCACGGATCCGGCCGAACGTTATGCCTCCGCCGAAGCGCTGGCCGAGGATGTTGAACGGCATCTGGCCCATCGGCCGGTGCGTGCGCGGCGGCCAGGCCGCTGGCATCGCGCGCGCCTGCTGCTGCGGCGGCAATGGCGCGCCAGTGTGATCGTCGCGCTGGTGGCAGTGATGGTGCTGGCCTTCGTGCTGCGGCTGAGCGAGGCGCGCCACCAGGCCGAACAGAATGCGGCCGCCGCGGCAGGCATCGCCGATGTGCTGGTGGCCGCGTTCGACGCAGCCGATCCCGGCCTGCGCAACGGCACGCCGATGACCGCGCGCGAGGTTCTCGATCTGGGTGCACGCCGGCTCGCGCATGACCGTACCGTGTCGCCGGCGCTGCGCGCACGCATGCAGGCCGCGCTGGGGCGCGCCTACCAGAATCTTGGTCAACCCCTCGATGCGCAGACCCTGCTGCGCGACAGTGTCGATGGCCTGGTGCGCACCGGCGCCGCGCCGCACGAGATCGCCGACGCGCGCGCCAGCCTGGCTGTGCAGCTGCTCAGCGCGGGGCAGGAAAAGGAGGCGCTGGCCAGTGCCGGGCACGCACTGGCGCTGCTGGAGCAGGACGATGATCCGGTGGTACGACTGAAGGCCTTGAACGCCCGCGGCCTGGCCCAGGCGCGGCTGGAGCAGCCGACTGCCGCAGAGCAGTCCTTCCGCGCCGCACTGGCGTTGAGCCGGGGCGGCAACCGTGCACCGCTGCAGCGCGGCGCCCTGGCCACGATGGCCAACCTGGGCGATCTGTACCGCAGCCAGGGCGAGCTGGACAAGGCCGAAGCGATCCTGCGCCAGGCCATGGCCGAGGCATCCCGCGAACAGGGTGTGCAGGGGGCGGAGTACCAGCGGGTCCTCCGCGCGCTGTCCTCGACCCTGCTCAACCAGGGTCGTATCGATGAAGCGCTGGCACTGGCCGAGCGCGGCTTCGCGCTGACCCGGCAGATGTTCGGCGCAGGCAGCAGCTACACCGCCTCGGCGGAAGCCGCGCTGGCGGGCCAGTACCTGGACCTGGGCCGTTACCAAGCCGCAGATCAGCACTTTCGCAACAGCCTGCAGACCAGCGCCGCCGTCGATGGCGTGGACAGCCGCGCCTACGCGGTCAAGCAATACGCGCATGGGCTGATGGAGGAAGCGCGCGGCGACTATGCGCGGGCCGAGCGGAACTACCGCGCCGCGCTGGCGCGCTATCGGGCGCTGCTCGGGCCCGGGCACGCCGACACACTCGACGTGGAGATGGTGCTGGCCCGGTTGCTGTTGCGCACCGATCGCACGGCCGAGGCGCAGGCACCGCTGCAGCAGGTGGCCGCCCTGTGGCGACGCGAGCTGCCGCCCGAGTCGCCCCAGCTGCTGGTACTGCGCCTGGTCGAGATCGAATGGCTGACCCGTGCCGGGCAACTGGCCGAGGCCGCCCGTGCCCTTGCCGCATTCGGCCAGGACCATCCCGGCCTGCCACCGTGGCTGCAACTGCGCCTGCAGATGCAGCAGGCGCTGCTGGCCCAGCGCCGTGGCGATCCTGCGGCGGTACCGCTGTCGGCGCAACTCGTCGAGACGTTCACCGGCTTCTACGGCGCCGATTCCACCGCCACCGCCAAATGGCGCATCCCGCTGGCCGAGGCCATGTACGCCAACGGCGATGCCGCCGGGGCCCGCGCCCAGATCGCCCGGGCCCGGCCGCACCTGCAGGAACTGGCGCCGACGTCGGAGTTCCTCGGCCGCATCACCGTGCTGGAACAACGCCTCGACGGCGGCCATGCGCAGGATCTGGCCGGGACGCGATAGGTTTGTGATGGTTTTCACGGTTTATCGATCAGGGGGCCGATTCCGGGCCTCGTTGATCGAAGGGAAGCCATGTCAGACCATCTCCATCCCGATGCCAGCTGCACTGCCGCGCCTCCACCGGCAGCCCCGGCCGACGCCATGGACCTCCATGACGCCGAGCTGGACATCACGCAGGCACGCGGCCCGTTCCGTGCTTTCCGCAAGGCCTACGGCAAAGCGCGCGACTGGCATTGTTCGCGGGGGCGCGCCGCGGTGGTCGCGCTTCGCTTCGCCCTGACCGGCGACAGCGGCCGCTTCCGCAGCCACGGTGGCTGGATGGTCTCGCGCATCTACAAGCCGCGCTGACGCGGACGGGCTGACCGGCAGGCAACGCCCGGTCAGTCGCTCTCGCCCATCCTGCCTTCGGCCAGCGGCACCCGCGAGCCATCGAGCAGGCCGCGGCTCAGCGCGCCGTTCTCGATGAACAGCAGTTCGCCGTTCTCACCGTTCTTGATGCTGCTGTCGATGGCGATGATGCGGTCGCCGTGGAAGCTGCTGACATGCGGCATCGAGGTGTGGCCGACCACGATGCGGGTGAGATCGAGCTGTTTGAGCAGGGCCGCGACCTGGGCGGTGTCCATGCGGCCATCGAAGTAGCCGCGGTACCAGATCGGGCTGGTCTTGCCATCGAACAGGCGAGCGGTGTCCGGTGCAGCCTTGACCTGCTCCTTCGGCAGACCGACCGCCGCCTGGTAGCCGGCATTGGTGGCCTCCATGTTGCGCACCAGGTCCAGGTTCTCCGGGGCGATGCCGCCGTGCAGGAACAGGGTATCGCCGACGCGCAGCAGCACCGGGCGGGTGCGCAGCCACTGGCCGATGGTCGAATCCGGCCCATACAGCGCGGGATAGGAACGGCCCAGCAGCTGCGCGCTCTTGAGGTACTTCGGATTGACATAGCGCAGGTCGTTGTAGAGCACCATCGTCTCGTGATTGCCGAGCACGAAGTGCACCGCACCGCCGGCCGCTGCGGCCTGCTGCTGCAGGCTGTACAGCAGCCAGAACGCCTCGGTGACCTCCGGGCCGCGATCGAAGACATCCCCGGCCACCACCAGCGTGGCATCACCCAGCGACCAGCGGTCGTCGTTGTCGATCACGTGATGGGCCCGCAGCAGTTTCACCAGCAGGCCGTACTGGCCATGGATGTCCGACAGCGCGACGATCCGCGGCGTGGCCGGGAAGCGCGCGACCTCCGCCGTGCGCGGTGGCAGCACGCTCAGCGGGTGCGGATAGCCGCATTCGGGCGCGACCATCGTGGCCTGTTCGCCCGCCGGCAGCTCGCGGCGGATCACATGGTCCTTGCACACCCAGGCTGCCTCCAGCCCCGTGGCGGTACGGAACACATAGGGACCATCGGCATCGACGTGCTCGGCTGGCGCCGCCACCTCGCGTGCGGTGGCCAGCATCGGTGTAATCAGCAGCGCCGACTGGAGCAGCAGCAGCGCAGGGCGGGTCAGGGCGCGGCGGATCGACATCGGGAGGTTCCTGTAGCGGACGGCAGTATCGCGATGCTACGCCGCACCGGGCACGCCAGGCATGCGCCATTGGTCAGCCACCCTTGCCGCAACAGGCGGATGAGGGGGGGCGGCATCCGCCCCGGGGGATCACCCGCGCTGCAGGGCCTGCCGGCCCGGGGCGTCGGGCAGTGCGTCGGTAGCCACTACCACCTGGTCACGGCCCCGCTTCTTGGCCTGGTACATCGCTGCATCGGCGCGCGCCATCAGCCGCTCGTAATCGGGGTGGCCATCGTGTGCGGCCACGCCGATGCTGGTGGTCAACGACAAGCTGTGGCCGTTGGCCAGCTGCACCGGGCTCTGCGCGATGTGCTTGCGCAGGTTCTCGGCGATCACCTCGGCCTGCGCGGCAGTCGCGGCGACCAGCACCACCACGAACTCCTCCCCGCCATAGCGGAACAGGTAGTCGCTGCCGCGGGTGAGCTGGCCGAGCAGGGCGGCCACGTGCTGCAGGGCGCGGTCGCCCCCATCGTGTCCGTGCGCGTCGTTGATCGCCTTGAAGTGATCCAGATCCAGCAGCAACACCGAGAACGGTGTCTGCGTGGAATTGGCCAGTTCGATCTCCCGGCGCAGCACGGTTGGCAGGAAGCGGCGGTTGAGCAGATTGGTCAGGGCATCGCTGCCGGCATCGAGCTCACCGATCCGTTCGAACAACATGCCCATCAGCGTGCGGATCTGCGCCAGCCGCTCGCGGATCCCCTGCAATGCGCCGAAGCGCGCCGCGAAATCAGCATGCGCCAAGGCTTCCTGCAGCTGTGTATCGACCGCGGCCACCAGCGCGCCGACCTGGCCGGTTTCGCTGCTTTCGCCGAAGCTGGGAATGCCCTTGTGGGTAAACCACAGGCCGAACTCGGACTGGGCCAGCCCGGTGAGCTCGGCCTCGGCATTCTGGCTGGCCATCGCATAGAGCAGGGCGTTTTCCCAATCCAGCAGCAGGGCACGCTGCCGTTCGCGCTCGGTGCTGACGTTCTGCACCAGCGAGAACAGGCGGTAAGCCGCATCCGTTCGCGAGGAACGCTCGCGTGCATGCGTATACGCCAGCGTCATGCCTTCCAGCGCGATGTCCATCGAGGCGCTGAGGCAGTGGATCGCCGCGAAGGCGGTCGCACTTTCGTCGGCCTGCGCGATGATGCGGTCGAACAGGCGATGCTTGAGTACACGCGCACCGCGGGCCACCAGATCCACCGGAATGCCCACGCGGGCATGCACGTCACCGATCACGCGCTGGGCGGCGACCAGCGCGTTGATGCTGTCCGGGGTAGCGGTGAGAATCTGCTGCAGCCAGCGCTGCATCGCCGGTTTCAGGCGCAGCCGCACCTGGTCGTGCGAGAGGAAGCGGCTGGCGCGCGGGTCTTCGAGCAGCACGTCGTAGAAATGGTGGGCCAGCCCGGGCGGGCTCTCCGCCGACAGGCCAGCCAGCAGTGTCGCCGCCGCCGCCGGCGTCCGCGCCAGCGTATCGGCCCAGGCCAGCGCCAGCGGTTGGCTGGCCTCATCAAGATTTGGAACGTTATGCACGATTGTCTTCCCGCCACACAGGCCGTCGAGAGGTAGCGGCCGAGCGCTGTTGTTATTGAATTGCAAACTGAACGCTGCGGTAAGTGTAATAGTCTCCGCGCGAGGCGCTGCTTAACCTGCCGGCATTGTCCAGGAGAGCTTTCATGGGTCACGACCACGACCATCTGCCCAGCGAGATCCGCCACGAGAAGCCGCTGTGGTGGGCGCTGGGCCTGACCACCACCTTCCTGCTGGTGGAGGTGGCCGGCGCGTTCTGGACCAACAGCCTGGCCCTGCTGTCCGATGCCGCGCACATGGCCACCGACACCCTCGCGCTGATGATCGCGCTGGTCGCGGTCCGGCTCAGCCGACGCCCGCCCGATGCCAAGCGCACCTATGGCTATGCGCGGCTGGAGGCCATCGGCGCGATGATCAACGGCGGCATGCTGTTCGTGGTCGCTGGCTACATTCTCTGGGAGGCGGTGCAGCGTTTCCGCGCGCCGCAGGAGATCGCCTCCACCGGCATGCTGGTGATCGCGGTGTTCGGGCTGGTCATCAACCTGATTTCGATGCGCCTGCTGCGTGCTGGCAGCGGCGAGAGCCTCAACGTCAAGGGGGCCTACCTGGAAGTCTGGGCGGACATGCTGGGCTCGGTCGCGGTGATTCTCGGCGCGCTGCTCATCCGCTGGACCGGCTGGAAACCGATCGATCCGATCCTGGCCGTGCTGATCGGCCTGTGGGTGCTGCCGCGCACCTGGGTGTTGATGCGCGAGGCGATCAACGTGCTGCTCGAAGGCGTGCCCAAGGGCATGGATGTCGCTGAGGTGCGCAGCACCCTGTGTACGCACGATGGGGTGGTGGATGTGCACGACCTGCACGTCTGGGCGCTGGCCTCCAGTACCCCGGCACTGACCGCGCATGTGGTGATGGGGGCCGGTGTGGATGCGGACCGTCTGCGCCGCGAGCTGGGCACCCGGCTGCACGAGCAGCACGGCATCGACCACGTGACCCTGCAGATCGAGACGGACCACTGCGGCGACCCCTGCAGCGTCGGCACCCCGCGTGACCCGCATGCCGATGACCATGCCGGGCATGACCACGCCACGCACGATCATGCCGGCCATGCACACGGCAGCCACGCACACGGCGGCAACGACAGCCGCCGCGCCGCATCGGACGCGCAGGGCCACCACGGGCATCCGCATCCCTGAGCGCCACGGGCGGCCCGACGGCGGACGGGCAGGGCAGGGTTGCCGCTACAATGCGGGTCTGCCTTGCCATCTGTCGGAGATACTGCAGTGACCCGGAAACTCGTACTGTTGCGCCACGGCCAGAGCCAGTGGAACCTGGACAACCGCTTCACCGGCTGGGTGGACGTGGAACTGACTGAACAGGGCCGCCGCGAGGCAGCCGCCGCCGGCCGCCTGATGCGTGAAGAAGGCCTGCAGTTCGATGTCGCGCACACCTCGGTGCTCAAGCGCGCCATCCACACCCTGCAGGGCGCCCTGGCCGAGCTGGACCAGGACTGGCTGCCGGTCAGCAAGAGCTGGCGCTTGAACGAGCGCCATTACGGCGGCCTGCAGGGCCTGGACAAGGCCGAGACTGCGGCCAAGCACGGCGAGGACCAGGTCAAGATCTGGCGCCGTTCCTATGACATCCCGCCGCCGGCGATGGACATCGAAGACCCGGGTCACCCGATCCATGACCGTCGTTATGCCGGCCTGGACCGCAATGCGCTGCCCGGCACCGAATCGCTGGCCACCACGCTGGACCGCGTGCTGCCGTACTGGTTCGATTCCATCGCCCCGCAGCTGAAGGATGGCAAGACCGTACTGGTCACGGCCCACGGCAATTCGCTACGCGCGCTGTACAAGTACCTCAACAACGTCTCGCAGGAAGCCATCCTGGAGCTCAACATCCCGACCGGCATCCCGCTGCTGTTCGAACTCAACGACGACCTGACCGTGCAGTCGTTCCGCTACCTGGGCGACCCGGAAGCGGCGCGCAAGGCGGCTGAGGCCGTGGCGAACCAGGGCAAGGCGAAATAACAACGAAAGGCCGGCGCAAGCCGGTCTTTCTTTACCCCCCCGGGTAGGGCCACCCCATGGGGGGCTGCACGCGACGCCGGCTTCCTGCAGCCACCCATGGGGTGGCTCTACCGCTGCGCGATGGTGTGACCTTTGGCCGGTCCGTCCCGGCCCCTCCCGCGCTACGCTGCCCGATTGCCCGTGATCCGGGCGATGCATCCATCTGTAGCCGGAGAGTCGAATGAAGTTTTTCAAGCTGGTCCCGCTGGGCCTGACCGCCGCCATCGCCGTGTCGCTGGCGTCCTGTGGCAAGACCGATACCGCGCCTGCCGCCCCTGCCGATGCCAAGCCGGCATTCGATCAGTCGCAGATCAAGACCGCGCTGATCTCGCTCAACAATGCCGATCTGGACACCGCCATCGCCGCCTGTACCGACCTCAACGGGTTCGTGAACAGCAAGTGGCTCAAGGCCAACCCGGTCCCGAACGACCAGACCACCTGGGGCAGCTTCGAAATCCTGCGCGAGCGCTCGCTGGAAGTGCAGCACGCGCTGGTCCAGCAGGCCGCCGCCAGCCAGGCCAAGGCCGGCACGGTGGAAGCCAAGATCGGCGACATCTGGAAGACCGGTTCGGACGAAGCCAAGATCGAGGCCGCCGGCATCACCCCGTTGCAGCCGCAGCTGGACAAGATCGCCGCGCTGAACGACACCGCCGCCATCACCCAGTACCTGCGCGACAGCCAGGCGGTGGGCCAGGGCGTGCTGTTCTCGCTGTTCGCCAACGCCGATTACAAGGACTCGGCCAACGTCATCGCCTATGTCGGCCAGGGCGGCCTCGGCCTGCCGGAGAAGGGCTATTACTTCGACGATTCGCAGGCCAAGATCCGCGATGCGTACGTTGCCTACATCGCCCAGGTGCTGACCCTGTCCGGCGTCGATGCCGAGCAGGCCAAGACCCAGGCCAAGGCCGTGATGGACTTCGAGACGCGCCTGGCCAAGGCCTCGATGTCGCGCATCGAAATGCGTGACCCCGCCAAGCGCTACAACCCGGTCAGCGCCGCGGACGCAGACAAGCTCACCCCGAACTTCAGCTGGACCGCGCTGTTCGACACCCTGAAGGTGCCGGCCGCGCAGAAGTTCTCGATGGCCCAGCCGGGCTTCTTCGGTGAAGTGGACAAGATGCTGGCCGACGTGCCGGCGGCCACCTGGCAGGCCTACCTGCGCTTCCACACCATCGATGACGCTGCGCCGTACCTGAGCAGCGCCTTCGAAAAGGCCAACTTCGATTTCTACAGCACCACCCTGCGTGGCCAGAAGGAAATGCAGCCGCGCTGGAAGCGCGTGCTGGAGTCGGTCAACGGCGCCATCGGCGAAGGCCTGGGCCAGATGTATGTCGACGCCGTGTTCCCGGCCGACTCCAAGGTGCAGATGCAGCACCTGGTGGAGAACCTCTCGGTGGCGCTGAAGGCGCGCTTGGAGAAGCTGGAGTGGATGAGCGAAGACACCCGCAAGAAGGCGCTGGAGAAGTGGGCCAGCTTCACCCCGAAGATCGGCTACCCGGACAAGTGGCGTGACTGGTCGGGCCTGGAAACCAACGGCGACAGCTACCTGGGCAACATGCAGGCCGCGCGCACGTTCAACTACCGCTACATGCTCAACAAGATCGGCAAGCCGGTGGACAAGACCGAGTGGGGCATGACCCCGCAGACCGTCAACGCCTACTACAACGCCACCAAGAACGAGATCGTGTTCCCGGCGGCGATCCTGCAGGCGCCGTTCTTCGACGCCAAGGCCGATCCGGCGCTGAACTACGGCGGCATCGGTGCGGTCATCGGCCACGAGATGATGCACGGCTACGACGATTCGGGCAGCCAGTTCGCCGCCAACGGCAACTTCGACAACTGGTGGACCGACAGCGACCGTGCCGCCTTCACCCAGCGCACCGACCAGCTGGTGGCGCAGTTCGACGGCTATGAGTCGCTGCCGGGCGTGAACGTGAAGGGCAAGCTGACCCTGGGCGAGAACATCGGCGACCTGGGTGGCCTGACCGTGGCGTACGACGCGCTGCAGATGGCGCTGAAGGAAGACCCGAAGGCCAACGTCGAGGTCGACGGCTATTCGCAGGACCAGCGCTTCTTCATGAACTGGGCCACCGTGTGGCGCCGCAACTTCAATGAAGGCGAGCTGCGCGTGCGCCTGAACACCGACCCGCACGCCCCGGCCAACTTCCGCGCCAACGGTGCGCCGTCGAACATGCCGGCGTACGCGCAGGCGTTCGAGTGCAAGGCCGGCGATGCGATGGTGCGGGCCGACGACAAGCGCGTTGTGATCTGGTAAGCGCACCGGATTGACTGAAACGAAAAACCCGGCGAAAGCCGGGTTTTTTTCGCCTTCCAATGGCTGCCGGTCCTGACCTATCGAAGGTGGTTAGGAATCGATGCAATCATCATTGCTGCTTGCTGCCTTTTTTCAGGATTTCTTTCGAGAAACCCGCGGAGATAGGTCGCGATACTGCTCCTGTCGTGATGCTGATTCAGCAACTCTCCATAAAGTTGAAGATCCGGGCGAGAGTTCATGATGCGATACGTGATGACATCGAGCCAATCCGGGGCACGGTTTGCAAGCGTGCTGTTTGAATCGAGAACAGCCGAAAGGTAGCAATGCGCATCGAACGATTCCGCCAGTCCAATCAGGTCCTTCATCAAATCAATGTGCTCGGAATCGTCATCGAGTGCAAGAAGTATGCGTGGAAGGAAGGTGGCATCTTTCCTTGTCGCTGCGTCCTGCAACAGGAGGTACTCCTGATTGATATCGCTCTGTTCGCTCAGTGATTGCATGGTAGAAGACCGCCCCACGATTGGCCGCAGGTCGAGCATGGCGCGACCGTGCATTCAGATCAATCGAATCCGGCGGGAAGTGCCGTTCGGTGTGTTCATCAGGCCAGCGCCGGCTCGTTCCTGAGCATGCCGTGGAAACGCTGCAGCACGTAGGGATCGATCAGACCACCGGCCTGCTCATCGAGGATCCGCAGCACCGTCTCGTGCTCCATCGCCGCGCGGTAAGGGCGCACGCTGGTCATCGCATCGTAGGCATCGACGATGGTGACGATGCGGGCGCCGAGCGGAATGGCCTCGCCTTGCAGGCCATCGGGATAGCCGCTGCCGTCGAACGCTTCATGGTGCGCGCGGATCAGGCGAGCGACCGGTGCCGCATCGCTGCGACCGGTGGCCAGGAAAATGTGCTCGCCGCGCACCGGGTGCTCGCGCATGATCGCGCGCTCTTCGTCGCTGTGCCGGCGCGGGCTCAGCAGTACCTCGTCGGGGATGCCGATCTTGCCGATGTCGTGGAAGCGCGCGGCCAGGCCGACCTGCGCACAGGCGTCCTCATCCAGGTCGCAGTGCAGGGCAAGGTGCTGCGCAAGAAGGCCCACGCGGTCACAGTGGTGGCGGGTATAGGCATCACGCATCTGCAGCGACACCGACAGGGCGTCGATCAGGCAGGCCTGCGCGTGCAGGAGGTCGGGAGGTCTGGGCTTGGGCATCGGAACTGGCGGCGCGGCGAAGCTGCGCAGGAAACGGAAAGGCCCGCGAGAGCGGGCCGGGGCGGCGGCGCATAGGGTACCCGCATCAGTGTCACGCGGGGGGCATCGACGGTCCCGCGTGGGGCTGTGCGTTCAGTCGCATGCAGCATTTGGCCCCGGCCGTATCGGCAACCGGGGCGGCGTGGCTCAGCCGGTGGTCTGCAGGTGGATGCGATGGGCTTTGGCGAAGGCGTCCTGCGCGTCGCTCAGGGTCTGCATGTCCTCGTCCATTCTGGTCACGGCCTCATCCAGCGTCTGCAGCAGCGGGGTGACCTGTTCTTCGCTGTAGCCACCGGGCAGGGCGGCCAGCTGTTCCATTACGGCGAGCATGTGTTCGGTGCTCTTCAGGGAATCGAGCAGGTTCTGGTGCAGTGCATCGGCGTCCTTACCATGGGTGAACTGCTGGACGAAGACCAGCCGGTCGGCGATTTCCTTGTGCGCGTTCTTCAGGCCGAAGCGATGCTGCTGCATGCTCTTGCCGTCCTGCAGCGACGCATGGAAGGACTCGCCGTTCGGGCCGTTGGTCCATTGCTCGACCATGCTGACCGTGCCGTTCCAGCTGGCGACATTCTCATGCAGGCAATCGCGGTTGCTCATGCCGCTGTGGCAGGCCGCAAGCAGGCCCAGGCTGGTGGCGAGCAGAAGGGGGCCGAAACGATTCACGGCAACACTCCTTGTCGCGGGCGCAGGAAACGGAAAGGGTGCCGGTCTGCCGCCCGCGGCGGACCGGCACCCTGCAGATCAATCAGCGCGGGGACAGGGTCAGCAGCAATGCCTTGGCGGCACTGAAGCGGTCTTCAGGCAGCGGCAACGGGTGCTTGATGCGCAGCTTGTCCGGCCCATCCATCGTATACAGCTTGGGCTGCTTCTGGATCAGCTGGATCACCGCCATCGGGTCGATCTCCGGCTTGGGATTGAACACGATGCGTCCACCGTTCTCGCCCAGTTCCAGCTTGCGGATACCCAGCACGTTGGCCTGCAGCTTGAGCTCGGCGATGGCGAAGAGGTGCTTGGCCGGGTCCGGCAGCAGGCCGAAGCGGTCGATCATCTCCACCTGCAGTTCGCGCAGCTCACCGCCGTCGCGAGCGCTGCTGATGCGCTTGTACAGGGTCAGTCGGGTGTGCACGTCGGGCAGGTAGTCGTCCGGGATCAACGCCGGCACATGCAGTTCGACCTCGGCACCGCGCGCTTCTTCGCCCGCATCCAGGTCCGGCAGTTTGCCCAGGCGGATGCTGCGCACCGCCCGTTCGAGCAGTTCGGTGTACAGGCTGAAACCGACCTCGGCCATCTGCCCGCTCTGGTCTTCGCCGAGCAGTTCGCCCGCACCGCGGATCTCAAGATCGTGCGTGGCCAGGGTAAAGCCGGCGCCAAGTTCGTCCATCGAGGCGATCGCCTCCAGGCGTTTTTCGGCATCGGGCGTCATCGCGCGCTTGTCCGGCACCACCAGGTAGGCATAGGCACGGTGGTGCGAGCGACCGACACGGCCGCGCAGCTGGTGCAGCTGGGCCAGGCCGAAGCGGTCGGCGCGGTTGATGATGATGGTGTTGGCGTTGGGGATGTCGATGCCCGATTCGATGATCGTGGTCGACAGCAGCACGTTGAAGCGCTGCTTCTGGAAGTCGAGCATCACCCGCTCCAGCTCGCGCTCGGGCATCTGCCCGTGCGCGATGCCGATGCGGGCCTCGGGCACCAGCTCGGCTAGCTCGCGCTGCATGCGGCCGATGCTCTCCACGTCGTTGTGCAGGAAGTACAGCTGGCCACCACGGGCCAGCTCGCGCTGGAACGCCTCGCGCAGCAGCGCGTTGTCCCAGGCGGTAATGAAGGTCTTGACCGCCAGGCGGTTCGGCGGCGGCGTGGCGATGATGGACAGATCGCGCAGCCCGGCCATGGCCATGTTGAGCGTGCGCGGGATCGGCGTGGCGGTCAGCGTGAGCAGGTGCACGTTGGCGCGCATCGCTTTGAGCGCTTCCTTCTGGCGCACACCGAAGCGCTGCTCTTCATCGACGATGACCAGGCCCAGATCCTTGAACTTCACGTCCGGCTGCAGCAGCCGGTGCGTACCGACGATCACATCGATGGTGCCGGCCGCGACCTTCTCCAGTTCGGCCTTGATCTCCTTGGTGGATTTGAAGCGCGACAGCACCTCCACCTTGAGCGGCCAATCGGCGAAACGATCGCGGAAGTTGCGGTAATGCTGTTCGGCCAGGAGCGTGGTCGGCACCAGCACGGCCACCTGCTTGCCTGCACTGGCCGCGGCGAACGCGGCGCGTACGGCGACTTCGGTCTTGCCGAAGCCGACGTCGCCGCAGACCACGCGGTCCATCGGCTGGCTGCTGGCCAGATCGCGCAGCGTCGCGTCGATCGCGGCGAGCTGGTCGGGCGTCTCCTCGAACGGGAAGCCGGCCGCGAACGGCTCGTACATCGCGCGGTCCACGTGCAGCGCCAGGCCGGCACGGGCACGGCGACGCGCCTGGATTTCCAGCAGTTCGGCGGCGACGTCGCGGACCTTTTCGGCCGCCTTGCGCTTGGCCTTGGTCCACTGCTCGCCACCGAGAGAATGCAGCGGAGCGGTTTCCGGCGAGGCACCGGAATAGCGGCTGATCAGGTGCAGCTGGGCGACCGGCACGTACAGGCGGTCGCCCTTGGCGTATTCGATTTCCAGGAACTCGCCCGGCATGCCGCCGGCATCGAGCACGATCAGTCCGCGGTAGCGGCCAACACCGTGGTCTTCGTGCACGATCGGCGAGCCTTCGCTGAGCTCGCCTAGGTCGCGGATGATGGCTTCCGGCTCACGCCCGGCACGGCGGCTGCGGCGTTGCTGGCCGGCCCGTTCCGGGAACAGCTGGCGCTCGGTGAGCACCGCGATCGGCGGGTTCTCCAGCGCGAAGCCGTCTTCAAGCGGCGCCACGGTGATGCCGAAGCGCACGCTGTCATCGGCCAGGAAGCCGGGCAGGTCGGCGACCACCGGCGGCTTCAGCTCCGCGGCGAGCAGCACTTCCAGCAGCGCTTCGCGGCGGCCGGCGGAATCGGCGGCGATCAGCACCCGGCCCGGGTAATGCCCGATGAAGGATTTGAGCGCTTCCCCGGCCGGCGCATCGCGCGCGGCGACCGGCAGCGGAGGCAGGGGCTGGTCGCCCAGCGGCTGTGCATCGCCGATGCGGTCGTGATCCGGCGGCCAGACTTCAACGCGGGCCAGGCCGTTGAGCGTGGCGCGCAGTTGCTCGGGGCTGGCATACAGCTCTTCCGGCGCCAGCAGCGGGCGCTCCACATCGTGCCGCCGCTGCTCGTAGCGGTTCTGCGTTTGCGCCCAGAAGGCGGCCGCAGCATCGAACACGTTCGGCGCCAGTACCGGCAGCACGTTGGGCTGGAGGTAATCGAGCAGGGTCGCGGTCTTGTCGAAGAACAGCGGCAGGTAATACTCGATGCCGGCCGGCGCGATGCCGGCCTTGAGATCCTGGTACAGCGCGCTGCGCCGGGTATCCACGTCGAAGCGTTCGCGCAGCGTGTTGAGCACGCGCGAGACGCTGAGATCATCCAGCGGTACTTCACGGCCGGGCAGCATGTGCACCGCCTCGACCTTGTCCAGCGAGCGCTGCGATTCCGGATCGAAGGCGCGGATCGAATCAATGTCTTCGTCGAGCAGCTCCACCCGCAGCGGCGCCTCGGCGCCCATCGGGTAGACATCGAGCAGACCGCCACGCACCGCGAAATCACCCGGGTCCATCACCTGCGGCACGTTGCGGTAACCGGCCGATTCCAGGCGGCGCTTCTCCGCGTCCAGATCCAAGCGCTGGCCGACGGTGAGGTCGAAGCTGCCGCCGATGACGTACTTGAGCGGGGCCAACTGCTGCAGCAGCGTCTGCACCGGCACCACCACAATGCCGCGCTTCAGCGCAGGCAGGGCGTGCAGTGCGGCCAGACGTTGGGAAATGATGTCCGGGTGCGGGCTGAAGGCGTCGTAGGGCAGGGTTTCCCAATCCGGGAAGGCCCCGATCGGCACATCGCCGGCACTGCCCAGCAGGGTGTGCAGATCCGCTTCGATCTGGTTCGCGCCGTGGTTGTCGCGTGCGACCACCAGCAACGGCCCGTCGTGCGACTGTGCCGCGCGGGCGATGTACCACGCCAGCGCTGTCGCCGAAGCGGGAGCGCGCCACCAGGCGCGGAGCTGTCCAGGACGTGGCAGCGGCGGAGCGGGATAGGAGGTGCGTGACATGAACCGTCGATTTTAGCAGACCGCAACGTGGCGGCCGCGTCATCCAGCGGCGGCAAGCGCAGGGACGATCCCGTTGCCGGTCGTGCCGATCGTGCCGGTGTCGTGCCGGTCGTGCTGGTAGTACCGGGAGTGCCGGTAGTACCGGTCGTGCCGGTAGTGCGGTAGTGCCGGGAGTGCGGTAGTGCCGGGAGTGCGGTAGTGCCGGCCGCTGGCCGGCTCCAGGCGATGCATGATGTCCGCGAGCCGGCCAGCGGCCGGCTCTACGGATCAGGATCAGGGCGCGGACACGCGCCCCCGTTTCAGCTGTCCAGTTCCAGCACCATGCGCACCAGGCCCGGGGTGCCGTTCGGGTGCGGGATCGGCTGGAAGCCCAGCGAGGCGGCCAGCTGCTTCATCGGCTCGTTCTCTTCGGCGACATCGCCGTACAGACGATCCAGGTACTTGCCGCGCGCCCATTTGACCAGTTTGCGCATCAGCTGGCGGCCCAGGCCCTGGCCGACCAGGAAGCGGCTGACCAGGATCGCGTACTCGGCTTCGCGGGTGCCGGGAATGATCGAGGCGCGCGCAACCGCACCCACCACGGCTTCACCGGCGGGCAGGGACTCGGCCGCGACCAGGGTGATTTCGCTCTTGGGATTCGGGTGGGTCAGGCGCTGCGTCGTTTCCGGCGACAGTTCGGTCACCGACTGCAGGAAACGGTCGCGAATCTCTTCGGGACCGAACAGACTGAACGCGGCATGCAGCGGCGGGCCGTCTTCGGGCCGGATGGGGCGGATCAGCAGCTCGTGGCCACTGGGTGCCTTGAAAATCTCGTGCCAGGGCGGCATGCGGTTACGGGTAGCCATACCGGTGATTCCTTGGTGGTCTTCGGATTCTCGCATCCCGGGGGCAGCGTTCCGTGAACGGATCACTCACGCCGTGTCGGCCGGGAGGCGCCGGCCAGGCCGGGGTGCCGGCCTGGGATTCAGGGGGTCATTCGGCCTGCTTGAGCCACTGCAGGCGGGTCGAGGCGCCTGCCTCGCCCAGGTGCTGCTTGAGCGCCGGCATCGCCGGGGCCAGCACCTGGTCGAACTGCCACGGCGGGTTGAGCAGCAGCATGCCGCTGCCGTTGAGCCGCAGCGGGGAGTCGTCCGGGCGGATCAGCAGCTCGGCGGTCAGCACCGATTTCACCGGCAGGGCGCAGGCCTTGCGCAGGAAATGCAGGATGGTCCGGCGCTGCTTGATCGGGAACCAGATCGCGAAGCTGGCCTGCGGCCAGCGCCCCAGGATCTCGGTCACCGAGGCCAGGATGGCCTGGTACTCGGCGTCCTGCCCTTCGTAAGGCGGGTCGATCAGGACCAGCCCGCGGCCGATCTTCACACCGTTGGCCTTGGGCGGCAGCAGTTTCTTGTTCTGGGCATAGCCATCGGCGTGGTATACGCCGACCCGGCTGTCATGGGCGAACAGTGCCTTCAGCGCCGCGGCCTCGGCGTCCTGCACTTCGCAGACGGCCATGCGGTCCTGCTCGCGCAGGGTCTGGGCGGTCAACAGGGGCGAGCCGGGATAGCTGATCATCGCCCCGACCGGGTTGTCGGCCTGGACCGCCTTGAGGTAGCGCTCGACCACGGCCGGCAGCTGGGGCTGGGCCATCAGGCGCATCACGCCGTCTTCGGCCTCCAGCGTCTTGCGGCTTTCCTCGCTGGCCAGCAGGTAGCGGCCAGCGCCGCCGTGGGTGTCCAGCACGAAGAACGGGCTGTCCTTGCGCTTGAAGGTGTCGAGCAGGGCAAGCTGCACGATGTGCTTGAGCACATCGGCATGGTTGCCGGCATGGAAGGCGTGGCGGTAATTCATCGGCGCAGTGTACGGGGCGGCGGGCCCAGCGGCTATGCTGCGCGCATGAGCCACCCCCTGCACAACGTCCTGGTGGTCGAGGACGAAACCGCCATCGCCGACACCGTCCTGTATGCGCTGCGCAGCGAAGGCTACGGCGCCGAGCACTGCCTGCTCGGCGGGCAGGCGCTGGCCCGCCTGCGCCAGCACGCCTTCGACGTGGTGGTGCTGGATGTCGGCCTGCCGGACATGAGTGGCTTCGAGGTCTGCCGCACCCTGCGTACCTTCAGCGAGGTGCCGGTGATCTTCCTGACCGCCCGCAACGACGAGTTCGATCGCGTGCTCGGCCTGGAACTGGGTGCGGATGACTACATGGCCAAGCCCTTCTCGCCACGCGAGCTGGTGGCACGGGTGCGCGCGCGCCTGCGCCGTGCCGTGGCCCCCGCTGAGACGTCGGGCTGGCAGCAGCACGGCCGCTTTGCGATCGACCGCGAGGGCAGCCGGATCCGGTTCGGCGACCAGTCGCTGGACCTGACCCGCTACGAATACGCGCTGATGGCCGCCCTGCTGCAGCGACCCGGCGCGATCCTCAGCCGCGCCCAGTTGATGGACCGTGGCTGGGACAGCGACGCCGACAGTGCCGACCGGACCGTCGATACCCACGTCAAGACCCTGCGCGCCAAGCTGCGTGCCGCCGGTGCCGAGACCGACCCGATCCGCACCCACCGTGGCCTGGGCTACGCATTGGAGGTGTAGGCATGCGGCTGGGCCTGAAACTGTTCCTGGGCTTCTTCCTGATCGTGGGCATCGCCGCGTTCTTCGTGATGCGCATCTTCGTCAACGAAGTGAAGCCGGGCGTGCGCCAGGCGATGGAATCGACCCTGGTCGATGCGGCCAACGTGCTGGCGGAAATGGCGGCGGCCGATCTCAAGGCCGGGCACATCCGCGACGGCCGCTTCGTCGCCGACCTGGCGCGTGCGCAGCGACGCGACCCCAAGGCGATGGTATGGCGCTTTCCCAAGCGCACGCTGGATTACCAGGTCACCATCACCGATGCCAAGGGCATCGTCGTGTATGACTCGACCGGCCGCGATGTCGGCCGCGACAACTCGCGCTGGAACGATGTCTATCGCACCCTGCGCGGCGAGTATGGTGCGCGGTCCAGCCCGGAAACCCCCGGCGACGATACCCACTCGGTGATGCACGTGGCCGCGCCGATCTTCGATCCCGCCGATGGCCGCCGCTTGATCGGCGTCCTCAGCCTGGCCCAGCCGAACCGCAGCATCGATCCCTTCATCGCGGCCAGCCAGCGCGCCATCATGAAGCGTGGTGCGTGGTTGATCGGCTTGTCAGCGCTGATCGGCCTGCTGATGACGGCGTGGCTGATGCACGGGGTGAACCGGCTCAACCGCTATGCCAAGGCCGTCAGCGCCGGGGAGCCGGTCCCGCCGCCGAAGCCGCGCCGCGATGAGATCGGCGATCTGGGCCAGGCCCTGGAAACCATGCGCCGCAAGCTGGAAGGCAAGGCCTACGTCGAGCAGTACGTGCAGTCGTTGACGCATGAGATGAAGAGCCCGCTGGCGGCCATCCGCGGCGCGGCCGAGCTGCTGCAGGAGCCGCTGCCGGATGCCGACCGCGCGCATTTCGCCCGCAGCATCGAAAGCCAGGCACAGCGCCTCACCGAAACCATCGACAAGCTGCTGGCGCTGGCCGAGGTCGAGCAGTATGGCTGGCTGCAGAAGCATGAGCGCCTTGCGTTGGCGCCCTTGTTGCAGGCCGCGGCCGATGCGGTGGCGGTGCGTGCGCAGGCGGCCGGCGTAGCGATCCGGGTGGAAGCCGGCGCCGAGAGCATCCAGGGCGATGGCTATCTGCTGCGCCAGGCACTGAACAATCTGCTGGAGAACGCGGTGGCCTTCTCACCGGCCGGCACGGTCATCACGGTTGGCGCCCATGCAGAAGACGATGGCCTCGCCCTGACCGTGGCCGACCACGGCAGTGGCGTGCCCGACTATGCGCTGGACCGCGTGTTCGAGCGCTTCTATTCGCTGGCGCGCCCGGGCACCGGCCAGCGCAGCTCCGGCCTCGGCCTGTCCTTCGTGCAGGAAGTGGCGCGCCTGCACGGCGGGCGCATCAGCCTGCGCAACCGCGAGCAGGGCGGCGCGCAGGCGGTGCTGTGGCTGCCGTCGCGGCTGCCCTCGGTACCGCCGCGGCGCTGACCGCGCCACTTCACACAGACTTCAACCTCGGCACAAACCCCGCACACCGGCACGCGGGAAGCTGGCCCCCTCCCAACCGAGGACGGGTCATGAAATCCCTGAAGATGCTGTTGCGGTTCGCCATCGTGGGCGGACTGATCCTGTTGCTGCTGATTCCGCTGAGCCTGATCAAGGGCGTGATCCGCGAGCGCGAGGCCTACCGCGACGAGGCTTACCAGCGCGTGGCGCAGAGCCGTGCCGGCGCGCAGATCCTGACCGGCCCGATCCGGGTGGTGCCGTGGACCGAAACCCGCGAGGTCGAGGTGGTGGATGCGGCAGGCACCAAGAAGAAGGAGAAGCAGGTCGAGCAGGGGCAGTGGCTGCAGATGCCGGCCACGCTCAAGGTGGACGGCGTGATGCAGCCGGACGAGCGCCGCGTCGGCCTGTTCCGCGTGCCGGTCTACAGCTGGAAGGCGACGATCAGCGCCGAATTCGCCGATGACGACTATCCCGTGAAGGCCGGCCGCGTGTATGGCGCCCCGTTCCTGACCGTGGGCATCGCCGACGTGCGCGGTCTGGTCGGCTCGCCGAACCTGCGTGTGGATGGCTCGGCCTTGGCGCTGCTGCCCGACGCTGGCGGCGTCAGTGGCATCGGCACTGGCCTGCACGTGGGCCTGCCGGGCCTGGAGGATGAGCGCGGTGGCGTGCTCAAGGGCAGCAAGGTCGAGCTGGAGCTGGTGCTGGATGGCACGCGCTCGCTGTCGGTGGTGCCGGTGGGCGATGACAGCCGCATCGCGCTGCGCTCGCCGTGGCCGCATCCGCTGTTCGGTGGCAGCTTCCTGCCCAACGAGCGCAAGGTCGATGCACAGGGCTTCGATGCACAGTGGGCGGTGTCCTCGCTGGCGTCGCGCGCCCAGCACCAGCTGCGCAACCGCCCGGACATCGATGCCGAGGCCGTGAGCGTTGAGCTGGTCAATCCGGTCGACGTGTATACCCAGGCTGATCGTGCCAGCAAGTACGGCATCCTCTTCATCCTGCTCACCTTCGTCGGCTTCATCCTGTTCGAGCTGATCAAGCAGCTGCGCATCCACCCGCTGCAGTACCTGATGGTGGGCCTGGCGCTGGCGATCTTCTTCCTGCTGCTGCTCAGCCTCTCCGAGCACATCGCGTTCTGGCAGGCCTACGCGCTCTCGGCCCTGGCATGCATCGGCATCCAGACCGTGTATCTGTCCGGCGTACTGAAGAGCTGGCAACGCGGCCTGGGTTTCGCGGTGATGCTCAGCGCCCTGTACGGCGCGCTGTATGGCCTGCTGATCTCGGAGAACAACGCGCTGCTGATGGGCTCGCTGCTGTTGTTCGGCGTGCTGGCCGCGGTGATGTGGGTGACCCGCCGGGTGGATTGGTACGAACTCGGCGCACGCCTGAGCTGAGCAACGATGATGAGCCTGCATCGCTGTCTGCACGAACGTGTGCGCCGGGCGCTCCCTGCCCGGCTGGAGGTGGCCTCACTCCTGGAGGGGGAGGCTTCGGGCTGGCCCTCACCGTTGATGGCGCTGCCCGGCGTGCAGGGAGCGCCGGGGCTGGTGCGCTTCGGCCTGGCGCCGGCCACCTGCGCGGCCATCGCCGCACACGGGCTTGGCTTCCTGGAACAGGCGCGGCAGGCGCGTGGGCGCCTGCCGATCCCGCACTGGTGTGGCGCGTACCGGCCGTGGCGCGAAGGCGCGCAGGCCCTGCGCGAGATCGGCATCCGCGGGCTGCCGGGTGACTGGCCGGTGCATGCGCCGGTCTACGCCAGCGCCTCGGTGGACCGCAGCCGCTGGCTGCTGGTGCTGCCCACCCGCAGCCAGCTCTGGTACGGCTGGATGGAATGACCATGACTCTTGGCCCGGGGGCACCGGCCCCGTGCTGGATAGACTCGGGGATTGTTCGTGGTCTGGCCGAGAGGCGGGGGTAATCGTGTTCAAGTGGGGCATGTTGAGCGTGGCATTGGCACTGAGCGGCGTCGCCGGTGCACAGACGAAGGAATCGGTGGACCTGGACATGGTCAGCCGCATCCGCCAGGAAGCCTTCCACCGGTCGCAGGTGATGGCGACCTTCAGCCATCTGACCGAGCAGATCGGTCCGCGCCTGACCAATTCCCCGGCCATGGGCGAGGCCAACACCTGGACCCGCAGCAAGTTCAACGAGTGGGGCCTGGTCAATGTGCATGACGAGGCCTTCGATGCATTCGGCCGCGGCTGGGAGTTCAGCAACGCCAGCGTGGAGCTGCTGAGCCCGCGCGTGGCGCCGCTGTATGCGCTGCCGAAGGCCTGGACCCCGGGCACCAACGGCCCCGTGGAAGGCGAGGTGATCAAGGTCGAGATCAAGAAGCTGGCCGACCTGGATCAGTACAAGGGCAAGCTCGCCGGCAAGATCCTGCTGCTCAACGATGCACGCGATTACGAGCGGGCCACCACGTCCGATTCGCACCGCCACGACGACGCCGGCCTGGCCGAGCTGCAGGTCTTCGCGGTGCCCAAGGACGTCGCCGATGCCAAGGCCGACCGTGCCAAGAAGGCCAAGGAATACCTTGAAAAGCAGGAGCTGACCCGCGCCACCAATGCGTTCTTCGCCGAGCAGGGCGTGCTGGCCACGATCAGCATCAGCGGCTGGGACAACGGCATCATCCGTGTCGGTGGCGGCGGCTCGCGCAAGGCCGGTGAACCGGTCGGCGTGCCCGAGCTGGCGATGATGGCCGAGCACTACAACCAGCTGGTGCGCGCGGTGGACCAGAAGCAGGCGGTCAAGCTGCGCGTGAATGTCGAGGCCCGCTTCACCGACGAGCAGGACAAGCCCGGCTACAACACGCTGGCCGAAATCCGCGGCAGCGGCAAGGCGGACGAGATCGTCATGCTGGGCGCGCACATGGATTCCTGGCACACCGGCACCGGCGCAGCCGACAATGCCGCCGGCGTGGCGGTGATGATGGAAGCCATGCGCATCCTCAAGGCGGTGGGCGCCAAGCCCAGGCGCACCATCCGCGTGGCGCTGTGGAGTGGCGAGGAGCAGGGCCTGATCGGCTCGCAGGATTACGTGTCCAGGCACTTCGCGCGCTACCCCGAGCCGACCGACCCGGCGCAGCTCAAGTTGCCGGCCTCGATGCGTGAACCCACCGGCGCCCTGCAGCGCCAGCGCGATTACGACAAGTTCTCGGCGTACTTCAACATGGACAACGGCTCGGGCCGCTTCCGCGGCATCTACGCGCAGGAGAACCTGGCCGCGGTGCCGATCTTCGAAGCGTGGCTGGCCCCGTTCCATGACGTGGCCGCGACCACCGTGGCGACCCGCAATACCGGCAGCACCGACCACATCGCGTTCGATCGCGTCGGCCTGCCCGGGTTCCAGTTCATCCAGGACCGGCTGGACTACTTCACCAACGTCCACCACAGCAACCTGGATACCTGGGACCACGCCGAGCCGGAGGACCTGAAGCAGGCCGCCGCGATCGTGGCTTCGTTCGTCTACAACGCGGCGATGCGCGATGAAAAGCTGCCGCGCAAGCCGTTGCTGACCCCCTGAGGGCCAACGCGTGGACCGCCTGGAACGGGCGGTCCACGCCATCCCGGGCGAGGAGTGCCCGGTTTGCGGCCGGGGCGGGGTAAAATTGCCCGGATTCCGTTTCCCGCCCTGAGCCCCCCATGACCTGCCGCACCCGTTTTGCCCCCAGTCCCACCGGCTACCTGCACATCGGTGGCGCCCGCACTGCGCTGTACTGCTGGCTGGAGGCCCGTCACCGTGGCGGCGAATTCGTGCTGCGCATCGAAGACACTGACCGCGAGCGCAGCACCCAGGGCGCGATCGACGCGATCCTGGAGGCGATGGAATGGCTGGGCCTGGGCTACGACGAAGGCCCGATCTACCAGACCCAGCGCGTGGCCCGTTACCAGGAAGTGGCCGAGCAGCTGGTCGCGCAGGGCAAGGCGTATTACGCCTACGAGACCAAGGAAGAACTGGACGCGATGCGCGAGGCCGCCATGGCCAAGCAGGAAAAGCCGCGTTACAACGGCGCCGCGCGCGATCTGGGCCTGCCGTACAAGGACGACCCGAACCGCGTGATCCGCTTCAAGAATCCGCTGGAGGGCACGGTGGTGTTCGACGACCTGATCAAGGGCCGTATCGAGATCGCCAACAGCGAACTGGACGACATGGTGATCTTCCGTCCGGACGGGTTCCCCACCTACAACTTCGCGGTGGTGGTGGATGATTGGGACATGCGCATCAGCGAGGTCATCCGCGGCGACGACCACATCAACAACACCCCCCGCCAGATCAATCTGTACGAGGGCATTGGTGCGCCCGTGCCGAAGTTCGGCCATATGCCGATGATCCTGGACGAGCAGGGCGCCAAGCTGTCCAAGCGCACCGGCGCGGCCGATGTGATGCAGTACAAGGACGCCGGCTACCTGCCCGACGCGCTGCTGAGCTACCTGGCCCGACTGGGCTGGTCGCACGGTGACCAGGAGCTGTTCAGCCGCCAGGAGCTGATCGATCTGTTCGACGTGACCAACTGCAACTCCAAGGCCGCGCGCCTGGACATGGCCAAGCTGGGCTGGGTCAACCAGCACTTCCTGAAGACCGAAACGCCGGAGAGCATTGCCCCGCACCTGGTCTACCAGCTGAACAAGCTGGGCCTGGACCTGAACGCCGGTCCGGCGCCGGCGGATGTGGTAGTGGCGCTGCGCGACCGCGTGCAGACGCTGAAGGAAATGGCCGAGAAGGCGGTGGTCTGGTACCAGCCGCTGACCGAGTACGACGAAGCGGCGGTGGCCAAGCACTTCAAGCCGGGTGCGGAACTGGCGCTGGGTAAGGCCCGCGAGCTGTTGGGCGCGGCCGGCGAGTGGACGGTGGAGAGCGTTTCGGCGGCACTGCACGACGTTGCCACGGCGCTGGAGATCGGCATGGGCAAGGTGGCGCAGCCGCTGCGCGTGGCCATCACCGGCACCCAGGTCAGCCCCGACATTTCGCAGACGGTGTTCCTGGCCGGGCGTGAAGAGGCCTTGAAACGCATCGAGGTCGCACTCACTAAAGTACCGACGGCCTGACCACAGGAGACCGCGCATGTCCGCCAAGACCGCTTGTACCGCTCCGCACCATCACGTTCACGACGCCTCCGACTTCGTGAAGGTGGTCGAACGCGTGTGCTCGGAACGCGGGCTGCGGCTGACGCCGATCCGCGCGAACGTGCTGCGCCTGATCGCCGAGGCCGGGAAACCGGTCAAGGCGTATGAGTTGCTGGAGTGGGTGCGCAATGGCAAGGGCGTCGGTGCCGACGCCCCGCCGACGGTGTACCGCGCGCTGGATTTCCTGATGGCCAATGGCTTCGTGCACAAGCTGGAATCGGTGAATGCCTTCGTGGCCTGCCACCATCCGAGCAGTGCCCAGCATTCGGTGCCGTTCCTGATCTGCAACAGCTGCCACAGCGCGGTGGAGCTGGAGGACAAGGAAATTGTCAGTCAGCTGGAAAAGCGGGCCAAGGAGCTCGGGTTCCAGCCGCAGGCGCAGACGCTGGAAGTGCATGGCCTGTGCGCGCGGTGTGCTGGGTAAGGCAGGCACCGACCGCATGGTGCTGCATCCGCCGGTAGGTACCGACCGTTGGTCGGTACGCTGTTGATGTTGAAACGCCGCGCATCTGCGCGGCGTTTTCGTTTCTGCACGAGAGCGGATGTAACGCAGCCTGGGGCGAGGAAAGGCTGCAAGCGCGTCACCGCTTCGCACCGGCCGGCTCATTTACTTCTGCGGCGGTATCCACCTTGACGATCACCGACATGCCGGGGCGCAGGCGCGGGGCCAGCGGTTGGTCGGGGTCGATGGCGATGCGGATCGGCAGGCGCTGGACCACCTTGGTGAAGTTGCCGCTGGCGTTGTCCGGACGCAGGACGCTGAATTCCGAGCCCGTCGCCGGCGCGATCTGTTCGATGTGGCCATGCAGTTTCTGACCGTCGAAGGCATCCACGGAGAAGGTGGCCGGTTGCCCGATGCGCATCTTCCAGGTCTGGCCTTCCTTGAAGTTGGCCACCACCCACAGGGCGTCGGGGACCAGGAACAGCAGCTGCGAGCCGGCCGTGACGTACTGGCCCAGGCGCACCGAGGCCTCGCTGACCTGGCCGTCGCGCGGCGCCTGGATCACGGTGTTGGCGAGGTCGATCTTCGCCAGCTCAAGCTGGGCCTGGGCGGTTTCGACGCGGGCTTCCAGGCCTTTGCGGGCAACCTGGGTGGAGGTCAGGGTTTCTTCGGCGATGCGGATCTGCGCCTGCGACTGCAGCACGCTGGCCTGCGCGGACTGGGTGGTGGTGCGGAACTTGTCGCGGTCGTTGAGGGCGACCAGCTGCTGGGCGGCAAGCTCTTCGTAGCGCTTGAGTTCGGTGCGCGAGCGCGAGAGCTCGGCCTGGCCGGCGGAGAGGTTGGCCTGCGCCGCCTGGATCTGCGCCCGGTTCTGCGCCTGCGACTGATCGGAGTTGGCCAGTGCCGCCTTGGCGCTGTCCAGATCGGCTTCGGCCTGGACGACTTTCTCGCGGTAGATACGGTCGTCGATGCGCAGCAGTGGCTCGCCCTGTTTGACGTGCTGGAAGTCCTTCACCAGCACCTCGGTGACGTAGCCGCTGACCTGTGGTGCCAGCACGGTGATCTGGCCGCGCACATAGGCATTGTCGGTGGTCACCCGCGAGGTTTCGAACGGCCACAGCGACCACGCGCGCAGGATCAGTGCGATGCCGATCAGCGCGATCACGATCATGATGATGACACTCCGCAGGCTCGGCTTGAGGTACTTGGGCACGCCGGAGGGCGCGGCCGCCGGTGGCGGCGCGGGAGCGGGCGCGGCGTCGGTCGGTGGCGGCGGATTGACGTTTTCCGGGGCGTTATCGTCGTGCGGAGGTTGGGTCGACATGGGCGGGCTCATCGGGGCGCGACGCTGCCAGGCGTCGGCGCGGAAAGGGGAGGTGTCGGCGCGTGGCGTTTGCGCCATTGCTTGAGCACGGCGGTGCGGACCGCCAGCAGCAGCAACCAGCCAAGGAAGACCAGCGCGACGCGCCCGCTGAGCGCGAACACGTCATTGAACGCGCGAACGTTGGCTTCGCGGCGGGTGATCTGGGCCAGCTGCGCGGTGCCCTGCGCGCTGCGCTGCACCGGATCGGTGATCAGCCTGGCGTAAACCTGTTGTTGCTGCTTCAGGCGCTGGGCGACCACGTTGTCGGCCGGATCCAGCTGGCTGACCAGCGCGCCGGAATACACCTGTTCGCGGTGCAGCTGATAGGTGCCCAGCACGGCCGAGCCGGCCAGACCGCCCAGGGTCTGGGTAATGGAGAGCGTGACCAGGAAGGTGATCATGTGGTCCACGCCCTGTTTCAGCGCCTGGGTGATGCCGAGCATGATCAGCGGTCCCATGAACATGCCGGCGCCGACCGAGGCCAGGAACTGGCTGGCGAAAAAGTCGTGGGGACGGTCCTGGCTGGTGCGGCTCTGGTCGAGCAGGGCGGCGCTGCCGAGCAGCAGGATCGCCATCAGCAGCTGCGGGATCAGCCGCTTCGGCCCGAAGGTCAGCGAGCTGGCGGCGATGCCGGTGATCACGCCGGCCAGGATCACCGCGAACAACGGGCGCATCTGGTCCGGGCCCATGCCCAGCGTGCGCATCAGGCCGACCACGCCGTAGGACTGCTCGGTGGTCAGGAAGCGGATCAGGAACGCGCCGATGATGAAGTGGATCACCGGCAGGCTGGCCAACCACCGTGTCTGCAGCAGCGGATTGCGGCGGTAGTGTTCGATGATGAAAGCGGTGGTGGACAGCGCGATCGAGGCGACCAGCGCCCAGCCCAGCCATGGCGTGTCCAGCCACCAGCGCGTGTAGCCCTGCGCGAGCACCACCACGAGCAAGCCGACCGCGGGAGCAAGCAGGGCAAAGGTGAGGAAGTCCAGCGGCTCGAAGGCCTTGATCTGCGCACCGGGCGGCAGCTTGAGCACCACCACGGCGGCGAATGCGCACAGCGCCAGGCCGGCCTCGAACAGATACAGGTTGTGCCACTGCCCGGTATCGACCAGGCCCGGCGAGACCAGCCAGGCGATCGGCACGGCCAACTGCGCGATACCGACGCCGACCACCAGCAGGTTGCCGGTGTATTTGCGCGGCAGCGACTGCAGCATGTACAGCGTGCCCAGGGTGCTGCAGGCCGCGCCGGCGAAGCCGCTGGCCGCGCGCATCAGCACGGTGGTTTCAAAGGTGCCGACAAACAGGTGCAGTACCGCAAGCGCGGCATACAGGCCCAGCCCGATCTCGGCGAACAGGCGGATGCCGTACTGCTGGCGGAACTTGAAGGCGAGCAAGTTGGCGGTGACATTGACCATTGCATAGGCGGCCACCAGCCAGCTGCCCTGCGCCGGGGTCAGCCCGAGCTGGCCCTGCAGGAACGGCAGGTTGGCGCTGACCAGGGCGTTGCCCAGGCCGCCGGTGATGCCGACCAGCAGCGCAACCAGGGCGTAGGCGAGGCGGCGGTGCGGCGGATGCCACGGCATCGAAGCCGAGCCCGGCAGGGTCGGTTTTTCGTGCTCCTCCCAGTCCGGAACCGGCTTGAGGTACTGCGGCATCATCCCTCCCCGTCGGCAGGCCCCCGCAATCCGCCACGCAGCAATTGCAGGGCGCGCGTGGCCAGCCGGGCGCGTTCGTCACGCGTCTTGCCACGCAGCGCGGCTCCCAGCATGCCTGAGATGAGTGAAATGTCCGTCGTTTCCAGGTCCGGGCGGCACAGGCCGGCGGCGACCGCGCGGGCGATCGGTTCGCGCAGCAGTTCGTAGATGGTCTCGCGCGCGGCCCGGATCGGTATCTGATCGGGATCCACCGCGCGCCAGTAGTCCGACAGCGCGGGCGACTGGACGATTCGGTTGGCCATGCCTTCGAGCACCTCGAACAGCGCGTCGTCGCGATCGCCCAGGCTCTGTACCTGGCGCGCGATGCGGTTGACGGTGCGCTGGAGCAGCGCCTCGACCAGTGCGGTGCGGTCGGGGAAGTTGCGGTACAGCGTGGCCCGGCCGACCTGGGCACGTTCGACCACCAGGTCCAGCGGTGCGTTCACGCCATGCTGGCCGAACACGGCATCGGCAGCGTCGAGGATCTGGGCGCGGCGGGCCGCCGCATCGGCACGTTGGGTAGGCATGTACGCATCATCGGACAGAACTGTCCGGCGCGGAAGGGGGCGTGTCGGGTTCGGCGCGTCCTGGTTGGCGCGCGCTGGGCAATGTCGATGGCGGGTGAGTCAGCGCGGCGCAGGGAGGCCGTGGCAGCCGAGGCGGGCTTCGCGGATCGGCAGGTTGATCAGCGCGGCGATCACGGCCAGGCCCATGTCCGCATACCACATCCATAGATAGTTGCCGGTGTGGGCCAGCGCCAGGCCGCCGAGCCACGCCCCGAAGAAGCCGCCCAACTGGTGCGAAAGCAGGGTCAGGCCGAACAACGTACCCAGATAGCGCGGGCCGAACAGCTTGCCGACCAGGCCGGCGGTGGGCGGCACCGTGGCCAGCCAGGTGAAGCCGAGCGCGGCGGAGAAGAGGTAGAAGGTCAGCGCGGTCGGCGGCGAGACGAGATAGATGCCGATCATCACGGCGCGGCTGGCGTACATCCAGAACAGCAGGTACTTCATGCGGTAGCGCTGGCCGAGGGCGCCGACGATCAGGCTGCCGGCAACGTTGAACAGCCCGATCAGGGCGATCGACGACGAGGCGACGGTCGGCGACAGGCCGCACAGGGCGATCTCGCCTGGCAGATGGGTGACGAGGAAGGCAATGTGCAGGCCGCAGGTGAAAAAGCCCAGGTGCAGGTACCAGTAGCTGCGGTCGCGGGCGGCGATGCGAAGCTGCGCGCCCAGGCCGTCATCGTCGGCCGCCCCGGCAATGGGCGCATGGTCGCCTGCGCGGCGGCGCAGCGGCCAGGCCAGTGGCAGCGAGAGCAGGGTGATGACGGCCATGGTGATCATGGCGCGCGCCCAGCCGGCGGTGCCGATGATCCATTGGACCAGCGGCGCGAACACGAACTGGCCCAGCGAGCCGCCCGCATTGATGAGACCGGCGGCGAACGATCGCTTTTCGGCCGGAAGACGGTGGGCAGTGGCGCCGATCAGGACCGAGAAGCTGCCGGCTCCGGCACCGGCGGCCATCAGCAGGCCAAGGGTGAAGGTCATCCCCAGCGGGCTGGTCAGCAGCGGGGCGAGCAGCAGCCCGGCCGCCAGCAGCAGGGCGCCGACGATGAGCACGGGCAATGCGCCGCGCTGGTCGGCAACGGCGCCAAAGACGGGTTGCACCGCGCCCCAGACAAACTGGCCGATGGCCAGCGCAAAGCTGATCTCGACGATGCTGACGCCGGTGCCGCGGTGGATGGGATCGACATACAGGCCGGAGGTCTGGCGTACGCCCATGGTGACCATCAGGATCGCCGAGGCGGCGACCAACAGTCCCCAGTGCATGGAGGGGGCACGCGTGGCGGCGGTGGACGTACTCATGCGTCGGCTCCGGCAGGCAGGGCGTGGGCGAACGGCACGCTCGGTGTGCACGTTGCCACAGTGTGCGGGCAGGGCAAAGCACGCCGATGGCCGCGCACAAAAAAGGGGGCCTTTCGGCCCCCTCGGGTAACACAACCACCCAATGAATCGATCAGAAGTACGCGCGGATGCCGAACGCGACGCCGAGGATCCGCGGAAACACCGCGTCCTGCTGAGTCAAGGCGCGGACGGACCGGCAGGTTTTCGTTAGCGTCGGTGTCGGCCAGGTGGATGAAGTCCGTGAATTTGGTCTGGTAGTCGCAGAGAAGTCCAGGCGCTCGCTGTGGAGGCGGATGCCAAGTTCCACGCGCTGGGCGCTTATCCTGTCTTCTTTCTGCTCTTGATAAAATCGATGAACTCCTTCTTATGGCCCTCAAAGACGCGACGGCCGTACTTCCGATACTGAGGCTCGAACAGGGCGAAGGCCGCATCCAGGTTTCCCGATTCGAACTCGATGGTGGCGGCAAGCTCATCCATGTACTCGGTCGAGGCTTCGCCTTCTCCATAAGTGTTTCTGGCCATCGCTGCCCACTCCTTGGCCTTCTCAAACTGGGCGGTGTCGCGATAGAAGACCGCAATGCCATACGATGACATCTGCCCGTAGTCATACGCAGATTTCGGCTCAGGGATCATTCCCCAGCCTTCAAGGAAATGATGCTCCGCCTCAGCAATATCTCCCGTCAGCCACGCGGTTCTCCCGCGCTTGGCTATGGCAAGGAAGCGCTCTTCCAGATCCGCGCCGAGGCTCAGAGCCATGTGGATGTCTCCTACAGTTGAACATTGAATCGCATTCTGGATAAGTCTAGCTGAGGCGCCGATGGGGATCTGGTGGAGGCGCACCACTCCTTGAAGTTCGTGCCATTTGCGACAAAAGGAGGGGCCATTCGGCCCCCCCTTTAGCGATACAGAAATCCCGCAAGTCGATCAGAAGTACGCGCGGATGCCGAAGGCGACGCCGCGGCCCGGCAGGGGGGAGTAGTCGCGCAGCAGCGAGGTGTGCGGGCGCACTTCCTGGTTGGTCAGGTTGCTGCCGTCCAGGAAGATCTCGTAACTGTTGCTGTCGTTGCGGTCCCAGCGGTAGGCCAGGTGTGCGTCCACCAGCGTGTAGCCCTTGCTCGGATCCTCGTTCTGCGCCACATCCTTCTGGCTGCTGTAACGCACCGCGCCCACCGATGCCCGCCAGCCGTCACGCGACCAGCGCAGGTCCGCGCCCACCCGGCCCGGCGCGATCCGCGGCAGGTAACCGGTGTTGGCCAACTCTACGGTGTAATTGTGGTTGTGGTCGCCGTGCGGCACGGCGATGTCCACGTTGCGGCTGCCACTGCCGTCCAGCTCCGCCTTCACATAGTCGCCGAACACCCGCAGATCCCAATCGCCCGCGTTGCCCTCGAACAGATGGAACAGCGCTTCGGCCTCGGCGCCCTTGAAGGTTGCGTCCTGCTGCGTCCACAGACGCACCGGCAGCGATTCCACCACCCCCGTCTCCGCCAGATAGATGAAGTCCTTGAACTTGGTCTGGTAGATCGAGGCGGAGAAGTCGACGCGGTCGCTGTGGGTATGGATGCCCAGTTCGACCCGCTGCCCGCGTTCGGTCTTCAGGTTCGCATCGCCGATCTCCAGCGAACGCGTCGCGATGTGCGCACCGGCCGCATACAGCTCTTCGTTGGTCGGCGCGCGCTCGGAGCTGTCGATGCCGAAGCGCAGATCCACGGCATCGTTGAGCGTCCAGATGCCGGCCGCGGACAGGTTCGTGGCATCGAATTTGCGCGCGCGGTAGTCGCCGGTCGGGTCCAGCTTCACCTGGTCATGGCGACCGCCCAATTCCAGCTTGAACGGACCGAACTGCTTCTCCTGCAGCACGAACAGACCGATGTTCTTCGTCCCCGTATCCGGCACGAACGCTTCCTCGCCCTTCGCGGCGAAGTCGCTGTTGCCGAACTGCAGGCCGAAGGCGCCGTCCCAGCCGCCCATCTGCTGCTGCACGGCTTCCAGCCGGCCCTCGATCCCGCGGTTGGTGAAGCGCGTGGACGGCGTGCCGGCCTCCAGCTCCACATGCTCGTAATCGGTATAGGCCGTGCGCAGGTTGATGTTCTTCAGGAACGAGACCGGGTTGTAAATGCCTGCCTTGGTCTCGAAGCGGTTCTGCACCATGTCGATGCGGACGTCATGCTCGTCGCCTTCTTCCTCGTCGCCATGGTCGTGATCATGATCGTGGTCATGACCGTGGTCGTCCTCGGCATGCACGTGCGCGCCGTTGGGAATGCCGTAGTTGGTGCGGTAGGTGCTGGCCGAGACGCCGAAGTAGCCGTCATCGCCCAGCCACGTGGCACCGACGCCGCCGGCGCGGGTGCGGACCGAGCTGTTGTCCAGGCGGCCGCGGCGCGGCTCGTCCGAATCGCCTTCCTCGTGGTCGTGGCCGCTGTGGTCTTCCAGGCCATCGATCACGGCATAGCCGGGAATCCGGTAGTCATCGCCATTGCGGACCAGGCCATCGACATGCAGCACGACGTTGCCACTGACACCATCCAGCCGGAACATGCCGCTGCGCTCGTCGTTGACCGAGTTGCCACGCAGTTCGGCGCGGCCGCTGAGCGGACGGTCCGGCAATTCGCGGGCGATGCGGCCATCGACCACGTTCACCGCGCCGCCGATTGCGCCGCTGCCGAACAGCAGGGTGGCCGGGCCTTTGAGCACTTCGATCTGATCGGCCAGGAAGGGTTCGATGCTAGTGGCATGGTCGGCGCTCACGGTGGAGGCATCCATGTTGCCCATGCCGTTGGACAGCACCGCCACGCGCGGGCCTTCCTGGCCCCGGATGATCGGGCGGCCGACACCGGGGCCGAAGAACGTGCTCTGCACGCCGGGCAGCTTGGCCACGGTGTCGCCAAGGGTGCCGGCCTTCTGCTCGTCCAGGCGCTCACCGGCCAGCACGTCGACCGGGCGGGCCAGCGATTCGGCATCGCCCTGCAGCGGCGAGGCGGTGACCTTCACGGTGGACAGTTCGGTCAGGTGACGGTCACGGTGGCTGCTGGCGTCATCGGCGGCAAGCGCCAGCGAAGGCAGTATCGCCGCGGCAAGGGCCAGGGAGAGGGCATGGGGTTTGAGCAGGAGGGAGCTGGAGCGCATAGGGCAAGGGCCTTCGGTCAATTGTTACAATGTATCAATGGTGGGGCGCGCGAATCCCGTCATGGGACGGGTAGAGGGCAAGTCAGGGGGAGGCAGGGTGCGCGTCGGGATTGATGTTATATTATTCCATAACGCTTCGCCGACCCTGCTGGAAGTCATGCCCCTGTTCGCTCGAGTTCGCCATCTGCTGGATCGTTTCGGTGCCACCGGCTCGCTGCTGTGTGCCGTGCACTGCGCTGTGCTTCCGGTGCTATTGGCCGCTGCGCCATCGCTCGGCCTGTCCGTGTGGATGAGCGACGGGGTGGAGCTGGCCCTGGTCAGCTTCGTGACCCTGCTGGGCCTGTTCAGCCTGGTCTGGGGCTGGCGCCGTCATGGCGCATTGCGCGCGCTGGGCTTCCTGATTCCAGGCCTGAGCGCCCTCTGGGCGGGGCTGTTGTACGACCCGCTGCACCACTCGGCGGTGCCGCATGCGGTGGTGATGACCCTGGGCGGCGTGCTGGTCGGTGTGGCCCATCTGGTGAATCTGCGGCTGAACCACGGCCACGTCCACGACGCCAGCTGTGCTCATTGAGAGCGCGCATGGTAGGCTTTCCGATCGTGCGCGGGGGCGCCTGAGAGGGCGGCCCCGCCGAACCCGTGTCAGTACGGGGTAATCAGATTTCGCAGCATTCAGACTAAGGAGTTACGACATGGGTAAGGGTGACCGCAAGACCGCCAAGGGCAAGCGCTTCAATGCCAGCTACGGCAATTCGCGTTCGCACGTCGTGAGCAAGGCGGCCGTGGGCGCAGCTGCGCCGGTTGCCAAGAAGACCGTGACGAAGGCGCCGGCCAAGAAGGCCGTTGCCAAGAAAGCGGTGGCCAAGGCCGGCTGATCCAGCCAGGCGGGTCCATGAAAAACGCGGCGCTTGCGCCGCGTTTTTTTTTGCCTGCGCGCCGGGATCGCCTCAGCGCAGGGCGGGCAGCAGGCGTTCGGGGTTGCCGTCATTGGGTGCGGCCGGAATGCCGAGCAGGCGGGTCAGCAGCGGATACACATCCACGTTGTCGAAGGCAGGCAGCGACTGCCCCTGCTTGAATGCCGGACCGCGCGCGACGAACACCGCGCGCATCGACGGCAGGGCGTTGTCATAGCCGTGCGAACCCCGGTCACCTGGGCCGCGTTTGGCCATCCGCTCCCGGGTCAGGGCATCCCAGCCCTCATGCATCTGGCAGATGATCGGTGGAATGCGCGGGTTGCTGCCGTACTTCCAACGCGCCGGCAGGGTTTCACGCGTCCAGCAATCGTAGTTCGCATGCGCGCCCAGCAGGATCTGCTCGGCCTGGGCCTGCTTGCCTGGCAAGGGCGCGAACCCGATCGACTGCCCTACCGAAATGTCGCGGGCAATCGTCGGATCGATCATGTCTTCGGTCGCCACCACGTGGCCAGCCGGTACGCTGGCCATCCCGTGATCGGACACCAGGATCACGTTGGTGGTATCGGCCAGTCCATCGGCCTGCAGACCATCGAGCAGGCGACCCAGCGCGCTGTCGGCCAATGCCACCGCGGCGGCGTACGCCGGAGATTCCGGGCCGTGATTGTGGCCGGCCTTGTCGACCTGCTCCATGTACAACGTGACCAGGCGCGGCGCCTGCGGGCCCTGCTGGCCCAGCCAGCCCAGCACCTGGTCAACGCGATCGGGCAGGGCCACGGCTTCATCGTAACCATGCAGCTGGCTGGGGCGGATGCCTTGGATCGCGGCTTCGCTGCCAGGCCAGGACCACACGGCAGTACGTAGGCCGGCCTTTTCCGCACCGACCCAGATCGGCTCACCGCCCCACCAGCGCGAGTCGGCCACCGAATCGCGCATGTGCAGCTGGAACTGGCCCAGTCCGTCCTCGTGCATGCTGTTGTGGATGATGCCGTGGTGATCCGGGCGCAGTCCGGTCACGATCGTGTAGTGATTGGGAAAGGTCAGTGCCGGATACGACGGTGTCATCCATTGCGCCCGCACACCCTCGTGGACAAGCCGGCTGATGTTCGGGGTGATGCCCCGATCGAGCATGTCCGCCCGCAGGCCATCGATGGAGATCAACAGCACTTTCTGCTGCGCGGCCGGGACACTCGGCGCTGCGCTGGCGACAGGCGCGACAGGCGAGGTGGATGATGTCGTGGCGCAGGCGGCCAACGAAAGAGCGGCGGCAAGCGCCAGGGAAAGGCGAGCGGAAATCATCGCGCCATGATAGTGCGTGGCGGTGACGCGTCGAAGACAACCAATGGCACACGCCACGCATGACGCATGACCTGCAGCTACGCGAACAATGAATCGCGCCGGGCTTCCAGCTGCAGCAGGGCCGCCTTGGTTTCCAGTCCGCCGCCGAAACCGGTCAATGCGCCCCCGGCGCCGATCACGCGGTGGCAGGGCAGCACGATCGGCAGCGGATTGCGGCCATTTGCGGCACCGACTGCGCGGCTGGCGGTGGGGTGATCGATGTGACGCGCCAGTTCGACGTAGCTCCAGGTCTGGCCGAAGGGAATATCGGCCAGCGCTTTCCACACGCGCAGCTGGAACGGCGTTCCGTGCGGGGCGAGTGGCAGATCGAAGCGCATGCGTTCGCCGCGCAGGTACTCCAGCAGCTGCCCGCGTGCGCCGCGCAGGGCGTGGGCGTCGCGCTGCCAGTGCTCGCGGCCTTTGGCGTCGTAACGGTTGTTCTCGAACAGGATGTGGTGGATGCCCTGGCTGTCGCCGGCCACGGTGAGGGCGCCGATCGGGCTGTCGAAGGTGTCGTAGAGCAGGGTCATGAGGGAACTCCCGGAGCAGGGGTGGCCAGGTGCCACAGGTGCAGAACGGCGTAGGCGCGCCAGGGGCGCCACGATTGCGAACGTGCCTCGGTGGCGCGCTCGCTCAAGCGCGTGCCATCGCCGAGCACCTGTTGCAGGACCAGATCGCCGGCGGGGAACGCATCGGGCAGGGCCAAGGCGCGCAGCGCGATGTAATGCGCGGTCCATGGGCCGATCCCGGGCAGGGCGACGCAGCGTTCGACAAAGCCGGCCAACGACTGGCCGGCGCCAAAATCGAGCCGGCCCTCGACCACCGCCTGGGCGACACCGCGCACGGTGGCGGCCCGGGTACGCGGCAGGCCGATCGTTTCCAGCGGCGCCTGGGCCAGCACCGCGGGCGAGGGGAACTGGCGGTCCAGTCCTGCCGGCATGCCTTCCAGGGTGGCCCCGAAGCGGTCCACCACGCGGCGTGCCAGCGTCGCGGCGGCGGCCACGCTGACCTGTTGGCCGAGCACGGCGCGCACGGCCACTTCAAAGCCATCCCAACCGCCGGGCACGCGCAGCCCCGGGCGCTGCGCGATGCCCGCAGCGAGCAGCGGCTCCTGCATCAGCGTGGCGTGCACCCTGAGCAGATCTGCATCCAGATCGAAGATGCGCCGCACGCGCCGGACGATGCCCGGAATCGCGCGCGGATCGACCTGGCCCAGCTGCAGCAGCAGTTCGGGGCGCCGTGGATCGGCGGTCACGCTCAGCAGTGAGGGGCGCTCGGGCGGCCCGATCACGCGCTGGTAGCTGTCCGTGCCGATCTGCTCGATGCCGGGAATCGCGCGGCGGCGCAGGAAACCGAGCATCGCGGTGAAATCGAGCGGCGGCCGATAGCCCAGGCGCAGCGTGAGCGCGCCATCGGTCAGCGCGCCACGCTGGCGGCGGATCGCGGTCGGGGGCATGCCGCAGCCATCCAGGAAGGCCGCGTTGAAACGGCGCAGGCTGTTGTAGCCCGATGCCATCGCGACATCGGTCACGGGGAGCGCGGTTTCGGTCAGCAATTGCTTGGCCAGCAGCAGCCGCCGCGTGGCGTGGATCTGCGCTGGCGCGGCGCCGAGGCGGGCGACGAACAGGCGCTGCAGCTGGCGGGCACTCAGGCCGACGTGCGCGGCCAGATCGGCGACCGGTTGATCCTGCAGATAACCCTCATGGATCAGCGCCAACGCGCGCTGCAGGGTTTCATTGTCCAGCGCGTCCTGGGCCTCGGGCGCCAGCTCGGGACGGCAGCGCAGGCAGGGGCGGTAACCGGCTGCCGCTGCGGCGGCCGCGGTCGGGTAGTAGGTGACATTGGAAGGCTTCGGCGCCGGTGCCGGGCAGACCGGACGGCAGTAGATGCCGGTACTGCGCACGGCGGTGAAGAACACCCCGTCAAAGCGCGCGTCGCGGGCCAGGCGGGCACGTTCGCAGGCGGTGTGGTCCAGGGGCAGGGCGGTCTCCATGGGGGCCAGTCTATGCCCGCCGCCCGGGCCTGGCTCGCCATTTTCGGACAGCAATGCCACGCCGGGGTCGCCCGGTTCAGGACAGGTTGCCGCGATGCGCCGGCCGCGCACTAGACTGTGCGTGCGCGCTCATTTTGCCGCGCATTCCCCCCTTGCAAGGATTCCGGGTTGTCCATGTTGCTCAAGTCGTGGTGGTTGCCGTTGTTGTACCTGGGCCTGGCCGGTTGCAGCCAGCTGGAGAACCCGGGCAATGTCACCGCCGCCGACAAGGCCGTGCGGGCGCAGACGGCCGATGGCGATCACATGGTGTCCATCAATGCAGCCGATGCGCCGCCACCGCCGCCGCCCGCGCCCAAGCGGGGCGACCTGAGCTGGCCGCAGGCCGCGCTGGAAAACGGCAAGGCGTGGATCAGCTGCGATACCGACTACGCCGGTGACGCCGGCGATGGCGCCCCGCTGGAGGCGCTGGACCGGGCCAGCATCGAGGCCGCGCTGCAGCCCTGCGCCGAGCGCGGCCTGCTGCGCGTGCGCTATGTGGGCAAGATCAATCCGGGCTTCTCCGAGCTGGTCGCCCGGCTGGCGGTGGTCGCCGATGCGCAGCGGATTTCGCGGCGCATCCTGGATTTGGATTCCAGTGGTGGCCAGGTCGAAGCCGCCATCGTGGCCGGCGACCGCATCGGTGAATCCAACTGGACGATCTGGGTGCGCGAAGGCTCGGTCTGCCACAGTGCCTGCGTGTTCGTGCTCGCCGCCGGCGACAACCGGCTGGTCTCGGGCAAGGTCGGCATCCATCGCATGATGCGGATCAGTTCCAAGGCGACCTCGCGCGCTGAACTCAACCGCGAACTCCACGAGGTCTATGACAACGTGAAGGATTACCTGCAGCGCAACGGCGTGGCGGTGGGCGTGGCCGACCTGATGATGACCGTGCCCAACCGCAGCCTGCGCCTGTTGACCGCCGAGGAGCTGCGTCAGTTCGGGCTGGACGGCACCAACGCCGTGCAGGACGATCTGGAGCGGATCAAGCAGATGCGCAAATGCGGCGATGCGTTCGTGCGCCGCAAGGATGCCTTCCTGGTCGCCTTCGATCAGGAGTGCAAGCGCGAGGGCAGCGAGCTGGAGGCCGTCAACAGCTGCGGGCAGGCGCTTAAGCAGCGCTTCGGTTTCCCCGACGAGACGTGTCCGGACGAGAGTCCGCTGTCGGAAATCGATGTCTCCACTCTGCTGCCGACCACCGTGGCCCCGGACCAGCCGGAGACCGCCGAGCGGACCCTCGGTGACGCCCGTCCGGCATCGGCCGAGGCCGCCGAACGCAACTGACGGAGGACTCACGTGCTTCCCGTAGACTGGGCCCGTTCCTTCCAGCCAACGGTGTCCTGATGCGTGTTCCGCTGCTGCTGTTGTCCGCTCTGCTGCCTTTCGCCACGCTGGCCCAGGCGCCACCACCGGCCACCCCTGCACCCGCGCCGGCACGCTCCGCGCCTGCGGCCGCGCCCGCAGCGCGTCCGGCACTGAGCCCGGCGCAGCAGGCGCAGGTGCAGAAGCAGGATGCGGAAATGACCGCCGCCGCGTTGCAGGTGGCCAAGCTGGTCGATGCCAACCGCGCCGGCGAGGCGTGGAAAGGCGCTTCGGCCGTGGCGAAGAAGTCGGTGACCGAGCAGGCGTTCGTCAGCCAGCTCACCGCTGATCGCCAACGCCTTGGCGCACTGGCCTCGCGCGGCCAACCGGTGGTGACCCGGGTCAAGTACGCCGCCGGGGCAACCGTTCCCGAAGGGCTCTACATCAACGTCAGTTTCCCCACACGCTTTGCCAACAGTGCCCAGCCGGTGCGCGAACTGGTCTCCTTCCGGTTCGACGAAGACCGCATCTGGCGCCTGGCCGGTTACAGCGTGCGTGCCGCCACCCCCTGATTGCCGGAGCCTGCGCAGATGAGTATCGAGATCCAGATGCTGGTGTGGTCGATGGTGCTCGGCCTGGTGCACGTGTTCGCGCCCTCCACGCTGATCACCCGCGAGCGCGGCATCGGCTGGAACGCCTCCGCGCGCGATCAGCCCATGCCACCCCCGGGCCCGCTGGCCGGCCGCCTGCAGCGCGCGCAGAGCAACTTCATGGAAACCTTCCCGTTCTTCGCGGCCGCAGTGCTGGCGGTGGTGCTGACCCAGCGCCAGGATGGGATGACTGCCGTGGCCGTGCAGCTGTATTTCTGGGCGCGCCTGATCTACCTGCCGCTGTACGCCGCCGGCGTGCCTTATGTGCGCAGCCTGGTGTGGCTGGTCTCGCTGCTGGGCATCGTGATGCTGCTGTGGGCGTTGCTGTGAACGGGTGCTGGCGCGCCTGATCCAGATCAAGGACGCCACTGGGGGTGCGGCGCTAAGCTGCACCTGACACGTAACGGCAGGATGGGATCATGCAGTCTGTGGATGTGGTGGTGGTGGGTGCCGGCCCGACCGGGCTGTGCTTCGCACGCGCGCTGGCCGATACCGGCCTGAGCGTGACGCTGATCGAACAGCAGCCGCGCGCGGCGCTGGCCGCCCCGACCTTTGATGGCCGCGAGATCGCGCTGACCCACGCCTCGCGCCAGATCCTGGAATCGTTGGGCCTGTGGGAGCGGCTGGGCCCGGCCGAGATTTCCCCGCTGCGCGATGCCAAGGTGATGGACGGCGGCTCGCCGTTCGCGCTGACCTTCGCTGCGCACGAGCGTACCGGCGATGACCTGGGCTGGCTGGTGCCGAATCATCTGATCCGCCGCGCCGCGTGGCAGAGCGTGCAGGCCCAGGCCGGGCTGGACATCGTGGACCAGGCCAGCGTGACGGCCGTCGCCCCCGGCCCCACCCACAGCACGGTCACCCTGGCCGATGGCCGTCAGTTGGCCGCGCGCCTGGTGGTCGCCGCGGACAGCCGCTTCTCCGCGACCCGGCGCCTGCTGGGGATCGGGGCGCAGATGCGCGACTTCGGCAAATCGATGCTGGTGTGCCGGATGCAGATCGAGGTGCCGCACCGGCACACGGCCTGGGAGTGGTTCGGCTATGGCCGCACGATGGCGCTGCTGCCGCTCAACGGCGACCAGGCCTCGGCGGTGATCACCCTGCCGCCGCGCCAGATCGCAGGCTTGATCGCCCAGGACGAAGGCGACTTCGGCCGCAGCATCAGCGCGTTCTTCGAGCATCGACTGGGCGCGATGCGGCCGCTGGCCAGGCCGGTCGCGTATCCGCTGGTGGGCGTTTACGCGCACGCGTTCGCTGGCGACCGCTGCGCGTTGATCGGCGATGCCGCGGTCGGCATGCATCCGGTGACGGCCCATGGCTTCAATCTGGGCCTGCAGAGCCAGCATCGACTGGCCGGGATCGTGCGCAGGGCGGCGGGGCAGGGGCGCGACATCGCCGCGCCGTCCGGGCTGGCCGCGTACGAGCGCGGCCACCGGTTGGCCTCGCGGCCGCTCTACGAGGCGACCAATGCGATCGCCTCGCTGTATACCGATGACCGCCTGCCGGCGCGGCTCCTGCGCCGGGCCGGGCTGCGGCTGGCGCACGGCGTGGCCCCGTTTCGCCAGTTGATCGCCGCCCACCTCACCGGCAGGTGACGACCGTTGGTCGTCACACAGGGTCAGGGCGCGTCGCTGTCGGCGATCACGTGGATGACGGTGTCGGCGAACTGCACCTGCTGGCCCGCGCGGATCTTGCAGGCCTTGCGCAGCTCCACTTCACCATCCACCAGGACCTGGCCGTCGCCGATCACGGTCTTGGCTTCGCCCCCGCTGGTGACCAGGTCGGCCAGCTTGAGCAGCTGTTTGAGCTCGACGTAGTCGCGGTCCAGTTCAAATTCGAGGGTCTGCATGAAAACGGGTATCCTGGGAAGGGGCGCGGGCGTTGGGCCCGGCCGGAAAAGGGCGCGTATTGTGCGCCAGCACGCGGCAGAACGGCATCCACGTGGCAATCTGTACACGTTGTTCAGGAACGATGCGGTATCATCGCCCCCTGAGTGAGTGAATTCTCCTCCGACCGAGCAGCGCCAGGGCACGCGATAAGAAAGGGCGCCCAAAGCGCGGACCATCCCCCTTTTTTATCTCACTGCCGCGTAAAACGGCGGTGTTTCGGAGTTCCCCATGTCCCAAGATTCCACCACGCCGCTGCTGTTCGCAGATCTCGGCCTGTCCGACGCTGTCATGCAGGCCGTCGCCACCGTCGGTTACGAAACCCCCTCGCCGATCCAGGCCGCCACCATTCCGGCGATGCTGGAAGGCCGTGACGTGCTGGGCCAGGCCCAGACCGGTACCGGCAAGACCGCCGCCTTCGCGCTGCCGGTGCTGTCCAACCTCGATTTCAACCAGACCAAGCCGCAGGTGCTGGTGCTGGCACCGACCCGCGAACTGGCCATCCAGGTCGCCGAGGCGTTCCAGACCTATTCCTCCGGCATCCCCGGCTTCCGCGTGCTGCCGGTGTACGGCGGCCAGCCGTATGGCCAGCAGCTGCAGGCCCTGCGCCGTGGCGTGCACGTCATCGTCGGTACCCCGGGCCGTGTGATCGATCACCTCGAGCGCGGCACCCTGGACCTGTCCGAGCTGAAGACGCTGGTGCTGGACGAAGCCGATGAAATGCTGCGCATGGGCTTCATCGACGACGTCGAAGCCGTGCTGAAGAAGCTGCCGGAGACCCGCCAGGTCGCCCTGTTCTCGGCCACCATGCCGTCGCAGATCCGCCGCATCGCGCAGACCTACCTGAAGAACCCGGCTGAAGTCACCATCGTCAGCAAGACGACGACCTCGGCCAACATCCGCCAGCGCTACTGGTGGGTGAGCGGCATGCACAAGCTGGACGCGCTGACCCGCATCCTGGAAGTGGAACCCTTCGACGCGATGATCATCTTCTCGCGTACCAAGGCGGCCACCGAAGAGCTGGCCGAGAAGCTGCAGGCACGTGGCCTGGCCGCGGCCGCCATCAACGGCGACATGCAGCAGGCCCAGCGCGAACGCACCATCGGCATGCTCAAGGAAGGCAAGCTGGACATCCTGGTGGCTACCGACGTGGCCGCCCGTGGCCTGGACGTGGAGCGCATCAGCCACGTGCTGAACTACGATATCCCGTACGACACCGAAAGCTATGTGCACCGCATCGGCCGTACCGGTCGTGCCGGCCGCACCGGTGACGCGATCCTGTTCGCCACCCCGCGCGAAAAGGGCATGCTGCGTGCGATCGAGCGCGCCACCCGCCAGCCGATCGAAGAAATGCAGCTGCCGAGCGTGGATGCGGTCAACGATACCCGCATCACCAAGTTCATGAGCCGCATCAGCGATGCCCTGGACGCCGGTGGTACCGAGTTCTACCGCGACCTGCTGCAGAAGCTGGAAGGCGAGAAGAACGTGCCGGCGATCGACATCGCCGCCGCGCTGGCCAAGCTGCTGCAGGGCGATTCGCCGTTCCTGCTGACCCCGCCGGTGCGTGGTGCCCGTGAAGAGCGTGCGCCGCACCAGCGCAACGAGCGCAGCAACGACCGTGGCGAGCGCCCGGCCCGTTTCGAGCCGCGCTTCGAGCGTGGCCCGCGTCGTGAAGACGACCGCGGCCCGCGCCCGCCGCGTCCGGAAGGCGACTTCGGCAACAGCGAGGGCGGCTTCGAGCGTGCCCCGCGCCGTGACATCGCCCCGCGCGGTGCCGCCGAGCCGGGCATGGAAACCTTCCGCATCGAAGTGGGCCACGTGCACGGCGTGAAGCCGGGCAACATCGTCGGCGCGATCGCCAACGAAGCCGGGCTGGAAAGCCGCTTCATCGGCCGCATCGACATCCACGACGACTTCTCGGTGCTGGACCTGCCGGCCGAAATGCCGCAGGACCTGCTGACCCACCTGAAGAAGGTGTGGGTTTCGGGCCAGCAGCTTCAGATGCGCAAGGTCGAGCCGGGTGAAGACCTGACCCCGTCGCCGCGTCCGGCGTTCAAGCCGAAGTTCGGCCAGGGCAAGCCGCGTGGTCCGGGTGGCCCGCGCAGCGGTCCCGGCGGCAACGACCGTCCGCCGCGCCGTGATGGCTTCAAGCCGCGCGGTCCGCGCAACTTCTGATCCCCCTCGGGTGATCGACGCGACGCCAGCCTCCGGGCTGGCGTCGTCGTTTCCGGCCCCCACGTCCCTGGCCGCCGGTTTCGCGCCGTCTCAACAACACTGGCCCTAGCCTGCGGGTTGGACCATGCTCCAATGGAATGAGTTTCCACATCCGCAGCCCCGGGGGGATCGGCGATGTATGGAGGTCGCAGGGAGAGTGGCGGCACCGCGATACCGTATTCCATGCGGGGCCTGACCCTGCGCTTCGTGCTGTTGACCGGCATGGCCATCGGCCTGGTCGGCATTTCCGCCCTGATCCAGGAGCTGCAGGCGGCCTCCACCGCATGGATCATGGGCCAGAGCCACTGGTCGCGCGGCCAGCAGCAGGCCACCCACGCGCTGTCGCGGTACATCACCTCGGCCAATCCGGCCGATCTTGCGCTGACCCGGCAGGCGCTGCGGGTGCCGCTGGGCGACCTGACCGCCCGCCGTGCACTGGAACAGGCCGCCCCGGACATCGCTGCCGCACGCCGGGGCTTCATCGAAGGCGGCAACGCCCGCGGCGACATCAACCGGTTGATCCTGTCGTATCGCTACCTGCGCGATCAGCCGTATTTCCGCGACGCGGTGCGCCTGTGGCGCGACACTGACGACGATCTGCTGCAGCTGGTGGCCATCACCGACCGGGTCCAGGCCGGACATGCCGCCGGCAGCCTGACCCCGGTGGTACAGCAGGCACTGCTGCGCCGGGTGCAGGCGCTGGACGTGGACATGCAGAACCAGGCGCGGGCGTTCTCCAGCGCGTTGCTGCATACCGCGGCGATGGTGCGCATGACCACCTTCATCGTCGGGGGGCTGTCGGTGCTGGCGATCACGCTGATCGCGGTGCTGCTCGCGCGGCGCGTGCGCAACGACCTGACCGAGCAGGAAAGCCGGTTCCGCGCGGCGTTCTACCAGGCCACGGTCGGCATGCTCAAGCTCGACGAGGAGGGCGGCATCATGGAGGCCAACCAGGCCATGGCCGATATCCTCGACCATCGCCGTGAGGCGCTGCTCAGCCTGTCGCTGGCCGATCTGCTGGTGGAGGGGGAACTGGTCCTGGACGAGCGCGGCCGGATCGACTGGCCACGCCAGCTGCGCCCGGGCGAGCTGCGCTTCCTGCGCGCCGATGGCAGCCTGATGTGGGGACGCTGGAGCGGGACGGTGGTGCATACCCGGGGGCGCGCGCCGGCGGTGTTCGCGCTGGTGGAGGATGTCTCGCAGAACCATGCGCTGGCGCGGGAAGTGGAACACCACGCCAGTCATGACCCGCTGACCGGGCTGATCAACCGCCGCGAGATCGAGCGGCTGCTCGATCAGGCGCTGGTGGCGGTACGCGCCGAGGGCGGGATCCACTCGCTGTGCTACATCGATCTGGATTACTTCAAGCTGGTCAACGACGGGCTCGGCCATGCCGCGGGCGACTTTGCCCTGTTCCTGGCCAACGCCGGCCAGGACGAGGCCAAGCAGGTGCTGCAACGGGTAATCCGCACGCTGGGCCAGGTCAGCCTGCATCACGGCGACGGCGCCCCCCGGGTGAGCTGCAGCGTCGGCGTGGTGGAAGTGACCGCCGAGGCACCGGATGTGAACTGGCTGATGAGCGCGGCCGACAGCGCCTGCTATGCCGCCAAGGAGGCCGGTCGCAACCGTGTGCATTGCTACAACGAAAGCCGCATGGCGCTGGACGAACGTCGGCGCGAAGCCGAGCGCCTGGCCAATGTCTCCAGTGCGATGGCCGAGAACCGCATGCTGCTGTATGCCCAGCGCATCGAGCGGGTCGGCGATCCGGAGTTCCTGCATTACGAAGTGCTGGTGCGCATGCGCAGCCCGGAGGGTGCCCTGCAGGGGCCGGCCGAGTTCATGGGCGCGGTGGAACGTTACGGCATGGGCATGGCGCTGGATCGGCACGTGTTGTCGCTGCTCTTCCGGCACCTGCAGGTGTGCCCGAGCCACGTGCAGCAACTGGGCCTGTGCAACGTCAACGTGTCGGCGCAGTCGATCGCCGAGCCCAGCTTCCTGGCCTTCGTCACCGATCTGCTGGAACGCAACCGCGGCCTGGCCCGCAAGCTCTGCTTTGAAATCACCGAAACCGCCGCGGTCAGCAACCTGGCCCAGGCGCGTGCCTTCATCGACGCGGTCAAGGCGCGCGGCTGCCGCATGGCGCTGGATGATTTCGGCTCGGGGTTGTCCTCGTTCGGCTATCTGCGCCAGTTGCCGGCAGACATGCTCAAGATCGATGGCGTGTTCGTGCGCGACATGAACGTGGATCCGGTCAACCGCGCCGCCGTGCGCGCGATCACCGAGGTGGGCCGCGAGCTGCACATGATGGTCGTCGCCGAGTGGGTCGAATCGGCGGTGGTGGCCGACCAGCTGGCGCAGATGGGCGTGGAGGGCTTGCAGGGGTATGCGATCGAGCGTCCGATCCCGCTGGAGCGGATGACCCAGCTGGCGATACGGCCGGTGCGCGCGGGCCTGTCCTCCGACGCCTGGCGGGGCATGCCATGATGCGATAATCGCCGCCGACGGTTCCGGACACGGTGTGCGCGGACGAACACGGGCGGGCAGGACGCAGGTGTGAGCAACGGGGGCGGTGACTCAATCGGGTGGATGGCGTTCGCGCTGGTGCTGCTGTGGCTGTTGCCTTGGAGCCTGCAGGCGGCGCCGCGCGTGGGGCAGGACTTCCTGTTGCTGGGCGGGGCCACCGATGAGGTGACGCCGCAGCGCGCCTGCGCGCCGGATGTACTGGCACGCCACCAGGAAGTGCTCTCGATCCCGGCGCCCGCCGCCGGCTGGTCGGGCAAGCCACAGGCCGTGGACGTATTCGGGGTCCTCACCGGCGAGGTCCGCATCAGCCATGGCGACCGCGAGATCTGCGGCAGCATGCACGATGCCCGCACGCGCGATTCGCGCTTCCGGGCCGGGGTCGGGTTGGTGGTGGTGCCCAAGGCCGGCGATCACGAGCCGATCGTGGTGTCCTGGACCCGGCCGCTGAAGCCGCGCTGGGTACCGACCATCCAACTTGGCGCGCCCAGTCCGGTACAGCAGAACGACACCGCCCGGCTGCTGGTGCGCGCAGCCTGCATCGCCGTGGCGATCGCCCTGGCGCTGTCTGCGCTGATGGGCTGGGCCACCACCCGCGACCGGTCTTTCCTGGTGTATGTCGGCGCCTGCATTGTGTTCGTGCTCTGGCAGGCGGTGCTTGGCGGGCTGAGCGGCTATCCCGAGCCGTGGTTGCCGGTGCACGACCGCGCCTCCTGGTGGCTGATCGCGCTCACCGCGTTCAGCCAGGCCTTGCTGCTGCCGATCCTGTGGCGCCTCACCGGCGGTGACCGGTGCTGGCCGCGCTCGCGTCCGGCCCAGCACCTCGTGCTGTGGGGCCTGATCGCGCTCGGGCTGAGCGTGCCGCTCTGGGGGCTGGACGGGCTGAGCGCCGGGGCGGCAGCGCTGGAAGGCAGTTTCCTGGTCGTCTGCACGCTGTGCCTCGGTGCGGGGCTGTGGGGGCTGTGGCGGGGCGATGCGCATGCGCTGCCGGGGCTGGCCGCGCTGGCCCCCTGGTGGATCATGATCGGGGCCGACGCGCTGGACGCGCGCTGGCTGGTGGCCTATCGGATCGAAGCGCTGCAGTTGTCGGCCACCTGGTTCTTGATGATGGCCGCCTACGCCCTGAATCTCCGGCTGGGCAGGCTGCGCCGCCAGCGCGATGAAATGCGCCAGTTGGCCGACACCGACGTGCTCACCGGCCTGCCCAACCGGCGCGCCGGCCTGCGGCTGCTCGCGCAGTACCTGGAACGCGCGCGCCAGCAGCCGCATGCGCTGGCGATCGGCTTCCTGGACATCGATCTGTTCAAGGACATCAACGACCAGTTCGGGCATGAGGTGGGCGACCAGGTGCTGGTCGCGGTGGCGCGCGCGCTGCGCGGCTCGGTGCGCAACCATGACGATGTGATCCGGATGGGCGGTGAGGAATTCCTGGTGCTGCTGCCCGGTGCCGGCCATGCCGCAGCCGTGGCCCGGCTGGAGACGGTCCGTCAGCAGGTGGCGGCGGTGACCCAGACGCTGGGCATCCCGGGCCTGACCGTCTCGGCCAGCATCGGCCTGGCGGTACTCCAGCCGGGCAGCGACGATCTGGCCGGGTTGCTGCGCCGGGCCGACCACGCCATGTACTGCGCCAAGCGCAACGGCCGCAACCAGATCCACGACGGCGAACGCACCACGACCGCCGGCGATCCATTGCCGGCCTGAACCACCGGCACGCGGAAAAACGCAGCGGCGGCCACCTTTTGCCCGATAATGGGCCGATGACAACCCGACTCAACAAGCATATCGCCGATACCGGCTTCTGTTCCCGCCGCGAAGCCGACCGCCTGATCGGCGAGCGCCGCGTCACCGTCAACGGCCATCCGGCCGGTACCGGTGCGGTGGTGGGCGAACAGGACGTGGTGCTGGTGGACGGCCAGCCGCTGCGCGCCCGTGAAGCCAAGAAGGCCGGTGGCCGCAAGCACGTCTACATCGCGCTGAACAAGCCGGTGGGGATCACCTGCACCACCGAAAGCTCGGTCAAGGGCAACATCGTGGAGTTCGTCGGCCACGAGCAGCGCATCTTCCCGATCGGCCGCCTGGACAAGGATTCCGAAGGCCTGATCCTGCTCACCAGCAACGGCAACATCGTCAATCAGATCCTGCGCGCCGAAAATGGCCACCAGAAGGAATACATGGTCGCGGTCAACAAGGCCGTCACCGATGAGTTCCTGCGTGGCATGGCCCGCGGCGTGCGCATCCGTGACGAAGTCACATTGCCGTGCCGGACCAGCAAGCTGGCCAAGTTCGGGTTCCGGATCACCCTGCAGCAGGGCCTGAACCGCCAGATCCGCCTGATGGCCGCCGCGTTCGGCTTCCGGGTCACCCAGCTGCGCCGCGTGCGCATCGACAACATCAAGCTCGGGGCGCTCAAGCCGGGCCAGTGGCGCAACCTCACCGACGCCGAGCTCAAGGGCCTGCTGCCCAAGCAGCTGGACTGGTGATGCTGTGCGTCACGTGATGGCGCGATACTCGGGCTAGACTGCGCAGGCACACGCTACTGCCTGCCACGATGATCAAGCCGTCCAAGCCGGACAACGAAGCGCAGCGCCTGCTGGCGCTGCAGCGCTACCAGATCCTGGATTCCCCCCGCGAGCGGTCGTTCGACGATCTGGTCACGATCGCCACGGCGTTGTGCGGCACGCGCATGGGCGCGGTCACCCTGGTCGACCAGGACCGCCAGTGGTTCAAGGCGCGCCAGCTGCTGGAGGCCGCCGAAACCAGTCGCGACATCTCCTTCTGCGGCCACGCCATCCTGCAGCCGGACCAGGTGATGGTGGTCGAGGATGCGCGCAACGATCCGCGCTTCTTCGACAACCCGGTGGTGGTCGATGACCCGCACGTCCGCTTCTACGCCGGTGCGCCGCTGCTGAGCAGCGAGGGGCTGCCCCTGGGCACTCTGTGCGTGTTCGATGCGGCGCCCCGGCAGCTCAGCCCGGGCCAGCGCGACGCGTTGTCCGCGTTGTCCCGGCAGGTCTCGCTGGTGATGGAGCTGCGCCGCTACGCGCACGAGATACAGCAGCACATGACCGACCGCGCCTGGTACGAGCAGCGCCTGGCCGAGTACAACGAACTGCTGGAACAGCAGAACGCCGACCTGGCCGAACAGAGCCGCACCGACCCGCTCACCGGCCTGCCGAACCGCCGTGCGATGAGCACTGCGCTGGAAGCGGCGGTGGTGGACGCCGACGGCCAGCCACGCGCCACGGCCGTCGCCCTGCTGGACATCGATCACTTCAAGACTGTCAACGATCTTTACGGCCATGCCACCGGCGATCACGTGCTGGCCGAACTGGCCCGGCTGCTGCGTGCGCATTTCGCCGGGCACGGCCTGGCCGCGCGGTACGGTGGCGAAGAATTCGTGGTGCTGATGCCCGATACGCCGCTGGCCACCGCTGAGCTGCAGTGTGATTTCCTGCGCATGGCGGTGGCCGACCTGCCACTGGGCCTGCCGTTGACGATCAGCATCGGGGTGGCCGCGCACCGCCACGGCGATGCGATCGAGCAGACCCTGGCACGGGCCGACGCGGCGTTGTACCGGGCCAAGGGCGAGGGCCGCAACCGGGTCCTGCGCGCCGACTGAAGCGCACGGCCCTGTCCGTGGCGTGCCGGGTGTTGGCCGGTACGCGCGCTCAATCGGCGATGTTGCGCGCTTCCGAGGTTGCCAGGATTTCCGGGTGCTGCACCTTCCGGCGGCGGTTGAGCAGCGGGTGCAGGAACACCGCCCCGACGATGATCGCCACGCCGGCGTAGAACAGCGGCGTCAGCTCACGCTGCTCGCTGAGCAGCACCATCGCCAGCAGGATCGCGTAGACCGGTTCCAGATTGGTCACCAGCTGGGAGGTGTAGGCGCTGATGTGGCGCAGCGCGACCAGGGCCAGCGCAAACGGCAGCAGCGTGCAGAGACCGGCCAGGGCCAACAGCAGCAGGCCGTCGTGCAGGTCCGGGATCACCCACAGGTCGCTGGCCAGCGCCGGCAGCAGGAAGGGCAGCACCGGCGCCAGCAGGGTCAGGGTGAGCGTGCCCGCGCCGAGTTCCAGCGCGGTCACGGTGAGCGGGTCGGCATGGCTGACCAGGCGCTTGTTGAGCGAGCCGAACACGGCCACCAGCAATGCCGACAGTGCGCCGATCAGCACGCCCAGGCGCATGCCATCGGGAACGCCCCCCACCACCAGTGCGACGCCGGGCAGCACCAGGATGCCGAAGGCCAGCTCGCGGAACTGGAAGGGTCGCTTGGCCACCCACGGTTCGATCACCGCCGTGAACACCGGCGCCAGCGCGATGCAGGTCGCGGCTACCGAGGCATTGGCCAGTTTCACCGCGCCATAGAAGGTGAGCCAATGCAGCGCGACCAGCGCGCCGACGCCGCAGTACCCGGCGACCAATCGCGGCGAGAGTTGCCGCAGCCCGCGCCACACCCGTGGCACCAGCGCCAGCATGGCCACCACCAGCAGCATGCGCCACCACACCAGGGGCAGGGCGGGCAGGGTGATCAGCTTGCCGAGGATGGCGGTGACGCCCCACAGCAGCACACAGAAATGGATTTGCAGCAGGGCTCTGCGGGTATCGGTCATCGGCATCGGCGTATTGTGCGACAAGCCGCGACGTGGCGGACGCCTTCCACGTGATCTTTTCCGGGCCGTGGCATCCTGCGCCCATGACACCTCTGCAAAGCGATTCCCTTGCCCCCTCAACGCCACCCGCGCTGCGCGCCTGGGCCGGCCTCACCGCCGTGGTCGCAGTTGCCTCGCTGCTGCTGCAGTATCACCTGCTGCTGCGCATCCCCGGCACGGGTGCAGCGGAGGCGACGCTGCGCTACCTGGGCTACTTCACCATCCTCAGCAACATCGGGGTGGCCGTGGTCTGCGTTGCCCTGGCCTGCGGCCGTCGCACTGGCCTGGCCGCGCCGGTCCCGCGCGTGGCAGTGGCGCTGTTCATCGGCATCACCGGGTTGATCTACGTGATCATCCTGCGTCCGCTGTGGCACCCGCAGGGCGCGCAATGGTGGGCCGATGCCGGCCTGCATTACGCGGTGCCCGTGATGTATCTGCTGGGCTGGCTGGCCGGGCCGCACGGCCGGCTGCCTCGGCGCGGGCTGGCCGGCGTTCTGGCGATTCCGATCGTTTACCTGGGCTGGGCGCTGCTGGTCGGGCGGCTCAGCGGACAGTACCCGTACCCGTTCCTGGACCTGGGCGCGCTGGGCATCGGCTTGGTCGCGCGCAATGTGCTGGCCGTGGCGGTGGTGTTCATTGTGGCCGGTGCCCTGCTGTGGTGGCTGGATGCGGCGCTCGCGGCGCGCCGCCGGCAGCGGTGACCGGTCAGCCGCCGCCGAGCTGCCGCAGCTGGTCGCGCAGGGCCATCGCCGCGCCGGGATTGCGCTGCTTGGCGGCGCCAATGAACAGCACATACACCTCGCGCGGCGACTGCGCGGGCACGTCGGCGGCGAGGTGGGGCAGGTCTGCATTGTCCTCGCCGCGCGCCCAGCGCATCGCACGCAGGCACCACTGCTCCATGGCCCGCGCTGGATAGCCGGCACGCAGGTTGGCGCGTGAGCGCATCAGCCGCGCATAGATGAACTCCGCGGTCGGGTCGGCGAAGCTGGGGTAATCGTCCGAGCCGCTGAACACCAGCGCGGCGCCGTGGGCCCGGGCAGCAGCCAGCAGGTCCGGTGTCCACGCAGCCGGGTTGCGCACCTCCAGCGCGTGCTGCAGGCGCTCGCCGCCAACCTTGCGCGGAAGCATGCCCAGGAACGCATCGAACTCGGCCGCGGCGGCCGGATGGTTCTCACCGAACTGCCAGATCAGCGGCCCCAGCCGGTCCTCCAGCGCGCTGATGCCCTCGATGAAGCGCTCGGCACGTTCGCCGACGGTGGTCAGGTCATGGGTCTGGGTGATCGTGCGCGGCGCCTTGGCCGAGAAGCGGAAACCCTCGGGCGTCTGTTCGCGCCACTGTGCATAGATGGCCGGCTTCTGCGCGCGATAGAAGGTGCTGTTGATTTCAATGCAGCCGAGCTGCTCGCTGGCATAGGCCAGCTCTTCGCGCTGCGGCAACCCGGCCGGATAGAAGGTGCCACCACGCCACGCCGGGAAGACCCAGCCGCCGATACCGGTGCGGATGATGCCGGGCGGTGCGCTCATGCGCCGCCCGCGTGGCCGGCCCACGGGTCGTAGCTGCCGAACCACCACAGGTAGCCCTCCGGATCGCGGCAGGCATAGCCACGGCCGCCATAGGGCTGGTCGGCGATGTCGATCACGATCCGGGCGCCGGCGGCAACCGCGCGCGCATGATGCGCATCCGGATCGGCCACGATCACGCAGGCAGTCTGGGTCTGGCGGCCGCCGACCTCATCGGGGTGCACGCTGTAGCGGCCCCATTCGCTGGCGTTGTCGACCGAGCCGAGCATGATCATGCCGTGGCCATACACCAGCTGGGCGTGGTGCACGATATCGCCCTCGGCGTACACCGCCTGTTGCTGGAACCCGAACGCGCGCTGCAGCCAGGCAATGGCGGCGTGTGCATCGCGGTAGCGCAGGCAGGGAATGATCGTAGCGGTGGTCTGCGCGGGCGCGGTCATGGCGGGCCTCCTTCTGGCACAGGCGAGCCTGATCCGGCCCGCGTTACCATCGTGCGAAACCGGGGCATCGGCACCTTCGACGCCCCCGCCACACGCAACCGGAGACACTGCTTGAACACATCCTGGATCGGAGGCGCCGTGCTGCTCGCATGCGCACCCTTGGCATCGGCCGCCGTGCCGGCCGAACTGCAGCGGCTGGACGCCACCATCGAACGGGCCCGCGCCGAGTTCGACATCCCCGGCATCGCCGTGGCGGTGGTCAAGGACGGCAAGGTCGTGATGGAACGCGGTTACGGTGTGCGCGAGCTGGGCAAGCCGGCGCCGGTCCAGGCCGACACGCTGTTCGCGATTGCCTCCAACACCAAGGCGTTCACCGCGACCTCGCTGAACCTGCTGGCCGAGCAGGGCAAGCTGAAGATGGACGATCGCGTGATCGATCATCTGCCGGGCTTCCGCATGTCCGATCCGTATGTGACCGGTGAAATGCGGATCCGCGATCTGCTCTCGCATCGCAGTGGCTTGAGCCTGGGCGCGGGTGACCTGCTGTTCTGGCCGACCACCTCCTACAGCAACAAAGAGGTGGTGCAGCGTCTGGGCAAGGTGCCGCTCAAGGCCGGGTTCCGCGATCGCTACGCCTACGACAACATTCTCTACGCGGTCGCCCAGCAGGTGATCGAACAGGTGTCCGGGCAGACCTATGCGGACTTCCTGCAGCAGCACATCTTCACCCCGGTGGGGATGCGCGGCACACGTTACAACGCTGATCACCTGCAGCCCGGCGACAACGCCGCGGTCGGTCATGCCAAGTACGATTTCAGCCAGCTGCGCACCGTCGCACCGCTGACCTGGTCCAACAATGCCGGCGCCGGCGGCATCTATTCCAGCGTGCATGACATGGCGCGCTGGATGAACGTGCAATTGGCCCAGGGCACGCTGGAGAACGGCCAGCCGCTGTTCACCGCCAAGACCCAGCAGGCGATGTGGCAGATGATCACCCCGCAGGTCGTGCCCGAGCCGAGCGTGCCGCAGCTTGCGGCGGCACGGCCGAATTTCGCCGGTTATGGCGAGGGCTGGAGCCTGAGTGATTACCGTGGCCAGAAGCTGGTCTGGCACACCGGCGGCTGGCCCGGCATGGTCTCGCGCGTGACCCTGGTGCCCGAGCACAAGCTCGGCATCGTGGTGCTGACCAACCAGGAAGTGGGTGCCGCCTTCAACGCAATCACCATGGAAGCGCTGGACGCCTACCTGCAGGCGCCGGCCACCGACTGGGTCGCCGCCTATGCGGCCGCCGTGGCCAAGTCGCAGGAGAAGGCGGACGAGGGCTGGGCCAGGCACCAGGCGGCGCGCGATGCGAAGTCCACGCCGTCGCTGCCGCTGGCACGCTACGCGGGCGGTTACCGCGACGCGTGGTACGGCGACGTATTCGTTGAACAGCAGGGCGGCAAACTGCGCCTGCGCTTCGGCAGGACCGCGCAGTTGATCGGCACGCTGGAACATTGGCAGCACGACACCTTCCTGGTGCGCTGGGACGACCGCTCTCTCAATGCCGATGCCTTCGTGAATTTCAGCCTGGATCCGGACGGCAAGGTCCGCGAGGTGCGCATGCAGGCGGTGTCGTCGCTGACCGATTTCAGCTTCGATTTCCAGGACCTGCTGCTGACCCCGATCGCGCCGAAGACCAAGGGCTGAACCCCGTCGCCGGCGTGTGATGGAGGTGAGAGTAAAAGGGCAGGCCGCGGTGGGATAATCGCGGCCTGTTTTGTTTTCGGTGCACTGCGATGTTCCGCTGGTTCGAATCGCTGATTCCGGTTTTCCCGCCGATCGATGGGCGCATGCCGCCGCGCAAGGTGGTGCCGTTCTACATCCACTATCTGCGTCCGGTGTGGCCGGTGCTGCTGGCCACGTTGATCGCCGGGCTGCTGCTGGCGCTGGTGGAAGTGGCGATGTTCGATTTCCTGGGCCGCATCGTCGACATGGTCGCCGAGCAGCCCGGCAGCGACTTCTTCGCCCGGCATGCCAACACGTTGATGTGGATGGCCGGCATCACCCTGATTGCGCGGCCGCTGCTGGTCTCGCTGCACAGCCTGCTGGTCAACCAGGCGATCGTGCCGGGGTTGAGCAACCGCTCGCGCTGGCTGATGCACAACTACGTGGTGCGGCAGAGCCTGAGCTTCTTCCAGAACGATTTCGCCGGCAGCATGGCCAACCGGGTCATGCAGACCGGTACCTCGCTGCGCGAATCGGCCGTGCAGATGGTCGATTCGCTCTGGTACATCATCGTCTACACCGGCACCGCGCTGTACCTGTTCGCGCAGGCCGACTGGCGGCTGATGCTTCCGCTGGGGCTGTGGATGGCCGGCTATGCGGTGATCATGTGGTACTTCGTGCCGCGGGCCAAAGAGCGCGCGTGGATCGCCTCGGAGGCGCGCTCCAAGGCGATGGGCCGCATCGTGGATGGCTACACCAACGTGCCCACGCTGAAGCTGTTCGCCCATGGCGGCCGCGAGCAGGCCTACGTGGCCGAGGCGATCGACGAACTGGCGGTCAAGCACCGCGGCCAGACCCGGGTCACCACCGGGCTGGAAGTCACCATCGCCATCGTCAACGGCTTCCTCATCGTGGGCACCTGCGGCCTGGCGCTGTGGTTGTGGAACGGCGGGCACATCACGGTCGGTGCGATCACCCTGGCCACCGGCCTGGTGATACGCATCCACAACATGTCCGGCTGGATCATGTGGACGATCAACGGCATCTTCGAGGATATCGGCACGGTGCAGGACGGCATCACCACCATCTCCCAGCCGCTCACCGTGCAGGACCGCGCCGATGCCGTGCCGCTGGTGGTCAGCCAGGGCGCCGTGCATTTCGATCACATCCATTTCCACTACGGCAAAAGCGGTGGCGTCATCGCCGGGCTGGACCTGCAGGTGAAGCCCGGTGAAAAGATCGGTCTGGTCGGCCCCTCCGGTGCCGGCAAGTCGACCCTGGTCAATGTGCTGCTGCGGCTGTACGACCTGGAGAGCGGGCAGATCCGCATCGACGGCCAGGACATCGCCGGCGTGACCCAGGAGAGCCTGCGCCGGCAGATCGGCGTGGTCACCCAGGACACCTCGCTGCTGCACCGCTCGATCCGCGACAACCTGCTTTACGGCCGCCCGGACGCCACCGAGGAACAGCTGCATGCCGCGGTGGCCAAGGCACGGGCGTCGGCCTTCATCGACACCCTGCGTGATGGCGAAGGACGGCAGGGTTACGATGCGCACGTCGGCGAGCGCGGGGTGAAGCTGTCCGGTGGCCAGCGCCAGCGCATCGCGATCGCGCGGGTGCTGCTCAAGGACGCGCCGATTCTTGTGCTGGACGAGGCGACCTCGGCGCTGGATTCGGAAGTGGAAGCGGCGATCCAGGACAACCTGGACGAACTGATGACCGGCAAGACAGTGATCGCGATCGCGCACCGGTTGTCCACGATCGCGCGCATGGACCGGCTGGTGGTGATGGACCAGGGCCGCATTGTGGAGACCGGCACGCACGCCGAACTGATCGCGGCCGGCGGCTTGTATGCCCGTCTGTGGGCGCGGCAGACCGGTGGATTCGTGGCGTCAGACGAGGCGCCCGTGTGGTAGATCGCCTAAAGCTGCCGATTTCGAGTGGTAAGAGCTACTCGGTAAACTCTAGATTGACGCGCCTTGGCGCATACGCAGCGCTTGATAGTGGTCGTGGCCCTTGCGCGTGATGATAGTCCGCTGATCCCTTCAGATATCTGGAGGTCTTGCCGATACTGTTCAGGTAGTAACTGTACCGAATTTGATGCTCAAGAGTGCTCGTCATATCAAGGAAGAAATGAGACATGGCCGCAAGAATTGTACGTAGCACTAGCACTGCGCTGATGGGGGTGCTGCGTGAAATAGGCACGGAAGGAGCAGACGAAAGCCAGTTGGTCGAGCGGATGATGGAACTGGCGTCAGATGTAAGCGATCGATGGGGTGGGCTCCGATACCGCCCCAACCAGCTTGGCCGGTTGCTTGACGACAAAGCCAGGTTCGGCAGCCACGTCAGAGTACAGCTGGGGCAACTGGAGCTGATGGGCTTGGTCGAGAAAGAAGAGGGAAGGTGGAGGTTGCCTCCCGTATTACTCACGTCGCTTGTGTCAGGCCCTGGTGGAGTGATGAGGGAGGAAGACGGCTTGCAAGTACCGTCAAGTGCTCGCGGAGGCCTGGGTCAAGTGCTGTCGCACCCGTCATTGTTCTCAGTTCAGTCAGCTGAGTTCGAGCGCATCGTTGAACGAGCTATCTGGGGTGAGAGTTGAACAGTCAGGTGACAGTCGTAGACTGCCTGGGACTGCTGGCTAGCAAAGTCGCTGCCGACGTTTTTGACGTTTCCAGCGGCCAATACCATGTGAGTCTGAGGGATCAAATCGTTCGTGGCAGGTTGCTCGTGAGAGACCTCAATGCCCTCGATCCGGACTTTAGATCATTACTTGTCATTGGAGCAGGCGCAGCAGGTATCGCAGTGGCTACGGACGCGGCGATGCGGGGTAAACGGGTTGTTCTGCTGGAAGCTAATGACGCGCCGATGTCTCTGCAATCGTCGGTAACTAAGCGATATGTTGGACCGTTCATGTACGAATGGCCCTGGAGCTTCAGTGGTGACCAGACTTATCCACCCAGTGATGCGGATGTCTGGCAGGATTTCACTGGTTGCCCGGTTTTTACGAGCCGCGTGCCACTGCCGGCGAGTGAATTCGCTCAAGAAATGGTGGACTGGCTCAGGCAGCAGGTACTTTCCTTGGGAAACCTGCACGTCGCGACCGGAGTCAAGTCCTTAGCTGGACTCTGTTTGAAGGACTACGTTCTTGACTTCGCTCGTGCCGCGTCTTCGCCATCGGCTGGGCAGAATTCAATTGGGAGGAAGCCGACTCTGGACATTTCAGAGATGAACTGGTGGGCGGGAAAGCCGGCCGAGGTATCCCTTAGCCCGAACTACATCGTGCTGGCTGCCGGTATGGGCACCGAAAATGTGAGCTTGCCTTCTCATGATGGTAGCGGCCCTACGAAAGGTGATCCGTTCATGGGCGTTCCTTTCTGGAAAGATGACGAATTGCAGGCGCTAGCAGATGAAGGCGGACGTATCGTCATTATTGGCGGTGGCGACGGCGCTCTTCAGGATGCTTTGCGCTCGCTCACTCGTTTCAATCTTCCGCTCGAGTTCGTGGATGAGGTTTTCAAGGATGCGGTGGATCGTGAACTCTTGGCTGCCCAACGGGAGAGGCTTCAAGCCATCGAAGCTCAGGGCAGACTGATGGCAAGTTGGACACTGGACGCAAGGGTGTGGAGCGCGCTGGATGAGAAGTGTCGAGCGGTTGCGCTCAGTCTTGCTAGCGAGCAAAGCGTAAGGTCTGCAGTGCTCGCTTGCTTCAGGCAGCCCCAAAGCAGCTTGGAAGTGACCCTGCTTGCAAAGCACGGTCACTTTGACAAGGCCTATCTTCTCAATAGGTTTGTGGTCCACCTTCTCAATTGCGTGTTCGATCATGTAGCGACAGATCGAGACCGGATGTTTGTTCGATTCATGGTCAAATTTGAGGTCGCTGTAACCGGGGTTGAGTCATTTTCAAGTTCTAATCATATAGTCCATTATCAAGATGTCGGGGCAGGGAGGCATGAAAAATTAAGTGCGAATCATGTCGTCGTGCGCTTTGGCGTGGACAAGGAAAATGCGCCGGGATTTCAGATGATTCAACTTGGATCAGAGGATAGTGGTCAGCGCACTACCTTCAGTCATATCCCGCTGCCTTTCGCTGTATAAAAGAACGGCCCGGTAATAACCGGGCCGTCCGCTTTTTAACACTAAGGCTCGATCACTCGATCGGCTGGTCCAGCATCAGCTGGCGCGCGAAACGCACCGGCGGCGCGCCATAGGACAGCATCTGGTCGTGGTAGGCCTTCAGGTTGAACTTGGCCCCCTGCTTGTCCTGCACGGCCTTGCGCGTGTCGAAGTGCTCCTGCGCACCGACGAAGTAGGTGGGCAGCTGCGCGGAGGTCAGCTGCGCACGCACCCACTTGCCCGAGGCTTCGCTTTCCTGCTGGAAGGCGTCGTGGGTCATCAGGTGCATCGCCTGCTCGCGCGTCCAGTTGTCCACGTGCACGCCCTGGTCCAGGATCGCGTTGGAGATGGTGCGCAGGTAGAACTTCAGCTGCACCAGGTGGAACAGCGGATCGTTGTCCAGGTAACCCTGCTCCTGCATCATCCGCTCGGTGTAGACCGCCCAGCCTTCGGCAAACAGGCCCGAACGCAGCACCGCGCGCAGCGTGGAGGGGAACTTGCCCGAGTGCCAGCCTTCCAGGTAATGGCCCGGCGTGCCTTCGTGGATGCTCAGCAGGTGGATCATGCGGCTGTTGTATTCGCGCAGGAACGAATCGACCTGCTTGTCGGTCCAGTCGTCCGGAATCGGCGAGACCGCGTAGAAGGTCTTCAGGTTCTTGTCGAGCGGGCCCGGCGAATCGCAGTAGGCCACGGCCACGCCGCGCTGGAATTCCGGCATCAGGATGATGTCCACCGGTGAATCCGGCAGCGTCATCAGGTCGTGCTTGCGCACGAATTCGGTGGACTGTTCCAGCGCGGCCTTGGCGTCGTCGACGACCTTGTCGCGGGCCGGCTTGTCGGCATAGGCCAGCTCCAGCGCGGCTTCGATCGCCGCCTGCTGCTGCTCGTCACTCGGGTTGGCCGGCAGCGCCGGGGCGCCCGGCTTGTCCTTGAGCACGGTCTGCGCGATGCCGTACATATCCTGGCGCACGCGCTTGAGTTCGGCACGCGCGCGCTCGCCGATCTCGGCACGCGACAGCGAGGAGTTCAGCGCGAACTTGAGCTTCTGGTCATACAGGTCCGCGCCGATGCGGAAATCGCCCTTGGCATTCGGCACCAGGGTCTTGTCCAGCCAGGTCTGCTGCTCCTCGACGGCCTTCTTCAGGCCCTCGATCGCGGCCTGCAGGCGCTTCTGGTCCTCGGCGGGGAGTTCGCCGATGTGCGGGGTGATGAAGGTATCGACGATGCTCAGGATGCCGCGGTTCTGCTTGGCCACGGTTTCGGCGTGGATCTTCGGCACGCGGGCCGGGTCCAGGTTCTCACGGGCCTGGGCGAAGATCTGCGGCAGTTTCTCCATGCGCGCGGTGGCCGACTTCAGGCGCTCGGGCAGCGGCGCGAACTCACGCGCCATCAGGCCGTACAGCGCGCTGCCGGCCATGCCGTTGTACATCTGCGGGTCCCACTTCGGCGACTGCAGCACTTCGGCGGTCCAGACTTCGGACTGCAGCTGGTTGCGCAGGATCGCCGCGTCCACCTGGTTCTCGCGCGAGAGCTTGCTCACGTCGATCTTGTCCAGGTCGGCGAGCAGGGCCTTGTACGCGGTCAGCACCTTCTGCTGGCCGGCGGCGCTCAGGTCATCGATCTCGCTGTCATAGCGGTGGTCGCCGATCTGCGTGGCGCTGATCGGGGACAGCTGCATCCAGGTGTCCAGGGCGCGCTTGGACAGATCGGCGAAGGCCGTATCGACCGCGGCATCGCCGGCGGGGGCAGCCGCTTCGGTGCCGGTGGCGGGCGCAGGGGAGTCGGCCTGCTGGCAGCCACCAAGGGCGGCGATCAGGGCGAGGGCAAGCAGATGCTGGCGCATCGGTGTTCCTGTACTGGGGACAATCCCCGAGCATAGGGCCGATGGCCCCCGTTGTCCCCGTGCCATTGGATTACCATGCGCCGTGAAGATCACCGCATTGACTGGAGCTGCACTGTGACTGGATGGACACGACGGGCCCGCGCCGGGCTGGCAGGGATGCTGTTGTTGGGCCTGGTGGCCTGTGGCCGCGGCGGACAGGATTACGCGGCCGATGCGGCCGCCGGGGCGGTCGCCTCGCCGGAGGGTGCGTTCCTGGCCTATGAACATGACCTCCGCATCCAGCTGGATGCCAAGCGCATCAGCGAGCGGGTCAAGGCCGTGTCCGAGGCCTGCCAGAGCAACCGGTTTGGCGACTGCGCCGTGCTGCAGGTGGGCGAAGAGGGCGGTGAGACCCGCTCCGGCTCGATCCGCGTGCGCATCGCGCCCAAGGGTGTCGAGCCGATCATCGCCCTGGCCGGTGAAGGCGGCGATGTGGCCTCGCGCAATACCCATGCCGAAGATCTTGCCCAGCAGGTGGCCGATACCGCGCTGACCCAGGCGCGGCTGCAGAAGGAGCATGCCCAGTTGCAGGCGTACCAGCAGCGCAGCGACATGAAGGTTGCCGATCTGTTGGCGGTCTCACAGCGCATGGCCGAGATTGAAGCGGGGCTGGAGCAGGCCAACAAGGACGCCGCGCAGCAGCGTCGCCGGATCGATACCCAGCTGGTCACGATGCGTTTCGAAGGCCCGGCCGGGCAGCGCAGCCGCAGCGAGATCGGCAAGGCGGTCAGTGAGTTCGGCTCGATCGTCACCACCAGCATCGCGTTCGTGATCCGCGCGGTTGCCGCGCTGCTGCCGGTTGGTGTGGTGGCCTGGGCAGTCGGTGCCGTGGTCGTGGCGCTGTGGCGTCGCCGCAAGCGACGCAAGGCCGCGGCGGCCGCACGCTGAGCCTGCCTGTCGTGCCGCGCGTGACAGCGCGGCACGACGGTCGAGTCAGCCTTCGTCCTGCTCGTATTCCACGAAGACGTCCAGCTCCAGCGCCAGTTCCTGCACGGCGTCGCGCACGCGCTGGGCGCCGAGCGCATTGCCGACTTCCACTTCCAGTTCATGGGTGCCCGGGCCGATGTCATCGGACAGGCCGGCCGAGCTGGAGTCGTCGTCGTCCATGTGCGGCATCAGGTCGTCGGTTTCTTCGACGTGTTCGATCCCCTCGATGCTCTGCAGCAGGTCGGTGATGGCACGTGCATCGTCTTCGGTGCCGGTGATTCGCAGTCGCAACAGGGCCATGGGGTGAGCCTCGGGGAAAGGGACTCCAGCCTAGCCAGCGGTCGGAAAAGGTCGGGTGAGGATGCGCGCTGGGCCGTGGTGTCCGGTTCAGTCGCGCGCCGGGTCGGCGGGTGGCAGGCCCAGCAGTTCGTCAGGCAGGGCCGGCAGCGGGGTGCGCTCATCCAGCGCTTCGCGCTTGAGCCAATCCATGAAGGCCTGCGCGGTCGGGCTGAGTGCTCGGTGGTCGGCGTGCACCACGTAGTAAGCGTAGCGCGCCTTGAGCGCAGGGCCAGGCAGGCGCACCAGTTCGTAACGCTGCAGATAGGGTTGCGCGATGTGCTTGCGCGCCAGCACCGCGCCGATGCCGTACACCGCCGCGCGCATCGCATCGGTGCTGTCGCTGAAGGTGTGCAGCGAGGGCAGGTCCAGGCCGCGGACACCGGCAGCGCGGAACCAGTCGCGCCAGCCCTGCGGGGACATGTCGCTGAGCAGGGGCAGCGCGGCGATCTGCGCGGCGTCGCGCAGCGCCGAAACCCCCGCCAATGCCGGCGAGGCGACCGGGCAGAGTTCGTCGTCCATCAGGTGGTGCGCGGTCATTCCCGGCCACTGGCCCAGGCCGTAACGGATGCCCAGCTCCGGGCCGCTCTCGTCGAAGCGCACCAGCTCCGTGCTGGTCTGCAGCTCGATGCGCATGCGTGGATGCTGTCGGGTGAAGCGCGGCAACCGCGGGATCAGCCAGCAGTACGACAGCGAGCGGATGGTGGTGACCCGCAGCGGCACGATGTCCGCCTGCGGGTGGAGGTTGCCGGCCACGGCATTGAGATCGCTCAGCGCGGCGGCCGCCGCATCGGCCAATTGGCGTCCCTCGGCGGTCAGCCGCACGCCGCGCGCGTGGCGCTGGAACAGGACCGTGCCCAGCAGCTCTTCCAGCCGGCGCACATGGTGGCTGACCGCGCTGGCGGTCAGGTGCAGCTCCTGGGCGGCACGGGCGAAATTCTGATGGCGCGCAGCCACCGCGAACACCCCCAGCGCGGGCAGCAGGGCAGGGCGAAGGATCATGGTCGAGACCCAAATCATATTTGTGGCTTGCACGGATACTACGCGCTTGTGGGCGCGCGACGGCAGGCGGATGCTGTCGCCCTTCCTCTCCGGATCCACGCGCATGTTGCCGTCCTTTACCGCTACTCCAGCATGTAAGCGTCCTTGCGGAGACCCGGCGTGAGCGGGGCGCCGCTGGCGGCGGGCAGCGTGGATCGTGATTGGCGCACGCCGCTGGAGTTGACCGTGCTCGGCGCGATCTGGGGCTGCTCGTTCCTGTTCATGCGCGTGGCCGTGCCCGCCTTTGGGCCCTACGCACTGGTGGAGGTACGGCTGCTGCTTGGTGCCTTGGTGCTGCTGCCGTTCCTGTGGCAGGCGCGGGCGCAGTTCCCGGCGCACCGCTGGCTGTGGCTGGCGCCGATCGGCCTGATCAATTCGGCGGTTCCGTTCGTGCTGTTCGCCTGGGCCGCGCAGCGCGCCCCCGCCGCGATCGGGGCGATCTGCAACGCGATGACGGTGCTGTTTGCCGCCCTGATCGCCTTCCTGTTCTTCGGCGAAAAGATCGGCGTGCGCCGCGCGATCGCCCTGCTGGTCGGCTTTGCCGGCGTGGTCGTGCTGGCCACGGCCAAGGTTGCCGGGCTGAGCATCGGCGCAGCGGTGGTCGCCGGTGCGCTGGCCGCGTTGCTGTACGGGCTGGGTGTCAACCTGGTGAAGCGCCACATGACCGGCCTGCCGCCGGCCGCCTCCGCCGGTGCCACGCTGGGCTGCGCGGCGATCCTGCTGCTGCCGATGGCGCTGACCCACTGGCCGGCCGCACCGATCCCGATGCTGTCCTGGGCCTGCGCGATCGCGCTGGGCGTGGTCTGCACCGGCCTGGCGTTCCTGATGTTCTACCGCCTGATCGCCCGCATCGGCCCGGCCCGCGCTTCGACCGTGACCTACCTGGTGCCGATGTTCGGCGCCCTGTTCGCCTGGCTGTTCCTGGGCGAACCGGTGACCGGCGCGATGGTCATCGCGGGCGTGTTGATTCTTGGGAGCGTGGCGGTGTCGCAGCGATAGGCCGTCGGGTCCGCGTGCGCCACCCATGAGGTGGCTCTACCGAGGCATCCGGACGCTGACGCGTCGGTTATCTCATCCTCAGCGCACCGGCACCGGGATGTTGCACAGGTCGATGTGGCCGGCCGGGCGCTTGTAGAAATCGTCGACACGGTTGCGGCGCGCTTCGGTCGCCTCGGCGAAGGTCCTGGAGTCGGTGCGCAGCACCTGCAGTCTGGGTCGCTGCGCAGCCGGGACATCGCTGGCGCGCTGGATCGACTGGATCGCGGTGCGCTGTGCCGGGTCGGTGTAGAAGCCCATCGGTGCCGGTCCACGCGGCAGCGCGCTGAGCAGCTCCATGCCCTGCAGCACGCGGCCGACCAGGGTGATGTTGCGGTCCAGCTGGCGCGGTGACTGCCCGGTCACGACGTACAGCTCGGCACCGATGCTGCTGTCTTCCTCGTTGTTGCGACCAGCGCCCAGCGCGCCATAGCAATGCGCCAGCCAGGTCTTGCCGTCCTTGCGGTCCTGTCCCACCGGGAAGCCATCGACAAAGCCGGTCTGGTCGGCCCAGCCGTCACGATCGGGCAGGAGGCTGACCGTGAGCCCCTTGCTGTCGCGCTGGAACTCGGCGGGGAGCTTGCGTTTGGCGCTGCCGAGCGGCTTTGCCTTGGCGGCATCATCAGCGTCGGCATCGCCGAACTGCACCACGAAGTTGTCCTGTGCACGGTAGATGCTTTCGCCATCCCAGAAGTGCTCGTGGGCCAGCGTCTGGATGTTGGCCACATGCTGCGGCGCGAATGCCGGGGCCAGCTCGATGATGACCCGGCCAGTGGGCAGGTTCATGTACAGCAGGTTGGCCGGGTCCGGTGTACGCCAGTCGCTGTCCGGCGAGGCGTCCAGAATCTGCTGCGGGCTGCGGTAGGGCGTGGCCGCACTGGCCCCGGGGGGCAGCAGGCATGCCAGGGCGAGGGCAAGCAGGGCAGGACGACGTGGCGACATGGCAGACCCGTTCAGGAAGGTGTTCCCCGATTGTGCGCGAACCACGTCGGCCACCGCCACCCGGCCCTGCCCAACCGGCACGGTGACTAACGACACATCCGCTATAGCGAACTTCGGACTAGTGTGGACTCCACGCTAGCGGAGACCGCCATGAGCGACCACGAGGTCCATCTCAAGAAGTTCCAGAAAGAGCTCAGCTCCGGCACGGTCTCCCTGGCCTTGCTGGCGGTGCTGGCCAGGGCGGGCGAGCCGCTGTACGGCTACCTGATCGCCAAGGAGCTGGAGCGGGTCGGCGAGGGGGTGCTGAGCGGCAAGCAGAGCGCGCTGTACCCGGTGCTGCGCAACCTGGAAGGGGCCGGGTTGCTGGAAAGCCATGTTGAACCGTCGGTGGCCGGTCCGCCGCGTCGCTATTACCGCATCAATGACACGGGGCGCGAAGTGCTCCGGCACTGGACCGCCGCGTGGCGTGCCACCCGTGATTCCGTCGATTCCGTCCTGGAAGGGGTAACCGAATGAACATCGAATCCGTGGCCGGTCGGGCCTTGCCGACCACCATTCCCGCGTATCTGGCGCAGCTGCGTGCGGCACTGCACGACGCCGATCCGGCGATGGTGCAGGACGCGCTCTACGACGCCGAGGAATACCTGCGCTCGGAACTGGCCGCACAGCCGGGCCGCAGCGAGGCCGAGGTGATCGCCGATGTCGCCGGCAGCTACGGGGCGCCGGAAGAGGTGGCCGAGATCTACCGCGAAACCGAGATCACGGTGAACCGCGCGCTGCGCACGCCGAGCGCCGGCGCGGCACCCCTGCGCCAGGCCGCGCCCAGCGGCCCCGGCATGGGCGCCGTACCGCCCCCGCATGCCCCGCCCAGGCCGCGCTCTGCGCTGGCCAGCTTCTTCGGTGTCGCACTGGAGGCCCGCACCTACGGCGCGCTGTTCTACATGCTGCTGTCGCTGGCCACCGGCACGTTCTTCTTCACCTGGGTGGTGACCGGGCTGTCGCTGTCGCTGGGCCTGATGGTGCTGATCATCGGCATCCCGGTGGCGGTGTTGTTCTTCGGCTCGGTGCGCGGCCTGTCCCTGCTGGAAGGGCGCCTAGTGGAAGCGCTGCTGGGCGAGCGCATGCCGCGCCGGCCGACGTACTCCGACCGCAGCCGCACTTGGCTGCAGCGCATCGGCGACATGTTCACTGACGGGCGGACCTGGCTGACCCTGCTGTACTTCGTGCTGATGCTGCCGCTGGGCATCGTCTACTTCACGATCGCCACCACGCTGCTGTCGACCTCGATCGGCTTCATCTGGGCACCGGTGGCGGCGCTGTTCTCCAGCGACTACGTGGGCATCCACATCGACGGCATCCAGATGCTGCCGGTCTGGGTCACGCCCCTGCTGGCCGTGGTCGGCGTGCTGCTGCTGTTCGCCACGCTGCACCTGGCCCGCGGCATCGGCCGCCTGCACGGGATGATGGCCAAGCATCTGCTGGTGCGGTTGTAAACGGGACACGAGGATGGCGAGGGTGACGACCAACGGTCGTCACCTACCGGCGCTGCAGAACCCGAGGATCCGGTAGTGCCGGCCGCTGGCCGGCTCCCCAGGCTGCTGGATGAAAGCGCAGCCGGCCAGCGGCCGGCACTACCTGGTTTTCGTTCTGCAGCGCGTGGAGCCGGCCAGCGGCCGGCACTACCGCATATCCGTGGCGTCAGCCGGCTTTACGCCGCAGCGGCGTCACGTTGCTCGCGATCTTCGCGGCCTTCTTCGGCTTGCTGGCCACGGTCTGCGCATGGGCGGCGAAGAAATCACGCACCTTCGGGTAGACGGTTTCGCGCCAGCGGCGGCCGCTGAAAATGCCGTAATGGCCGGCGCCTTCCACGATGAAATGCTCGCGGTGCGCAGCCGGAATGCCGGTGCACAGTTCCTGCGCCGCTTCGGTCTGGCCAAGGCCGGCGATATCGTCCAGCTCGCCTTCGATGCTCAGCAGCGCGGTGCCGGTGATCGCGCTGGGATCCACGCGTTCCCCCTGCACGTACCACTCGCCGCGCGGCAGCAGGAACTCCTGGAAGACCACGCGGATGGTATCGAGGTAGTACTTGGCCGGCATGTCGAGCACAGCGTTGTACTCGTCGTAGAAACGTCGGTGCGCGTCGGCATCTTCCATGTCGCCCTTGACCAGGTCGGCATAGAAATCCCAGTGCGAACTGAAATGGCGGCTCGGGTTCATCGACAGGAAACCGGCATGCTGCAGGAAGCCGGGATACACGCGGCGGCCTGCACCCGGGAAGGTGGCCGGCACGGTGTGGATGACGTTGTTTTCGAACCACGACATCGGGTTCTGCGTGGCCAGGTTGTTGACCGCGGTCGGGCTGCAACGCGCATCGATCGGGCCGCCCATCATCACCAGCGAACGCGGCGTGGCTTCACCACGGCTGGCCATCAGCGAGACGGCGGCGAGCACCGGCACGGTCGGCTGGCAGACGCTGACCACGTGCAGTTTTTCCGCGCCGAGGTGGCGGATGAATTCCTGCACATAGGCGATGTAGTCATCCAGCCCGAACTCGCCTTCGCTGCCGGGCACCATGCGCGCATCGACCCAGTCGGTCACGTACACGCGGTGGTCGCGCAGCAGGGTGCGCACGGTATCGCGCAACAGCGTGGCGTGGTGGCCGGACAGCGGCGCCACCACCAGCACGAACGGCTGGTTGAGCATGGTGTGCAGCTGGTCGGCTTCATTGCTGTGGCGCTTGAAGCGCAGCAGCTTGCAGAACGGCTTGCTGACCTCTTCGTGGACGACGATCGGCACGCGCTCGCCCTCGACGTCGATCTCGTTGATGCCCCATTCGGGCTTCTCGTAATCCTTGCCGATGCGGTGGAACAGCTCGTTCACAGCGGCCAGGCGATCCGCGCCGGGCATCTGCGACCACCAATGACCTTGATTGGCGAAGAACTTCGCGTTGGCCTGGGCCTGGTGCACCCACGGGGCGAGCAGGTTGCGGGTCAACTCATGCAGCTGATATAGCATGACGTCCGATATGTATGGTCTTATGTTGCCGCGCAGCATAGCGCACCCGTCGCGCGGGCGCGTTAATGCGGGTCCTGTCTCAATTGTTATCGAGACTCAGGGCGCGCCGCGCTCCAGTGCCGCCGCCTGCCCGGACAGTGCGGGTGACAGCCAGCAATGCGAGCCCAACGCGGTGAATCCGACCCGCTTGAGCTGGCTGCGGTACCAGCGCGCCGGACGGGCCTGAAAGCCTTCATGGTCGCCATCGAAGTCATCCTCGGCGGTGAACGCCTCCAGGAACGCGACGCCGGCGGTGAGTTCGGCGAAGCCTTCCAAGGCCGGGCGCAGTTCGCGGCTGGGCACGTAGTGCATCACATCCGAACAGATCAGCAGATCGACCGGCGCGCACGGACGCAGCCAGGCGAAATCGCCGACCCTGGCCGGGTGCAGGTTGCGGCTGCGGCCGTAGCGATGCACCGCGTAATCGCTGCTGTCGAACCCCAGGTACTGCACGCGCGGGCGCAGCTTGAGCAGCGGCGCACGCCAGGCGCCTTCGCCGCAGCCGATATCCAGCACGCTGCGGATCGGGCGTTCCAGGTAGTACTCGGCACTGGCCACGGCGAGTGCCACCTTGCGCGCCAGGCGCGCGGCGCCACCGGTCTGGTCAGGCTGGTACCAGCGCTGGAAGTAGGCGGCGTCGTAGGTTTTGTCCATGGGGATCTGCACGTGGGCGAAAGCGGCGCCTATCGTACGGTGTGACGCCCGCGGATGCGCAGCCGGGGTGCGGCGAAGGGTCGCGTCGGCCACCCGTGGGGCGGCGCAACCGGGCATGCGAGAATGGCGGCCAACCTACGCCAGCCGCGGGAGCAAGCGCATGCAGTCCTATTACTGGGTCAAGACCTTCCACCTGCTGTTCGTGGTGGCATGGATGGCGGCGGTGTTCTATCTGCCCCGGATCCTGGTCAACCTCAGCGAGACCGCCGGCCAGTTGCCGGTGACCGAGCGGCTGCAGCTGATGGGCCTGCGCCTGTACAGGTTCGGGCACATGATGTTCGGCCTTGCGCTGATCCTGGGCGTGGTGCTGTGGCTGGGCTATCGCGTGATTCCGGACTTCCCGACCATGGTCGCCCCCGGTGCGGCAGGCTGGCTGCATGCCAAGCTCGGCCTGGTGGTGCTGCTGCTGGTGTACTACTCGTGGACCGGCCGGCTGTTGAAAGGCGCGGTGAAGGGCAGGGTGCTGCCGTCCTCGCGCGCGCTGCGCTGGTTCAACGAACTGCCGCTGGTACTGTTCATCGGCGTGGTGTGGCTGGTGATCGCCAAGCCGTTCTAAGCGATCCGCAGCGGTGGTGCCGGCCGCAGGCCAATTACCTCGGACCCGCGTGCGAAACCGGGTAGTGCCGGCCGCTGGCCGGCTCACGGTGATGCCGGGGATGCCGGATAACGGAGGAGCCGGCCAGCGGCCGGCACTACCGCCGAGCCAGGCCGCCGGCGTGCAGCACAAAAAAAGCCGGGCGCTCGCGCGTCCGGCTTTTTCGTTTCCGCCGCAGCCCGGTCAGGCTACTTCGTAGGTTCCGTAGCTGCGCAGGCGCTCGTAACGCTTCTGCAGCAGCTCATCCACGGGCAGCTTCTCCAGCACGTCCAGCTCGTTGAGCAGCACAGCCTTCAGGCGCTTGGCCATCTGGTTCGGGTTGCGGTGGGCGCCGCCGGTGGGCTCACGCACGACCTTGTCCACCAGGCCCAGGCTCTTCAGGCGCGGGGCGGTCAGGCCGAGCTGTTCGGCGGCATCCTTGGCCTTGGCCGGGTCCTTCCACAGGATCGAGGCGCAGCCTTCCGGGCTGATGGTCGAGTAGACGCTGTATTCCAGCATCACGGTGCGGTCGCCCACGCCCAGCGCCAGTGCGCCACCGGAGCCGCCTTCACCGATCACGGTGCAGACCACCGGCACCTTCAGTTCGGCCATTTCCATCAGGTTGCGTGCGATCGCTTCGGACTGGCCGCGCGATTCGGCGTCGATGCCCGGCCAGGCACCGGCGGTGTCGATCAGGGTCAGCACCGGCAGGCCGAAGCGTTCGGCCATCTTCATCAGGCGCAGCGCCTTGCGGTAGCCCTCCGGCTTGGGCATGCCGAAGTTGCGCTTGATCTTTTCCTTGGTGTCGCGGCCCTTCTGATGGCCGATCAGCATCACCGAGCGGCCGCCGATACGGGCCAGGCCGCCGATGATCGCCTTGTCGTCGGCGAAGGCGCGGTCGCCGGCCAGTTCCTGGAACTCATCGCAGATGATGCGGATGTAGTCCTCGGTGTACGGGCGGGACGGATGCCGGGCCAGCTGCAGGACCTGCCAGGAGGTCAGGTTGCGGAAGATCTGCGCGGTGCGCACCCGCAGCTTGTCCTGCAGGGCATTGACCTCGGCCTCGACATTGACCGCAGGTCCGGCGCTGGCGCTGCGCAGTTCCTGGATCTTCGCCTCCAGATCAGCGATGGGTTGCTCGAAGTCGAGGTAGTTCGGATTCATCGGAAACCGTCGTGAAGAAAAGAGGGAAAGTGTAGCCGAATGCGCCGAAAAGCCCCGTACGCCGTCGTCTGGAAACCGACGGTAGCGCAGCGGGGCCAAGGGCGCCAGTGAGGTCAGGGCACGACCAACGCCGCGCTGCCCATCAGCCTGCTGCGGGTCTGCACGAAGGTGTTGTAGCCCTCGTTGGCCTCCTTGGGCAGGCCCGAGCCCAGCGTGGCGGTCGCGGCGGTGAAGGCCATCTGCGCCTGGAAGGCCTCCTGTTGGAGCTGCAGCTGCGCATCGGCGGTGGTGGCATGCAGGTAGCGGGTGTACAGCTCGCGCAGCGGGCCGGCATGGGCCTCGAAGGCCGGGTCCAGCGCAGGCAGGGCGGTCGGAGCGGCTTCCAGCGTGTAGGTGGGCGCGACATAGCCCTTGGGCTGGTGGCGCACATAGACGCCGGGGTCGCCCAGGTTGTCTTCGACATAGTCGATGAAGGCCGGGGCGGTGAAGATCTTGGCGTTGATCCGGCCGCCGCTGGCGTCCACGTGCATCACGGTCTGCTCTTCGGGGAACGGCTCGTGGACGCCGAAGTTCCACGTCTTGTCGATGAACAGCGCGTGGGTACTCTGGTACGGCCCCTCGAAGTTGACGCCGCCCAGCTCGATCTGGTTGTTCAGGTCGCCGAAGTTCCTCAGCTTGTCTTCGCCGGTGACGTAGATCTCGTTGGCGATCACGTACTCGGCCAGGGTCGGGTTGATCAGGCCACCCTTGCCCTTGGCGTAGACGATGAAGCGCACGTCGCCGAGGCGTTCGGTCTGCAGATGATGTTCACCGGGCTTGAGCTTGACCGGGCGCGAGGCGTGCGCGGCGATCGGCAGTTCGTTGCCATCGATGCGCAGGGTCAGCGGGGTATCGCCCGGGTTGTCGATCTCGAACGTCTGGGCGGGGCTGGAACAGCCGGTGAGGGCAGCGGCTGCGATCAGCAGCCCGGTAAAACGCTTGATCAAAACAAAACACCTGTGTTGCAACAGAAAAAAAAGAATCAGTTCGCCCAGGGCGGGCTGTAGCGCACTTTCACCGTGCGTACCGCAGGGTCGGCGCGCAGCGCTTCGACCAGCTGGCTGTCCACGCGCACGGCGATCTCACCGGCCACATCGAGCATGCCGGCCACCGGGCCCTGCGCCGAGCCGAGCAGCAGGTCCAGGCGCAGCGGCGTGCGGCCCGGGCGATGGCGGTCGAGCAAAGCGTTGATGCGGTTCCACACGGCGCCGTCCTGGCGCAGGTCCAGCCGCAGCGACAGGCGCGTGGCGTAGTTGGCGCAGATGTCTTCGTAATCCCAGACCTGGCGGATGCGCAGCGCGTAGCCACCGTTGAACTCGTCTTCGCGCAGGCCGCCCTTGACCACCAGGATGCGGTCCTTGGTCATCAGGTGGCCGAACTCGGCCAGGCCATCGGTGAAGGCGCTGCACTCCACGCGGCCCTTGCCGTCTTCGAGCTGCATGAAGATCTGGCTCTCGCCCTTGCGGCGCACCCCGACCACCAGGCCGGCGAGGATCACCGGGGTTTCCTGGCGCCAGGCACGCTTCTCGCCATCCTTGCTCGGGCGTGCCGGCGGGATCAGCTTCTCGAGCATGCCCAGGTCGGTGCCGACCAGATCCTTGACGTCATCGGCGTAGGGATCGAACGGGTGGCCGCTGAGATAGAAACCCAGCGTTTCGCGTTCGCCTTCCAGCAGCTGGCCCAGCGCCCACTCTTTGGCTTCGGGCAGTTCCAGCTGCATCGCGGTGGTGACCGGATCGGGCGCACCGAACAACGAGTTCTGGCCGGAGGCCTTCTCGCGTGCCATCTGGTCGGTGGCCTTGAGCACTTCGGGCAGCTGCAGCATCAGCGAAGCGCGGTTCTTGCCGAGCCCGTCCATCGCGCCGCAGTTGATCATCGCTTCCAGCGTGCGGCGGTTGAGCTTGCCGGACTCGGCGCGCATGCAGAAATCCAGCAGCGATGCATAGCGGCCGCCACGCTGGCGTTCCTCCACGATCGCTTCGCAGGCACCCTGGCCGACGCCCTTGATCGCGCCCAAGCCATACACGATGGTGTCGGCGCTGGAGGCTTCGAACATGTAGGCCGATTCGTTCACGCGCGGCGGCAGCACGGTCAGACCGAGGTTGCGCACTTCGGCGAGGAAGCCGACCACCTTGTCGGTGTTGTCCATGTCCGAGGATAGCGTCGCGGCCATGAACTCGGCCGGGTAATGGCGCTTGAGCCAGGCGGTCTGGTAGCTGACCAGCGCGTAGGCGGCGGCGTGCGACTTGTTGAAGCCGTAGCCGGCGAACTTCTCCATCAGGTCGAAGATCGCGTCGGCCTTGGCTTCGACGACGCCATCCTTGGCCGCACCTTCGCGGAAGATCTCGCGGTGCTTGGCCATTTCGGCCGGCACTTTCTTGCCCATCGCACGGCGCAGCAGGTCGGCGCCGCCGAGCGAGTAACCGCCCACGATCTGCGCCATCTGCATCACCTGCTCCTGGTACACCATGATGCCGTAGGTGTCTTTCAGGATCGCTTCGGTGCGCGGATCGGGATAGATGATCTCTTCCTGCCCGTGCTTACGCGCGTTGAAGGAAGGAATCAGGTCCATCGGGCCGGGGCGGTACAGCGACACCAGCGCGATGAGATCTTCGAAGCGGTCAGGGCGCGCGTCTTTCAGCAGGCGGCGCATGCCCGAGGATTCGAACTGGAACACCGCGCCGGTATTTCCGTTGGCGAAGATGTCCTTGTAGGTGGGCACGTCATCCAGCGGCAGCGCGGTGATGTCCACCGGCGGGATGCCGGCGCGTTCATGGCGCTTGTTGATCGCCTTGACCGCCCAGTCGATGATGGTCAGCGTGCGCAGGCCGAGGAAGTCGAACTTCACCAGGCCGATTTCTTCGACGTCGTTCTTGTCGAACTGGGTGACCGGGTTGCGGCCGCGGCCGCCTTCGTCATGTTCGGCGAACAGCGGGCAGAATTCGGCCAGCGGCTCGGGTGCGATCACCACGCCGCCGGCGTGCTTGCCGGCGTTGCGGGTGAGGTCTTCGAGCTGGCGTGCCAGGTCGATCAGGTCGCGGACATCATCTTCGTTCTGGTAGCGCTGGATCAGCTCCGGCGAGGCCATTTCCGAATCCTTGCCTTCGCCCATCGCATCCTTGAGCGAGATGCCCAGGATGTTCGGAATCAGCTTGGAAACGCCGTCGACCAGGCCGTACGGGAAGCCGAGCACGCGGCCGGAGTCGCGCACCACGGCCTTGGCCGCCATGGTGCCGTAGGTGATGATCTGGCTGACCCGGTCGCGCCCGTATTTACGCGCGACGTAGTCGATGACCTCGTCGCGGCGGTCCATGCAGAAGTCGATGTCGAAGTCGGGCATCGACACGCGTTCGGGGTTGAGGAAGCGCTCGAACAGCAGGTTGTACGGGATCGGATCCAGATCGGTGATCTGCAGCGCCCAGGCGACCAGCGAGCCGGCACCGGAACCGCGGCCGGGGCCGATCGGAATGCCCTGGTTCTTTCCCCACTGGATGAAGTCGGCCACGATCAGGAAGTAGCCGGGGAAGCCCATCTTGATGATGGTGGCCAGTTCGAACTCGAGGCGCTCGAAATAATCGGCGCGGGTCTTGCCCGGCGCCAGCGGATTCTTTTCGAGGCGCGCTTCCAGGCCCTTGCGCGATTCGCTGCAGATCCAGCTGTCGAGGGTTTCGTCCTCGGGCACCGGGTAGTTGGGCAGGAAGTAGGTGCCCAGGCGCATTTCGATGTTGCAGCGCTCGGCCAGCGCGAGCGTGTTGTCGATCGCGTCGGGGATGTCGGCGAACAGCGCGCACATGTCCTCGGCGGACTTGAGGTACTGCTGGTCGCTGTAGTCGCGCGGGCGCTTGGGGTCGTCCAGCACGCGGCCGGAGGAGATGCACACGCGGGCTTCGTGGGCGTTGAAGTCTTCCGGCTGCAGGAAGCGCACATCGTTGCTGGCGATCACCGGCAGGCCGCGCTGGCCGGCGGCCTGCAGGGCGAACTGGTTGAAGGCTTCTTCGCCGTCGCGGCCGGTACGGGTCAGCTCCAGGTGCAGGCCATCGCCGAACACGCGCTGCCAGTCGGCCAGTTGCTGCTCGGCCAGGTCATGGCGGCCATCGCCGGCCAGGCGGCCGGCAAGGCTGTCGCGGCCGGCCAGTGCAAACAGGTTGTGGCAGCCGGCTTTGAGCCACTCCGGGTGCACAGCGACGCCGCCTTCGGGGCGGTGGCCTTCCATCCAGGCGCGGGTGAGCAGCCTGGAGAGGCTGAGGTAGCCTTCGCGGTCGCGGCAGAGCAGGGTCATGCGCCAGGGCGTCATGCCTTCTTCGGCGATCATGATGTCCGCGCCGGCGATGGGCTTGATGCCCACGGTTTCGGCGGCTTTGTAGAACTTGACCAGCGCGAACAGGTTGTTGAGATCCGTCACTGCCAGTGCAGGCAGCTTCAGTTCGACCGCGCGGCTGAGCAGGTTGGCCTGCTTGGCTTTTTTCGGGTCAGCCTGATCCGGCTTCGCCGGGACACGGATGGTCGAATCCGCCAGCGAAAATTCGGTGTGGACGTGGAGATGTACGAAACGGGAAGTGGACATGCCGAACCAATGTGATGCCCGGTCAGGGTAGCGGTGGTGGTGGACGCTAACAAGGCTTGACAGGGGTGTTGCGGGGGCGCGGGCGGGCGCTGGGGTTCAGGTTTGCCAGGGCATCCGACGCCACCGCTGGCCGATGCGCAGTGGCGGGCAACCCCCGTATGTCCAGCGCTGTGGTGCCGGGTGCCGTCCGGCCATGGCAGCGCTCAGGCGGGGAGGCTGCTCAGCGCAGGTTCCAGGCACGCGCGCACGGGGGCGAAGCTGCGCCGGTGCTGGGGGCAGGGGCCGTGGTTGCGCAGGGCGGCGAGGTGAGCGGGGGTGCCGTAGCCCTTGTGCTGGTCGAAGCCGTACTCGGGATGGGCGTCGTGCAGGCGCTGCATGAAGCGGTCGCGGCTGACTTTGGCCAGGATCGAGGCGGCCATGATGGCGCGGTCCAGGGCATCGCCGCCGATCAACGCCTGGGCCGGGCAGGGCAGGCCCTTGGGGACGACGTTGCCGTCGATGCGGGCGAACTGGGCGACGTGGGCGACGCCTTCGACGGCGCGGCGCATGCCGAGCATCGTGGCCTGGTAGATGTTGAGCGCGTCGATTTCGCTGACGTCCACCATCACCACGTGCCAGGCCAGGGCGCGGTCGAGGATCCTGTCGTAGAGCTGGTCGCGGCGGGCAGCGGTGAGCTGCTTGGAGTCGTCCAGGCCGTTCAGGCGTGGGCGGTCCGGGCAGAACACGACGGCGGCGACGGCGACCGGACCGGCCAGGGGGCCGCGGCCGGCTTCATCCACGCCGGCCACGTAGCGCGGGGCCACGGTGGCCAGGGCGGCGCCGTCGAACAGGGCCAGCGAGGCGGCAGCGGCGTGGCGACGGCTCATGCGGCGCGACCGCCGTTGGGGCCGCGTTCGAGCAGGTCGGTCACCGCGTCGGCGGCGCGTGCGGAGGCATCGCGGCGCAGTTGCAGGTGCAGGCGTTCGTAGGTGTCGTGCAGGTCGATCACGCGCTGGGGGTGGTCGAACCACTGCAGGATCGCGGCGGCCAGTTTGTCCGGCGTGCAGTCGTGCTGCATCAGTTCCGGGGCAAGGTCCTTGCCGGCCAGGATGTTGGGCAGGGCGAAGCGGTCGACCTTGAGCAGGCCCAGCGCTTTGACGATGCGGTAGGTGAGTTCGGCAACGCGGTAGCCGACCACCATCGGGCGCTTGACCAGCATCGTCTCCAGGGTGGCGGTACCGGACGCGAGCACGACCACGTCGGCGGCGATCATCGCAGTGCGCGCGTTGCCGTCGAGCAGGTGCGAATGGGCGACCGGCAGGGCCGAGGCGGAGAGCTGCTCGCTGATCAGCTGGCGGCAGGCGGCGTTGGCCGCCGGCACCACCACGTGCAGGCCCGGAATGCGTTCGGAGACCTGCCAGGCGGCTTCGAAGAACGGCTCGCCGAGCTTGCCGATCTCGCCCAGGCGGCTGCCCGGCAGGACCGCCAGCACCTTGGCATTGGAGGGCAGGCCGAGCTCGGCACGCGCCTGTTCGCGATCATTGTGCAGCGGGATGTCATCGGCCATCGGGTGGCCCACGAAGCGGGCGTCGATGCCGTGCCTGGCGTAGATCGGCGGTTCCATCGGGAACAGGCACAGCACCAGGTCGGCGCTGGCCCCGATCTTCTCGGCCCGCTTCTCACGCCAGGCCCAGACGGAAGGGCTGACGTAATGAACGGTGCGGATGCCGCGGTCCTTCAGCCAGCGCTCGACGCCGAGGTTGAAGTCCGGTGCGTCGATGCCGATGAACACGTCCGGCTGCCACTCCAGCGCACGCGCGCGGAACTCCCGGCGCAGTTTGAGCAGACGCGGCAGGTGGCGCAGGATTTCGGTCAGCCCCATCACCGCCAGTTCGCTGGCATCGAACCAGGTCTGGCAGCCGGCGCTGCGCATGGCATCGCCGCCGATGCCGGCGAACTCGGCGTTCGGGAAGCGCAGGCGCAGCTCGCGGACCAGGCCGGCACCGAGCAGGTCACCGGAGGCTTCGCCGGCGACCAGGGCGATCCGCACCGGGCGGTCGGAGGTGCGCACGGCCAGCGTCTGTTCGACGCTGGTCGCCATCGCAGCGAGCGGAATGATCTCGGCGGTGGTGATGCCCGGGGTGTGCCCGCCTGGACCCGTCATCGCAGCAAGGGCCTCTCGGCGCTTTCGATGAAGTCCAGCAGGTCCTTCACATCGGCGCTGTGGCTGGCCTGTTCGGCCAGCTGCACCTTGGCTTCGGCCAGCGGCAGGCCGGCCACGTACAGCGTGCGGTAGGCGCGCTTGATGCTGGCGATGCGTTCGGCGTCGAACCCACGGCGCTTGAGGCCTTCGCTGTTGATGCCGCGCGGGCGGCCCAGGCTGTCGCTGCCGACCATGGTGAACGGCGGCACGTCGCCGTTGGTCAGCGCACCCATGCCGAGGAAGGCGTGGGCGCCGATGCGGCAGAACTGGTGGGCACCGGCGAAGCCGCTGATGATCACGTAGTCGCCCACGGTGACGTGGCCGGCCAGCGTGGTGTTGTTGGAGAACACGCAGTGGTCGCCAACGTGGCAGTCATGCGCCACGTGGGTATAGGCCAGCATCCAGTTGTCGTTGCCGACCGTGGTGATGCCGCCGCCACCGGCGGTGCCACGGTTGATGGTGACGAATTCGCGGATGACGTTGTCATCGCCGATCACCAGTTCGGTGCGCTCGCCTTTGTACTTCTTGTCCTGCGGCTCGCCACCGATCGCGGCATGGCCGATGAAGCGGTTGTTGCGGCCGATCCGGGTCGGGCCATGGATCGAGCAGTGCGGACCGATCTCGGTACCGGCACCGATCTCCACGTCCGCACCGATCAGGCAGAACGCACCCACGCGCACATCCGCAGCCAGCGTCGCCGACGGGTCGATGACCGCGGTGGGGTGGATGAGAGGGGCGTTGTCACTCATTGCAGTTCTCCTGCCAGGATCATTCGCGGGTGCCGGCGCACAGCACTTCGGCGCAGGCGACGATCTCGCCATCGACCTTGGCCACGCAGTCGTACACCGCCATGTTGCGGATCACGCGCTTGATCTCCACGTGCATTTCCAGCACATCGCCGGGCACGACCTGCTTGCTGAAACGGGCCTTGTCCACCTTGACCATGTAGAACAATTTGGACTGCGCATCGCGGCCCAGGGTGAGCTGGGTGAGCACGCCGCCGGCCTGGGCCATGGCTTCGATGATCAGCACGCCGGGCATGATCGGCTGGCCCGGGAAGTGGCCCTGGAAGAACGGCTCGTTGATGCTGACGTTCTTGGTGGCGACGATCTTCCGGTTCTCGAAATCGAGCGAGATCACCTTGTCCACCAGCAGGAACGGATAGCGGTGCGGGATCAACTGCTGGATCTGGTTGATGTCCGGCAGATTCTGGTTGTTGCTCATTCCTTCTCCTTGCTCACAGACAGGATGCGCCGGGCGAGCGCATCGAGCTGCTTGAAGCGCGCGGCATTCTTGCGCCACGTGCGGTTGTCGGTCAGTGGGGTGCCGGAGGAGTACTCGCCCGGCTCATGAATGGAGTTGCGCACCACCGATTTGCCGGTGATGACGACCTTGTCGCAGATTTCGAGGTGACCGACGACGCCGACGGCGCCGCCCAGCAGGCAGTAACGGCCGATCTTGGCGCTGCCGGCGATGCCGGTGCAGCCGGCGATGGCCGAGTGGGCGCCGATCTGGACGTTGTGGGCGATCTGGACGAGGTTGTCCAGGCGCACGTCGTTTTCCAGCACGGTGTCTTCCAGCGCGCCGCGGTCGACGCAGGTGTTGGCGCCGATCTCGCAGTCGTCGCCGATGCGTACGCCACCCAGCTGGGGCACCTTGATCCAGTGGCCGGCATCCATGGCCAGGCCGAACCCGTCGGCACCGAGCACGGCGCCGGGATGGATGCGCACGCGCTTGCCGAGCTTCACGCGGGTGACCAGGGTCACGCGGGCGATCAGCTCGCAGCCGGTCTCCAGGGTGCAGTCTTCGCCGATGACGCTGCCGGGGCCGACGATGCAGTTCTCACCGACCACGCTGCGGGCACCGATGGTGACGAACGGGCCGATGTGGGCGCTGGCGGCGACCTGGGCGTCCGGATCGATGCAGGCGCTGGGGTGGATGCCCGGCGCGCGCGGCGGTGCGATGTCGAACAGCGCGGCGATCTTGGCGAAGGTGGTGTACGGGTCCTTGGCGACCAGGGCGGCGCCGGGCGCGGCCTCGGCATCCTCGGCACGCAGCACGACGATGGCGGCCTGGCTGTCGGCCAGCTGCGCGCGGTAGCGCGGGTTGGCCAGGAAGGTGAGCTGGCCGGGGCCGGCATGGGCGAGCGTAGCCACGCCATGGATGGCAGTGCTGCCATCACCATGGACCTGCAGGCCAAACTGCTCGGCGAGTTGCTGGGCGGTATAGGTAGGAGTGTTCACCGGGGGAGTTTACCGTGTGATGCCGAAACGGTCATGCGGGGCGGGGGTTCCGGGGTGTGGTGGGCGGTTTGTTGCGGCCCGGCGCATCCGGGGTGATCGCGCGGCTCCGTGGCGGGCAGCCCCCACGGACCCCGATGGTTCAACCCGCGCGCGGCAGGGTAGTGCCGGCCGCTGGCCGGCTCGCATTGATCCCGGACGTTCGTGCCGACCAACGGTCGGCACCTGCCCAGAGCGGCATCGAACGACCAGTGCCACCCCAAAGCGGCATCGAACGATCAATCCCAACCCAAAGCGCCCCGACCCATGATTGGTTCGAACCCCGATCGGCACGGAGCCATGATCGCTCCCAGCGCCCAAACGAAAACGCCGGGCAAAGCCCGGCGAATGCGTACCGCGTCTGGTGGAGAGGCCCCCTTCTGTCAAGGGGGCCGCGCCGACGGCGCGGGTATAGGAGGAATCGTTGGGCCCCAAGGTTTGCTGCGCAAACCTTGGGCAATTCACGTTAGGCGGTCAGAACTGACCGCCGAACGTGAATTGCAGACGCTCGACTTCGTCGCCGTCTTCCTTCTTGAGCGGGAAGGCGTAGCTGATCGAGATCGGGCCGACCGGGGCGCGCCACAGCAGGGCCACACCGGTGGAGACGCGCAGTTCGTTGGCCTTGAAGTTGTCCACGCCGTTGTAGACGTTGCCGAAGTCCACGAAGGCCGAGATGCGGGCCGAGGGGCTGTCGAACAGGCGCGGGAAGTAGGCTTCGACCGAACCGACGGTCTTCAGCGAGCCACCCAGCGGCTGGCCGCGGTTGTAGCTCAGGGTCGGTTCCGAACGCGGGCCGAGGGTGTTGTCCTCGAAGCCGCGCACCGAGTTGGTACCACCAGCGTAGAAGTTCTCGTAGAACGGCAGGCCCGAGGCGGTCACGACGCGGGTGCTGCCATCCGGGTTGGTGATCACGCGGGTGGTGTCATTGCCGTAGCTGTCGCCGTAGCCGACTTCGGCGCGGGTGTTGATGACCAGCTGCGGGATGATCGGCCAGTACTTGGAGAACTGGTAGTTCAGCTTGTAGTACTCGACGGTCGAGCCCGGCAGCGTGGTTTCCAGGCCCACGCGCTGGTAGGTACCGCGGGTCGGCATGAAGTAGTCGTTGCGGGTATCGCGCGCCCAGCCCAGCTCGGTGCGCCAGGAATGGAACGTGCGCTGGCCGATGGCGTCGATGTAATCGATGATCGCCTGCGGGGTCGAGCCCTGGTAGGTGGTGATCTGGTTGCTGTCGATGCCCACCATCAGCGAGACGGTGTCGTTCTCGGTGATCGGCACGCCGAACACCACCTGCGCGGCACCGTTGGTGCTGTTGTACTGCGCGGTGTTGAAGTCGGAGTAATCCAGTTCGCGCCAGGACAGGTTGTAGCCCAGCGAGACGCCGTCATCGGTGAAGTACGGGTTGGTGTAGCTGAAGCCGTAGCGCTGCAGGTAGCTGCTGCGCGAGGCTTCGACCGACACGCGGTTGCCGCCGCCGAGGAAGTTGTTCTGCGACAGCTGCACCGAGGTGGTCATGCCGTAGGACTGGGAATAGCCCAGGCCGAACACGAAGCTGCCCGAGGTGGTTTCCTTGACGTTGTAGACCACGTCGACCTGGTCGTTGCTGCCGGTGACCGGCGGCGTTTCCACGTCCACCGATTCGAAGTAGCCCAGGCGCTGCAGGCGGATCTTGGAGCGGTCGATCGCAGCCTGGGAGTACCAGCTGTTCTCGAACTGGCGCATTTCACGACGCAGCACTTCGTCGGAGGTGCGGGTGTTGCCCTTGAAGGTGATGCGGCGCACCGACACGCGCGGGCCGGGAACGACCTGCATGTTGATGGCCACCGTGCGGTCGGCACGGTTGCTGGTCGGGATCGGGTTCACCTTGGCGAAGGCGTAGCCGATGTTGGACAGCGAATTGGTGATCTGGTCCGAGCTGAATTCCAGCAGCGCACGCGAGAACGTGTCGCCGGACTTCTGGATCACCATGCGCTCGACATCTTCCTGCGGCAGGATGGTGTCGCCGGTGACCTTGATCTCGGAGATCTTGTACTGCTCACCCTCGGTCACGCCGGCGGTGATGAACATGTCGCGCTTGTCCGGGCTGATCGAGACCTGGGTGGAATCGATGCTGAAATCCACGTAGCCGCGGTCCAGGTACCAGCCGTTGAGCTTTTCCAGGTCGCCGGACAGCTTTTCCTTGGAGTACTGGTCATCGCGGCGGTACCACGAGGCCCAGTTGTGCTCCTTGGATTCCCAGGTTTCCAGGATGTCCTTGGCCGGGAACTTCTCGGTGCCGACCAGGTTGACGTGCTGGATCTTGGCGGCCTTGCCTTCCTTGATCGCGATGGCGATGTCCACGCGGTTGCGGTCCAGCGGGCTCACCGTCGGGGTGATGTCCACGTTGTACTTGCCACGGTCGTTGTACTGGCGGCGCAGTTCCTGGGTCACGCGGTCCAGGCTCAGGCGGTCGAAGGTGCCGCCCTCGGTCAGGCCGATGTCGCTCAGGCCCTTGAGCAGCTGGTCGCTCTTGATGTCCTTGTTGCCGGTGACGGTCAACTTGTTGATCGCCGGGCGTTCCTTGACCGTGACCACGAGGATGTCGCCCTGGCGGTTGAGCTGGACGTCTTCGAAGAAGCCGGTCTTGTACAGCGCACGGATGGTTTCACCGACCTTGTTGTCGGTGATGGTGTCGCCACGTTCCACCGGCAGGTAGGTGAACACGGTACCGGAGGTGATGCGCTGCAGACCATCCACGCGGATGTCGCTGACGGTGAAGGGCTCGGCTGCCTGCGCCAGGGCGGGCGCGCCGAAACCGGCAACGAGTGCGAGGGCCAGCAGGCGGCGATTGGGGAGTCGCGTCATGTCACGTCCGGTTGGAGTCGATTTCAACATTGCGGGATGCCGGCGCATAAGACGACGACAAAAGGAAAAAAGTTCATCGCGGGACCAGGCCGAGGATGTCGTTGTAGAACGCCAATCCCATCAGCCCGGCCAGCAGCGCCAGGCCCACATACTGCCCGGCAGCCATGGCGCGCTCGCTCAGCGGGCTGCCCTTGACCAACTCGATAAGGTAATACAGCAGGTGCCCGCCGTCCAAGATGGGGATGGGCAACAGGTTGATGATGCACAGGCTCAGCGACAGCAGGGCCAGGAAATACAGGAACCAGTCCAGGCCACGTTTGGCCGAGACATTGGCGACCCGGGCAATGGTGACCGGGCCGGAGATGTTCTGCAGCGAGGCATTGCCGGTGACGATGCGGCGCATCATCCCCAGTGAATCCCCCGCCATCCGGGCGGTTTCACGCAGGGCGACCGGCACTGCCGCAAACGGCCCGAACTTGAGCTCAGCGTCGTATGCCGGGGCATGGGTCTCGGGGAAACCGATCCCGATCTGCCAGGTCGGCTGGCCGCGGCCGTCCACGCCCTGGCGGGGGGTGATCTCCAGCGCCAGCCGCTCGCCGCCGCGCAGGACGTCGATCATGCCGGGCCCACCGCGCTGGCCGAGCGCGGCGATCTGCGCCGGGACCTGGTCGGCACCTTCGATGCGCTGGCCGTCCACGGCCACGATCAGGTCGCCCGGCAGCAGCACGCCCTGGGCAGCCGCATCGGGCAGGACCTTGTCCACCAGCGCCGGCTGCAGCCAGAACTGCCAGCTCAGCCCGGTCAACTGGGGAACGCGGCGCTCATCGAAGCCGGCCGGCAGCTGGGACAGGGGCAGGGTGCGGGTGCGTACCTGGTCCAGGCCATCGAGGACCTCGACCTGGGCATCGTGACGATCCATCGCCGCGGTGGTCAGCGCCATGCTGGCCTCGCCGGCGGTGGCCACGCTGCGGCCATCGACCTTGACCACACGGTCCCCGGCCTGCAGCCCCGCAGTCTGGGCCATGCCGGTGGTGCGGCCGATGGTGGCCGAGTAATCCTGTTTGCCGATCACGAACATCGCCCACAGCAGGGCGATGCACAGGATCAGGTTGGCCGCCGGACCGGCGGCGACCACCGCGATCCGCTGCCACACGGTCTTGTGGTTGAAGGCCTGGCCGCGCTCGGCGGGATGTACCTCGACCTCGCGCTCGTCCAGCATCTTCACGTAGCCGCCCAGTGGAATGGCGGCGATCGCGAATTCGGTGCCCGCGCGGTTGCGGCGCGACCACAGCGGCTTGCCGAAACCGACAGAGAAGCGCAGCACCTTGATCCCGCAGCGGCGGGCGACCCAGTAGTGACCGAACTCGTGGAACGTCACCAGCAGGCCAAGGCTGACGATCATCCACCAGACGGATCCGATGAAATCACCCATGGTGATCAGCACTGTAAGGGGGCGTGTGGGGCATTCAGGCGTGGTCGATGGCGGCTTGGGTGATCTGGCGGGCGCGCTGATCGGCGGTCAGCAGGCCCTCCAGTGTATCGGCGGACTCGCTGGACAGTGTTGACAGAGCGTTAGCGACCAGCGCTGGAATGGCAAGGAAAGCTGCCCGCCCCTGAAGAAACGCTGAAACCGCGACTTCGTTGGCGGCATTGAGGATCGCCGGGGCGGTCCCGCCGGCGGCCATGGCCTGCCAGGCGAGCTTCAGGCAGGGGAACGCCTCGGTGTCCGGGGCTTCGAAATCCAGCCGGCCCTGGGTCAGCAGGTCCAGCCCGCCGACCCCGGATTCGATCCGCTGCGGCCAGCCCAGGCCGACGGCCAGGGTGGTGCGCATGTCCGGCAGGCCCAGCTGGGCCAGGGTCGAGCCGTCGACGAACTCGACCAGCGAATGCACCAGGCTCTGCGGGTGGACCAGGACGTCAATACGCTCGCCCGGCACGCCGAACAGGTGGTGGGCTTCGATGACTTCCAGCCCTTTGTTCATCAACGTCGCCGAATCGACCGAGATCTTCGGGCCCATCGACCACTTCGGGTGCGCCACGGCCTGGGCCGGGGTGACCTGGGCCAGCTGTTCGCGGGTACGGCCACGGAACGGGCCCCCGGAGGCGGTCAGGATGATCCGGCGCACGCCGGCACCGTCCAGACTGGCATCGCGCGAACGCAGGCACTGGAAGATGGCGCTGTGCTCGCTGTCGATCGGGATGATCTCGGCCCCGGCGGCAGCGGCCTGGCGCATCAGCAGCTCGCCGGCCAGCACCAGCGATTCCTTGTTGGCCAGCAGGATCCGCTTGCCGGCCGCGGCGGCGGCCAGGGTCGAGGACAGTCCGGCCGCGCCGACGATCGCCGCGACCAGCGTGTCGCAGACATCGCTGGCGGCCAGCTGGTCCAGCGCCCCGGCGCCGGCATGGGCCTGGGTGGCCAGGCCGGCGTCACGCAGGCCGTCGCGCAGGGCGGCGTACCGCGATTCATCGGCGATCACGGCATGGGCCGGGCGATGCAGGGCGCACAGGGCAACCAGCGCATCGACCTGGCGGCCGGCGGCGAGCACGGTGACCTGGTAGCGGTCCGGATGGCGTGCGATCACGTCCAGCGCGGATGCGCCGATCGAACCGGTGGCGCCGAACACGGCGACCTGGCGGGGGGCGGAGGCGCTGGCCATGGTTAGAACCCGAAGATTTCCTTGCCGAGTGCGAACACCGGCAGGGCGGCGAGGACGCCGTCGATACGATCGAGCACGCCGCCATGCCCCGGGATGATATGGCCCGAGTCCTTGGCACCGGCGTGGCGCTTGATCAGGCTTTCGTACAGGTCGCCCAGCACCGAGGCGAACACGGTCACCACGGCGGTGATGACCAGGCCGATCAGGTGGCCGCTGTCGATCCCGGCCAGCCAGCCGAAGCCCAGGGCCACGATCAGGCCGGCGACCATGCCGCCGCCGAGACCTTCCCAGGTCTTGTTGGGGCTGATCCGCGGGGCGAGCTTGGTGCGGCCGAAGGTGCGGCCGGCGAAATAGGCGCCCGAATCGGCGGCCCAGACCACGGCCAGCGCGGTCAGCAGCCACAGGTGGCCGTTCTCGCCACTGGCATGGATCAGCACCAGCGATGCCCAGGCGGGCACGATCGCCAGGGTGCCGGCGAGCAGCTTGAGGGCACGCGCCGGGCTGCTGGGGCTGGCGCCGAAGTTGAAGAAGCGCAGCCACAGCAGGGCCAGCAACCACCACCCGATGCCGACCAGCGCGGCGATCTGGTACAGCACCAGCGAGCCGGCATCGGCCCACACGATCAGCACCATCAGCACCAGGTTCAGCACCAGCAGGATGGTGCGGGCCAGGGTGTCTTCCACGTCGGCCAGCTTCAGCCATTCCCACAGGCCGATCAGGAACACCGCGGCAGCGGCAGCGGCCAGCCACTGGGTCGGCAGCATCAGGATGGCGAGGATGGCGACCGGCGCCATGATCAGCGCGGCGATGACTCGGGTCTTGGTCATGGGGAAGAGGTCTCGGTGGCCAAGGCGGCGATCTGGGCGCTGGTCAGGCCGAAACGGCGTTCACGCGAAGCATAGGCGTCGATCGCCTGCTGCAGGACGGCGGCGTCGAACTCGGGCCACAGTACGTCGGTGAACCACAGTTCGGTGTAAGCCAGCTGCCAGAGCAGGAAATTGCTGATGCGGGTGTCGCCACCGGTGCGGATGAACAGGTCCGGCGGCGGCAGGTCTGCCAGGGCCACGCGGCTGCTCAGCATCGCTTCGTCGATCTGCTCGGGCAGCAGGCGGCCGGCCGCGACCTCGGCGGCCAGTTCGCGTGCGGCGCGGGCAATGTCCTGGCGGCCACCATAGCTGGCGGCGATGCTCAGGGTCATCGCACGGTTGTCGGCGGTGCGTTGTTCGGCCAGCTGCATGCGGCTGACCAGCCCGGCGCCGAAGCGCTCGCGCTCGCCGATGAAACGCACGCGCACGCCACGGCGATGCAGCTCGTCCACTTCGCGGTCGAGCGCATTGAGGAACAGCTTCATCAACGCATCGACCTCATCGGTCGGCCGGCCCCAGTTTTCACTGGAGAAGGCGAACAGGGTCAATGCGGCGATGCCGTTGTCGAGGCAGAAATCGATGGTGCGGTTGACCGCGCGCGCGCCGGCACGATGGCCGATCACGCGCGGGCGACGACGCTTCTGTGCCCAACGCCCGTTGCCATCCATGATGATGGCGACGTGGCGCGGCATGGGCGCGGCAGTGCCGCTGGTCGGGGCCTGGGACATGGGGCTCAGACCGCCATCAGTTCCTTTTCTTTCTCGGCGACCACACTGTCGACGTCCTTGATGGACTTGTCGGTCAGCTTCTGGATGTCATCTTCGCCGCGCTTCTTGTCGTCTTCGCTGATCGCCTTGTCCTTGAGCAGGTTGGCGATCGCCTTGTTGGCGTCCTGGCGGATGTTGCGGATGGCGATCTTGGCGCCTTCGCCTTCCTTCTGCACCTGCTTGCCCAGCTCCTTGCGGCGCTCTTCGGTCGGCGGCGGCAGGTTCAGGCGGATGACGGTGCCGGCCACGTTCGGGGTCAGACCCAGATCGGAGGCGTAGATCGCCTTCTCGACGTCCTTGATCATGCCCTTGTCGAACAGCGTGATGACCAGCGAGTGGCCCTCGGAAACGCTGATCGAGGCGACCTGGTTAAGGGGGGTGTCGGTGCCGTAGGCCTTGACGGTGATGCGGTCCAGCAGGGCCGGGGAAGCACGGCCGGTGCGGATGGAGGTGAGGGTGTGCTTCAGAGCATCGATGCTCTTTGCCATGCGCGTCTGCGCGTCCTGCTTGATTTCGTTGAGCATCGCCCGAATCCTGGATGTAACTGGGAATCGGGCGATTATAGGCGAATACCGACCCTTTCCGGGCCGTTCAGGGCGCCCGGCGTCGGGCGCCGCTCAGGCTCAGGCGTTGTCGCGGCCCTGGACCAGGGTGCCGATGTTGTCGCCGTGCAGGATCTTGAGCAGCTCGCCCGGCTGGCCCATGTCGAACACGCGCAGCGGCAGGTCGCTGTCGCGGGCCAGCGCGAAGGCGGCGGTATCCATGACTTCAAGGCCCCGGCGGATCACTTCGTCGTAGGTCAGGCTGTCGAAACGGACCGCGTCGCTGTACTTGTTCGGGTCCTTGTCGTACACGCCGTCGACCTTGGTAGCCTTCAGCAGCAGGTCCGCGCCGATCTCGATCGCGCGCAGGGCAGCGCCGGAATCGGTGGTGAAGAACGGGCTGCCGACGCCGGCGGCGAAGATCACCAGGCGGCCCTTTTCCAGGTGGCGGATGGCGCGGCGGCGGATGTAATCCTCGCAGACGTCATTGATCTTGATCGCGCTCATCACGCGGGCCTTGGCGCCCAGCTTTTCCAGGGCGTCCTGCATGGCCAGCGCGTTGATGACGGTGGCGAGCATGCCCATCTGGTCGCCGGTGACCCGGTCCATGCCGCCTGCGGCCAGGCCGGCGCCGCGGAAGATGTTGCCGCCGCCGATCACCAGGGCCACTTCGGCGCCGGCCGCCTGGGCTTCCATCACCTCACGGGCGAGGCGGTGGATCACCTTGGGGTCGATGCCGTAGTCCTCGTCTCCCATCAGCGCCTCCCCGGAAACTTTCAACAGGATGCGGCGATAGGCGAGCTTTGACATGGCGATCTCTGGGTGCGTGGAAAACGCCCGGATTCTACTGGAAGCCGGGCCATCGGGCAGCATAAATTTGCTGCGGTGCGGCGCATGGGGGCGCTGTGGGGGCCGTGATGACGGCCCCGCGCGGGGCTAACGCTCAGGCCGGTGCGGTGCTGGGCGAGCGCGCGATGACCCGGTTGCGGCCTAGGTTCTTGGAGCGGTACAGCACGTCGTCGGCGGCCTTGAGCAGATCCTGGACATCGGCGAAACGCTCATAGCCCCCCTGGGTCGCCACGCCTGCCGAGAAGGTCACGAACAGCGGGCCGCTGGCGACTTCGGCCATCGGCGTGTTGACGATGCTGGCCAGGACCCGGCGCACCACTTCCAGCGCGACCGGCTCGGTGGTGTTGGGCAGCAGCGCGATGAATTCCTCGCCGCCGAAGCGGGCCACCGTGTCGCTGTTGCGCAGCTGCTCCTGCAGCTTGGTGGCGAACATGCGCAGCACCTGGTCACCCATCAGGTGGCCATGGGCGTCGTTGATCTTCTTGAAGTCGTCCAGGTCGATGAAGGCGACCGAAAGCGGCCAGCCATGCCGGGTGGCGCGCAGGAATTCCTGCTCGAGCACGGCTTCCAGCTGGCGGCGGTTGAGCACGCCGGTGAGGGCGTCACGGTGCGCCTGCTCGGCCAGCCGGTTGGCGCGCGCTTCGAATTCATCCGCCCGCTTGCGGGCCAGGGCGGCGTCCTGCATCTCGCGCAGGTTGCGCAGGGTGGCCAGCTCCTGGGCATGGTCGATCAGCTGCTGCACGCGCGAGGGCGAGAACAGCGGGGTCTCGAACAGGGTGCTGATGTCCGGGAGCGATTCACCGATGCGGGCCAGCACCTGGTCGAACTGGGCGCTGTCCAGGCCGAGCGTGTCATGTACCTGCTGCAGGGCGTGCTCGCGCGCGGCATCGGCATCGGTGCCGAGCCAGATATCGGCCACCGCGCCGGACAGGGCGACGCAGTTCTGGAAATTGTCATCGCCGGTGGCGGGCGATTCGCTGTGCGCGATGCTGTCCACCAGGTAGCGCGGCAGGCCCCATTCTTCGGCGACCCACGCGCCGACGTCGGCGTGGCTGCACTGCAGGTGTTCGCGCTCCAGGGCGACCAGCGCGTCGTTGTCGGTGGCCTGGCGCAGCAGCGGCAGGTAGGTGTCCGGTTGCGCCTGGGCCAGGGCCAGCACGCCGATATCCTGCAGCAGGCCGGCCAGCATCAGCTCTTCGGCTTTGCGCAGGCCGCGCGCCTGCCCCAGCAGGCTGGCGGCCAGGGCGCTGAGGATGCTGCGGCGCCACGCGCGCTCGCGCAGGTCCTGGCCGTCGCCGGCGGCGGTCAGGTTCTGGGTCACGGTGAAGCCGAGGGCCAGGCTGACCGTGGCATTCAGACCGAGCATCGTCAGCGCCTGACCGAGATTCTCGATCCGGCGGCGGCTGGCATACAGCGGCGAATTGGCGATGCGCAGCATGCGGGCACTCAGCGCCATGTCGATGGCGATGATGTCGGCGGCGGTGGTGATGTCCGCTTCCGGATCCTGCGCCAGTTCGATGATGCGCAGGGCAATACCGGGCGGGGAGGGCAGGTTGCGGCAGAGCGCCAGGGCGGCTGTCAGCTCGGGAGGCATGGCGGGGTTGTCAGTATGTTGGGGCAAGAATACCTGAGGTGCATCACAGTTTCGTCCTTGATTTCTTGCGTTGACGCGGCAGATCGGTTTGGGAGTATTGCCCTGATCCGGCACACAAAGCAAAGCCAGTGGACAAAAAAAAGAAGCCGCGGAGTCCGCGGCTTCTTTCGTAACACATTCGAGCGGTGAAGATCAGGCCAGGCCGGCCTGCTTCATCACTTCGGCGGCGTAGTCTTCCACCACCTTCTCGATGCCTTCGCCGACCGCCAGACGCTGGAAGCCGACCACGTCGGCACCGGCGGCCTTGAGGACCTGCTCGACCGACTGGTTGGTGTCCAGCACGTACGGCTGGCCGTACAGGGTCACTTCGTTGACGATCTTGGCGATCTTGCCGCTGATGATCTTTTCCAGGATATCGGCCGGCTTGGACTTGTCCTTGTCGGACATCTTGGCCAGTTCGATTTCCTTTTCCTTGGCAACGAACTCGGCCGGCACATCGGCGGCCTTGTTGTGCGGCGGGTTCATGGCAGCCACGTGCATGGCCAGGCCACGGGCCAGCTCTTCGTTGCCACCGGCCAGCTCGACCAGCACGCCGATGCGGCCGCCGTGCACGTAGGCAGCGACGTTGTTGGTGGATTCCAGGCGCACGATGCGACGCACGTCGACCTTCTCGCCAACCTTGGCGATGACGGCGGCGCGGGCTTCTTCGATCGTCTCGCCGGACGGCAGCTTGGCGGCCTTCAGGGTGTCGATGTCGGCAGCGCCCGAGCTCAGCGCGGTGGCAGCAACAGCCTTGGTGAAGTCCAGGAAGTTGCTGTCCTTGGCGACGAAGTCGGTTTCCGAGTTGACTTCGACCAGCACGGCCTTGCCGCCGTCCTGGGCCGCCACGATGATGCCTTCGGCAGCCACGCGGTCAGCCTTCTTGTCGGCCTTGGCCAGGCCGGACTTGCGCAGCCATTCGGCCGAGGCGTCGATGTCGCCGCCGTTTTCGACGAGTGCCTTCTTGCACTCCATCATGCCGGCGCCAGTGCGCTCGCGCAGTTCCTTGACCAGGGAAGCAGTGATTTCCACGGGATTTCCTCACGAAAGAAAGGGGTTGGGCCGGCATGGTGGCCGGCCCGTATGACAGTGTCCTGTCGTCGCGCCATCGGCAGCGGACAGGAGCGGTGGGCGCGCTGCGCCCACCGCGGGCCTGGATCAGGCCTGGGCTTCGCCAGCAGCCGGCGCGTCGGCGGCCGGAGCAGCAGCAGCCTTCTTGGCCGGAGCGCGGCGGGCCGGCTTGGCTTCTTCGCCAGCAGCGGCTTCGCTGAACTCTTCTTCACGGACGGTGGCGGCGTGCGGCGCAGCAGCCTTGCCTTCCAGCACGGCGTCGGCAGCGGCGCGGGCGTACAGCTGCACGGCACGGATGGCGTCGTCGTTGCCCGGGATCGCGTAGTCGACCAGTTCCGGGTTGTAGTTGGTATCGACCACAGCGATCACCGGGATGCCGAGCTTCTTGGCTTCCTTGATGGCGATGTCTTCATGGCCGATATCGATGACGAAGATCGCGTCCGGCAGACGGTTCATGTCCTTGATGCCGCCCAGCGAAGCTTCCAGCTTGTCGCGCTCGCGACGCAGGCCCAGCACTTCGTGCTTGACCAGCTTGTCGAAGCTGCCGTCGGTCTCACCGGCTTCCAGTTCCTTCAGGCGGGCAACCGACTGCTTCACGGTACGGAAGTTGGTCAGGGTGCCGCCCAGCCAACGCTGGTTCATGAACGGCATGCCGCAACGCTCGGCTTCTTCACGGATCGACTCGCGGGCGCTGCGCTTGGTGCCCAGGAACAGGATGGTGCCGCGCTTCTGCGCAACGCTGGAAATGAAGTTCATCGCGTCATTGAAGAGCGGAACGGTCTTTTCCAGGTTGATGATGTGGATCTTGCCGCGGGCGCCGAAGATGTACTGGCCCATCTTGGGGTTCCAGTAACGGGTCTGGTGGCCGAAATGGACGCCGGCTTCCAGCATCTGACGCATGGTGACCTGGGGCATTGCAGTAACTCCTGATAGGGAACCGGCCGCCACGGGTAATAGTTGGGCGGTCCGCCGCAAGGCGGGTGGTTCCGGGGTTTGGCTTCCCTGTCGCTTCCGTGACCGAACTCCTTGCGGAGCACCCCGGCACGGATATGGGCGGCAGGTGTGGATTCACCGGTGACGTCCGGTGTTGACGTGTTCCTGCTTCGATGAGGCAGGAGATCCGGTCGATTATAGCCCGGCCCCGGCCCGCGCCGCAATCTCGGCGGGCGGGGCGGCCAGGATCGCTTCGGCGGCATGGTCCAGGCGGGCAAGGAAACGGCCGTCGGCATAGCCGTCAGGGCGGGGCGGCAGGGCCCAGCTGCGGGTACTGTGCGGCAGGACGTACCCGGCCAGTCCATCGATCAGGGGCTGGCGTCGGCCGCGCGCATCCACGTACACCAGATCGGCAAGGTGGGCATGGGCCGCGCCTTCATTATAGAGGCGCAACACCGGTGCGGCGGGGCTGCCGGCCGCCGCCACGCGCAGGCGCGAGCCGGTGGCAGGGATGCTGGGTTCGAAGAAGACCGGCAGGGAATAGCGCGCGGCGCCGGCGGCGGCCTCCGGCCCGGGGCTGAGCACCAGCCGGTATGCCTGTTCAACGGCCGCCGGCGCCGTCCCCAGCCGGACCACGCGCACGCGCTGGCCGCCGCCCGGGGCGATGGCCAGATGGGTCGGGCTCACGGCCACGTCGTCGGCGGGGAGCAGGCGTTCCTGGTCGCCCGCCTGCTCCCATCGGTACAGCCGGGCCTGGCCGCGCCAGGCGGTGCTTCCGGGGTTGTCCAGCCACAGGTCGGCCTGTGCCGCATCGGCCGGCACCGAGACACGGACCGGACGGATTTCCAGTGCCTGCGCGGGCAGGGCGGTCACGGCGATCAGCAGGGCAGCCGGCAGCCACTGCATCAGTAGGTCACGGTGACCGGCGCGGTGCGCCCGGTATCCGCGATGGCCGGACTCAATGCGGCCACCTGCGCGGGCACCGGATGCAGCGCGTCGCCTCGCTGGCGCGCGGGCCGGCAGGTGGGCAGCGCCTCCGCCCCGGGGCTGCCGCAATCGGCAACGATCCTTACCGCCACCTGCAACGTGGCCGCGCTGCCTGCGCCGGGCCGCGCGGCGGCCGGTACGGCGGCGTACACAGCGGCGTATACGGCCAGCAGCCAGGCGAGGACGAAGGAGGGTGGTCGCGCGGGCATCGTGCATCGCACTGCGGAGGGATGCGAGCGTTAGCGGCCGCGACGGCCACGGCTTGAGGGCCTGGCCGGCGCTGCTCAGTAGGTGATCGTGACCGTGATGACGTCGCTGTAGCTGCCCTGGGCGGGCACCGCGCCGACGCTCGGCGGGGCACGCCCATACACGGTGAGGGTCTGCGCGGCGCCAGTGCCGGTGCCGGCCAGGGTGTCGGTGTTGAGCGTGTTGCCCCAGCGCTGGGAGCGCGCAGCGTTCCGGTACAGCTCGTAGGGGATGTAGTAGACGCTGCCGTCCAGTGCAGTGAAGCGCATGCGGCGCACGTTGCCCGATGCGTTCTGCCCGTTGTTCAGGCCGATGCTGTAGGCGGTGCGGTTGATGCAGGTCAGGCCGATCGTCGAGGTGCGGTCCAGGTTGGCGGTGATCGCCCCCGCGTTGCTGCCGAAATCCATGTCGGTGGTGACGTAGGTACTGCACTGCGGCAGGACGTTGGCGCTGACCGTGAACGGGAAGGCGCCATCGGCTGTTTTGTGGCCGCTGACCCCGCTGGTGCTGGTGCACAGCGCCGGCGGCTGGGCGGTGCCGATGATGCTCTCGTTGTAGGCATACTCCAGGCTGACGTTGGCGGCGGTGAAGCTGCTGGCAAAGGCGCCGGCCGACAGCACCTGCGCGGCGGGCACCTGCCCGTAGAGCGTGACCGATTGGGCGCCGCTGCCGCCGGTGATCAATGGCACGCTGTAGCCGAGGGTCACGATGGCTGCCGGCGGCGAACCCCCCGGCACCGCGCCCCACACCGTGGTGCGGCCACCGTTGGTATAGAGCTGGAATGCCATCGGATCGGCGGTGGTGTTGCTCATGCTTCGGCTCGGCAGCAGCGTGCTGCCGGTGCTGCCGGTGCCGATCTTCAGGCAGGCGCGCACGCTGGCGCTGCCCAGCACGCTCAGCGCGGTGGTGTTGCAGGTGATGGTGAAGCTGGTCATGGCATCGGTCGCGCTGGCCGCGCCATTGGTGATGGTGCCGAACGCCAACGCGCCTGGCGCCGTGGCCGTGCAGGTCGTATCCGCACGTGCCCCGGGTGCCCAGCACAGGGCCATCAGCATCAGCACGACCATGAGCGTACGCGCGCCGGTCATGGTCGGGAGGTCGGCACGCAGCGCAGCGGCCCGACTCGGGGTACGCCGGGGGAGGTGGCGGTGACGGGCGGGTCCAGGCGTACGCTGCAGTGCCCTTCGGGCAACTCGACCTGCAACTGGGCCGGCAGCACGACATCTTCCAGATAGGTCTCCCCGTCGTAGCCCACCGTGGCAGTGCCGCCAGCGGGCAGGCGCACGCTGCTGCCGACCGGCAGCGGGGCCCCGGCGTCATCGTGCAGGATCACGCGAATGGCCCGGGTGCGGCGCAGGCCGAAGTCGACGCCCAGCCCGGCGCTCTGTCGCGGCGTCACCCAGGTGTCCACCCGGTCGGCGCGCATGTCCGCCGGCAGGTCCAGCGTATCGATGGAGAGCCGGTTGCGCTGCCACGACAGCAGCGGGGTCACCAGCAGCAGGCCGTTCCTGTCGGTACTGCCGATCAGCCGGTTTTCCAGCCGCACCGGGATGCCCGGGTAGCCGTCGGTGGCGACCACGGCGAAGGCGTCGGGCACCTCGCGCGCGGCGAATACATGTCCGCCCATCCACACCACGCTGCCACTGGCGCTGGCGTAGCCGTAGTCAAGATCGCCCTGGCGCGCGTAGCCCATCGAGTAGCGCCCGACCCGGTTGAGCCAGCCGAGTTCGGCCAGGCCGCCGCCGCCATCGTCGCCGCCGCGCGCCTGCACCCGCCACCCGTAGCCGCCCTGGCTGCCATCGCCGGGCACGGGCTGGGACAGATCGGCGACATAGGTCATCCGTTCGCCGTTGCGTTGTGCCGACAGGCTGCTCTGGCGGTTGCGTCCCAGCGCAGCGGAGACCGACAGATAGGCACTGCGGTCATCGCTGTCGGCCAGGTTCTGGTTGAACGAGAGATAGGCCGACCAGCGATCGCCGAAGCTGCGCGACCAGAACACGCTGGCGTAGCGGTTGTCGTCGCCGTCGGGGTAACGCAGCCGGAGGTAGCTGGCGCTGAGCGAGCCGGCGCGCTGCAGGTTGATGCCCAGGGTAGCCTGTTCGCTGATATCCGGGGGCAGGGTGTCCTGCAGCGCGCCCAGGTCGCGGTAGTGGCCGTGGGTTCGCCGGGTCAGCAGGTTGACGTTGAACCGGCGGTTGTTCCAGCTGTAGCCCAGCGCGTATTGCCCTCCCTGGAGAGCGTCGTGGCGGCTGTGTGCGTAGGCGGCGTTGACCACGCCGGCACCGCCCAGCAGCCACCAGCCGCCAGCGCCGCCATTGACCACGCCGCCGCCCCCTTCCACGTGCGCTTCGGCCGTGAAGCGATCGCTGGCGCCGTAGCGCCAGGTGGCGCTGCCGATCACGGGCGTTTCATAGGCGAACGAACGGATGCCGTAGTCCTTCCGCATCCTGCCCACGCCGGCCGACCAGTCGGACAGGCCCTTGGCGAGCAGTTGCTGCGTGCCATAGAAGGCGAAGTCCAGGGTCTGCATCCGGCCGAACGCATCGGTGATCACGACCTGGGCATTGCCGGTCCCGTTGATGCCCGGCTGGGCCGCCAGCTGGAAGGGCCCGACCGGGACCTCGCCGTTGTACTGGCGCAGGCCATCCACATACAGCTCCACGTTGGACGGAACCACGGCTTCCCCCAGGAACGTGGGGGTGGGGCTCAGCACGCGATAGGGCTGGAGGCCATAGTTGCGGCCGATCTGCACACCGCCCATGCGCACCGGCCGGCTCCAGTCGACGAAGCCGCTGTAGAAATCGCCCACCGTCAGCGACACGGCCGCGTCCGGGAAGTCCAGGCGCCACGCCGTATCCAGCCGCACGCTTTCGCCCCGCCACCGACGATCGGCCGGATCCTGCCAGGTGCGCTGCAATGCACTCGTTTCCAGTACGCCGTGGCCCACCCCGAACAGGCGCAGTTCGGTGGTCAGGGCCAGGTTGCCGCCGCCCTCGTTGTGGCTGCCGTAAAGGTCGTAGTTGATCAGCATGCCAAGCGAGGACGCCGCAGGCGGCGCAGTATCGGCTGCACGCTCCAGCCGCGTGGTAGGCAACGACAGCTGTTCCAGCGGGACGTCCAGGGCCAGCGTCTGCAGCGCTGCGTCGTAGCGCACGACAACCCCGCTGAGCTGGTCCAGCGCGACCTGCTCTTCGCCCCGTGCGGAAAACCCGAGCTGGCGCAGCGTCGCGCCCGAGGCCATCAGCCTGCCCTGCAGCTCGGTGAATGGCAGCAGGCCACGCGGTGCCTGGTTGAGGGTCACATCCAGGTACAGCGTCTGTGCGGCCGTCAACGGCGTCGGCGGCGGCAACAGGGTGTCGGCCGATGCGTCGATGCCCGCGTCGGCGTCCGCTGCCATCGCGGCGCACGGGGCCAGCGTCGCGGTAAGCAGCATCCGCATGCAGGCCTCAGCGAGCCGGCGGCGCGGCGGGCAGTGGCGTCTGGGCCGACTCGCCATTGATCTTTGCCGAGACTGTGGCGCCCGCCAGGCGGGCGGCCGGGACATCCAGCGGCCAGCGCATGGTCTGTCCACCGAGTACGTAACCGAGCAGGCCAGGATGGACGATCTGCGGTCGGTCGACGGGCCCCAGGCCGATGTCGGCCAGCTGCGCGTAACTGTTGCCGCTGTTGTGCACCTCCAGGGCCGGGCGCCCGTCATCCAGGCGTATCAGGCGTACCTGCAGCGCGTGTTCGAGCGGGCCCTCCGCACCGGGCTGGACAAACACCGGCATCGAATAGCGCAGCACGAACTGCATCCCGCTGCGACGCGGATCCACCGTGGGCAGTTCATCGACGATCACCCGGTAAGCGCGCTGCGATGAGGGTGCCTCAGCGTCGCTGCGCACCACGCGGATCAGCTGCTGCTGGCCGGCCGCCAACGACTGCATCGGCGGACTCACCAGCAGGTCGGTGGTGGGCAGGAGCTGGTCCTGGCCGGTGTCCTGGCGCCACTCGAAGACCCGCACCTGCACCTGCACCGGCGTCGTACCGCTGTTGGTCAGCCAGAGCGCATCGGCGTTCTGCCGTGGCGTCAGCTGCAATGAGGTGGGGGCGACCTGCAGGCTTGCGGCGGTGGCGCTCCCCATCAGCAGCCACAGCCAGCCCAGCACCGCGCACCCGAACCGCCCAGGGCGACGCCCTGCGGAAATCGGCATGGCGGACCTCAATAGGTGATGGTGGCGGTGATCGTGTCCTGATAGTTACCCGCAGCGGCGTTGTTGACGCTGGGGTTGGCGATCTGGCCGTAGACATTCAATGTCTGCGCCAGGCCAGTGCCGATGCCCGCCGTCGTATTGGTGCCGGTGGTCGCGCCCCACACATTGGTATGGGCGGCATCGCGATAGAGCTGGTAGCCGACGAAATTGTTCGCCGTCACGCTCGCATCGGTGTTCTTCATCCGGCGGGTGGTCACGTCATTGGCGGTTCCCGCGTTCGCACCGGCATTGAGGGCGACGGTGTACGGGGTCAATGCCGAGCACTGGGCGGTGATCGTGCCCTGGGCGTTGGACGGGGTGGTGGCCGTGGAGAGGGCCGAGCCGAAATCCACATCGGTGGCGGCCGCTGCGGTGATCGTGCAGGCCTTGGTGATGATGATCTTGACGTTGAAGGTCGTGGTATCGGCCGCCAGGGCGGGCGCAGCGAGGCTGGCAATGGCCAGGCTCAACAGGGCAGGACGGAGAAATCGCATGGGCATGCTCCTTGGACGCGGGTCCTTGCTGAACAACACGATGCTGCCGAACGGGTGGGGCGATGGAACGGTGTTGACCCGGTTATAGGTTTCGCCTTGTTGGGAGGCCGTGAGATTTGACAGATTCAATGGCCGTTTTCGGCACAATCCTGCGTTCTGGGACGTGCATCGCAGTCATTCATGGACCTGACCGGCCCGGCCGCCCAAACCGCGGCTGTCAGCGTTCTATCCGATCCCGTTCAGATTGGCCCCGGATCGGCGATAATGGGCGCCATGAGCGTGAATCTGAAAACCCCCGAGGAAATCGAACTGATGCGCATCGCCGGCCGTCTGGCCAGCGAAGTGCTCGACATCGTCACCCCCCACGTCAAGCCGGGCGTGACGACCGAAGAGCTGGACCGCATCTGCCACGACCACATCATCAACGTGCAGAAGGCCACACCGGCCAATGTCGGCTACCGCGGCTTTCCCAAGACGGTCTGCACGTCGGTCAACAACGTGATCTGCCACGGTATTCCCAGTGAAGCCAAGGTCCTCAAGGACGGCGACATCGTCAACATCGATGTCACCGTGATCAAGGATGGCTGGCACGGCGATACCAGCCGCATGTACTACGTGGGCACGCCGTCGGTCATGGCCAAGCGCCTGGTCGATGCGACCTACGAAGCCATGTGGCGCGGCATCCGCGCGGTCAAGCCGGGCGCGACGCTGGGCGACATCGGCCACGCGATCCAGAGCTATGCCGAATCCGAGCGTTTCAGCGTGGTGCGCGAGTACTGCGGCCATGGCATCGGCAAGGTCTACCACGACGAGCCGCAGGTGGTGCATTACGGTCGTCCGGGCCAGGGCCTGGTGCTGCAGCCGGGCATGACCTTCACCATCGAGCCGATGATCAACGAGGGCACCCGCTACAACAAGGTGCTGCCCGATGGCTGGACCGTGGTCACCAAGGACCGCAAGTTGTCGGCGCAGTGGGAGCACATGGTCGCGGTCACCGAGACCGGCGTCGACGTGCTGACCCTCTCGCCCGGCGAATCGCAGGTCTGAGCATGCTGCCGGCGAGCCCGATGCTGGACGCGCCGGCCGAATCCGTCGCCGACCCGGACTGGGCGGCGCTGGCGCGCCAGTCGCTGCAACAGACCGACGCACGGCTGTACCGCCGTTTCGACCAGGGCGACAACATCGAGCGCCTGCTCGCGTTGCGCGCCCGCGCGGCCGACCACCTGATCCGGTTGGCGTGGCACCGCTGCCTGCCGGCCGGGTCTGGACTGGCCTTGTTTGCCGTCGGTGGGTATGGGCGCGGTGAGTTGTTCCCGCGCTCGGATATCGACGTGCTGGTGCTGGGTACGCCGGAACAGCAGCGGCGGCACGAATCCGGGCTTGCGCGCTTTTTCGCGCTGCTGTGGGATTGCGGCCTGCCCGTGAGTCACGCGGTGCGTTCGCCAGCCGAGTGCACCCAGGCCAGCGCCGACCAGACCGTGCTGACCGCACTGATCGAATCGCGCCCGGTGGTTGCCGACGACACCGCGCGCGCGGCCTTGAAGGCCGCGGTGAACGTGGACGGCCTGTGGCCGCCGCGCGAGTTTTTCCTCGCCAAGCGTGAAGAGCTGCTGGCCCGCCATCAGCGCTTCGGTGATACCGCCGACAACCTGGAACCGGACATCAAGGACGGTCCCGGCGGTCTGCGCGATCTCAACACCCTGGGCTGGATGGCGTTGCGTGCCTTCGGCGTGCGCGACCTGGAAGCACTGGTCGGCCTGGGCCACCTCGGCCCGGATGAAGCGGCCGCGCTCAAGCGCGAACGCTGCGCCCTGGCCCGGCTGCGCTTCGGCCTGCATCTGGTCGCCAACCGGCCCGAAGAGCGCCTGCGTTTCGATTACCAGAAGACACTTGCCGCCCGCCTGGGTTTCGAAGACGACATCGAAAGCCTGGCCGTGGAAAAAATGATGCAGGGCTTCTACCGCAGTGCCACCGTGGTGCGGCGGATCAGCGACCGCCTGCTGCAGCGCTTCGAGGAACAGTTCGATGGCGAGGCGGTGCCCGAGCCGGTCAGCGTGGGGTTCTCGCTGCGCCGTGGTTACCTGGCGGCCAACGATCCGGCCTGGCCCGAAGGCGACATCGAACAGGTGTTCGCGCTGTTCTCCAGCTGGGCCTACAACCCGGATGTGCGCGGCCTGCACTCGCTGACCGCCCGCGCGCTGGCCGAAGCGCTGCCGGACCTGGCCGCGTATACCGACGCCAGTCCCGCCGCACGCGAGCAGTTCCTGGCCCTGCTGCGCAGCCCGCGCGCGGTCGACACGCTGGCGCGGATGGCGCGCCTGGGCGTGCTCGGTCAGTGGATCCCCGCATTCGCGCAGGTCTCCGGGCGCATGCAGTTCGATCTGTTCCACGTCTACACCGTGGACCAGCACACCCTGATGGTGCTGCGGAACATCGGCCTGTTCGCCAGCAGCCGCGCCGACGAGCGTTTCTCGATCGCGCATGAGGTCTGGCCGCGCCTGCGCAAACCGGAACTGCTGCTGCTGGCCGGCCTGTTCCATGACATCGCCAAGGGCCGCGGCGGCGATCACTCCGAACTCGGTGCGGTGGACGCGCGTGAATTCTGCGAGGCGCTGGCGCTGAGCAGTTCGGACACCGAACTGGTGGCGTGGCTGGTCGAACAGCACCTGCGCATGTCCATCACCGCACAGAAGCAGGACATCTCCGATCCGGACGTGATCCATCGCTTCGCCACCCTGGTGGCCAGCCGCGACCGGCTCGATTACCTGTATCTGCTGACCTGCGCCGACATTGCCGGGACCAGCCCCAAACTGTGGAATGCATGGAAGGACCGCTTGCTGGCCGACCTGTATTTCGCGGCGCGGCGCGCGCTGCGCGACGGGCTGGAGAACCAGATGCCGGCCGCCGAGCGTGTTGCCGAAGCGCGCGAATCGGTGCGCCAGCTGGTGCGCGAGCGCGGCTACGACGACGCGACGATCGAGCGTCAGTTCACCGTGATGCCCGATGAGAGCTTCATCCGGCTGCGGCCCGAGCAGCTTGCCTGGCAGGCCGCCGCGCTGGTACCGGTCAAGCAGGGCCAGACCCTGGTCAAGGTGCGCCGGATCACCCCGGACGACCACGCGCTGGAGGTGTTCGTGCACTCGCCGGACCGCGATGGCCTGTTCGCCGCGATCGTGATGACGCTGGACCGCAAGGGCTACGGCATCCACCGCGCGCGTGTGCTGGATGGCCCGGTCGATACCATCTTCGATACGTTCGAAGTGACCCCGGCCGACAGCTTCGCCGATGGCGATGCGCTGCGCCTGGAGGCCGGCCTGCGTGAAGCGCTGTCCGGCGACCTGACCCGGCTGCGCCCGTCGCGGCGGGTCATTCCGCGCCAGCTGCGGCACTTCCGTTTCGCCCCGCGCATCGAGTTCCGCGATGTCACCGATGGCGAGACCACCAGCACCCGTTTCAGCCTGGTCGCGCCCGACCGCCCCGGCCTGCTGGCCGACGTGGCGTTCGTGCTGCGCAACCAGCGGCTGCGCGTGCATGATGCGCGCATCGCCACCTTCGGCGAACGCGCCGAAGACATGTTCGTGATCAGCGATGAGCATGATCACGCCCTCACCGAATCCGCCAGACAGCAGCTGCAAGACGCCATGCTCGCCTGCCTGGACCCTGATCGAAAAGCCGGAGACCCCCACTGATGGCCACCAAGCCTGCCAAGAAGACCGCCGCGAAGACCCCGGCGGCCAAGACCACTGCTGCCGCACCCGCGGTGAAGAAGACCACCGCCGCGGCAAAGAAGGCGGTGCCGGCAGTCAAGAAGGCCGCCGCGAAAAAGGCGCCGGCACGCAAGGTCGCCGCCACTCCGGCCGAGAGCGCGGCCAAGCGCAGCGCCAGCCGTGATGCCACCATTGCGCGCAAGTCGCTGCGCAAGCCGGCCACGCCGGGCGTGGAAGAGCTCAAGTTCGGCATCGAAAGCGCCTTCGAGCGCCGCGCGACGCTGACCCTGCACGAGATCGAAGGCTCCACCAAGCCGCTGGTCGGCCGCGTCATCGATGGCCTGGAAACCGGCGAATTCCGCGTCGCCGAGCCCGATGGCCACGGTGGCTGGAAGGTCAACGAATGGCTGAAGAAGGCGGTGCTGCTGTACTTCCGCGTCAACGACATGGCCGTGGTCGACGCGCGTCCGGCGCCGTTCTGGGACAAGGTCGAATCGCGCTTCGCCGGCTTCGATGAAGCCAAATTCCGCCGCGCCGGCGTGCGCGTGGTGCCCGGCGCGATCGCGCGCCGCGGCAGCTACTTCGGCAAGGACGTGGTGCTGATGCCGAGCTTCACCAACATCGGCGCCTACGTGGGCGAGGGCACCATGGTCGACACCTGGGCCACGGTGGGTTCGTGCGCGCAGATCGGCAAGCACTGCCATCTGTCCGGCGGCGCCGGCATCGGCGGCGTGCTCGAGCCGCTGCAGGCCAGCCCGACCATCATCGAAGACCATTGCTTCATCGGTGCGCGTTCGGAAGTGGTGGAAGGCTTCGTGGTCGGCCACCACAGCGTGATCGGCATGGGCGTGTTCCTCGGCCAGAGCACCCGCGTCTACAACCGTGCCACCGGCGAAATCAGCTACGGCTCGGTGCCGCCGTACAGCGTGGTGGTGTCCGGCCAGCTGCCCTCCAAGGACGGCTCGCACTCGCTGTACTGCGCTGTGATCGTCAAGCAGGTCGATGCCAAGACCCGCAGCAAGACCAGCGTGAACGACCTGCTGCGCGGCCTGGCCGACTGAGCCGGGCACGCCATGACCACCACCGTGTATGGATTGAAGAACTGCGACACCTGCAAGAAGGCCACCAAGTGGCTGGACCGTTTCCAGGTGCCGTACACCTTCGTCGACTACCGCGAGCACAAGCCGACGCCGGAAACCCTGATCGACTGGGCCGCCCAGGCGGGTGGATTCCCCGCGTTGATCAACCGGTCCTCCACCACGTGGCGGCAGCTGCCGGAGAACCGCAAAGCGGCGGACTCCGAGGCCGAATGGAAGCTGCTGCTGCGCGAGTACCCGCAGCTGATCAAGCGTCCGGTGGTGGTGAGCGCGGACGGGGCAATGACCCAGGGCTTTTCGGACAACGGTTTCAAGCAGCGGTTCGGAGTGGGCGCGTGAATGACGTCGTCGCGCTGACCTGTGACCTGATCGCGCGCGCTTCGGTCACGCCGGAGGATGCCGGCTGCCAGCCGTTGCTGGCGGGCCGTCTTGAGCGCGCAGGGTTCCACTGCGAACACCTGCGCCTGGGCGAGGTCGACAACCTGTGGGCCACGCACGGCCAGGGCGCGCCGGTACTGGTGCTGCTCGGGCATACCGATGTGGTGCCGACCGGCCCGGTCTCGGCCTGGGCCAGCGATCCGTTCGATCCGCAGATCCGTGATGGCGTGCTGTACGGGCGCGGTGCGGCGGACATGAAAGGCAGCGTGGCCGCCTTCGTGGTGGCCGCCGAGCAGTTCGTGGCTGCCCATCCGGATCACCCCGGCACGCTGGCGGTGCTGCTGACCAGCGATGAGGAGGGCGATGCCATCGACGGTGTGCGCCGGGTGGCCGACCTCTTCCGCGAGCGCGGCCAGGCCATCGACTGGTGCATCACCGGTGAGCCGTCTTCCACCGCGGTGCTTGGCGATCTGCTGCGCGTCGGCCGGCGCGGCAGCCTCTCGGCCACGCTGACGGTGAAGGGCGTGCAGGGCCATGTCGCCTACCCGGACAAGGCACGCAATCCAATCCATCTGGCCGCTGCCGCCCTGGCCGAACTCACCGCCCGGCACTGGGATGACGGTTTCGAAAGCTTCCCGCCGACCAGCCTGCAGGTCTCCAACATCCATGCCGGGACCGGCGCCAACAATGTGATCCCCGGCGAGCTGCAGGTGCTGTTCAACCTGCGCTACAACCCGCACTGGAACGCGCCGGCGCTGGAGCAGGAGATCGCCGCGCTGCTGGACCGCCATGCGCTGGAGTACACGCTGAAGTGGCATCGCAGCGGCGAGCCGTTCTACACCCCGGAAGGCACGCTTCGCCGTGTCGCCCGCGAGGTGCTCGGCGAGTTCGCCGGTGCGCCGCCGGAAGAGAGCACGGGCGGTGGCACCTCCGATGCGCGCTTCATCGCACCGCTGGGCGCGCAGTGCATCGAAGTAGGCCCGGTAAACGCGAGCATCCATCAGGTCGACGAGAACATCCGCGTGGCCGATCTGGAAGCGCTGCCGGCGCTGTACCAGCGCTTGATCGAACGCCTGCTGGCCTGAATCCAGCGGATGGAACCGACGGTCGCGGTAGTGCCGGCCGCTGGCCGGCTGCTTCTTCGGTCTGGCAGTCATGAGAGCCGGCCAGCGGCCGGCACGACCGGGTGCATGTGCTGCGCCGAGCCGCGGTCGGCGGCTACCGTGCGGCAGCAATCGGCCGAGGGTCGGTTTGCTCTTACGCCACGATCAACCCGAACGACGCCAACGCGGCCGCCGCCTGGCGCTGCGAAATCACCGCCTTCTTGAACAGCTTGGCGTCCATCACGTTGAGCCCGCTGATGTCGGTGCCACGCAGGTCGGCACCTTCGAAGCGCGTCAGCCGCGTCTGTGCATTGCGCAGGCTGCCGCCGTTGAACACCGCATCGCGGAAATCGCAGCCGGACAACTCCGCTTCGGAAAAGTCCATGCCGTCCAGCTGCGCTTTGCGGAATGACATCCCGCGCAGGTCGGCGCTGACCAGCAGGCACTCGCGGAACTCCAGCGCCCAGCCGGTCACTTCCTGCAGATGCGCGCCGGTCAGCTTGCAGTCCTGAAACCGCACCGAGGACAGCGTCGCGCGGCGCCAATGACTGTTGTTGAGATCGCAGTGCGAGAAGCGTGCGTCGCTGAGCAGCGCCGAGCTGAAATCGCACTGGCTGCCCCGGCACTTCGTCCACTGGGTTTCTTCCAGCGAGGCGGCCAGCCAGTTCGCACCCGTGACCGAGCACTGGTTGAACTGGAACCCATCCATGTCCAGCCGCGAGAAGTCGCCGTGATCGAACGTGCAGTTCTCGAAGGCGGCCGCGCGCGGATGCGCGGCAATGATGGCCTGCATGCGCTCGCGGGTGAGCGTGTCGTCGCGGAAAATGGCGGTGGTCATGCGGCCATTCTCGGTGATGGGCGGCGCAGGCGGCAGTCTTGAAGGCAGCGGCGGAGTGTGTACAGCGTCACCGGCGCGCATACGTGGTCCCCTCCGACGTAGAGCCGACCGTTGGTGCAGACACGTGGGGCGACACGTGCAGCCGACCAACGGTCGGCTCTACCGCGTGGGGCGACACGTGCAGCCGACCAACGGTCGGCTCTACCGCGTGGTTATCCTGTCAGTCGAAGGTCCAGAACGGGGCTTTGATCCGGTCGCGCCAATACGTCTCCCCGGCCAGGTAGAACTTCTGCGCAGACGCCTTCGCGAACCAGCCGGCGGCTGCGTCCAGATCGCGCGTTACGCCGGCGCGGCCACGGCCCAGCAGCAGGCCGCTGAAATACTGCCCGTACACATTGCCCTGGTCGGCCGCCAGCCGGTACCAGCGCAGCGCTTCCACGCCATCGCGCGGCAGGCCCATGCCGAGTTCGTACATGGCGCCCAGATCCACCTGGGCGTCGGCATCGCCACGCTGCGCACGTCGCTGGATCTCGGCGACCAGCGAATGCACGGTGCCATCCGGCCGCGCTGCGATCGCCTGTGGCAGTCGCGAGGATTCGGACGGCATGTGATGGTAGATCGTCGCGCGCAGGTCCCAGCGCAGCGCGCTGGCCGCGTCACCGTGGTCGCGATGGAACCTGGCCAGCATCAGCATCGCCATCGGGTTGCCGTGCTCGGCAGCGGCGCGATACCAGCGCTCTGCCTTGCGCGGTGAGGCGCGCAGGGCAGTGCCCTGGCGGATGTTCGGGCCGGTGCCATGCAGCAGCTCACCGTGGGTCCAGATCCTGCCCAGGGCCTCTTCGGCCTGCGGGTTGTGGAAGGTCCACGGGGTAACGGCTGCCGCACGCTCGTACCAGCCCACGGCGCGCGGGTCGTTGAAGGTTTCAAAGGTCCTGGCTGCCTCCCAGGCACTGTCGAAGCTGCCATCGGCCGCCTTGGCCTCGACCGACTGCACGATGCTCGCAGGCGTCCGTGCAGGGCTGCTGCTGCAGGCAATCAGGGAAAGGGCCAGGGCGATGCCGCCCAGGCGTGTAGCGATGCGTCCAATGCGAGGGATCATGCCAGCCGGATGGTGCAGAAGGACCGTGATTATCGCGCGGCCCCGAAGCGCCGGGTTGTCCGCGGCGGCCTGTTTGGTTGCCATCGCAACAGTTGCGCCGCCGTCAAAACCCGGTTACGGTCGGTCCATGTCCTCGTTCCCGGCCACCGCTGTCAGCAATACCAACCGCAATAATCTGCGCGCGAATAATCGTGCGCGGCCGATGCGGGACTGCGACCAGGGCTAGTACAAGCAATACGCCCGGACCCCAGAAAACCCGCATCGACCGATGCGGGTTTTTTTGTGGCCCGGGTTTACCCCTTCCGGGCCTGGGTGGCCGGTCGAATGCCTGCAATACGTGTATTCCCCCATCATCAGGAGCTGTTCCCATGTGTTCGATCTTCGGTATTTTCGGCCTGCAGGCCGGCGACGACCTCACCGCATTGCGCCGCCATGCGCTGGACCTCTCGCAGCGCCAGCGCCATCGCGGCCCGGACTGGAGCGGGGTGTACGTCGATGACGGCGCCATCCTGGTCCACGAGCGCCTGGCCATCGTGGACCCGGCCGGCGGTTCGCAGCCGCTGCTCTCCGAAGACGGCGGCCTGGCGCTGGCGGTCAACGGCGAGATCTACAACCACCGCGAACTGAAGGCCGAGCTGGCCCAGCCCTACGCCTTCCAGACCGGCTCGGACTGCGAGGTGATCAACGCCCTGTACCGCGAAGACAGCCCGGCCTCGTTCCTGAACCGCCTCAACGGCATCTTCGCCTTCGCCTTGTGGGACCGTGCCGCGCAGCGCGTGCTGATTGCCCGTGATCCGATCGGCGTGGTGCCGCTGTACTGGGGCCACGACAAGGATGGCCGGCTGGTGGTGGCCTCCGAACTGAAGTCGCTGGTGGACATCTGCGCCGATGCGGCGCAGTTCCCGCCGGGCCACTGGTACGACAGCGCCACCGACACCCTGACCCGCTACTACGAGCGCCCGTGGCGCGACTACGACGCGGTCGAAGGCGTCGAGGCCGACCGGGTCGAACTGCGTGAGGCCTTCGAGCGCGCGGTACACCGCCAGCTGATGACCGATGTGCCCTATGGCGTGCTGCTCTCCGGCGGCCTGGATTCGTCGCTGGTGGCAGCGGTGGCCGCACGCTATGCCCGCCACCGCGTTGAGGATGGCGACCAGAGCGAAGCGTGGTGGCCGCGCCTGCATTCTTTCGCGATCGGCCTGAAGGGCTCGCCCGACCTGGCCGCCGCGGCGATCGCGGCCGAAGCACTGGGCACCGTGCATCACGGCTTCGAGTACACCTTCGAAGAAGGCCTGGACGCACTGCCGGAAGTGATCCGCCACGTGGAAACCTATGACGTCACCACGATCCGCGCCTCCACCCCGATGTTCCTGCTGGCCCGCCGGATCAAGGCGATGGGAGTGAAGATGGTGCTGTCCGGCGAGGGCAGCGACGAAATCTTCGGTGGCTACCTCTACTTCCACAAAGCCCCCAACGCGCGTGAGTTCCATGAAGAACTGGTGCGCAAGCTGGACGCGCTCAACAACTACGACTGCCTGCGCGCCAACAAGTCGATGATGGCCTGGGGCGTGGAGCCGCGCGTGCCGTTCCTGGACCGCGAGTTCCTCGATGTGGCGATGCGCATCGATGCCAGGCACAAGATGGTCGGGCAGGGCCCCGCCGGTGCACGCCGGATCGAGAAGGCGGTGCTGCGCGAGGCCTTCGAAGGTTACCTGCCGGACTCGATCCTGTGGCGCCAGAAGGAACAGTTCAGCGATGGTGTCGGCTACGGCTGGATCGACGGACTCAAGGCGCACGCCGAAGCCCAGGTCAGTGACCGGGTGATGGCCGCGGCGGACAAGCGCTTCGTGCACAACCCGCCGCAGACCAAGGAAGCCTACTTCTACCGCCACGTGTTCGAGCAGTACTTCCCGACCCAGGCGGCGGCGGAAACGGTGCCGGGTGGCAAGTCGATCGCATGCTCCTCGCCGGCGGCCATTGCCTGGGATGCCAGCTTCGCGGCGATGGCCGATCCCTCCGGACGCGCCATCGCCGGCGTGCACGAGCAGGCGCTGGCCTGATCGAGGTGCCACGCCGCCGCGTCGATCGCGGTGGTGTGGCAGCGCGTGCAGCCCGTAGAATCGCCCCTTCAATCGATGGGGATCGATCATGGACTCTGACACCACCGGCATGCGCCGCAGCGGGCTGGCCTGGCGTTATCTGGGCTGGGTAGCGCTGCCCCTGTTGATCGGCCTGGGCCTGGCACGGTTTGCCGGTCCGGCCGTCTCGGCACAGGTGGCCCGTGCCGAGGCGTCGCTGGGGGCCGACTGGGCCGCGCACCTGCATGCGCCGCTCGGTCTGTTCCTGCTGCAGTTGCTGGTCCTGCTGCTGGTGGCCAAGGGTGCGGGGTGGCTGTTCCGCCGGCTGGGTCAACCCGGGGTGATCGGGGAAATGGCGGCCGGTCTGATGATGGGGCCGCTGGTGCTTGGGGCCGTGCTGCCCCAGGTGCATGGCGTGCTGTTCCCGGCCGCCTCCCTCGGCTCGCTCGGCTTGCTCAGCCAGCTTGGCGTGCTGATGTTCCTGCTGGTGGCGGGGGCGGAACTGGATCTGGGCGGATTGCGAGGGCGGCGTCGTTTCGCTTTCGTGGTCAGCCACGCCGGCATCGCCGTGCCCTTCGTGCTCGGCGTGCTGCTGGCGATCTGGCTGTATGGCGCGCACGCACCGCCCGGCGTGGGCTTCACCGGTTTCGCCCTGTTCGTCGGTATTTCATTGAGCATCACGGCCTTTCCGGTGCTGCTGCGCATCCTCGCCGACCGCGGCTTGACCGGTACACCGCTGGGCCAGACCGCGATCGCCTGCGCCGCCCTCGGCGATGCCACCGCGTGGTGCCTGCTGGCGCTGATCGTGGCCGCCGCGCAGTCGCAGGGCTGGGTGCCGGCCACGATCAACCTGGTCTGCGTGGTCGCCTTCGTCGCACTGATGCTGGGGGTGGTGCGGCCGTGGTTCTCGCGCCTGGTGATCGCACCGGGCCAGGAAGGACGCTGGCTGCTGATCATGTTGCTGATGGCGCTGGGCTGCGCGCTGGTCACCGAGATGCTGGGCATCCATGCGCTGTTCGGCGCGTTCGCGGCCGGCGTCGCGGTGTCCGGCAACGCGACGCTGCGGCACACCGTGGCCGAGCGCGTGGAGCCGTTCGCCGTCACGCTGCTGTTGCCGTTGTTCTTCGCCATGACCGGCCTGCGCATGCGCGCCGACGCCCTGCAGGCCAGCGACCTGGTGCTGTGCCTGATCGTGATCGTGGTCGCCACGCTGGGCAAGCTGATCGGCACCTGGAGTGCAGCGCGCAGTGCCGGCATGGACAACCATGACGCGTGGAGACTGGGTGCGCTGATGAACACCCGTGGCCTGATGGAGCTGATCGTGCTCAACCTGGGCTACGAACTGGGCTTCCTTGGCGACCGCCTGTTCGCCGTGCTGGTGATCATGGCGCTGGTGACCACCGCAATGACCGGGCCGTTGTTGAACCTGATCGAGCGTTGTCGACGATGAAGCTGGCGGTGTGCGGTGTACGACCAACGGGCGGCACCAACCCACATCACGGTAGAGCCGACCGTTGGTCGGCTGCCCCGTCACCGCCCACCCCCTGTCACTCCCGCGTCGGCACCAACCTAAGGGTATGCACCGTCGTGCCGGGGAGGAACGGCGTCGGCCTGCCGTTGACCCAGTCCTCATGTCCCGCGCCCCAGAACGGTGACAACGGGTGACCGCTCTGCCCACCGGGCATGTGGATCCATCCCTCGGCCTCGTGCCCGGGCGACACCACCATGCGCTGCGAGGCGCCAAACGCGGGGCCCTGCACGCGGGGCATGTCGCGGTCGCCGGGCAGGCGGTCGGCCGGCATGCACAGCCACGACCGGGCAAAGGCAGGCAGGGCGCGACTGACCGGGTGACAGATCGCGGCGGTATTGCGTTCGCCCCACGTACGCGCGTCCAGCGGGCCTTGACTGCTCAGGTCTGCTTCCAGCGCCTTGGCGGTATCGACCAGCAGTGCATCCCAACTGGAATAGGGGGGCGGCAGCAGATGCGCGGGACGTTCGCTCACCAGCGGCCACAACACGCCCTCGAACTGCCCCAGTCGTGGCTCCAGATAGTCCTCCCCGAGCTGTGCTTTCGCCGGGGCGAGCAGGCCTTCGCCAACGCGGTCGATCAGCATGCCGCGGAAACCGCGGGTGACCCGGTAGCTGACCGAGTCCACCCCCGCACGGCCGTCCCACCGCCGGGTTGCGACCTCCAGCCGCTGCAGGGCAGGGTCGTCGCTGGTGGTGACGACCTCGCGCAGCAGATGCCACCAGCGCGTGAGCAACAGGGCGCGATCGTCGAGCTGGATCGCCAGCAGGTCTGCCTCGGTGAAGCGCTCTTTCGCCAGCAGGCCATCGCGGATCTGCCGACCGCGTGCGCCCAGGTCGTAGCCACCGTTCCCGGCAATGGCCAGGGCGTCCCCATCGAGCACGCGGCCGTTGGCGGTCCACAGCCGATGCGTGGGGGGATCGATCAATGCGGGCGCGCCATCGCTGCGGATTGGCCACGGCGCACAGCGTGCAGGCGCGGTGGCGGTGTTGCCGTTCGGCGGGCAGTCCGCAGCGCGGTCAGGGCGTGTGCCGATCAACCGCCAGGCGATGCGACCGCTGCGGTCGGCGAGCACCAGGTTCTGCGCGGGAATGCCGCTGCGGTCGGCCACCTCGAACGCCTCGTCAAGCGTCGCCGCGCGCGCCATCTCGGCGAAGTCCAGGCGCACCGCACCGGGGAGTTGTGCCGTCCAGCGCAGTGCTTCGCCACTGCCGTCCTGCCGCGTGTGCAGCACCGGACCCCAGGCGGTCTCGCGCACGCGCAATGTCACCGGTGCCTGGCCGACGACGCGGATACGCTCCTCGTGCGTGGTGATGCCCGCCGCATTGGCCGGTACGCTGCGGAAATCGGCCGTGTCGATGTAACTGTTGGTGAAGCCCCAGGCCACGTGTCCGTTGCTGCCCACCACGATGGCCGGCAGGCCGGGCAGCGAGAAGCCACTGACATCGACGCGGCCGTCGGGAGCCTGTGCATCGGGATAGCGCAGCCGTACCCGGAACCAGAGATTGGGGGCGCGCAGTCCCAGGTGCATATCGTCGGCGACGATGGCGCGACCGTCCGCGGTCAGTGCACCGGCCACGGCGAAGTTGTTGCTGCCCAGCACATCGGGGTCCAGATGACCGGCCGTGACGGCACCGGTGGTCTGCGCCGGATCGGCCCGCCGGAGATCGAGGACGGCGGCCTCCGGTAACGGCGCGTTGCCGCGCGCTTCGCCAAACAGCGGCGCATCCCATTCGCTGCCATCGTGGCTGAGCAGGGCATACAGCGCCGGTGGCACCACCGCACGGATCCGAGCCATCGCCAGTTCGTTCTGATTGGTGGGGTCCTGCAGGTCGGCATACATCGCCAGCCCGGTCAGCACGCTGTCTTCGGCACGCCACGGTGCCGGCGCCTGGCGCAGCAGCAGATACGGCCAAGGACGTACCCGAAGCTCGGCAACGCCCTGGTTGATACCCTCCACATAGGCCTGCAGGGCGCCGGCACTGCTGCCCGTGGCAACCTCCAGGTGGGCCCTGGTGCGCGCCCGCAGCCGGTGCACACGCATGCGCTTGTCCATCTCGATCGCCGCCGGGCCGAACAGCTCGGCCAGCTCGCCAGCGGCGGTACGGCGCATCAGGTCCATCTCGAAATAGCGCTCCTGCGCATGTACCAGACCCAGCGCCCGCATCGCATCGGCCTGGCTTGCCGCGTCGATGGTGACCACGCCCAAGGCATCACGGGTGATGCTCACCGGCGCCTGCAGGCCGGCCATGGCCTGCTCGCCTTTCAGGGGGGGGAGACTGCCGCGCAGCAGCCACCACGCCGTGAACACCGCCGCCAGCGCCAGGATCAGCACGCCCCAGAGCAACCGCTTCAGCCAATGCCGCATCCTGCGCATCCCCGTGTAGGTAGGGCTTGATTGTAGGGGAGGCGTGAACGCCCTGTGCACGGCTAGCGAAGCGCAACTGCAACTGATTCCGATTAGACCACCGGATTTTCAGATAGGGCACCATGCGCGCATTGATTCATCAGGAGCACCCCCATGAAAGGCAACCCGGACGTCATCGCCTGCTTGAAGGAACTGCTGCGCGGCGAGTTGGCCGCGCGCGACCAGTACTTCATCCACTCGCGCCGCTACGAAGACCAGGGCCTGTTCGCGCTCTATGAGCGCCTCAACCACGAGATGGAAGAGGAGACCCAGCACGCCGATGCGCTGCTGCGTCGCATCCTCTTCCTCGGCGGCGATCCGGACATGCGCCCGCATGTGTTCGAGCCCGGCGTGACCGTGGAAGAGATGCTGCAGAAGGACCTGGATACCGAATACAGCGTCCGCGACAACCTGGCCGCCGGCATGAAGCTGTGCGAACAGCACCAGGACTACGTCAGCCGCGACATGCTGCTGGTGCAGTTGAAGGACACCGAAGAAGACCATGCCTGGTGGCTGGAGCAGCAGCTGGGCCTGATCAAGCGCATCGGCCTGGCGCTGTACCAGACCAGCAAGATGGATGCGAAGGGCACGGCCGCGCACTGAGCGGGTGTGTCCGGGTATTCCGGGGAGCCGGCCAGCGGCCGGCACTACCGGTGCCACTGCGCGCCAGCCAGCCTTCGCCAGCACGCCGCATCGAACCCTCGTCCGCCCGCCAGCATCCGCCAGCCAGCCGACGTTGCACCAAGCAGAAAGGCCGGGGAAACCCGGCCTTTTCTGTGGGCAAAAAAAACGGCCGGGTTTCCCCGGCCGTTCCGATTCACGTCGACGCTGGAACGTTACTCCACCGCCAGCCCCTCCACCTTCTGCCAGCCACGGGGCAGCAGATGGCCACGGGTGGCGCGGGTGCCCAGGTAGGTATCCAGATCCTTGAACGACAGGTTCATCGTGCGCTGGCCGCTGCGCACCAGCAGCGTGTTGCCCGGCGCCACCGAGACCACCGCGACCACGCGCTCGGTGGCGAGCTTGGCCTTGGGGATGTCGATGATCTTGTTGCCCTTGCCCTTGTCCAGTTCCGGCAGGTCGCTGGCGGCGATGGCCAGCAGGTTGCCCGAGCTGGTCACCGCCACGATGCGGTCGGTTTCCGGGTTGGCGACCGCGGCCGGGGTCAGCACCTTGGAGCCGGAGGTCAGGTTGAGCATCGCCTTGCCGGCCTTGTTGCGGCCGGTGAGGTTCTCGAAGCGGGTCACGAAGCCGTAGCCGTGCGTGGAGGCCAGCACGAAGCGGGTGTTGTTCTCGCCACTGGCCAGGGTCATGAAGGCGCTGCCCGGGGCCGGCGAGAAGCGACCGGTCAGGGGCTCGCCATTGCCGCGTGCCGAGGGCAGGGTGTGGATCAGGGTCGAATACGCGCGGCCCTCGCTGTCCAGGAACGCCACCTGCTGCGTGCTGCGGGCCCGCACCGAGCCCAGCAGCGCATCGCCATCGCGGTAGGACAGGGTCGAGGGGTCCATGTCGTGGCCCTTGGCCGCACGGATCCAGCCCTTCTCCGACAGCACCACCGTCATCGGCTCGCTCGGCACCAGCTCGGTTTCGTCGATGGCCTGCGCTGCGCCACGCTGCACCAGCGGCGAGCGACGGTCATCGCCGAACTTCTTCGCGTCCGCCACCAGCTCATCGCGGATCAGCTTCTTCAGCTTGGCCTTGCTGTCCAGGATGGCCAGGATTTTGTCGCGTTCCTTGGCCAGCTCCTCCTGCTCGCCACGGATCTTCATCTCTTCCAGGCGCGCCAGCTGCTTCAGCTTGGTCTCCAGGATGTATTCGGTCTGCTCCTCGCTCAGCCCGAAGCGCGCGATCAGCGCCGGCTTGGGCTCATCCTCGGTGCGGATGATGTGGATCACTTCATCCAGGTTGAGGAAGGCCACCAGCAGGCCTTCCAACATGTGCAGGCGGCGCTCGACCTTCTGCAGGCGGTGGTTGAGGCGGCGGGTCACGGTGGTGCCACGGAACTGCAGCCACTCGCTGAGCAGGGTCTTGAGGTTCTTGACCTGCGGGCGGCCGTCCAGGCCGATCACGTTGAGGTTGACCCGGTAGCTGCGCTCCAGGTCGGTGGTGGCGAACAGGTGGCCCATCAGCTGTTCGGCGTCCACGCGGTTGGAGCGCGGCACCAGCACCACGCGCACCGGGTTGGCGTGGTCGGACTCATCGCGGATGTCCTCCAGCCACGGCAGCTTCTTGGCGCGCATCTGCGCGGCGATCTGCTCGATCACCTTCGAAGGCGACACCTGGAACGGCAGCGCGTTGACCACGATGTTGCCGTTCTCCTTCAGGAAGGTGGAACGCGCGCGCACGCTGCCGTAGCCGGTTTCGTACATGGTGCGCAGATCGGCGATCGGGGTGATGATCTCGGCGAAGCTCGGGTAATCCGGGCCCTTCACGTGCTCGCACAGCTCGGCGACCGTCGCATCGGGGTCGTCGAGCAGGTGCAGCAGCGCGCTGACGATCTCGTTGAGGTTGTGCGGCGGCACGTCGGTAGCCATGCCCACGGCGATGCCGGTGGTGCCGTTGAGCAGCAGGTGCGGCAGGCGCGCCGGCATCCAGGTCGGCTCTTCCAGCGTGCCGTCGAAGTTCGGGGTCCAGTCGGTGGTGCCCTGGTTGATCTCGCCCAGCAGCACTTCGGCGATCGGGGTCAGCTTGGACTCGGTGTAGCGCATCGCCGCGAACGACTTGGGATCGTCGGTCGAACCAAAGTTGCCCTGGCCTTCGATCAGCGGGTAGCGGTACGAGAACGGCTGGGCCATCAGCACCAGCGCCTCGTAGCACGCGCTGTCACCGTGCGGATGGTATTTACCGATCACGTCACCGACGGTACGCGCGGACTTCTTCGGCTTGGAGGCGGCATTCAGGCCCAGCTCGCTCATCGCATAGATGATGCGGCGCTGCACCGGCTTTAGACCGTCGCCGAGGAACGGCAATGCGCGGTCGAGCACCACGTACATCGAATAGTCCAGGTACGCCCGTTCGGCGTACTCGCGCAGGGGCAGCTGTTCAAAGCCGTGGAACGCGGGGCGGGCAAGATCGGTCATGCGGGATTGTTACCTGTGGCAAGGGACGGCGACGGCTGTCGCCCTCGCAGGCGGACGATTATCCGGATGCGGCCGGGGATGCCAAGCCGCGTGATGGGTTCAGGGGGTGTCCACTGCGTGCCAGATAGCGCCCGGGCGGGCTGCCGAAGTGGCGGCGGAAGACCGTGACGAAGGCGCTGGGGCTGCTGAACCCCAGTTCGTGCGCGATATCGGACACGCTCTGGCCATCGGACAGGCGCCGCAGGCCCTCGGCCAGCCTGGCCTGCTGACGCCACTGCGCGAAGCTGAGCGTGGTTTCATCGCGGAAGTGCCGGGTCAGTGTACGCGGCGAGAGGCCGGCCCACTGCGCCCATTGGTCCAGGCTGCGGCCATCGGCCGGGTTGGCGATCAGCTGCGAGGCGATGCGCAGCAGGCGGCGGTCCTGCGGCATCGGCAGGTGCATGCGCTGGCGCGGGGCATTGCGGATCTCGTCCAGCAGCACCTCGATCATGTGCTGCTGGCGCAGGCTGGGCGCGGCCGCCGGCACCCATTCGGTGACGCGCAGCGCGAGCGCCTGCAGCAGATCGGAGATGGCCACCACGCACGGCGCGTCGGGCAGGTCATGGGCCATCGCGGCGCTGACGATCACCCCCCAGCCGCGCAAGGGACCGCAGATATCCACCGTGTGCGGCTCGCCCGGCGGCATCCAGCCGGCGCAGCCGGGCGGCAGCGACCAGGTGCCGTGCCGGGTGCGGACGGTCAGCAGCCCGGCTTCCACGCAGATCAGCTGGGCACGCCGGTGCTGGTGCCAGTCGATCTCCCGGTCCAGCCCGCGGGCGCTTTCGATCCGGAAGCCGAGTACCCCCAGCCCGTCATCCCGCTCGAACCAATCCAGCACCTGGTTGCGGATCATCTGGGTGGCGGCCGTCTCCCGCTCTGGCCTGAAAGTGTTATCCATTGTCCAGATTGTAATACCCGGCCAGTCCAGGCCGCCATTAAGGTAGTCGCCTGCCCATTGTTCTGATTGCTGCAACACAGCATTTGGTTCCAAATTAAATATTTCTATTGAGAAATATATTTTTTGGAAGAGAATGCTCACCCATGATCTGCCCTGATGCCCATCCCCCCAGCTTCGGACTCCTGCTGCGCCAAGTGCGCGATGGACTGGTCCGTCAGCTAGACACGTCGATGGCCGAGGAAAACCTCGGCATTGGCTTCACCCACTACCTCGGCCTGAAGGTGCTCGCGGCGCGTGCCCCGTGTACCGCCAACGAGTTGGCCCAGGCCCTGGACCAGGTACCCAGCGCGGTCACCCGCCTGCTGGACAAGCTGGAAGCCCTGGACTGCGTGCGGCGCGAACCGCATGCCCAGGACCGGCGGGCACTGCAGATCGTGCTGACCGAGCCGGGTCGCCAGTTGTGGGCCCGCCTCAAACAGCGGGGCGACCAGACCATCGACGACGCCATGCGTGACCTGTCTTCGGACGAACGCGCACAGCTGCTTTCCCTCATGACCCGTGTACGCGACTCACTGGTAACGCCATGACTTCCATGTTTGAACGCTCTCATTCACTGCGCCCGCTGCGGCCGGTGCTGGTCTCCGCGCTGGCGCTTGCGCTGGCCGCGTGTGCCAGCAGCCGCGGCCTGGAGCCGCAGGGCCGCCTGCTCGACGCCGACAGCCTGCAGACCCAGCGCACCCTGGCCGCCAACGGCCTGAGCCAGCCCGGCTGGCCGGCCACCGACTGGTGGCGCGCGCTGGGCGACCCCCAGCTGGATGCGCTGATCGCCGAAGGCCTGCAGCGCAATCCTGGCCTGGAGGCGGCCGATGCGCGCCTGCGCCAGGCGCGTGCCCAGATCGGTACCGCGCGTGCCGCACGCCTGCCCAGCCTCTCTGCTTCCGGGGGCTACACCGGTGTACGCCTGCCCGAATCGATGGTTGGCGACGAACTGGGTGGCAGCTATGCCGGCAGTGGCCAGGCCTACTTGAGCTTCAGCTACGGCATCGACCTGTGGGGCGGCAAGCGCGCCGCCTGGGAAGCGGCCGTGGACAGCGGTCATGCCGCCGAAGTGGACGCCCAGGCCGCGCGCCTGAACCTCTCTGCCGCCATCGCCGAGGCGTACGCGCAGCTGGGCTACGCGTGGACGCTGCATGACGTGGCCAGCGAAGAACTGGCACGTTCGCAGAAGACGCTGGATCTGACCCGCCAGCGTCGTGCTGCCGGCATCGACAGCGACCTGCAGACCCGCCAGGCCGAAGCGCGCATTCCAGCCGCGCAACAGCAGCAGCAGGCTGCACAGCAGCAGATCGACGAAGCGCGCACCGCGCTCGCCGCGCTGGTCGGGCAGGGCCCGGACCGCGGGCTGCAGATCCAGCGCCCGCAGGTGTTGAACCCGCTGGCGCTGCAGCTGCCCGGCGTGCTGCCCAGCGAACTGCTGGGCCGCCGCCCGGACATCGTCGCCGCGCGCTGGCGCGTGGAAGCGGCCAACCGCCAGATCCATGCGGCCAAGGCCGAGTTCTATCCCAGCCTCAACCTGACCGCCCTTGGCGGTGTGGTCTCCAGTGAAGTGGACCAGCTGCTCAAGAGCGGCTCGACGTTCGCCTTCCTCGGCCCGGCGCTGAGCCTGCCGATCTTCGACGGTGGCCGCCTGCGCGCCAACCTGGGCAAGACCGACGCGCAGTACGACCTGGCCGTGGCCGACTACAACCAGTCGGTGGTCAACGCGCTGCGCGACGTCGCCGATCAGGTCAACGCGGTGCATTCGCTGGCCGACCAGGCCAGTGCCCAGGCCCAGGCCGTCAGCACCGCGCGCGCCGCCCATGACCTGGCCGAGCAGCGCTACCGCGCCGGCATCGGCAGCTACCTGGACGTGCTCAGTGTCGAAGAGCAGCTGCTGGTCTCCCAGCAGCGGTTGGCCGACCTGCAGTCGCGCCAGATCCTTGTTTCGGTCCGCCTGAGCCAGGCGTTGGGCGGTGGTTTCACCCCGACCAGCGATGCCGCCACGGTCGCCGCCACCCCCGAATCCTCGCATTCCTGAGAGTCATCCCCATGAGTCAGACCTCCGCTCCTGCTGCCGAGAAGGCAGCTCCCTCCCGTCGCGGCAAGCTGCTGCGCGGCCTGCTGGTCATCGTGGTGCTGCTGTTGGCCGCGTTGGCCCTGTGGTACTTCATGTTCGGCCGCTGGTTCGAAGAAACCGACGATGCCTACGTGCAGGGCAACCAGGTCCAGATCACCCCGCTGATCAGCGGTACGGTGGTCGGGATCAACGCCGATGACGGCATGCGTGTCGAGCGCGGCCAGCTGCTGGTCCAGCTGGATCCGGCCGATACTGAAGTCGCCCTGCAGCAGGCTGAAGCCAACCTCGCCAAGACGGTCCGCCAGGTGCGCGGTCTGTACCGCAGCGTGGAAGGCGCGCAGGCCGAATTGAACGCGCGCCAGGTCACCCTCAAGCGCGTGCGCGAAGACTTCAACCGCCGTAAGGATCTGGCCAGCACCGGCGCGATCTCCAACGAAGAACTGGCGCATGCCCGCACCGAACTGGCCGCTGCCGAAGCAGCCGTGGCCGGCTCGCGCGAAACCTTCGAGCGCAGCAATGCACTGGTCGATGACACCGTGATCGCCACCCAGCCGGACGTACAGGCCGCCGCCGCGCAGCTGCGCCAGGCCTACCTCAACAACGCCCGCGCCGGTATCGTCGCACCGGTCACTGGTTACGTGGCGCGTCGTTCGGTGCAGGTCGGCCAGCGCGTGCAGCCGGGCACTGCCCTGATGGCCGTGGTGCCGACCGAGCAGATGTGGGTGGAAGCGAACTTCAAGGAAACCCAGCTGCGTCACATGCGCCTGGGCCAGGAAGTGGAACTGCGCTCGGACCTGTACGGCGGCGACGTGACCTACAAGGGCCGCATCGACAGCCTGGGCCTGGGCACCGGCTCGGCGTTCTCGCTGCTGCCGGCGCAGAATGCCAGCGGCAACTGGATCAAGATCGTGCAGCGCGTGCCGGTGCGTATCGCCATCGACGCCAAGCAGCTGGCCGAGCATCCGCTGCGCATCGGCCTGTCGATCAAGGCCGAAGTGAGCCTGCGTGACCAGAAGGGCACCGTGCTGCCGACCGAAACCGCCAAGGGCCAGGTGTTCGATACCGACGTCTACGCCAAGCAGCTGCACAGCGCCGACGACGTGATCCACCAGATCATCCAGAGCAACCTGCCGCAGCAGGCCAAGGCGAGCTGAGGCCACCATGTCCGCACAAGCTCCCGCCGCGCCGGGCGCCCCCGCGGCGCCAGGCATGGCCTTCCGGCCGGCCAACGTCGCCCTGTGTACCGCAGGGCTGGCGATGGCCTCGTTCATGCAGGTCCTGGACACCACCATCGCCAACGTCTCGTTGCCGACCATCGCCGGTAATCTCGGTGCCAGTTCGCAGCAGGCCACCTGGGTCATCACCTCGTTCGCGGTCAGCACCGCGATCGCGCTGCCGCTGACCGGTTACCTCAGCCGCCGTTTCGGCGAGACCAAGCTGTTCGTATGGGCCACGCTGGCCTTCACCCTGGCCTCGCTGCTGTGTGGCCTGGCCCAGAGCATGGGCATGCTGGTCGTGTCGCGTGCGATCCAGGGCTTCGTCGCCGGCCCGATGTACCCGATCACGCAGAGCCTTCTGGTTTCGCTGTACCCGCGTGAGAAACGCGGGCAGGCACTGGCGCTACTGGCGATGATCACCGTGGTCGCGCCGATCGCCGGCCCGATCCTCGGGGGCTGGATCACCGACAACTACAGTTGGGAATGGATTTTCCTGATCAACGTGCCGCTGGGCATCTTCGCCGCGCTGGTGGTGGGCAACCAGCTCAAGGGACGCCCGGAGCACGTTGAAAAGCCGAAGATGGATTACGTCGGCCTGATCACCCTGGTGATCGGCGTGGGCGCGCTGCAGCTGGTGCTCGATCTGGGCAATGACGAAGACTGGTTCAGTTCGACCAAGATCATCGTGCTGGCCTGTGTGTCGGTGGTGGCGTTGGCGGTGTTCCTGATCTGGGAACTGACCGACAAGGACCCGATCGTCGACCTGCGCCTGTTCCGGCATCGCAACTTCCGCGCCGGTACGCTGGCGATGGTGGTGGCGTATGCGGCGTTCTTCAGCGTGGCGCTGCTGATTCCGCAGTGGCTGCAGCGTGACATGGGCTACACCGCGATCTGGGCCGGTCTGGCGACCGCACCGATCGGCGTGCTGCCGGTGATCATGACGCCGTTCGTGGGCAAGTACGCCTCGCGCTTCGACATGCGCATGCTGGCCACGATCGCCTTCATCTTCCTGTCCTTCACCAGCTTCCTGCGCTCGGGGTTCAACCTGCAGGTGGACTTCGGCCACGTGGCCGGCATCCAGCTGATCATGGGTATCGGTGTGGCGCTGTTCTTCATGCCGGTACTGCAGATCCTGCTGTCGGATCTGGACGGTCGCGAGATCGCCGCGGGCTCCGGCCTGGCCACCTTCCTGCGCACGCTGGGCGGCAGCTTCGCCGCCTCGCTGACCACGTGGTTGTGGGCACGCCGTACCCAGGAACACCACGCGCATCTGACCGAACACATCTCCGGCTACACCCCGGGCATGCAGGACCAGGTGACCGCGATGGGGCAGGGCGACCTGCAGCATGGCGCGGCCGCGCTCAACAACATGATCAACCACCAGGCGTCGCAGATGGGCTTCAACGACATCTTCTTCCTGCTGGGCTGGATCTTCCTGGCCATCATCGCCTTCCTGTGGCTGGCCAAGCCGCCGTTCGGCGCAGGCGCGGGTGCTGCCTCGGCCGGTGGGCATTGAGGTGTTCGCGGTAAGCTGAAACGAAAAAACCCCGCTGAAAGGCGGGGTTTTTTTGTGGTTCCTGACCAGCGTGGAATGCGCTCCGTGCCTTTCCGGGCGCGGCGGCCAGAAACGAAAAAACCCGCTTGCGCGGGTTTGATCATTTTCCGAGTCATGGTGCCCAGGAGAGGACTCGAACCTCCACGAAGTTGCCCCCGCTAGCACCTGAAGCTAGTGCGTCTACCAATTCCGCCACCTGGGCGACTCAGGAGGAGAATTCTGCGGGAGAACTGTGATCGTGTCAACAGGATCGCGCGGGAAATGTTTCGCCAGTCGTCAGTCGTCATTGGCCGCGTCATCGCGGTGTTGATGCCACGCACATCGTGCGTTGCGCATCGACGCAGGGCAGGGCCGCGCATTGACGAACCGCAGAAACGAAAAAACCCGCTTGCGCGGGTTTGATCATTTTCTGAGTCATGGTGCCCAGGAGAGGACTCGAACCTCCACGGAGTTGCCCCCGCTAGCACCTGAAGCTAGTGCGTCTACCAATTCCGCCACCTGGGCGACTCAGGAGGAGAATTCTGCGGGAGATCCGGAATTGTGTCAACAGGATTTCGCAGGAAATTTCATTTGCCACGCATTGCAGCGTCATCGCGGTCCATTCCGCGCGAATCGTGCGTGGCGCGGACGCCAGAAACGAAAAAACCCGCTTGCGCGGGTTTGATCATTTTCCGAGTCATGGTGCCCAGGAGAGGACTCGAACCTCCACGGAGTTGCCCCCGCTAGCACCTGAAGCTAGTGCGTCTACCAATTCCGCCACCTGGGCGACTCAGGGGGCGAATTTTGGGCATGTCCGTGAGGCTTGTCAACGGTTTTGTGAAATTTCTTCACAATCCTGCACAGGCAGTGCCGCTGACCGGTTCTGCACACCCGCAGCGGTTACTATTGAGGTCAATGAAACCAAAGAAACCGACCCAGGGCGCGAAAGCCCCCAAGTCCCCGGCGCCCAAGAAGGCAGCCGGTCCGTCGGGCAAGCCCCGCGCTGCCGCCAAGAAGGCCGGCAAGCTGCCACCCTGGATGCCCGAATCCCTGAACACCCCTGAGCCGCCGCGTGGCAACAAGCGGGGCCCCAAGCCCGCGCACGCCGGTCCCATCCCGACCCGTCGCCGCCCGCATCCCACCCCGCTGGACGGTGAAGTGCAGCTGGATCCCTTTGCCGCCCGCGAGGCCGAGCGCTATGCGCAGCCGATCGCCAGCCGCGAGGCGATCCTGCAGCTGCTCGACCGCTGCGATGGCCCGCAGACCGCCGAAGAGATCGCCATCCATCTCGGCCTGACCGAGCCGGACCGCGCCGATGCCCTCGGCAAGCGCCTGGGCGCGATGTGCCGTGATGGCCAGCTGGTGCAGAACCGCCGTGGCGGATTCGCGCCGCTGCAGGCGGTCAACCTGATCACCGGCGTGGTGATCGCCAACCCGGAAGGGTTCGGCTTCCTCCGCCCGGTCGAAGGTGGCGACGATCTGTTCCTGCCGCCGTTTGAAATGCGCAAGGTGCTGCATGGCGACCGCGTGCTGGTCAACGTGACCGGCATCGATCGCCGTGGCCGCCGCGAGGCGAGCATTTCGCGTGTGCTCGAGCGCGGCATGAGCCGCCTGATCGGTCGCTTCAGCGTCGAATTCGGCATCAACTATGTGGTGCCCGACGACAAGCGCGTGCAGCGCAACGTGCAGATCCCACCCGACCAGACCGGCGAGGCCCGGGATGGCCAGCTGGTGGTCTGCGAGCTGACCCAGGCGCCGGATACCCGCCGCCCGCCGATCGGCCGCATCATCGCCGTGCTTGGTGACAAGCTGACCGCGTCGCTGGTGGTGGAAACCGCCATCCACGGCCATGAACTGCCGTTCGAGTTCCCGGCGGAAGTGCTGGCTGAAGCCACCGCAGTGCCGATGGTGGTCACCCCGGAACAGATCGGCCATCGCGAAGACCTGCGCAACACGCCGCTGGTCACCATCGATGGCGAGGATGCCAAGGACTTCGACGACGCCGTTTATTGCGAACCGAATGCCGAAGGCTTCCGCCTGGTCGTGGCGATCGCCGACGTTTCCAACTACGTGCGTCCTGGTACGCCGCTGGATGATGAAGCGCAGAAGCGTGCGACCTCGGTCTACTTCCCGGGCTTCGTGGTGCCGATGCTGCCGGAGACGCTGTCCAACGGCATCTGCTCGCTGATGCCCAAGGTCGACCGCATGTGCTTCGTCTGCGACATGCAGGTCAACCGCGAGGGCGAGGTCATCCACTCGCGGTTCTACGAAGCCGTGATGAATTCGCACGCGCGCCTGACCTACAACCAGGTCTGGGAAGCGGTGGGCGAGAACGACCCGGCCGCGCGCAAGGCGATCGGTCCGCTGATGCCGCAGGTGGATCGCCTGTACCAGCTGTATCACGTGCTGGCCAAGGCCCGTACCCGCCGCGGTGCGATCGAGTTTGAAACCTCCGAAGTACGCTTCGTGCTGGACAACACCGGCGAAGTCACCCAGGCCGGGATGATGGTGCGCAACGATGCGCACAAGCTCATCGAAGAATGCATGATCGCGGCCAACGTGCAGGCTGCTCGCTACCTGCTGGCCAAGCACGTGCCGGCGCCGTTCCGTGACCATGAGCGCCCGCCGGAATCCAAGTACGCCGACCTGCTCGAGTTCCTGAAGGAATTCAAGCTGAGCCTGCCGCCGTGGTCGAAGGTGCAGCCGGCCGATTTCACCAAGCTGCTCAAGAAGGTGCGCGACCGACCGGACGCAGCACTGCTGGAATCGGTGCTGCTGCGCAGCCAGAGCCTGGCGGTGTATTCGCCGGACAACCTGGGCCACTTCGGCCTGGCACTGGATGCTTACGCGCACTTCACCTCGCCGATCCGTCGCTACCCCGATCTGCTGGTGCACCGTGCGATCAAGCACGCGCTCAGCGGGGCCGCACCGGAGAAGTTCACCTACTCACCGCGTGAGATGGCGGCACTGGCGCTGCAGTGCTCCGAGCGTGCGCGTCGTGCCGATGAAGCCGAGCGCGAAGTGGACGAGCGTTACCGCGCCGCGTGGATGGAAAAGCACGTCGGTGGCCAGTTCGATGGCGTGATCAGTGGCGTGACCAGCTTCGGCCTGTTCGTGGAACTGGACGAATCCAAGGTCAACGGCCTGGTCCACGTGACCCAGCTGCCGCACGACTATTACCAGTTCGACGCGGTGCGCAAGACGCTCAACGGCGAGCGCCGCGGCAAGATCTACCGTCTCGGCGACCGGGTGCGGATCCTGGTGCTCAAGGCCAGCATGGAAGAGCGCAAGATCGACTTTCGCCTGGTCGAAGAGAAGGACGATTCGCTGCCCGAGCTGCCGCCGCGCGGCCAGCCGGCCAAGCGCCAGAAACAGAAGTATTGATCCACGCGTACCGGCCCTCGGCCGGTACGCGGACCATCCACCCGCCCTCCGCGGGTGGCATGGTGTTTCCCACGGACCCCGTCGGAGCGATCCCATGCCGTCCCTCCCCGAATACAGCGGCGGCTGCCAGTGCGGCGCGATCCGCTTCCACGTGGTCGGTGAGCTGACCCACAGCTCGATCTGCCACTGCCGGATGTGCCAGAAGGCGTTCGGCGCGTACTACGCCCCCCTGGTGTCGGTGCGTGGCAGCGAGTTCCGCTGGACCCGCGGCGAGCCCCGGCGTTTCCAGTCCTCCAACATGGTCCAGCGCGGCTTCTGCGCCGACTGTGGCACCCCGTTGACCTACGAAGCCCCGGATGGGGTGGCGATCGCGGCGGGCGCTTTCGACGAGCCGGCCCGCCTGCCGCCGACGATCCAGTACGGGATCGAAGCCAAGCTGCCCTTCGTGGACCGCCTGGGCTCGCTGAGCGCGTTGCGCAGCGAGCAGGATGCCGAGGCCGGCGACTTCCTGCTGCATATCGTTTCCCACCAGCACCCCGACCACGACACCAGCGACTGGCCACCCCGCTGAAGGCAGGCCGTGAACGCCCCCGTGAACGCCCGGCAGGGCAGGGTGGGCCTTGATGCTCTACCATTACCAACCCCTTTACCGGTCCCGCCCCCCGCAATGAGCAAGCAAAGCCAGTGGATCGTCGGCGTCAACGCCGTCGCCTCTTCGATCGAGAATGATGCCGAGAACGTCCGCGAGGTCCTCATCGAGGCCGGTGCGAAGAATCCGCGTCTGACCGAGATCGAGGAAAACGCACGCCGCAAGGGCATCGACGTGCGCAAGGTGAACACCCAGGCGCTGGACGGTGTGGGCGGTTCGGTGCGTCACCAGGGCGTGGCGGCGCGCTACCAGGCCGCGCGGACCTGGGGCGAGAACGAACTGGAAGGGCTGGTCGAAGCGGCCGAGGGCAAGGCCCTGCTGCTGATCCTTGATGAAGTGCAGGATCCGCACAATCTCGGCGCCTGCCTGCGCAGCGCAGCGGCCGCCGGTGCCACGGCGGTGATCATTCCCAAGGACAAGTCGGCCTCGGTCAACGCGACCGTGCGCAAGACCTCGGCCGGCGCGGCCGACCGCATCCCGGTCGTGCAGGTGACCAACCTCTCGCGCTGCCTGAAGGACCTGCAGAAGCTGGGCGTGTGGATCTACGGCCTGGCCGGTGAAGCCACCGAGTCGCTGTACGCAATCGACCTCAAGGGCAACGTGGCGCTGGTGCTGGGCGGCGAAGCCGACGGCCTGCGCCGCCTGACCCGTGAAAACTGCGACGGCCTGGTCAAGATTCCGATGCCGGGCGATATCGAGAGCCTGAACGTCTCCGTCGCCACCGGCGTGAGCCTGTTCGAGGCCGTCCGCCAGCGCGGCCTGTAATCCCCACGCGCGGGGGTAGAGCCGACCGTTGGTCGGCTGCCGACCCACCCACGTAGAGCCGACCGTTGGTCGGCTGCCGTCCTGCCGCGTAGAGCAGCCGACCAACGGTCGGCTCTACCCCCCCCGGCGTCAGCCTGCGCTGCCGCCCAATGCCTTGAACAACGTCACATCGTTGATCAACTGGCGCTGCCTCACCGACGCCAGCGACAGCTCCGCATCACGCCGGGTCTGCTGCGCTTCCAGCCAGGTTCGCAGGTCGGTGGCGCCGACCCGGTAGCGCACTTCATACATCCGCTCGATCTCGACCGCTTCGTCGTAGGACGCCTGCGAGGCCGCCACCTGGGTGGCAAACTGCGTGCGCGCCGACAAGGCGTTGTCCACCTCCGACAGCGCGGTGTACAGCGTGCGGCGGAAGCCGTTGGCGGCGATCTGATAATCCGTGCCGGCCAGCCGGGTGTTCAACTGCGCCTGGCGCACGTTGAGGAACGGCAGCGACAGCCCGGCGCCGAGCGTGGCGACCGGATTCTTCAGCACGTCCGACAGCGAGGTAGCGCCCGTACCCACGCTGCCGGTAAGGCTCAGCGCCGGGTAGTACTGGGTCGCGGTCACCTTGATGGTCTTCAGGCTGTTGCGCAGCCGCAGCTCGGCCGCGCGCAGGTCGGGCCGGCGGCCGAGCAGATCGGCCGGCAGGCCTTCGGCGATCACCGGGCTGGCCACCCGCTGCAGCTGTTGCGGCTCGTCGGCCACGGACAGCGGCTGCCCATCCAGCAGTACGGTCAGTGCATTGCGCGCGGCAACGCGTTGCTGCACCAGCGCACTCTGCGCGGCACGCTGTGCCTCCAGGCTCTGGGCGGCCTGGCGCACGTCCAGCCGCGAGACCGCACCGGCATCGAAGCGGGCCTGGACCAGTTCGCGGGTGCGCTGCAGGCGCTCCAGGTTGGCCTGCCCTGCGTTGATCGACTGGTTGAGGAAGGCCAGCGTCCAGTACTGCGTGGCCACGTCGCTGATTACCAGCAGGGCGGTGTTCTGCAGGTCCTCCTGGCTGGCCTGGGCTTCCCACTGGGCGATGTCGCGCTGGGTGCGCAGGCGCCCCCACAGGTCGATTTCCCACCCCAGTGACACGCCGGCCGAGCTGCCGCGGTTCCAGTCCGCGCTTTGGTCGATCGGGCGGTTGCCGCTGCTGCTGACACTGCCCGAGGGCTGTGGCCACAGTGCGTTGTCGGCCAGCCCGGCCTGCAGGCGCGCGCGCTGCACCGCCAGCCCGGCCGAGACGAGGTCGGTGTTGGCGGCCAGGGCGCGGTCGATCACACGGTCGAGGCCGGGGTCACCGAACTGGGTCCACCAGGCATCGGTGCGGACATCGGCCGATGTGGCGTGCGGCTGTTCGCTCACGGGCTCGGTGGGGGTGTTCAGGGTGGCATCGCCGCGGCCATAGGTGGCCGGTACTGCCGGCGCGTCGACTTGGTAGCGACCGGTGCTGACGCAGGCCGACAGGGTCAGTGCGGTCACGCAGGCCAGGGCCAGTGGACGCAGCGAAGCGGGGTGCAGCAGAGCAGGAGAAATCTTCATTCGCGCGCCAGCGCCTCCACGGGATCAAGTTGGGCGGCATTGCGGGCCGGCAGGAAACCAAACGCCACGCCGATCAGGCTGGAGCAGGCAAAGGCGGCCACGATGGACGCGGTCGAGAACAGCATCTGGAAGTCTGGCGCGAACTTGCCGAACAGCCAGCCGACCACCAGCGACAGGCCGACGCCGAGCAGACCGCCGAGCAGGCACACCAGCACCGCCTCGATCAGGAACTGCTGGCGGATGTCGCTCTGCCGCGCGCCGACGGCCATGCGCACGCCGATCTCGCGGGTCCGTTCGGTCACCGAGACCAGCATGATGTTCATCACGCCGATGCCGCCGACCAGCAGCGCGATGGCGGCAATGGCACTGATCAGCAGGGTCATCGTGCGGGTCGTCTGTTCGATGGTCTGGCGGATCTCGGCGCTGTTGCTGAGGAAGAAATCCTCGGTGCCGTGGCGCATGATCAGCAGCTTGGAAATCGCGGCCTGCGCGGCATCCATCGGGGTGGCATCGTCCACGCGCACGGTGATGCTGGACACATGGCTCTGGCCCAGCATCCGCGACATCACCGTGGTGTACGGCACCCACACGCTCAGGCTGGTGCTGCCGCCGAAACCGAAGCTCTGCCGCTGCGCCACGCCGACCACGCGCACCGGCACGTTGCCGAGCAGGATCACCTGGCCCACCGGGTCCTCGCCATTGGGGAAGAACTGGGTGCGGGTGTTTTCGTCGATGATCGCCACCTGGGCCAGGCTGCGCACCGCATCGGTATCGAAGAAGCTGCCGGCGACCAGGGTCACGCCCTTGACCCGGAAGAACTGCTCGCCCACGCCGTTGACCTGCGCGGTGGCCGACTGGTTGCGGTAGCGCGCGGTCACCGAGGAGGAGACGCTCGGCGTGGCACTGTCGATATAGCTCTGCCGGCCCAGTGCATCGGCGTCGCTGGCCTTGAGGGTCTGTACGCGGGCCGAGCGCATGTCGCCGAACCCGCGCCCGGGATACACATCGATCGTATTGGTGCCCAGTGCGCTGATGTTCTGCAGGATCTGCTGCTGCGAGCCGTTGCCCATCGCCACCACCGAGACCACCGAAGCGATGCCGATGATGATGCCGAGCATGGTCAGGAAGGTGCGCAGGCGGTGGGCGTTCATTGCCAGCAGGGCCATACGGAACGCTTCGGTGAAGCGGTCGCGCGCGGCCCGCCAGCTGTGGCCCTTGCCGGCGGCCACGGTGGGCTGGCGCTGCGCGCGGTAGCGCGGTGCATTCGGATTGGTGCGGTCGGCAATGATCTCGCCGTCGCGGATTTCGATGATGCGCTGGGCGTGTTCGGCCACGCTCATGTCGTGGGTCACGATGATGATGGTGTGGCCTTCGGCATGCAGCTCGCCGAGGATGCCCATCACTTCTTCGCCGGATCGGGTGTCCAGCGCGCCGGTCGGCTCATCGGCCAGGATCACCTCGCCACCGTTCATCAGCGCCCGAGCAATCGACACGCGCTGCTGCTGGCCACCAGACAACTGGCCGGGCTTGTGGTTCATGCGGTCGCCCAGGCCGAGCCGCTGCAGCAGCTGTTCGGCGCGTGCGGTGCGCACCGGGCCGGGGCTGCCGGCGTACACGGCCGGCACGGCGACATTGCCGCGCGCATCCAGATCGCCGAGCAGGTGGTAGCGCTGGAAGATGAAACCGAAATGCTCGCGGCGCAGTTCGGCCAGCTCGTCCGGCTCCATGCGGCCGGTCTCGCGGCCGGCGACCTGGTAACTGCCACGGGTCGGCCGATCCAGGCAGCCGAGGATGTTCATCAGCGTGGACTTGCCCGAACCGGACTGGCCAACGATGGCCACCATCTCGCCGGCGGCGATGTCCAGATTGACATCGCGCAGCACTGCGATGGTCTCATCGCCCGCCGGAAACTCGCGGCGCAGGTCGCGCAGCCGCAGCAGCGGCGTGCCCGTCGAGGCGCTGCTCATCGGCGCGGCCCGCCCATGCCGGGGCCGCCGATCCGCACCGTGCTGCCGCCGCGGTTGCCGCCACCGGTGCCCTGCAGACCGCCGCCTTCGCCGACGATCACCTTGTCGCCCTCGGCCAGCCCGGACAGCACCTCGGCATTGGCGCCGTTGTTGATGCCGATCTTGACCTTGCGCGGTGCCGGCATGCCATCGGCATCGGCCACGCGCACCATGTACTGCCCGTCGCGGGTCTTCGGGCCGAGTGCAACGGCCGGGATGATCAGCACGTCCTTGGCCTGCTTGAGCATCACCGAGACCTGCGCGGTCATGTCGATGCGCAGCGTGCCGTCGGGATTTTCCACGTCGAACAGCGCGTTGTAGTACACCGCCGTGCTGGAGCTGGAACTGGACGAGCTGGAGCTGCTCGAGCTGTCGTTGGCGATCGAGGCCGGCGCCGGATTGATCTGGCGCAGCGTGGCGTGGAACTTGCGGTCCGGCTCACCCAGCGTGGTGAAGTACACCGGCATGCCGGCCTTGATCTTGACCACGTCCGCTTCGGAAACTTCGGCATTGACCGTGACCAGGTCCAGGCGGGCCAGCATCACGATGGTCGGCGCGGTCTGGTTGGCGTTGACGGTGCGGCCTTCTTCGGCGACCACGGCGACCACGGTGCCGTCCATCGGCGCGGTGATGCGGGTGTAGGCCAGGTTGGCACGGGCGGTGCCCAGTTCGGTTTCGCGGCCCTTGATCTGTGCATCGAAGGACTGGATCTGGGCACGCGCGGTCCTGAGCTGGGCGTCGGCCGCATCGAACTCAGCGCGCGAAGTGGCCTCGGCGGCGAGCATCTGCTGCTGGCGGGCGAACTCCAGCTCGGCTTCGCGCAGGCTGGCCTGCTGCACCGCGCGCTGCGCCTTGACCTGGTCCAGCGAGGCCTGGGCATTGAGCACCTGGTTCTGCTGGGTGGTCGCGTCGATCTCGGCGATCAGGTCGCCTTCCTTGACCGTATCGCCGAGCTGGACCTTCAATGATTTGATCTGGCCGGAGGCCTGCGCGCCGACACTGACCAGCTTGTAGGCGTCGATCACGCCGGTGGCTTCCACGGTCTGTTCGATGTCGCCGCGGCTGACCGGTGACGTGGCCAGGGTGGGGGCGGCCGGCTTGCGCAGCATCCATGCCACAATCGCGGCGATCAGGATGACGACCACGAGCAACAGCAGCAGACGGGCACGGCGGGTTCTGGGCAAACGGGGCTTCACGATGATCGTCAACTCGGCAGGCCGGTGCATCGGCGTTGTCAGCATTGTGAAGATCGTTCACCGCCGGCTCAATGCTCGCCGTGTACCAAGATGTATCCCTGCGGTGCACAGCACATTTCGTTATGTATCTGCATGACCCTTTGAAACAGACGTACGCAAACCAGGAGATGCGGTTCAGCTCCCGACAGGGGATGATCACCGCATGGAGACTGCCAACAGCATGCATAGACTGCTGATCGTCGATGACGACAACGATATCCGCCAGCTGCTCGCCGAGCAGCTCGGCCGCGCCGGTTACCTGGTGAGCACTGCCGGCGATGGCCACGGCATGCGCCAGCTGCTGGAGCGCGAGCACGTGGACCTGATCGTGCTCGACCTCAACCTGCCGCGCGAAGACGGCCTGACCCTGTGCCGGGATCTGCGTGCGCGTTCGAGCACGCCGGTGATCATGTTGACCGCGCGGAGCGAGCCGATCGACCGCGTGCTGGGCCTGGAGATGGGTGCCGACGATTACCTGGCCAAGCCGTTCGAGCCGCGCGAACTGCTTGCCCGCATCCGCAACGTCCTGCGTCGCACCGAGGCGCTGCCGGCCAACCTGGAGCCGCTGGCGATCCGCCGCGCGCGCTTCTCCAGCTGGATATTCGATCTGGAACATCGCCACCTGGTCGATCCCGACGGGCGGGTGGTGGTGCTGTCCGGCGCCGAGTTCCGCCTGCTGCGGGTCTTCGTGGGGCATGCCAACAAGGTGCTGTCCCGCGAGCAGCTGGTCTCGCTGAGCAGCGGCCGCAACTACGAGTCGCAGGACCGTGCGATCGACCTGCAGGTCAGCCGCCTGCGCAACAAGCTGGCCGATGACGGGGGCAGCGATGGCCTGATCAAGACCGTGCGCAACGAAGGCTATGTGCTTGCGGCGGCGGTCACCCTGGAATGACACGCCTGCGCCGTTTCTTTTCCTCGATGGTGGGACGATTGTTCGTCATCCTGCTGCTGGGCATGAGCGTGGCCGCGATCGGCGCGACCATGCTGGCCAGCACCAAGCGCCAGCAGGAATTTGAACGGCAGAACCTCAACCGCATCGCTGATCGCCTGCAGGGCTTCGTGAACCTGCTCGACGGCAATCCGGAACTCCGCGAGCGCCTTCTCGGCAGTGGCGGGCCGAGCGTGCGCCAGTTGCCGGAAGGTGCGCGCATCGGCCGGCCCGACGCGGCGTTGATGGAGATCCTCGATGACCGGCCCGGGCCGGTGGCGAGCAGCCAGGTCGCCTTCACCTCCTTCCGCTCCTGCCTGCCGCGGCTGCCGGAACTGCTGCCGCCGCCGCGCGACAAGGAAAAGATGCGGCATCCGCCGCGTGAGCGTGATCCGTCTTTCATTCCGCCCAAGTGCCGTGTGGTGACCCTGCAGCTGAGCGATGGCACGCCGCTGCGGCTGGCGCTGGATTCCCCGGCGGTTGCGCATAACGGCGTGCTTGCCGTGGACCCGCTGTTCCTGACCCTGCTGGTGGTGGCGATCGCGATCCTTGCCTACATCGTGGCGCGGATGGCCAGTGCACCGCTGCAGCGCTTGGCTGATGCCGCCGCGGCGCTGGGCGATGACCTGCAGGGCGCGCCGATGCCGGTGACCGGCCCGTTCGAGGTCCGCCGCGCCGCGGAGGCCTTCAATGCCATGCAGAAGCGCCTGCAGCGCCACCTCGGTGAACGCACCCAGATGCTGGCGGCGATCACCCACGACCTTCAGACCCCGGTGACCCGCCTGCGGCTGCGGCTGGAGAACGTCACCGACGAGGCCCTGCGTGAGCGCCTGATCGGCGACCTGGGCGCGATGCAGGCATTGATCCGCGAAGGCCTGGAGCTGGCCCGCAGCGCCGAGAGCGCCGAACAGCGGGCCGCGCTGGATCTGGATTCGCTGCTGGAGAGCATCGTGGAAGATGCCGCCGAGGCCGGTGGGGATGTGCGCTTCGAGCAGCCGAGCGGGGCGGTACTGATGCTGCGGCCGCTGGCGATGCATCGCCTGTTCTCCAACCTGGTCGACAACGCGTTGATGTATGGGCAGACCGCACGGGTGCGCGTGAAGCAATCCGGGCAGGACGTCGAGGTCCGCATCCGCGACAGCGGCCCGGGCCTGGCCGAGGACGAACTGGAAGCCGTGTTCGACCCGTTCGTGCGGTTGGAAACCTCGCGTTCGCGCCAGACTGGCGGGGCCGGGTTGGGGCTGACCATCGCCCGCGCACTGGCCGAGAAGGATGGGGCAAGCCTGCACCTGCGCAACCATCCGCAGGGCGGGCTGGAGGCCATCGTGCGCTGGAGCTCGCCGGCGCGGGCCCCGGCCGGATCCCGCGGCGGCTGACGCCGGCTCCCCCAAAACGCAAGGATTTGCCTACTATGGGCATCTCTTTCCAGCGTCTCCCCCATGAGAGCGTACGACTCTGCCAGCCCCCGCGCTGGTGCACGGCCGTTCCCCCCATGCGCACGGCGCCTGCCCAAGGCTGATCCATACGGATGAGCGATCGGGGGGGCAGGAACCGGTGGCGGCCGGCACAACTGAAGTTCCCGGGCATGCCGACCCTGCAGGCGGCTGCGCTGTGGCTGATGCTGCTGTGCGCGGTCCCGTGGTCGCTCTCGGCCCAGGATGGCCCGCCGCCGCTGCGTGACTATGCGATCGATGTCTGGACCTCGCGCAACGGGCTGCCGCACAACTCGCTGCGCGACATCGCCCAGACCCCCGAAGGGCATCTGTGGTTCGCCACCTGGGAAGGCCTGGTCCGCTACAACGGGCTGGATTTCACGGTATTCGACCGCAGCACCACGCCGGGCCTGCGCGACAACGGCGTCGGCGCGCTGCTGGTGGACCGCAGTGGCGGGCTGTGGATCAGTGATTCGCGCGGCAATGTGACCCGGCGCGGCGCGGACGGCCGCTGGCAGGTCTGGGAGCATCGCCCCGATACCCCGCAGGTGCTGATCCAGGCGATGCAGATGGACAGCCATGGGCGGCTGTGGCTGCTGTATGAAGGCAAGGGCATCGGCAGCCTGGGCCCGGACGGCACGTTCGACTATCAGACGCCGCCGGCCGATGTGCCGATGGCGATGAGTTTCACCAAGCTGGTGGTGGATGCGCAGGACCGGGTCTGGGTCGGCACGCTGGACGGCCTGGTCGTGCGCGACACCGATGGCGTGCAGCGCCGCGCGCCGGACAGCTGGGGATTGGGGCGCGGCCTGGTATGGCCGTACCGCGCGCCCGATGGGGTGATGTGGGTGGTGGCCGGTGAGCGCATCTACCGCATGCAGGATGGGGCGCCGCTGCTGCAGCACCGCCTGCCGGGGGTGACCCACATCACTGCGATGCTGCAGGACCGCCACGGCGACCTGTGGCTGGGCACCGAGAACCAGGGCCTGCTGCGCTTGTCGCGGCACGGGCTGGAGCGTTTGCCGACCGGGCTGTCGCTGCCCGGGGGGCGCGTGGTCAGCCTGCGCGAAGACGCCGAGGGCAGCATCTGGGTGGGCGCCAATGGCGGCCTGTACCGCTTGCGCGAAACCTTGTTCAGCAGCTTCACCGAGCGCGACGGGCTCAGCGGCGACTACGTGCGCACGGTGTTCGAGGATCGCCTGCGCCAGCTCTGGATCGGCAGCGCCAGCGGCCTGGACCGGCGCGACGCGCAGGGGCGCTTCAGCCCGGTGCCGCTGCGCAACAACGTTGGCAAGAGCCCCTCGGTGCTGAGCCTGGCGCAGGATCGTGAGGGCAGGTTGTGGGTGGGCACGTTCGGCGACGGCATCTTCCAGATCAACGAACAGGGCCAGCGCCTGCACGTCTACGGCAACGCCGAAGGGCTGCCAGGCGGCAACATCCGCGCGATCAGCATCGACCGCGACGGGGTGGTCTGGGCCGGGACCCAGAAAGGCGTGATCCGCATCGAGGCCGGCCAGGTCGGGCAGCCGGCGATTCCCGGCATGCCGACCGGGCTGATCACCGCGCTGGCGCATGATGCTGAGGGCGGGCTGTGGATCGGCACCATCGAGGGCATCCGGGTGCTGCGCGGCGACCGGGTGCAGGCCATCGACCTGCAGCGCCTGGGCGGCGGGCGCAGCGTGTTCGGCTTCCAGCAGATCGGCGATGCGATGTGGATCAGCACCGACCGCGGCCTGTACCGCTACCAGCAAGGCACGCTGGCGCGGGTCGGCCTGGAGCAGGGCATGCCGGTGGACACCGTGTTCCAGCTGGTGCCCGACCGGGTCGGCAATGTCTGGATCAGCAGCAACCGCGGCGTGCTGCGCACCGACATGGCGATGCTCAATGCCGTCGCTGACGGGCGCGCCGCGCGGGTGGAGGTCGAGCATTACAACGAGATCGACGGCATGGCCAATTCACAGGCCAACGGCAGCTCCGGGCCATCGGCGATCCTGCGTCAGGACGGCACGTTCTGGGTGGTGACCGCTGGTGGCCTGAGCATGGTCGACCCGCTGCGGCTGCAGCGCTTCCGCGAGCGCCTGGCGCCGCCGGCGGTGATCGAGAGCGTGCAGGTCGATGGGGCGCCGCTGCATTGGCAGGGCAGCGACCATAATTCGATTCCCGGTGGGCGCCGCTTGAGCGTGAGTTACGTCGGGCTGAGCTATCTGCTTTCCGAGCGTATCCGCTACCGCACCCGTCTGGATGGCCTGGACAAAGGCTGGATCGAGCGCGGCCAGCAGCGCAGCGTGGAGTTCATCGGCCTGCCGCCGGGCGACTACACGCTGCACGTGTCCGCTGCGCATCCGGGCGGTGCCTGGAGCGACAGTGAAGCGGTGTGGGAATTCACGGTGGAACCGTTCCTGTGGCAACGCCGCAGTGTGCAGCTGGTCGCCGCGCTGATGTTGCTGGCCGGGCTGATCGCGTTGTACCGGTATCTGATCAACCGCTACAAGGCCAGCAATGTACGGCTGGCACGGATGGTGAAGGAAGCGACGCTGGATCTGCAGACGCAGACGGTGAACCTGCAGGCGCTGAATCTGGAGAAGACCGAACTGGCTGACCGGCTGGCAGTGCAGGCCGAGGCCTTCGAGCGGCAGGCCCGCGAAGACGCCCTGACCGGGCTGCCGAACCGGCGCGCGTTCGATGAAGCGCTGGCGCGTGATTTCGCGCGCTCGCAGCGCAGCCACCACCCTCTGTGCTTGGTGGTGCTGGACATCGACCACTTCAAGGAAGTGAACGACCGGCACAGCCATTCGGTGGGCGATGTGGTGCTGGTGGAAGTGGCGCGGCTGCTGGCCTCGGCCTGCCGTGATTCGGACATGCCGGCGCGTACCGGCGGCGAAGAATTCGCGCTGCTGCTCAATGACACCCGCCTGGACGAAGCCGCCCAGGTCTGCGCGCGCCTGCGCGGCTTGTTCCATGACCACCCCGACTGGGCAGGCATCGCGGGGCTGACGGTGACCTTCAGCGCCGGCCTGGTCGAGCTGGATGCCGCCGACCGCACGCCGATGCTGCTCTACCAGCGCGCCGACCGCGCGCTGTACCGGGCCAAGAGCGAAGGGCGCGACAGAACCGCTATCGGTTGATACCGCTCAGGGGCGCGGCCAGCTGTTGGCGACCTTGCAGAACAGCTTGGCGGTCTGCTCGGTGTCATACACCGCGCTGTGCGCCTCATCGGCATCCCAGCCCAGCCCGGCTGCGGTGGCCGCGCGTGCCAGCACGGTCTGGCCATAGGCGATGCCGCCGAGGGTGACGGTGTCGAACACGCTGAAGGGGTGGAACGGGTTGCGCTTGTGGCCGGTCCGGTTGACCGCCGCATTGACGAAGCCCAGGTCGAAGTGGGCGTTGTGCCCGACCAGGATCGCGCGCTGGCAGCCGTACTTCTTCATCGCCACCCGGATCGGGGCGAAGATGTGGTCCAGCGCGTCGCGCTCGACCTTGGCCAGCCGGAAGGGGTGGTCCAGGATGATGCCGGTGATCTCCAGCGACTTGGGATCGATCTCCAGGCCTTCGGCGGGTACCACATGGGCGCTGGCGGTCTGGCCGGGATAGAGCAGGCCGGTCTCGTCCATCTCGATCGGCACCGCGGCGATCTCCAGCAGGGCGTGGCGATCCGAGTCGAATCCACCGGTCTCCACGTCCACCGCCACCGGCAGGAAGCCGCGGAAGCGGGTCGCCATCAAGCGCTGGGCGGCAGCGGGCAGTGCGTCGGCAGCAGCCGGCGCGTCGGAGCGGGGGAGGTCGTCAGTCATCGCCCCAGTTTAGCAGAGCGACCTGTATGCCCCCCCGCGCTCAGGCGCTGCGGCCGCCAGCGTCGGGGGCCGGTCCGATCACCCTGCTGTCGTGACATTGCCGCAGCAGGGCGGCGCCTGGCAGCAGCAGGGCATCGGCCGCCATGCCGTGTGCCTGCGCAAGCTGCTGCAGATACGTGGTGCCGGTGCTGCCGGGATGCTGACCGATCAGCTCCAGCAGCTGCGCGGCCATCGGGCTGACCGCGGCGAAGCGGACCTGCCCATCCGGGTCGCGGCGGACCAGCAACGCGGTCGGCTCGGGGTCGGGCCGCGTCGGCGCGTCATCGGTGCCGAGCCGGTGCACGGGCCAGCGATAGCGCAGCGGCCAGGCCAGCGGTGAGCGCTGCAGCGCCGCGCGCATCGGGTCCAGGCCGGGCGCGGGCGGCAGCGGGGACGCGTCCAACTGGTAGAGAGCCGTTTCCACCCACTCGTAATGGGCCAGTTCGGCCAGTGCCGGATGCGGCAGCGTGGCCTGGCCCTGCAACCACTGCACGAACTCGGCGGCCAGTTCGGTGAACAACGGGGTCTGCGCACGGTGTACTGCGAGATACCGCCGGACCAGGGCGGCCCACGCTGCCTCGCCGAGCAGGCGCACGCAGACCGGGAAGCCGTTGCCCAGCAGCCCGAGCACGTTGTTGAACACCAGCCGCTCATGGAGGCCCAGCCGGCGCGCGTCCAGACCCGGCGGGGCAGGGACCTGGGCCGGGTCGCGCAGGTGCGCGGTGAGGGCTCGCTGCTGCGCGTGCAGGCGCGCCGGGACGTCAGTCATGCCGGCCTCCTGCATGAGCGGCCATCCGCTGGCGGATGGTCTGCAGCTCGCCACGCAGCTCGGCATACGGGGGGAAGTTGAAATCGCGTTCCAGCAGGGTCGGGCGGGGCCCGATGCGCGCATAGGTGCGGCCGAGCAGCGCCCAGACCGGATCGATCACGGCGCTTCCGTGCGTATCGATCTTCAGGTCAGGGGCCTCATCGAGGTGACCGGCCACATGCAGGCAGACGATGCGCGCAGCCGGCAGCCCGGCGATGAAGGCATCAGCGTCGTAGCCGTGGTTGCAGGCGTTGACGTAGACGTTGTTGACGTCCAGCAGCAGGTCGCAATCGGCCTCGGCGAGCACCGCCGTGGTGAAGGCCAGTTCGTCCATGGCCGGCTCGGGGGCAAGGTAATAGGACACGTTCTCCACCGCGATGCGCCGGCCCAGCAGGTCCTGCACCCGGGCGATACGCGCTGCGGTGTGACGCACTGCTTCCTCGGTGAAGGGAATCGGCAGCAGGTCGTAGAGGTGGCCGTCATCGCTGCAGTAGCTCAGGTGTTCGCTGTACAGCGGCACCTTGTGCCGCTCCAGGAAGCGTCCCACCTGGTCGAGCAGGGAGGTATCCAGTGGCGCAGTGCTGCCCAGCGAAAGCGACAGCCCATGGCAGGTAAGCGGGTAGCGCGTTGCCAGTTCGGCCAGTGCATCGCCGGCCGGCCCACCGACGCCGATCCAGTTTTCCGGCGCGCATTCGAGGAAGTCGAGATCTCCCGCGGGCGCATCGCGCAGGTCCTGCAGCAGGGCGCGGCGCAAGCCAAGTCCGGTCGCCGCCGCAGGCAGCGGCAACCGGTCCAGCCCAGTGGCGGGAGCGTCAGTGCCTGGCACCGCACTTGCCTTCGCCGCACTTGCCTTCCGCCGCCTTGCTGTCGCCGGCGGTCTTTGCCTTGCCGCCAGCGGCCTTGCCTTTGTCGGCACCGCACTTGCCTTCCCCACACTTGCCTTCGGCGGTCTTGGCACCGGCGGTCGCGGCCTTGTCGCCCGCCGTGCTGCCGGCCTTGTCGCCGTGCGCACCACATTTTCCTTCGCCACACTTGCCTTCGGCCGCCTTGGTCGCCGCTTGGCCGGCCACCAGGTAGCCCTGGGCCAGGTCGGTCATGCTCAACGCGGACGCCGAGGCGGTCACGCCCAGGCCGGCGGCCAGCGCGGCCGCTGCCAACAGAGACTGCGCGCGGGTGGGTGTGCTCATCGGGTGGATCTCCTTGCAAGGGGCCGGGGCCCGGGATGGCGGCGTGGGGGCAGCAGGTGCGGCCATGGTGGACCGGCCCGGCTCATCGAATCCTCACACAGGATTCAACGTTTCGTGAAGTGCAGCGCCTCATTGCCGGAGCGCCCGGACGCTCCGGCTACAAAAAAACCGCCACCCGAAGGCAGCGGCTTTTGCTTTGCGTTTTTGAAGCGCGCGCTCAGACGTGATCGGTACTGCTCGTCTCGTCGCGCTTCTCGCGCGGCGGCAGGGCCTGCTCGCCATGCACCAGGAACCACACGTTCTCGGCGATGTTGGTGGCATGGTCGCCCACGCGCTCCAGGTTCTTGGCCATGAACAGCAGGTGGGTGCAGGGTGTGATGTTGCGCGGGTCCTCCATCATGTACGTCAGCAGCTCGCGGAACAGCGCGGTGTACTGCGCGTCCAGGCGGGCATCGTCGTCGCGCAGTTCCAGCGCGGCGGCGGCGTCGTTGTCACGGTAGGCTTCGATCGCGCGGCGCACCTGCTGCGCGGCCAGCCGGCCCAGCGCACGCAGGCCCTGGATCTGCGGCAGCGGCGGCACCTTGCTCAGGGCGATCGAGCGCTTGGCCACGTTGGCGGCGTAATCGCCGATGCGTTCGATGTCGGCCGGAATGCGCAGGCCGGCCAGGATCTCGCGCAGGTCGCGTGCCATCGGCCCGCGCAGCGCCAGGCGCATGACGTCGTGGCTGATGTGCTGCTCGAGCGCATCGATGGCTTCATCGTTGGCGATGATGCGCTGGGCCGCGTTCTCGTCGCGCTTCTCGATGACGTCCATGGACGCCTCCAGCTGGGCGACGGCCATCTCGCCCATGCGCACGATCTCGGCCACCAGGCGCTGCTGTTCTTCGTCGTAGCTCTTGACGATGTGGTCGTTGGGAAGATTCATGGTCTGCAATCCGGGTAGCGCCAGGCCATGCCTGGCTGGGACAGTTGGTGAGGGGACAGCACCGATCAACCGAAACGACCGGTGATGTAATCCTCGGTCTGCTGCTTGTTGGGCTGCGAGAAGATCACTTCGGTGCGGTCGTGTTCGATCAGGTCGCCCAGGTACATGAAGGCGGTGTAGTCGGATACGCGCGCGGCCTGCTGCATGTTGTGGGTCACGATGACGATCGTGTAGTCGTGCTTGAGCTCTTCCACCAGCTGCTCGATACGGCTGGTGGAAATCGGGTCCAGCGCCGAGGTCGGCTCGTCCAGCAGCAGCACGTCCGGGCGCAGCGCCACGGCGCGGGCGATGCACAGTCGCTGCTGCTGGCCACCGGACAGGCCCAGCGCGCTCTGGTTGAGCTTGTCCTTCACCTCGTCCCACAGCGCGCCCTGGCGCAGGGCCTGCTCGACGCGGTCGGTCATCTCGGACTTGGAGAGCTTCTCGTGGTGGCGGATGCCGTAGGCCACGTTCTCGAAGATGGTCATCGGGAACGGCACCGGCTTCTGGAACACCATGCCGACCTTGCTGCGCAGGCGGTTCATCGGGTACTTCGGCGAGAGGATGTTCTCGCCATCCAGCAGCACTTCACCACGCGCTTCCAGCTTGGGGTACAGCGCGTAGATGCGGTTGAAGATGCGCAGCAGGGTAGACTTGCCGCAACCGGAGGGACCGATCAGCGCGGTGACGCGCTTTTCCGGAATTTCCAGGTCGATGCCCTTCAGCGCATGGAACTTGTCGTAGTAGAAATCCAGACCGCGCGCGGCCAGCTTGATCGGCGCCGGGGTCTGCAGGTTTTCATGCGAGGCCGGGACCACGATGCGCTGCATCGGCACGGCATTGGAGAGATCGTTCATGGCGATGTCCGTGGAAAGGTCAGTCATGGGAGATACGGTTGCGCAGCAGGATGCCGCGCGCGGAAAGGCTGACCAGCAGCACGAACACAGTCAGCACCAGCGCGCCGGCCCAGGCCAGCACCTGCCAGGATTCATACGGGCTGCCGGCGAACTGGTTCATCACCACCGGCACCGAGGCCATCGGCTGGAACACGTTGCTGTTCCAGTACTGGTTGCCGAAGGCGGTGAACAGCAGCGGCGCGGTTTCACCGGAGATGCGGGCCAGCGCCAGCAGGATGCCGGTCACGATGCCGGCGGCGGCGCTGCGGTACAGCACCTGCACGGTCACCTTCCACTGCGGGATACCCAGCGACAGCGCTGCTTCGCGCATCTGCGAGGGCACCAGGCGCAGCATTTCATCGGTGGTACGCACCACCACCGGCAGCACGATGAAGGCCAGCGAGAGCGCACCGGCGAAGGCCGAGAACTGGCCACCGGTCTGCATCACATACAGGGTATAGACGAACAGGCCCAGCACGATCGACGGCGCCGAGAGCAGGATGTCGTTGACGAAACGGACCACCGTGCCGGCCTTGCGGAAGTTGCCGTACTCGGCCAGCCAGGTGCCCGCGAGCACGCCCAGCGGGGTGCCGATCGCGATCGCCAGGCCGCACATCACGGCACTGCCGAAGAACGCATTGGCCAGGCCGCCTTCCTGCATCGGCGGCGGTGTCATCTTGGTGAACAGGTCCAGGTTGATGCCGGCCAGGCCCTTGGAGGCCAGCGTCCACAGGATCCAGCCGAGGAAGAACAGGCCGAACAGCGCGGTCAGGCAGGACATCAGCAGCGCGACCACGTTGACGATGCGGCGGCGCAGGTACAGCGGTTGGGCGTTGGCGGTGGACATCAGTTGCCCTCCTTGCGGGCCAGGCGCATCAGCATCAGGCGGGCGATCGCCAGCACCACGAAGGTCACGATGAACAGCACGAAGCCGAGCAGCAGCAGCGCCGAGCGGTAGGTTTCAGTGGCTTCGCCGAAATCGTTGGCGATCAGCGCCGCAATCGTGGTGCCCGGTTCCAGCAGCGACGGCGACAGGCGCACGCTGTTGCCGATCACGAAGGCCACCGCCATGGTTTCACCGAGCGCGCGGCCCAGGCCCAGGAAGATGCCGCCGATCACCGCCGAGCGGGTGTAGGGCAGCACGATGTCCCAGCTCACTTCCCACTTGGTGGAGCCCAGCGCATAGGCCGATTCCTTCAGGCGGGTCGGCACGGTGAGGAACACTTCGCGCATCACCGAGGAGATGAAGGGGATCACCATGATCGCCAGCACGAAGCCGGCGGTGAGCACGCCGATGCCCAGCGGCGGGCCCTGGAACAGCGGGCCGATGATCGGCATCGTGCCCAGGTGGTCGTTGAGGAACGGGGTGACGTATTCGGTCATCACCGGCACCAGCACGAACAGGCCCCACATGCCGTAAATGATCGAGGGGATACCGGCCAGCAGTTCGATGGCGGTACCGACCGGGCCACGCAGCCAGCGCGGGGCGACCTCGGTCAGGAAGAAGGCGATACCAAAGCTCACCGGGACGGCGATGACCATCGCGATCAGGGCGGTGACGAGGGTGCCGTAGATCGGTGCGAGCGCACCGAATTTGTTCTCGACCGGATTCCATTCGGACGAGTAGAAGAAGCTCAGGCCCTGCTCCTGCAGGGCATGGCGGCCGCCCCACAGCATGGAGAGCGCGGCGCAGGCCAGGGCGACCAGCACCAGGATGACGGTGGCGATCAGTACCCAGCGGAACAGTGTGTCGTTGCGGGCATCACGCAGGTCGCGGAGGGACGGTGCGGGAACAGGCTGGGCGATGGCATTCATGGCTGAGGCGGGGGCCCGAGTGGTGGTTCGGCAGGGTGGTGCGGCGAGGAAAGCGGGCCTGCGCTGTGCACAGGCCCGCTGTCTGGCTTACTTGAACTCGCTGGTCCAGTAGGCTTCGATCTGGGTGACCAGTTCGGCCGGCAGCGGCACGTAGTGCAGTTCGTTGGCCTGGGCCTGGCCCTTCTCGAAGGCCCACTTGAAGAACGCCAGGGTGTCCTTGCTGCGCTGGGCATCCTTGGGCTGCTTGTGCATCAGCATGAAATTGGTGGCGGTGATCGGCCATGCCTGGTCGCCCGGGGCATTGGTGATGACCAGGTTGAAGTCCTTGGCGCTGGCCCAGTCGGCGCTGGCGGCTGCCGCGGCGAAGGTTTCCGCGCTCGGCTGCACCCAGTTGCCGGCGGCGTTCTGCATCGAGGCGTACGGCATGCCGTTCTGCAGCGCGTAGGCCAGTTCGACGTAGCCGATCGAGCCCTTGATCTGCTTCACGTACGAGGCCACGCCTTCGTTGCCCTTGCCACCCACGCCGTCCGGCCACTGCACCGAGGTGCCTTCGCCGACCTTGCTCTTCCAGTCCGGGCTGACCTTGGAGAGGTAGTTGGAGAAGTTGAAGGTGGTGCCCGAGCCGTCCGAACGGTGGACCAGGGTGATCTTGCCGTCGGGCAGCTTGACGCCCGGGTTGGCGGCGACGATGGCCGGGTCGTTCCAGGTCTTGACCTTGCCCAGGAAGATGTCGGCCAGCAGGGCGCCGCTCAGGCGCAGCTTGCCGGCTTCCAGTCCGTCGATGTTCACCACCGGGACCACGCCACCGATGGCCGACGGGAACTGGCCGAGACCGGCCTGGGCCAGTTCTTCGCTGCTCAGCGGCTTGTCGGAAGAACCGAAATCAACGGTGCCGGCCTTGATCTGGGCGATGCCACCACCGGAACCGATCGACTGGTAGTTGATCTTGGCGCCGGTGGCGGCGTTGTAGTCGGCCGACCACTTGGACACCAGCGGGAAAATGAAGGATGCACCGGCGCCGGAGATCTCGGCGGTCAGGCGATCGCCAGCGGCCGGAGCGGCAGCGGGCGCATCGGTGGCCGGCGCGGCGGCCTGGCCGTCAGCGCCCGGCTTGCAGGCGGAAAGACCCAGCGCGATGGCCAGGGAAAGGGCGGCAATGCTGGCCGTGTGCAGTTTCATGCGTCACTCCATAGCGGGATAAGGGCCGGTCTTTCCGGCGACGCGACTATGAAATGATGTTTTTGTTACAGCTTGATGACGCCGTGACCTGGCGCACGCAAAGCCTTGTCCCACAAGGGCCGCCCCGTCGGGGGCAGGCAACAAAAAGGCGCGGAACCTTGCGGCCCGCGCCCGATGGCGCCGGAAGGGGGAGAGAGGTCCCTCCGGCGCCATTGCACTGTCCAGTAGTTGCGTCGGGGGCGACGCGTACCGACCAACGGTCGGCACCTACCGGTAGGTCACCACCGTCGGTGGTGGCTTGCTCAATACTTCAGGTTCTGCGACCAGTAGGTCTCGATCTGCTTGACCAGGGTGTCCGGCAGCGGAACGTAGTCGAGCTGCTTGGCCTGCGCATCGCCGCTCTTGTAGATCCAGCGGAAGAACTCCTGGGTGGCCTTGGCGTTGGCGACGTTCTTGGGCTGCTTGCGGACGAGGATGAAGTTGGTGGCGGTGATCGGCCACGCATCGGCGCCCGGGGCGTTGGTCATGACCAGGTAGAAATCCTTCGAACTGGCCCAGTCGGCGCTGGCGGCAGCGGCGGCGAAGGAGGTGTCGCTCGGCAGCACGATCTTGCCCGAGGCGTTCTTCATCGCGGCATAGGACATCTTGTTCTGCAGCGCGTAGGACAGTTCGACGTAGCCGATGCCGCCCTTGATCTGCTTCACATAGGCGGCAACACCTTCGTTGCCCTTGCCACCGATGCCGACCGGCCACTGGACCGAGGTGCCTTCACCGACCTTGGTCTTCCACTCCGGGTTGACCTTGGAGAGGTAGTTGACGAAGTTGAAGGTGGTGCCCGAACCGTCCGAGCGGTGCACGACGGTGATCTTGCCGTCCGGCAGCTTGACGCCCGGGTTCAGCGCGGCGATCGCCGGGTCGTTCCAGGTCTTGATCTTGCCCAGGAAGATGTTGCCCAGGGTCGGGCCGTCGAGCTTCAGCGCGCCCGGGGCGATGCCGGCCACGTTGATCACCGGGACCACGCCGCCGATCACCGACGGGAACTGGGCCAGGCCGGCCGCCGCCAGTTCTTCTGGCTTCAGCGGGGCATCGGAGGAGCCGAAATCAACGGTCGCGGCCTTGATCTGGGCGATACCACCACCGGAACCGATGGACTGGTAGTTGACCTTCTTGCCGGTCGCGGTGCTGTAGTCGGCCGACCACTTGGACATGACCGGGTAGATGAACGAGGCGCCCGCGCCGGTCACATCGGCGGCGTTGGCGGCGAACACGGACGACGCGGCGAGGACGGCAACAGCGGCGCGCGATTTGAAGGCGTGGATCACGGGGTGGCTCCTGGGATGGATGAAGGTGCGGGGTGTCCCGCCCGGTGCTCATTCCATAACGGTTCGATGACAGCGCAGCGACTGTCATATGACTGCCTCGTGACACGCTTTCCGGGATGGGTGTCACAACGGCTGCAGTGCCTCCGGAACCGCATAGCGTCGGCCATCGAAGCGCAGCACGTGGCGCTCGCCTTCCACCGGCGTGTCCTGGTCGCGGCAGGTGACGCCATCCATCCAGCTGTGCGTGGTGACCCGGCGTTCGCGCAGAACGAGGTCGGCCAGCCCGTGCCTGCGTTGCGGGCCGACCGAGACGGTGCGCGACACATCGGTCGATTCACCGGCGCAGCGCGTGTCCCATTCGGCCTGGAAGCGACGCAGCACCATCGGTGGGCCGAGCGTGCGCAGCGTGTCTGCCTGCACCGCCAGGAGACGCAATTGTTCTTCGCTGAAAGGAGCACGAAAAAAGGCGCAGCCGAAGCTGCGCCTTTGTGTCACACGCGTACTGCAGGGCTTACCAGAAGAACTGCAGGCGCGCTTCGAGGATGTTCGGATCGTCGTTGACGAACGTACGGGCGGTGGAGCTGTACTTCTTGCTGTCCACCATCACGTAGTTCAGCGCGAACTTGGTGTTGGAGCGCCAGTAGTAGTTCACGCCCACGGTCCAGATGTCCATCTTGCCGCCGAGCACGCCATCGACGATCGGCGGGCGGCCGGCCACCGGATTCGCGTTCAGGTTGCCGTCGTTGAGATCCATGTGGTCGTAACGCGCACCCAGCTGCCACATGCCGCGGCCCGGTTCGTCCGGCAGGCCGGTGGTCGGGGTACCGCCCTTGTAGCCCCAGGTCTCGCCGCTGATGTTCCACAGGCCGCTGACGTAGTAGCCGTCGCTGCTGTAGTTGTCGTGCGAGTAACGCTTGGCCTTGCTGGTGTAGTACTCGGCCTGGGCCTTGAACGGGCCACCGATGTACATCGCTTCGGCACCGATCGTGCTGACGCGGTCGGTATCGACCAGGTTGCCGCTGTCGACCAGGCGCGCGGTGGCCAGGTCGGCGTTCGGACGGGCGCGCACGCGCAGGGTGTCGGCGTCGGTGTCGTAGTCCACATAGCTCAGGCCGAAGTGCAGGACCTGGCCCTTGTCATTGATCGGGGCCCAGGTACCACGCGCGCCGTAGCCGCTGCCGTGGGCCAGGTTGCGGGTCAGCTCGCGGCCGAAGGCGCTGGCGGTGACGGACCAGTTGTTGTCACCGATGCTGTAGGCGCCACCCAGGCGGCGGGCCACGGCGTAGGTGTTGGTGACCGCGGCCTTGGAGATGAAGTCGTTGTTCTTGGTGCTGGAGAGTTCTTCCAGGCTGTTGGGCTGCTTGAACTGGCCGAACTGCACGAAGTGGTTGGCGTTGCCGGCCAGCTTGTACTTCAGGTTGGTGTCCAGGAACTTGTCGGCCTTGGCGTCGTAGCCCACCACCCATTCCACGTTGCCCGGGCCCTTGCCCTTGAGCACCAGCTCGGCGCGGCGCAGCTCGAATTCGCTGTTCTTGCCGTTGCCGGCATCACCGCCGTTGAGGTCGGTCACATCGTTGTCGAACCAGTTGCCGTCGGCCTGGACCAGGCCCTCGAACGTGATTTCCGAACCGCCGATCACATCGATGGCCACTTCAGCGTGAGCGGCCGGAACGAACAGCGCAGCCGCCACGGCCGCAGTAAGAAGTTGGCGATGCAGTTTCATGGAAGGAGCCTTGCAGGCAGGTGGGAAGATGCTGCGCAGGCTAATTAGTGAAGATTGCGTAAATGTGACAGTTTCAGACAAACCGTCATCGCCCGCATCCCAAGCGGCGTCAGGGGCTGCTATTGATGCCCGGCGCAGATGACCGCCGGGTTGCGCCCATATGGCAGTCGCGTGCCCCGTTCAGGCGGCGGTTTTTTCCTTGAACCGGCACAGGTCGCGGATCACGCATTGCGGGCAGTCCGGCTTGCGTGCCTTGCACACATAGCGGCCGTGCAGGATCAGCCAGTGGTGCGCATCGAGCAGGAACTCGGCGGGAATCACCTTGACCAGCAGATCCTCCACCGCGCGCACATCCTTGCCCGGTGCCAGGCCGGTGCGATTGGACACGCGGAAGATGTGGGTGTCCACCGCCATCACCGGCTCGCCGAAGGCGGTGTTGAGCACCACGTTGGCGGTCTTGCGGCCGACACCGGGCAACGCCTCGAGTGCCGCACGATCACGCGGCACCTCGCCGCCGTGCTGGTTGACCAGCATGGCGCAGGCGGCAATCACGTTCTTCGCTTTGGCGTTGTACAGGCCGATGGTGGCGATGTACTGCTTCAAGCCGTCTTCACCCAGCGCAAGGATCGCCTGCGGAGTATTGGCGACCGGGAACAGTTTGCGCGTGGCCTTGTTGACGCCCACGTCGGTGGCCTGCGCGGACAACGTGACCGCCACCAGCAGCTCGAACGGAGAGCTGTACTCCAGTTCGGTCTTGGGGTGCGGGTTGAGCTCGCGCAGGCGCGTGAACATTTCGATCACGTCGGCCTTGGGCATGCGCGCGGTGCGTGCGGCGGTTTTCTTCATCGTGGCCATCATCAGGTGCGCCCGGCCGCTTTCGCCTTGGCGCGCGCGAGGATCGCGGCGGCGGCCGAGGGCAGGGCGGGCTTCTGGATCTCGGGTGTAGGCGGCGGCGCGCGACGCGCCTCGCGCTCGGCGACGCGGCGTGCGAGCCGCTGTTCGCGTTGTCGGTAGCGCTCGCGCGCGTCCCAGGCGCGCTGCAGTTGCTGCTGGGCGTTCTGCAGGCGCTGCGGCAGCTCAGGATGGTCGGCCAGCAGTTGCTCGTCGCCCGGCTGCGGGACGTAGTCCATCAGGCCAGCGTCCAGCGCGGCATCCCACTGATCATCAAGGACGAGCGCCAGCAACTGTGCCGGCGAAGCGGTATCGGAAGGCGACATGGCTCAGCGGTTCTGGAACACCGGCGGCCGGCGCGCCAGGAACGCGCTGGTGCCTTCGCGCATGTCCTCGGTGGCGAACATCAGCCCGAACTGCGCGCTCTCATATTCCAGGCCCTCGCCGAGCGAACACTCGCCGCCGATATGGATCGCATCGAGGATGCCGCGCAGCGCGAGAGGCGCGGCCGAGGCCAATTGTGACGCCAGTGCCTGGACGCGGGCATCCAGCTCCGCAGCCGGGACCACCTCATTGACGATGCCCAACTGCGCGGCACGCGCGGCAGTGATCGGGGTGCCCAGCAGGCACAGCTCCAGCGCAGCGGCGCGGCCGCACAGGCGCAGCAGCCGCTGGCTGCCGCCAAAGCCGGGCATCAGGCCCAGATTGATCTCCGGTTGCCCCACCTTGGCGGTCTCGGAGGCCACCCGCAGGTGGCAGGCCATGGCCAGTTCCAGCCCGCCGCCCAGCGCAAAACCGTTGATCTTGCCGATCACCGGCTTGGGCATGCGCTCGATGCGGCGCATCAAGCGCTGGCCCAGCAAGGAGAAATCACGACCCTGAACCGCGCTGAGTCTGTTCATTTCGGCGATGTCCGCCCCGGCCACGAAGGCCTTGGGACCTGCGCCGGTCAGCACCACCACGCGCACGGAGGGGTCGGCCGCCGCTTCAGCGAATGCGCTATCAAGGGCTTCCAGGGTCGCCCGGTTGAGCGCATTGAGTTTGTCCGGGCGGTTGACCGTCACAGTGCGCACGGCGGCATCGTCCATAATCGAGATAAGGGCGTCGGCCACGGCAGGACTCCTGAAAACGTTAAAAAAAAGTGATTGTTGAACTTCTTGAAACGAAGTCAGGTCAGAGCCTGCGTCGTTAGTGGCGGTTCAACGTTGCGGCGGCTATCCTAACCCGTCGCCTCAGGGCGGCCCAACGCGTCCTGAGTTACCACCCCTGGAGAAAAGTTTGATGAAGTTGCGTTCTATCGCGGTCGCCGTCGCGGCCCTGGCCCTGACGGGCAATGCCTTCGCCCAGGACACCTCGTCCGAAAAGGGCAAGCTGAGCTATTACTTCGGTTACGACTACGGCAACAACCTGGCTGAACTCACCGCGCGCGGCGAGCAGCTGGACATCAACTCGGTGGTGAAGGGCCTGCAGGATGCCTACGCCAAGAAGCAGCCGTCGATCACGGCCGAGCAGTTGAAGCCCGCCGTCGAAGCCTTCCAGAAGCGTGAGCAGGGTCGTGCGCAGGCCGCCAAGGCCGAGTACGACAAGGCTGCCGCCGAAAACAAGACCAAGAGCACCCAGTTCCTGGCCGCCAACAAGGCCAAGGCCGGCGTGCAGTCGCTTCCGAGCGGCGTGCAGTACCGCGTGATCGAAGCCGGCAAGGGCGCCAAGCCGACCCCGGCCAGCACCGTGCAGCTGGAAGTGGCCGGTCCGTACCCGTTCGGCACCCGTCCGGCTGAAGCGCGTCCGGCCCAGCAGATCCCGGGCATCAAGGTCAGCGAAGTCGAAATGAAGGCCATGCGTGAAGCCCTGCTGCAGATGCCGGCCGGCTCCAAGTGGGAAGTGACGCTGTCGCCGGATCAGGCCTATGGTGCCGATCCGCGCACGCCGTTCCCGCCGAACGTCGCGGTGCAGTTCGAAATCAAGCTCGTCAGCGTCAAGTAATTGCTGCAACATCAAGAACGCGCCGGTGGAAACACCGGCGCGTTTTTCGTTTTCGTGCAATCGCGCTACTGTTGACCGGTCCAATCGATGGAACATACCCCGCATGCCGTGCCCACTCCCTGCATCGGAATCTGCGCACTGGACCGCGCCGGTGTCTGCACGGGCTGCCTGCGCACCATGGATGAAATCACCCGCTGGCGAACCATGAGTCGACCCGAACAGCATCACGTGATGCAGCACACACTGCCGCTGCGCGAACAACTGCGGCAATCCCTGCGCGGTTCGCTGGCCGAACATGAGCGCCTGCTGCGCGCGCTGTATCCGCTGGACCAGCCCCCGCCCGGCGATGGCTGGAACCGCAGCGAACTGATCGATCTGTTACCGCCCGGCCCCCCGGTTGAAGCGGCCGTGCTGGCCGGCATCATTCCGCGCGAGGGCGGCGCCCAGGTACTGCTGACCCGGCGGACCGATACGCTGCGCCATCATGGCGGGCAGGTCGGCTTTCCCGGCGGTCGCATGGAGCCGGAGGACCGCGATGCGGTCGCTGCTGCAATCCGCGAAAGTGATGAGGAAATCGCACTCAAACAGGACCAGGTGCAGGTGCTCGGGTATCTGGATCCGTTCGTGACGATTACCGGCTATCGGGTCATGCCGGTGGTGGCCGTGATCGATCCCGCCTTCGTGGCCGTGCCCGAGCCGGGTGAGGTTGCCGAAGTGTTTGAGGTGCCGCTGTCCTACCTGATGGATCCGGCCAACCTGCACCACGTCGAGATCGACCACCGCGGGCGCATCCGTCACGTACTCGAATACGGCTGGCCCGGGCAGCGGATCTGGGGCGCGACCGCCGCCATTCTCTACAACCTGCGTCGCCGCCTGGAGCAGACCGAATGACCACGCCGCTGATCGATGTCGCCACCCTCGCACACGCCATGGATCAGGGCGCGACGCGCCTCATGGATGCACGTGCGACGCCCAGTGCCCCGCCCGCGTTGCGGGTGATGGACGCACGGTTCTCGCTGGCCGATCCGCCCGCCGGTGCGCAGCTGTACGCGCAGGGCCATCTGCCCGGCGCGCTGTACGCCGATCTCAACCGGGATCTGTCCGATCTCGGTCGCACTGGCCATGGCCGGCACCCGCTGCCGGACAGCGATGCATTCGCTGCCCGCTTGGGCGAGTGGGGCATCGGGCCGGAGACCGAGGTCGTGGTCTACGACGCTGGCGACGGCAGCATGGCCGCCGCGCGCCTGTGGTGGCTGCTGCGGCTGATCGGGCATGCGCAGGTGCGGGTTCTTGATGGAGGCTTCGCCGCCTGGCAGGCCGCTGGCCTGCCGGTAACGGCGGAGCTGCCGCAGGTGACCGCGTTGCCGCCGTATCCGGGTCACTTCGACCGCAGCCAGATCGCCTCCGTTGAAGAAGTCCAGGCGCGTCTCAAGCACGCCCCGGGCTGGTTGATCGATGCGCGGGCCGGTGAACGCTTCCGTGGCGAAGTGGAACCCTTGGATCCGGTCGCCGGCCATGTACCTGGCGCGGTGAACCGTCCCTTCGCGTTGAACGTGCATGAGGGCCGGTTGCGCCCTGCGGACGATCTGCGCGCCGCACTGCAGCCGCTGCTCGGCACGCATGCACCGGACGAGGTCGTGCTGATGTGCGGCTCCGGCGTGACCGCCTGCCACCTGCTGCTGGCGATGGAAGCCGCCGGGCTGGGAGGGGCACGCGTCTATGCCGATTCGTGGAGCGGCTGGGTCAGCGACCCGTCGCGTCCCGTCGCCACCGGCTGATCATCACCCACGCAGTTCCTGCAACGGCACCGCCGCCAGCACCCGCGGCCACGGGAACAACGGACCCGGATCGCGCTTGCGCGGCACCCGCCGTTCCGGATCGTCGCTGGCCACTTCTTCGCGCGTATCCAGCCACTCATGGCCGGCGATATGCGCCAGCGCCGGCAGCGTGCCGCACAGGTGCTGCAGCAGATCGATCAGCGCCGCGATCTGCGCATCCGGGTAGGGCTCGTCCATCGCCTGGTGGCGGGAATCCCACCAGTGCGGGTAACGCCCGGTGTTGACCAGTTCGATGCCGATCGAACGCGGATTGAAACCCGTGACCTGATGCGCGATGCGGTCCAATGACACGTACTGGACAATGCGCCCGTCGCGGTCGATGTAGTAGTGCCCGCTGTTGCCCGTGCCGCTCTCATACAGCACGCGCTCGCCGTACTCGCGCGCCATCGCCAGGTCCGGCAGTTCGGTACAGTGGATGACCACCAGATCGATGTCGTCGTGGGTGCGGGGCAGCAGCCTGTCCTGGTAGAGCAGGGGCTGTGCATCGATGGCGGGCGGGGCGCGGTCGGGCATGCGGCGATGCTAGCATTCGGGCATGAACGCTCCTATCGATTCCCGCCCGGTGTGTGCATGAGCCGCGGCCACTGCATTCTCTCCCATGGCTTTGAAAGCGGCCCGGACGCCATCAAGGTGACCGCCCTGGCCGACGTGGCCGAGCGCCTGGGCTGGACCCACGAGCGCCCGGACTACACCGACCTGGACGCCCAGCGCGAGGTCAGCAGCCTCGGCGATGTGCGCGCCCGCCTGCAGCGACTGGTCACCCTGGCCACCGCCCGCGCCGCGCAGGGCCCGGTGGTGCTGGCCGGTTCCAGCCTGGGCTCGTACATCTCGGCCATCGCCTCGCTGCAGGTGCCGGTCCGCGGGCTGTTCCTGATGGTGCCGCCGACCCGCATGGGGCCGATGCCGGCGCTGGATGCGGCGCGGGTGCCGACCAGCGTGGTGCATGCCTGGCACGACGAACTGATCCCGCCCGCCGAGGTCATCGCCTGGGCCCAGGCCCGCTCGGCGCGCCTGCTGATGGTGGACGACGGGCACCGCCTGGCCAACCACGTGGAGGCGTCGACCCGGGCCTTCGAGGAATTGCTGGCCTCGCTGTAAGCCGGGCGATCCAGCCCGCCTCACGTACAATGGCCCCCCGGGACCCCGTGCCCGGCTGCTTGCCGTGCCCGTGGGCACCCCCTCTCCGCTGACCTGCGATACCGATTCCGTGAAATTCTTTGTTTCCTGCGCCAAGGGCCTGGAGTATCTGCTCGCCGACGAACTGTTGGCGCTCGGCCTGGACAAGGCCACCGCCACCATTTCCGGCGTCAACGCCGAGGGCGAGCTGGCGCAGGCACAGCGCGTGGTGCTGTGGTCGCGCCTGGCCAGCCGGGTGCTGTGGCCGCTGGCCGAGTTCGAGTGCCCGGATGAGGGCTCGCTCTACCAGGGCGTGTCGGCGATGGCGTGGGAGCAGCACATCAGCCCCGAGCTGACCCTGTCGGTGGATGCGCATGTGTCCGGCACCGAGATCACCCACGCGCGCTTCGCCGCGCAGCGGGTCAAGGATGGCGTGGTCGACAGCCTGCGCGCGCAGGGCCTGGAACGGCCGTCGGTGAACGTGGAGTTCCCGGATGTGCGCATCAACCTGTCGCTGCGCAAGGGCCGCGCCACGATCTCGATCGATCTGGGCGGTGGCCCGATGCACCGTCGTGGCTGGCGCATGGCGCAGAACGAGGCGCCGCTGAAGGAAAACCTGGCCGCTGCGGTATTGCTGCGCGCCAACTGGCCGAAGATCCACAGCGAAGGCGGTGGCCTGCTGGACCCGATGTGCGGCAGCGGCACGCTGCTGATCGAAGGCGCGCTGATGGCCGCCGACGTCGCCCCGGGCCTGCAGCGACACGGCAGCATCCCGCCGAGCCGCTGGCTGGGCTTCGACCGCGAGAGCTGGAACACCCTGATGGCCGAAGCGCGTACGCGCGAGGAAGCCGGCCGCGGTGCGCTCAAGCAGGTCATCCACGGCAGCGATATCGACCCGCATGCGATCCGCGCGGCCAAGGAAAATGCCGAGACCGCTGGCGTCTCGCACGCGATCTGGTTCGGCGTTCGCGACGTGGCCGATGTGCAGGTGCCGCCGCAGGAAACCGGCTGCGTGGTCTGCAATCCGCCCTATGACGAGCGCCTGGCCGCCGATGCGCTGCTGTACCGCCGCCTCGGCGACGCGCTCAAGCGCGCGGTGCCGCAGTGGCGTGCCAGCCTGCTGTGCGGCAGTGCGGACCTGGCGTTTGCCACCGGCCTGCGCGCCAACAAGAAGTACCAGCTGTTCAACGGCGCCATCGAGTGCGCGCTGATCGTCTGCGACCCGATCGCCGTGCCGCAGCGTGAGAACACCGGCCAACCGCGCGAGCTCAGCGAAGGCGCGCAGATGGTGGCCAACCGCCTGCGCAAGAACATCAAGAAATTCAAGACCTGGCGGGCGCGCGAGAGCATCACCTGCTACCGCGTCTACGATGCCGATCTGCCCGAATACGCCGCCGCCATCGACGTCTACGAAGAAGACGGCGGTGCCCGTCGCACCTTCCTGCATGTGCAGGAATACGCGGCCCCGGCGACCATTCCCGATGTCGATGTGCGTCGCCGCCGCAACGAGCTGCTGTCGGCTGCCCGCGAGGTGTTCCAGGTGCCGGCCGAGCAGGTCGCACTGAAGTCGCGCGAACGCGGCAAGGGCGGCAGCAAGTACGGCCGCTTCGAGCAGCGCGGCGAGTTCGTGCTGGTTCGCGAGAACGACGCGCTGCTGCGCGTGAACCTGTTCGATTACCTGGACACCGGCCTGTTCCTGGACCACCGCCCGCTGCGCTGGCACATGGCGCAGGAAGCCCAGGGCAAGCGCTTCCTCAACCTGTTCTGCTACACCGGTGTGGCCAGCGTGCAGGCGGCGGTGGCGGGTGCGGCATCGACCACCAGCGTGGACCTGTCCGGCACCTACCTGCAGTGGTGTGCCGACAACCTGGCCTTGAACGGCAAGGGCGGCAGCCAGCACCAGCTGATCCAGGCCGATGCACTGGCGTGGCTGGAGGCCGAGCGCCACCGCTTCGACGTGATCTTCTGCGATCCGCCGACCTTCTCCAACTCCGCCCGCGCCGATGACTTCGACATCCAGCGCGAACACGTGCGCCTGCTGCGCGCGGCCGTGGCCCGCCTGAGCCCGGAAGGCGTTCTGTACTTCTCCAACAACTTCCGCCGCTTCAAGCTGGACGACGAAGCGATCAAGGAATTCGCGGAATGCAAGGAGATTTCGCCCGAGACCATCGGGGCGGACTTCGAACGCAACCCGCGCATCCACCGCGCGTGGGAACTGCGCCGCTATGGCGCCTGACCGATGGCGGCTGGCATGGACGACAGCCCGCTCACCGCCGACGGACTGCTGCTGCGTCCGTTCCAGGATGCCGACGCCGCCCCGTTTGTGGCGGCGGTGCGTGAATCGGCCGAGGGCATGCAGCGCTGGATGCCGTGGAGCTCGGCCGACTACAGCGTCGCGCAGGCGCTGCAGTGGTTCCAGGCCTGCCGCGACGGCTGGGCGGCAGGCTCGGCCTGCGAGTACGGGATATTCGAGCAGGACACGGCGGCGTTTGTCGGCGGCGCGGGACTGAACAAGATCCAGCACGATCCCCGGTTCTGCAACCTGGGCTACTGGGTACGGCAGTCGTGCCGTGGCCAGGGCGTGGCGCCCCGCGTTGTCCGGGCACTGGCTGCCCAGGCGTTCGGGCCGCTGGGCCTGCAACGGGTGGAGATCGTGGTGGCGGTGGGCAACCTCGCCAGCGAACGGGTGGCGGAGAAGGCCGGCGCGCTTCGCGAGGGCGTGGCACGCAACCGGCTGGTCATCGACGGCCGTCCCGCCGACGCGCACATGTTTTCACTGGTGCCCTGACCGGCGATCGCGATGCGGCGACGCCCGCGAGGGTGCGGCGGGTGCACCGCAGGGATCGATCTGGAGGTAGAGCCACGCCATGCGTGGCTGCTCCCTCAACGCGCGACCAGCGCCACCGCCAGCCCCACCACCGGCAACACCCAGGCCAGCGGCGCAATCCAGCGCGGGCGGTACGGATACAGCCCGAACGCGATCAGCAACCCGCTGATCGTCAGCGCGCCCAGCCACAGCACCGGGCCGATCGCCCAGCCGTGATCCAGCACGCACAATGCGAAGGCGACGGTCAGCAACGTCCAGCCCACCCAGCGCCACACCCGCATGCGCGATGCGCTGGCGCCGGCTTTGCCGTGCAGGTCCAGCTGGTGCTTGTCCATGGCCAGCGACAGCGCCGTGAACGCGGAGAAGGTCAGTGTGATCGCGAGCAGCATCATGCCGTCGCCTCCGCAGCAGCGGCCTGCTGGCGGCGCTTCTTCTCAGCCGCGCTCAGCGGTGGCTGCCAACGCTGCATGCGATGGCCGCAGTAGGCCAGCATCGCGCCGAAGGCGAGCATGGTCAGATCGAACCCGGCCAGCACCCAGTCACCGGTGCGCAGGGTGACGCCCAGATGCGCCTGCGTGGTGAAGGCGTTGACCACCGGAATCAGGGCGAACAGCACGCCCCCCAGGTACAGCTGCCAGGTCCACATCATCCGCTTGGGCCAGATGAAACCGGCCAGCAATGCGGCGGCCCAGGCATAGAAGAACGCATTGACCTCGGCGTTGGAGCGCTCGGCCATCTGCACCGGCAGCAGGCGATTGGCCAGGAAATAGGTGGCGAACGCGATCGGCAGGCCAGCCACCGCACCGATGTTGAGCGCGTCGACCAGGCGCAGGCCGAACCCGGTCTTGCCGGACTTGGCGTGCTTGGGCCGCTCCTTGACCGCCCACAGCACCACGCCGCTGGCGACCATCAGGCAGCCGATCAGGCCGGACAGGAAGAACAGCGCACGCAGGCCCCAATCGGCGAAGCGCGCCAGGTGCAGCCCGTACATCACGCCGCGGGTCTGGGTCGCACCACCGGAGGCCGGACTGGCCTCGAGCAATTGCCCGGTGACGGCGTTGAAGCGCAGCGACGGGGTATCCACCGACAGGCGCTTCCCATCGCGCTGGGTGATATCCACGATCGCATTCGCTGCGCCCGGGTGGTACAGGGTGAAGCCGGCGACATCCGCCCCCTTCCATTCGGCGCGGGCGCTGTCCAGCAGCTGCTGGATCGGCAGCGGCTTGGCGCGTCCTTCGGCCGGGGTCTCGATCTCGGCCAGGCGCGCGAAGGCCTCGCTGAAGAACGCCTCCTCATCCTTGGGGTAGGCCACGCTCACGCCCCACGGCAGGTACATGAACATCAAGGTGACGATGCCGGTATAGGTGATCATCGCGTGGTACGGCAGCGCCATCACCGCGCTGACGTTATGGAAATCCAGCCACGAACGCAGGCCCTTCTCCGGGCGGAAGGTGAAGAAGTCCTTGAAGATCTTCTTGTGCGTGATCACGCCGGTGATGATCGCCACCAGCATGAACATCGCGCAGAAGCCGACCAGGTAACGCGCCCAGTACACCGGGATGTAGTGCAGGTCGAAATGCAGGCGGTAGAAGAAGTCGCCACCGCGGGTTTCGCGCGCGGCGATTTCCTCGCCGGTGTTCGGATCCACGGTGGCATCGCCGAAACGGCCACCGCCGCGCCGGCGCCGCTCGCCTTCCACCGGCGGCTTGACCATTGATTCGGGGTTGCGCCAGAACATGCGCATCGCCGGGTTGCGCGGGTCAGGCAGGGTGACGTTCCAGCTCTCGGCCTGTGGCGCCTTGTGCTGCAGGAAGGTCAGCGCACGCTCGGCGGCCACATCGGCGGTGACGCTGCTGCGCGGCAGTTCCGGGCGCATCCAGCGGCTGATTTCCTCACGGTAGTAGCTGGCCGTGCCGGCCATGAAAATCAGCAGCAGCAGCCAGCCGACCAGCAGGCCGGTCCAGGTGTGCAGCCACGCCATCGACTGGCGGAATCCGTTCTTCATGCGGCCCCCTGCAGCAGGCGGGTGCCCACCCAGAACAGCACGGTGGGTATCAGGATGCCGACCCAGGCGCGCAGGGCGGTGCGGGTAGCGAACGCCCACAGCGCCGCGCAGGCGCACAGCACGATCGCCACCATCATGCCGGTCAGCACGGCCTGCCCGCGCGCGATCGGCAGGGCGACCGCGAAGAACATCGAGCAGGTCGCGGCCAGCGCGTAGCCGCCGAAGATCGCGGCGAGCGAACGTGACAACACACCCAGCCAGGGGCGGGTGAAGAAGGAACCAAGACGGTTGAACCTGGCGCTGGCGTGCGGCGTGCTGTCCACGGAAACCTGCTGATCGATCGGGGAAACGGGCATCACCGGCCGCAGCCGGTGATGAAGGATAGTGGCCATCCGTGGCCGTGTTCACTGCGCGTCGCAGTGGTCCCTTGGAGCCGGTGTCAGAGCTTCCAGCGCAGGTTCAACATCACGTTGCGCGGTTCGCCCCAGTACACGCCGTTGTAGAAACCGACGTTGCTGAAGTACTTCTTGTCGAGCAGGTTGTTGACGTTGAGCTGCGCGGAGAAGTTGTCGTTGAAGCGGTAGCCGGCGAACACATTCACCAGGTAGAACGCGTCCTGGGTGATGAACGCCGATTCGGTACGGCCGCTGGTCGCGTAATCCGCGCGCGGCTTGGTGCTGGTGCGGTAGATCCGGCTCTGCCAGGTCACGCCACCGCCCAGCGACAGGCGGTTCCACTCACCGCTCGGGCGCCAGCTGGTGTTGAGGCGGAAGGTGTCCACCGGGTTGGTGGTGTTCTGCGCCACGCCGGCCTGGTTGCGGATGGTGGTGTGCGCGAAACCGGCCGAGAGGTTCCAGTTCGCGGTCAGGCTGCCCTGGGCTTCCAGTTCCCAGCCCTTGACCTTGTTGCCCTTGCCGGTGGAACGGTAGGCGCTGCTGCCATCGGGCAGCGAGGCGGCCGGCACCGAGTCATCGAGCTCGGCGACATTGTCCTTCTCGCCCTTGAACACCGCGGCGGAGGTGTTCAGGCGTCCACCGAAGAATTCACCCTTCAGGCCAGCCTCCCACATGTCGCCGACCACCGGCTCCAGGTAGTCGTTGTTCTTGTCGCGGTAGTCCTGCGGCTGGAAGATGTCGGTGTAGCTGGCGTAGGCGCTGAACTGCCTGCTGAAATCGTAGACCAGGCCGAAGTACGGGGTCAGCGAATCGTCGGGCTTGTAGCCGCCGCGGGTGGTGCCGGTGCGGTTGCCGGCAGCATCGTGGGTGTAGCGCCAGCTGCGGGTTTCCCAGCTGCCGTAGCGCGCGCCGAGCACGGCCAGCAACGGATCGGCCAGCTGCAGGCGGGCGGCCACGTAGGCGGCCTTCTGCGTCAGCTCGTTCTCCGAGGCCAGCCAGTCATGCCGGGTGAGCGGCAACGGGGCGACATCCCCGGTCCAGTGGCGCCAGTCCGGCACGACGTCATAGCCCGGCGGCTGCGTGAACGCCGAGGCAGGCGATTCGCCCTTGCGCACGGATTGGCCGACGCCCGCCACCAGCTCGTGTTCACGGCCGAACAGCTGGAACGGGCCGCTGGCGTTGAGGTCGAACACGTTCATTTCGCTGCGCTCGGCGAAATGCGAGAGATAGGCGCGCACCCCGGTGCCGTCCGGTGCCGGATACCCCTGCGCGCCATACCAGACGTCGCCATCGGTGTTGCGCTTGGCGCGGGTCGCGCTGGCCTTCAGCGACCAGCCGTTGCCGAGTTGCTGCTCCAGGCGCACGAAGGTGGTCTTCTCCACGATCGGCCAGCTGCTCCAGCGTGCCGAGAGGTTGGTCGAGCGGGGTAGGTTGGCCGGCTTGCCGTCCGGGCCCCAGTACGGCACCACGCCCCAGGTCACGCCCTTGGTTTCCGGCGACTGGTAGTCATAGCCGACTTCGAACAGGGTGCTGTCGGTCAAGTCGGCCTGCACGATGCCGTAGAACACGTCCTTGTCCAGACGGTACACATCGCGGAAGGAATCGCTCTGCTGCTTGGCGGCCACGAAGCGCGCACGCACGCGGCCATCCAGCGCGATCGGGCCGCCGATGTCCGCTTCCAGACGCTGGTTGCCCCAGCGGCCCAGGGTCAGCCCGGCGCTCATCGCCATCTCCTGGGTCGGTCGCTTGCGGACCATGTTGATCGTGCCCGACGGATCACCGGCGCCGGTGGTCAGGCCGGTGGCACCGCGGACCACTTCGATGCGCTCGTAGATCGCGCTGTCGGTGTTGGTCTTGAGCGAGCCACCGAACGTGTTGAGCATCCCGTCGATCTGGAAATTGGTGATGCTGTAGCCACGCGAGATGTAGTTGATGCGCTCCGAATCGGTGACCGACACATGCACGCCGGTGACCTGGCCCATCACATCGGACAGGGCGTACAGGCCCATGTCGTCCAGACGCTGGCGGGTCAGCACGGTGACCGACTGGGGGGTGTGGCGCAGCGACAGGTTCAACTTGGTGGCGGTGCTGGCCTGCTTGACCGTGTAGGAATTCGGGATCTCGCCATCGGCGGTCACCTTGACCGTGTCCAGCGTGGTTGCCTCATTCGGCCCGGCCTCGGCAAAGGCGGGCAGCGCCGGCCCGGCGAGGGCAGCAACAAGCGCGAGGGTCAACAACGATGGCCGGGACAACGGTGACGCGGACGAACGGGTCATGGCAACACTTCCAATGTGGGAAAACGGCCGCACGCGCAGTGACGCTGCCGGGGGCAGCAGGGCAGCAGGGCAGGCGAGGCAGCGGATCAGGAGGTGTACACGGGGCGTTGCGCGGGGAAGGCGTGAGGCATCCGGGCGCCGGTTGGCTAGGCGTACAGCCGATCAGTGAATGATAGTCATTATCATTTCGTTAGACAAGCGTCATGGCGGTGTCGAAACCAGGAAAACGCCGTGCGCGGGCGTATGCGCGGGGGCGGCAACGACGGTCGTCTGCGTGTCACTGCCGGGCAATATCGCGTCAACACACTGTGAGGATGTCGTGACAAGCCGTCACGGCGAACCCCCACCTGTTCTTACGCGGAGTCGTCAGTGAATCGTTGTGTGCTTGCTGTAGCGGTGTCGTCCGTCCTTACCTTCGCCCTGGCCGCCGATGCGCGTGCCGAGGCCGCCCCGGCAGGGAATGCCGCGGCCCCCGCCACCCTGGACACGATGATCGTCACCGGCACGCGCGGCAGCAACCGCACGCAGTTCGACACGCTGGCCCCGGTGGACGTGTTCTCGCAGGAAGAAATCCAGGCGATCGAATCCTCCGACCTCAACGATGTGCTGGCCCAGCTGGTGCCGTCGTTCGTGGTCCAGCGCATGCCGATGAATGATGGCCTGGTGTTCGTGCGGCCGGCCACGCTGCGCGGCCTCTCGCCGGACCAGACCCTGGTGCTGGTCAATGGTCGCCGCTTCCACCGCTCGGCGCTGCTGGGCGCACGTGGCGCGCAGGGGCCGGACCTGGCCCAGATTCCGGTGCATGCGATCCAGCGCATCGAAGTGCTGCGCGACGGCGCGTCCGCGCAGTACGGCTCGGACGCGATCGCCGGCGTCATCAACATCATCCTGGATGACCGGGTCGGCGGTGAGCTGTCGCTGGGGGTCTCCGAGTACAGCGAGGGCGATGGCCTGGGCCGCAAGATCGGGGGCCGCCACGGCTTCGCGCTGGGCGACAAGGGCAGCCTGTCGCTGTTCGCCGACTGGGACAAATCCGATGCGACCTCGCGCAGCCGTCAGCGCGCCGATGCGATCGCCTTCCAGAACGCCCACCCGGAGCTGGCCGTGTCCGATCCGGTGCAGCGCTGGGGCCAGCCGGACCTGGAAAACCGGCATTTCGGCTTCAACCTCAACCTGGCCTTGAACGACAGCGTCGACCTGTACGGCTTCGGTCTGTACGGCCACAGCGAGGGTGTCAGCGATTTCAACTGGCGCAATCCCGACGGCACCGCCTCGGTCTACAACCGCAGCCGCGTATTCCCTGGCTGGGACGCACGCAGCCTGTACCCGACCGGCTTCAGCCCGAAGTACGGCAACGAGCAGGACGATCTGCAGGGCGTGCTCGGTCTGCGCGGTTACTGGGGCGAGCGCTGGCGCTGGGATGTGAGCGGCTCTTACGGGCGCAACCGCATCGACTACACGCTGGGCAACTCGATCAATGCCTCGCTCGGCCCGGACAGCCCCACCGCCTTCTACCTCGGCCGCCTCTCGCAGGAAGAGAAGAACCTCAACGCGGATATCGTCTACTCGCTGCCGGTCAGCGCGCTGGCCGCGCCGATCAACATCGCCTTCGGTGCGGAGACGCGCGAGGAAACCTACGGCGTGGATGCCGGTGATCCGGCGTCCTATGCGATCGGCCCGGGCGCGGTGACCGGCCTGGCCGGGGGCGCCAACGGTGCGCCGGGGTTCAGCGCGGCCAATGCCGGGCGCTGGAGCCAGCGCAGCCGCGCGGCCTACATCGATGTCGAAGCGCCGTTGACCGCCCGCTGGACCGTGGGCGCGGCGACCCGATACGAACACTTCTCCGCGTTCGGTGAGAGCGTGGACGGCAAGCTCTCCAGCCGCTTCGAGTTCACCCCGGACCTGGCGCTGCGCGGCTCGGTCTCCACCGGCTTCCGTGCGCCCACGCCTGGCCAGCTCTACACCCAGAGCACCCAGCAGGGCCTGGATACCGTGACCTTGCAGGTGTTCACCACCGGCCGCCTGTCGCCCAGCGATCCGCTGGCGATCCAGCTGGGGGCCAAACCGCTCAAGCCGGAGCAATCGCGCACCGCCTCGCTCGGTCTGACCTGGAAGAATGAGCTGGGCTTCTCCGGCTCGGTGGACCTGTACGACATCAAGGTCACCGATCGCTTCAGCCAGTCGGCCTCGTTCGCGGTGCCGGCCGGGGTACCCAACCCGCTGGCGTACACCTCGGTGAGCTTCTACACCAACGATTTCGATACCACCACGCGCGGTGTCGACGTGGTGGCCAGCCACACCACCGCACTCGGCGCGGGCCGCCTGAGCACCACGCTGGGCTACAACTACAACCAGACCCAGGTGGACAGTGGTGCCACCGGCGTGGCCACCAACGAAAGCCAGCGCCGCATCTTCGAAGAGCGCCTGCCGCGGCAGAAGGCCACGCTCAGCAGTACCTATGCGTGGGGCCGCTTCAGCGTGCTCGGCAAGCTGCGATACTACGGGGCATGGACAGACTCTTCGGGCAATGCCACCGGCGACATCTTCCAGCGCTTCGGGGCGATGAGCTTCGTCGATCTGGCGGTGAGCTGGAACGTCACCGAGCAGCAGACGCTGCGGATCGGCGCGGACAACCTCTTCAACCGCTACCCGGACGAGGCCAGCTTCCAGGCCAGCCGTGGCCTGATCTACTCGCGGAACGCGCCGTATGACACCGACGGCCGCAACCTCTACGCCGAATACCGGATCCGCTACTGATGGACCGGCAACGACGACATCTGCTGCGTGGCGCGCTGGCCCTGCCACTCGCCACGGCGCTGTCCGGTGCGACCGCCATGGGCACTGAGCCGATGCCGCTGCCGGCGGTGGGCACACGCACGCCGGCCGAGCTGGCCGGTGATGAAGGCTGGTGGGACCAGGTCCGCGCACTGTATGACCTCACCGACGAGGTCGTGATGCTGGACAACGGCTACTGGGGCGCAATGGCGCGCCCGGTACTGCAGGCGTACCAGCAGGCTACCGCCACGGTGAATGCCGGCAACGCCTGGTTCGGGCGGCTGGCGTTTCCACCGCTGTTCGAACAGGCCCGCGTACGCCTGGCACAGGTGCTGGGCGTGGAGACCGACGAGATCGTGCTCACCCGTGGCGCCACCGAGGCGATGCAGGTACTGATCGGCAGCTACCGCGGGCTGTCGCCAGGCGATGCAGTGATGTATGCCGATACCGACTACGACAGCATGATCAGCGCGATGCAGTGGCTGCAGGCGCGGCGCGGCGTGCAGCCGGTGGCGATCACGCTGCCCGAGCCGTTCGACCACGACAGCATTGTGGAGACCTACCGCCGCGCGCTGGCCGCCAACCCGCGCGTGCGCCTGCTGTTGCTGACCCACGTCAACCACCGCAACGGCATGCTGCTGCCAGTGGCCGAGATCGCCGCGCTGGCCAGGGCGGCCGGCGTGGAGGTGGTGCTCGACGCGGCGCACGGCATCGGCCAGGTGGATACCCCGCTGCGCGCGCTGGGGGTGGATTTCATCGGGATCAACCTGCACAAGTGGATCGGCGCGCCGGTCGGCGTCGGGGCGGTGTATGTCCGCCGCGGGCGTGTCCGCGATCTGGATCCGTACATGGGCGAGCAGGATCACGACGACATCCGCACCCGCGTGCACACCGGTACGGTCAATTTCGCGGCGTACATGGCGCTGCCGGTCGCACTGGACCTGCACGAGCGCATCGGTGTCGCCAACAAGCGTGCGCGCCTGCTGCGCCTGCGCGCTCAGTGGATGGACGCATTGCGCGGCGATGCGCGCATCCAGTTGCTGGGGTCGGACGACCCGCGCCTGTCCAGTGCGATCACCTCGTTCCGGCTGCGCGGGCAGACCACGATGCGCGACAACACCGCCACCTCGCAGCGGATGGTGAAGCAGTCGGGGGTGTTCGTGGTGCCACGCGAAGGGCTGGCCTCCGGCGCCTGCCTGCGGGTGACGCCGGGCATCTTCAGCACGCCGGCGCAGATGGACGCGCTGGTGGCGGCGGTACGGGCGGTCGCTGGCTGAGTCATCCCACGACGCTGGCAGCGATCCTGCCAGCGTCGCAGGGCGCGGATGCTTCCGGTGTTACCAGTGGAACCAGACGGTCAGCGCGTGCAGGATCACGCCGATCAGGCCGCCCACCAGGGTGCCATTGAAACGGATGAACTGCAGGTCGCGGCCAACGCTCAATTCCAGCTGCTCGACCAGGTGGCGTTCGTCCCACCCTTTGACGGTCTGCGCGATGTGCTCGGTCACGCCGCTGCGCAGGCGCGTGGTGAGGCGTTCGGCACCGTCCATCAGGTGCTGGTTGAGTGCTTCGCGCAGCGACGGGTCGGCCTGCAGCGCCTCACCCACCGAGGCCAGGCTGCGGCGCAGATGGCCGGCCAGCGCGGAGTCCTCGCTGGCCAGGTCGGCACGCAGCCTGGCGTGGATCCGCGCCCACAGGCCCTGCACGTACTCCTGCACGGCCGGGTGGTCGATCACCTGCTGTTTGAGCTGCTCGACCTTCTCGGCCAGGGCCGGGTCCTCGCGCAGCCGCTGGATGTAGTCGCTCAGCCAGGTTTCGTAATCGCGCCGCAGCGGGTGTTCGGGCTGGGCCAGGATCTGCTGCAGTTCTTCCAGCACCGCGTGCGCCAGGCGCTCGGCAAGGGTGTCACCGATCTCGTCGATCGGCTTGACCCAGTTGACCGTACTGGCCAGCTTGGGCCACTCGCGCTGGATGTAGCCCACGATCAGGGTGGAGGCGCGGTCCTTGACTTTCTCGTTGCCCAGCCATTCGCTGATGCGGGTCAGGCCTTCATCCAGCACGCGCTGGTGGCGGTTGTCGGCGGTGAGCAGGCTTAGCAGCTCACCCGCCGTGGCGGCTGCGTTCCATTGCCGCAGCTGCTGGATCACAAAGCCCTGGATGCTGCGCCGGACCGCCGCTTCATCAAGGAAATCCAGCGCCTGCAGGGCCCAGCCGCGGGCCATGTCGGCCAGCATGCGGGCCCGCGCCGGCTCGGCCAGCCAGCTGCCCAGGCGGCTGGCCGGATCGAACACCTGCAGCCGGGCCAGCAGCGCCTGGGGTTCCAGGAACTGGTCGCGGACGAACAGCGCCAGGCTGTCGGCGATGCGGTCCTTGCTGCGCGGGATGATCGCGGTATGCGGGATCGGCAGCCCCAGCGGACGCCGGAACAGCGCGACCACCGCGAACCAGTCGGCCAGCGCGCCGACGGCAGCGGCTTCGCAGAAGGCCGAGACCCAAGCCCAGATGCCGCGTTCGCCGTGCCAGTGGCTGACCGCGAAGCCGGCCAGCATCGCCACCAGCATGGCCAGGGCGATCAGTTTGAGCCGTCGCAGCTGGGCACGGCGGGGGTCGGGAGGGGAGAGGAGCGTCATCCCGGCAGTCTAACGACCCCGGCATGAGCAACAGGTAGTGCCGGCCGCTGGCCGGCAACCAAGCCCCCCCACCCGAAGGTCAATCGCGTTGCCGGCCAGCGGCCAGCACTACCCTCAGAGGTCCGCCACCTGCTTGCGCAGCGCGGCCAGCTGCTGGCGCAGGGTGTCGTTCTCCAGGGTCAGCGCGATAATCCGCTGGCGCAGCTCGGCCGGGCCTTCGCCCAGTGCGTTGAGCGCATCGGCGATCTCGGCGGCGCGGCTGGGGTCGACCTCGGCGTCGCCATCAGCGCTGTGCAGCACTTCCTGGGCCGGCTTGCGCGGCTTGCGCTTGGACTCGCGCACACGCTTGGCGGCCTGCTTGAGCTCGTCCTTGCCGGCAGCGGCTGCGGCACGCTGTTCGTCTTCCGGCAGGTCGGCCACGGCGGCCGCGGCGCTGATCGAGATCACCCCGGTCTTGACCGCTTCCACCAGTTCCGGCGCGGCCTGCTTGTGGATGCGCTCGATCATCGTCACCTGGCTGCTGCTCAGGCGCGCTTCGCGGGCCATGTCCGCGCGGCTGACCTTCGGTGCGGCGGCCCACGGCGGGCTGTCTTCGTCAGCGGCCTCGGTCGGCCCGCTGATCTCGCCATCGCTTTCCTTCTGCAGCTGGGCCTGATCGGCGCGATGGCGCTCGGCCAGGATGTCGCGCTTGCGCAGCGCCAGCACGCCACGCTGGAAATCGGAGACGCTGCGGCGGCCCAGGTGCTGCTCGATCATCCACAGATGGACGTCGTCCATCGACTGGAATCGCGTGTTCTGGATCGTCTGGAACGGCAGGCCGTGCTTCTGGCAGATGCCGTAGCGGTTGTGGCCATCCACCAGCACCTCGCCCCACAGCACCAGCGCGTCGCGGCAGCCTTCGGCGAGGATGCTGCGCTCCAGGGCGTCGTGCTCGTCCGGGGTCAGCGGGTCGATATAGGCCTTGAGTTCTTCTTTGACGACAATGTCCATGCAATCCGGTACGCGAGCGAAACGTGGCCGACCATTGTAAGGATCGCGGCGGCCGGCGTCGTCGCCGACGGATTCAGGCTCAGCCGGTGGCGCGGATCATCTCGCCCAGCACCTCCACGATGCGGTCGATGTGGCTGCGCTCCAGGATCAGCGGGGGCGACAGCGCGATCACATCGCCGGTGCAGCGCACCAGCAACTCACCATCGCGGAAGCAGCGCTCGAATACTTCATAGCCGCGCGCGCCGGGGGCGTCCTTGCGCGGCATCAGCTCGACTGCGCCGATCAACCCGAAGTTGCGGATGTCCACCACATGCGGCAGCCCGCGCAGGCTGTGCAGTCGCTCCTGCCAGTAATCACCCAGTTCCAGGGCGCGCTCGAACAGATGCTCCTCGGCGTAGGTATCCAGCGCGGCCAGCGCAGCCGCACACGCCAGCGGGTGACCGGAATAGGTATAGCCGTGGAAAAATTCGATGGCGGCCGCCGGGCCCTGCATGAAGGCGCCGTGGATCGCATCGCTGGCCAGCACCGCGCCCATCGGCACCGCGCCGTTCGTCAGGCCCTTGGCCAGGGTCAGAAGGTCCGGGGTGACCCCGAAGCGCTGGGCGGCGAAGGCGTGGCCGACCCGGCCGAAACCGGTGATCACCTCGTCGAACACCAGCAGAATGCCGTGCTGGTCGCAGATCTCGCGCAGGCGCTGCAGATAGCCCGGCGCGGGCAGGATCACCCCGGCCGAACCGGCGATCGGCTCGACGAACACCGCGGCGATGGTGGAGGCATCGTGCAGCGCGATCAGGCGCTCCAGATCCTCGGCCAGTTCGGCCCCGTGGCGGGGCAGGCCAGGGCTGAAGGCATTGCGCTCCAGATCGAGCGTATGGCGCAGGAAATCGCTACCGGGCAACAACGGCCCGAACGTCTTGCGGTTGTTGGGCAGGCCACCGATCGACATGCCGCCGAAGCCGACGCCGTGATACGCCTTCTCCCGCCCGATGAAGCGGGTGCGGTGGCCCTCGCCGCGCAGGCGATGGTAGGCCAGCGCGATCTTCATCGCGGTATCCACCGCCTCGGAGCCGGAGTTGGTGAAGAACACATGGTTCAGGCTGGCCGGTGCCAGTGCGGCCAGCCGCTGCGCCAGCACGAACGGCAACGGCGAGCCCATCTGGAACGGTGGCGCGAAATCCATCGTGGCCGCCTGCTGCTGGATCGCCTGGACGATCCGCGGCCGCGCATGCCCCGCGTTGCAGCACCACAGGCCGGCCGCGCCATCCAGGATCGGGCGGTCGTCGACGTCGTGGTAGTACATGCCCTCAGCGCGTACCAGTAGGCGCGGCGCAGCCTTGAACTGGCAGTTGGCGGTGAATGGCATCCAGTAGGCGTCCAGCTCTGCTGGCGCTTGTCCGGCCAAGGTGGACAACGACAACTCGGGACGAGGCATGGGGCACTCCGCAGGGTCGCGACGGTCACGACTTTATCGCACCTGCATCACGTCACTCCGTGATGGCCGCGGGTATAACCGCTTTACCCGACTCACTGAACGAGGACGACGCCGATGACCGCCGCACGCACCCGTGAGGACTGGCAGCGCCAGGCCGATGCACTGACCTTCCAGGGCCAGGCCTTCATCGATGGGCGCTACGTGGACGCCGCCAGTGGCGCGCGCTATGACTGCATCAGCCCGATCGATGGCCGCGTGCTGGTGCAGGTGGCCGACGCCGACACGACAGACGTTGATCGTGCGGTCGCCGCGGCGCGTCGCAGTTTCGATGCGGGCGACTGGTCGCGGGCGGCACCCTCGCACCGCAAACAGGTGCTGCTGCGGCTGGCCGATCTGGTCGAGCAGCACGCCGATGCGCTCGCGTTGCTGGAAACCCTGGACATGGGCAAGCCGGTCCGCGACGCACGCGAAGGCGATCTGGCCGGCGTCGTGCGGTGCCTGCGCTGGACCGCCGAGGCGGTGGACAAGGTATATGGCGAAGTCGCCCCCACAGCGCTCGACACGCTGGGCCTGATCACCCGCGAGCCGGTCGGCGTTGTCGCGGTGATCGTGCCGTGGAATTTCCCGCTGTTGATGGCGTCGTGGAAGATCGCCCCGGCGCTGGCGGCAGGCAATTCCGTGGTCCTCAAACCCTCCGAACGCTCGCCGTTGAGCGCGATCCGCCTGGCCGCACTGGTGGCCGAGGCCGGTGTGCCCGATGGCGTGTTCAACGTGCTGCCTGGCCACGGCGAGCGCACCGGTGAGCCGTTGGCGTTGCACATGGACGTGGATACGCTGGCCTTCACCGGTTCCACCGCGGTGGGCCGCCGGTTGCTGCAATGCGCGGGCAGATCGAATCTCAAGCGCACCTGGCTGGAGTGCGGTGGCAAGAGCCCGAACCTGGTGTTCGCCGATGCGCCCGATCTGGACAAGGCCGCTCAGGCCGCCGCCACGGCGATCTTCTACAACCAGGGCGAGGTGTGCACCGCCGGCTCGCGCCTGCTGGTCCAGCGCTCGATCAAGGATGCCTTCGTGGCCCGGGTCCTGGCGCATGGGCGGCACATGCAGCCACAGCACCCGTTCGAGCCGGAGGCGGCGATGGGCGCGCTGGTCGACGACGCGCACGCCGGCCGCGTGCTGGACTACGTGGCCCGCGGCGAGGCCGAGGGCGCGCGCCTGCTGCTGGGTGGCAAGCGCTTGGAGGTGGTGCCGGGTGGCAGCTATGTCGAGCCGACCGTGTTCGATGAGGTCGATCCGCAGCACACGATCGCCCGCGAGGAGATCTTCGGGCCGGTCCTCTCGGTGCTCACCTTCGATCACGAGGCGGACGCGCTGCGCATGGCCAATGATTCGATCTACGGGCTGGCCGCTGGCGTATGGACGCGCGACCTGGGCCGCGCGCACCGGGTGGCACGCGGCCTGCGTGCCGGCAGCGTCTGGGTCAACCAGTGGGATGGCGGCGACATGACCGCCCCGTTCGGTGGCTACAAGCAGTCCGGCATCGGCCGCGACAAATCCCTGCACGCCTTCGACAAGTACACCGAACTCAAGGCGACCTGGATCCACCTGGGCGGCTGACCTCGCTCAGCAGTCCTGGCTGTGGCGGACCAGCGACTCGCGCAGCAGGTCGCGATCCCGTTCATCCACCGCGTTGCGCAGGTAGTCGATCTGCTGCCGGGTCAGGCGGCACTGGTCCACCGTGTAGCCGGGGGGCCAGGCACCGATGAGCTGGAACATGCCCTGCACGATCTGCTCCGGCGACATTCCGGCCTTCATCCGGAAGCGCTCGCGCCGCGGTTGGAAGGCCGCGTGCACGTCACGGGCGCCCAGCACGCGCGGGGCCAGTGAGGCCGCTTCGATGCCGCTGCCGGTCAGCGACGATGGCACGCTCAGATCAAGCGGGGCGGTCACTTCCGGCAGAGCCGGCGCGGCGTCGGCTGCGGCGACCGGCACGACCGCGGCCGGCGCAGGCAGGCGCTGCGATGCGGCGGCCTGCCGTGTGCGGGGCGTCGTGGCACTGGGCGGTGGCGAGACCGGTACCGGCAACGGGCGAGGCAGCCAGTACACCTGCAGGCGCTCATCCGGAAAGGCATCGCCCGGGCCGGGTGAACGCAGCAGCACGCCCAGCATCAGCCCGTGTACGGCCATCACCACCGCGATGGCGCTGGGCTGGGTCCAGCGCGAGCGGGCACGCTTCCTTGGGCCTGACATCCGGAACCTTCCTGGCGGGTGACCGCGGTCAGACCCGGTGAGGGGGTGGAAGTTCCTGGCTGGCACGCAGCCTGTGGACCCGGTCACTGGCTGACAGTCTCGTCTGCAACCATCGCGGCAGGCGCGGGAAGGCCGTGGCAGAATCCGGCAGCTGCCCTTTTCTGCGTACCCGATGTCCACACCTGCTGTCGCACCCGTCGTGAACTCCCCCCGCCGCATCCTGCTGGCGAGCCTGATCGGCACCACCATCGAGTTCTTCGATTTCTACATCTACGCCACCGCGGCGGTGCTGGTGTTTCCGCACCTGTTCTTCCCCGAGAGCAGCGATGGCGCGGCGATGCTGCAGTCGCTGGCGACCTTCGCCGTGGCCTTCATCGCGCGGCCGGTGGGCTCGGCGGTGTTCGGTCACTACGGCGACCGCATCGGGCGCAAGGCCACGCTGGTGGCGGCATTGCTGACGATGGGGGTTTCCACGGTGGCCATCGGCCTGCTGCCCACGCATGCCAGCATCGGCCTGGTCGCACCGGCACTGCTGGCGTTGTGCCGTTTCGGGCAAGGCCTGGGGCTGGGGGGAGAGTGGGGTGGTGCAGTGCTGCTGGCCACCGAGAATGCACCGCCCGGCAAGCGCGCCTGGTACGGCATGTTCCCGCAGCTGGGTGCTCCGCTGGGCTTCCTGCTCTCGGCCGGTATCTTCCTGCTGCTCGGCCGCGCGATGAGCGAGGCTGATTTCCTGCAATGGGGGTGGCGCGTGCCCTTCCTGGCCAGTTCGCTGCTGGTCGGCATCGGCCTGTGGGTGCGCTTGAACATCCACGAGACCCCGCAGTTCCAGGCCGCGCTGGACCGCAACGAGCGGGTCAGGCTGCCGATGTGGACGGTGCTGCGCGAACATCCGCTGACGCTGGTACTGGGCACGCTGGGAGCGTTCGCCACCTTCGTGCTGTTCTACCTGATGACGGTGTTCACCCTCGGCCATGGCACCACCGTGCTGGGCTACTCGCGCGAGCAGTTCCTGCTGCTGCAGATGGTCGGCATCCTGTTCTTCGCGGCGGGCATTCCCATTTCCGCGCTGTACGGCGACCGCTGGGGCACACGCCGCACGATGATCGTGGCCAGCGGCCTGATCCTCGCCTTCGGCGTGGCGTTCGCGCCGCTGTTCCAGGCCGGCAGCCCGTGGCTGGTGCTGGGGTTCCTGGCGCTGGGCCTGTTCCTGATGGGCCTGACCTACGGCCCGTGCGGCACCTTCCTGGCCGAGATCTATCCGGTCCAGGTGCGCTACACCGGCGCCTCGCTTTCGTTCAACCTGGCCGGCATTCTCGGTGCGGCCCCGGCGCCGTACGTGGCCACCTGGCTGGCCGAACGCTATGGCCTGGTCGCAGTGGGCTATTACCTGTGCGTCACCGCATTGATCACCATCGTCGCCCTGCTGGCGATGGGCCGGCGCGGGCGCTGATCAGCGGAAGAAGCGCTTGAGCGTGCGGCCCAGCCAGCTGCCCTGCTGGTGCTCGCGCGCGAACTGGTTGAGGTGTTGTTTGACCTGCGGCGCGTACGCCTTGTCATCGCCCCGGATGTGATTGAACAGCCAGCGCGAGAGCATCGTGCGCAGCTCTTCGGTGATGTCCTCACCGGCCTGGAAACGCAGCCGGTACTCGCCCACGCGCTTGCCGAAGATCTCATGCACGCGCTTGTGCGCCGAACAGAACGGATAGCCGGCTTCCTCCATCAGCTCTTCTTCGAAGGCGAAATGGGACATCGTGTAATCCACCAGCTCGTCGATCACCTCGGCCACGGCCAGCCGCTCCAGGCTCTTCTGGGCGACATGCAGGTGGTTGAGCATCTCCACGATGCGCATGTGCTGGTGATCGATGACATCGATACCGATGTTCAGATCGTCCTGCCAGACCAGAAGTGCCATGGTGCGTTCCCCGCGCTGTTCAACTGGGGGCGACTCTAGGCAGTCGCGGCCGGGGCCGCGTTGATCTCGATCAAGGCACCAGGGCAGGCTCGCGCTGGCGTGGGCCGGTGGCCACGGTGGCGCAGTGGACCCGGTTGCGGCCGCCGGCCTTGGCCAGGTACAGCTGGCGGTCGGCCTCGGAAATCAGCCGGTGCAGCGAGTCGCGCTGCGGGCGCAGGCAGCACAGCCCGATACTCACCGTCATGCGCAGCGTGGTGTGGCCCAGGTCGACCTCCAGCGCGGCGATGGCCTGGCGCAGTTCGTCGAAGTAGTGCACGGCCTGCTCTTCATCCATGCCGGGCACCAGCAGGCAGAACTCCTCGCCACCGAAGCGCGCGATCAGGTCTTCCTGGCGCGCGTGCTGGGCGACCGCCGCGGCCACCGCGCGCAGCGCGTCATCGCCGGCCTCATGGCCGTGGGTATCGTTGATGTGCTTGAAGTGGTCGATGTCGATCATCGCCACCGCCACCTGCTCGCCATCCAGATGCAGCTGCGGCAGCTGGCGCTGGCTCTGTTCCAGGAAGCAGCGGCGATTGGGCAGGCCGGTCAGGAAATCGCGGGTGGCCAGGTCCTGCAGGGTGCCGATCAGCTCCAGCTGGTCCACGTTCTGCGAGACGCGGCAGAAGAACTCCTCGCGCGAGAAGGGCTTGCGCAGGAAATCGTTGGCGCCGTTCTTGAGGAAGCGCGGGATCAGCGACGGGTCGGTATTGCCGGAGATCCCGATCACCGCCAGCTTGTCGCGTGAGCGCATCGTGCGCAGGCGGCGGGTGAACTCCACCCCCTCCATGCCCGGCATCTCCTGGTCGACCACGGCCAGCCGGATCGCGGGGTGCGCTTCGATCGCCTTCAGCCCTTCGGCACCGTCGGCCGCCTCGTAGACATCATGCCCGTACATGCGCAGCAGCGAGGCGGCGTACATCCGTGCCGACATCGAATCATCCACCACCACCGCGGCGATCCGCCGGTTGCGTTCCAGCCGCTGTACCAGCCACACCAGGTAATCGATGCTGCCCGGCGTGTTCTTCAGCACGTAATCGATGATCTGCTGCTGCAGCACCCGTTTGCGCAGGTCTTCGTCGTAGACGCCGCTGACCACCACCGTGGGCAACCCGCGTGAGAGGAAGTAGTCCACCACGGTATCGCGGTCACCATCGGCCAGCACCAGGCCGGTCAGGACCAGGAACCAACCCTGTTCCTCATCCAGCAACCGCCCGGCCTCGGCCAGGCTGGTCGCGACCGACACCGGCAGCTCCAGCCGCTGCTCGATCGCCTCGCGCAGCATGCTGGTGAACGTGCGCGAGTTTTCCACCAGCAGGATCCGCTGGGGCAGGGCATCACCGGGGTCGCTGAGGACAGCGCCCTGCAACAGTGCCGGCATGAGGCGTACGCTCGGTTCCGAGTGGGTCGGGACTGGTAGCGGCGGTTTCACGCGTAACTTTAGGGGTGGTCGACACGTTCCGTCCGTGTTCGCCGAAGGCCTGGACATTCCGTCGCCCGCTCGGGCAGCCGCTATGCGAACCCCGTGCGCAGCAGCGTTTCACTCCGTTGCGGGACGGGGAGGGCGGTCTCCCTCAGCAGAATCCTGATGCGATTGTGGCGGCAATGCACTCTCCCGCCGTGGGCAAGCACGCGTGCCGTCAGCTGCTCACGCGCCAGATCCGTCGTTGCCCACGAGAGCGCGCGGCCTCTGTCCAGCAACGCCACCACCATGACGATTCCGCGCTGCTCCCGCACGCGGCCGCAGCGTGTCTGGATACTGAGCTGACCGGTTTCCTGCCCCAGCAGAAGAGACACAGCATCACTCAACGTGCGATAGGCCGCCAATTGCAGTTCCACACTCAAATGACAGGGATTGCCGGCGAGGCGTGGACGGGTTACGCGATGCGTTTCTTCCCAGGTCTGGCGAAGACCGCCAGTCTGCATGGTCAGATAAAGGCCGAGCTGCTCAAGCGAGGTTGGATAGAGGAGGCTGGTCTGTTCGCGGAACTGTCGTGCGTGCTTCGCCGATGCACGTAGCAGGTCAATGGCGGTGTCGTGGTGACCGTGCGACTGAAGCCATGTCATCACCTGGCTGAGTGAAGCATCGATTCCATCGCCGATTTCCCTCAGATGAAGAGCGCGCTCTTTGAGGTGCATTTCCGTGGAGATCTGAGACGTTCTGGCTAGCGCCCGGGCCGCTTCTTCGGCCAGCGCGCGGGCCCTGTACTGCTGGCGGTAATAGCTGATGCTCGAGCCCAGTGCCAGGAGCGCGATGCTGAGCACTGCCATGCTCTGCTGCGTGGCGAAGGTCTCCGCATCGAAGGATTCCGGATGGCCGGAACTGGGCGTCGTCATGTGGATGATCAGGTTCAGCAGCGGAACGCCGATGGCGGCTCCGCGCCATCCATGCATGCACGTGAGCGCAATCGCAGGCAGGGCCATCAACAGCAGCACGCTGGCCTTGGCACCAGCGGTTTCCGGTGCCATCACGGTGGCCGACAGTCCGAGCAGAAGGGTCAGCCCGATGGCGCCCAGGGTGGGCACCATGAAGCGCCTCGACCACTCTGGCTCGCTCCGCCGGCGTGTCCAGAGCAGCGCAGGCAACGCGACGGTCAAGATGGCAATGAAATCGCCCAGAAACATGCGGGCTGCGCTGCTCAGCGGCGGAATGGAGGGGGGTATCGGCCATAGCAGGTGCGATGCTGTGATATTGATCGTGGTGGCTGCAGCGGCGGAAGCGATCGCGACGGACACCAGCCAGATGTCGGTAGTACCTGCCATCATCCTGCGGTGTAGACGAACGATCATCGCCACGGCGGGCATGAGGAACGCCGAACCAAGGACGACCCATAGCCAGCCATACTTACCGATCATCGGAACGCGCATCTGCGCAAAGTAGGCGTACTCCCCAAGGAGGAGGTAAGGCCACAGTCGCGGTGGGCAGATCAGCAGTGCGGCAACGCGCACGCCGGCCGGCAGGTAAAACTGGTCGAGGGATATTTTCCGAGCGCCCCAGCAGGCCACGGCGTACACCACCGCAAGGATCCATCCGGCCGGTTAGATACGCAGATTCAGATGAAGACCTTCGTTCGACCACTGCAGTCCCACGACCCCCTCCCATCTCGCCGGTGGAAAATCCCAAGGCGAGTGCCGATTCCGCACGAGCATCCGTTCCATGCTGACGGTATCGACAGAAGGCCGATCGTGCAATTGCGGGATCGCGGCCGGATCTCAGGCACCGGTTCGCGCCAGTTCAGTTTCTGTAACACGCAGGATGCCGGCCCCTTGAACCCTCACCACAACGCATCGCGCAGCTTGTACCAGGACATCGCCGCCACCAGCAGCGGCGTCCGCAGCAGGCGCCCGCCGGGGAAAGGGCGGTGCGGGATGCGCTCGAACACGTCCAGCCGCTCCGCCTGCCCGGCAATCGCCTCGGCCAGCACCTGGCCCGCCAGGCCCGCAGCGGCAACACCGTGGCCGGAAAAGCCCTGCGCGAAATAGACATTCGGGGTCAGCCGGCCCCAGTGCGGGGCACGGTTGCGGGTGATGTCGACATAGCCGCCCCACACGTACTCCAGCTCCACGTCGCCCAGCTGCGGGAACACCGCGCGCATGCGCCGGGTCATCACCCCGCGCAGGCCGGGCGGGGGCAGGGCGGAGTAGCTGGCCTGGCCGCCGAACAGCAGGCGGTGGTCGCGGCTCAGTCGGAAATAGTCCAGCGCCCAGCTGACATCGGCCACGGCCATGTCGTTGCGGATCAATGATTGCGCCCGCGCCTGCCCGAGGACCGCGCTGGCGCCGATGTAGGTGCCGACCGGCATGATCCGCGATTCCAGCTCGGGCGCGATGCCCTCCAGCCAGGCGTTGCCGGCGATCACCACGTGATCGGCGCTGACCGTGCCGTGTGCGGTACGCAGTTGCGGCCGGGCCCCCCGGATCAACTGCAGTACCGGCGACTGCTCGTGGATCACCGCCCCGGCTGCCTCGGCGGCACGGGCCAGGCCCTGTGCGTAGGCCAACGGATGCAGGTGGCCGCTGTGAGGATCGAACATGGCCCCGCGATAGCGCGGACTGTCCAGTTGCCCGCGCAGCTGGGCGCGGTCCCACCACTCCAGGGGATAGTCGTAGCGCTGGGCCAGATCGATCAGCCCGGCGCGCAGCATGCGCTCCTGGCGGGGCTTGATCGGCACGCTGGCGTGGCCGTCGCGCCAGTCGCAGTCGATCTGGTGGCGGGCGATGCGGTCGCGCAGCAGGCGCATGCCGTCGCGCGAGAACTCGAACAGCGCCCGCGCATCTTCGGCGCCGACCAGATGCTCGAGCGTGTCCACCTCGCAGCCGTAGCCGACGATGGCCTGGCCGCCGTTGCGCCCTGAGGCCCCCCAGCCGACCCGGTGGGCCTCCAGCAGCACCACGCGATACCCGCGTTCGGCGAGGGTGAGCGCGGCGGAGAGGCCGGTGTAACCGGCGCCGAGCACGCAGACGTCGGCGTTCAGATCGCCGGCCAGTGGCTCACGCAGCGGGGCATCAGCCACGCTGTCGGCGTACCAGCTGGGTGCGTGCGCCTCGCCGGCGGTGGTCATGCCGGGCTCCGGCGGGCGATGGACAGGTCAGGAATCATGGACAAAGGATGCCAGCAACCGAGGCGCGTGACAGCGGGCAGTCTGTCGCAGCGTCTGCGCCCGGCGTGTGAGGGGGCGCGCGCCGGCGAGGCGGCGCTGAGTTGCGCGGGATCTGCGCGCAGGGGTAACGTGGTTGCAGGTCATCCGAGCATGACGCATGGTCTCGCCCCTTTGGGTCGGCCTGCCCACCGACAGCACGATGTTGGGCCATCACCGCTTCGCGGCGGCCGGTGAAAAGTACATCCGCGCGCTGGTCGAGGCGGCCGGCGTCACCCCGGTGCTGTTGCCCAGCCTGCAACCGCCGCTGCCGGCCGCGCCTTGGCTGGACCGGCTGCAGGGCCTGCTGCTGACCGGCGCGGTAAGCAACATCGAGCCGCATCTGTATGCGGGGCCGCCGAGCTGGCCGGGCAATCGGCATGACCCGGCGCGCGATGCGAACGCGCTGTCCTTGTTGTATGAAGCGCTGGCCCGCGATCTGCCGGTGCTGGCGATCTGTCGCGGTTTCCAGGAATTGAACGTGGCGCTCGGCGGCAGCCTGCATCCGCGCGTGCACGAGGTGCCGGGGCTGGGCGATCATCGCGAAGACCCGCAGGCGGCGGTCCAGGTGCAGTATGGTCCTGCACATGCGGTGCAGCTGTCCGAAGGCGGTTGGCTGGCCAGCTGGGCCGGGGCGCCCACGGCAACGGTCAATTCCGTGCACGGGCAGGGCATCGACCGGTTGGCCGACGGGCTGCGGGTCGAGGCCATCGCCGCGGATGGGCTGATCGAAGCGGCGCGCAGTACCGCGCACCGTTTCGTGCTCGGGGTGCAGTGGCATCCTGAGTGGCGGGTGGCTGACAATCGGTTCTATCACAGCATTTTTCACGCTTTCGGCGATGCTTGTCGCCGCAACTCTCTTACAGCAGACCGGTCATGACCACCCGAACGCGTTCGCGCAAAGCCGCCCCCAAGCCTGTTCCGCAGGAGAGCACGCTGCTGCGCTGGCTCAAGGACCGGCGCATCACGGAGGTGGAGTGCCTGGTGCCGGACATCACCGGCAACGCGCGCGGCAAGATCATTCCGGCCGACAAGTTCTCGCACGATTACGGCACGCGCCTGCCGGAGGGCATCTTCGCCACCACCGTCACTGGCGAATTCCCGGACGATTATTACGAGCTGACCTCGCCCTCGGACTCGGACATGATCCTGCGCCCGGATGCCGACACCGTCCGCATGGTGCCATGGGCAACCGATCCCACCGCGCAGGTCATCCATGACTGTTTCACCAAGACCGGCGAGCCGCACGAGCTGGCCCCACGCAACGTGCTGCGCCGGGTGCTCAACGCCTATGCCGAGCTCGGCCTGCGCCCGGTGGTGGCCCCGGAGCTGGAGTTCTTCCTGGTCCAGAAGAACACCGACCCGGATTTCCCACTCTTGCCGCCGGCCGGCCGTTCCGGTCGCCCGGAGACGGCGCGCCAGTCGTACTCGATCGACGCGGTCAACGAGTTCGATCCGATCCTCGATCTGATGTACGACTACTGCGACGCGATGAAGCTGGACGTGGACACGCTCATCCACGAATCCGGCGCCGCGCAGCTGGAGGTCAACTTCACCCACGCCAATGCGATGGACCTGGCCGACCAGGTGTTCCTGTTCAAGCGCACCATGCGCGAGTCGGCGATGCGCCACGGCATCTATGCCACCTTCCTGGCCAAGCCGATGGAGAATGAGCCGGGCAGTGCGATGCACATCCACCAGAGCCTGCTGCGGATCAGCGATGGCAGCAATGTGTTCAGTGGTGAGCACGGTGGTGAGGATTTCAGTCCGCTGTTCGGCCATTACCTGGCCGGCCTGCAGAAGTACGTGCCGGCGGCGATGGCGTTCTTCGCGCCGAACGTGAACTCCTACCGCCGACTGATGTTCGGCGAGGTCTCCCCGAGCAACGTGCACTGGGGCTTCGACAACCGCACCTGCGGGCTGCGGGTGCCGCTGGATACGCCGGAGAACATGCGGGTGGAAAGCCGGTTCGCCGGTTCGGACGCCAACCCTTACCTGGCCATCGCCGCGACCCTGGCCGCCGGGCTGCTGGGCATCCGCGAGCAGGGCTCGCCCACCGCCCCGATCAGCGGCAGCGCCAAGGAGCTGGGCTACGACCTGCCACGCTCGCTGGGCGAGGCGCTGGACGGGCTGGAAGGCTGCCCGGCGCTGCGCGAGATGCTCGGCGAGCGCTTCTGCCGTGCCTATGTGTCGGTCAAGCGCAAGGAATACGAGACCTTCTTCCGTGTCATCAGCTCCTGGGAGCGCGAGTTCCTGCTGCTCAACGTCTGACCCCACGCACCACATCCGGCATGGCCGTGAGGGCCGTGTGCTGGGAAAATGGGGGCATGCCCGGTAGGCTGGCACCCGTTGCGCCGGTCCGGCCGGTTCCCCCCAACTCGCACCTGACCTGTGGAGAGTCCGATGAAGCTGCGAATCCTCACCCTCGGCATTGCCGTATCCGTGCTGACCGCCTGTGGCGGCGGTGACAAGCAGGACGACGCCAAGGTGCTGAACGTCTACAACTACAGCGACTACATCGCGGAAGACACCATCCCGAACTTCGAGAAGGCCACCGGCACCAAGGTGACCTATGACGTGTTCGACAGCGATGAGATGGTCGAAACCAAGCTGCTGGCCGGCAACAGCGGCTACGACGTGGTCGTGCCGACGCTGAATTTCTTCGGCCGCCAGATCAAGGCCGGCGTGTTCCTGCCGCTGGACAAGAGCAAGATCCCGAACCTGGCCAATCTCGACCCGAGTGTGATGAAGCGCATCGCGCAGCAGGACCCGGGCAACGAATACGGCGTGCCGTACATGATCGGCACCACCGGCATCGGCTACAACGTGGAACTGCTCAAGCAGCGCTTCGGCGGCAGCACCGAGATCGCCAACAGCTGGGACCTGATCTTCAAGCCCGAAAACATCGCCAAGATGAAGGACTGCGGTATCACGATCCTGGATACGCCGTCGGACATGATCCCCATCGCGCTGCATTACCTGGGCGAGGATCCGCACAGCCAGGACCCGGCCACGCTGGAGAAGGCCGCCGCGCTGCTCAAGACGATCCGCCCGTACGTGCAGAACTTCCACTCCTCGCAGTACGTGGGCTCGCTGGCCAACGGCGGTACCTGCCTGGTGGTGGGCTGGTCCGGTGACATCATCCAGGCCCGCGACCGCGCGGCCGAGGCGTCCAACGGCGTGACCGTGGCCTACTCGATCCCGCGCGAAGGCGCCCCGCAGTGGTTCGACATGCTGGCCATCCCCAAGGATGCCAAGCACCCGGAGGCCGCCTACGCCTTCATCAACTACCTGCTCGAGCCCAAGGTCGCCGCGGCCAACACCAACTTCATCCATTACGCCAACCCGGTGACCACGGCCACGCCGCTGGTGGACGAGGCGATCCGCACCGATCCGACCATCTACCCGCCGGCCGATGTGGCGGCCAAGATGTTCACCTACTCGATCAACACGCCGGAGGTGGACAAACTCTACACCCGGCTGTGGACCGAGGTGAAAACCGGGCGCTGAGTGCCCCCTGCGACGCCGGCCCCGCGCCGGCGTCGTCGTTTCGGGGGCCGCGTGCGTCCGGGGCCGGCAACGCGGGCCGCCCCGCCGGGTAGCACATGACGCGGCCACCACCGGTAAAATGGGATGCTCCCCCCGTCCTGCCGCCGCTCTTGGAGCCGCCCCCCATGCCATTTGAAGCCAAGCCGGAAGGCGCGGTCCTCCCGGTCCTGGAACCGGGTTACCTGTCCATCCGCGCGCTGCGCAAGGAGTTCGACGGCTTCGTCGCGCTCGACGACGTCACCCTGGACGTGCGCAAGGGCGAGATCTTCGCGCTGCTGGGTGGCTCGGGCAGCGGCAAATCGACGCTGCTGCGCTGCCTGGGCGGCTTCGAGACCCCCACCCAGGGCACCATCGACCTGGACGGCCAGCGCATCAACGCGCTGCCGCCGTACCAGCGCCCGATCAACATGATGTTCCAGTCCTATGCGCTGTTCCCGCACATGACGGTGGAGCAGAACATCGCCTTCGGCCTGAAGCAGGACGGCATGGCCCGCGATGCGATCAATCGCCGTGTCGGCGAGATGCTGGAGCTGGTGCAGTTGACCAAGCTGGCCAAGCGCAAACCGCACCAGCTCTCCGGTGGCCAGCAGCAGCGCGTGGCGCTGGCGCGGTCGCTGGCCAAGGGCCCGAAGCTGCTGTTGCTGGATGAGCCGATGGGCGCGCTGGACAAGAAGCTGCGCTCGCAGATGCAGCTGGAGCTGGTCAACATCATCGAGACCACCGGGGTGACCTGCGTGATGGTCACCCACGATCAGGAAGAAGCCATGACCATGGCCACCCGGATCGCGGTGATGGATGCCGGCTGGATCCAGCAGGTCGGCAAGCCGGATGAAATCTACGAACAGCCGGCCAACCGGTTCGTGGCCGAGTTCATCGGTTCGGTGAACCTGTTCGACGGGGTGCTCGATGAGGACCTGCCCGAATACGTCACGGTGCGCACGCCGCTGTTCCCTGCGCCGATCTACGTCGCCCACGGCATCACCGGCTACGAAGGCCAGCCGGTAGCCTTCGCGCTGCGCCCGGAGAAGGTGATGATCGGCAAGGACGAACCGGCCGGCGACACCAACAAGGCGCAGGGCGTGATCGAGGAGACCGCCTACTTCGGCAGCCACTCGGTGTTCCATGTGCGCCTGCCGAGCGGGGCCAAGGTGCTGTCCAACTTCGCCAACTCGCAGCGCTGGGCCAGCGATGGCCTGACCTGGGGCGACACCGTCTGGGTGCACTGGCGCGACAACGACGGCGTGGTGCTGACCTCATGAGCGCGACCGGCTGGAAGCGCTGGCTCCCGGGCACGCGCGCCGGCGTGATCGCCGCGCCGTACCTGTGGCTGCTGCTGTTCTTCGCGGTGCCGTTCGTGATCATCCTGATGATCTCCTTCGCGCGCACCCAGGTCGGCTCGCCGCCGTACACCTGGCTGCTGGAGTACGTGGACGGCGCCTTCTCGCTCAAGCTCAACCTGGGCAGCTATGCGGCCCTGGTCAAGGACAACCAGTACCTGCTGGCCTACCTGAGCTCGATCAAGATCGCGGTCATCTCGACCCTGCTCACGCTGTTGATCGGCTACCCGATGGCGTATGTGATCTCGCGGATGAGCCCGGCCGCACGCAACGTGGCGATGATGCTGGTGGTGCTGCCCTCGTGGACCTCGTTCCTGATCCGCGTGTATGCGTGGATCGGCATCCTGGACCGCAACGGCCTGCTCAACCAGCTGCTGCTCAAGCTGGGCCTGATCGATGCACCGCTGCAGATCCTGTATACCCCGACCGCAGCCTACATCGGCATCGTGTACTGCTACCTGCCGTTCATGGTGCTGCCGCTGTACGCCAACCTGGTGAAGCTGGACAACCGCCTGCTCGAGGCCGCCTACGACCTCGGCGCCAAGCCGTGGCAGGCCTTCATGCGGATCACGCTGCCGCTCTCGCGCACCGGCATCATCGCCGGCTGCATGCTGGTGATGATCCCGGCCGTGGGTGAATTCGTGATTCCGGAAATGCTGGGCGGGCCGGACACGCTGATGATCGGTCGCGTGCTGTGGGGCGAGTTCTTCAACAACCGCGACTGGCCGACGGCCTCGGCGGTGGCGATCGTGATGCTGGCCCTGCTGCTGGTGCCGATCCTGCTGTTCAACCGCATGCAGCAGCGCGAGCTGGAAGGAAAGCTGGCATGAGCATGGTGCGCAGCAACCGCTGGTTGGGCTGGAGCCTGCTCGGGCTGGGCTTCGCCTTCCTGTACCTGCCGATCCTGTTGTTGATGGTGTATTCCTTCAACGCCTCCAAGCTGGCCACGGTGTGGTCGGGCTTCTCCACGCGCTGGTACGGTGAGCTGTTCAACAACCGCCAGATCCTGGACGCGCTGTGGATCAGCCTGAAGGTCGCATTCTGGACCGCCTGCGCGGCCACCGTGCTCGGCACGATGGCCGCGATGGTGATGACCCGCATGCGCCGCTTCCCGGGCAAGACCCTGTTCGGGGCGTTGATCACCGCACCGCTGGTGATGCCCGAAGTGATCCTGGGCTTCTCGCTGATGACCCTGCTGGTGGCGATGGGCGGCATCCCCGGCTTTCCCAGCCGCGGCGTGACCAGCATCTGGATCGCGCACGTCACCTTCACTCTGTCCTTCGTGACCGTGGTGGTGTCTTCGCGGCTGCAGGAGCTGGACCGCTCGCTGGAAGAGGCCGCCATGGATCTTGGCGCGAGCCGGCTCAAGGTGTTCTTCCAGATCACCCTGCCGATCATCGCCCCGGCGCTGGTGGCCGGCTGGCTGCTGGCCTTCACGCTCTCCCTTGATGACGTGGTGATCGCCAGCTTCGTGGCCGGTCCCAACTCCACCACGCTGCCGATGAAGGTGTTCTCCTCGGTGCGGATGGGCATCAAGCCCGAGATCAACGCGCTGGCCACCTTGATGGTGTTGGCGGTGTCGATCGCGGCCGTGGTGGGCTGGTACATCACGGCCCGGGCCGAGAAGCGCCGCCAGCGTGACATGCAGATGGCACTGCAGGACCCCATCTGAACGGTGCCGGGGCAGGGCGCTGCTGCGACGCTGTGTCGCGGCGTTCACCCTGATCCGGCAACATCCGGCTCACGAGGCCGGGCGCACAATGCGGGTCTGACTTTCGGAGACCCGTGATGACCGCTGACATCATCAATCCCGCGACCGGCCAGGTCACGTATCGCCATGAACTGCTCACCGCCAAGGAGGTCGAGCAGCGCCTGGCGGCAGCTGCCGGGGCGTTCCCGGCCTGGGCGGCGCGTTCGCTGCAGGAGCGCGGGGCGATCCTGCGCGCGATTGCCGCCCAGCTGCGCCAACGCAAGGGCGACATCCAGCACGCGATGACCACCGAGATGGGCAAGCTCAAGGTGGAGGCGCTGGGTGAGATCGAGAAATGCGCCGAGGCCTGCGAGTTCTACGCCGACCATGCGGCTGACTACCTCAAGCCGCAGCTGATCGATACCGAAGCCCAGCGCAGCTACGTGCGCTATGAGCCGATCGGCTGCGTGTTCGCGGTGATGCCCTGGAACTTCCCGATCTGGCAGGTGTTCCGCTTCCTCGCGCCGGCGTTTATGGCCGGCAACGTGGCCCTGCTCAAGCACGCCAGCAACGTGCCGCAGTGCGCCGACCTGATCCTGGCGGTGTGCCGCGACGGCGGCCTGCCCGAAGGCGTGTTCGATGTGCTGCACATCGACAACGACCAGGCCGCCGAAGTGCTGCGCGACAAGCGGGTCAAGGCGGTGACGCTGACCGGCAGCGAGCGCGCCGGGCGCTCCATCGCGGCCAACGCCGGCGACCAGCTCAAGAAGTGCGTGATGGAACTGGGCGGCAGCGATGCCTTCGTGGTGCTGGACGATGCCGATCTTGAAAAGACGGTGGCTGCAGCAGTGAAGTCACGCTTCGACAACAGCGGGCAGACCTGCATCGCGGCCAAGCGGTTCATCGTGGTCGATGCGATCGCCGATGCGTTCGTGGAGAAGTTCGTCGCCGCTGCAGGCAAGCGCGTCTACGGGGATCCGCAGGACGAGAACACCACGCTGGCCCCGATGGCACGCGCGGACCTGCGCGACGAACTGCACAAGCAGGTGCAGGACAGCATCGCCAAGGGCGCCAAGCTGCTGCTGGGCGGCGAGCCGGTGGCCGGTTCGCATGCCGGTTATCCAGCGACCATCCTGGACAACGTCACCCCCGGCATGCCGGCCTACGACGAAGAACTGTTCGGTCCGGCCGCGGCGATCCTGCGGGTCGGCGATGACGCCGAAGCACTGCGCGTGGCCAATGACACCACCTTCGGCCTGGGCGGCAGCGTGTGGACCACCGATGCGGCCCGTGGCGAAGCCATCGCCCAACAGCTGGAATGTGGTGCCGCCTTCGTCAACGCCATCGTCAAGAGCGACGTGCGCCTCCCCTTCGGCGGCAGCAAACGTTCCGGCTTCGGCCGCGAACTCGCCGAGCATGGCATCCATGAGTTCATGAACATCAAGACCGTCTACGTCGCCTGACGCCATGAACCGGGTAGTGCCGGCCGCTGGCCGGCTCACGCCCATGCCCCGGACGGCCGCGAACATCAGATGAGGGTCATGCCACCGGAGGAGCCGGCCAGCGGCCGGCACTACCCACCGTCGTGGCCAGCCGTCGCCCGCCGTAGCGAGCAACGGTCACCAACGTAGCGACCAACGGTCGCTGCCTACAGCCAGCGCGCGCGCTTGAACAACCGGTACAGGCCCACGCACACCGCACCCACGCCGATGATCATCGCCGGGTAGGCCCAGGGCTTGTCGAGCTCGGGCATGTGCGTGAAGTTCATGCCATACCAGCTGGTGATCAGGGTCGGGGCGGCCAGCAGCGCCGCCCACGCACCCAGGCGCTTGACCGTCTCGCCCTGGGCCAGGGTAACCAGCGAGAGATTCACGCTCAGCGCGGTGCCCAGCATTTCGCGCAGGGTGTCGATCACATCGCTGATCCGTACCGCGTGGTCGTGCACGTCGCGCAGGTACAGCTTCACTTCGTCCGGCACCAGGTCACCCTGGTAGCGCTTGATCTGCGAGAGCATGTCCTGCAGCGGCGCCACGGCCATGCGCATCTTGTTGAGCTCGCGCTTGAGCTCGTACAGGCGCACCACGGTGTGGCGTTTGTAGTTGTCGGAGAAGATGTCCTTCTCCAGCAGTTCCAGCGTGTCGCGGTAGCGCTGGGTGATCGGCAGGTAGTTGTCGACCACGAAATCCAGCACCGCGTACAGGCAGTACGAGGGCCCCATGGTGCGCAGCAGCTCCGGCTCGCGCTCCACGCGGGCGCGCGGGGCGGCATAGGAGAGCGACGCGCCGTGCCGCACCGTGACCAGGAAGCGCGGGCCGAGGAAGGCGTGCGTTTCGCCGTAACGGATCCGCTCGTCCACCATCTGCGCGGTGGTCACCACCACGAACAGCGAATTGCCGTAGGCCTCGACCTTGGGCCGCTGGTGCGCGTTGCGGGCGTCCTCGATGGCCAGCGAATGCAGGCCGAATTCTTCCTGCAGTTTCAGCAGCACGCTGTCATCGGGCTCGTACAGGCCGACCCAGACGAAGCCGTTGTCGCTGGCGATCACATCGCTGATCGCATCCAGGCTGATGTCGTGGCGTTTGCCCTGGTCATCGTAGTGAACGCAGTTGATGACGCAGGCGGGGTTATCGGGTGTGACGGTATCCATGGCGGGCATCGTGCGTCAGCGGCCCGTGACGGGCAGGTCACGGCGGCCCAGCGTCCACGCCAGCGCCACGTGGATCGGCAGCAGCAACACGATCCACTGCAGGTTGTACTGCGCCTGCAGGGTCAGCCAGTGCAGCACCAGCCCCAGCAGGGACAGCCCGGCCACCGCCCACAGCACGATCCGGAACCACGCGCGCGGCACGCGGCCGCGCAGCAGGGTGACCGCGGCGGGGACAAGCAGCAGGCACAGCGGCGAGAGCTGCAGCAGGTTGCGGTTGGCCCAGGCGGCCTGGTGCGCGCTGAAGCCCCACAGGTAGGTCAGCAGTGCGCCGCCAATACCGCAGAACAGCCAGAACGGCAGCGCGAGGCCACCAAGCAGACGACGCCGGCGCCGCAGTGCGACCACGCCTGCGGCAGCGATCAGGCCGCACAGCAGCCACGGCCACCAGCGGCGGGGAGACTCGCTCGGTTCCGGCGCGATCCGGTGCGGCAGCAGTTCCTGCTCGGCCTGCACCAGCGGGCGCCCTTCGCTGTTGCGGACCTGGCGCAGCGCATCGGCCAGGCGCATCGGGACGAACGCTTCCTGCCAGCGCGACAGTGGCTGGTCGGCAAACGGGCCCAGGCCGATATCGAAGCCCAGCCACATCCACGGCGAGGGCGAGGCCAGGCGTACCGATTCACTGCGGTAGGTGTTGCCGCGCGAGCGCCCCGACAGCTGCGAATGCAGGCCGCCACCGAGGGCACCATCGATCGCATCGCGGACCATGGTGGCGCAGTTGGCGGTGTAGTAATCGTAGTGGTAACGCGCGTTTTCCGGCTTGGCGCGCTCGGCCAGCGATTCGGCCAGGGTGCGCGCCTGCACGGGCGTCAGGTCCAGCCACTGCACGCTCGCGCCGCGGCCGCTCTCCTGGTAGTAGGAAAGATCCTGCCCGAGCGGCAGCGCGACCAGGTAGTACATCATGTCGCCGCGCACGAAGTTGCCGATGAAATCGGACTCGCTCGGGTCGAAGTAACCGAAGTTGTAGGAGGTCGCTTCGCCAGTGACCGGATCGACCACCACCAGCGCGTCATGCCCGAAGCGTTCGAAGAAGATCTCGCCCGGCTGCATGGTGACCACGCCGATGCGCGGCGCCTCGCCGGCAGGTGCCGCGGTGGCGGGCGCGGGCGCGGCATCCTGCGCGGCCAGCGCCCCGAAGGGCAGGCTGGCCATCGCAAGCAGCGACAACACGAACAACAGGCGGCACAGCGACCACCGATTCAAAGGGGGCCGCATGGCGTGGGTCAATCCTCGTTGTGGGTGTCGGGCGGCAGCACGGTCACGTGGAACGCCTGCACGCGGCGGGCATCGGCACGCGCCACCCGGAACACGAAGCGATCCAGGGTGAGCTCATCGCCGGTTTCGGGCAGGTGCCCGATCGCCTCGGTGACCAGGCCACCGATGGTGTCGTAGTCATCGTCGGGGAAGGTGGCACCGAAGCGCTCGTTGAAATCCTCGATCGCGGTCAACGCGTCGACCACGTACTGGCCATCGGCCTGGATCGCGATCTGAGAGGTGTGGTCCTCGGCCTCGTCATGCTCGTCGTCGATCTCGCCGACGATCTGCTCCAGCACGTCCTCGATGGTGACCAGCCCGGCAACACCGCCGTACTCGTCCACCACGATGGCCATGTGGTTGCGCGAGAGCCGGAACTCCTTCAGCAGCACGTTGAGCTTCTTGGCCTCGGGGATCAGCACCGCCGGGCGCAGCAGCTCGCGGATGTTGGCCGGCCCGTTGTCGGCGACCACGCCGCGCAGCAGGTCCTTGGCCAGCAGGATGCCGAGGATGTCGTCCTTGTTGTCGCCGTGCACCGGGAAGCGCGAATGGCCGGATTCGACCACCTGCTTCATCAGTTCAAGGAAGGGGGCTTCGACCGGCAGGGAGACCATCTGCGAGCGCGAGATCATCACGTCGCCAACGGTGAGCTCGGCCACCGAAATGGCGCCCTCCATCATCCGCAGCGTGTCCGCGGCGATCAGGCCGTCTTCGTGCGCGGTGTGCAGTACCGCCACCAGCTCGTCGCGGGTGTGGGGTTCGCCGGAGAAGGCAGAGGTCAGGCGTTCGAGCCAGCTGCGCTTCTTTTCATTGTGCTCCTGCGCGGAGCTACTACTGTCGTCTTCAGACATCTCTGGAAAAAAGGCACCCGGCAGGCCGGGCGTTGGATTTAGTCTATCAGGATGCGAGGGCCTGTCAGCGCCTCGCCGCCGCCGGGTTCACGCCCGGCGAGGGGGCCGCGGTGGGGCTGGCCGGCGGTGTTTCCTCCTCCGGCGGCAGGTCCAGGCTGTAGGTGCAGCCGGCCAGGGTCTTGCCCGGGTGGGAGTTGACCGTGGACAGGCTCAGGATCACCGATTCGATCAGGGCCTCGCCGGTCCGCGGGTCGGTCACGTCGCGGCTGACCAGCTCGCGCCCGGCCATGAATTTCCGGGGGGTGTCCACGCCGTCTTCCAGGGCCAGGCGCTTGGCCAGCGGGCGCGGGTCGGCCAGGTCCAGGATGGCCATGATGCTGGCCCCGGCGACGGCGATGTACTCGGCGCGCTCGCCGAACACCGTGATCGGCGCGGCCAGGCGGAATTCGGTCATGAACTGGTTGGTCTGCGGCAGCGGCTGCAGGCCGTTGGCGACTGCCTTGAGCGGGTCGGCCACGACCGGGGCGACCGCCTCGTAGTCGCTCACGCGCTGGCGGCATTCGATCAGGGCGGGCAGGTCCAGCGGTGGCGCTTCGGCGAAGGCCGGGGCGGAAAGCGCGGCCAGCAGGGCCAGGCAGGCAGGTCGCAACGAGGTCATCGGAACAGGTCCATCAACAAAGGCGTGCAGCGCACGGACGCGGCGTCGATCATAGCGGGGGGCGGCCCGCCATGGCAGGTCGTCAGCGACGGCGCAGCAGCCAGCGCACGGTGGCGGTGAAGGTGACCACCGCGATCCCCGCCGCACACAGCAGCAGCACCACCGCACCCAGGTGGATCAGCGCGGGGGCGCCGGCGGTGGAGGCGACCAGTCCGCGCCCGAATACCAGTGCGAAGGCGGCGGCAAGCACGAACAGCAGGGCGACCTGCACCGGCCGGGCACGGAAGGTCGCCGATTGGGCCGGTCGGGCACCATCGCGCCGCGACCAGGCATACAGCGTCCGCCACCCCCGGGGAGCGGCCAGCGCGGCCGCCAGGCCTGACCAGGCCACCACGCTGAAGCCGGTGGCGGTGAGCGTTGCCCCGCCCGGGTCGGCCAGCAGATGGGGCAGGATCAGGCCCGCGAACAGGCACGTGAGGGTGCCACCGATGAACACGGCCGCTGACAGCGCCGCCAGCCGGCGGGTCCAGCTCGCGGACAACGGCGCGCGCCGCTGCCGGGCCGCCCACCAGCTGCGTGACGGCGCCAATGACAGCAAAGCGATCACCGCCGACAGCGCCAGCATGCCCATCCGGATGGCGCCGGGATCACGCCCCGCCGGGGCCAGCGCGGTCAGGCCTGGCGCGCCCAGGGCGGAATACACCCCCGCCAGCAGGGACAGGGCGAGCAGTGCAGGGCCCAGGGCCCAGGGCGGAGCGTCGATCAGGCATCGGCATGGCGGCATACATCCTTGTATGGCGAAGACATCAGCAAGCGCAGCGCAGGGGGGACTCAGCGCTCGCCGGCATACGGATCGGCGATGCCGAGTTCGGCCAGGATGTCGCGCTCGAGCTGTTCCATGGCATCGGCTTCCTTCTCGTCCTCATGGTCCCAGCCGAGCAGGTGCAGCACGCCGTGCACGGTCAGGTGCGCGTAATGGGCGTTGAGCGCCTTGCCCTGTTCGTCGGCCTCGCGGGCAACCACCGGGGCGCAGATCACCAGGTCGCCCAGCAGCGGGAACTTCACGCCCTTGGGCAGGCCCTCCGGCAATTCAGCGGGGAAGCTGAGCACGTTGGTCGCGTAATCCTTGCCGCGGTAATGCCGGTTCAGGGACTGACCTTCCTTGGCATCGACCAGGCGGATGGCCAGATCGGCCTCGCGGATGCGGCCTTTCAGGGCCGCGGCCACCCATTTGCGGAAGCTCACCGCCGAGGGCAGACCCGCGCGGGGCAGGGCGTAATTGATGGCGACGTCCAGGCGTACGGGACCACGGGTCATGGGTTCGCTCCGGGTTGGACCTGTTGCAGATCGCGGCGATCGTAAGCGCTGACGATGCGCGCCACCAGCGGATGACGGACCACGTCGCGCGCTTCGAAGAAGGTGAAGCTCACGCCCTCGACATCGCGCAGGACCTCGATGGCATCGCGCAGGCCGGATTTCACGTGCTTGGGCAGATCGGTCTGGGTGAGATCGCCGGTGACCACCGCAGTGGAGCCGAAGCCCAGGCGGGTCAGGAACATCTTCATCTGTTCAACCGTGGTGTTCTGCGCTTCATCCAGGATCACGTACGCATCGTTGAGGGTGCGCCCGCGCATGTAGGCCAGCGGCGCGATCTCGATGACGTTCTTCTCCAGCAGTTTGATCACTTTTTCCACGCCGAGCATTTCATACAGCGCGTCGTATAGCGGGCGCAGGTACGGGTCCACCTTCTGGCTCAGGTCGCCGGGCAGGAAGCCGAGCTTTTCGCCGGCCTCCACCGCCGGGCGGACCAGGATCAGGCGCTGCACGCGCGCTTCGTTGAGCGCTTCCACCGCACTGGCCACGGCCAGGAAGGTCTTGCCGGTACCGGCCGGGCCGATGCCGAAGTTGATGTCATGGGTGGTGATCTGGTGCAGGTAGCGGGCCTGGTTGGCGCCCCGGCCGCGCACGGTGCCGCGCTTGACCTTGATCGCCACCTCCTGGGCCTCGTAGGCGCGTTCTGCCACCTGCTCCACGTTGGCCTGGTTCAGGCGCAGGTGGATGGCATGGCTGTCGAACACCACGTCGCCGGCTTCGGCGTACAGCGCTTCGATCAGGGCCTGCGCATCGGCGACGACGGCCTTGGGGCCGGTCACGCGGAACACGTGCCCACGGTTGGCGATTTCCACGCCGAGTTTGAGTTCCACCTGGCGGAGATGTTCGTCGAACGGGCCGGCCATGTTGGCCAGGCGCTCGTTGTCTTCCGGGGTGAGGGTGAAGTCGCGTTGTGCGAGTGCGGTCATTGCGTCCGGCGGCCGCCGGTCCAGCCGACCGGGCCGCAAGCTGGGAAAGGGAGAACAGGGTAGCGCGGGTGTCGGGCCGCCGCTACTTTTCCACATCGCCTGTGCAGTGCCGGTGCAGCAAGCTGTGGATAGCTGCGCGCAGCCCTAGTGCGGCAACGGGTCTGATGGCGTGATCAAAAAAGCGTCACGCCGGGGGCGCGCGCCGTGGTCCGGCGCGCGCGATGCCTTGCTCAGTCCGCCGTCACCATCCGCGCGCGCAGCGAATTGCTGTACGCCTCGGTGATCACCACATCGACGAACTGGCCGATCAGGCGCGGGTGACCCGGGAAGTTCACCGAGCGCATGTTCTCGCTCTTGCCGGTCAGCTCGTTCGGGTTGCGCTTGGAGGGGCCTTCCACCAGCACGGTCTGCACGGTGCCGACCATCTTTTCGGAGATGGCCGCGGCCTGCTCGTTGATCCGGGCCTGCAGGCGCGACAGGCGCGCGTGCTTTTCCGCATCCGTGGTGGTGTCTTCCAGGTCGGCAGCCGGCGTACCCGGGCGGCGCGAATAGATGAAGGAGAAACTCTGGTCGAAGCCCACGTCTTCGATCAGCTTCATGGTCTTTTCGAATTCGGCATCGGTCTCGCCCGGGAAGCCGACGATGAAGTCCGAGCTGATCGAGATGTCCGGGCGCACCGCGCGCAGCTTGCGGATCTTGGATTTGAATTCCAGCGCGGTGTAGCCGCGCTTCATCGCCGAGAGCACGCGGTCGCTGCCGGCCTGCACCGGCAGGTGCAGGAAGTTGGCCAGCTGCGGCACATCGCGGTAGGCATCGATCAGCGAGTCGCTGAACTCCAGCGGGTGCGAGGTGGTGAAGCGGATCCGGCCGACCCCGTCGATCTCGGCGATGGTGCGGATCAGCAGCCCGAGGTCGGCGAACTCGCCGTCGCCATACGGGCCACGGTAGGCGTTGACGTTCTGGCCGAGCAGGTTGATTTCCAGCACGCCCTGCGCGGCCAGCTGCGCCACTTCCACCACTACGTCCTCGAACGGGCGGCTGACCTCGGTGCCGCGGGTGTAGGGCACCACGCAGAACGAGCAGTACTTCGAGCAGCCTTCCATGATCGACACGAATGCGGAGGCCCCCTCGGCACGCGGCTCGGGCAGGGCGTCGAACTTCTCGATCTCCGGGAAGCTGATGTCCACCTGCGACCGGCCCGATTCCCGGCGCTGGCGGATCAGCTCCGGCAGGCGGTGCAGGGTCTGCGGGCCGAACACCAGGTCAACGTGCGGGGCACGCTTGATGATCGCTTCGCCTTCCTGCGAGGCCACGCAGCCGCCGACGCCGATGATCACGCCACGGCCGTTGTTCTTCAGCGCCTTCCAGTAACCGAGCTGGCTGAACACCTTCTCCTGGGCCTTCTCGCGGATGGAGCAGGTGTTCATCAACAACACGTCGGCCTCGGCCGGGTCGTCGGTGAGTTCCAGCCCTTCGGCGGCGGCGAGCACGTCGGCCATCTTGGTCGAGTCGTACTCGTTCATCTGGCAACCGTGGGTCTTGATGTACAGCTTGCCGCGCACCGGACCGTTCACCTGCGGCTTGGCGCCGGGCAGGGGGAGCAGGTCGGGGCGGGGGGCGGAGCTGGGCGGAGCGGAGGCAGGCAAGGCAGAACCGGCCGAAGTCGGCGCGGTCGAAGCTGGCGTCCCGGTCATGGCGCTTATTCCAGTCGGGTGGGCGGGCAGGCAGCCGGTTAGCTGCGGTGAGCACGCCATTGTAGCCGGGTCGGCCGCCCCCCTTGGCAATCCCCGGGGAATTGGGGACACTCCCGCTCATGAAGGGGATGTTGGGGATCGCTGCGCTGGCCTTGGCTGCGCTGACCGCTATGCCGGCCAGTGCGGGCACCCTGTACAAGTGTGTTGGCAGCGACGGCATTCCCAGCTATGTGAGCAAGCGCGTGGCCGGGGCCAGCTGCAGTGTGATCAGCAGCTACCGGCCCGACCGCGGCGCGGCGCCTCGCCGGGCCGTGGCAGCGCCGCCCGCGCCGGCCCCGGCGGCCCCGGCGGCCCCGATCGCCCGCGCGGCGCCAGCGCCGGCCCGGGCCGATACCGCCACCGCGGCGACCGCGATCAACCCGGCCCCGGCACCGTCCCCCGTCCCGGCCACGGTGCTGACCGCGCCCTCCGCCCCGGCGGCGGCTGGCAACAAGGCTGGAAAGGTCCGCAGTGGCCAGCTGTACGCCTATATGAAAGACGGCGTGCGCCATTACACCAGCGCACGCCCGAGTGGGGTCGCCAGCCTTGGCCAGGTCCGCACCATCCACTACAGCTTCATCGAGCGCTGCTACGCCTGTGGCGCCAACCCGGCGGTCAACTTCGGCTCGGTACGGCTCAACACCACGGCCTACCAGAGCGAGATCGCCGCTGCGGCCCGCGAGTTCGGGGTGGAAGAGGCGGTGGTCCGCGCGATCATCCATGCCGAATCGGCCTACAACCCGACCGCGCTCAGCCGGGCCGGCGCGCAGGGGCTGATGCAGCTGATGCCGCCAACCGCGCGCCGCTTCGGGGTCAGCGATTCCTTCGATGCCTCGCAGAACATCCGCGGCGGCGTGCAGTACCTGTCCTGGCTGCTCAAGCGCTTCAACGGCGATCTCACCCTGGCCGCGGCGGGCTACAACGCCGGCGAGGGCGCGGTCGACCGCCATGGTGGCGTGCCGCCTTACAGCGAGACCCAGTATTACGTGAAGCGGGTGGCTCTGTTGGCCGACCGCTACCGCGGCGCCGTGGCCAGCCATCAATGACCCATGGCGCCGGTGGTGCCTGATGCCGTACTGTCGGGGTAATGTCGTTCCGTAGGACCGCGTTGTGTGGCCGACTTCGGTTCAGCTACACTCGCGGCTGATTCAATGTGGACTGGCCCCCACCGGTCTGCTGGCAGCCTCAAGCTACCTAAATCAATATCGGAGTGCCGGATGGCCAACGATGGGGTAAACGATCCAGTCAATACTGGACGTCGGCGGTTTCTCTCAGCAACCACTGCGGTGGTCGGAGCGGTCGGCGTCGGATTTGCAGCGGTACCGTTCATCAAGTCCTGGAATCCCAGCGCCCGCGCCAAACTGGCCGGTGCCCCGGTGATTGCCGACATCAGTGCGCTCCAGGAAGGCCAGCGTCTGGTCATGGAGTGGCGTGGACAGCCGATCTGGATCGTCAAGCGCTCCAAGGCCATCCTCGACGCGCTGCACGGGCTGGACGGCCGCCTGAAGGATCCCGAGTCGGGCGAGAAAGAACAGCAGCCCGAGTACGTGCTCAAGCAGAATCCCGAATTCCGCTCGATCAAGGCCGAGGTCTCGGTGCTGGTCGGGCTGTGCACCCATCTGGGCTGTTCGCCGGAAATGGTCGCCGAGATCCGCCCCGAGCCCTACGACCCCCAGTGGAAGGGAGGCTACTTCTGCCCCTGCCACAAGTCGCGCTTCGACATGTCCGGTCGCGTGTTCAAGGATGTTCCGGCACCGATCAACCTGCTGGTGCCGCCGCACCATTACCAGGACGACAACACCATCATCATCGGCGTTGATCCGCAGGGGGCGGCTTGATCATGGCCAATATCCTTTCCCGCACCGCCACCGGCGTCGCCGACTGGGTCAACGCACGCGCGCCGGGCCTGATGCCGGTCTACCGCAAGCACGTCACCGAGTACTACGCGCCGAAGAACTTCAACATCTGGTACTACTTCGGCTCGCTCGCGCTGCTGATCCTGGTCAACCAGATCGTCACCGGCATCTTCCTGACGATGCACTACAAGACGAACGCGGCCGAAGCGTTCGCCTCCATCGAATACATCATGCGGGACGTGGAGTGGGGCTGGCTGATCCGCTACATGCACTCCACCGGTGCCTCGCTGTTCTTCATCGTGGTCTACCTGCACATGTTCCGCGGGCTGCTCTACGGCAGTTACCAGAAGCCGCGCGAACTGGTCTGGATCCTCGGCATGCTGATCTACCTGGTGCTGATGGCCGAAGCCTTCATGGGCTACGTGCTGCCATGGGGCCAGATGTCGTTCTGGGGCGCGAAGGTGATCATCTCGCTGTTCGGCGCGATCCCGGTGATCGGCACCGGCCTGACCGAATGGATCATGGGTGATTACCTCCCCAGCGACGCCACCCTCAACCGCTTCTTCGCCCTGCACGTGATCGCCCTGCCGCTGGTGCTGTTGCTGCTGGTGGTGCTGCACCTGGGCGCGCTGCACGAGGTGGGCTCCAACAACCCGGACGGCGTGGAGATCAAGAAGGGGCCGAAGGGCAACCGCTGGTCGGCCATCGCGCCTACCGACGGCATTCCCTTCCACCCGTACTACACGCTCAAGGATGCGGTCGGCGCCGGCTTCCTGCTGATCATCGCCGCCTTCATCATCTTCTTCGCGCCGGCCTTCGGCGGCCTGTTCCTGGAACATGACAACTTCACCGAGGCCAACCGCCTGGTGACACCCGAGCACATCAAGCCGGTCTGGTACTACACCCCGTACTACGCGATGTTGCGCGTGGTGCCCAACAAGCTCGGCGGCGTGATCGTGATGTTCTCGGCGATCGCCATCCTGTTCCTGGTGCCGTGGCTGGATCGCGCGCGGGTGAAGTCCTACCGCTACCGCGGCCTGCTCTCGCGCGGTCTGCTGGGCATGTTCGCGGTGTGCTTCGTGTGGCTGGGCGTGATCGGCTCCGGCCCGGGTACGGATGCGCACGAGACCTACATCGGACGCGTGCTGACCTTCCTGTACTTCGCCTTCTTCATCACCATGCCGCTATGGACCAAGCTGGACAGGACCAAGCCGGTACCGGACCGGGTGACCACGCATGACTGACCACTGGATTGTCCGGCTGGCCTGCGCAGCGGCCCTGATGTTTGGCGTAGCGGTGGCCGATGCCGCCGAAGGTGCCAAGACCCTGCAGGCCGGAAATGATCTGAGCGATCGTGCATCGCTGCAGCGTGGCGCACAGCTCTACATGAACTACTGCTCGGGCTGCCACGCGCTCAAATACCTGCGGTACTCGCGCATGGCCGCCGATCTCGGGCTGAGCGAAGAAGAGGTCATGAACAACCTCAACTTCACCGGTACACCGGTCGGTGAGCCGATCCCGGTGACGATGCCCAAGGCGCAGGCGGAAAAGTGGTTCGGCAAGATGCCGCCGGACCTGAGCCTGATCTCGCGGGTGCGGGGCAGTGACTGGGTCTACACCTACCTCAAGTCGTTCTACCTCGATCCCACGCGTCCGCTGGGGTGGAACAACACCGTGTTCCCGAATGCCTCCATGCCCAACCCGCTGTGGGAAATGCAGGGGCTCCAGCACGCCGTGCACGGCAAGCCGGAGAATCCCGGCGAAGACCCGCCGGTGGTCGGCCTGAAGATCGAACAGCCCGGCAACATCGATGCTGGCCAATACGACCAGGCGGTGCGCGACATCACCAATTTCCTGGAGTATGCCGGTGAGCCGGCCGCCCTGAAGCGGCAGAAGCTGGGGGTATGGGTGATCCTGTTCCTGGCGCTGCTGACCTTCCTGGCCTATCTGCTCAAGAAGGAATACTGGAAGGACGTCCACTGAGCGGTCCGGCGCCTTCCCGCGGCGATCGTTCCCCACGTGGGACGATCGACCTATTGGCTTTTGTGATGTGCGGTTGCACACTCGGGTACTGTGACGACCGTCAGCAATGGGCTGGCGGCGCCGATACGACCGGCGGTTACCGGACGTTGGAGAGCCTTTGATGGCGGCGAGCGTACGCATGCGGAATACCCTGACGCTGTTTTCCTCGAACGACGATGTCCTGTGCCATCGCGTACGGCTGGTACTGGCGGCCAAGGGCGTCACTTATGACTCCGTGCCGGTCGACCCGCAGAACCCGCCCGAAGATCTCATCGATCTCAATCCGTATCACTCCGTGCCCACCCTGGTGGAACGCGAGCTGGTGCTGTACGCGGCCTCGGTGGTCAGCGAGTACCTGGACGAGCGCTATCCGCACCCGCCGCTGATGCCGGTCGATCCGCTCTCGCGGGCCCGCATCCGCCTGGCGATGCTGCGCATCGAACACGACTGGGTGCCGCAGGTGCAGGCCATCCAGCTGGGCAACAAGACCCAGGCCGAGGCCGGGCGCAAACGTCTCAAGGAACTGCTGACCAGCGCGGTGCCGCTGTTCAAGGCCAGCAAGTTCTTCCTCAATCCGGAAATGAGCCTGGCCGACTGCGCGATGGCGCCGATCATCTGGCGGCTGCAGGCGCTGGACGTGCCGTTGCCGAAGGATGGAAAATCGATCGAAGACTACGGCAACCGCATTTTCCGGCACCCGGGCTTCATCCGCAGCCTGACCGATCAGGAAAAGAAGCTGCGCGATCTGCCGGTCTGATCTGCCGGTCTGATCGGCAGGGGCGAGTGCTGCGTGCGGCACGGCTGTACTGAACGAAATCGCGGTGCCGGTACGCGCCATGGCTGACCTGCGGGTGGGCGGGCGCGTACACTTGCATCAGGCAATCCGGATCAAGAGCAGCCGAGCACGGCTCGGCTCTACCACATGACAGAAGACACTTTTCGCATGACCAGCCACCGCCCGTACCTGTTGCGGGCCCTGGTGGAATGGATCAATGACAACGACCTGACGCCGCACATCCTGGTCGACGCCGGCATGCCCGGCGTGCAGGTTCCGCAGAGCGCGGTCAAGGACGGTCGCGTCGTGCTGAACATCGCCGAGCGCGCCGTGGTACGCCTGCATATCGACAATGAGAGCGTGAGCTTCTCGGCCCGTTTCTCCGGCACCAGTTACCCCGTGCAGGTGCCGATCTCGGCCGTGCTGGCGGTGTACGCCCGCGAGACCGGGCAGGGCATGGCGCTGCCCGATGACATCCCTGGCCATGAGCCGGGCCCGGACGACGAGCTGCCGCCGGACGATTCACCGACCCCGCCGGACGACGCACCGCCCAAGCCCAGCGGTCGCCCGCATCTGCGGGTGGTCAAATAAGACAGACGATGGCCGCCGCAAGGCGGCCATTTTCATGGGTAGAGCCGACCGTTGGTCGGCTGCTCTCCGCGCCCATCAACGGCAACGACCCGGTAGAGCCGACCGTTGGTCGGCTGCTCTCCACGCCCATTGACGGCCACGGCCAACCGCAGCCGACCAACGGTCGGCTCTACCGGGGTCAGACGTCTTCGGCGTCGCGGGTATCGATATCGCGCCGGATCTCGCTGATCCGCGCCGCCGACGGCCCCACGAAGGTGATCAGCTGATCGCCGCGCAGCACCATGCGCCCGCTGTGGCGGTCCACGCCATCGTGCGAGTACTCGAACTTGAAGGTGCGCTCCCAGCCCAGCCAGCCATTGTCCTTGCGGCATACGCGCAGGCCGGTGGCATGCACGCTCTGGTCCAGCCACTGCACGTCGGCTGCGCGGCAGGCGTTGCGCCCGAGCACGCCGGCGCGTTCGGCGGCGGCACGCGAGGAATTCCAGAAGGCGTAGGCGAACGCGCCGGCAATCATCAACAGGATCAAACTGGGCATCGGTGACTCGGCGCGGTCAGGGAGGTCGGTGACTCCAAGATGGCGACGAACGCGGCGCGGATCAAGCCATGCGCCTGATCATGATCAGGGTGTGCGGGGTGGCGGGACCGGCGGGCGGGGCGGCACCACGGTGGGGGCCCGCATCGGTGCCTGGGAAGCCGGCGATGCCATCGGCGGTGCCGTGGCACCAGTACCGGCAGCGGGCGGGGTCACCGGGTCCGGGGTGACCGTCGGCATCGGCGCGGGCGCGGTGGCCACCAGTTTCAGCAGGGCGGCCCAATCCTGGCGATTGAAGCTGCACTCCTCTTCGCGGCCGGGCGTGCAGCCCAGGTCCATGCCGTCGCTCGCCGTGGCTTTCGCCGGCGGCAGCTCGATCCGGCCACTGCGGTCCAGCGAGAGCTTGCGCATCGCCACGGTGTTCATGACGTTGCCGCCGATCAGATACAGCGTGCGGTCACCGCCCATGTTGGCCGCGATGACCACTTCGCAGTGCGATTTCCAGTGCGTGACCGAGCCGTTGGACAGCGACTGGACCAGGCCGCTGTAGCTCAGCGTTTCACGCCGGTCGCGGAGGTAGCACAGCAGGTCGCCGGGTGCAGGCTTCTCCTGCGCGGGATCGGCCATGCGGTACGGACCACTGTTCTGGAAGGCGGCCCGGATATAGTCGATGTGTCGGGGCGAACGGGTAAAGCCGGGTACCGAGGCGCGGGTCATCACCCATGAGATGAAGGCCGCCGACCATGGGTTGTCGATCAGGAAAGCACGGCAATCGGTATCGGTATAGCGCGTACCCGGCGGGGCCATGCAGCTCGATGCGCCGGGTTGGCTCCCCATCGGCGACAACGTGCCGCTCTGCCGCCAGTAGCCGACCACGCGCTGCCAGGCGACCAGGCCGTTGTCGGCCAGGTGGACGTCCTCGGCTTCGGTGACGCTCAGGCTGGCCGCGCGTCCATCGCGGTCGATGAAGGGCCGATACCAGAGGCGATGTTCAGTGCAGGCAGTTCGGACGATGTTGATCGCCACCGGGCTGAGCCCGAAGCGCGGTGGCACATCGCAGACCTCGGCTGCGGATGCCTGGAGCGGCAGCAGCGCGAGCAGGGGAGACAGGCAGGCGAGAAGCGGCAGGCAGCGCATGCGTGCATTCCAGATGGGGGCAGACGCAGCCTCGCAGACCGCATCTGCCCATACCGTGAAAGCGGGGAGGCATCGCCCGTGGATCCGCACGCGCTTCAGCTGGGGGGCGGGCCCAGTTTCAACGACAGGTCGATCGCCTGCACGTGCTTGGTCAGCCCACCGATGGAGATGCAGTCCACGCCGTCTTCGGCAATCGCGCGCAGCCCGTCCAGGCCGACGCTGCCGGAGACTTCCAGCGGAATCCGCCCGGCCGCGATGCGCACGGCCTCGCGCCGGGTGGCGGCATCGAAGTCATCGATCAGGATGCGGGTGCAGCCCACCTCCAGCGCCTCGCGCAGCTGGTCCAGGTCTTCAACCTCGACCACCAGCGGCAACGCCGGCCACTGCACGCGCGCAGCCTGCACCGCCGCGGTCAGCGAGCCCGCGGCGCGGATGTGGTTTTCCTTGAGCATGACCGTGTCGAACAGGCCCAGGCGGTGGTTGTCACCGCCGCCACAGCGCACCGCGTACTTCTGCGCGACGCGCAGCCCGGGCAGCGTCTTGCGGGTGTCCAGGATCCGCGCGCCGGTGCCGGCCACCGCCGCGACGTACTGCGCGGTGGTGGTCGCCGTGCCCGACAGGGTCTGCAGGAAATTCAGCGAAGTGCGTTCGGCGCTCACCAGGCTGCGGTTGCGGCCCTGCAGGAGGGCCAGCACGGTGCCGGCGGCGACACGGTCGCCCTCGGCCACGCGCCAGTCGATCCGCACCTGCGGATCCAGCGCCTTGTGGGTCGCATCGAACCAGGGGCGGCCGGCGATCACCGCGTCCTGCTTGCACAGCAGGTAAGCAGTATCGGGGCGGTCCGGGAGCAGGGCGGCGGTGACATCACCGCTGCCGATGTCCTCGGCCAGTGCACGGGCCACATCGGCGGCCACCAGGGCGGCCTCGGGGGCCGGCACGGGGAGGTGGCTCATTTTTCCGGGAAATCGGCGATCTGGGCGGTGGCAATGGCCTCTTCGGCCAGTAGCACCGGGATGCCATCGTCCACGCGGAACACCTGCTTGCGGTCGCGGGTCAGCAGGGCCTCGCGCAGCGTCTGCGCCTGCGGGCTGCCATCGGCCTTGAGCACGGCGCCGCTGCCGATCGCGCGGTTGAGCGCGTCCAGGCCGGTGGCATCGAGCAGGGACAGGGGCTGGCGCGTATCGGGCGAGCACAGGAGGTCGAGCAGCTTGCGATCCATGGATTCTTCGTCTTGCGTGGAAGACGGCTAGAATACGTCTTTAAGGCAGGTGACGGCCAATGACCCTCAACCAAACCGCGCCGCTCGTCGGCATCGTCATGGGTTCCCGCTCGGATTGGGAAACCATGCAGCACGCCGCCCAGAAGCTGGATTCGCTGGGTGTTCCCTATGAAGTGAAAGTGGTCTCGGCGCACCGCACGCCGGACGTGCTGTTCACCTACGCCGAGCAGGCGGGCCAGCGTGGCCTGCGCGCGATCATCGCCGGTGCCGGCGGGGCCGCGCACCTGCCGGGCATGATCGCCGCCAAGACCGCCGTGCCGGTGCTGGGCGTGCCGGTGCAGTCCAAGGCCCTGAACGGCATGGATTCGCTGCTCTCGATCGTACAGATGCCGGCCGGCATCCCGGTCGCCACCTTCGCCATCGGCAACGCCGGGGCCTCCAACGCGGCGCTGTTCGCCGCGGCGATGCTGGCCTCGGACCAGCCGGCGATCGGCGAGGCGCTGGAGGCCTTCCGCGCCCGCCAGACCGAAGACGTCATGGCCCACGACGACCCGCGTCAATGAGCGTCAGGACCGTTGGCATTCTGGGCGGCGGTCAGCTCGCCCGCATGATGGTCTTGGCCGGTGCGCCGATGGGGCTGCGCTTTGAGCTGTTCGATCCGGCCGCCGATGCCTGTGGTGTTCAGGTGGCACCGCTGCAGGTGGCCGCGTTCGACGATGAGGCCGCTCTGGCTGCGTTCGCCGCCCGCGTGGACGTGGTGACTTTCGATTTCGAGAACGTGCCGGCGCGCAGCGCCAAGTTCCTGGCCGAGCGCGTGCCCGTGCATCCCCGTCCGGATGCGCTGGCCGTGGCCCAGGATCGGCTCAGCGAGAAGACCCTGTTCCAGTCGCTGGGCATCCCGCTGCCAGCCTTCGCCGATATCCGCAGCCGTGACGAACTGGCCGCCAAGGTCGCCGAGTTCGGCATGCCCTGCATCATCAAGACCCGCCGCCTGGGCTATGACGGCAAGGGCCAGTTCCGGATCCGCAGCGCCGCCGATATCGACGCGGCCTGGGACACCCTCGGCAGCCAGGTCGAAAAGACCGGCCTGATCCTGGAGGGTTTCGTCGCCTTCGATCGCGAGGTCAGCGTGGTGGCGGTACGGGCGCAGGACGGCGAGTTCCGCGCCTGGCCGATCACCGGCAACTGGCACGTCAACGGCGTGCTCTCGGCCAGCCTGGCCCCGGCGCAGCTTTCAGCGGCGCAGCACGAGGCGGCCATCGGCTACGCGCGCACCCTGGCCGAGCGGCTGGACTATGTCGGCGTGTTCGCGCTGGAGCTGTTCTGCCGTGGCGATGAGCTGCTGGCCAACGAGATGGCCCCGCGCGTGCACAACTCCGGCCACTGGACCATCGAAGGCAGCGAGACCTCGCAGTTCGAAAACCACCTGCGCGCCGTGCTGGGCCTGCCGCTGGGCGATACGCGCATGCTGGGTCATGCCTGCATGCTCAACTGGATCGGGCAGATGCCGGAGGCCAACGCCGTGCTCGCCCAGGCCAGCGGCCATTGGCACGATTACGGCAAGCAGTCCCGGGACGGGCGCAAGGTTGGCCATGCCACGCTGCGTGATGACGATGCGGCGGTGCTGGCCGATGCATTGGAACGCGTCGGTGGGCAGCTTGATCGCGGCGAGCAGGTCGCGCCGGTGATCGAGATCCTTCGCGGTTAGAGGTCCGGTAGTGCCGGCCGCTGGCCGGCGCTGGCGGTGCAAGGTACAAGGGGAGCCGGCCAGCGGCCGGCACTACCTGCCAGGGTGACCGGGACGCACGACCAACGGCCGTGCGCTGCCGGGCATCAGTCGCGCAGCTGCGCGGTAACGAAGTCCCAGTTCACCAGTTTCCAGAACGCCTCCAGATAGCGCGCGCGCTCATTCTGGTAGTCGGTGTAATACGCGTGCTCCCACACATCGCAGGCCAGCAGCGGGGTGCTCTCGCCGGTCAGCGGCGTGCCCGCATTGCGCGTCACCTGGATCGCCAGCGCGCCGTTGGGATGCTGTACCAGCCACACCCAGCCCGAGCCGAACAGGCTCAATGCCGCCCGGTCGAACGCCTCGCGCAGCCGTTTGGCATCGCCGAAATGACGGGTCACCAGTTCGCCCAGCCGACCCTGCGGCTCGCCACCGGCGCGCGGGTGCAGGCAGTGGAAATAGAACTGGTGGTTCCAGGCCTGGGCCGCGGCATCGAACAGGCTGCCCTGGCTCTGGCGGACGATGTCCTCCAGCGGGAGCTCGGCCAGTTCCGTGCCTTCGATACGTGCGTTGACCGTGTCCAGATAGCCGCGCAGGTGCCGCCCGTGATGCAGGTCCAGCGTCTGCGCCGACAGGTGGGGTTGCAGGGCGGTGCGGTCGTAGGGGAGGCGAGGCAGTTCGAGGGGCATGGGCACGACAGATTGGGAAGGGAAAGCGCCGCGCGATCACGGATCGGCATCAGTGTGGCCGATGGCAGGGTGCCCACCACGCGAAGGTAGGGCATACAATGGCGGCCAGGGAAGTCTATCCGACCGGTGAGGCCGGGTTGTCCCATTGGAGGGAGAGTCGTTGTGGCGGTGATGCAGCAGATCCAGTCCGAAGTCGAACGTTACCCCCTCGTGTTGTTCATGAAGGGCACTCCGCAATATCCCATGTGCGGCTTTTCCAGCCGTGCCATCCAGGCATTGATGGCCGCCGGCGCGATCGCGCTGCGCACGGTCAACGTGCTGGAAGAACCCGAGATCCGCGCCAACCTGCCGCGCTTCTCCAACCTGCCGACCTTCCCGCAGCTGTTCATCCACGGCGAGCTGATCGGTGGCTGCGACATCGTGCTGGAGCTGTTCGAATCCGGCGAGCTCAAGCGGATCGTCGAAGAGGCCTCCCAGCCGTGAGCGCGGTCCCGTCCGTGGTGGTCGGGACCGGATCGCTCGCCGATCGCGTCATTCTCATCGCCGGGGCCGGGGGAGGCTTTGGCAGCGCCGTGGCCGTGGCCTGCGCGCAGGCCGGGGCAACCGTGGTCCTGCTGGGGCGCAAACCGCGCCGCCTGGATCGCGTCTATGCCGCCGTCGAGGCGGCCGGTCCCGAGCCGCTGCTGTATCCGCTGGATCTGGAAGGGGCTACCCCCGACGATTACGCGACCCTGGCCGAACGCCTGCAATCCGAACTTGGCCACCTGGATGGGGTGCTCTACTGTGCGGCCGATTTCGCCGGGCTGACCCCGTTCGAGCTGGCTGACCCGGCCGCCTTCGCCCGCGCCGTGCACGTGAACCTGACCGCGCCGGCCTGGCTGGCCCAGGCCTGCCTGCCGCTGCTGCGCCAGAGCGACGATGCCGCGCTGGTGTTCACCGTGGACGACCCGGCACGGGTGGGGCAGGCCTATTGGGGGGGCTATGGCGCCGCCCAGCACGGCCTGCGTGGGCTGATCGCATCGCTGCATGACGAACTCGGCCGCAGCCCGGTCCGGGTCAGTGGCCTGCAGCCGGGCCCGATGCGCACGGCCCTGCGCGCGCGTGCGTTCTCGCTGGATGAGGACCGCACCGCCCGTGACCCGGCCGAGTGTGCCGCCGCCGCGGTCCTGCTGTTGTCCGCTGCCGGCGCGGCGTATCGCGGCCAGATTCTCGACGCCTGAGCGCGGCAAAGGCGTGGCCGCTGGCGCGAACCTGCCCAGAGCCTCCTGAATGTGCCCCGGGCCTCCTAAACGTTGCCCCGGGCTCCTTATGGGTAGTGCCGGACGCTGGCCGGCTCCCCAGCCAACCCGCAGAACGCCAACCGGACACCGCTGAGGCCCTCAGTAGCCCGCATTCAGCCGGTCACAATCAAATGTGAAGATGGCGTCATGATCCCGTTGTGATGGCGTGTGTTTTGTCGCCAAACCGTCACAATCCGAGGCTATCGTGTTAATCTAGTGTTAACCGTTGCGGCTGAAACCAGCTCGCGGCTAGGGAACCCAGATAAAAGTCCAGTCAGCCGCCAGCAAGGCTGCTTGGGCGCGTTTTTTTCTCCGCCATCGCCAATCTCGCATCGAGGCTACTCCCCAATGACCCACTCCCGTTGTCTCCGGATGTCCAAGCTCACGCTTGGTCTCGTGGCTGCACTTGCCGCCGCTCCCGCCTTCGCCCAGAGCACCTCTTCCGGTGTGGGCGGTCAGGTCACGTCGGCTGCAGGCGCGCCTGTCGTCGGTGCAGAAGTCACCATCACGCACACCGAGTCGGGCACCGTCAGCCGCGCCACGACCGATGCATCGGGTCGTTACAACGCGCGCGGCCTGCGCGTGGGTGGTCCGTACACCATCACCATCAACAAGCCGGGTGAAGGCACCAAGACGGAAGAGGGTGTGTACCTCGGCGTCAACCAGATCGGTACCGTCAATGCGGCACTGACCGGCGACCTCGCTGCAACGAACCTCGATGCCGTGCAGGTCACCGCCGTGGCCGCAGGCTCGGAAGTGTTCAGCGCCACCAAGATGGGCTCGGGCACGTCGATCAGCCAGGAAACGATCGAAGCCATGCCGTCCGTCGGCGGCAACATCCAGGACATGATGCGCCTGGACCCGCGCGTCGCTTTCGTTGACCGGGCTTCGGGCAGCATCAGCGCCGGCGGCCAGAACCCGCGCTACAACGCCGTCCGTATCGATGGCGTGTCCGCCAGCGACACCTTTGGCCTGGAAGGCAACAGCTTCCCGACCCGTCGCCAGCCGGTTTCGATGGAAGCCATCGAAGCCATCAACGTCGACCTGTCCAGCTACGACATCACCATCACCGGCGCCACCGGCGCTGTGGTTGATGCCGTGACCAAGTCGGGTACCAATGAGTTCCACGGCTCGGTCTACGGCTACATGCGTGACGGCAGCTGGTTCGGTGACAACCCGGGTGGCGGCAAGTTCAACGGTTTCGAAGACGAGAAGACCTACGGCTTCACGCTGGGTGGCCCGCTGGTGAAGGACAAGCTGTTCTTCTTCGCCAACTATGAGAAGTTCGAGCAGTCCGCCCCGGGCGCCGACATCGCCGGCAGCGCCATCGGCGCCGGTACCATCACCGATGCCCAGATCGCGCAGGCCCAGCAGATCTTCCAGGAGCGCTATGGCGTGTCGGCGGGCAGCTACGACGCCGCTTCGGACACCAACCTCGAAGAGTACGCGCTGAAGCTGGACTGGAACATCACCGACAATCAGCGTGCGAGCTTCCGCTACAGCAAGCTGGAGCAGGACAAGCTGCGCATCAACGGCTACGGCCAGACCACCGGTGCCTCGATCAGCTCGTACTGGTACCAGCACGACAAGAAGATCGAGTCCTACGTCGGCCAGCTGTTCAGCGACTGGAGCGACAACTTCTCGACCGAAATCAAGGCCAGCTACCGCGATTACTCGGCCATCCGCAATCCGTCGGCTCCGGGTACTCCGGCGATCCTGATCGGTTTCGGCGGTCTGAACTCGAACCGCGAGTCGGTCGCCAACCCGACCCTGTACCTGGGTACCGAAGCCAACACCCAGTACAACGAGCTGTACACCAAGACCTGGAACTACTTCGCCTCCGGCACGCTCACCCTGGGCGACCATGACGTGAAGTTCGGTGCGGATTACAGCAAGAACGAAATCTACAACCTGTACGCACCGAACATTGACGGTTACCTGGTCTACAACGGCATCGAAGGCTTCCGTAACAACACGCCGGTGGTCAGTACCTGGCGCAACCCGGTGGACGGTGGCGTGGAGAGCCTTGCGGCCGACTACGACTACACCACCCTGGGCCTGTTCGTGCAGGACACGTGGTACGTCAACAACAACCTGACCCTGACCCTGGGCGTGCGTGCGGACAAGTACGACACCAACAAGGACACGGCCTACAACCAGCGCGCCAGCGAGTTCTTCGGTTACGACAACCGTTCGATCGGCGACAACGGCTTCCTGGTGCAGCCGCGCGTGGGCTTCAACTACACCTTCGACAGCGATCGCCCGACGCAGCTGCGCGGTGGCGTTGGCCTCTTCCGTGGTGAAGCGCCGCAGGTGTGGCTGGGCAACATCTACGCCAACAACGGCGTGAACTTCACCCAGGGCACCGATTACCCGTACAACAACCGCAACCGTCCGGCACAGCAGGTCGTGAACTTCGTCTCCGACGATTTCCGCACCCCGTCCGTGTACAAGGCCAATCTGGCGTTCGATCACGAACTGCCGTGGAACGGTCTGGTCGCATCGGCCGAGCTGCTGGTGACCAAGGTCAAGGATGGTCTGTACTTCAAGCGCCTGGAACTGATGCAGCCGAGCTACACCGGCGGTCCGGACGGTCGCAACTTCTACTGGGGCAACGTTGCCAACGCCTCGACCTCCAAGTCGACCACCCCGAGCTGGGTGAGCGATGCCGTGCTGCTGGACAACACCGACAAGGGCCGCACCGCGCAGTTCACCGTGTCCCTGGCCAAGCCGTTCAGCCCGGACAGTGACTGGGCCTGGAACCTGGGCTACACCTATACCGATGCGAAGGAAGTTGCCAGCAACACCTCCTCGGTGGCGACCTCGAACTGGAACAACAACTACATCTTCCAGGCCAACGAGAACGCGCTTGCGCGCTCGCGTTACGAGATCCGCAACCGCATCTCGGGTTCGGTGAACTGGAAGCATGCGTTCTTCGGTGACTACGAGACCCAGGTCGGCATGTTCTATGAAGGCCGTACCGGTCGTCCGTACAGCTTCGTGTACTCCAACGACATGAACGGCGACGGCCGCACCTACAACGACCTGTTCTATGTGCCGAAGGGTCGTGGCGACGTGCTGTTCACCGGCGGTGCCGCGATGGAAGAAGCCTTCTTCGCATGGATGGAGAACAATGCGCAGCTGAACCGTTACGCCGGCCAGGTGACCCCGCAGAACTCGGCTCGCGCCGGTTGGGTCAACACCTTTGACGTGCGTATCACCCAGCAGTTGCCGGGCTTCATGAAGGGCCACAAGTCCGAAATCTGGCTCGATATCCAGAACGTGGGCAACCTGCTCAACAAGAAGTGGGGTCGCATCGACGACTTCGGCTTCTATGCTGACCAGGGCATCGCCAACTTCCGCGGCATCGACCCGACCACTGGCAAGTACCTGTACGAGTTCCGTGCAGAGCGCCAGGGCAACACGAGCGCCACCGTGACCGACAGCGCCTTCGCCAACGCGGACGCCGACGGTTTCAACACCGGTGTGTCGCAGTGGTCGCTGCAGCTGGGCTTCCGCTACAAGTTCTGATGCGTCGGACCTAGTGGATGATTGAAAAGCGGCCGGGGCAACCCGGTCGCTTTTTTTTGTCTGTCAGGGCGGGGGCGGCTGGAGCGCCCCGGTCTCCATCGGCCGCCCCACTGAGTGTTGTGCTGGGTAGTGCATGCCTGTATATTCAGTTGGTTGCGCGGAAATCAGCGCAATTGCGACGGTCCAGTGCCCCTGTCGCGGTCAGGACACATCCAAACGGTCGGGTTTCCCGGCCGTTTTGCTTTTTAAGGGGGCAGCGGTACAGTCGGTAACCTTGAGGAAAGCGAACAAGATGGACATGACGATCAACGAAAAGCCGGCGCGTACGCTGCCGGTGCAGGACGCGCGGATCTACCCGCGCGGTGGGCTGGATGTGTTGTCGCGTGCTGAAGTGGCACGCCTGCGCGACGCCTCCGGCGGCGGCATGCACGAGCTGCTGCGCCGCTGCGCGCTGGCCGTGCTGACCAGCGGCAGCGCCTCGGACGATCCGCGCGCGGCGCGCGATCTGTATCCCGATTTCGATATCCAGGTGGCCCAGCAGGACCGCGGCGTGCGCATCGACCTGGTCAACGCGCCGGCGATGGCCTTCGTGGATGGCGAGATCATCCGCGGTGTGGCCGAGCTGTTGTTCGCGGTGGTCCGCGATCTGGCCTACATGGCCATCGAGATGGGCCCGGCCTACGCGGCCGAGCTGGAGTCGTCCGAGGGCATCACCAACGCGGTGTTCGGGCTGCTGCGCAACGCGCGCATCCTCAACCCCGGCGACCCGAACCTGGTCGTCTGCTGGGGCGGCCACTCGATCGGTCGTGACGAGTATCTGTACACCAAGCAGGTCGGCTACGAGCTGGGCCTGCGTGGCCTGGACATCTGCACCGGCTGCGGCCCGGGTGCGATGAAGGGCCCGATGAAGGGCGCCACCATCGCCCATGCCAAGCAGCGCAAGACCACCACGCGCTACATCGGCCTGACCGAGCCGGGCATCATCGCCGCCGAGTCACCGAACCCGATCGTGAACCATCTGGTGATCATGCCGGACATCGAGAAGCGTCTGGAAGCGTTCGTGCGCATCGGCCACGGCATCATCGTGTTCGCCGGTGGCGTCGGCACCGCCGAGGAGATCCTGTACCTGCTGGGCATCCTGCTGCGCGAAGAGAACAAGGACCTTCCGTTCCCGCTGATCCTGACCGGCCCGACCGTGGCCGCGCCGTACTTCGAGCAGATCGACCGCTTCATCCGCCTCACGCTGGGTGAAGAGGCCGCCAGCCGCTACGAGATCATCATCGGCGACCCGGTCAACGTCGCCCGCAAGATGGCCCAGGGCATCAAGCGCGTGCGCGAGCACCGCCTGGCGCAGAAGGATTCGTTCTTCTTCAACTGGTCCATCGAGATTCCGTGGGAGTACCAGCAGCCGTTCGTGCCGACCCACGAGGCGATGGCGTCGCTGGACCTGCACCACGGCCGTCCGCCACATGCCCTGGCGGCCGACCTGCGCCGCGCGTTCTCCGGCATCGTGGCCGGCAACGTGAAGGAAGACGGCATGCGCCGCATCGAGCAGTTCGGCCCGTTCGAAATCCACGGCGATGCGGACATGATGCAGGCCCTGGACGAACTGCTGCGCGCCTTCGTCGAGCAGCGCCGGATGAAGATCTCCGGCGAGTACCAGCCCTGCTACAAGGTCATGGCCTGAGGGTCTGACCGGACCGGCGGCGGGCAGGGGGCCGCTGCCGGTTCTCGATCTGCGTCAACCCATTGACGCCTGTCGCCTCCGGGCGACCGTTCGTCCTGCCGCCGCTTGCTGATCGGCGGCGGGACGTTCATCTTCTGTGTCATCAACGCTGGGGAGCGTTTCATGTCTTTGCGCCGGTCCAACGGCTTCACATTGATCGAGCTCATGGTGACCATGGCGGTGCTTGCCGTGCTGGTCGCGGTGGGGTTCCCGAATTTCCTGAGCGTGATCCGCTCCAACCGGGTGGTCGCGGCCAACAATGAAGCGCTGGGCCTGCTGTCGCTCGCGCGCAGCGAGGCGATCCGCAACAACAAGGGCGGCGGTGTCTGTGGCAGCGCCACCGGCACCAGCTGCGACGGGGACTGGAACAGCGGCATCCTCGCCTTCGCCGACCCCGACGGTAGCGGTACCCTGGAAACCGGCGAAACGGTCCTGCGCTACAGCCAGGGCCACCCCAGGCTGGTCGTGGACGGGCCGGACAACGTGGCCATCAGTTTCGACGGGCGAGGTCGCCGCCAGGCGCCTGCCGACCAGACGCTGACCCTGCGGCCGGACGAATGCAGCGGCCAACCGATGCAGCGCACCGTGACCATCAATTCCTCCGGCCAGGCACGCAGTGCCCAGGGAGCGTGCCAATGAAGCGCAAGCATCCTCGCCGCCTGCGCGCAGCGCCGGGTGGCTTCACGTTGATCGAGGTGCTGGTCGCCATTGTCGTGCTTGCTTTCGGCCTGCTCGGCTTCGCGCTGCTGCAGACCATGAGTGTGCGCTTCACCCAGAGCGCCAACTACCGCACCCAGGCGACCAACCTGGCGTACGACCTGATCGATCAGATGCGCGCCAATCGCTTTCAGGCGGCCTGGTACAGCACGGCGTCGTTCTCGCCCGGGACGGTGGCCGTTGCCGGGGCCTGCGGCCGGCCGACCGGCAATGCGGTCACCATCCAGCAGAACGTTGCGCGATGGCAGTGCCAGGTGGCCAAGGCATTGGGCGAGACCGCCAGTGCCAACGTGGCCTACGAAGATGGCAGCGTCACCGTCCAGATCGCCTGGGGTGACCAGCGCTGGGACAAGGACAAACCCGATGAAAAGACCACCTTCACCGTGACATCGCAGCTATGAGCCCTTTCCCGAACACACGGCGCAGGCAGTCGGGTCTGTCGCTGATCGAGCTGATGGTCGCGGTGGTGATCGGCACCGTGCTGATGCTGGGCGTCATCCAGGTCTTCATCGCCTCGCGCACCGCCTCGAGGTTGGCTGAAGGCGTGGCACGCACCCAGGAAAACGCCCGGTTTGCGATCGATTTCCTCGAGCGCGACATCCGCATGGCCGGCCACTACGGCTGCGTCAACGATCAGGCGCATTTCATCAAGGACGAGGGCGACCCGCGCCATCACTTCACGGCCGCATCCGGGGCCGGCAGTCCGCTGGATTTTTCGGTGGCGGTGCAGGGCTATGAAGCGGGAGGTACCGCGCCGGGCGATACCCTGACCCTGGGCGAGGCCTGGAGTGACGCAGGCAACCTGCCGTCCGAGATCGCCGGGCTGAATCCATTGGGGGGCAGCGATGTGCTGGTACTGCGCTTCCTGGCCGGTGAAGGCGTTCCGGTCACGGCCATTACCGCGGACAGCGGCGGCAGCGAATTGACGGTGGACACCGAGCGCGCCGCCCGGTTGAGCCAGGGCACGCCCGCTGCGCCGACCATGTTCGGCATCGCCGATTGTGCCCATGTCGACATTTTCCCGGGAAGCGTCGCCGGCGGCATCGTCACGGCGACCAATGCGGACCTGTCCAGGTATGCGCCGCCCAATGGGCAGACGCTGGTCTACCGCGCCGAGTCCATCGTGTACTACATCGGGGCCGGCGCGTCCGGCGAGCCAGCGTTGCGCCGTGCCCGCGCCAATGCGGCCGGCGCGTATCCGGCCGAGCTCAATGAGGAGCTGGTGGAAGGCATCGAAAACCTGCAGGTTCTGTTCGGCCTGGATTCGACCCCGGACATCAGTGTCGATGCCTCGCCCATCGGCAACATCACCGTGCAGGCAACCGCCAGTGGCGTCTCCACGGGCACCGATGCGGCCGCGGCCGGGCAGTGGCGACGCGTGGGTCTGGTGCAGGTCGGCGTGCTGGCGCGCAGCCCGCAGCCGGCCGATGCGCTGCAGGCCCAGCAGAAGGTGGCTCGCCAGGGCGCACTGGGCGTGGAGTTCGCGCCGTCCGATACCCGTGATACCCGCTACCGGGCCAGCTATGAAGTATCGGTGGCCTTGCGCAATCGACTCTATGGGAACTGACATGCACGCCTCCGTCCGCCCCGTCGTTCGTTCTCCGGCCCCACATCGCCAGCGTGGCGCCGTGCTGTATGTGGCGCTGGTGATGTTGATCCTGCTGGCGCTGATCGGTATCGCGGGCATGCAGGTCGCCGGCATGCAGGAGAAGATGTCGGCCAATTATCGTGCGAGCAATCTGTCCTTCCAGAACACCGAAGCGACCGTGCGCACTGCCGAGCATCTGGTGGAGAAAATCGCCAATCGTCAGGAGCTGCCCGATGGCAGCCTGATTGTCGCCGGCGACATCGATGCCGGCTGCGATGCTGCCTTCGACCCGTCAGAGTGGGGCAGCGAGCAGAGTTTCGATGCGGTTCCAGCGGTAACGGTCAGGCAGATCGATACCTGCGTGCCCTTCGGCACCGGCGTGGGCCTGGGCGGGCCGCGCGATACCCCCATTCCGATCTATCAGATCACCGGCTACGCCGCCGATGACGCTGAACATCCCACCTCTTCGACCGTGATCGACACGGTTTTCAAGCTCTGAGGACGCGCACATGGTATCGCGCAGGACCACACTCATTTCCGCGTCGGTACTGGCCGTTCTGGTCGGCGGCGGGGTGCTGACCTATCAGCTGATCGCCGCGCAGGGGCAGGGGACGCTGTCCCAGGTGCCGTTGAACAACCAGGTGCAGGCGCAGCCGGCCTTCATCATGACGGTCGACAACTCCGGCTCGATGACCTTCCAGACCCAGTTCCCCGGGGCGGATGGCCAGGCCTGCTGGAATACGTCGACCAAGAGTTTCTTCAGCGGCACCAAGACGCTCAGTACGACGGGTACCTGCGCCTTCTATTACGTGCTGCCGGGCACGCGCATTTCCGGCGCGTATTACGGCATTGCACCGTTCGACAAGTTCGGCTTCGCACGCTCCCCGACCTACAACCCGGCCTTCTACAACCCCACGATCAAGTATGAGCCGTGGATGCGCTATGACACCGCCCAGGAAAAGGTGGTCGATTACGCACAGGCAGCCATGTCCAAGACCCTGATAGATCCACGTCTGGCGGCGAACGCGTCCAATGCGGTGGATCTGACCGCGGCCACCACCGGTGTGTTCAACATGGTCGATGGAATGGTGGTGCCCCAGGGCACTGTCTTCGCGGCGAACGGGAAGGACGGAACGCCCTACGCGGCCAACAAGGACTACGTCTGGAACACCCAGGATTTCTACAAGGTCAACAAAAATCAACCAACGCGATACGACGCGACCTTCACCTACGTTCCAGCCACGTTCTTTCTTCCGTTCACGGGGAAGAGCGATCCGGTTCCGGAGTTGGCCGGGAGCCCCGGCGCCTACACGGCGGTAGCGCGCACGGAGGCCGCCAATGCCTGTGGCACGGGTTGCACGATGTGGAAGTACACGATCAAGAGCACCGACGGCGTCGCGCTGCAGAACTTCGCCAACTGGTTCTCCTACTACGGCAACCGCAACCGCTCCATGATCGCCGGCATGACCCGATCCATGGCGACGGTGGACAACCTGCGCGTGGGCTATTTCAAGATCAACGACAACGCCGACTACGACATGAGCGACAAGGGTGCGGCGTTGCCCATCCGCGATCTGGGTACCAAGGACGACAAGCGTGCGTTGTACGCCGACATGATCGCGTTGAACGCCTCGGGCAGTACACCCAATCGCCAGGCGGTGAAGGCGGCGGCCACCCAGTTCACCCGGACCGATGATCAGGCGCCGGTGCAGCTGGCTTGCCAGAAAAACGCCGTCATGCTGTTCACCGATGGCTACAGCAACCTTGATGGCCCGGAGGTCGCCAATGCGAATGGCGACGGCAACATGGGCATTCCGTTCAAGGATGTCCACGCCAATACGATGGCCGATATCGCGGCTTCGTACTACATCAACAAGGAGGGCAAATCCCCACTGCGTCCGGATCTCGCGCCCGGGCTGGTGCCGGTGCCGGAGGCCTGCAACACGGCCAACCCGGATCCGCGCCTGGATTGCCAGAAGAACCTGCACGTCAATTTCTACGGCATCACCCTGGGGGGACGCGGCAAGCTGTTCAACCCCGATATCGTCCAGGACCCGTATACCAACGCCTCCATCTACAACAACTGGCCACAGCGCGAGAACGGTGCGATCAGCACCATCGATGATATCTGGCATGCCGCCGTCAACACGCGTGGCGAGTTCATCAACGCGCGTACCCCGGCCGACATCACCCAGGCCATGCGCCGCGTGCTGTCGTCGGTGACGGCCGGTGCATCTTCCTCGGGCAGCTACGCGCAGTCGGGCGCGCGCATCGGCACAGGCTCGATGGCGGTGGCGCCGTACTACGAGATCGCCAACGAATCGACCGACTGGTTCAGCCGCCTCACCGCGAGCCAGATCACCGTGGACCAGGCCACGCGCAAAGCGGTCTACACCACAGCGTGGGAAGCCAGCGCCAAGATGCCGCAGCCGACCGCGCGCAAGGTGTTCTTCGGTACGAACACCGACGTGCTTCCCTTCAGCAGCAACAGTGTCACGCTGGAGTCGTTGTGTGACCTGTCCCCATCGTTGTACCCGGGCATGGCCCTGTGTTCGGTCGGTGGGCTGACCGATCTCGGTGCGACGCGCGCAAACGCGGTCAGCTACCTGCTGGGCGAAAGGAGTCTGGAAACGCGGCGAGGGGGGCGCTTCCGCGATCGCACCACGGTGCTTGGCGACATCATCAATTCGTCGCCGGTCATCAGTGCCCCCATCGACGACTACGGTTATCGCGGGCTGGATCAAGGCCTGGGCGCGAGCTACGCCACCTACCTGGAAACCAAGCGCAGTGGGCGTTACATGGTCTATGTCGGCGCCAACGACGGCATGCTGCATGCCTTTGATGGCGGCATGGGCGTAAGCGGCACGATGGATAGTGGCGGCGGCGCGGAAACGTTCGCCTACATTCCCGCCACCTCCATGGGGCACATGGGCAACCTGCTGTTCCCGCTCGATCCGAACAATCAGGCCTTCCAGAAGTTCTCTCATCGCTACTACGTCGATGGTCCGGTCGCCGTGTCCGATGCGCGTATCGGCAACAGCTGGGGCACCGTACTGGTCGGCAGTACCGGCGCGGGCGGCCGCGGCGTGTTCGCACTGGACGTGACCAAGCCGGGCAGCTTCGGCACCGGCAGCCGCCTGTGGGAAATCAACGACCTCAGCGGGTCTGATGGCGTGAAGGCCAATATCGGCCATGTGCTGGGCAAGCCGGTCATCGTTCCGTTCAAGGATGCGAGCGGAACCGTGACCTGGAAGGCCATCTTCGGCAATGGTTATGGCAGTGCCAGTGGCAAGGTGGTGCTGTTCATGGTGGACATCGGCACCGGCTCCCCCAACATCACGATGATCGAAGCGTCCGAGACGGCAGGAACCCCGCCGGCTGGCAAGAATGGCCTGGGCAACATCCTGGTGGTCGACCGCTGGACCGGCAGCGGCCGCAACACGCGCGGCCGTGATGGCTATGCCGATACGGTGTACGCGGCCGACCAGAAGGGCGCGGTATGGAAGTTCGATCTGCGCGACACCAGTGCGAAGGTCTCCACGCCGCTGTTCACCACGCAGACCAGCACCAGGAATGGTTTGACCTACCGTCAGCCGATCACCGGCGGCATCAACGCCACCAACGGTGACCGCGGTGGGGTGATGCTGTTCTTCGGCACGGGCAGTTTCGTCTTCAACGAAGATGCCCGTGACGAATCGATCCAGTCCCTGTACGCGGTCCTGGATGCCTCCGACGAAATGCCTTCCCTGACGATGACCGCGGCCGATCTGCGGCCGTATACCGTGTCTGCCTCGGGTGATGTGCGGACGATGACGCCGGGCACGAAGCCCGCCGATTCGCGCGGCTGGCATGTCGACCTGCCGGCGGGCGAGCGCTTCCTCGCGTATCCCGCGCTGGCGTCCGGGGTGGTCTTCATGCCCACCTATGTGCCCAATCCGAGCACCAAGAGCTGTGCGTCGGATGGCTCCAATTGGCTGTTCGGGCTGAGTGCGCAGTCCGGTGCGCCGGCATTGTCGAAAATGCGCGCCGGGTCGCCGACCGGCACCAAGTTCGGCGCTGGCACGGCGGCGGTTCCGCTGTCGACCGGCGGCAACGCCCCGGTGAAGGATGTCGGGGTGCAGGTACTGCCGCGCCAGCAGCCACCCGGCAAGATTTCCGGCGACAGCCCAGGCGGCGGTGGACCGGGTTCACCTGGCGGCACGCCCCCCCCGGTGGACCCGCCCGCCGAGCCCTGCCAGATGCTGGTCACCGCGGCAGGCGGCGTCCCCATGTACGTGCCGTATCCCTGTGGTCGCCAGTCCTGGAGGCAGTTGCAATGAGTCGTTCGTTTCCCGCCCTGGCCCGCGCCGGACGCGTACCGCCTGTCCCCGCCCGCGCGATGGGGGGATTCACGCTGATCGAGTTGATGCTGGTGGTGATCGTCATGGCCATCCTGGCCGGTATCGCATACCCCAGTTACGTCGAGCAGACGCGCAAGTCCAAGCGCGGGCAGGTCAAGGCCGACCTGGTCGAGTACGCGCAGCTGGCCGAACGGTTCCACACCACGCAGAACACCTATGAAGGGTTCACGCTGCCCGGCGGTGGGAACTCGGTCAGCTCGCCGCGCGAAGGGGGTACGGCCGCCTACAGTGTCGGGTTCGTCGGCACCCAGTCCACGTTCACGCTGACCGCGACCGCACAGGGAAACCAGGCCAAGGACAAGTGTGGCGACCTCGGCATCAACCAGGCCAACGTCAAGACCAGTGGGGGCACGCTCTCCGAGTGCTGGTGACATGACGGACGGCGGCATGCACAAGGGTGTTGCCCTCCGCGCGAGTGCCCCGTACAATGCGCCTCCCCGCCCGAATAGCTCAGCCGGTTAGAGCACTTGACTGTTAATCAGGGGGTCGTTGGTTCGAGTCCAACTTCGGGCGCCAGATTCTGCAGAAGCCGCGAGCAATCGCGGCTTCTGTCGTTTTCGTGCCGGCATTTCCGGCAGGCCTGCATCAGCAGGGCGCGCGGTCGCGCAGTCGCTCCGAGCGGGCGCGCCCGGCATTGTTGACAACCACCTTGCTGTGTCTTTGTCCTCTGGTGCAGATGGTGACCGTCAGGTTGACACCCATGCTGCTGCCGTCCGGACGAAACCGCAGCCGAGGGCGCCCGGCAGAGGCCGGAGCCCGCAGGGTCAGGCCGGTCTGCCCCGGGTAGTACTGGAGGATGTCTGCCTCGGCCGGTTGTGGCTGGCGACGGGGATCGCGATACGTCAGCCACCCCGTGCTCCATTCCGACGCGCAGCGCCGGCCATCGTCACTGGGGCAGATGGTGACGATCTCGCGTCGTGTCACCGCGGCCATGCGAGCGCCGGCGAATGCCGAGTTCAGTTGCAGCCGCAGGGCATCGGCACGCAGGCTGGAGACGGTCTCGGCCAGGTTGGGTGCCGCCACGGCGACCACCAGCGCGAGGATCGCCAGGGTGGCCATCAGCTCCATCAGGGTGAGGCCAGCGCTTCGGTCACGCGGGCTGGGCCGGAGGCGCATGGGGCAGGTCATCCGTCAGCGGGGAGCCCTGAGCTTGCGCGCCGGTGCCGAGGCTGAATATCAGCCTGACCGGGCCCCAGGCATCGGTGGATTCCTCAACAGGCCGTCACCAACCCGGCCGTTATACTGAAGGCTTCCCGGCAGTGGCGGCACCATGAGCGATCGTTTCCAACTTGTATCCCCGTATTCGCCGGCGGGCGACCAACCGGCGGCCATCGAGAAACTGACCGCCAACTTCGAGGCGGGCATCGCCAAGCAGACCCTGCTCGGCGTCACCGGTTCCGGCAAGACCTACACGATCGCCAACGTGATCCAGCAGGTGCAGAAGCCGACCCTGGTGATGGCGCCGAACAAGACCCTGGCGGCGCAGCTGTACGGCGAGTTCAAATCGTTCTTCCCGCACAACGCGGTGGAGTACTTCGTCAGCTATTACGATTACTACCAGCCCGAGGCCTATGTGCCGTCGTCGGATACCTTCATCGAGAAGGACAGTTCGATCAACGAGCACATCGAGCAGATGCGGTTGGCGGCGACCAAGACGCTGCTGTCGCGCCCGGATGCGATCGTGGTGGCGACCGTCTCGGCGATCTACGGCCTCGGCGCGCCCGAGGACTATCTGTCGATGCGCCTGATCCTCTCCACCGGCGAGCGGATCGACCAGCGCGACCTGATCAAGCACCTGACCCAGCTGCAGTACACCCGCAACGAGTTCGAACTGCATCGCGGCACGTTCCGCGTGCGTGGCGAAGTGGTGGACGTGTTCCCGGCCGAGTCGGACAGCGAAGCGGTGCGCATCGAGCTGTTCGAAGGCGAGGTCGAGCAGATCAGCATGTTCGATCCGCTCACCGGTGAAAGCCTGCGCAAGATGATGCGCTACACGATCTACCCCAAGACCCACTACGCCACCACGCGCGAACGCGTGCTGTCGGCCGTGGATACGATCAAGGCGGAACTGAAGGTCCGCCTGGAGCAGCTGTACGAGCAGAACAAGCTGGTGGAAGCGCAGCGCCTGGCGCAGCGCACCCAGTTCGATCTGGAAATGATGGCCGAGGTCGGTTACTGCAACGGCATCGAGAACTACTCCCGGCATCTCACCGGCAAGAACGCCGGCGATCCGCCGCCGACGCTGTTCGACTACCTGCCGCCGGATGCGTTGCTGGTGATCGACGAATCGCACGTCACCATTCCGCAGATCGGCGCGATGTTCAAAGGCGACCGCTCGCGCAAGGAAACGCTGGTCGAGTTCGGCTTCCGCCTGCCGTCGGCGCTGGACAACCGCCCGCTGCGTTTTGAAGAGTGGGAGGAGCGCTGCCCGCGCAGCATCTATGTTTCGGCCACGCCGGGTCCGTATGAGCTGCGCGAGACCGAAGGCGAGATCACCGAACTGGTGGTGCGCCCGACCGGCCTGATCGATCCGGTGGTCGAGATCCGCCCGGTCGGCACCCAGGTCGATGACCTGATGAGCGAGGTCAACGAGCGCATCAAGCTGGGCGACCGCGTGCTGGTCACCACGTTGACCAAGCGCATGGCCGAGAACCTCACCGAATACCTGACCGAACACGGCATCCGCGTGCGTTACCTGCACTCGGATATCGATACCGTCGAGCGCGTGGAGATCATCCGCGATCTGCGCCTGGGCAAGTTCGACGTGCTGGTCGGCATCAACCTGCTGCGCGAAGGCCTGGACATGCCCGAGGTCTCGCTGGTGGCGATCCTGGATGCGGACAAGGAGGGCTTCCTGCGCTCCACCGGCTCGCTGATCCAGACCATCGGCCGCGCCGCACGCAACCTGCGCGGCAAGGCGATCCTGTACGCGGACAAGATGACCCGTTCGATGCAGGCCGCGATCGACGAGACCGACCGCCGTCGTTCCAAGCAGGTCGAGTACAACGAGCTGCATGGCATCGTGCCCAAGTCGGTCCTGCGCCCGATTACCGATGTGCTCGAAGGCGCGCGTTCGGAAGCGGCCGAGAAAGAGGCGCGCGGCAAAGGGAAGGGCAAGGGCAAGGGCGGGCGCGTGGCCGAAGAGGCGACCGATTACCGCACCATGGACCCGGCCCAGATCGCCAAGCGCCTGCAGGCGCTGGAGCAGCAGATGTACCAGCACGCACGTGATCTGGAATTCGAAGATGCCGCCCGGGTACGCGACCAGATCCGCCAGTTGAAGGAGGCCAGTCTGGGCTGAACAACACATCGTGAAATATCTTCACAAAAGTGTTGCGCTTTCCGGGGGGCATCCGTAATATACGCGGCCTGCACCGACGCATTCGCAGCGGGGCAGGGAAGCAGAACGGGCGGTTAGCTCAGCGGTAGAGCACTACCTTGACATGGTAGGGGTCACAGGTTCGAACCCTGTACCGCCCACCACTTCAGTACCTGGGAAACCACGGGAACAGGTGGAACAAGACGAAGCCGGCCAATAGGCCGGCTTTTTCGTTTTCTGGCGCCCAGTCAGAAGAAGCTCACGTTGCTGCGTGGAAGCGCGCGTGTTCCTGGCGCGCTGGCGTGTCGCTCTGCCTGGCAGCCACGAGTCTCCCTCAACACCAGGCGGATCCGGTTGCCTCGGCACTGCACGTTGCCCTGATAGGCCAGCGCGCGGGCACCGAGCGCCTGCCTGGCGAGCTCCACAGTACCGGGTGCCAGCGTCCGGTGGGGATCCAGAAGCCCGGCGATCACCACGATGCCCTGCTGTCCTCCACGTTGAATCGTGCGTGCGCGAAGACGTAGAGATCCTTTCTCTGCCGTCAGCAGGACCGCGACGACGTCTGCCATGCTCCGGAACGCCGCCAACTGCAGATCAAGGCTCAGATCACACGGGTCGCCCATCAAATGCGCGGGCAGGACGCGATCCGTCTGCGCCCAGGCATCGGCGATCGCGCCGGCCCGGAGAGCTACGTACAGTCCCGCGGATTCTATTTCGACGGGGTAAACCAAGTTCGCCTGCACCCGTAACGCACCCGATTGTGCGGCATGCAAGCGCTGGAGCTCCAAGGCCAAGCCGTCCTGGCCCTTTGCCGCGAGCGTATTTGCGATTTTCTGCAGGGACCGGTCGATGTCATCGCCGACATTCCGCAGGTACCAAGCGCGCTCGCGCCTGTCCTGTTCGCCGGCGACAAGCGTGGTCCTGGTCATGGCGATGGCGCGGCGCCCCAGCCACTCGTTCTGTCGGAAACGATGATAGTAGTGCGAGGTGGTCGCGCCGAGCAGGAGCAGTACAGTTCCAGTTGCTGCAAGAATCTGCTGTGCGGTGAATGCGGCGGGGTCATGGGAGCCTGGCAGGCCAGTACTATCCATGCGGAGCAGGACCATCAAGTTGACGCCGATCACTACCAGAGAAACCACAGCTGCCAGTGTCCAGCCACGCATTGATTCGGCAGCCATGCGCCTGCGTCGCCACATGACGACCAAGGGCGCGATCAACAGAATGCCCAGATAGTCCCCCACGGCATATCGCGCAGCGCCTTCCCAGGAGACGGCCACGTGCTGCGTGGGCATCAGTAGATACGCAAGGCCCTGATTCAGGGCGGTGACCACGATCGCCGCGAGCAGGGCGACCGAGAGCAGCCACGTGTCATTGCTCGACGCCATCCAGCGTCGATGCGTGTGCACGATCCCTGCGACAGCGGGCATTAGGCTGGCCGAAGCGACCACGGCCCAGGCGAGGCCATATTGCGGGATCAGCGGGTACCGCGCTAGGGCGAAGAAGGCGTACTCGCCCGCAATCAGGTAGACCCAGTAGCGCGGTGGGCAGAGCAGCAGGGCGGCAACGCGCAGGCCCGCAGGAAGATAGAGCTGGTCGACCGAAACATTGCGAGCTGCCCAGAAGGCAACGGCATAGCTCACCGCCAGCAGCACGCCACCGGGATGAAGGCGTACGTGCAGGTGGATGTCGCGTCTCAACCAGTCGAACGCCACGGTCGCCTCCTGTCGGGGGGCTGGATACCAGTCACCAGCACTGCTCGGACACTATCGGCGAATACAGGCTGCTGCAATGGCAGGTCAGGCCTCCCGCACATGGCCAGGCCAAGGCTCTTCCCTGTCCCGTGAGTCTCCAAGTTTCCGACAGACGGGCAGGTCCGGCGCCGATGGGCACACGCTGTGGGAACAAGCACAGTATGGTTTTCAGTGGGGCGTTGCGCATGTCGCGGGTGCTCGACAGTGCCGATCACGCCACCGATGCCGCCTTCCCGATCTTCGGCAAAGCGTGTGTCGTTTCGCTGTTGGCAGGCATCTGCGCGATCATCTTCTCGCCCCGGCTGCTGCCGATGGAATGGGGCGTTGCTGCGGCGGCGGTCGGTCTTCTGCTCTGGATCGTCCCCTCCCGCCTGCGCCTCCTCGGCGCCGCCCTCTTCGGTCTAGGCTGGGCGGCCTTCCACGGCCACGCCGGGCTCGCCCAGCAGCTGACACCCGGCAGCGCCGCCGTCGACCACGTGCTGCACGGGCGGGTGGTCAGCCTCCCCGACCACGGTCCCGGGGGAACCCGCTTCCGCTTCCGGGTGGACGAAGATCCGGCGATGCCCACCAGACTCCGCGGTCGCGACCTGGCGCTGGGCTGGTACGACGGATTCCGTGGCGCCGCCGATGATCGCCGGCGCACGCTGCGGGCCGGCGAGCGCTGGTCGCTCAGCGTGCGGGTCCGGCCGCCGCGTGGCCTGGTGAATCCGGGCGGGTTCGACGCCGAGGGCTATGCATTGCGGCAGCGGGTGGCGGGCAGTGGGTACGTGCGCGAGCCCGCCCGGGCGCATCCACTGGGCGAGCCGGCCGGCTTGCCGGCATGGCGCGAGCGGATGGCCGACGCGATCGCCCGCGCGGTCCAGGACGACGGCCGCCGCTTCGTCCAGGCGCTGGCACTGGGCGATACCCGTGGTCTTGGCCAGGCCGATTGGGACGACCTGCGTGCGCTGGGGGTGACTCACCTGGTAGCGATTTCGGGTTTCCATGTCGGCGTCGTGGCTGGCGTGGCCGCACTGCTGGCAGGCGGGCTCTGGCGGTGCCTGCCGATAATGGGCCTTTACCTGCCGCGCCCGATGGGCGCCGCAGCCGCGGCGGTCGCAGGTGCGGCGCTGTACGCAGCAGCGGCCGGTTTCGCGCTGCCGACGGTGCGCACCGTGCTGATGATCGCGGTGGTGGCAACGGCGCGTTGCAGCCGGCGACGGGCGACGGTCGCCCAGTCGCTGTCGCTGGCGGCGCTGGCGATGCTGTTGTTCGATCCGCTTGCGGTTCTGGCCCCCGGCTTCTGGCTGAGCTTTGCCGGCGTGCTGTGGCTGATCTGGTGCCTGCCGGGGCGCGAGCAGGGCTGGCTGCGGGGATTCCTGAGTGCCCAGGGCGTGGCCACCGTCGCGTTGCTGCCGCTGACCGTGGCGTTGTTCGGGCAGGCTTCGCGCGCCGGTCCGCTGGTGAACCTGGTGGCGATTCCGTGGTGGACCATGGTGGTGGTGCCGCTGGCACTGCTCGGTACCGCGCTTGAGGCGCTGATCGAGGGGGCGGGGCGCTGGCCCTGGCAGCTGGCGGCATGGTGCTTCGACGCGAGCTGGTGGCTGTTCGGCTATGCCGCGCGCAGCGAGCTGTCGCTGTGGTGGCTGCCACAGGCAAACCGCTGGGCATTGCTGGCGGCGGTGTCCGGCGTGTTCTGGCTGTTGTTGCCGCGCGGCAGTGGCGGCCGGGTGGCGGCGCTGCTGTTGTGCCTGCCGCTGCTATGGCCGGCGCGTCACGGGCCTGGCGAGGGCGAGGTGGAGCTGCTGGTGATGGACGTGGGGCAGGGCCTGGCGGTGGTCGTGCGCACGCGCCGCCACACGCTGCTGTACGACACCGGCCCCGGGACCGACGATGGCTTCGATGCTGGTGAGCGTATCGTGGTGCCCACGCTGCGTGCGCTGGGCCAGGGGCGGCTGGACCGGATCATGATCAGCCACGACCACCGGGACCACACCGGTGGCCTGCGCGGGGTGCGCCGCAGCTTCCCCGATGCGGTCGTGCAGGCACCGCAGGGCGCCCTGCGTGGCCGCGCATCGGCCTGCCATGCCGGACAATCCTGGGCGTGGGACGGGGTCACGTTCCGGGTGCTGCATCCCCTTCCCGGCGAAGCCCGGTCGATCAACGACAGCAGTTGCGTGCTGCGGATGGAAACCGCCCGGGGGGCGATCCTGCTGGCCGGCGACATCGAAAAAGGCAGCGAAGCGCGGCTGCTCCAGCAGGCAGGTGCGCTGCTGGCGGCCGAAGCAGTGGTGGTGCCGCACCATGGCAGTGCCAGCTCGTCCACCCCGGCCTGGGTGGATGCCGTCGCGCCGCGCCTGGCGATCGTCTCGGCTGGCCATCGCAATCGCTTCGGCCACCCGCGCGCCGAGGTGGTGTCGCGCTGGCAGGCGGTGGGGGCGGAGGTGCTCAACACGGCCGAGAGCGGCGCGGTGCGGATCTGGCTCGGGCGTGAAGGCCTGCAGGTGCGTGAACAACGGGTTTTCGAGCGGCGTTGGTGGGATGCCGCGGAGCGGAGCCGGTCGGCTGCTATCCTATCGGCGATCAAACAGGCGGCCGCTGGGCCGGAGGATTGAAACGTGTGGGAACTGGTCAAGGCCGGTGGCTGGCCGATGCTGCCGCTGCTGCTGTTGGGCGTACTGGCTTTGGCAATTGTCCTGGAGCGTTTCTGGACCCTGCGCCGCAATGAAGTCCTGCCCCCGGGGCTGGGGCAGGAAGTGCGCAACTGGGCCGCACGCGGCAAGCTCGACCCGAGCCACATCCAGTCGCTGCGCGGCAACTCGCCGCTGGGCGCGCTGCTGGCCACCGCGCTGGAAGCGCGCAATCGCCCGCGCGACCAGATCCGCGAGCGCATTGAAGACGCCGGCCGGCACCTGGTTCACCGCATGGAGCGGTTCCTGAATGCCCTGGGCACGATCGCCTCGGCCGGCCCGCTGCTGGGCCTGCTCGGCACGGTGGTCGGCATGATCCAGATGTTCATGGGCATCCTCGACCACGGCGTGGGCGATGTGAACCAGCTGGCCGGCGGTATCGGCAAGGCACTGGTGTGCACCGCCACCGGCATGATCGTGGCGATCCCCGCGTTGATGTTCCATCGCTACTTCAAGGGCCGGATCGCCGGCTACGTGATCGAGATGGAGCAGGAAGCTTCGGCCCTGCTGGACGCGCTGGATGGCCGCCCGGGCGTGATGAACACGGCCCCGCGTGCCACCGGTGCCCCCGCCGGCGCCGCACCGGTCATGGTCAAGGGCTGACGGATGCGTATCCGCAATGACCGGATCCAGGACGAACCGCATATCGATCTGGTCCCGCTGATCGATGTGATCCTCGTCCTGATCATCTTCTTCGTGGTCACCACCACCTTCGACGCGCGCTCGACGCTGCAGTTGCAGTTGCCGACCGCCAGCCAGCAGGACACCACCGAGCCGCCGCGCTCGCTGAGCGTGCTGGTCAATGCCGAAGGGCGTTACTTCATCAACGATCAGGAAGTGCTGCGCACCGACGTCGAGTCGGTCAAGCAGACGATTGCCGCCGTCGCCGGCAGCGATCGGGAACAGACCGTGCTGTTGCGCGCCGACGCGCGTACGCCTTACCAGGCCGTGGTCACGGCCCAGGATGCCCTGGGCCAGCTGGGCTTCCGCCGCATCGCCATCGCTACCGCGCCGGAGGTGCGTCCATGAGCAAGAAACATTCTTCCGTCTGGCCGATCTACAAGCGGCTGCTCGGGTACACCGGGGCGTACTGGGTGTTCATGGTCGCGGCCGTGATCGCGATGGTGGTCGAGGCGCTGGCCGGCTACAGCTTCACCAAGCTGATGGAGCCGCTGGTCAACCGGGGGTTCGTCAACCCGGAGCCGCGCATGGCGGTGATCCTGCCGCTGACCATCCTCGGGTTGTTCATGATGCGCAGCCTGGCCACGCTGGTCAGCGATTACGCGCTGGCCCGCACCGGGCGCAGCGTGGTGCGCGACCTGCGTGAGCAGGTGCTGGAGAAGTACCTGCACCTGCCATCCTCGCATTTCGATGCCGAGGCCACGCCGGTGATGGTCAGCCGCCTGAACTTCGATACAGAACAGGTCACCCAGGCCAGTGCCGATGCGCTCAAGACCCTGGTGGCCGATACCCTCACCATCATCGCCATGCTGGTGGTGATGCTGCAGATGAGCGTCAAGGTCACCATGGCGATGCTGGTGGTGGTGCCGTTGATCGGCGTGATCGTCTCGATCGTCGGCAAGCGTTACCGCCGGATCAGCCGTGGCATCCAGGACGGCATGGGCGGCATGGCGCAGACCGCCGAACAGTCGTTGGCCGCGCAGCAGGAAGTGAAGGTGCATGGCACCCAGGCGCACGAGATCTCGCGCTACTCGCGTCTGGCCAACCGCATGCTCGGCCTGAACATGAAGGTCGAAACCACGCGCGCGCTGGCCTCCAGCACGGTGCAGTTCCTGGCGGCATTGGCGCTGGCGGTGATCGTGTGGGTGTCCACCCGCGAGGCGCTGGCCGGCAAGCTCAACGCAGGCCAGTTCATGGGCCTGATGACCTCGATGATGGCGATCATTCCCTCGCTGCGTCGCCTGACCAGTGTGCAGACCTCGATCTCGCGTGGTGTCGCTGCTGCCGAGCGCCTGTTCGGGATTCTGGACATGCCGGTCGAGCGCGACGAAGGCCTCCAGCGCATCGGCCGCGCGCGCGGCGAGCTCGCGTTCGAGCACGTGATGCTGCGCTATCGCGAGGATACCGGCATCGCGCTGGACGACATCAGTTTCGTGGCCAGGCCGGGCACGGTGACGGCGATTGTCGGCCGCTCCGGCAGCGGCAAGACCAGCCTCATCCGCCTGGTGCCGCGCTTCTACGAGCCCAGCGGCGGCCGCATCACGCTCGATGGCGTGGCCCTGGACGACTACCCGCTCGCCGACCTGCGTCGCCAGGTGGCCATGGTCGGGCAGAAGGTCATGCTGTTCGATGACACCGTGGGCGCCAACATCGCCTACGGCATGGATGCCACCGAAGACCAGATCCGCGCGGCGGCCGAAGCGGCCAATGCGTGGGAGTTCATCGCGCGCATGCCGCAGCAGCTGCAGACGCCCGTTGGTGAGAATGGCGCGTTGCTCTCCGGTGGCCAGCGCCAGCGCTTGGCGATTGCCCGCGCGATCCTGCGCGACGCGCCGATCCTGATCCTGGATGAAGCCACCGCTGCGCTCGACAACGAATCCGAACGCCTGGTGCAGGACGCCCTGCAGCGCCTGATGCCCGAGCGCACCACGCTGGTGATCGCGCACCGCCTGTCCACCATCGAACATGCCGACCAGGTGCTGGTGATGGACCACGGCCGCATCGTCGAACGTGGCACGCACAACGAACTGCTGGCGCTGGGTGGCCTGTACGAGCACCTGCACAGGATGCAGTTCCGCGAAAGGCAGCCTTGATGGCAGGCAAGGGCACGCAGACGCCGTCGTACTGGTATGACGGCAGCACCATTCCGTTCCTGGCGCGTTTGGCGTCACCGCTGTATGGCGCGGCGATCGCGCTGCGGCGGATGGCCTATCGCCGCCGTTGGCTGAAGCGGCATTCGCTGCCGGTGCCGGTGGTGGTGGTCGGCAACGTCACCGCCGGCGGCACCGGCAAGACCCCGCTGACGATTGCCCTGGTCAACCGCCTGCGCGACGCGGGCTGGAAGCCGGGGGTCGCCAGCCGTGGCTATGGCCGCGAGGAGGCGGGCACGCCGCGCTGGGTGCTGGCCAGTACCGATACCTCGGTCGGTGGCGACGAGCCGGTGCTGATCGCCTGGAAAACCGGCGTGCCGGTGCGGGTCGATGCGGACCGCGTCGCGGCGGGCAAGGCGCTGGTCGAAGCGGGCTGCGACATCATCGTCTGCGATGACGGCCTGCAGCATTACCGGCTGGCGCGCGACATCGAAATCGAAGTGGTCGATGCCCAGCGTCGCTATGGCAACGGCCGCCTGATTCCCGCCGGTCCGCTGCGCGAGCCGGCCAGCCGTGCGCGCGACTGCGATTTCCGCGTGGTCAACATGGGCCAGGCCAGTGACGGTACCGAAGCGCAGACCGCCTGCGGCTTCGGCGAATGGCCGATGCAGTTGCGCATCGACAGTGCGCAGCCGCTGCAGGGCGGCCGTGCGCGGCGCCTCTCGCATTTCCAGGGGCAGCGGGTGCATGCCGTGGCCGGCATCGCCAACCCGCAGCGCTTCTTCGACATGCTGCGCGCGCACCGCATCGGCGTGGTGCCGCATGCCTTCGCCGATCACCATGCCTACCAGCCCGCGGACCTGCGCTTCGGCAGCGAGTTGCCGGTCCTGATGACGGAGAAGGATGCGGTCAAGTGCAAGGCCTTCGCGACCGAGTGGCACTTCGCGGTGCCGCTGTCGGCGGAGTTGCCGGCCGCGTTCTGGATCAGCCTGCTGGATCGCGTCGAGAAGCTCGGCAAGCGTTGACGCCTCCGGTGCCGCTTGCGGCACACTGAGGCCCTGATTGCCTTCCTTTCGTACAGGTCATCCCCCATGAGCGCTTCCGTCGAGTTCGTCGTCGCCATTCCCGCCCGTTACGCCGCCTCGCGGCTGCCGGGCAAGCCACTGCGCCTGCTGGGCGGCGAACCGCTGGTGCTGCGCGTGGCGCAACGCGCGCTGCTCGCCGGCGCTCGCGAAGTGTGGGTGGCCACGGATGACCAGCGCATCGCCGATGCGCTGCAGGGCCTGGCCGAGGTGCGTGTGGCGATGACCTCCACCGATCATGCTTCCGGCACCGATCGCCTGGCCGAGTGCGCCGCACAGGCGGGCTGGTCGGACGACACCCTGGTGGTGAACCTGCAGGGCGATGAGCCGTTCGCCCCGGCCGAGGGCATCCGTGCCGTGGCCGAAGCGCTGGTCTACAGCGGTGCGGAGATGTCCACGCTGGCCACCCCGGTGGAAGACGCCGAAACGCTGTTCGACCCGAACGTGGTCAAGGTGGTGCGCAAGCAGAATCTGGACGCGCTGTACTTCAGCCGCGCGCCGATTCCGTGGCACCGCGACGCCTTCGCGCGCTCGCGCGACACGCTCGCCGGCCCACACTGGCTGCGCCATATCGGCATCTACGGCTACCGCGCCGGCTTCCTGCGCCGGTTCGCCGCGCTGCCGCCGGGCACGCTGGAGCAGCTGGAATCGCTCGAGCAGCTGCGCGTGCTGGAAGCAGGGCACCGCATCAGCGTGGCCCTGACCCCGGCCGAGTTCCCGCCCGGCATCGACACCCCGGACGATCTGGCGCGCGCCGAGGCCTGGTGGGCCGCCCACCCGTGACCCTGGCACGACGGCTGCATGACGCGTCCTCCGGCATAATCGGGGCATGAACGTCCAGCCCGTCCAGGATCTGCCCGAATTCGCCACCTGGCTCAACGCCACGCCCACCACGCTGGGCGAGCTGCAGGGGCGGCCCGTGGTGCTGGCCTTCGTCAACGCAGCCTCGGTGTGGTGCGCGCAGCGGCTGGCCGAGCTGGCCCAGTGGCAATCGCGCAACCCCGGCAAGGTGCAGCTGCTGGTGCTGCAGGTGCCGCGTTTCGATGGTGAGCGCGATCCTGCCCAGTCCCTGAAACTGCTGCGCCGCCATGGGCTGAACGCCCCGGCCCTGCTGGATGCGGACTGGGATGGCTGGCGCCGGTTCGGCGTGACCGCATGGCCGACCCTGGTGCTGCTCGATGCGCAGGGACGCGAGCGTGAGCGGCTGGTCGGTCTCGGTGGGGAGCTGGAGCGTTCGCTCACGGCGCAGTGCGAGGGCAGTTCGCACCCATCCGATGAAGACCTGCACGGCGCCCGCGAGCTGAGCCCCGAGCCCCGCCTGCCGCTGCGCTTCCCGACCGGATTGGCGGTGACCACCGAGCGCCTGTACATCGCCGACACCGGTCACCACCGCGTGCTCGAGTGCAGCCATGGCGGCCGTGTGCTGCGCCAGTTCGGCATGGGCACCGCCGATTTCATGGATGGTGACCAGGCCCAGGCGGCCTTCCATCATCCCCAGGGCCTCGCGCTGGAGCGCGAATGGCTTTACGTGGCCGATACCGGCAATCACGCGCTGCGCCGGATCCATCTGCTCTCCGGGCAGGTCGACACGCTGTGCGGCACCGGCCGCCCTGGCGAGCCGGTCGAAGGGCCGATCGCCGAGCCGCGCCGTACCGCACTGAACCACCCGCAGGGACTGGCGGTCGCCGACAACCAGGTCCACATCGCCATGGCCGGCGACAACCGCATCTGGAGCTACCACCTCGGCCAGCGCAGCCTGCAGTGGCGCGCCGGCAGTGGCGCCATCGACGAACGCGACGGCAGTGGTCATATGGCTGCCTTCGCGCAGCCGTGCTCGGTCGCCGCGGTCCAGCAGGTGCTGTACGTCTGCGACGCGCTGGGCTCGTCGATCCGCGCCATGCAACTGCGTGGCGATCTGGTCCAGACACTGGTCGGGCAGGGGCTGTGGAGCTTCGGCGACCAGGACGGGCCGCGCGCCTCGGCACTGCTGCAGTACCCGCAGGCGATCGCGCTGAGTCCGGATGCGCCGCTGTTGTGGATCGCCGATGCCGGCAACGGCCGCCTACGCACCCTGCGCCTGGGCGGTGGTGAGCTGAGCACGCTGGAGCTGCCGCGGCGCCTGCATGGTCCGGCCGGCCTGGCGCTGGGCGGTGGTGCGGTCTGGATCGCCGAGACCGATGCCCATGCCGTGCTGCGGTTCGACCCCGTCAGTGGTGTCCTGAGCGACGTGCCGATCAACGAATGACTGTTTCTTCCGCCCCCGCCTTCGATGGCAAGGCATTTGCGGCCCACCTGAGCACCGCCCCCGGCGTGTACCGCATGTACGCCGCTGACGACACGCTGCTGTACGTCGGCAAGGCGCGCGCGCTGCGCAACCGCGTGGGCAGCTATTTCAACGGCACGCCCAAGACCACCCGGATCATGTCGATGCTGTCGCAGGTCGCGCGCATGGACGTGACCGTGACCCGCTCGGAGGCCGAGGCGCTGCTGCTGGAAAACCAGCTGATCAAGTCGCTCTCGCCGCGCTACAACGTCTCCCTGCGCGACGACAAGACTTACCCGCACGTGCTGCTGACCCGCGAGCAATGGCCGCGGATCGCGTTGCACCGCGGCCCGCGTGCGGTGCCGGGGCGTTACTTCGGTCCGTACCCGGGCGTCACCGCCGTGCGCGAAACGCTCAACCTGATGCACAAGCTGTTCAAGCTGCGCAGCTGCGAAGACAGCGTGTTCCGCAACCGCTCGCGGCCCTGCCTGCAGTACCAGATCGGTCGCTGCAGCGCGCCCTGCGTGGATCTGGTGGCGCCGGAGGATTACGCCGAATCGGTGCGCCGCGCCTCGATGTTCCTGGAGGGCAAGAGTGACCAGCTCGCCCGTGAGCTTGGCACCCAGATGCAGACTGCCAGCGAAGCGCTGGAGTTCGAGCAGGCCGCGCGCCTGCGCGATCTGATCGCCTCGCTGCGCAGCATGCAGACCCGCCAGTACGTGGATGGCCGCGCGGCGGATCTGGACGTGCTCGCCTGCGCGACCCAGGGCGCCAGTGCCTGCGTGTTGCTGCTGGCCTTCCGTGACGGCCGCAACATGGGCACGCGCCCGTTCTTCCCGCGCACCAATGGCGAAGAAAGCGCCGATGAAGTGCTGGGTGCATTCGTCTCGCAGTACTACGCCGAGCACGCCCCGCCGCGCGAGATCCTGCTCGACCGCGAAATTCCCGACGCGAGCCTGATCGAGTCGGCGCTCAGTGCCTCGGCCGAGCACAAGGTGCAGTTGCGATGGAACGTGCGCGGCGAGCGCGCCGGCTATGTCGAGCTCGCCGCACGCAACGCGCAGATCACCCTGGTCACCGAGCTGGGCAGCCGCAACGCGCAGCACGCCCGCAGCGAGGACCTGCGGCAGGTGCTGGGCCTTGCCGAACAGGTCAAGCGCGTGGAGTGCTTCGATATCAGCCACACCATGGGCGAAGCCACCGTGGCCTCGTGCGTGGTGTTCGATGCGGCCGGTCCGGTGCGCAGCCAGTACCGCCGCTTCAACATCAGTGGCATCGAGCCCGGCGATGACTACGCGGCCATGCGCCAGGCGATCGAACGGCGCTTCCGCCGCGCGGTCGAGGAAGACGGCGTGCTGCCGGACCTGCTGCTGATCGATGGCGGCGCCGGCCAGTTGGCCCAGGCGCAATCGGCGCTGGCCGACCTGGGCGTGGAAGGGGTGATGCTGGTCGGTGTGGCCAAGGGCGTGGAGCGCAGGGCAGGGCATGAAGCCCTGGTGCTGCCGGATGGTCGCGAGCTGCGCCCGGGCGCTGCCTCGCCCGCCCTGCAGTTCATCCAGCAGGTGCGTGACGAGGCCCACCGCTTCGCCATCACCGGCCACCGCGGGCGCCGCCAGAAGGCCCGTATGACCAGCAAACTCGAAGATATTCCCGGCATCGGACCGCGCCGGCGGGCCAGCCTGCTCAAGCATTTCGGCGGCCTGGTCGGCCTGAAAGCCGCCGGCGAAGCGGAAATCGCGAAAGTGGACGGCATCAATGACGCCCTCGCTGCGCGTATCTACGCTAACCTTCATGGACTGCCTACGCCCGATGCGGCGGGCGAGTAGAGAGACGCAATGAAGTTGACCCTCCCCACCTGGCTGACCCTGCTGCGGATCGTGATGATCCCCGTCCTGGTGCTGGTGTTCTATCTCCCTTACAAGTGGACCAATTTCGCTTCCGCGGCGATCTTCGGCCTGGCCGCGCTCACCGACTGGCTCGACGGCTGGATCGCCCGCCGTTACGACCTGCAGTCCGCGTTCGGCGCCTTCCTCGACCCGGTCGCGGACAAGCTGATGGTGGCCGTGGCACTGTTCCTGATCGTGCAGGGCCATCCCACTGCGTGGATGGCGGTGTGGGCGGCGGTGATCGTCGGCCGCGAGATTGCCGTATCGGCACTGCGCGAATGGATGGCCGAAATCGGCCAGCGTGCGAAGGTGCGCGTGGCGGTGATCGGCAAGGTGAAAACCACCGCGCAGATGATCGCGCTGCTGTGCCTGCTGTACTCGGTGGCGCCGCACACCCCGATGCAGGACATCTGGATGGGTACCCAGGTCTTCCATATCGGTGACTGGACCCTGGCCATCGCCTCGATTCTCACGCTGTGGTCGGGCCTGCAGTACCTGCACGCGGCATGGCCGAGCCTGCGCGAGGACGAGCGCCTTGCGCGTGAGAACGCCAAAGCGAAAAAGAATGCATGAGGGCTGTTGACAGCCCCTCGTTTGGCTGTAGAATTTCGCCTCCCAAGCGGGAATAGCTCAGTTGGTAGAGCGCAACCTTGCCAAGGTTGAGGTCGCGAGTTCGAGTCTCGTTTCCCGCTCCAGATACTGTTTCCATCGCGATCCGTCGCGAAGGGAAACGCCTAAAAAAGCGACCTTCCGGGTCGCTTTTTTTGTATGCGCGTGTCTGCGGTCAGTGGCGCGTTCCGATCCGGACGTTGCACCACGTGCGGATGTTTTCGCGGTCGAACCGCGGGCAGCTGTTCTTGATGGGCAAGTACACGTAGAGCGCCTGCTCCGTGTGCACGAAGTGGTAATAGTTCGTGCGGTCCTTGCCGTAACGCCAGTAGTTCGATGAGCCCGGGTTCATCACATAGGGTTCGAACCACAGGATCGAGGATTCGCTCGGGATCACGTTGCTTAGGTCAGTCAACATCATCCACGCATTGGAGAGGACGTGGGTGCTCGTGCCGGAGATGATGATGGGAAGGATGACGCAGTCGGTAAGTCATTGGGGATATGGGATATCGACGGACCCGAGATAAAGTTGTCAGGTATTAGCTTGCTCTGTCGAACTTGATGGTTGATTCTCCGGGGCTATGACTAGGTCTGTCACTAGGATCCAAAGGCTGTCTGGTACTTCGTTGTGGCAGATGAGACCAAGATCAGTGATGCATGCGGTGAATTCGACTAGTACCCGGCTGCCGAGTTTGTGTCTAGGAAGGCTGGACTCATTCTCTTGCGCTATAACCGTTCCGGCCTGTCCGATGAGCTTCCAGTAATTTTCGGAGGCGCGCGTGGTTTGGTTTGGAGTGCTTGTGCCAAAGAAGGTGCGAAGTTCTACCTTTTTCCCGTTAGTGATTTTCATTTATGTCCATTTGTTTTACTGGGTAAGTTGGGGGTGTGTGTCCCGTCTGCGTGGTATTGGATGAGGTGCGATGCAAATGATGTGTTGTTTTGCATTCTTTGGACGGGTGGCTACTGGGTGAGATCAAGGGTTAGGGGGCTTTCGAGATCGATGTTGATTTCAAGGTTCGTGGTGGTTGTCACCTTCACTGTTCGATCGTCCACTTGGACGGCATCAGTGAAAGGGTTTGATGATGATGAGTAAATCGCCCAGGCAAGGTTCCTTTCGTTGTCCAGGTAAGCAATAAATCCGTCGGATCCATAGCTGCATCCACCTGTGCAGCAGTACCCTCCAGTGGTGAGAGGGATTTCCTTGAAAATGTCTATGGCGCAGACGTCCTGCTTATTGTGTTCGTTAAAGTCGTCAAGGCTGAATTTCTCCCCGACGTTTATGCTCGGAACTGGATGGGTCGTAATCCTGCATTCGTGAGACTCCCCGTTGGAGAAGTAGATGGCGTCCTTGATTGGAAGTAATTCCTGTTCCCACAATTTCGCTATTGTGTTTTTCATGAGGGCTGGGCTTATGGATAACGTCGTTCTGTTCCTTGCAACTTCGTCCCCCAGCTATCCAGCTTGTTCGTCCATGACAAAGATGAATTCATTGGAGTGATCCGTTGCTCTGCTCGCGTATTAGGTCATGGAGGCGTCTCCAGTAGGCATCAAAGGAGATTCCCTGTAGCTGATTCCAGCTCGGTTCCTTCCATTGCCGCCCGGGCTGGTGGCGCCAAATGCAGCGCCATGGTTGCTACGGCAGACCTGCGTTTCAACTGAGGATGTGCCAGACCCTGCGGCCAAGCCATGCAACGAGTTGCAATGTTCAGACACGTCGCAGGTTCGGCTTAATCCCCACTCGGGCATCTGCCTTAGTGCGACCGAGTGCCGTGTGGGGTGCGCGATGGGCCGATCACCGGCCCGGGCGTGATCCTCAGGCGACGCGGCCGGGATGTGTTGCCCCGCTCGGCCGGCGGCATCCATTCGTCCTGGCGGCACGGCTGGGCGGTAGGCGATGCGGTCGCCCTGCCATTGCGCGGCGAGGGTTGGCCGGCCGAAGCCGCAGCGGCGCGGGTGGCGCCCAGGTTCCGGTCCAGACGCGCGTTGCGCTGGGCGATGGAGCACCTGCAGGTGGAGTGACCGATCGACTTGATGCTGCAGTCCGGCGCGATGCAGCGGATCGCCGAACAGAGCTATTTCCACCGGCAGGGGATGCGGGTGTAGCCGGGGTGCATCCCTTGGCTCGCACGGCCCGAGGCAACGCACGGAAATGCAGCAAAAAGGATGTTGACGACGTGAAGGAATTCCGACAGAATAGCGCTCCTTCGACGCAGGTCGAGGGGCCGACAGCCTCCAGCACCCCAGGGTGCGGTGCCGTCGGGGCAAGCGAAAGTCTGCGGGAATAGCTCAGTTGGTAGAGCGCAACCTTGCCAAGGTTGAGGTCGCGAGTTCGAGTCTCGTTTCCCGCTCCAGATTTCGACAGGGCCCCCCTCGGGGCCTTGTTTTTCTCCGCGGTGGCACGCGGGCATCCGGTCCGGAAGCATTGGCCGGGATGTGAAAAAAAGTGTGAAAAAGCTGGTGTGTTTCGAGTGGTTTCGGTAACATGCACGCTTGATTTTGCGGGAATAGCTCAGTTGGTAGAGCGCAACCTTGCCAAGGTTGAGGTCGCGAGTTCGAGTCTCGTTTCCCGCTCCAAATCCTGACCAGGCCCCGTTCTCGGGGTCTTGCTCTATCGGGGCATGCAACACGCCTCCGATGATCGTAGGGTCACCGGCCTGGTGGCAGAGTGGTCATGCAGCGGACTGCAAATCCGCGTACGCCGGTTCAATTCCGACCCAGGCCTCCAAATAGAAAGTAGCCCAGAGCCCGCGCATGCGGGCTTTGTGCGTTGTGGGCCTCCATTCAGTTTCGCAGGCGAGAGCCGACAGGGCCTACACAACCCGCTTCGTATGCTGCGCCCGTCCATATTGGCAGCCTTATGCAGACACAAAAAGCACGCGTAGCGACGGGTATCGAAGGCCTCGACAGCATCCTGGGCGGGGGCTTCCCGCAGGGGCGGCTGTATCTGCTCGAGGGTCCGCCCGGCTCAGGCAAGACCACGCTGTCCCTGCAGTTCCTGCTGCACGGGTTGAGCAAGGGGGAGCGCTGCCTGTACATCACGCTCTCCGAGACGGCTGACGAACTCCGGGAAGTCGCCAACGCTCACGGCTGGTCGCTGGACGGGCTGGACCTGTTCGAGCTGGCCTCGGCCGAGGAAGCGCTGGGCGACGGCCGCATGCAGTCGGTCCTGCACTCCTGGGAGGTCGAGCTGGATGAGACGGTCAAGCTGATCCTGGGCGAGGTGGAGCGCATCAAGCCGCACCGGGTGGTGTTCGACTCGCTCTCCGAGCTGCGATTGCTCTCGCAGGATCCGCTGCGCTATCGCCGGCAGATTCTGTCGCTCAAGCAGTTCTTCGCGCCGAAGAGCGCAACCGTGGTGCTGGTCGATGACATGACCGCCTCCGGCGAGGAGCGTGATGGCCAGCTGCACAGCCTGTGTCATGGCGTCGTATCGCTGGAACGGCTGACGCTGGATTTCGGTCCGGCCCGCCGGCGGATGCATGTGCAGAAGCTGCGCGGGGTGAACTTCACTGCCGGCTACCATGACATGACCATCCGCGAGGGCGGTCTGGAGGTGTTTCCGCGACTGATCGCCTCGGACCACCACGCCAAATTCAAGGTTCTTCTCCCATCTGAGGGGAGAAGGCGCACGGCCGACCAGCTAGATTTGTAGTTGTCGAGAAAACAAACCGAGGCCGGCCGTGGCCAAGCTGGATTGTATGCCGTTGCTGGGAGGCTGGGCGGG